>Ga0207416_1000008_pt1 | contig 453233 bp, 436 predicted proteins | sample PaiPotPPM11metaG_FD_184107 | JGI IMG/M metagenome (GOLD analysis project Ga0207416, IMG submission 184107) | Iron sulfur acid spring bacterial and archeal communities from Banff, Canada, to study Microbial Dark Matter (Phase II) - Paint Pots PPM... ... | reverse complement strand
CCCTGTGCTGCTGCTCTGGTGCTAACCTTCTTCATTGCCGGTCTCCTTTTTATCTGTGCTTCGAGCACGTCGATAACTTGGGAGCGTACAGCATCCCGTCCGGAGACCGGCCTTCTCATCCCATCTGTATGTGATTGAAAACGTTCGTACTCAATGACGCGGCAGATGGCAACCGGCGTGCGATCTAGGTCTTTGGGCCGAAGGCTGAGCGAAAAATCAGAAATGAACGCGAATGCGCCGCAACCCGACATTCCCCGAGGCTGGACGACGAGGCAGGCCTACGCAATGGCTGCCCTCTGCCTGGCTGTAGGCTTGGTTTTAGGTTATTTGTTCCGCGGATCGGCGGCTCACTCGACTCCAGCTTCGTCAACGACTCAGCCTGCCGCTGCAAGCGCTCCTGCCACCCATCCGCAGATGCCCAGCCTGGAAGACATGAAGCGGATGGCTGACAAGAAGGCCGAGCCCCTGCTCACGAAACTCAAGACCGATCCCAACAACTCCGATCTGCTCAACCAGATTGGGACGCTCTACAAAGCCACGCATCAATTCAAAGAAGCGGCTGGATATTTCCAAAAGGCCATTGATGCTAATCCCGAGAACGTCGCCGCGCGCACCGATCTGGCTTCGTGCCTGTTTTACCAAGGTGACGCGGATGGGGCGATTAACCAACTGCAGCAATCGCTCCGCTACGATCCCAAAGATGCCAATTCGCTATTTAACTTGGGCATGATCCGCTTGCAGGCCAAGAACGATCCCAGCGGAGCGGTGACCGCATGGCAGCAATTGCTGAAGTCGAATCCGAAGTTGGCGGCCGACAAGAAGGCAGCGGTCGAGAAACTCATTGCCCAGGCGCGGCAACCCAAGCCTACCGATTAGCGGGCCTCCAAACAAAACTGCAGGCTTAAGTTCACTAGCCCCATCCGCACATCGGGGTACGATTTGTAAAATCTAAAGGATTTTTTTCGCAACTCGCAACCGGCAACCTCTGCGCCACATCCTATGCAAACACACGGGCGGCAAATGACGATCGTAATGGGGGCCGTCCTAAAGTTTCCTACGAAAGGCCGATGGAGTCGGTATGGCCACACCTATACCTTGTCGGCGCCCCTGGCCTCTAGTGACACTGTTTCTGGTTTCCGCCGGAATGGCTCCGGCCAGTGCCGGCAATCCGCGCGAATTCACCTATCGCACCGATGCCGCTGAAGTCCGCCTGACGTTTTCAGCCAGTGATCAGAGCCATCACGGCGTGGCCAACTTGCAGCCCTCCGACTTCGCTGTTGTCGACAAAGATATTATCGTCCGTAATTTTCAAAGCTTTACCCGCACGGATTCGACCAAGCTGGAAATCGCCATTCTCTTCGACGCCAGCGGATCCGTCAGCCCACACTTCCGTCAGGAAACCGCCGACGTTTTGAATCTGATCGCCCAGACCGCCGGAATCCCGGACGAAAATCTATCGATGTTCTCCTTTCAGGAGATGCAACCTGCCCTGCTGTGTGCCGGAAATTGTCGCGCCTTGCGCGCCGCCGGGCAACTTCCCACAGGACGTGCCGCCGGACTTACACCGCTGTTCGACGCTATTGTCTTCGCCTCTGACTATCTTTCCCGGCGAGGCGACGCCCACGCCGAAAAAGTCCTGATCGTCTTCTCCGACGGCGTGGATACCATCAGCCGCCACTCGCTGCGCGACGCCGTCGACGCCTCGCTACGCAGTGAAGTTCAACTCGACTGCATCGACTTGAACCAGCGGTCGACCGCTTCCCAAGGCCCCGCCGTTCTGCGAGGCTTTGCCAATGCCACTGGAGGCCGCTATTTTCCAGCGCCAGACGGCGGAATTCGAGCCCTGAACGCAATACTTGAAGATTTTCGAACAAGCTACTCGGTGAGCTATCGATTACCGAGCCGAGCCGCCGGATTTCACGCCGTCCGAATACTTCCCACCCACAACCGCAACCTGCAATTCCGCAGCAGAAGCGGATACTACTATCCCAACCGGGTTCAGTAAGGGAGAAGAATCTATGAAACGCACGCTGCTCTGTATCATTTTGCTGGTCCTGCCCATCGCTCTGTCCGCCCAAACTCACCGCCAGCAGCAAGGCACCATCGTCCGTATGCGCATGACCGAATGCCTCGGACCGCAACACGGGTTCATGGCAACCATGTCGGGCGACGCGAAAGGGGAGACGGGCCAACTCTGTCCCGAATACGTTCTGGTGGCGGACAAGGTGGTCTACGTCATCAACGGCAAAAGCTCCGAACAACTCATACCCTTGGCGGAAGAAACGCGCTTTCGGCTGCACAAAAATGAAATGCTGATTCGGATCGATGACGCCGCCAAGGAATCTCGTTTTCGAATCAAGGCCATGGTGCTGCGGCCTGAATGGGATCGCAATCAGATGCTTGAAGAAGCAGAATCCAACGCCATGGCCACTCGTCATTTAGATCCATCGACCATTCGAGAACAGTAACTGCGACAACGGGTCTGACGAAATTCACGACCTCTGGACGCTCCTTCAGACGGTTGCTACAATTGCGCCGTCCTATCGACAACCCGGCACTTCGATCGATGACGGACTGTAATTCGGGCCGAACCTTTCTGCTGGGTTGTCAAAATCTTCCACAGAGAGGTGCCTATGAAGAAGCTACCGTTGGCGTTTTTGCTGTTTGCATCGGCGACTCTTTTTGCCCAAAGCCCGTTTGACGGAACCTGGATGACGAAACTGGACACGGCTAAGTTTCCGGCCAAGCCGGATCAGTACACCTTGAAGGACAACATGTATGAGTGCCTGACTTGTGTGCCGAAATTTACGGTCAAGGCCGACGGGAAGGATCAGAAGGTCACAGGTCATCCCTACTACGACACGGTCGCTGTGACCGTGAAAAATGCCAGTGCGATCGAGTTGATCGAGAAAAAAGACGGGAAGGTCATGTTTACCAACGACGCGACCGTCACGGACGACGGAAAAACGTTAAAGGAAAAGTTCACCGATAACACTGGAACTCAACCGGTTACCGGAGAAGTCACTTCGACTCGAGTAAAGCCGGGACCGGCTGGTTCGCACTCGGTCTCAGGAGCGTGGCGCACGGCAAAGGTCGACAGCATTTCCAACAATGGACTGACTGTGACCTTTCAGGGCACGGCGGACGGACTGAAGATGTCCGATCCGAACGGCAACAGCTATGACGCGAAGTTTGATGGCAAAGATTATCCGATCCAGGGCGACCCGGGACACACTCTGGTTTCGCTGAAGCGGGTCGGCGACGACACCATTGAGGAAACCGACAAGCGGGATGGAAAAGTAGTGGGTATCAACCGGATGACGGTCTCCAAGGACGGCAAGTCCATCCAGGTTGAATACACCGACAAACTGCACGATACCAAGACTACTTTCACCATGGAAAAACAGTCGTAAACCGTGGCGGCGCGGCGGTTCCACCGTCGCGCCACTTTCCCACCATTCACCTCTGCTTAGGGCTCACGATTGCGCTTGCCGGACGTCCTACCTTCAGCTTCTCGCTGCTGCAATCGCGGTACACTTAAAGCAGCACTCGAGCATACATAAGCCGCAGTTTGAAATGTTCTTTCGGAGCCCAGCCATGCAACGCATTCCCCATTTTTTAAAGATCGTTTTTCTGTGCGTAGGTGCATTTTCACTCGCTTCATTCCCGCAGTACGCCGTTGCCGCCGAGATGCACGGCATTGCCGTCGACGACATGGATCGTTCGGTCAAGCCCGGCGACAACTTTTATGAATATGCCAATGGCTCCTGGCTACAGCGCACCCAAATTCCCCCGGATCGCGCCGAGGTCGATGTTTTCACCGAGCTTGGCGACTTAAGCAATCAACGCACCGCCAGTTTGATTGAAGAGATCGCCAAGTCCAACCCGCCTGCCGGTTCCGGGGCGCGCAAGGTCGCCGATCTCTACAACTCATTCATGAACGAGTCCGCGATCGAGTCAAAGGGCCTCACGCCTCTGCGCCCGCACCTTGATGCGATTGCCGCCATCCGTGACAAGCGGCAATTGGCACGCGCCCTGGGTGAAACTCTGCGAGCCGACGTGGATGCCCTCAATAACACTAACTTTCACACCGCGAACCTTTTCGGATTGTGGGTCGCTCCCGGCTTCAATGATTCGGACCACTATACGGCGTACCTGCTGCAAGGCGGATTGCAACTGCCGGATCGTGAATATTATCTGGCCGATAGCGAACATATGCGCAAGCTTCGCACGCAGTACCAGGCCCATATCGCAGCCATGCTCAAGCTGGCAGGATTCACCGATACCGACTCCCGCGCCACTCGCATCCTTGAGCTTGAACACTCCATTGCACAGATCCACCGCAGCCTGGCCGATAACGAAGACATCCACACCGCCAATAACACGTGGACACAGGCTGATTTTCCGGCCAAAGCGCCCGGACTGGATTGGGCTGAATATTTTCGCGGCGCCGGCATCAGCCAGCAGGGCAGCTTCATCGTGTGGCAGCCCGAAGCCTTCAAGGGAGAATCTGCTCTTGTCGCTTCGGTTCCCCTCGACACCTGGAAAGACTGGATGGCGTTCCACGTGATCGAAGCTTACGCCACAGTGCTGCCCAAAGCTTTGGTGGAGGAACGCTTCGCTTTCTTCGGCAAGGAACTTTCCGGCACAACGCAACAGCGCCCTCGCTGGCAGCGCGGCGTGTTCCTGGTGAACGGATTGTTGGGAGATGAGGTTGGAAAAGTCTACGCGCAGCGCTATTTCTCGCCGGAAGCCAAGGCGCAAGTCGAGGCCATGGTCGGCAACCTGATTGCGGCTTTTCGCAAGCGCATTGAAGCCCTCTCCTGGATGGATCCCGCGACCAAGACGGAGGCTCAAGCGAAGCTATCGACTTTATATGTAGGCATCGGCTACCCCGAAACCTGGCACGACTATTCCAGCTTCGAAGTGAAGCCCGACGATATTTTTGGCAACATCTGGCGTGGCCGCCTATCGGATTATCAGCGCGAGGTGGCGCGCCTGGGCAAACCGGTGGACCGCAAGGAATGGTCGATGACGCCGCAAACAGTGAACGCCGTAAATCTGCCCCTGCAAAACGCGCTGAATTTCCCTGCTGCGATTTTGCAGCCGCCGTTCTTTGATCCGAAGGCGCCCGCCGCTACTAACTACGGCGCCATCGGCACCGTGATCGGCCACGAGATCAGCCACACCTTCGACACCGAAGGCAGCACATTCGACTCCAAAGGCCGCGTGCGCAATTGGTGGACTCCCGCCGATCTCAAGCATTTCGAGGCGGCCACGGCACAACTCGCCGCGCAATACGACACCTACAAACCCTTCCCCGATCTGTCGATCAACGGCAAGCAGACGCTGGCGGAAAATATCGCCGACGTTGCCGGAATCTCCGCAGCCTATGATGGCTACAAGGCTTCGCTCTCGGGCAAGACCGCGCCCATGGAGGACGGTTTCTCCGGCGATCAGCAATTCTTCATTGCGTTCGGACAAAATTGGGGAACGAAAGATCGCGAGGCCGCGTTGCGCCAGCAAGTCATGACCGATGAACATTCTCCAGGCATGTACCGTGCGGACGAGGTGCGCAATATCGACGCCTGGTACGCGGCGTTTGATGTGAAGCCGGGAGAGAAACTTTACCTCGCTCCAGCCGGCCGAGTACGTATCTGGTGAGGGGGGTAGGAACTTCTCAGCGAACTTTGCGATTTCTCTCTGCGTTCTTAGCGGTTAAAGTCTTTTTCGCTCTTCGGACGAAACAAATTGAAACGCTACTTGCGAGGCTTCCCCACCCGCTGCGCGGTCGCAAACATCTTTGCGACCGTGTCCAAGTCTTTCGGCTGGACCTTCCCTGCCGGAATGCGCATGTGAGTGAGGTCTTCGAGCTTCACCAACAGATCGATGAGCGACATCGAATCGATCAGGCCCGAGGAAACCAGAGCAGTGTTCTCGTCGACAGTCACGCCCGGTTTTCGGATTAACCGAACAATGTGTTCAATCATTTGCTGCGCTTCGTCGGTCATGCCGCGGAGTCTCCTAGATCTCAAGCCTAAGTTCGGGATGCTCTTGCAACAGCTTCTCGCGCGTGGCGGAACGCGCCGCCTTCCCGGCGGTGCTCTTCACGATCCATTTCGGAGACTTCAGAAAGATCGTTCGTACGGCCACTCCCATCGCGGCTACTATCATGCGGCGGATTTCGCTCTCGATCTCCGGGGCATCCCCGAGCGCTTCTTCGCTTTCCACCTCCGCGACCACGACAATCTCTTCGGTACCTAGATCGGGATTGTACACACCCATCGCAATCACCCGTCCGTCATGGATGTTGCCGTGGGCGGCAACAATTTCCTCGATGTCCTGCGGATAAATATTCTCTCCGCCGATGATGAGCAGGTCTTTCTTCCTGCCCACCACAAAGAGTTCGCCATTCAAGCAGAACCCGAGGTCCCCCGTGTGGTACCAACCGTCAACAATCGCCTGCGCCGTAAGGTCAGGACGGTTGTAGTAGCCGTCGAACAAACAATCGCTCTTGACCAGAATCTCGCCGACCGAATGGCCGCCGAGAAGCTCGCCGTTCTCAGACACAATTCGAACTTCGTGTTTGAGCAGCAATCGTCCTGAAGAAGTGAATGCAACTGCTCTCGGCGTGCCCGCCTCCACAGGAACGATGTGATGAGCACCACGAAATTCCTGACCATCCACCCAGATTGTCGGGCAGCCGTCCGTGCGCTCGATGTCCGATTGCGCGACGGCGAAAACGTTCTCCGCCATCGCATAACACGATTGCAGCGCACTGCCCTTGAACCCGGCTGCCGCGAAGGCTTTCTGAAACTCCAGCATGCTGCTTGCCCGAACCGGTTCGGAACAATTAATCAGCGCCCGTACCGACGACAGATCGTATTGAGTCCGCCGGTCTTGTGGCGTCCGTCGCGATACGAACTGAAAAGCAAAGTTTGGCAACCAAGCGAGAGTGCATTTGTACTCACTGATGATTTGCAGCATCGTCTCGGGATGCATCACCCAATCCAGCGGCGACTGCATGATGACCGGAATGTGGCTGACCATCGGCAACATGAAGCACGCGATCAGTCCCATGTCGTGGTAGAGCGGCAGCCAGCTATAAATCTTGTCGGCCGCATCGATCTTCAATGCTCGCGTCAGATGATCCAGTTGGCGCAGTACCGCGGCGTGGGTTAAAGCCACACCTTTCTGCAGTCCGGTTGTGCCTGCCGAGTGTTGGATGAAGGCCAGGCTCTCACCTCGAATCTGCGGAACGGAGGAGTTGCTTCCTTCGCCCTTACCAGCTTGCGCACGAATGAGCTTTGCTCCCTCCGCCAGTGAAACGTATTCCAGCATCTCCTCGGGGAATTCCTCGTCGATGACCACGGCCTTGGCATCGAGATTCGCGGTGACCCCGGCTAATCCGGAGCGGTACTTGGAAGGCTCAATCTTGAAGTTGGGGTAGGCGAGAAAGGTTGGCACCCCGCCGATGATCATCGCGCCGACAAAGGTGGCCATGGCGGCGATGCTTTGCGGCATGATGATGACTACCCGGTCGCCAACGCTGACGCTGTAGTCTCGCAGCATCGCGGCCTGCAACCGGGCGCGATGGCGGAAGGCGCCGAACGTCACGCTCTCCCGCTCGTCTTCATCGATCCAGGAAGTAACGAACGAACGGTTCTCGGGAGCCGCCTCCATAGCGTCGATGAGATTGCGGAAGCGCAGCAAGCAGTCATTGTATGCGATGTCGCGGAGTGTTCTTGTAACTCGCGGATTACACCTTTATTCTTGTTCGCTGTCGTTGACGGTTCGGTTTCCTTGATGCACGGAGGAATGTTGTTCCAAGGCATCCTGTACGTTCTGCTGTTTCTTCTTTGCGTCGTCCTGCTCGCTAAAATCCGGAAGCGAACCGTGCGGCAGGCGATTCTGCTGCTTGCCAGCTACGCCCTCTACATGACGTGGGGAATTTGGCCTGCGGCCATCCTTGTCGTTTCCACGGGAATGAACTTTGCAGTCGGGAAGCAGCTTCGCCGCAATCCCTCCGGCATTGTCCTGGCGGCAGGTATCTCTCTGAACCTGGCTCTGCTGGCCACTTTCAAATATCTCCCCGAAGCTGCAGGTCATCTCCCTCTTTCTTTCTTTCACACCTTTTCACATCTGGTTCTGCCACTGGGACTCTCGTTCTGGACCTTTCAGGCGATGAGCTATCTGTTCGATCTGTATCGCGGCGAGGAACTGCATCCCTCTTTCTTCGAGTTCGCCCTCTACATGGTTTTCTTTCCTGTGACGATCTCGGGTCCAATCTGCCGCATGCCCGACATGTTGCCCCAATTCCGCTCTGAGCAACCCACATCGTGGGCCCAGATTAGCCGCGGCTTCAGCCGCATCGCCACCGGCGTATTCATGATGCTGTTGGCCAAATTGCTCGGGCAAGGAATTCTGGGCGGAGACGGCATCGCGTCGGGATTCGACCGCGTCACGCACTGGAGTGGCACGGATGTCTGGTGCCTCGCGCTGGGATACGGATTGCAATTGTTCTTGGATTTTGCAGGCTATTCGCACATCGCGATCGGCGCCGCTCAAGCCCTGGGAATCGCCGTGCCCGAAAATTTCGAGCGTCCATTTGCGTCCACCAACCCCTCAGTCTTCTGGACGCGCTGGCACATGTCTCTTTCCTTCTGGATCCGCGATTACGTTTTCCTTCCGCTGGCCATGCTGCGCCGCGAGTTGTGGTGGCGGAATCTCGCCCTGGTAATCGCGATGATCCTGTTCGGCCTGTGGCACAAAGCGAGCCTTCTTTTTTTATTGTGGGGTTGCTATCACGGAGTCCTCCTGGTTCTCCATCGCCAGGTGCAGCATGCCCAGCGCAACTTCGCCTGGAAGATTCCACCTAGGGTGTCGACTCCGATCTCATGGATCGTGACCATGGCTCTGATCAATTTGGGGTGGATTCTTTTTCGCGCCAACTCTCTGTCCCAGGCGCGCCAGATGTTCTCGGCGGTTTCGTCGCCGGCAACTTACGTTTCGCATGTGCTGAGTGGAAGCCTGTATCTCCTGGTCGCGGCCTTGGCGTTGGGCTATGCAATCGCGCTGAAGATGATCGACGCTCTCGATCACTGGTCAACGGAAGAACAAACGTCGCAGACCGGCCCTCATCGAGCGGTCATCGCGCACCTGGCCCGCTGGCGCTGGTTCTGGCTCCCGCCGCTCTACGCACTCGCGTCGGTCTTTTTATTGATCATCACGCTGACACGAGGCGCCAGCACTGCGCAGTTTATGTACCGCAAGTTCTAAGTTCCAACTGGCTCCTTATTCCACCAGCGTTCCGTCCGGCGCAAATACAGGGAAGCCATCCCAGGGCCGCGACATGCGTAGCTGCGCGAGTGCCGCGTCACGGTTGTGGTCGAAGAGAAAAAGCCCATAGTTGTAATGTAAAATCCGGTCATCCGGATTTTTTCGAATCGCCCAGTCATATTGCGCAGCGGTCTCATCCGGGCTTTCGGCGGGAGCCTCAGCCTGAATTGTTAACCGCATGACCTGATCCGAGTGGTTGAGTTGATTGGTAAACGGAGGCCGTTGAAGCCGCTGCAGCATCTCCGCTGCGATGCGCGCCCGATCGTGACCGGTGAATGCCAACAGTTGTTCGCACTCCGCCTCGGACGGAACGCCCCCTGGCTGCGCCGGACGTCCAGCCTCCACGGCGAGTTTGCTTGCGATCTGCAGAAACATGGCTCGCGCCAGCATGTAGTTGCCGAGCGGAGTCATATGCACGTGCTCATACACCAGGTCGCTGCCGATGATGCCGTTGGGACTCTCCTTGGAGAACATTTCTTCGGCATCCACCAATTCCGCCCCCGGAGTCGACGATGCAACCGAGCGATTAATTTCGTTGATCCTGCTGTCGGCGCGAAACCGCAGCGTGTCGAGGTCGCGAGCGCGAAGAAAATGCTGCTTGGCGCCCGCGTAGTCTTCCTGCATCCACAGATTCCGCGCCATGCGAAATTCCAGCTCGGCGTACTGATCATCAATCTTCGCCGCCGCCTGGTACGCCTTCAACGCTTCGGCATACGAGCGTCCGCTTTCCAGGGCCGATCCCTGTTCCACCAGCGTCGTCCACGAACGCAATTCATCTGGCTGGAGATTCTCGCGATGCAGAGACGAGAACGGCCCACAGTCCTTCAGATTTGTGGCCACGCTGCTGACAATGACCCTGGCGCCAGACTTGCGAGCCACCGCTACCGTTTCGCGCAGGTTCTGCTCAAAGTTCGCATATACATAGTTCATCGGCGGCGAACTCTCGCGCACCTGTTTGTCGAGAAACATCTCCATCCCGCCCCATTCTTGCTTTTGAGTTCCTACTTTGGTAAGAAGCTGTCCAATGCGGGTGGAATGAACGAAGATGCTGGCGCGGACGACGGGCAGGCTCATGCCCGAAGAAGTCAGTGCGGTCCCCGGCCCATACGGTCCGACAACTTCGTTGTTGCCCGAGTAGATGATGAAGAGATCTGGCTTCTGCCCCGCAAGACCTTTCGCGATCGGCAACAACACGTGGGAGTTGATGGCAACGCTGCCCGTATTCACAACCTCGAACTTCATCGAGGGATAGCGTTGCTGCAACATCACCTCCAAATAACGACTGAAGGCGTAGGCGGGATCGGGATCGCCCATGGCCGCGGATTCGCCCAGCACGAAAATCCGGAAAGTCTTGTGCCCTTTCTCCGTCGGAATCGCGTAGGCTTGCGGCGTCTTGATCATGCCCGGCGGAAAGAACGGCGCCGGAAAGAACAGGTTGTAGCAGGCAGCGGCCTGGCCCTTCACAGTGCAGGGCACGAGAAGGTCGGTAGAAAATCCGACGCCGAACCAGCGTAACGCGCCCTCCATTGCGCCCAACAACACAATTGGCGCAAGGATTGCCGTGGCGATCTGCGGCCAATAGTGCTTGCGACGACCTGCACGTTCGCTCGACTTGGCCACAGCTTCTATCGCCGTGTTTGTCGCCGGAAGCGTCATTGTTCTCGGTGATTGCGATTTCGCGATACAGGGCTGGACAAGATCTGATTCCGCGGGCCTAACCGCAGCACCAGTTCGTTCATCCAGCCCTGCCGGTTCCGGGCATGCAGTTGTTCCGCTTGGAAGCGAACAACCGTCTGCCACAGAAAAACGAAGTGTGAGCGCTGATGCGTTCGAACGGGCTCACTTGGCCTTAACTACCGCCTGTCTCAGTGCTGCAGACGCGGCCACCGTACCATCCCCATTGTGCGCCACCGAATGGCAAGTCAGCGTGCACGTGTTCGTGCTCCGGTTGTACGCGATCGGAGCCGCGCCGTTCTGCCCCACCACGTTGGCATCGAAATTCACCATCCGTTCTCCGGTGATGGTTGGGGTTGTGGCGCCCATGCCGTGCGCCGTGTGACACACCGAACAGCTGAACCCGTATTGAACGGAATGCAAATTATGTTGCGTAAAGCTGGTGTTGGCGAAAATCTGCGTCAGGTCGTGGCATTTGGCGCACATTGAAAAAGGTCCGGCCACGCTGGTATCGGGGTTTGGAAAGAGATTCGTTACCGGCCCACCAGGAATCGCTGCCTGGCTGAATTGATAATTGCGCTCGAGAATGTGCGAATTGATCGAGCCGTGCGGACCATTCGGTCCAGCCCCTCCGAACTCGCGATTGTCGTCGCTGTTATGGCAATCGGTGCAGAAGATCTGAGTGCCGACCAGCCGCGCCGAAGCCAGCCCTTTTTCATCCAGCATGTTCGCCAGCAAACTCGGCTGGGGCAGCGGACTCGAACGACTGTGTGTTACCGGGTGACTCGAAGTAGCCGTCGACGCCAGTTCCGGAATAATGTTCAGCGGGTCGGGGGCGCTCACTACCCGAATGGGCGCGTATCCATAAATAAGCAACCGCTGCTTGCCGATGCTGGTACCGTGGCAGCGCAGGCATGTCTCATACTGGTTGACTGCGGGAATGATCGGAGTAACGCCATCAAGCGCGCTCACGCCGGTCGCTCCCGCCTGCGGCGGACGAATGGCGGGAGGCGCGGAGAATTGCAACTCGGGATTGGATGCGTGCGCGCTGTGGCAATCCACGCACGCCGCGTGCCGGTTATTGTTGAGCAACGGCGCCTCGGCGGCATCGTGATAATTATTTCCCGCGGGCAGAGGATGGCTCACCTTCGCGACCTCGGCCATGATGTTGGAGATCGCCGGTGAAAGATACGTTCCTCCACCATGACAGGTCATACAACTTTGAGTAACTGAATCGTAGGCTGGAGCCGCGGGCGTCGCTGGCCGCAACAGCCGCGCTGGCGCAACCGAATCATGCGACATGTGGCACGACGTACACGCATTCACTCCGACGGTGGGATATGGTCCGGCATGCGCGTCAGGTGAAACCTGGTTCGTGGCCGTCTGGTGGATGCTATTCGTGAAACCTGCCAGCGGATTGATCTGTCCCACCACAACCCGATTTGGATCGTGGCAAGCCAGGCACATCTGTGCGTTGGAACTGTCGCGCACCAGAAAGTTTTGCGCAATGCGGTCTTTGTTCTGAACGTGCGGGTCGTGGCAACTGGTGCATTCAATATTGCCCTTCACCAACGTCACCGCTCCTGTTGCATCGGCCGTCTTGCCTTGCGTGGCCAGCGATGCAACCAGGTTCGAAGCGTCTTTCAGCGGCACCACCAGACTGAACGGATGCGACCCCGTCAGTGTCGTACCAAAAGAGTCGGCCGCGTTCAGAGATCCGACCACCGGCAACTGACCATAGGCGGCGGACTGACCTACGCCCACCGTCCCGTCGTGACAACTCAGACAAAGGCTGCTACCCACGCCGAGTGTGGGCTGCGTGGTCCCCAGGTTCGGATCGGTCGTGCTCGTATAAGGCACGTACGATTTCTGCGACAACTTCTGGTTCCACAGCGGTGTATTTCCTCCCAGCCCGCTGTGCGGCGCATGACAGAAAGTGCAGGCCAGACTTCCTTGAGAATAGACCGACGCGCCGCTCGATACTGTCATGTTGTGCATGCCCAACACGTCTGCGCTGGGCTGCACCTGGGCAAAACTCTGTGCGACCATGAGCACACCGGCGAGAGTGAGCAGCGGCTTCACGGTTGCCTCCTCGCGTCCGCCGCTTGCGCGAGGCCGTAGTAGTGAAACACCTGTACCCGCCGGTTAAACGAATCGACCACGTAAATGCGATCGTGCTCGTCGATCTGCAGTCCGGTCGGCAATTGAAACTGTTCCGCACCGGTCCCCCTGCCGCCGAAGTAATAGAGCAGTTGCCCTTGCTCATTGAACACCTGCACCACGCCCCATTGGCCGTCGACTACATAGAGATGCGACTCGGAATCAAACCCAATTCCCTTGGGTCGAAATATCCATCCCGCGCCATCGCCGATTTTTCCGATGGTGTAGCGAAATGTGCCCGACCGGTCCAACACCTGTACGCGGAAGTTCATGGCGTCGACCACCGCCAGATCATTTCCATGCAGCCGCAATTCGGTCGGATAGTTGAACTCGCCGTCGCCCGCGCCTGTCTTTCCGATCATCTGCAGCACGCTGCCTTGCATGTCCATCACGAAAATCTTGTTGCGCAGCGTGTCCGTCACAAAAATGCGCTGCGCCGCCGAATCCACCGCAATTCCCGTGGGACGTTTGAAATATCCCTCGCCGCCCTTCAGGGCTCCGATCGTTCGCCGAAATTTGCCGTTCGCATCGAAGACAAAAATCTTGCCCGATTCAGAATCGGTTACATAAATGTTGTCCTCGGCGTCGACAGCCACGCACTGCGGCGTCAGCATGGGATTTTTTCCGGCGTCACGACGCGAAATGAATTTGTACTTTTCTCGGCCGAAATCGAAAATATGCACGCCCCGCGCGGCCACATCGCTCACAATGATTCGTCCGTGCGAATCGGTGACCACGCTGTAAGGGCTGACCAGGTAATGAAAATCTGGCTGGCCCGCGATCACATCGACGACGCGGGTCCAAAAACTGCGCTTAGGTTTGACCTCGCGCTCCAGGCTGAAGCTGCGTTCGAACGAGAGTTTCCGCCCGCCGTCCATCAGCAGATCGGGCGCTGGCGGCAGCACCGTTTCCTTCGGCCGCTTCGCCGCGAGGCCTGGCATCGCGAGCAGCAGCGCGAGCAACTGCACCAACCCGGCGGCACTCAGCCTGCTGCGAGAAGTCGATCCGCGCCCCTCCGCTAGAAGAAGTCGAACCATCTGGATATCCCGATGAAATACGATGTAGTGTTGGCCGGCGCCCCCACGGCGCTGATGCCCTGTGTGAACCGCGTGTAACCGCCTTGCACTCCGATCCTGCGCAAATGGTACTGTAACTGGGCGTTGAAGATTTCAGTATTGTTGTGCGAGATCGTCTGTCCTACGGTGTTGCTGATGGCGCGGTTGAAGCTGCCCGCGAGCACCAGGCGCCGCACTGGCGTCAACGAGATTCCTCCGCCGTAACTCGTGCCCCCAAAAGTGATGAAGTCGGTCACCCCGGGCGTCGCGGTCACCGGGACGAATCCGCCCGCGCCCAGCAGCGAGATTCCCGTTGCCTGCGTGTAGTTGCCAGTCAGGTTGAACTTCCGCGATCCGAACGATGTCGAATAGCCTTCGCCGCTGCTACTCGTTCCCTGAAAATTTGTCAGGCCGCTATGCGTTCCGTTAAAGGCCACTGTCCACTGCAAGCCCGCCGGCAAACGCCGGTGCGCGTTCGCACTGTAGCTGTAATAGGAAGTTGTATAGGTAACCAGCAGCGTTTGCACATTCTGCGCATAGGTGAAGACCCCGGAGGTCTGGAACCCCTTGATGTTGTGAAAAAAGTTCACGTTGCCGACAAATCCCAGTGCGTTGGTTCCCTGCCCGTTGCTGCTGTCGATCACTGAACCGGAAAACGTGAACATATCGAATAGTCTCTTCCCGTAATTCACCGTACCGCTCAAATACGTGCCGGTATAGTTCTTTCCAAAATATTGCTGGTCATAGTAGGTGGCTTGCGCGGTGGCCGAAAGATTATTGGTGAATTGGTAGGTTGCGCCTCCGCCCACCGTCGAGGAGTGTGCCCCCGATCCCAGGCTGAGTCCCGGCTGCGCCGTCCCGGTGCCGCTCACGGTTTGCGACAGGAATCCGTTCAGATTGCTGGTGTAGTTCTCGGTGACATTCAACGACAGTTTCTGGAGTGGATGGAAGCTTGCTCCCGTGGTTACGATGTCATCGGTGTAGTTGGACCGGTTCGAGTTCAGGCCCGCATCCGTGAAGTAGGCGGTATCGGCCGACGAGCGGCTATAGTTCAAGTAGAACTGCCCGTGAAGAGGCAACGGATGTTGCACTCCGAATCCCACGTCATTGCCGGTTGAATCCTGCACGGACTCGGATTGTCCCGCCAGGAATTGAGGGAATTTGGAGTTCAAACTGTTGCGGTCGTAAAACGCATTCAGGCGAAATCCCTCGATCTGATAGCCTGAACGCACGTTGAAGAGCCGCGTATTGGAATCAGTGGTCTCGTTGGTTCCGTAAATCGTGCCGCTGCCGTCACCTTGCGAGTATCCGACCGTCAGCGTGGGCAGGTTCGGCAACAGAGCGCTCCAGTTAATTCCGAATCCCTGGCCTTTGCCGATGGTGGTGAAGTTCGGCTGTCCGGCCAGCCCAAAAGTTCCACTGCTGTTGCGATCGTAGCGGTAGCTGACCGAACCTGGAAAATGGCTGCCCCGGAACAAGTCAACAGTCGCACTCACTCCCGTCGCTCCGGTCAGCGATTGATAACTGGAGTTGTCTCGCGACTGGTTGTAGTAAGGCGTGGCCGTGAACGAAATGAAGTTCGGATTGTAGTAGTAACCTGAAAGTCTGCCGTCCATACCGAAGGTCAGCCCGTGCTGTGACGACACTACGTCGCCGTAGTCTCCGGTATATCCGAAGGTGAACAAGCCGCCGGCGCTCAATTTAGTGTTTTCGCCGATTGACAGTTGTGGGTTTTGGGATTGCGGCTGGTTTTGGGCGTAGATGAACGGAGCCATCATCAATACCGCGAATGCGATGATGCGTCGTGCGCTCCTCATTCCGCCACTTCCCCTTCTGGCCGGAGGCTCAGAATCGACCTTCATTACATTCCTTTAAGGCACAACGCTTGCCAAAGAGGCTTCCACCCCACACTTTCTAATCGCTTGAAAACACAGGTATTAGGGAGTGGTTAAGAGTGCTGATTAGACGCAAATTCGCGCCGGGTGCGGCATATCACCCGATTCCCGAGTTGAAATACACAACAACGGAAGATCAGCCGTTTTTTTGGCTTTTAATGAGAAACCTGCCGGTTGACCGTCACCGCGGGAAGGATTGCGTTGTAGCAACTACACCACCTCGATTTTCGCCTTCGCCCGCAATTGCTTCGCTAGGTTCGAACGCAGCTTCTCATACTTGCTTTTCTGCAAATCCGAACTTAGTTCGCTCTTGACCTCCGACAGCGGCTTCTTGCGCGCCGGGCTATGCGCGTTCAGGCGGATGATGGTGTAAGCGCTCTCAATCTGGATGAGACTGGTGATCTGCCCAGACTGTATGGCCTGCAACGATCGCACGACCTGCGGTGGCAACTTGTCGGCGGGCACCACCTTGTGGTCGCCCATATTTACGCGGAAATCGTCTTCCGAAATTTTTTCCGCCAGCAATCCGAAATCCTGGTAGGTCTTTGTCGCCTTCGCCTGGCGCAGCGCGTCCTCTGCCTTCGTGCGCGCCTGCTTCGCCTGCTCGGCGGTGGACTTCAGCGGCGGCACGACAGAAATGCTCTGGAACGTAAACGTCTCCGGCTGACTGAAGCGAGCCGCATTCTTGATGTAGTAAGCCTGCAACTCGGCTGGCGTTACGCTCGCCTTCAGTTCCACGTCCGCCTTCAGCACCTGCTCGATGAGCAACGATCGCCGTATCTGCTGGCGCAGTTGTTGCTCGGAACCGTGCATCTCGGTCTGCAAGTATTGCTGGTATTGATCTGGACTGTTGAACTGTTTGCGAAATTCAGTTTCCGCGCGATTCAGTTTCTCCGCTGGAATTGCGAGCTTGCGCCGTACCGCTTCCTGGTACACCAGTTCTTCAAAAATGATCATCTCCAGCGCGCCCTGCCGAATTTGCGCTTCCTGTGCCTTGGGAAAACCATTGTGCTGTTGCGCGTAGGGAAAAATCGTATACATCTCACGCAGCAGGTCGCGGTCGGTCAGCACGGCCCCGTTCACCCGAGCGACCGGTTTGTCGCTCACTTGCAGGGGAGACGTTTGGGCGGAGGCCGTACTCGCAATTGCGCTCGGCGCGTGCGAAGCCATTTGCGCCGCTGCCGCGGCGAGTGCCGTTGTCAGGAACCCGCTGATCAGGAGTTGGTATTTCATATTTCCTCGCTCGCTAACTTCGATAAGTTCGAAAAAAAAGGGGAGAGCAAATCCTCTCCCCTCTGGTGTAACGTCCTGGATCTACTGGAATACCGTCTTGATGTTGTTGGTGTTATTAGCTTCGTTCGCCTCGCCAAAGTGGCACTGGCGGCAGAACTGCGTTGTCGAAGGCGCATTCGTGTTGGCGATGTTGCTGACGTTCGGGTTGTACGGGCCGTTGATGAAGAAGTAGGTGGCATAGAACTTGCCGCCGCCGTCTCCTGCGATCGGGCTCGCTGCGGTCGACGTATAAACGGTCATCACGTGCTGGTTGTGGCAGGTGGTGCATAGCACGAAGGGTTGGCCCGTCGCGGTCGTGCCTGTTGGGGCAGACCATTTTCCGGGCGCTAGGGATGGCCAGCCGTAGTTGGCCACGAACTGCGCATACGCAGTCCCAGGAGTCACCGTCAGCACTCCCCCGGTATTCACTAAGCCGTTTCCAGCGCGGATCGTAGCTTGCTGTCCCACCGGGTGATCGTTGGTGTAATTGCCGGCTACGCCAGTGCCGTCATTTCCGAGTAGGGTTGGGATCGGGTTGCTGCCATAGGCAGTCTGGGTTAGAAGGCCAATTTTCTGTTCATACGAGTAGTTGGCCATCATGTTTTTCGCAGTGACGTTGCCGTCATGGCAGCTCAGGCACAGCAGAATGCCGCCCACTTCCTGCGTACCGGTCTGAATTCCATTGGGCAGAACTTCTGCATAACTGCCGCTGTCGCCGAAAAGTATCGACTTGCCATACAGCGGACTTGCATCCTGGCCCCACAATGCATAGCTTCCGGCATCAGCCGCGCCATTTTGGCCGGAGCCAAAGGAGCCGCTGTGCGGTTGGTGACAACCCGCGCATCCGCGGCCGTTGTTCCCGTGTGCGCCGAGGACGTCAACGCCAGGCGATGACCAATTCTGCGCCATCACCAAGCCCCCGACTGCGAGTACGAAAAGTACCAATAACATCGCTTTCTTCATAAAATCTCACGACCTCCATGAATGATGTATTTCTGTCTTGTTAATAAACTCCCAGAGGCTTAGGCCGTGGGCTGCGTCGTGCGCCTGGACGCTCGGTGCAGCCGCCCCTCGTCCCTTTAAGTGCAACTGACCACCCGAAAACGAAGCCGCGTGGCAAATCCAGCGTTTTAAGCGTAATCTGCTGATTCCAGATAGCTTGCTGCCTGAGCATCAGCGCGTTCTATTTTGGAAAACGTGCCCAAACTGGGGGAAAACCACCACTTACGTAACTCGCTACGTTAAATTCCCCAGTTGTTTAGAACTACAGCAGAAGTGTTGAAAAATGCAGCAGAGGATGTGTGGGGAAGCACGATGATCGAAAAGCATTGTTGAGTCTTTGTTCAAGTCGATCGATAGAGAGGTAACTCATTACGTCTCCGACGCCAACAAGAAGAGATGTTGCTAGCAACGCCTCTGCGAGAGCATTCAGCGCGAGCTCCCGAATGTTTATTTACTCGGGGGTGCCTTCGCTTCTGCCGCAGGAGTCGCGGCTGGAATGCCTGCCGGAGCTGACCCCTTATTTTCCGCGCCTGCTTTCTTCACGCGTTGCTCTTCCCTTTCCTTGCGCGCCTGCTCTGCCTCAGCGTCAGTGACGTAGCGGAACTGTTGTACACGGCCGGGATACATTTCCGAAGTGAACACGCGATTATTCTTGTCGGTTGCGATGCCCACCAGTCCCTGAAACTGCCCCGGCAGAAGTCCATGTCCGCCAAAGGTGATCAGCAACTGTGTCTGCTGGTTGAACACCTGCACCCGATCCTGCTGCCCATCGGCGACCCAGATGTGCCCGTCGGAGTCAATCGCCACGCCCTTGGGACGCGCGAAGTATCCCGGACCATCTCCCGCCTTTCCAAAAGTGCTGACGAATTTGCCATCAGCATCGAAGATCTCGATGCGGTTGTTCAGAGTATCGCAAACATAGAGATTTCCATCCTGATCGACCGCGACGCCCGTAGGTTTAGCGAAGTCACCCGGCGTGGTCAGCTCGTGGTTGCGTCCCGTGGTCCCGATCTTGCGCAGCAGTTTGAGACTGTCGGCGTCATAGACCAGCACCTGGTCCAGAGCCACGTCGGAAACATAGAGGAATCGGTTTTCCCGGTCGATCGCCATCGAGCCGGGCTCAACCATTCCGTCCGTAATCACGTCTTCGGCCTTATGGGTGGCGTCGAAGACGAGAATATGATGCAGTCCGGGATCGGAGACAAACAGACGGTCGTTATCATCCATCGCCAGGCCAATGATGCGCGCGAAATGGGCGTGGATTTTATTCTTAATGAGTTCGACTTCCCGAGTCTCCGTGTTGAAGATAAAAATCGCGCCGACTTTCTGGTCGGCCACGTACAGATTATTTTTGGAATCCACTGCCAATCCGTAGGGCTCTACAAGCTGGAAAAGAACTTTTCCACCGTCACTTGTCGCCTGCGTGCCTGCCAGGCGGTCCATCCATTTCTGTTTCTTGTTGTTCGGAGTTTCAACCTGCGAGAGTTTCTGCGCTGCGTAAAATGCTTGGTAGCGGATGCGTGCGATCGCCGGCGGATTCGGCCACACGATATTGGAATAGTCGATGACTGGAACGTTCTTCGGTGCATCATTTTTTTTCTTCCCCGCAAACGCCGCTCCAGGCGCCACGACTATCAGGCTCAACAGAAGCAACCCTGCGACGATGCTGTGGCGATTGCCGGTGAACTTATCGCAGACTTCCCACATCGTAGATGTTTTTCTCATAACTATCTCCGCGTCAGATCTTTGTGGCAGGTGGAACAGAACATCATATTGTTGGCCTGATCCTTGATCAGCAGATCCGCCTGTGCCGACGAATGTGGCTGGTGGCACGACAGGCAGTTAATCTGCGCCCTAGTCTTCGTAATGTCGGTCGGATCGACCACATCAGAGACCGGGTGGCCCTCCACTGGATGTCCGCGCCCGAATTTCAATGGCAACACCACAACTTTGTTCTTCGCAAAATAATCCTCGGGCAGCTTTACGCTTCCGTTGAAGATCGTCAGTACATGCTCCGCTTCGAGCTTCTTCGGCTGCGACTCGGCCCCGTGGCATTCCAGGCAAAGTCCATTGATGTTTTTCGCCCGCAGCAGATGATCGTTCTCGCTGCCGTGCGGCTCGTGGCACGTCGCGCATCCCTGCTTGAAAGCGGGCTGATGGAGCACATGCTTCTTCGCCTGCTCGGCCTGATCGGTGTGGCAGCCAAGGCAAATATCTACTGCGTTAGTCTTGGGCAAGCCTGGCTGCCGGCTGGCGTGCGGATTATGGCAGTCGGTGCAATCTCCGGCCGCCCCCGGATGCGGCACTTTGGCCTTGTCAATTTTTTCCGCCTGGTCGCTGTGGCAGGTCACGCAGAGAGACTTAACATCGGTTTGCGTCAACACCACTTTGCCGTCTTTGGCGGGAGCGTGACACATATCGCAAGACTTCTCCGCGAACGGCGGATGCAGGAACTGCCGCATCAATTTTGGCGCAGCCGACTGATGCGGATCGTGGCACGTGGTACAGTCGGCAGTCGCAAACGGCTGATCGTGATGCGCCTTCTGCAGCGCCGCGTCTTTTACATCGTGGCAGTCGATGCAGAGCGCCGGAGCAGTCTTGGTCAGGTGATAATCGAACTCGGCCTTGCCGACTTGTCCCGTCTTGTGAGTCGTGTGGCAGGTGTCGCATCCCATGTCGAGCGCGGCATGGCGGCTGCCTTTTTCGGGAACATTCAAACCTTTAGTGTGGCAATCGAGACAGAGGTTCTGGCCCTTGTCCCCCGACTCCGCCCTCAATAACTGGTTCTTGTTGTCACTGGTATGCGGATCGTGACATTTGATGCAGTCCCGCACGGCCGGAGGATGCACGGTGCCTTTGAGCGTGGAGGCGTCTTTATCCGCGTGGCAACTCAGGCAGAGTGCTTGCGGGGTCGAAGTGATCAGCTTGATGCGGGTCACGTCTTTATTGACCCGAACTTCGTGACAGGTCAGGCAACCGGTTGCGATCGCCGAATGGACAACTTTGCCCTTGGTCTTATCCTCGTGGCATTCGAGACACTTCGCCGAATCTACATTCTTATCGAGTGGCACCGGATGTTCTTTGGCCGACGCCGGCATCACCTCGATCAAAAGAAAAAATGCCAGCAACTGAAGGAGGCGGAGGAGGGCATGACCGAAGTTTACTTTCCGGCTGGCAAACAATCGACTTGGAGGATTTGGGACCATTGCCAACCATTGCGTGTGCACGATCCTCGCCTTTGCGCTTGTGGACTCAGTGCAGCGCCCAGAGAAAACTGTAAATTATTGCAACAACGAACCTTCCACCTTACACCTCGTATGCCCGGAATCCTTTCCTAATCAGCTTTGCGTTGCAGCGAATGGGCTTTCTGCCTCACTCGCTCGGTGAAATCACGCACGTCCGTCCATGACCCAGCAGAAAACCCGTTTCAGCTAGATTTCACGCCATTTGTGATTGGAATCACACCTTTCCATAAGTGGGGGAAATGGCCGTGGAGCCTTGAAAAGATGAGTGTTATGCCTCATGCGAGCGGATGCGACCGCGAGTAGGCGCACCCATAATCCATTGAAGAAAAACGGCTTAGCAGAAATTCAAGGGTTGGTGCGGAACGTGCATCGTCAGCGGGTGGGGAATAACCGATATGCCGATGTCACTTCGTTCCGCGTGGCGCAACCTCTGGCAGACCCTCAGTTCCATTAAGACCGGCGTCGTTTTAATTATTCTCGTCGTCATTTTTTCCGCAGCGGGCACGGTCATCCTGCAGCGTCCCATGACCGACCCAGACGACCTGCAGCGCGCCTACTCGCCAGCCATGCTGCGCTTTCTTGACTTCACCGGCCTGACCGACGTTTTTCATACGCGCTGGTTTGTCGCGTTGTTGATTCTGGTGAGTTGCAGCATCATTGCTGCTTCCGTGCAGCGCTTCCCCAACGCCTGGCGATTTTACGCGCGCCCTTACAAGAGTCCTGACGAAAACTTCCGCAAAGCCCTCCCCACGCATGCACAGATTCCGCTCGCCAACAACGATGAAGCGCAAGGGCTGAGCGCCGCCGAACGAGCCTTCCGAAAGTTGGGCTTGAAATCCGAACATATCGTCCGCACTGACAGCTTCTCACTGTTCGCGGAGCGCAACCGTATTTCTGAGATGGCGGTCTACATGGTTCATGCCAGCCTGCTGCTCATCTTCCTCGGCTTCATCGTGGACTCGCTCTACGGATGGCGCGGATTCCTGATGCTGAGTCCGGGCACAGCCAGTAACCAGGTTGAAATGAAAAACGGATCGCTGCGGACCATTCCGTTCTCTATCCGCTGCGACGCCACCGGCGAAGACACGTACGCCGACGGCACTCCGAAGCGCTGGTGGTCGAAGCTCGCCGTAGTTGAAGGCGGACGGGAAATCTCGCGCAAAGAAATCGTGGTCAACGATCCGCTTGTTTATCAGGGCCTGCGCTTCTACCAGGCGAGTTGGGGCCGCACCGGAAAACTCGATCGGCTGATCGTTAATGCAACGCCGGCGAGCGGCGCCAACCGGAGCACGCAGGAAATTTCTCTGGCGATGAACCAGACTGTCGCTCTCGACGCCGATACAAGCGTGCAACTGGCCGACTTCATCCCCGACTTCGTGGTGCAGGACGGCCGGGTATACGCCCGCAGCAAAGATGTGGCGAATCCCGCGGTCCACTTGATCGTGACCTCAAAGAAAACCAACACCAGCGTGAACGTATGGCTGCCAAACATTCCGGGCGTCGACGAGAACGCCTCCTCCCCCTACATTTTCGATCCCAAAGATCTGAAGACGGGCCTGTACACCGGACTGCAGGTCTCGCACGAGCCCGGGCAGTTCGCAGTGTGGGCGGGAGTTGTCCTGATGGCGATCGGTCTGACCTTTGTGTTCTATGTGGTGCACATGCGGTTCTGGGTGGTTCCGGTCGTCGATGCCAATGGCCGTACTCTACTGTGGGTCGGCGGCACTGCAAACCGCAATCGCGACGCCTTCGAACATAAGTTCAAGACCGTCGTGGAAGAGATTCAGATGGAATTGAAGCCGGAACTCGTGGCCTGCGCTCAGCCGAAGGTCACCTCCATCACAGCGGCCAAGATAAAGATCTCGAGAACAACCATCGCCGGCAAGTGAGTCCGGCAACGGAGGAAGTGTATGGCACGCGCAAACGTTGAACAGCAGCCCGCGACCGGCAACACGCTGATCGTGATGGTGGGGTTGGGAATGGCGTTCCTGCTGTTCATGGCTTTTCTGAATGTGATCAAGAGTGGAAGCTTGTTGAGTGAAGCCAACTTGCTCTACGCTGCGCTGATTTTTTACGCGGGCGCGGGATCTCTCTACCTGGGCTTCGGCGTGACCGGAACCGACTCTTATATCAAGTTCGCCTCCCTCATGACCTGGGCTGGACTGCTGGCCAACACCGGCGCCGTCGCTCATCGCTGGTATGAAGCGGGGCATCCTCCCTTCGCCAGCATTTATGAAATGCTGCTGAGTTTCGTGTGGACATTGGCCGCGCTCACCCTGATCGCAGAGAAACGCTACGGCGTGAAAGTCATCGGCACAGTCACGATGCCCGTCGCAATTGTCGGCGTGATCCTGATGCAACTTCTGCCCAGCGAAGTCCGCCCGCTGGTTCCGGCGCTGCAATCCACCTGGCTGCACGTGCACGTAACGCTCGCCATGCTGGCCTACGCCGCATGTGCACTGAGTTTTGCGCTGGCCATGATGTTCCTGATCCAGGACAACATGAAGACGGAAACATTCCTGGCCGCTACCAGCATCTTCACCGTCGGAATTTACGCCGCTGTCTTGATGCGCTTCGAAAAGTGGGGCGGGCTCAGCGTGGTTGCCTGGGATGCGCAAAACAAAGCGGAAGTATTTATCTCGCGCGGTGTTCGCCTGTTCGTCACGATTCCAGATCTCGGCTGGCTGATGCTTCTGGTCTTCGCCGCCGTTCTCGCGCCTCTGGTGCTCTACGTCGTCTCGCGCGTAAAGAAGAATGAAAGTCTGCTGGCGATCGCCGATCGCGCTGTCTTCATCAGCATTCTGCTGCAAACGCTGGCGCTGGTGTTCTTCCTGCTGCGCGTTCGAAACGGCCAGTACCCCTCGCTCGACGCCGAGGGCCTCTACGCGACTAGCCTGGCCGCGAGCCCATTCATTCTCTCGGCGCTGGTCGGTGGAATCTTCGCCAACCTGCTTTATCTGTTATTGCTCTGGCGGCGCGCCGATCTCGAAAGACTTCTTCCCGACGCCGACGCCCTCGACCGCATCACCTACAAAACTATTTGCATTGCCTTCCCCCTGCTCACCCTGATGATCGCCGCCGGCGCCTACTGGGCCAACCGGGCCTGGGGTTCCTATTGGAACTGGGACCCCAAGGAGACGTGGGCGGCGATCACTTGGCTCGTTTATGCCGGGTATCTGCATATGCGCATTACGCGCGGCTGGCGGGGCCGGCGCGCGGCCTACTTCGCCATCCTCGGATTCGCGGTGGTGATGTTCACCTTCTTCGGCGTGACCTACTTGTTGCCTGGACTACATGCATATGCCTGAGACTATGACGCAGCCAACGGGTCCGGATATTCCAATGGAAGAAGTTGAGGCTAGTAATTCCGCGCGGCCACGCGCAGGATTTTTCAGCACGGCCTATTCCGGCACGGCCATGCTCACCGAGCCTGTTTCCAGCGGACCGGTTGCGGACGATTGCGCTTCAGCTGCAAGCAAGGCCGAGAATCCCGAACTCCCGTGGTTGCGCATCAATTGGGAAATCAAAGCGTTGGTCCCGATTGCCTGCGTCCTGTTGGGCGGAATGTTGTTGTTCCTGCTAGCCACGCTTTCTTGGCGCGATCCCGAACGCCACATCGTGCTGCTGGTTGCTGGCGCAGGCGCCGTTGCGATCTGCGGCGCTCTTTTGGTTGTTCTCACCTACACCGTGCAGCGGCCCATGGTCGAATTGCAGCAGAAAATCGCGCAACTCGGCAGCGGCGATCTCAATGTGTCTGTGAGTTTCGCACGCCGCAATGACGAGATTGGCGACCTGGGTCGCAACTTCAATCAGATGGTGCAGCAACTGCGGGAGAGCCGCATCGAGATCGAACGCCTGCATCGCACTCAGATGTCCCGAGCAGAACATCTGGCAACTCTTGGCGAGATGGCCACCGGCCTCGCCCACGAAATCCGCAATCCGCTGGCGGGGATTGCCGGCGTCATCGAAATCATTGGCCGCGATCTGCCTGTGACCAGCCCCGCACGCTCTGTGGTCAAAGATGTGCGTCAGGAGATCGCGCGCATCAATCACATCGTCACCGATCTGCTGCACACCGCGAGGCCGCATCCGCCCACTGTCCGCAAGAGCGATTTGAATACCACGGTCGAACACGCCGTGATGCTTGGCCGCCAGCAAGCGCTGGCGAAGTCCATCGAAATAGTGCTACAGAAAGATTCTTCTCTGCCGGAAGTCGAGCACGACAGCGATCAGATTCACCAGGTTCTGCTCAACCTGCTGCTGAATGCCCTGCAGGCCATCGACACCAACGGAAAAATCATCGTCACCGTGAAGCCACATGGAACTACCGCCATCGTCGAAGTTGCCGACAATGGCCGCGGCATCCTGCCCGACCAACTGCCCAATATCTTCCGGCCCTTTTACACCACCAAGGGCGATGGGACGGGCCTCGGATTGTCTTTGGCCCGCCGCATCGTGGAAGATCACCACGGCCGCATCGACGTTACCAGCGCGGTCGGCAAGGGCACAACGTTCGCTGTAATTCTGCCTCTGAAAAGGGCGGCAACGCCCGCCTCCGCGCGTTGACGCAAACGTCAAAAACATATTGTCGCCGCTGAATTGCGCTACGGAGCTACCAAAAAAGGCTCGCCACAACTATCGGCGCAACTGGAAGCTGTCCTGGGAGCCCTTGAAGTCTTGCCATTCGAAGCCCCAGTCGACCGGGCGTATAGGCTGGTTCGGACCCAGCTTGAGAAGGCCGGGCGACCAATTAGCGGCAACGATCTGTTAATTGCATCTCAGGGTTTAGCGCTTGGCTACACCGTTGTGACAAATAATGAAAAGGAGTTTTCCTACGTCGAGAATCTTCGGCATGAGAATTGGTTGAAGTGAAAATTTTTATCGACGAACAGACGCTTCTTTTCCATGAGAGAGAACCACTAGCCGCCGCCGTAGACTGCAATGCGATTGGTTTCACTCCGCTCCTTCCCGGTCAGCTTGCGTTGTCGAACCCGTTTTCGGTTGATGTGAAGACAGACAGACGGACCCTCCTCTCCTAACAAGGCGTATTAATCTTTCCTCATTTGAGATACAGGTAATGTTTCTTCTCCTTGAACCATTCATCCACAATTCGCTGAATGCCCATTTTCTAAGCTCTTTCTCATGCTTCGGCACCTCAAGCCCGGCATTCGACTTGCAATTAGTACTTGCAGTTGTCCCAGGAGGACTACCTGCAATGAAGTATTTCCTTGCCGCCTGCATTTCTCTGTTCCTGTGCTACTCAAGCCAGGCGCAAACAACCGATGCTGTCGCTCGAGTTGCAACGAGCCGGATTATGAAGCAACCGACTGCGGAGTTGACTGCGACTGATCAAGTTCTGCGGGAAGTAGCTGGGGTCGCAGGCTCTGATTCACGGGCCACGTCGAATCTAAAGCGCCGCCATTTAACTATCACTATTTCTTCGCTGCCGAGAGCGACTCAAGGCGTCGCTTATTCAGCCACGCTTACAGCCACGGGTGGTACCCCGCCATACACCTGGACGGTTTCTTCGGGCAACTTGCCTCCGGGTCTGACCTTAAGTAGTTCGGGGGTGATTTCCGGAATCTCTATCGATTGTGTGGGATGCACCACAAGTTTTGGCATCACCGTTACGGATTCGGGCAGCGTCGCCGCCACCCGCTTTACGTCCAACTGGCTCTTGGCTAGAAAAGCTCCGAGGCAGACCGCGACGATTCACGTCGGACCTGCTTCGTAGTGAAGCTCATGGTTGCCCCTTAGGAAATGCCTCGTCTGTCGGCAACTCTCTCCTTCGATTGCGGTGGAATTTTCCTGCTTGCGTTTGTGGAACTCTGATCTATAATCCGCCGCCGGAGGGCACCATGAAACGCTTCTATTTTGCAGTCGCGCTTGCCTGCTTAGTGACAGGCACGCTCTGGGCCGCGGACGATCCCTTTTGCGGGAAATGGAAACTGAACATGGAGAAGAGCACATTTACCGGAGAGCAAATAAAAATTCAGGATCTTGGCGGCAATAAGTACAAGTGGACGGTGGGTAATGTAACCGACACGATCACGTACGATGGCACCGACCAGCCGGTCCACTTCGGACGAACCATCTCCATGACTCCTGAAGGAGCGAACAGCTGGAAAATGGTGATCAAGAAGGACGGCAGGGTCCTCAGTTCGATGACTCACAAGATTTCGGATGACGGGAAAACTCAGACGATTAAGGGGACGGAAACCAAACCCGACGGCACAACCTCGGATTTTGACGTCGTCTGGAAGAAGGCGGGCGGCGGTTCGGGGTGGGGCGGCACGTGGGAAGAGGCCAACGTGAAATTTACTTCACCCGATGAGTGGGTTATTGAGCCCTATGGCAGCGATGGTTTGACTTTCAATACTCCCGCTTATCAAGACGTGCTTAGCATGAAATTTGACGGCAAGGACTACGAAGAGAAGGGCCCGGATGTGGCTCCGGGTTCCGCTTCCGCCGACAAGCGGGTGAACCCGCGCACTCTGGAGGTCACCGACAAGGTAAAAGGCGAGGTGATGGATCACACCAAATTCGAAGTCTCAGGAGATGGCAAGACGCTGACGCTCACGATTCATGAGACGGGCCAGCCGAAAGCTTTGACGATTGTCTACGACAAGATGTAGGCGTCGCAAATCAAGTTCGGGGTCATGAGGGCGAGCACATCAGATCGCTCGTGCACGGTGAGAGCACTGTCATCTTCAAGAGTCTCTCAACGCGAATGTCAAAAGGGTTGAGAGCCGGAAAAGCCAGGCTGATCACCGCTTCGCAAAAAATCGAACTGCCGCCACCACGATTAACGCCAACACAACGTATTCAATGATCGTCTTCAATGACGGAGACATGGTGTCTCTCCTTTCACTGGCAGAATTCCATTCTCAATCTCTGGTCACAGGCTTGGTGCTCTCGCCGAGGAGATCAGCGAGAATCCACGCGGCTCCGGCAATCGCGAAGGTCTCGACGGTTTCGCTCCAATTCGTATGATTGCGAGGATCCGAAACTAGCAATGGTACCCACACGATCAGCCCAAAGAGCAACACCATCATGGTCAGCAGCCGAGTCGCGAGAAGCGCTGTCCGATTCGTCAGAAGAGCCACGGCCGCGAGTGCGAAGAAAACTGTCGTCGCTACCGCCCAAAACATCTGATTTGGAGGAAGCCACTTCGGAACAAGACTCGCGGTCGGGCCAAGATAAAACGCTTGTTCGAGGGCAAAAGAAACGGCACAGGCGCCCAAAAGAATGCGACCAATACGGTGAACCATTTCCCGCGACCACGGCGAGGACAAGCGCGCATAAACGATCGCGGCTCCGCTCACCAGAGAGAACTGCTCGAAGAAGTTGCCCCAACTATTGTAAATCTGCGGTTTGAAGAAGATTTGCTGCACACCCAGTACGGCAAAAACCAGATAAACCGCACCCAGAACGACTGCGCCCGTTTTTGCAGTCCGCGGGAACTGAATCGCAATTCCGCCGAAGATCTCCGCTGCTGCGGCCGGATAGACGCTGTAACGTAGATGCCAGCCGTTATAGTCGTGCCACGCCAGCATGATGAGACCAAAGGCCACGGCCGCCGCTCCAAACACATGACGGCCGAGGTTCATACCAGGCGTTGATGGTTCCGCCGGCATAACAGGAATTGAGGCTTTGGCACCAGAATCTTCCGCTCTCATCTGAATGCAGTGGCCCCTCGGCAGGGCACTTTACACCGAATGACAGCAACAATCCATGCATTCTTGTTATGCGTGGCTTTGAAAGGCCAACGAGTGCGAAGGGATCTTTCAAGAGTTGGCAGCGAGCGCTCAATCCATCCGCGACTCACCCAATCAGATGGATCGCCCTAAGAAAGTACATTGGAGATTCCAGGTAAATTGATCCAAGTCGGCCGACGCGTAGATTCGCTTGAGAGCATGCGGATCGTCTCCGTTGCGCACTGGCCCAGACGTCGTCAGCACGGCCGACTGGAATCCCGCTTCCCGCGTGAACTTCAGCGTCTGCCTGGACCATTGCGGATTGAGCGCAGGGTGCGGGTAGGAAAAATGCTCGATCGGCTCATTCATTTCTTTCTCGAGTCTCGTCTTGGAGCCTGTGATTTCAGACCGTGCTTCGTCTCCGCTCACATGTGCAAGATTAGGATGGGAAAGAGTGTGCGCCCCGATCGTATGCCCTGCTCTTCTCAAGGACCGAACCTGATCCCAATTGAGCATGAAGTTCTGTCGCCCGTTTACCGGTTCAATGTCCAGGGATTCTTCCACTCCCCGCACGAACCCCTCCTGAATTGAACCCGTCGTTCTTGCGCCTTTTTCCCACACCGCAATTAAGGCTGCTTTGCGCTGCTCCGGGAAACTGAGTTGGTAATTTCGATTACTCTCCATGTCGCGCCATTCAGGTTTGCGGGTGGTGTTAAAAGCAAAGCGAAGCCGGCAATACCACGGCAGCGTCCCGTTCGCAACCGCATCCACCATGATGTAAACGGTTGCTGGAACCCCGTAGCGATTGAGAATTGGCAGCGCCACCTCAGAGTTGTCGGCAAATCCGTCGTCGAAGGTCACAGCCACTGCCCGGGGCGGAAGTTCTCGGCCAGAGTGGGCAAACTGTGCCACGTCCCCAACCGTCACAGGGGAGAAATGCCGGGCAATTGTCTCCATGTGCGCTTCGAAGCTGGCTCGCGGCTGCGATACACCGAGAATGTGGTCAGTTCGATTAGGCTCTTCAACGATCGAGTGGTACATCAGGATTACCGCGCTCGGAGGTGCAAAGCGGCCGGCGTGGCGAAGAATCGAACTGCGTAGTATCGTCTTCTTCAACCAGTGCTTTGCTCTTGGCGTCACCAATCCTAGCTCCCGGAACAGCGGCCACTTTCTCTACTATACCGAAACCCACTAGCCCAACAACCGACTGAACACGCGCCGCGAGGCCGGACGAGCCGCGGGAAATGTAGCGTTCTTTGCGACACAATTGATCTCGCTTTGGCTCGCTTTCCTATCAAACCCCACCGTAACCACGTAGATAGCTCGCTGGTCTGCCTGTGGAATTCAAGTTAAAATCACAGCTCAGATGCGTCTCGGGGAAGCGTTACAGATTATCCAGCAGGCAACGGGAGACCGGAAAAGGCAGATTCATCTGCTATGCAGCTTTACGCCTCTTCATTTCGCGACTTTTGTTAAAGCCTATTCAAGCCTTCGCTTCCCCGGAGACTCTATCTCCCTTCATACCGGTCTATACGGAGATCTGGAAGGGAATATACAACGCGCCCGGGACGTGGAAGCGCAAGGCGCCATTGCCGTAGCCGAGTGGGACGACTTCGATCCAAGGCTTGGCTTGCGCAGTTCGAGCGATTGGACACGGTCCACTCTCGAAGATATCGCCACACAAGCCGAGGAGAAAAGCTCGCGCTTGGCAGCACAGCTGACCGGATTGGCAGAGGTTATGCCCGTCACGGTTGTGGCTCCGACCCTGGCGCTTCCGCCTGTAACTCATTTGCCTCCCGCTCAAGCTAGCGCTTTCGAACTGCGCTTAAACACAATCCTCAACGACTTTTTGCGGGAGGTGTGCAAACAGAAGGGAATAAAATTGCTGAACGCTTCTTACCTGGCGATCACCTCCCCTCAGAACGCGCGGCATGACGTTCAAATGGATTTGTCAGCTGGATTTCCCTATACTCCGCCGCACGCCGATGCTCTGGCACAGTTAAGCGTGGACTGTCTGTTTCCGGCCGCTCCCAAGAAGGGATTAATCACCGACCTTGATGAGACTCTCTGGAGAGGCGTTCTCGGCGATTTGGGAGTAGATGGTATTTCGTGGTCGCTTGAGGGCAAGTCACAGGCACATGCGCTCTACCAGAAGGTGCTCGCTTCGCTGGCAGAATCCGGTGTGCTGGTGGCGATCGCTTCGAAGAATGACCCAAAGCTCGTGGAAGCTGCGTTGCGGCGTTCGGATCTATTGTTGCCGCCTACAAATGTATTTCCCATCGAAGTTAGTTGGGGTGCGAAATCGGATGCGATCGGGCGCATTTTGAAGACCTGGAATATCGGCCCCGACAGCGTAGTGTTCGTCGACGACAGTCCAATGGAGTTAGCCGAAGTTGCAGAAAAGCATCCCGGAATCGAGTGCCTCAAGTTTCCTTCCGACGATCCAAAAGGAATTCTCGCGCTACTCTGGCAATTAAGAACCCGATTCGGAAAACAGGAAATCCGCGAGGAGGATGGCCTGCGAAGGCAGAGTTTACGCCGCGCCGCGAAGTTCGTTGAGGAAGTTCCCGCCGAGGCTTCTGCGGATTTTCTGGCCCGCCTCAAGGCGCATTTGACGTTTGCAAATTGTGCAGCAGATCATGGCCGGGCATTCGAGCTTGTGAACAAAACCAACCAGTTCAATCTCAACGGCGTGCGTTATAGCGAAGCGGAGTGGAAAACGAAGAATCATCAGCCCGGCCGCTTTCTGACAACGGTCTCCTACGAAGATCGGTTTGGACCCTTAGGAAAGATCGCAGTTCTTGGCGGCTGGATGAAAGATGATCGATGTTGTGTGGATATATTCGTCATGAGTTGCCGGGCTTTTTCACGGCATATCGAGTTCCAGGCGCTTCAGCAACTGTTTGCGAAGTCGGGCGCTTCCGCGATCCGGCTTCAGTTTCGACCAACCGAACGTAATGGGCCATTACAAACCTTCTTGCGCCGCTTTTTCCCATCGGATTCCCTGGCCGAAGGAGAATTGGAGCTGTCTGCGGAGACGTTTGCGAAATCCTGCCCGCCCCTTTTTCATGAAGTCATTTTTTCAGAAAGTGATTGAACGATGGACAACATCCAAGACAAACTAGCTCGCTGCTTTTCGTTGGCGTTTCCAAAAATGGATCCAGGCCAATATCGCACCGCGAGTGCAGAGAACACCAGCCAATGGGATTCTATGGCGCAAGTGACGCTGCTATCGCTGATTGGCGAGGAATTCGGCATTGAGGTTAACTTCGAGCAGTTTGAAGGGGCGACGTCCTTTGAGGCTCTCGCCCGCCAGATAAGCGAGATTTGCGCCGGTGCCTGAACCATCGCTCCATCATGTCGGTTTCGTGGTTCCGTCTATCGTGGAGAGCCTCGCGCGATGGAAAACCGCGCTTTCGGTGGTCTCGGTTTCCGAAGTTTTCAAGGATGAGATTCAGAAAGCGCAGGTCTTGTTCTTGGGGTTTGCATCAGGCGCCACAACGCTGGAGCTTGTCGAGCCGCTGAGCCCAGACTCGCCGGTCGCCCGATTTCTTGAGAAGGGCGGCGGAATGCACCACCTTTGCTTCGAAGTAGACGATATCCACCAGCAGATTCAGCAGATGAAGACGCATCAAGCTCTGCTTTTACGCACTCCGCAGCCGGCGGTTGCGTTCGGAGGTCGCGACATCGCCTGGATGATGACACGCGATAAACTACTCGTGGAATATCTGCAAAGGTCGGGAGCTCACGTCCAGTAAGATGTCCCGCCGCTGTCGAGGAATGCGGCATCATCATCCGAGAGCTGGAACTGGAACTCGGCGGAAAGCTGCGCATTTCTTTTCTTGTTCAGCATATAAACACTCGGACCTGGCATAATTTGCAGGCCAGCTTTGGCCGCGGCCTCACGAGTGAAACCATCGCTGCCAATCACTGCAATCTCGTAGGCTCCTTTTAAACGCGAAGCGGTTTGCCGGGCGAGGTAGTAAGCCGCAGCCCAGGTGTCCGGTGAGGAACGGCGCAACCACACGCCGGCTATTCGGGCTTGCCCTCGCACCATGCTGATGGCGAAATGGCCCATCGCTTCGCCGCCATCGAAAATTCCGTACAGGCTAAAACGAGCGGCACGACAGCGAAGAAGATATTCAAAAAAAGCGGGGGGCCGCTGGCTGAAACCAGCATCGGCCTGATTCAGGATATAAGTTTCCCGCAGGATCTGTTGCGGCTGGATTTCAATTGCTTTCCAGTTTGCATACGGAGTCGATCCCTTGCCCTTCGACCACAACCAGTTTCGGACAAGCCTTGGAGCAAGTTTCCAGGTTCGCGTCTGGTGAGTGATAATTTGCCGCAGCGGCTGGAGCGGGCACGCGGCCATCCACTGTCGTCTGTATTCGACAAATCCAAACAAGGGCAGCACTTTTCGTGTCGCCTCGGATCCGCCGATCGAATAGATGAAGTCAAACATTGCCGCCAATTTCTGAACCAGCGACAGCCCTGATCCCGGTGACTCCTTCGCGGCGGCCCAATCGATCATCTGGACTCCGCGGATGGGATTTTCGCTGCCAAGAGTCATAGGCCAGATACCGGCGTGGGCAACGATAGCCCCATCTTTCTCTAAAACGTAACTTCGCGGCCCGCTCCAATCGCCGCGCTGATCCCAGTATTTCCACGCCATAACGGCAGGGCTCAGGAATGGGGCGTTCGAGTCAACTCCGAACGAACGCGCCAGAAATTCGCATAGTTTGTTGAGGTCAGCGGCGCAGGTAGGGCGAAACGAGGACTTCATGCGTGCGATCTATGGCGAGCTTGGCCGAGACGATTCAGTCCCTGACAACATAACCCAAGGGTATTGATGCCGCAAGTTGGGAGCTTCCTCGTCGTCTCATCGGCGAGCGATAGTGGACTCCAGAACACGCACGAAGTTATTGGCATTTCTGCTGTTGGCCGCCTTGGCTCGGTGCGCCAGTGCCTGGCACTCAGAGCTCAATATATTCTCACGGCACTCATGGATCGCCCTTGCAGCAACCCTCAGGTTCCCTATGCTGCTCTGCGCTCCCCGTCCCTTCCGTAGTAAGCTAAACCCAGCATGCCTGCCGAGAAGATCCTGGTCATCGACGACGAACGCCTGGTCCGCTGGTCGCTGCGTCAGAAGTGCGAAGAGTGGGGATACCAGGTCGTCGAAGCGGCGGCCGGAGAGCCTGGGCTGCGCCTCGCACAGCACGAATCTCCTGACCTGGTTCTGCTCGATGTCCGCATGCCGGATCTGAACGGCATTCAGGTTCTCGAACAGCTGAAGAAGAGTCCTGACGCTCCCGCCGTCATCATGATTACCGCGGACCCTCAACTGGACGACGTGAAGAGCGCGCTCAAGCTGGGCGCCTATGACTTCATCGGCAAGCCCCTCGACTTCGAGGAATTACACGTCACCATCCAGAACGCGTTAGAGGCTTCGCGGCTGCGCACCGAAGTCCAATCCCTGCGCGGCGAGGTACGCCGAAGCACCGGCTATCACGAAGTAGTCGGCGTCTCGCCAAAGTCGATGGAACTGATGAGCTTTGTCCAAAAAGTTGCCGCCAGCGAGGCCACCACGATTCTGATTCAAGGCGAAAGCGGTACCGGCAAAGACTTGATCGCGAAGACGATTCACTACGAGAGCACTCGCCAGAACGGTCCGTTCGTTGCCATCAACTGCTCCGCCATTCCCGAGACTTTGATGGAAGCCGAACTCTTCGGCCACGAGCGCGGCGCCTTCACCGACGCCAAGCAGATGAAGAAAGGCCTGTTCGAAACTGCCAATGGGGGCACTCTGTTCCTGGATGAAATCGGCGAACTCTCTCCGCTGCTGCAGGCCAAACTACTGCGCGTGCTGGAAGATCAGGTGATTCGCCGCGTCGGCGGTGTGCGCGATATGCAGGTGGACGTGCGCGTCATCGCCGCCTCCAATCGCGACTTGGAGAAAGCCGTTCGCGAGGGCCACTTCCGCCAGGATCTTTACTACCGCCTGGCGATCATTGCCATCTTCATTCCGCCGCTGCGCGAGCGCACCGAAGACATTCTGCCGCTGGTCGACTTCTTCATCGACTGGTACAACCGCAAGTTCAAGAAATCAATCCGCGGCATCAGCGCTGAGACGCGTCGCTTGCTGCTGTCTCACACCTGGCCGGGAAATGTTCGCGAGCTCAAGAATTCCATTGAGCGCGCCATGATTCTCGAAGACGAAACCATCCTGCGCCCGGTCTACATGCCGTTCGCCGTAGGCGAGGCGGCTCGCAGCGGCTTGACCGCATTCGAAGCCAGCAGCACGTCCGCGGATGGGGTTGGTAAACAACTGCCGAATGGCCGCGTGGTTCCGCGGCTCTACATTCCAGAGGAAGGCACTTCTTTGGAAGAGGTCGAACGCGCCATGGTCGAACTCGCTATGCGGCAGGCCAACGGCAACCAGACTCACGCCGCCCGCCTGCTCGATATCAGCCGTGACGCACTGCGCTACAAGCTGAAAAAGTTCGAACTCGTTCCCGTGGGCGACGACGAAAACACTACCGATTCCGTTCCCTCGGAAAAATCCTCCAGCTAAGACACGGCAATTGAAAAAAAGGGCTTCCTTTGCGGAAGCCCCGTGGCGCGATTATGAGCGTTTATGAAAAGCGCCGATCTATGGAATATCTCTAGCCTCGCGAAGCGTGCTCTTTCGCCTTAGCAATGTACTGCTCCACCTGTTGCCGCTGGGGATAATTGGGATTCGCCTTCAGCAGTTGCTGCCAAGCCTCGATCGCGCCCTTTGGGTCCTGTTTGCCCTGCCACCGCACCCAGCCCAGGTTGAATAGGGTTTGTGGATGCCCCGGCCGGTATTTCAAAGACGTCTCCATTGCAGCCAGAGCTTTTTCGGCATTTCCGGTATACCAGTACGCCGTTCCCATATCGGTACGTACGTCCGGATTGTCGGGATGAATCACCAACGCCCTCTCGTAATACTGAATCGCGTTGGGGAACTGTTGCCCGTCGTAGTAGAGGTTGCCGAGCTTCACCAACGAATCAAAGTCGTTAGGATCTTTGTTCACCACTTCAATTAACGGTGCTGCGGCCTGCGCCAAAGCAGCTTGCGCATTGGGGTCAGATTGCTGTTTCTGCAAAGCAGTTCCCTGCTGGGTAGTCGTCGTAGCTGCGGCTTGCTCATTGGCAGGCGACGCCGAACCGCGAAACAGGTATCCCAGGGCCACGCCCAGCAGAAGGCAGAAGGCCGCCAGCAGATAAGCTTCCTTGGCGGTCCAAAGTTTCGCTGCGACGCTACGCGCAACGTCGACAGGTTTAGATTGCAAGGACTTGGTTTTTACTTCGCTCATTTTTTCGTTTCTCCAAGATGGTGCCGGCAGGCGCCCGTTCCGGCGTCTCCAGGTGAAACAGGCGCGTGACCGCTGCGGTCATCTGCTCCTGCTCCTCCTTGACTGGAAGTTCTTTGAGTTCCCGAGCCAGGGAGCTGGCAATCTTCTGTATGACTTGCGCTGTGATTGCGTGTAGCGATTGGTCCTGCTCCCGGGTAAAAGGCCCGCGCTCTTCGATAAAAGACTCCAGTTCCTGCCGGCAAATTTCATCAAGGCGATGGCGCAGGGCCACAATGGTCGGCACTACGCTCTCCGCCTGCAGTTTGCCGCGAAACGCCTGCGCCTCCGCAGCCACAATCTTTTCCGCATCCGCAGCCGCAGCCGTGCGCTCCGCTGCAGTGTTCCTGACCGCGCGCTCCAGGCCATCCAGGTCATAGAGCAGGATTCCGTCCACCCTGTGCACGTCGGGATCAACATCCCGCGGCATGCCAATATCCATGATGACCAGCGCCACCCGATTGCGCTCGATGGCGATTCTTTCCGCCTCTTCGCGGCTCAGAACCACATGCGGACATCCCGTGGCGCTGATTACGATGTCGGCGCTCAGCATGCACTTCCAGCGGTCCGCTAGCGTTGCTGCCGTACCTCCCAGCTTTTTTGCCAGTTCGCAGGCGCGCGTCGCGGATTGGTCAATCACCACCACCGATGCGGCTCCGCTGTCAATCATCTGGCGCGCAGAAAATTCGCTCGTTTCCCCTGTTCCCAACAGCAATATTCTTCGGCCCGTAAGGGACCCGAAGATATGCCTCGCCAGGTCGAGCGCCGCCGTCGGAATCGACACGTTCTGGATCGCTGTCGCTTGACGCACTTGCCCGGAAACATCCAGCGCTTTCTCCATCACCGCGTTCAAGAACCGACCGGCTGCACCCACGGTTCGCGCCTGCTCCCACGCCGTATTCACCTGAGAAATAATCTGGGACTCACCCAACACCAGGGAGTCGAGGCCGGTAGTCACGCGGAAAACATGGGTCAGGGCACTCTCGTCGAGCAGGCGGTAGAAATGTTCCCACTCGCTCAGCTTCAGCCCGTGCTCAACCCCTAGAAAATGGAGGAGCGAATTCGCCGCCAGAGTCGGCTCGCTGGCCCATACCAGAAACTCCGTGCGGCAGCAGGTCGAAAGAATGAGAACTTCTTCAATGCCTTCTGCATTCTTCAGCTGCCGCAACACCTCGTAGCGCCGGTTCTCGCCAATCCAGAAGCGTTCCCTCATGGCCAGCGGAGCCGTTCGGTGGTTCAATCCGATCACCATGAGCGTAGGTTCCAAGACGATACCTCGGGGCGCGAGTTGCATACGGAGAAGCGCAAGCCGTTTGCCAAAGAACCGGCCCGGGGCCATTAGTGCCAATCATTGTGTTTTCATCAAGTTATACGCGGCACTGCGGATCATGAGTTGTTTTCATCCTTCCCGCTGTGGCATATGGCGCGGATCGCGAGTCTTTTGACGCGATGTCCCTTTCCCGCTTTGGTTTAGAGGCGCACCGCGATCACGATTGGGCGTGACCACGATCACTGACCAACTGCCCCGCTTCCGGCGAAACTGCGTGACGATTAGCACATTCTTATCGAGTCTTGAAACTCGCCTGCGAGATTCTCCTGCTTCAGCGCCGGTCGAGACGAGACAACGAAAGTTCTGAAAGGAAAAGCAATCATGAAGATGTCGAAGCTCGTAATCCTGATCGGAATGATCGCCGTGGCGTTATTCCTCATTCTGCCCAACCTTTCCTGGGCCGCCGATGACGGCGCTGCCGTTTACAAAGCAAAATGCGCCATGTGCCATGGTGCGGACCTTGCCGGAAAGCCAGCCGCCAAGATTCCCAGCCTGGTTTCCGACGACGCAAAAAAGGCCTCCGACGCCGATCTGACCGACATGATCGCCAACGGTGGCAAGGACAAGAAAGCGATGCATGCGTTCGCGAATAAGGGTGTGACGCCGGACCAGGTCAAGATGGTCGTGTCCTACATCCGCGAAGCGCAGAAAAAGTAGTCGAGCAGTAGATGTGCAGTGGTAGGGATCGCTGTTCCGAACGGCGCAACCGCGCTGCGCAACGACGCAGCCGCGACGTGATCGAGGGTGAGTGATCCGCTCACCGGCACCCTCTGGCCTTCAGCCGGACTTGCCGGATTCCCCCTCATGATCCGCCAATACATAGGAACAGCCCGCCCGGGTCTATGTGCTCACCCGTAGACCCGGGCATTCTTTTGCGCGGAAGACCAGCTCACGTGCCGGCGGACGAATTCGTCAACCCGCGGGCCATCCAAAGAGGCGCAATAGCGCCGAAAATAATACGCGCTGGAGGCGGATCTGCATTCTGCGAACGGCAAGGACAGAAGAGCTCGCCATCAGGTCTTCCTGCGAAGCAATTCAAGAGGGCCCCCGGCGAAAAAATAGGGGTTACTTATTCTTCTTCCACGTTCACACGTGCTGCCACACCGGCATGGTCCGATGGCCACAATCCGTCCGGTGTACGGCTGCTGGGATCGGCGCCAAACAGGGCGATCCTTTGTCCCTCAATGTTTCCTAACGTGAGAATCAGATCAATCCGCTGATAGAGCTCTGACACAGGGTTATTGTCAGACTCATTCTGGCAACAGGTCAGTCCTGGCACCGACGGAAAAATTTCCTGCCACACGTCGTTGTATCCCGCGGCCATGAAGTCCACGTACGTCGGATCTTGCGGAAACGGAAAAGCCTGGGCGTTTGCATCCATTGCAACGATCACCGGAAGCGCAGTGTTGGCTGGTCCAGCGCGCAATTCGGCCCCCTGTGCTTCTCGAACGATCGGGACGAACGATTCGAGATGTGTGCCTATGAACCGAAATGTGCTGGCGTGAAATTGTACGTCCACCGAGGCCCATGATCGCGTGATCGGAACGGTGCCAAAGGGTGTTGTGAAGGGCACCGCGGTAGGAAACTCACCGGACTGTAGGTTGCTGAAGCTGAAGATTCGCGGATTCAGGTCGGTGCGGGCGAGAATGACGTTGTTGTCGGTTACGGCGGCACACAAAAATGTGCTCGGCAGAATCAGTCCCGGAGTCGCCGGGAGTGTAATTTCGGGAACTTGCTCTACGACCTTGTAATGTCCGCCTTGCGCTGCCAACGCATCGATGAGTTCCTGCAGCATGTCGTATTCCAGCGACATTGGTCCACAGGTTTGAGTAAGCGGATTGAACTTTCCCAAATACCATTGGTCGACTTCCTGCAAGCTGACCAGCGTTGGCTGAGCCAGCAGTATCTGCGCCGCTACAGATTGCATGCGTTCGGGAGGATTCGTTCCCTGCACCTGAGTCACGATATCTCCCACTCCGAGCAGGAATTGGGTCGCATTCGTCGCGCTCAGCACTTGCAGGAAATCCGTTCCTTCGTTGACGTTGTAAGTCATTACGCCGAGATCTCCGGCGGAATTCTGGGCAGTCGCGGGAATAACGATAACTATAAATAAAACCGTGACCATTGCGGTGAATAGCAAGAAACGCAAAATGCTTTTTGCGTCCCGTTTGAGATTTCGAAAGAGACACCCACACGGAATCATACTGTCGACCTCCAATGAGAAATTTGGTCAGAGACTCAAACGGGGGAGTGAAATCGCGTAATTGTACGTTAGGTAAGGTGGGAAGTCTTGGAAAATCGGGTCTTGTCCTAAAGTTGCGTTGGATTGAAAGTTTCGCGATTGGCCAGCAGTTCTGCCAGTGTCCATATGTGGTCGGTGATGCCAGATTCTATCGCAGGAGAGACTCGGAGAGTTTGATGCACTCGACACCAATTGTAGTAGGCGAAGTGAAGGGCGCACGCGGCCTTCAGGTTGTCCAGTTTTTTGCTGTATCCGAGCGTGAGCCTAGCGAATCGCTTCATAGATTGCCGAATCGTAAGGTTGACCCTCTCCACGTAGCTTGTGGAGATGTGGCGCGAGTCCGGCCTTCCGTCCCGTACTTTTATTATCGTCTGCGTCAGCGGAGCAGGAGAATAGCGTCCCGCCGCGTCGTGCTGGCCGTGATCGACAAATATTTTTATCAGTTGGGCAAAGTCGGCCCGTCCCGCGAACACGTCCTCCACACCCTTTCGGTAGAAATGGAATCCATCGGTCGTGAGTTGGAAGCGATGTTCTTCCGCGAGACGATTATGAAGCGTAGTCAAAAATCTGTACGTAGTTTCGCGGGTGCGTTTTCCCACTGTGTAGGCGGGAATCAGTTTTGTTTCGGCGTCAATCGCCACAAAAATCCATGCATCTCCCAACTCGGGAGAATCATCTTCCGTTACATGGCGCTGCTTTTTGCCGCAAAATCCCCAAATTTCATCGCCCTGCACTCGCTGGCAACGGAGATTTCGCAGTTCTTGATCCATCAACTTTTCGCAACGCTCCCCAGCGATGACCAGCAGCCGCATAATCGTGTCACGGTGCAATTGCGTGATCCGCTCTGTGCTTCTGATACTGGTGCCTTCCAGCAGGAGTTGAATTGCCAGCAGCGCCTTCTCTTCAGAAACAATCATGTCCCCAAAAAGGCGCGCGTGATCTTCGGTGTACGTCCTGCCGCATTTCGCACAGCGAAAGCGCCGAAGGCCGTTGCGGTGCTTCCCAAACTTCATGCATCCGAGATTGCATGTAGGGCAATTCATAAATACAAACTACAGCAAGCGCTTGCTGTTTGTCAGGGAGAAAAAGCGTGAGCAAGAAGAAAAAACCGGAAGGTCACCACCCTTTTGAGCGGCGACCCTCCGGGTCTGAAATTGACAACCGGGGTTACAATGGCGCGGTGGAAAAGAGCCGCGCTAAAGTAATCCCTTTTAGTTCATCTGGCCGCCAGTTGTGCCCTGCAAAGACTGAGGCGGGGCTTGGCCGGGTTTTACCATTCCAAGCGTGTTCATCAACGCCATTGTGTCACGTGCAGGACCACGGAATGTCCATGCACAATTCTCAAACGTTGTATTTACAAACTCAAAACTACCGCCGTCGTATATCAGGCGGCAATTCGTTAACTTACAGTTGTTGAAGATGTGCTCCTCGATTACGAAGGCAACATTCTTCAGGTTTTCATTATTGTGAATTGTCATCGGCATATATTTAGTCCCCCTCCTTGGGGGAAGGCTGAGGGTTGTATAAAATGGCGGAAGCGGTTGGATTCGAACCAACGGGTCAGTCATATCCTTGGGAAAGGGGAGGGCCGACCAGCGGGTTATAAGTCCGCCGCAATAAACCGCTCTGCCACGCTTCCGCCGTGGACGAACGAGTGCCCATTACGGCCTATTCCGAACGATCCGGCGAGGAACACTTCGGAATAGGCCAGTTGCGGCCTTCGCTACGAATGAGCGTTTAGCGTTGGCTACTCAGGGTATTTTCACGATTTCGATTCCTCCTTCAATATCTTGTGAACGGACGGGTACCTCGCATGGCTCCGCGAAACTTCGGGGTTGTACGAATGTGCTCAATCGCACTCCTACCGTTTTCCGTGAGTTGCCATTTGCCATCTGCGAGCTGCTGTACCTCGCTGTGCGCCTCTTTCATGGTGGTAGACAGCACAGCGCTTACGTTGTTCACAAAATTCGCCGCCTTCGTCTGCACTCCCGCCGCGATCAAAGCTTCGGCGATCTCTGCCGTTGTTTTTGGCTCTGATTCGGCCAGCAGATCGAGGACTGCCCAGCGAACGGACATGAAAGCGTACTTTCGGCTGGGCGGACGCGAAGGAGTTACCGAACTGGAAGGAAGAGTCGGACTGGGAGCGTCTGGATTGAGACGCTTCACCAGTGTGGAGATGCTATTGTGAAGCTCCTTTAACCGAGCTTGCCCAGCGCTGACTTGCTGCTGGACATCATCGCGTTCTGATTCCTGATCACGCAGCACGGCCTCATAGGACGCTCTTAACTCTGGGGTTAGCGGCATAGCATTCTCCTATTTATCTGGAAGACACTTGCGCCGCTCTAGGGAGATATGTATACTTAAGTTGCGACAAGGACGGCGTAGACCAAGGCCGAATCTCTCGCAGGGCCATCGCACCCTAAAGACTTGCGCTATATAACACTCATGCTTCCTCTCCCTGGGCTTGGGAATCCTTCCCAGCCCAGAGGAGATAAGCTAACAACAACATTATAGCACAGTATCCAATCACATTACAATCCCCTTTCCAATTTATTATCCAATGCTGTTGGCGCCTCTGTTTGCACAAAGATGCGGGCATATACATACCAATACCTAGTATGTAGATATTAGTTAACGCACTATTCCTAGTGTTAACTTAGAGTGCGCCGCTAGTACTTGCGTGATCGTAAGTAGATGGTTTAATTGACCTTAGAGCTTTTAGATGGGCGTCCGCCTTTAAAATCCTTCCGCATAGCGGCTATCTTTTTGAAGTATTCGGAACCGCGCTTAGCGGTTTCTTTCCCGCCCTTCTTACCCAGCGCGGCCGCTGGGGATTGATTAAGAAGATCGTCGGCCAAATGCAGAGCGGCGGCGAGCAATTCGTGAGCACGTTGCGAGCGGCCCTCGGGCAGCGTCGTGGTAACAAGAAGACCATGCGCTTCCGCTATCAAATTGCGGAGAGATCGCAGATCATTTCGTCGTGCCATGCGACAAAACTAACACCCTGTTTTTCGCAATGCAAGCGCCTGCTGTTTTTCTTCAACGCAACTTTAGGACAAGACCGAAAATCGCCGGTTCGCCACAGCTTTCGGTAGAGCCATTCTAGGGGAAGGATCCTACATCGCCCTACCTGGGGCTAACTGGTCCTCTGAAAGCCTTCCCGACCGACACGCATCACTATCGAAGTATCCTCATTGCACTCAACCCCATCCTCTTCGGTCTCGCCAGCGTTCTTCCCTGCCCGGCAAAATGTCATTTTGGGTTGTCGCGGCATTCACGACCGGCATCTAAGATTGCGATTTGTAAAGGTGTTGCCAAAACTCTCGTAGGGAATTATGGCGGGAAGCCCATTGATCTCTGGCTTCCCGGTTACTACCCGTTGTGATTTGCGGTCTTCATTGCTCTTCGTCCTTTAGACCTCTGGCCCGGAGGTGCACATTGGGTTACACCTTTATCAATATCTCCAAGAACGAGGAACCACGCGAGAGGTCGTACTGGAGGCTGTGGCTAGTCGGCATTCTCGCTGTACTCGCTGCTTGCTTCCTTCATTGGGGCGGATTTCTGTTGGTCGCAGGAGATTCCGTGCCGGAACATGTCGATGCCGCCGTGGTCCTGCGGGGTTCGATAGCCTCTGAGAACGCGCGAACCGCTGCAGCGATGGCACTGTTGCAGCGGGGTTCCGCAAACCGAGTCGCAATCAGCGTGCCCAGGGAATCCTATTGGGGCGAAGAAGTACCTCCGGTTGCACGCCCGTACCTCGAAAAGAAGTATGGGACTGACTTGGCTGCACGAGTCGATTTTTGCAATACCGAGCCGGACGTGACCTCTGCCCAGCAGGAAGCGCAAGCGCTCAGCACATGCATCCAGCAACATGGATGGAAAAGCATTGCGCTATTAACTTCAAACTACCAGAGTCGTCGGGTTGGAATGGTTTGGAGGAAGACTCTGCCTACGGCGGATCGGTCAATTCGCGTCTCGGTGGAGGGCGTGTCTGATCCCGACTATCAACCGCGTGGATGGTGGCGACAACGACTCTACTCGGAAACCTGGTTGCGGGAGTCGGCCAAACTCGCATGGGCCAGTCTGTAGGCTGCACTTGAGCGACTGGCGGTAGGCCGCGAACTGGAAAGCTTACGAAAAGCGGTTTGTGTCAGCTCCTGATCCAGCCCTCTGCTTCTTCGAGTGTCTGGAAAATCTCGAAATTTCTCTGACTACGCAGAATCTTGTGCAGCCGCGCCGCATGCTTCTGCACGGGTGTATGCGCAATGAAAGCGCGCTTCGACTCGAGCGAGAACGGGTCGAAGCGATCGGCGAGTTTCAGAAAATCGGGACCTTTCAGCGGAAGCTCCTCCACGTCGCTGATGTCTGCGATTTCCGAAAACGATGGATTGAAACTGGGATGGGCGCGCAGGTTTTGCACGTAGACCTGAATGTCAGTTGCCGTAAGGCATTTGCCAAACCTGGCAATCACCAGTCGACGTTCGGCGTCGATGACAAATCGTACCGCAGCCTGGCCTTCAGCAGCAGGCAATCGTGAGAGCCTACCTAAATCCGGACCTTGGCCCTGACCGAATCCGTGCACGTTGCAACCCCTCTCGCTATGACATCGGCGACTTGCCGACAAACTTCACGGGTGTGCAATGTGTTCATCATTTCGGGAAATTTCCGGCATTGGGCCAACTGGTGCCTTCAAATCAAGGCATCGAGCGCGTGAAGGTAATTGAAAATGCGGCAACCGGAGGTTGAGGAAATCGGCCTTCCATGACGCGGCTTTCCCAGGGCAAGTGCATCCCCGTTTCCAACGCGATGCGGCAGCGCGCCATTGCTCCGAGTATCTCTCGTATCGCCTTCGCAGTCGTACCCAGTTTCTGTTCCAGCCACTTCCGTCTAGCAGGCAGAACCAACTCGAGCGGTCGCCCAGATCCAGACCGATCGTCAGCTTTGCTTGAGAAAAATTCTTCGTCGCCGTCACCCCTGCAATGCTAATGTTCTTCATTGCCGGTCTCCTTTTTATCTGTGCTTCGAGCACGTCGATAATTTGGGAGCGTACAGCATCCCGTCCGGAGACCGGCCTTCTCATCCCATCTGTTAGCCACAATTGATCGAGCTGTGATCGTATGGCAAACTCGGAGCCGTAAAGCTTTCTCAGGTTACATCGCGGTAACAAGCGGCCATTCCCACAGTGGCCCTGCTTGGATTGCAGGACGCATCCGCCAAATGAACATAGATCGTATTGCATATTGGACCACCAAGCCAGATCATTTGTTTGGGCTCTTTTTCCTGATCGTGACTGGGATTTCGATGTGTGTAGGGAAAACTCGTATACGCGGAGGATCGGTCAGCCGCGCCCAAGAGCCGAAGACGTTTTGGTTCCTAATGGCAATGTACTTCTTGGCTGGCATTTTCTTCTGTTATCAAAAGTAATTGAGACACCGCTCTCCGATTGACGAAAAATCGCCATTTCACGCATTGACCTTCCAAAAGGGTGACCAGACGGCGGAAAGGGGGAACCAATCTAAGGCTCCTTGTAAATCACAGCATGTGAGTGTCTCTTCTCGGCTGCGTCATTCTCGGCCTTTGTCAACGGGACGTTTTTCTCCCCTTCCAGAACGGACGTCTCGCGCATGAACTGCTCAAAGCCCGGTGCGGAAAAGACGGCTACGGCTCGGATGGCCTCGTTTCCAATATTGTCGACAGAAATCCACGTATTGGCGGGAATGAACACGGTCGAGCCGCCGTGGACCACTCTCGCGGTGTCTCCCAAATGCACTCGGGCCGTTCCGCTCTCTAAAAATAGGATCTCGTCTGCTCCGGGATGCCTGTGGGGATCGATGGCTCCGCCCCTTCGGATGTCTGCGGTCATAAAGACCAAATGCGACGAGCCGCCGTTCTTGGGATCCACCTTCAGAATGAAGGTTTCTCCGGGGTCTGGGTGTCCCGGCCAACCTCTAACAATTCGCCGCTCGCCCTCGTCCTTTTCAAGGATGAGCGGAGTTGTCTGGGGGACATGGGCTGCCTGCGGCGATGAAGCCAGTGGCGCCGAGGTGTTTACGCACACCAAGATTGCGCAAACTGCAATACTCGGACGGACAATTCGCATGAGATGGCTCCCCACAATGGATGCGCGGAAAAGCTTAATGCGGGTAATGCTCCAGTTCAAGTTGGCGCAACATCGCCGTTACACTCACCGACCTGTTCACCTTGCTCGCGAGTTTCAAGGTGGTGGAAGTTGAGGTCACTCGCTGTCCGGTTTTGCGCCGGGCAGGCGTTTTCTCAGGAATGCGATTTGGCCGGTGTGATGCGCTTCGTGCTCGCAAACGTGGAACCACTTGCAATAGTTGTTGGTCGGACCCCAAGGCCAGTCTTTATCGACGGCCATAAACCAGGCATCATCGCGCTTGCTGAACTCCGCCAGCGTCTTCGCTCGCGTTTCCTGGAGGATGTTCAGGTAATAGTCCCGGTCGTGACCTTTGATGGTTTTCCGGCCCGCGTCTCCCAGATTCATCGCCGGATCCCACTGCTTCTTGACGGAATCGGGCCAACTGTCCCACTTCCTGGCTTCGAAGGTATTGAGCTGGTAGTAGGTCTCCGTCGCCGCGAGATGGAGCATCAAGGCGCCAATGGTGTTCGCGTTCGGGTCGATGAGGTAGTCCAGGTCAGCTGTCGTGAGGTTCTTCGTGGCACGGATTACGCCGTTAGCCTCGCGCATCCACGTCAGCAGGGAGACGAACGTTCCCACCTGCGGACTGTATCCCGGCCTCGGTCCAAGGACGTTGGGATTCGAGTCGCTTGCGTGGACGGACTGGGGCAGCGAAAGCGCTCCAAATAGAGTTGAGAGTCCGGCGGTAACAGCGGCTGAACCCTGTAGAAAAGTTCTGCGACTGGAAAAGCGTGGAATGGCGAGGGGATACTTGTGTGCTGGCATCGCTGCCTCCTTGGGTACTGATGTCCACGGGCCAGTGTTTCGTGAAGGGTTCCCCAGAGTCGGACTTACGGTGGCACGACGATGCGAAAGGCCACCAATGAAACACGAGAATGCTAGGGTGGCTAACCGGGAAAGTCAAATGCTCCTGATCTGCGATTCAGCGGCTCGTGGGTTCCGAACAGACGGACTTGAGGCAGGTCATGTGATCACACCACAATCATGAACACTTGTGCCATTTGCGCAACCGCACGAATGGCACAAGTGGTGAGCAAGCCGGCTGAGCGATCACTCGTCATCATGCAGGCGATGCAAGTTGTTTTTGTAGACTGCGGTGCCGACTGCGCGGCCTAGGTCTGCGCCTGCCTCCTGGTCGGTTCGAAAATGTATCCCGCCGTAAACGCGTGCGTCGGAGATATCGTCGGTGATCTGCTTAAAGGAGGTGTATTGCAAGACGATGCTGGGCACCGCAGGATTCGTCAACGTCATCGAATGGCCAGCTTCACCGTAGATACGTCTCAGCACTTCCGCCGCAGCATTGCCCGCACTGCCGTGGTTCGAGGGATAGCTCGGGAAACATGGGGTCACGATGAAGGGGACGTAGCTGGGATCGGGGTCGGTCTTGCGGTTGCCGTCCGTGCCCCCGGCGTGAATAGCGGTTTCCGGACGCCAAAAATTGTAGTGATATTTGTTGAGGAAAGAGGCCACCAGGCTGTCACTCATCGCGATGTTGATCAGGGCCAGAGCACGAGCATTTTCAGACAGCGAGCGTCCCTGTTCCTGTGCAACTTGGTCGGCGGCCTGATTGAACACTTGAGTGGGCGAGGAAGCCGCGTAGAAGAGAGCGACATTGGCGCGATCTTGCGGCCGCTCGGTGCTGTTGACGCTGCCAACCGTCATCACTTCGTTGTAGGCTTTCGCGTATTCGTTGCTGGTGAGCGCTGGGGGCGGACCCAGAAGGAAGTCACTGGCGTCAGGAATTCCGAACGGAGTTATGTTCTGCCATTGAAAAGCGATTCCGACTGCGACCCCCTTCACAACTGGACAACTTGGAGTGGCCTGCCATTCTCCTGGGACGGCCGGGCCGGGAACCTTGAATTTCGGTGGTGACGAGCCATCGTTGGCGCGCGCGGCAATCAGGGCTGCAGCGGCAGCGTCCCCTGTTGCCATGCCGTCAAGCTTAGCTTGGCCATCCGGTATGGACGCGAGTGAGTTTGTGCGGTCTGCATCCAGCGCGGCGTGGCTGGCTGGAAAATAGGTGTTAAGCACCTGATACGCGGCTTCAATGGCTGCTGCTTCGGCCGAAGCGCCCGCCGGCGCTGTTATGGTCCCAAGATATGGTTGGTAGTCGCCGGTGACGGCGTCGACGGCTTCGAATACAGCCAATTGCACGATAGCCGCGTACCGCGCCTGGGCAAAAGGATTTTGTTTGTTCGCGACGGCGGTATTGACCGCAATTGTGTTCCAGTCCAGAACGACATCGGCTCTTGCGGCGGAGCCGAACAAGAGGGTTATCATTAACACGCTTAAGAGCCCGAGAGTTGCTTGTTTGCGATACATCTTTTTCATTGTGAGTCCTCCGAGTGCACGCGATGCGCGAGCGGAATGATTGCGATTTCGGAGTTGCGTGTCCATAGCGAAGCATGTGTCGCGGCGTTATGCTTTGTGTCCCGCCAAGCGCAGGCATTGTTTAGACTTAGGTCGCGCTTTCCCATGTAGTGTAAAATTCGTTTACTTTTTTGGGGCGTGCCATGACTTCCCGGCCAATGGGACTACAGCAATCGATCCGGTTCGGAGAGGACTTCGAACTCGATTTCCGTCCCCGGCGGTTGCGCCGCGGCAGTCGCGTGTTGAAGCTGGAACGGATCCCACTGGAAATACTTATTCTGCTGCTGGAGCGCCCCGGCGAGGTCGTCAGTCGCGAAGAAATCGTGGCCAGGGTTTGGGGCAATGATGTCTTCCTCGATACGGACAACAGCATCCGGGGCGCAATCCGCAAAATCCGCCAAGTGCTTAAAGACGACTCGGAAGCCCCGCGTTTTATACAGACCGTGACTGGGCGGGGCTATCGCTTCATTGCACCGGTGATTTCTGCCGAAGAAGCGCCTTCCGCAGAGCCAGGGGCGGAAGGTCCGACGGTTTCTACGGGCGAACTGGGGGTGGTTTCCCGAGTTGATAGCTGGCCGGAAGGCAGCGTAATCCATGAACAGACGCGGACATCGGCATTGCTGGCTACGGCGGTGGGTCGTGGGCACGCGCGTACGTGGCTTTTTGGCGGAGTGGTCACGCTGGCGATCGTTGTTATTCTGTCACTTCTTGCAATTTGGGGTTGGCGGCGAATCTCGAGTGCGCCCACCGTTTCCCAACGCAAGACGGTATTGGCGGTGCTGCCGTTCGACAACTTGAGCCGAGATCCTGATCAAGAGTTCTTCAGTGAGGGCCTGACTCAGGACATACTCGCTCAGGTGGGGAAGTTGAATCCGGCTCGACTCACGGTGATCGCCAGTAGTTCTGTCGCAAAGTTCAAAGGCAGCACGCTGTCGGCGAAGGAGATCGGTAAGGAGTTGAACGCCGACTATCTTGTCCAAGGCAGCGTTCGACGCGTGGCGGACCGTTTGCGCGTGACGGTCGAACTCATTCAAGCACAAGATCAGACCGACATCTGGACAGAGAGTTACGACCGTGAACTCAAAGATGTGCTGGCCGTGCAGGACTCTGTGGTGCGAAGCATTGCAAGCCAGATTCACATCGCCCTTACGGAAGAACAGGAAAAGCGTTTCGCTACTCCGCGGCAACTCAGTCCGGCAGCATACGAGGCGTACTTGAAGGGGCGCTACTACTGGAATAAGCGAACCGGCGAGAGCATGCAGAAAGCGGAGCAATATTTTCAGCAGGCGATCGACAACGATCCAACCTATGCCGCGGCCTATTCCGGACTGGCCGACTGCAACAGCGGACTGACGTGGCATGGCTATAAAGCGCCAGCCGAGGCGCTCCCGAAAGCCTATGCGGCCGCGCGCAAAGCGCTTGAGATTAATCCGGAATCGGCTGAGGCCCATGCGTCTCTTGGCCTTGTCATGAGCCATCGTTGGGATTGGACCGGAGCCGAGGCCGAGTTCAGACGCGCGCTCGAGTTGGATCCCCAGTATGCGAATGCACACCACTGGTATGGAGACTATCTGTCTATTCGTGGCCGCCATGACGAAGCACTTGCGGAAGCGAAGCGCGCGCTGCAACTGGATCCCCTTAATCTCATGATCAGCACCTGGGTGGGGCTCCGCTACTACCTGGCACACGACTACTCACACGCGATCGAACAAAATCGGAGCTCGGTTGAACTCGATCCGAACTTCGCCGCCGCTCACCTTTTGCTCGGAGAAGACTACGTCCACGCTGGGTTGCGGAACGAAGCCGTTGACGAACTGAAGAAGGCGTCAGATCTCTCAGGGGACAGTCCGATTTACAGGGCGCAAGTCGCAGTGGCCCTCGCAAGCGCAGGCCGAAATCATGAGGCGCTTCAAATTGCGCACGAATTGGAAACCGCCGGGAGGAAGCGCTACGTTTCCCCTTACGGCTTGGCTCAAATCTACGCAGCCTTAAACAGGAAAGATGAAACACTCAAATGGCTGCAGGCGGCGTATGACGATCATGCCGTCTGGATGGGATACCTCGGTGTCGACCCGATTTTTGACCGGTACCGCTCGGACGAGCACTTTAAGGATATTGTCCGGCGCGTAGGCCTGCTCTGACGAAGGGACATTTGAAGATCGCCCGCGGTTTTTTAGCCGCGGGCGAATGACGGGGTAGAGCGTTGCCGAACTTTAATTCTGCAGTGAATTCTGTTGTGGTCCTGGGTTCTGCTGCGGGAGAGGTTGATTCAGCATTTCACAGTGCTCGGTGCATTGCTGCGATTGCATCTCGATTTCCGCTTTCTTGTGCGGAATGTTGCCGCGACCTTCGGGCACGACCAGCAGCGACTGGCGGCCGTCCGCCATATTCACTTTGCAGCTGAAGTTCAGCGACTGCACTCCGCGCTGTTTGCAGGAAGTGCTTTCGAGGGCCGACGCTAACTTCGAGGGATCGTCGTAGACCTTGTCGGCGACTTCGGAAGGCAGCAGCGCGAGCGTCATGGGGACAGGCGACTTGAGGCGGATCCAGACCGGCTGGCCGTCGCGCTCGGGCGTGAGCAGGCTGTAGACTTGCGGCGCCGGGGAGAGTTCGTACTTCTGCTTGACCAGCACCGACCACTGAAACTCAGGCTGAATGCAGTTCTGCACGCAATCCCACCGGTAGTAGGTGATCTTGAGATCGTTGGGCGAGACGAAGCGGCGTGCGCCGCGGTTGAGCACCGCACCAATACCTTGCACGATGGCGCGGTCGGGGCGGCGCTCATCGCGGATCAGCAGCACCCTGGGGCGGCCGTCGGGTAGATGGCACTCGTAGGTGGTGTTCACGACGTGCTCGCGCATGCACATAAAATCCAAACTCGGGGAGGCGCCGGTATTCTGCGTTGCCGCCATCCACCGATCGTTGGGCGCCAGGGCGATGGTTACGGGCAAGTCCGCTTGAATGTCGACGTGGATGTTCCCCCCGGTGGCCGCCGCGGTGTATACGCGCCCAGCGTGGTAGTCCATGGGATCGAGTTGCGCAGCTTCATCGGTGGCGCGAACCCAGTCGAAAACCTTCTCCTGCTGCGCGGCTGCCAGAGCCCCGAATGCCAGCAGGCAAGTCCCGAGCCAAAACAGTTTTTTCATAGAGTCCCCCGTTCTATTGAAGCGGGTGAGAGCTTGGTCGAACAATTGAATTCAACGGTTCGAAGTAACGGTGGTAACTGGCGTGGGGATGGCGGCGCTTCGAAATTCGGTCTTGCTGTTTAAGTGGTACCGTGGTACCTTGGTACACATGACAGACGAGGCGAAGCTTCTGGTGGAGCGCGTGCAAACCGGGGTTCGTATCGAGAAACGGATATTAAAGGTGCTCAAAGGGTTTGCCGAGTACCACGACATTACGCTGGGCGACCTGCTCGAAGGCATCGTACTGCATGCCTTCGATGGCAAGGCTCCATTCAACGCGGCCTCGCTGGAGCGGATTCGCGAGTTGAAGAAGTTTTATGGCCTCGATCTGGACTCCAGTGCCAGCCATCGGCTGAAGGAGATCAAAGCAAAATCTCCGCGCGGGCAGGCTGGAGCGAAAACAAAATAGGACGAGGGACGATCATGGGCTTCGTGAAATCGAGAATCGGCCTGACCGTTTTGCAATGGGCGCTTGGCGTCGTGGTCCTGATCGAGGCCCTACTGTTCGTGATGCCCAGCGCTGCTCACGAGTTTACGAGGACTCACATGCCGGGCTTTGTGCGGCTGATTTTAGGGTGGGGCGAGATCGCAGGCTGCATCCTGATGCTGATTCCGCGAACCAGCGTACGTGGGGCCTGGTTGCTGGTGGCGGTCTTCATTATGGCCATTCTCATTCATTTGCTGCATGGGGCGTATGGGATCGGCAATCTGGTTATTTATGCTGCGGCGGCGTTTGCCGTTGCGTGGGGAAAATAACGTGGGTTCTGATCATTCGTTAAAAGCTGCCGAGCTGCGCTCGGCGGACAGCCGAGGGCGGCTGTCCCCACATTCGAATCTGGGCAATCAGCCGTCCTCATGTGCCGAGTTGTGCAATCAAGAATTCATCGTAGCGTTCGAAGCCGACCTGGTTCGGGCGGATTCGTTCCATCACGCTGACCACGTGCGGCTGGCGTTCGCGTATCTCTCGGAGTACCTGGCTCTGGAGGCGCTTGAGAAATTTTCCACAGCTCTGCGACGCTATGCCACCGCGCGGGGCAAGCCGCAGCTCTACCATGAGTCCAGCGAAGCCCGCAAGAAGATTTGATTAATAGCACTTTAACTGCCGTGTTTCCGCGTGTTTACAATACCCGCTAATTGTCCGTAAGTTGTTAAAAATAAACCACTTTTGTCTCGCGGTAACCCCATTAATATCCAAGCATAGAGATTCGGGACGCGGACCCGTAGAACCGCGAGATAGGTGGACATCAAGATGACAGCAGCAAAGAAAGATACCTCTAAGTCAGAGGTAAAGCCAGCAGTTACTCCTGAAGCACAACCGCAACCACCAACACCAGCTACTCCTGTGGCTCCCGCAGTTGTGGCACCTGTAGCAGCGACGCCGAGCAAGCAACAGACAACATTGGAAACACTGAAGCAAGCATGGACCGCTCGCAAGGTTGACCTCAGCAAGATGACGACGAAGATGGACGGTAAGTTTCTAATCGTTCTTGTAGGAGAAGGATGGCCGGAAATTCGAATCGGCGTAGGTGGCGGCATCGATTTGCCAGCGATCAAGAGTTACCCCAAGGCGTTCGATGCGGCGGTGAACGGCGATCAGTTGCTGAAGAAGCAGGCGGATCGGTTGGCGAAAGCCACTGCTCCTGCACCGGCGACGACGACGAAGCCAGCGGTTCAAACCAGTGAGAAGAAAGCAGCCGAGACGGTTACCGCCAAGAAGGCGAAGGCGGACGCGGAACTGGAATCCAAGCTGGAGCAGAGGGCGTAGACGAGTTCAGCAGGAAGGCTGAAGCAGCAGCCCACTTGGGCGGATCGACCGAAAGGTCGCCGTGGCCATGTGGGTTTTGCTGTCCGCGCTTCTTCCAGAAGAATGTTCAGGTTACGTCGTCCAGATGAACACCACGGTATTCGGTAAATCCTTTTCCGGATTTTCCGAAGATGCAGCAAGGGGAGCTGAGACGATTACACACGCTTACTTCTTCCTGATTCGCGAGCGGATGGCGCGCTTCCCTACCGTCGACTGGGATGAATTCTCCCGGCGCAATAGCGATCTGCTTACCTGGAAGGACGGGATTCTCACTCGCTACTATGAGGAAGCCACTTTGAAATCGGATCTGGCGCGCACGGTGTTTGTGTTTCCCGACAAGGTGATTTAGATCCCAGTTGCATTCCCGCATTAGTTCGGCAGTAGAATAGACCTTAATTTTTCAACTCCAATTCCAGGAAGTGTCTCATGGTTCATTTCAAGGTGAACGGACGCGCTCAGACTTTCGACGGCGATGCGGAAATGCCCCTGCTGTGGTACCTGCGCGACATCCTCGGACTGACAGGCACAAAATTTGGCTGCGGCATGGCGCTGTGCGGGGCCTGCACCGTGCTGCAAAATGGCAAAGCGATTCGCTCCTGCACGAAGCAGATGAGCACGGTGGAGGGTCTCGAGATCACGACGATCGAGGCGATCTCGGCGAACGGACAGCACGCGGTGCAGAAGGCCTGGACGCAAGTGAACGTGCCGCAATGCGGCTATTGCCAGCCCGGCCAAATCATGCAGGCCGTGTCACTGCTGTCGTCGAAGCCCAAGCCGACCGACGAGGATATTGATTCGGCGATGGCGGGCAATATCTGCCGCTGTGGCACCTACCAGCGCATCCGCTCCGCGATTAAGGTAGCGGCCAAGGAGACCGCATGATCGCCATAGAAAAGATCGCCATAGAAAACGTAAGTCGACGCGGGTTTTTGCAGGGCATCTTCTCGGCGGGAGCGTTCGTGCTGTGCGCGCGGATTCTTCCTGAGCCTCTCTGGGCCGTGAGCAGCGGGGCGGCCGCGTCCGTGAGCACGTCCGCTTTCCATCCCAGCGTGTTTGTAGGCATTCACACCGACGGTACGGTTTACGTCGTGGCCCACCGCTCGGAGATGGGGAATGGCGTGCGTACCAGCTTGCCGCGGATCCTCGCCGACGAACTCGATGCCGACTGGAGCCGGGTGCATGTGGTGCAGGCCGACGGTAATGAGGCTTACGGTTCGCAGGACACGGACGGTTCGCATTCGGTGCGCGAATTTTTTGACGTGCTGCGAGAAGCCGGCGCGACGGCACGTTTGATGCTGGTGCGCGCCGCGGCCAAGCAGTGGGGAGTTCCGGAGTCGCAGTGCGTTGCCGATCCGGTGCATGTGGTCTCGGACAAGAGTTCCAGCCGCAAGCTGGGCTATGGAGAACTGGCGTCGCTCGCGGCTAACCAGCCGGTGCCAAAGAAAGAAGAGCTGACACTTAAGTCGCCGCAGCAATGGCGGTATATCGGCAAGCCCGCGCCCGGCTACGACGTGACGGATGTGTGCTCGGGCAAGCCGCTATTCGGCATGGATGTGCGCGTCGACGGCATGTTGTATGCGGCCATCGCTCACCCGCCGGTGCTGGGAGGAAAAGTGAAGTCGCTGGACGACTCCGCGACTTTGAAAGTGATCGGGGTGAAGAAAACCATTGCGATCGATCCTTTCAAACCGCCGCACGGTTTTCAGCCACTTGGCGGGGTGGCTGTGATTGCCGACAACACGTTCGCCGCCTTCAAGGGACGGAAACAACTCAAAATCGATTGGGATAATGGAAGCAACGCCAGTTACAACTCCGCCGACTATAAGAAGGAGTTGCAGCAAACTGCGCGTCAGCCGGGCAAAGTCGTGCATACCACTGGCGATCCGGACGCCGAATTCGCCAAGGGCGGCAAGGTCGTCGAGGCGGAATACTTCGCGCCTCACCTGGCACATGCTTCCATGGAGCCTCCAGTCGCCGTCGCCGATGTTCAAGGCGAGAAGGTGACCGTGTGGTCGCCGACGCAGAATCCGCAAGGCGTGCAAGAACAGGTCGCGGCTGCGCTTGGGCTGAAGAAAGAAAATGTAACCTGCCACGTGACTTTTCTTGGCGGCGGCTTTGGGCGCAAGTCGAAACCCGATTACGCCGTTGAGGCGGCGGTACTGTCGAAGAACACTGGCAAGCCCGTGAAAGTCATCTGGAGCCGCGAAGACGATATCAAGTTCGACTACTATCACTCGGTCGCGGCAATGTATCTGAAGGCTGCGCTTGACAACAGCGGAAAGCCGACGGCTTGGCTGCAACGCTCCGTATTTCCTCCCATCGGATCGACGTTTAAAGAGGGCGAAGTGTATGGCGGGGCCGGCGAAATGTCGATGGGATGGAACGTTGTACCCTTCGACGTTCCTAACTTCCGCAGCGAGAACGGACAGGCTGTGGCTCATGTTCGCATCGGCTGGCTGCGTTCGGTGGCGAATATTTATCACGCCTTCGCGGTGCAGTCGTTCGCGAATGAACTTGCGGTTGCTGCCAATCGCGATTCGTACGATTACCTGCTGGCCTTAATCGGCAACGGGCACGTGCTCGATGCGGGCCCGCAGGGGCCTAATGGAGTCGGCGAAAAATATCCCTACGATACGGCGCGGTTGCGCCGGGTCGCTGAAGTCGCGGCGGAGAAAGCCAACTGGGGCAAAAAGAAATCCGGCAAAGGAAGCGGCATAGGGATTGCGGTACACCGAAGTTTCTTTACTTATGTTGCGTCGGTGGTCGAGGTGGAGGTTGACGATCAGGGCACGATCCGGATTCCGCACGTCACCACTGCGGTCGACGCCGGGATCGTCGCTAATCCGGAGATGGTGAGGCAGCAATTCGAGGGAGCGGCCGTGTTCGGCACCAGCATTGCGCGAACTGGGGAAATCACAGCGACCGGCGGGGCTATCGACCAGTCGAATTTTTACGATTACCAAGTCGCGAGGATGAACGATGCTCCGCGGCAGGTGGATGTGCACATCGTCGAAAGCACTGCGCCGCCGGCCGGCGTGGGGGAACCGGGCGTGCCTCCGTTTGTTCCGGCGCTTTGCAACGCGGTGTTTGCGGCGACAGGCAAGCGGGTTAGGGAGTTGCCGCTGACACGCAACGGATTTTCGTAGCTCGCGGGAACAACCAAGACAACCACAGAGGACACTGGGGGCGCAGAGGAATCTTCTGCGCCCTCATCGGTTCAGCTGGAGATGAGTGGTGAACGCATTCTTCGCAGTTGCAGAATCACCTCGGTGACCAGCAGCGGGAGGGCCCAACATGCCCAACCAATCACTATTGCGCGATCGTTGGCCGGTTGCAGGCGCGAGGTGGGACCGTAGTCGTTCAGTACGCGGAACGTGACAAATGCGAAGGTCACCACGTAAGCCCGCACCATCCACTCCTTGTGGATGGGGATGCGTCTTTTTAGAATCGCGTAGTAGGCCATGCCGGCGGTCGTAACCCAAGCTGTATCCAGCGCCAAGAGTGAAAAGCCAAAGGCCCATCCAAACGTGGTCGTGATCGCCATGTGGTAGGCTCCGACCGAACCGAGGGCAACGCCACAGAGAAACAGGCGCCCAGTCCAGCGATGCAGACGCGCGTAGCGTGCCCGAAAGCCGCTCCAGAACTGCCAGGGCCCGGTGAGCAAAGCCACCATGCCGCCGGTCATGTGCATCAAAAGCCATCCGCGATTGGCCCAGTAGTTGGGTGCTCCCAGATCGGGATCGTTAAAGGCCGCCTGGTTGTAGTGAAGATAGTAGCGGAAGACGTACTTGAGGACGAAGGTCAGTGCAAGAGCCAGAATCGCGCCCGAAGCGGCGATTTTCGCCGCACGGTTCGTCGTTCTTTTTCTTTGCGGAACAACCACACGAGTGGGGGTTGCGATGGTCGACATAGCGTCACCCATTTCTGGGGAAATAATCTACACCCAAACCAACGCGTAGCAAGCAAAATCGTAAGGGCAAGAGTGCCGGATTCGCGGCGGGGGTTTGGGTGTCTCTTGAACGCCAGGCGTATCGGCGCTACTATGGCCTGCTGCGCCGGGTACAGAGGAAAAGTCGCTATGCCGCAAAACTACGTTCCTATCTTTATCTTTATCGCCATCGTTGGGAGCCTGCTGCCGATTACTCTCTTGCTCGCCAAACTGGTACGGCCGTCGAATCCCAGCAAGACGAAGTTGATGCCCTATGAATGCGGCATCGACCCGATCGACAGCGCGCGCGGGCGATACACGGTTCGCTACTACATCATCGCGATTCTGTTCGTGGTGTTCGACGTCGAGACGATTTTTCTCTTTCCCTGGGCGGTGAAGTTCAAGGCGTTCGGGCTGTTTGGGCTGCTGGAGATGCTGATCTTTCTGGTGATTCTGGTCGTGGGGTACATCTGGGTATGGAAGAAAGGCGCGCTCGAATGGGTGTAACGGGCGACAGTGCGAGGGCGAGACGCCCTCGCGACAGCCGCCGGGACGGCGGCGCTACTTAGAAACGAATACGCTCCTTCCGAATGACCGCCGCAATTGATAATCCGATGGATTCGTCGCCTGCGGAAACTTTTACCGCCAGCCGGTGGACGCAGGGCAACTTTTTTTTTCCTACACGCCTGGTGATCAGCCCGCAGCGGGTTGCGCGGGTCAAATCCCGACTGTTCGGCAGCAACGAAGAAAGTATTGCCATGTCGAAGATCGCGTCGGTGCACATCAATACCGGCGTGTTCTGGTCGGAGATTATCGTCGAATCCACCGGTGGGACTGATCCCATCACCAGCCATGGCCACCGCAAACGGGATGCGCAACGCATCCGCGATCTCATTGAGACGTATCAGGCACAGGCGCGCGTGTAGTGATGCAGGCCCCGCAGTTGTGAAAGGGATTCTTCGACTCGTCGTCGTTCGCTTCGCGCGCGACAACTTCGCTCAGAATGACAGTGGGGGGCGTGAGTCTTTACCATTTGTCGCGGCTGCCCTCGTTGACTTCACACTCTCAAGCTGATAAAAATTAACGTTCTTTTCAACCGAGACTGCGCCGGAGGTTTGTCCTTCGCGAGCTATGCCGGACGAAACTAAATCCCCCTCCTCACCGCCGCCGGAAGGAGAACCGAAGCCGACGGCGGATCGTCCTGCGACCCCGGGTGGAGTAAAAGCTACTGCTTCCGGATCGGTTCAATCAGAAACGAAACCTGCTCCTGACAAGCCCGCCGCTCCTGCTACTCCGCCGAAACCCGCGGCTGCCGCGCCCGCAACTCCTGCCGCGCCCAAACCCGCCGCAGCTCCACCGAAACCGGCGGCTCCAGTTCCGACCCCGTGGGAGTCGCCGATGATCGCGAGGTTCAGGGGCGAACACGGCTCCGGCATCGAGGCGCTGACCTATCTTGGCCAGAACTACCTGGTGGTGGATCGTTCGTTGATCCCTGAGATTCTGCATGTTCTGCGCGATCGGGAGCAGTTCGACTATTGTGTGGACATTACGGCGGTGCATTATCCCAAGCGCGAAAAGCAGTTCGATGTGGTCTGGGTGCTGTACTCGTTTTCGCGCAACGAACGCATTCGCGTGAAGACGCTGATTGCAGATGGCGAGAGCTTGCCGAGCGCCGTTCCGCTGTGGGCGACCGCCAATTGGCTGGAGCGCGAGGTGTTTGACATGTTCGGCATCAAGTTTGATGGGCATCCTGACATGAAACGCATCCTGTTGCCCGATGGGTGGAAGGGACATCCGCTGCGGAAGGATTACGGAATCCTGCAGCAGGATAATGAGTGGGTGCAGATCAATTTGGGGATTGAGAGCGGACAGTAGCCAGGAATCTAAAACCGAAGCAATGACGGACCCCAACACGCTATCGCCGCTGGATCTGGAAACGCCGGATAAGACGTTTCTCGATGCCAACGAACTCGTCATCAATATGGGGCCGCAGCATCCGGCGACGCACGGCGTGCTGCGGGTCATCTTGCGCCTTGACGGCGAGAAGGTGATGGGCCTGGAGTGCGTGATCGGGTATCTCCATCGTGGGGTCGAAAAAATTGCCGAGAATCGCACTTACACGATGTTCAATCCCTACGTCGACCGTATGGATTATGTGGCCGCGGTGTCGAATGGGTTGGGATATTGCGAGGCGGTCGAAAAACTGCTCAACGTGGAAGCGCCGCCGCGCGCGCAATATATTCGCGTGATCCTCACGGAACTGAACCGCATTGCCAGCCATCAGCTCTGGCTGGGCACGCATGCCCTGGACATTGGAGCGATCACGCCGCTGTTCTATACCTTCCGCGACCGTGAAGAGATTCTCAAGATTTTCGAGAAGTATTGCGGTGCGCGACTGACCACACATGCCTTTCGCATTGGCGGCCTGCAATATGAGGCGTATGAGGGATTCGAAAAGGACGTGAAGAATTTCGTCAACTTCGTGAAGCCGAAGATCGACGAGTACGAAGAACTGCTGACCACCAATCGTATCTGGCTGGAACGGACGAAGGGGGTCGGCAAAATTTCGGGCAAGGATTGCATCGCTCTAGGAGTGACCGGGCCCGTGCTCCGAGCCAGCGGTGTGAAGTGGGATCTGCGCAAGGCCCAGCCCTACGCGAACTATAAGAATTTTGAATTCGAAATCCCCACTGGCGAGAACGGCGATACTTACGACCGGTACATTGTGCGCATGATCGAGATGCGGCAGTCGCTGCGGATCATCGAACAGGCGGTCGAAGGAATTCCTGAAGGGCCGATTATGGCCAAAGTTCCCAAGGTGATGAAGCCCCCTGTTGGCGAGATCTACCACTCCATCGAGGCGCCTAAGGGTGAACTGGGATATTTCATAGTCAGCGATGGGTCGACGCAACCTTACCGGATTCGCGTGCGCCCGCCATCGTTCGTCAACCTGCAAGCGCTCGATCTGATGTGCCGCGGTCAGCTCGTGGCCGACGTGATTGCGGTCATTGGCACGCTGGACATCGTTCTCGGCGAGGTAGACCGCTGATGCACGGGTTCCTGCAGTACATCCAGTCATATCTCGACAGCGACAAAACGCCCGGCGGGGCGGGAAATATTTTCTGGGCTACCGTTTATATTCTGCTCGTGTTCGCGGGCCTCTCTGTCGCCGTCATCGCAATGAACTGGCTGGAGCGCAAGATTCTGGCGCACATGCAGGTGCGGCTTGGCCCGATGCGCGTGGGGCCGCACGGCCTGCTGCAGCCGATTGCCGACGCCATCAAGTTGCTGCTGAAAGAGGACATCATTCCGGCTGAGGCCGACGCGCTCGTCTTCTGGATTGCGCCGTTCATTGTGGTGTTGGCGGCATTTACCGTGTTTGTGGTGGTTCCATTTGGCCCGACGCATGCCATTACCGACATGAATATCGGCATTCTTTTTATGCTCGGGGTGTCGTCGCTGAGCGTGCTGGGAATTGTCACCGCCGGATGGGCTTCGAACTCGCACTATCCCCTGATCGGCGCGCTGCGCTCCAGCGCTCAGATGGTCTCGTATGAAGTTGCCATGGGCTTGGCCGTGGTGTCCGTGATTCTGATGACAAGTCTGGGCCCTGAGGGCGGCACACTGAGCATGATCGGAATCGTGCAGGCGCAACAGGCGCAGGGAGAATGGTTCATCTTTAAGTTCTTCCCGCTGGGCCTGGTCGGATTCTTTATCTTTGCCATCGCGATGGTGGCCGAGACCAATCGCGCGCCGTTCGACTTGCCGGAAGCTGAATCGGAATTGACCGCGGGATTCCACACCGAATACAGCGGCTTCCGCTGGTCTTTATTCTTTCTGGCTGAATACTCCGCCATGATCGCGGTCTCGTCGATCGCGGTCACGCTGTGGCTTGGTGGATGGCTTCGGCCGTTTCCAAACGCGCTGACCGGCCCCACGTGGGATCTAGTCTTCTCACTCTTCCCGGGCATCACGTTCCTGTTACTAGCCGTAATGTGTTTCTACAATACTGCCCGCATGCCGAAGCATCCGCTGTTCCGGGTGCAGACGATGGGACTGGCGGGATTCGGTGTGGTGCTTGCGTTAATCGGGCTGATTTTGTTCATCCCTGCCGTTCGCGTGCGCGTCACAGATATTTACTGGTTCGCGGCCAAAGTTGGCGCGTTCATGTACCTCTATATCTGGTATCGTGGCACGTTCCCTCGATACCGATTTGACCAACTTATGAAGGTAGGGTGGAAGGTGCTGCTGCCGACGGGATTGGTGCTCTTGATCCTGACCGCTCTGGTGGGAATGCGGACGGAACTGTGGGCGGAGTTGCAAGGAGTGTGGCGTCCATGAATCCTCCGGTCGCGACGCCCTTTTTCTTTTATCTGCTTGCCGCAACTATGATCGCGGGCGGCATCCTGGTGATCACGCGTAAGAATGCCGTGCATTCGGCGATGGCCTTGATTACCACGCTCCTGGCGCAAGCCGGGCTCTACCTCATGCTTTATGCACCCTTCGTCGCTGGCGTACAAATTATTCTTTATGCCGGCGGCATCATGGTCCTGTTCCTGTTCGTAATTATGCTGATCTCGATCGAGCGCGCCGAGAAAGAGCGGCAGTTCAACAAGCAGTGGCTGGTGGGAATCGTCGCGGCTGGGGCGCTGGGCGGGCTGTTCATCGCGGTTTATACGACCACGACAAAGGGAAAGATACTTTTCCCCGAAGGTCAATTGACCTACGGCGAAACGCAAAACACCCAGGCAATCGGGTCGCTGCTCTTCGACCGCGGCGCGGGACAATATATGTTCGCCTTCGAAATCGCTTCGCTGCTGTTGCTGGTCGCGATTATCGGGGCAGTGGTGATGGCGAAGAAGAGGATTTGAAGTGAGCAACTCGCGCGGCGTAGTGCCGACAGGAAGCAGATTCCTCCCTTTGGTCGGAATGACATGAGTCGGGATGATGAGAGTCGTCATGAGCTGTGGGTCGGGATGTCATGAGTTGTAGGTTGGAATGACTGAATAACACGAAGTGATTGAGGGCCGGCGAGCAACTACCGGGAGCTGCTGGCCATAATCAAAATGGACGCAATGCTTCACATCTCGACGTTGCACTACCTGGTGCTGGGCGCTGCTCTGTTTCTATTGGGGGTGATCGGAGTGCTTACGCGGCGCAACGTGGTCATCGTCCTGATGTCGATCGAATTGATCCTCAACGCCGTCAACTTGAACCTGGTCGCCTTCTCGCGCTACTGGCAGGGTATCCATGGTCCCAGTGCCTTGCACGGGCAGGTGTTCGCGATTTTCGTAATCACTGACGCCGCCGCCGAAGCCGCAGTCGGCCTCGGCATTCTAATCGCCTTCTTCCGTAATAAGGAGACGGTGAACGTGGATGAGGTGAATTTGTTGAAGTGGTGAAAGCACAGCTCTTAGCCATTAGCTTTTAGCCCTTAGCCGACACCAAAACGGCTGAGCTAAGAGCTAAAGGCTAAGAGCTAAAAGCTCAAGAACTGAGAACGAATGTTTCTCTCTCACATCTATCTCATCCCGCTACTGCCTGCTGTTGGGGCGGCGCTCATGTTTTTCTTCGGGCGCAAGCTGCAGAAGGCGACGGTGAGTGCCGTCTGCGTCGGGTCCGTGGTGCTCGCGTTCATTATGGCGTGCGGTGCGGTCTTGCAGTACACGAACTGGGCTCCTGCGCACGATCATAAGCCTTACGAAACGATCCTCTACACGTGGCTCGGAACCGATACGGGTCACCTGACTTATGTAACCCACGACGGCGCGCAATCTTCCTTTCAGGCCGACGCGGGATTTCTCCTCGATCCGCTTTCCAGCATCTGGCTGCTGTTCGTCACTGGCGTCGGCATGCTGATTCATATTTATTCTGTCGGCTACATGGCGCACGAAGGGGGGTACTACCGCTTCTTCGGATACCTCAACCTGTTCATGTTCTCGATGCTGACGCTGATCCTGGCAAACAATTACGTGCTGATGTTTGTGGGCTGGGAGGGTGTGGGGCTCTGCTCTTATCTATTGATCGGTTTCTATTTTCATCGTAAGTCGGCCAGCGACGCGGCTAACAAGGCATTCATCGTCAACCGGATCGGGGACGCGGGATTTCTGCTCGGCATGTTTTTCATCGCCTGGTACATGGGCTCGCTGCGATTTATCGACGTGACTGGGGCCGCTCGCAGCGGACATTTCCAGATTGGCGATCCGATCATTACTGCCGCGACTCTTCTTCTGTTCGTGGGAGCCTGCGGCAAGTCGGCGCAACTTCCTCTGTACGTGTGGCTCCCCGACGCGATGGAAGGCCCGACACCGGTTTCGGCGCTGATCCACGCGGCCACCATGGTCACGGCCGGCGTTTACATGGTGGCGCGGTCGAACGCATTGTTCGTGCTGGCGCCGAAATCGATGCTAGTAGTGGCGATTGTGGGGGCGCTCACCGCGATCTTCGCTGCCTCGATCGGGCTGGTGCAGAACGATATCAAACGCGTGCTTGCGTATTCGACGGTTTCGCAACTTGGCTACATGTTTTTGGCGCTCGGAGTTGGAGCTTTTTCTGCCGGCGTCTTTCACGTATTTACGCACGCGTTCTTCAAGGCGCTGCTGTTCCTCGGCGCGGGCTCGGTGATTCATGCGATGAGCGGCGAGCAGGACATGCGTAACATGGGCGACCTGCGTGTCCGCATTCCAACCACCTACTGGACCATGTTCATCGCGACGCTGGCGATCACGGGCATTCCGCCGTTCGCTGGATTCTTCTCGAAGGATGAAATCCTGTGGCAGACGTGGACTTCGGAGGGCGGCGCATATCGCGTGCTGTGGTTCATTGGCTACGCCACCGCGTTGATGACCGCCTTCTACATGTTCCGCCTGATTTATCTCACGTTCTACAGCAAGCCGCGCATGAGCCACGAAGTGGAACACCACATCCACGAGTCGCCGATGTCGATGACGATGCCGCTCGTGATCCTGGCGGTTTGCTCGCTATTCGCGGGATTTCTGGGATGGCCGCACAGCCTGGGCGGGTCGGATCGCTTCGCGCGCTTTCTCGATCCGGTCTTCGCGCACGGCGAAGCGCGAGTCTTCGTCGAGGAAGGCAAAGCGGGACAACTTGCCGCCGGAGAAAAAGAAGAAGAGCACACTAGCCCGACAGAGTATTTGCTGATGTTCCTGTCCGTCGCAGCGGCAGGAGCCGGGTGGTTCATGGCGGGGCGGTCGTACCGGAACGCAGACAAAGGATATGTTGAGCCCATCGCGGCTGCGTCTGCACCCGTGTACAACACGCTGCTCAACAAGTATTACGTCGACGAAGGTTACGACTACGTCTTCACCGGGCGGCGCAAAATGGGTGACGTACGCCTGGGCGTGCTGGGCGCGGGCGAAGCGAGTTCGTGGTTCGATACTCACATCATTGACGGCGCGGTGAACGCTGCGGGGTCGATCACGCGCGGCACCGCAACTTTTTCCAGTTGGTGGGACAAGTGGATCATTGACGGCATCGGAGTGAACGGTCCCGCGATTCTAGCGCGCATGCTGAGTTATCCGGCGCGCCTCTTCGAGTGGGGCTTGGTGCAATGGTATGCACTGGTAATGACCGCGGGGTTGGTAGGTTTCGCGTTTTATTACGTGTATCACTGACGAACAGCTCTTAGCCGTTAGCTTTAGCTTTTAGCCGAAGCGATTGGCAAAGAGTTTAAAAGCTAAAGGCTAAGAGCTAAAGGCTAAGAGCTTTCATGGAAAACCACATCTTATCGATCATCCTTTTCACACCGCTAGTAGGCGCGATCCTTCTCCTGTTCGTCCCTAAGGAGAACAAGAATGCCATCCGCTGGATCGCGAACTTCTTCGCGCTGGCCGGCCTCCTCGTTTCGATTCCGCTCGTCCCGATGTTCTGGGAGCAGCGGTTTGAGCCTGGGTTCAAGTTCATCGAAGGCGCACCTGGCAACTGGATTCCCTCGATTGGCGCGGGTTACGTGCTCGGCATCGATGGCATTTCGTTTCTGCTGATCATGCTGACCACGTTGCTGGGATGGATTTCGATCCTCTCATCGTGGACGGCCATCGAGAATCGCGTAAAGGAATACTACATCTGGTTCCTCGTGTTGCAGACCGGCATGCTGGGCGTGTTCATGGCGCTCGATTTCTTTCTCTTCTTTGTTTTCTGGGAAGCCATGCTGGTGCCCATGTACCTACTCATCGGAATCTGGGGAGGTCCGCGGAAACTCTACGCCGCCATCAAGTTTTTTCTCTACACCCTGGCCGGCTCGGTGCTGATGCTGCTGGGCATTCTGTTCCTTTATTTCCACCATCAACATGTGACCGGCGTTTACACGTTTAGCCTGCAGGCGCTGTACGATACTGCGCCGCGAATCTATAGCGACTACGGGCCGCACATTGCGACACTACTGTTCCTGAGTTTCTTCTTCGCTTTCGCAATTAAAGTACCGATGTTCCCGTTTCACACTTGGCTGCCCGACGCGCACGTGGAAGCGCCGACGGCGGGATCCGTGATCCTGGCCGGGGTTCTGCTGAAAATGGGGACTTACGGCTTTATCCGCTTCTCTCTTCCCTTCTTCCCCAACGTGCTGTTGAATCCGGCAACGTTCATGGGCATGACGGTTCGCGGCTGGATGATTTTTCTTTCCATCATCGGCATCATCTATGGCGCGCTCGTGTCGCTTATGCAAAAAGACATGAAGAAACTGGTGGCCTACTCGTCGGTCAGCCACCTGGGTTTCTGCACGCTGGGGATTTTTGCGCTGACGCCGCTCGGGCTGAGCGGCTCGGTTCTGCAACAGATCAATCACGGAATTTCTACGGGCGCGTTGTTCTTGATTGTCGGCATCCTCTACGAACGGCGGCACACCCGCGAGATCGCCGAATACGGCGGCATCTCGAACGTCATGCCGGTTTACGCGACCATCACCATGATCATGTTCCTCTCTTCGATGGGCTTGCCGCTGCTCAACGGATTCGTTGGCGAGTTCACCATTTTGCAGGGGACGTTCATGGAGAACTGGAAGTGGGGCGCCTGGGCGGTGCCCGGAGTCGTACTGGCGGCCGCGTATCTGCTGTGGCTCTACCAGCGCGTGTTCTTCGGGACAGTCACCAATCCTAAGAACGAAAAATTGAACGATCTTACGCCGCGAGAGGTCGCGACTTTTGTGCCTCTGCTCATCATGGCGTTCTGGATCGGTTTGTATCCCAAACCGTTTTTCCAGATTCTCGAGCAGCCGGTGAATCACACCATCGCAATCGTGCGCCCGGACTATCCGCTGCCTGCGGTGAATGCGGCCGCGCAAGCTGCGACGACGGTCGCGGCGCCCACGAACGTGACCTACACGACAACTCCGGAGCCTTCAGCGGCATCGGCGCCAGCGAAAGTAAAGGGGAAGAAATAGTGGTCTGGACTGACTATCTTCTGGCGCTGCCGATCACACTGCTAACGCTGTTTGCGCTTGGCATCCTGCTGATCGACCTGATGCTGCCGCGTGAGATGAAGTGGGCCAACGCCGTGACCGCGATGATTGGAGTGCTCTTTTCTGCGGCCGGTGTCTACAAGATTCAGATGTGGATGGGCGCGTCGCCGGGATCGTTCGGCCTGATGCGCACGATGCTGGTAGACCGCTTCGCAATTTATTTCTGGTACTTGTTCCTAGCTGGAACCGCTGTCGCAATCCTGATGTCGGTGCGCTACCTGGAGACCGAGCACGAAAATCACGGCGAATATTATTCGCTGATGCTGCTGTCAGTCGCCGGCATGATGTGCATGGCGGCCGGCTTCGACATCGTACTCATTTTTATTGGTTTGGAATTGATGGCCATTTCCACTTACGTGCTGGTGGGATTCCTGCGGCGCGACCGTCGCTCGAATGAAGCGGCCTTAAAATATCTACTGCTTGGCGCGTTCTCGTCGGGCATTTTCGCGTATGGATTGTCTCTGCTCTACGGCCTGACAGGCAGCACGAATCTCGCGGTCATCCAACAGGAACTGGCGCGCCACATTCTTCACAGCGAATACAAGCCGGTCGCCGTGGTCGCGCTGCTGACGACCATCACCGGATTGCTCTTCAAGATCGCTGCCATTCCGTTTCATCAATGGGCGCCCGACGCTTACGAAGGGGCTCCCACGAGTATCACGGGTTTCATGTCGGTCGCCGTTAAGGCCGCGGGATGGGCGATGCTGCTGCGCATTCTCGTGATCGGACTCATGCCCATGCGGCCGATCTGGGTGCCTTTGCTCGTGTTCGTCTCGATCGCTACCATGACCGGTGCGAACTTCGCAGCGCTCACTCAGACTAATACCAAGCGCCTGCTTGCTTACTCGTCGATTGCGCATGTGGGCTACATGCTGCTCGGATTGATCGCCGGGACGGCTACGCAACTCAGCGCCGACGGCATCAAAGGCATCCTGATCTATCTGCTGGTTTACACCTTTATGAATCTGGGAGCTTTTGCGGTGATCACATCGCTGCGGCACCGCAACGTGGTCGGCGACGAGCTCGACGATCTCAACGGGCTCTATTCCCGCGCGCCGGTGGAAGCGGTGCTGATGCTGGTGTTCATGCTCTCACTGGCGGGCATTCCGCCGCTGGCTGGGTTCTACGGGAAATATTTCATTTTCCTCAGCCTGATCGAGTCTGGACATTACGTGCTGGCATCGCTGGGGGTTCTCTATTCCGTTTTCGGACTCTACTACTATTTGAAGATCGCCAACGCGATGTTTATGGGCCAAGTGGAGAAGGGCGAGGAAAAACTGCCCGTAAGCTTGACCATGCGCGCCGCTCTCGGCGTGACCGCTCTCGCAACACTCTACATCGGCATCCTGCCCAACCGCTTTATTGAACTCGTAAACTGGGCGCTGGGGATTGCGCAGAACCCGAGCATTGCGAAGCTGACGCACTAATTCGCGGTCCCGATACGATAGAATCGCTTCTGAACGAGGCCGATTCGTGCCATCTTCCACTCCTCCCGAGAAACCCGTGCCCGATCAGAAGAAAAGCCCCTGGGTACAAGTCGGGCGATACAGCCAACTGGCCATGATGCTTCCCGCTGGGACTGTCGCCGGATGGCTACTTGGCTCCGCGCTGGACCGCTGGCTGCACACCTCCTGGATCAGCGTTGTGGGCCTGCTCCTTGGAATCGCCGCCGGGATGATCGAGTTGATTCGCACCGTGCTGCGCGATACGGAGTGAAGATGTAGCGGCGGACCCATTCGTGCGCGCGTACTGCGACGCCAGCGGCCCCGGACGAATGCGTCCGGGGCTACGTGGAAGACATCCGGGCGATACACCTCTCTATGCCACTCGCGAGCTTTGCTTTACATGAACTACACATGAAGGATGATCAACGAGATTCTGGCATGGCAACGGCGCCGCCAACTTTGGCCGACACCGACGCTTTCTATGCTGGCGCGCTCGATCGCATCCGCAATTCGATGATCGGACTGGCTCTGATACTGTTCGCCGGGGCCTGGTGGAGGTTTGGGCGCTTTGCGGCGCTCGGCTTTCTGCTCGGCTGCATCATCGCTTATCTGAATTTTCATTGGCTGAAGAGCGGCGTTTCGGGTCTGACCGACCGCGTCACGCACACCGGCAAACCCCAGTCCGGAAAGGGGATTATTGCCCGCTTCCTGCTCCGCTATGCGTTGTTGGGGGGCGCTGCGTATGTTATATTAACCAGTTTTCCCGGAAGTCTTCGCGGCTTGTTTGCGGGCTTATTCCTGCCCGTGGGAGCGATTGCCTGCGAAGCAGTGTATGAACTTTACGCAGCAATGGCGCGTGGTATCTAGCCGGGACGTTCGCTTCGAAACAACGAACTAGGAGTTCGCAGTTCAAGGCTTATGGAACAACTCTGGTTTACAAAAATTCTGAACCACCTGTTCGCCGCTCCGGTCACGTCGTTTTTGCGGACGCTCCGCATCGAGCTCAAGCACCCCATGGCGCCCATCTCGGATTCTTTCGCGATGGAATTGCTGGTGTTCGCATTTCTGCTGGCGCTCTTTCTGCTGGTGCGCTCACGCCTGTCGGTCGAATCGCCGGGAGGGCTGCAGCACGGATTCGAAGCGATCGAAGGTTTCGTGCTGGACCAGAGCCGCGAAATTATCGGCCATCACAGCGAGCCCTATACGGCTTTTTTCGCCATCATCTTTATCTTCATCCTGATCTGTAATCTGATCGGTCTGATTCCCGGCTTCGAATCGCCCACCGGCGTGCCCATTGTGCCCCTGGGTTGCGCGATTTGCGCGTTCCTGTACTATCACACGCAAGGATTCAAGCATGCCGGGCCGAAGTATCTCCTGCATTTTTTCGGACCGCCGATGGAGGGTATGCCGCTGGTGGCGCGAATTCTGCTCGCCGCGCTGATGCTGCCGATCGAACTGGTCAGCCACTTCGCCCGCCTGCTTTCGCTGACGGTTCGTCTTTGGGCCAACATTTTTGCCGGCGATCTGATCACCCTGGTTTTCTTTTCCATGATCCCAATCGGCGTTCCCATCATCTTCAGCGGCCTACACATCGTGGTGGCGATTCTGCAGGCGTACGTGTTCATGCTGCTGTCGATCATTTATGTTTCGGGGGCTGTGGCTGACGAGCATTAGGAACAGTGGGCAGTGATTAGTGGTCAGTACCAGGAATTAAAGAGACTTTACCCGCCGCAAGCGTGAGGGCGTCTGCACGGTATGACGTCAACCACCCACTGGCGGCAACTTGATAGAGGAGAAACACCATGCGTAAGTTGAGTTACCTGTTCATGTTTTTATCTGCCCTGTGCTTCGCCATGCCTGCCTTCGCGCAGGGCGGCGCAGCCAGCGAAACTAACTGGATCGCCATTACAGCAGGATTCTCGATGGCGATCGCATCTGCGGTCTGCGGGCTGGCCCAGGGCAAAGCCGTCGCCTCCGCAACCGAGTCACTGGCCCGCAATCCCGCTGCCCGTCCCGGAATTCAGTTCGCGCTGATTCTGGGTCTGGTGCTGATTGAGTCGCTGGCGCTTTATACCCTGGCGATCATCTTTTTGAAGGTGAAGTAGCAGACCAGTGCGAGGGGCGAGACGCCCTAGCGACAGCCGGCGGGACGCCGGCGCTACAACAAAAGCCTCTGCCGACTAGCGGAGGCTTTTATTTTTGAGAGGTGAAAGCTGGTTTTCTAGATTTTTCGCTCGCCGCTCCACTCCTGGTCCTTGTTCTGGGGAGCATGGTTGAGGGCTTCCACCAGCAGGCGGCGGAGGCGGTAGCGGCTGTCGAGGTCGGTGCTTACAATCTCAAATCCCACTTCATTTACGCGCGCACGACGGAGCAGTACGTGCGCGCGAATCTTCGCCCGCATGCCCAGAGAGATTTCGAGATCGGCCTCGCTGCCGATGCGCAGATTGTCTTCCTTCGTGCCCATGCCACCGCCCAGGCTCAATTCGCGAATCTGAATTCTGGACTTGCCCCAGGAACTGCCTAGCATCCCGTAAACAGTCTTGGCCAGCACGAGACGCTCGTACCGCCGCTGCCGCACCCACGGACACGCCGGAGCCAGATCCAGGGGTGCAATGGCAATCTCCGCTGGCTCCAGACCACTGTCGGACATCACTTGCGAACTGTAGCGCGGATCGGTCTTGGCGAGGGCCTGCGCTGCGGCAATACGGAGTTCGCGGTGATGGACAAATCCGAATGTCTTTTTGGCTTCCAGGATTTCCCTCAGTGTCGCTATCGCTTCGCCATCTTTCAACCGGCCCAGGGACTCGATCGCCTTGAGCTGCACGTAAGGGGAGCGCGAGGCGGCTTCACCCGGCCGGGCCATGGCAAGCAGCGGCGGAGTCGCGGTCAGGTCGCCGCTCATGCCAATTTCGTCCACCGCTTCGGCTAACACAAGCGCATCTAAAATCTCGGTCAGCTCAAGCAGAGTGCGTCCGCGGTCCGCAGCGGCTCCGTACGCAATCTGCCGCACCACAATGTCGTGATAGAAGCGGTTCCATTCAGGCAATCGCGCGGGCAGGAGTTCCAGCAGTGTCCCAACGTCAAGGCGGCTAACCAATCCCACCGCGCCAGAGGCCTGGCGGGGCTGCCCAGTGCGCAGAATCTCGCGCAGCTGCAGCAACACCGGAGAGCCAAGCTGCTTCACCAGTTCGATCATGCGGTCGCATTCGTCGCGGCGCATACAGCGGAAGAAGCGGTCTGCGAGGTGCTCCGCGCCGGAGTGGCTGGTCCGGCGTAATACCGACAACATATCGGCGGGAATGGGCTCCATGTGAAGCGCTTCTTCGATAAACTCAGGCAAGCGATTTTCCACGCCCACGCGCGGCCGCAAATCGCTCATCAGCACCGGGCGCTCCATGCTGATCAATTCCATGCCGGCGCAGACTTCATTCACCGCAGCGAAGTTTTTTGCGGAACTCGCTTCCTGACTCAAGCGCACGAACGCCGCGCTGAACAGGCTTTGCAGCTCTGCGTCTTTTTCGTGAACCAAATGCTCGCTTAACTGGCGGACAGCCTGGCCCATGGGCTCTCCGCCCACGCGCGCGTAAAGGTCGGCCAGTTGGCTCAGCCCGATTGCGGTCCGCCGGCGCGGCTCGATGTCCTTGGCGCCGAGGCAACTTGAATAGTTATTCAGGATCTCGGTCGCGCTCTGCTTATCGTCCCGATCGAGTAGAACCTCCACAAACTGCCGCAGGTTCCTCGGAGGCACGCAAGGCGCTTCGTGGGAAAGCAAAACGCTTTTTTTGCCTGACTCGGGCACTTCCGCCCAGAACATACGGTCGAGAATGTCGGCGTGTGACTCCACCAGAATGCCGGCCTTGCTCATTTTTTCTTCTTGCAGCTTCAGAATCTGGCGCAACGAGTCCATCTGGCGGCTCATGTGCTCCATCATCTGGTGCACGGCGTTCACCTTGACCTCGCCCTTCTGGTAACGCTCCAAGGCGAAACGGATGGCCATATGCTCGGCGGCCTTCATGAGCAGCGGCGTGTCTTCCTCCTCCGCGGTCGCCGCCTTTGCCGCCAGGCTTCCTAGCAACTGCTGCAGGTTTAACCGGGTATTGGGGTCGGTCTCGGTCAACTCCTTCTGCAGATCTTCTTCTTTAACGTTGGGATCCTGCTGCACTTGGCCGAAGCGCGTCAGTAGCCGGATCGCCTGAATCACTTCCTGCTCTTGCAATGGGACCATGCCCCCGGTCCATGCTGGCGCCGCCCCGGCTGCAGAGCCGTCCGGAGCGCCGTCAGGGACCCATCGTCCCTTTCCCCTTGGGGCAGGAAGATTGGGCACGCTGCCCAACGGAACCATCGGAGTCCCATCGGCCGAAACTTGGCCGCCCCCGCCGCCGGCGTTCGCACCTTCGGCTGCCGCGATGAGCTGCAATAATTTTTGGGGATCATTCAGCCACTGCTTGAACTCGGGTCCCAGCGTTTGGGCCGCGATTTGCGCGGCGATGCTTACGTCCCCGGTCAGCGGATCGGCCGCGACGAACTTCACTTCGTTGATGCGGATGCCGCTGCCAGGTTTGTTCGCGCCCAGAGCTTCTTTGATCTGCTTCGATACGTCCTGCCCTTTTGACCCCGCAACCGTGAAGGCGCGCACCATCCGAACAAAGTCTTCCTCAGTGACGTCTTTGGAAAAGTGAAGGCTCGCCAGTCCCGCCGTAGTCAATAGAGTTGCAAAGCTGCGCTCTGCATTGCCCGTCTCCAGCGGGATTCCATCGAGCAGCAACTTGTTGTCGGAAACTCCCAGGAGAAAACCCTGATCCCCAGTAGTCGGCAGCCCCTGCTTCAACTCGTTCCAGGTAATTTCGAACTGCGCCTCCGTGCGTTTGTGCTGGTAACCATACATCCGTGCATACTTGATAAGGATGTTGAGGCTATGCACAAATGCACGCGCCGACGCCGCGCGCGTACCTTGCGATGTGTTTGTGTCGGAGATAACAGGCTCCTCGAAACGCAGCTTTGAACCTCAAGGTTAAAGCGAAATAGTAAGCCCCGAAACGTTACGGAGGTAATAAGCACGGCCAAACAAATACGCGCGGGGACATGCCCCAAATGGCATCGACAGGATTGAAGAGTGAACAAGCGCAAGGAGTCGAAGGCTCACAAAGTCGAAGGCACAGTCAAAAGCGGCGACAAGAGTAGCAGCCCCGCATAGCCGCCCCACAAACTTTCCCTGCAACTACAATGGCAGCGAATGCGTCTTAACTTGCGGAGAATCGAACGCCTTTCTCTGTCCACTTCGTCGGCGCGAACCGTTTCTCGACATCCTTACCCTGTGAGGCACAATCTCCATGAATCGTCGACCAAAGCTTCCCACCGCAACTATGCCCTTTATCTCCGGCGCCATCCTGACTGCAGCACTGTTCTTTACCACAGTGCCACGGGTTCACGCGGACGACATAGACCGCTGCCAGCGTCGAGTTGAACACGCTGAGCATGAACTGCATGAGGCCATTGAGCGACACGGGCGTCACAGCCGGCAAGCGGAGCACGAGCGCCGGGAACTGCACGAAGCGCGCGAGCGTTGCTGGCGTGAGCAACATCGGTGGTGGGATGAGCACGAGCACCGGTGGCGCACTGAACGCGACTGGGATGAGCGCGACCACGATCGTTACTAACCAAACTCTAACGGGCGGACCGAAGATGTCCGCCCCTTTATTTTTTCAACACGGCGCCAAACATGGCGCTACACGCCGTCGGTATAGGTTCACCTCTGAGAAACTGCTCTCGAAATGGATCAATCCCATTTTCGCGTCTACCTAACCCCTATCTACAGCCAGGAATTCGAAGCTCGATACACTCGCGCCCGGACGCGCACGAACGTGGAAGCGCCATCTTCAGTAAAATACTGGCGGAGGATTGCCGGCTAAACGCGTGAAACCTGCCTCCAAAACCACGGGCTTGCGCTACTGGATGGGGCGCGTATTGCAAGAGTGCGACCACGTTGCCACCGACTTCAGCGCGGACCCGGTGCACGACTTGCGGGTGGCGCTGCGGCGTTGCCGATCTATGGCTGACGGTATGATGGCCATGGATCCTGACAAAGACTGGAAGGCGATGAAGAAGTCCGGCAAGCGCCTGTTCCAGCGCCTGGGCACGTTGCGCGACGTACAGATCATGATGGAATGGATTGAAAAGCTCGCGGTCCATGTGGCGCGGGCCCCCTCGCTCGCGTTGCTGCCAACGGAAGAAGAACCGGATGTCGCAACGGGTAGCACTTCCTCCACTGAAAGATCTCCGCATGATCCCACAGCCCATGCTTTGCTCGACATTCTCAAAGCGCGGGAATCCGAACAGAAGCACCAGGCTCGCGCCGCGCTTGACGAATTCGACCGCAAGCAATGGCGTCAGTGGTGCCAGTCACTCCCCCTCCGCGCCGCCCACATTCGCCCTGGCAGCACGGTGTTCAAGCATCTGGCGCTGGAACGTTGGACGGCGGCGCGCGAACTGCACACCCGTGCTATGCGCAATCGGTCGCAGATTGCATTTCATACGTTGCGGATTGGGATCAAACGCTTTCGCTACATTGTCGAGAATTTCCTCCCAGAGGAGCACAAGGCGTGGAGCAACGATCTGAAGCATATGCAGGATCTGCTGGGTGAAGTGCACGATCTCGACGTGCTGTGGGCATCAGCACTATCGTGCCACGTTTTCCCTGACGAAGCGGCGCGTCGCCTCTGGCATGCGCGTATCATGGAAGAGCGTACGAAGCGGATTGAAGAATATCGGCAACGAATGGTTGGTCCGGATTCCCTTTGGAATGTTTGGCGCGCCGGATTGCCACAGGGCAAACGGATTCAGGAAACCGCAACGCGCCGAATGAAGTTGTGGGCAAAAGTACTCGATCCCGACTTCGCGCACTCCGAGCGGGTTGCGCGGCTGGCGCTTGAACTCTACGATGGACTCACTGCCGCTGGATTGCTTGGCTCCTTAAATGGCAACCCTAGCAATAACGCGGCTGCGGATGCGCGCGCGTGCCTGTACATTGCTGCTTTGCTGCACGACGTGGGCAAGGCGGAAGGGAATAGAGGACATCACAAGGAGTCGCTCGAACTGATCAAGGCCCACGGTACGCCACTGGGCTGGAAGGCTGAGAATATGGAGCGCGCCGCTGTGGTAGCGCGCTTTCACTGCGGGGCGTTGCCCACGCGAAGTCACCGAGCGCTGCGCGACCTGTTGCCGGACGAGCAGAAGATTACGATTCAGCTGGCAGCAATTCTGCGATTGGCCAATGCTTTCGATGCCGCGCACGACGGGCATGTCCGCCGATTGCGGATCGAGAACGCGGCTGCCCAATCCCAAGGCCGCAAACGGCGAACCAATGGATTCCTGCGCAAGCCCGCGAAGTTGGCGCCGCGTGAGGCGTTGATGATTGCCGCAGACGGCTTCGTGCCTGATAGCTCCACGGCACAGGCCGTCGCCGGGGAAAGATATCTACTCGAAACTGTACTACGACGTCCCATCGTGGTCAGGGCGGTGAAGAGTTCTAGACGGCAGCGAATTGCGCTTGAACCTCGGAGAATTGCGTCTTGATGCCTGAGTTTCAAATCATTCCGACCGAGTAAAAGCGGGGAAACGATCCAGTCACTTTTCCTTCCAACCATACAACGTAGACTGTTTCCATGACTCACGGGCAATTAGTGGAACGGGCGGTGCGATGGCTGCGCTCGTATCGCTGCGGAGTGGTGCTGTCGGAGCAGGCCTGCGTTAGCGGTGAAATGCCCGATGCCATTGGCTGGAAGCGCGCCAACCATTCGGTGCTGGTGGAGTGCAAAGTGACGCGCGCGGATTTCCTGGCAGACTGCGGCAAACCGTTTCGGCAGAAGCCAGAACAAGGAGTGGGCTGCGAGCGCTTTTATTTCACGCCTCCTGCTTTAGTAAAGAGGGAAGAATTGCCGTCTGGGTGGGGACTGCTGGAATTGCGACAAGGAAGAATCGAACTAGTTCAGAACTCGGCAAAGAATCTGAGGAGCGCAGCGGGCTTACGGTACGAGATGAATCTGCTGCTCGCCAGCCTAAGGCGTGTGGAAGTCCGCATCGAACCGCAAAGCATCACCGACTTCCTGAAGTGGAAGAATCGCATGGCAGAGTACAATCGCGGCGCCCTGCCGGAAGGTTTGACGGCTGCCGAGGAAGAGTTGAATGTTTTCCTCGAGCCGGAAGTGCCGTGTTGAGCCTTAGGGCCGGTCCTCTTACATATCTCTGCGCCCTTCCATGGCCTTGAGCATGGTGATTTCGTCGGTGTATTCGATATCGCTTCCAACCGGAATGCCCATGGCGATGCGTGTAACTTTCACTCCTGCACGCTTGAGTTGTTGAGAGAGATAAGTCGCTGTGGCTTCTCCTTCGACGGTGGGATTGGTGGCCACGATGACTTCGTCCACGTTTCCCTCATCGACCCGGGTGATGAGATTCGAGATGCGCAGTTGTTCAGGGCCAATTCCGTGCAAGGGAGAGATTGCGCCGTGCAGGACGTGGAAGACACCGTTGAAGTGCTTGGTCTTTTCGATGGTGGCGATATTGGTGGGTTCCTCGACAACGCACACCAGGCGCTGATTGCGCGTTGGGCTCGAGCAGTAGACGCAAGGATCAACGTCGGTAATGTTGTTGCACACCGAGCAGAGGCGCAAGTTAGCCTTGACGTCGCGCACGGCTGCAGCCAGAGCCTCCGCGTCTTCGTCGCTGGATCGAAGGATGTAGAAAGCCAGGCGCTGCGCGCTTTTCGCGCCGACGCCCGGGAGTTTCTTCAGCTCATCGATCAGGCGGGACATGGGTTCGGCGAATTTGGACATTCTCAATTCACTTTCGATCGGCTCATGATCCGGTAATCTCTTACAGTTGACGCTGCAGACGGATTGCAGAGGTCCTTCGCTTCGCTCAGGATGACAACGCGACTAGAGTCCAGGGATCCCCAGGCCGCCCAGCATCCCGCCGACTGTGGATTGCATTTGAGCGTCGACTTTGCGGGCGGCTTCGTTCACGGCCGCGAGGACCAAGTCTTGCAGCATCTCGACGTCGGCTGATTTTACGGCCTCAGGATCGATGCGCAGGCTGAGCAACTGCTTGCGGCCGTCCATTTTTGCGGTGACGGTGCCCCCGCCGGACGTGGCTTCGACCACGGTTTCCTGCATTCTTTTTTGCAGGGCTTCGTACTGCGACTTGGCTTTCGACATCAAGTCTTGCAGATTAAATCCACCCATGGACGGCTGCCTTTCGTTGCTCGGGGCTTAGGTATTCGGTGTTGGGTATTGGGCACTCCGAACAACCGAATACGCACTAGCGTTTGTCTCTGTAATCAATCACGGTGCGAACTTGGGCTCCGAACTTTTCTTGCATGCGACGGACGACTGGATCTTGCTCGGCGCGTCCGCGGCCGCTTGGGCCAGGAGCGTGTGTGCCGCCACCATTCCGTTTATTTTCCTGTGAGGTCACGGTCGCGCCGGGAACAACTCTTAGCTTCACCGCACGGCCGAGAACGCCGCTGGCGGAGGCGATGGCCAGCCGTTTTGCCTCGGAACTGAGCGACATGTCGACTACAGTTTGCGATTCTTCAATCTTGATGACCAGTTCGTTGCCCTGAATGCTCCATTCTCCGGCAGAGAGCATGGAGACAAGAATGCGTTGGTTGCCGTCGGCGAGGGCTTGCAGAACTGCGTTCTGCAAATGTTCCATTGGCGCCTGCGCTACCGCGGTCGTTACTGGCACCGGTGAAGCTTCGAATTCGGGTTCAGGAGCCGGAGATTTGGCGGTACCGGCAGAGACGTAGCCAGCTATGTCTCTACGATCCTCATCATCAAGTAAAGAAGAGGGCGCGGCGGAGCCCATGATCACTGGTTCGGGCGTGCTGGCTGTGGCTACGATGCGGGGGCCATTTGCAGGCGCGGGATCGGAGGAGGCTTCCTGTCTTGGCGTGCCTTTGCGGGCGGAATCGGCGGCGAATGGGGAAACGAAGTTTGGACGCGCAGGCTCGGAGCGGCGTGTTTCGGAATTCGGCACGGCGCCAACAATCGCCGGCCTCGCGGGCGGCTTCTGCACAGTTGCAATGGGCGCGGCGGCTGCGTCGCTAAGCAATTGCTCGATGGGGATAAGCTTTTGTGCATGGGCCATTTTGAGTAGGCCAAGCTCGAGATGGAAACGTTGTTCCTGCTTGTATCCCAGCTCGCTGTGGGTGCGGAGCATGATCTGCAGGTGGCGCGTGAGATCTTCTTCGCCGAACCATTCTGCGACGCGAGCGACCCGCTCGCGCTCTTCGCTCGAAATTTGCAGTAAGGAAGAATCTTTCCCTGCGATTTTCGCGACCGTCGCGTTGCGCAGAAAACGAACCATCTGGCGGGCAAAGTGTGTGGGGCTGTGGCCTTCACCAATAAGGTGATCGACCTGGCGGAGAGTTTCTTCACTCTTGCCCTCGGAAACGGCTTGCATCACTTGTTCGAGGATATGAGCCGGAGCGGCACCGACGAGGTTGCGCACGGAATCGGAGGTGACTCTTCCGCTGGCCGATGCGATGGCCTGCTCGAGAATGGAAAGCGCGTCGCGCATGGAGCCGTCACCGGCTTCGGCAAGCAAGGCGAGGGCATCATCGTCGGCTTCGATCTTTTCGCGCGTAACTAGGTCGCGCAGCTGGGCGACGATGGCGTCGAACTTGACGGCGCGAAAGCTGAAGTGCTGGCAGCGCGAGCGGATGGTTTGGGGAATATCCTCGGGCTGCGTGGTGGCGAGCATGAAGACGATGTGGTCGGGCGGTTCCTCCAGAGTCTTGAGGAGGGCGTTGAAAGCGGCGTCGGTGATCTGGTGGGCTTCGTCGAGAATGTAGATCTTGAAACGGTCGCGAGCAGGGCGATAACGGGCGGCCTCGCGAAGTTCGCGGATCTCATCGATCCCGCGGTTGGTGGCGGCGTCGATTTCAATGACATCGACCGAATTTCCAGCCCGAATTTCGGTGCACGACTCGCAGACGCCGCAGGGTTCGGGGACAGGCCGATCTTTGGAGCGACAGTTCAGGGCCATGGCCAGAATGCGGGCGACCGTGGTCTTGCCAATTCCGCGGTGCCCACTGAAGATGTAACCGTGGGCAGAACGTCCCAGTTCGATGGCGTTTTGCAGGGTACGGGTGACGTGCTCCTGTCCGATGACCTCGGAGAATCTCTGAGGACGGTATTTGCGGGCCAGGACAGTGTAACTCATGGGCGGAAGAGTCGATTATACGTGATCTGCGGCGGTGCTAGCGGCTGGCGGAGCAAAAGCTTTTGACCGCGGAGGTCGCGAAGTACGCAGAGGGAGGCATATTGGATTCCTGTCACCCAACCATAGTCAGGGCTTGCGAAGGGCGCTGGCTCGCGATAGGCTAGTGCCTCAGATTTGGCGGATTTGGCTGGGCGAGCAAGTCAATCGCGGGCCCAAAGGAGAACGTATGCAATTGAAATTACAGAAGCGAACGGTAGATGGGATTGTGGCCATCGAGTGCAATGGGCGAATTGTGTTTGGAGAAGAATCTTCCCTGCTGCGGGATGAGGTGAAGAAAGCGATTGCGGATGGCGTCAAGCGCATTGTCCTGAACCTTGGCGAAGTAAACTACATCGATTCCGGTGGGCTTGGGACGCTGGTGGCGCTGCATACCACGGCGCATAATGCCGGCGGGACGATCAAACTGGCAAACTTGACGAAGCGGGTAGGCGACCTGCTGCAAGTGACTAAGTTGCTGACCGTATTTGACGTGCATGAGTCGGAGTATGGGGCACTGGAATCGTTTCGGACCGCGGCGTAAACCTTCTCCTTAAGTTTCCAGAAAGTCCAAATCCCCGCTTTTGCCGGATGCGGAAAAGACGGGGCACCGGGTTTGTCGTGGAGCGGATAGACTTGAGGCCTGCAAGGCGCAGTTCTCGCGCTAGGAAAAATAGCCCGAACAAGACTGGCGAGATGCGCTTGCGGATCGAGCGGACGATTCGCGCGATACCGAGGGGTAAAGTGTCGACCTACGGCGGAGTGGCGCGGGCAGCTGGATTTCCGGGGGCGGCGCGACAGGTGGCGGCGGCTTTGCGCCGCGGATTCGGATTGCCTTGGCAACGCGTATTGGGCGCTGGCGGCGCAATTAAGTTGCAAGGGGACTCAGCAGTCGAACAGAGGCTGCGACTCGAGGCCGAGGGCGTGCGATTTCGTGGGCGGAAGGTGGATATGAGGGCATGCGAGTTTAAGTTTGGGCGGGCGAGGCGAGCGAGACTCTGACGACAAGTGCCGGGCGTTGCCGGGCGGACAGCCGGGGCGGCTGTCCCACATGAGCATTTCCAACCTTAAGATCTTTTCCGCTATCGCTAAGAGATCATTTTTTGAATTGCGGATCGATTTCGACCTGGTATCCCGTGACCATTTTGTTGGTCTCGTTGGCCATTCCCACTACCGACATTAATTCTTTGAACATGGCGTCGGTCATGCCTTTTTTCTGGGCGGAGACGGTGTGCGATGCGATGCAGTAGTTGCACTGGTTGGTGACGCTGACAGCGACGTAGATCATTTCTTTGGTCAACGGATCGAGCGCGCCGGGAGCCATGATCTGCTTGATGTCTTCCCATGTGCGCTTGAGCGTGGCTGGATCGTGGGCGATGGCCTTCCAGAAATTGTTGATCCAATCGGTTTTGCGGGTGGTCATGATGTCGTCGTAGACGGCGCGGACTTCAGGACTCGCATCTTTATACTCGATCAGGCCTAGTGTCGACATGTTGGCTCCGTCGTAATGGAATCTATCAAATCAAAAGATTACGCAGCGAGCGCGGAGAAAAGCGCCGCAAGAGGACGTCTACGGCTTGCCGGGAAGTTCTCCTGCTAACAGCTTATTCAGGTCCGCTGCGGGGACGCGCACTCCTACGTAGAAATGGCCGAACAAGGCATAGACGGCGCTGACTTCGTCGAAACGCATTTCATAGATCAGCTTTTTGAAGACTAGTGGATCGTCGGCGAACAGGTCGACGCCCCACTCCCAGTCGTCAAAGCCGATGGAGCCGCTGATGATCTGTTTGACATCCCCGGCATAGCGTCGGCCAATGAGTCCGTGATCGTTCATCTGGCGGGCGCGTTCTTCGATGGGCAGTTTGTACCAGTTCTTGTCTTCGCCGCGGCGGCGATCCATGGGATAGAAGCAGGCGTAACGATGCGGCGGAATTTCGGGATAGAGACGTGGCCGCATGGCTTCTTTGTGGCGCTCAAGCTTGCAGGCAATCTCCGCTTTCCACTGGTCGGAATGGGGCTCGATGCCCTGGTCGGTGAGTTCCTTGTAGATCTTTAGCGTGGACTCGTAGAGGCCGAGCTCGATGATGGAAAGATAGGACGAGGTGGGCTCGAGATAATCGCTGAGTCGCAGATTGGCGAGTTGGAGTTCGGCCTGGTTGAGATCGGCGAAAGATTCGCGGAAGTGAATCAGCATCAAGTCGCCCTTGTGGCCGATAAGTGAGAAAAGAGCGGACTGTCCGGGAGAATGTTTCTCCATGGCGGAGAGCGCGTCGGACGCTTCCTTGGCGATGGCCGATTTTTCGACGGCGGGCAGGGCTCGCCAGGCCGGCCAACGGAGCCGCATCATCTGGTGGAGAACGCTGTAACCTTCGGTGGTCAGCGGGACTGCGGGGACTTCCGCAGCGACTTGCGGACGAGCATGGTGAGTAGTGGTCATTCGGGCCTCTTTCCGGACCGTGCTTCCAAGAATGCAAAAGGATATTGTACGCGGTGCGGAGCGCGCCGGAACTTCAGGGCGTGACTTGCCACGTAACAGCCGTGAAAAAAAACAGCGCGCCCCCGAACGGGGCGCGCTCAGTGCGACAGAGGAAACTCAGAAGCTGAAGCGTGCCCCCACCGTGACAACGCGGGCCGCAAGGGCAGCCGTATCCTGGCCGAAGTTAGCGTTAGCAATGTTGTTGGAGATGCTGGTCGGGTTGAAATTCAAGTTATTAAATACGTTGTAAGCATCGAGCCGGAGCTCCAGCCTGGAGCTTTCGCCAAGGATTCGGTTGTTAGGAAAACCAAATCCTTTGATGATCGTGATGTCAACGTCCCGGTATCCGGGGCCGTTGAGCGAGTTGCGTTCCACGCCCGGGGGTTGCGGAAGTGCGTTACCGAAGTTGCTGCCGGTATAGGCGGTATAGGTTGGGGTCGCAAAATATGCCTTGCCCCCATTGGCATAGTTAGAGCCAGTTTTGAATTGATCATTGCTCGTGCTGGTGCCCGCACCGCCGAGGTATGCCGAAGGCAGCAGTGTCGAATAACCGCAAGCTCCGCAGTACAAGCTGCCGCCGTTGACGCTGACTAGCGGGGTCCAGGGGAATCCAGAGTGGATATTGAGGATTCCACTGATTGACCATCCACCGACAATCTTATCTATCCACGCCTTGTTGCCGTGAAAGAAAATCGGCTGCCACATGCCGTACAGCTTGAAGGCCTTGCCGACGTTGTAGTCGGAGCGCCCGTAACTAAGGTTGGGATCGTAGGGGTAAATCTGCTCTGAGTAGGGCGCGGAACTGTTGTCCAGGCTCTTGGCCCAAGTGAATTGAACATCGGCCATAAACTGCCGACCGAAATCATGCTTCAACTCGGCGAGCATTGCGTTGTAGTTGCCGCTGCCTAAAACACCCCAGTAGTCGCCGCCGCCGATCTGCGGATTCAGGTCGTAGCCAAGGGCCGCAGGAGTCGCGTTCGGATTTTCGTGGAAAAAGATGTTGCGCGATAACGTTCCCTGATACCCCAACGAAGCTACAAATTTGTTACCCAGATCATATTGCGTGTCGAGCGAAAAATGATGAACACGCATGGTAGGAAGAGTGTTGGGAAAGATGCTGACGTTCACCGAGCTTCCACTCGTAGGCAGTCCATTGGGGCCGAATGCATTGGGAGAAGCCGCATTCGGATTGGCTGGATAGCCGTTGATCGAGTGCAGATTGACGGAAGTCGCATACACGATACCGGGATTGGGCGAGGTTGGGGAGCCCATTTGCAATGTGGGATGGACAATGAGGCCAGGATTGTTGCTGATGTTCGCCGAAATCGCGAGTTCCTCCTGATTGTAGTTCAGGCCGTAACCGCCGCGAATGACCAACTTGTCTTTGAAGGCAGTCGGACTCCAGGCAAATCCAAGTTGCGGTCCGATGTTATCTTTCTGCGCGGTCCAAGACTGTCCCCTGTGAACGACCAGCCCGGTCAGGTAAGCAGAGCCGGGACCGGGAGTCGCCACGAACATGTTGTTCTCCTTCGAGGAGAGTGGACCGAAGTACGACCAGCGCAGGCCGAGATTGAGGGTGAGGTTCGGCCGGACTTTGAAATCGTCTTGAACGAAGAAGCCCCAGATGTCTGTCCGTTGATCTTGCCGATTGGTGGTCGGAAAGCCGGTCCTGGGATCGAAGTTCGTGTTTTCGGAATGAGGCGCGTCGTTGAGAAAGTCCCAAATGTTGAAGAAGGCATAATTGGGTACGCCGCAACCGGTGCACTCTTGTAGGTAAAGGAGACGCGTGACCTCGCCGCCAAACTTGATGGTGTGGTTCCTGAAAATCTTGGTGGCCACATCCTTGTAAGTGTACGTCCATTGATTCAAGATGCTGCCGACGTTCGGTCCGAACTGGCTGATGTTCGTGCCATTGACCAGACTGCCGGTTTGACCAATGGTATCGGTCGGAAGTCCAACCGGCGACTGAGGATTGGAAGTGATCTCGTTCCAACGCCACCCAGCAGCATTTACGCGAGCTTCGTTGAGGAAGCTTGGCGAGAAAGTATGGTTCCAGAGCGCAGAATAGGCGTTGTTAATTTGCGAGTGATGGAAGAGATTGTATTGGCGGGCAGGACCGTTCAGGAAAGTGGTTGTCTGCGGAACCCAGTAAATGGCAAAGGCGATCCGATTAGTTGCGTTGAGATTGGCATCGGCGCGGCCATTGTACTGGGCTTTCGAGAAGGTGGTGTTGCTGGTGGTGACGTAGTTGGCGATGTCGGCGATGCCATCCAGGCCGCCGCCAACCCCCGGATTCGAGGTGCTAGTCCAAGTCAGATCCTGCGTGCCCAAAGCGGTTTTCAAGGGCGAGCCGATGTCCAAACCCTGGCCGGGAATGGTTCTGCAGTCTACGTTTTCCGTGAGTCCGGCATCCGCGCACGTGGAAGGATTGATCTTTGTGCTGTTCACACCAGCCCCGGGGAAGGTGAGATAGGTCGCGGCAATGCTTCCTGCAGGGGCGGACTTGTCAAACGCTGCGGTCTCATACCACCCGTTTGCAGTATTGGTCTGTGACTTCGGGCTACGGACCGTCTCATAGGCGAAGAAAAAGAACACTTTATTCTTCCAGATCGGGCCGCCGATGCTGCCGCCAAACTGATCAAAGAAGTTTGGGTCTCTCAAATCAGTATTGTGCAAGCCATTGAAGCGCTGGTAGGCGTTGAATCCGGGACGGTGCATCGTGAAGAAAGCGCTGCCGTGAAAGTTATTGCTCCCGCTTTTGGAAGTGAGCTGAACCTGCGCGCCACTGAAGCGGCCGTTCTCGGCATCGTAACCATTGGAGAGAACTTTGACGTTATCGACCGAATCTTCTGACGGAGTGATGATGGTAGTTCCGCCCCAGACGGCGCTGGTGGTGCTGATCCCGTCAATCGAATAGCTGTTGTCCTCATATTGTTGGCCGGCGGCGAGAGCCTGCGGACCGTTTTCGGTGGCAAATATGCCGGCGTTTCCGCCGGTGCCGCCGGGACCCTGTGTTCCGGGCAATTGTTGGGCGCCACCACCGCTTCCTTGGGAACCATCGCCGAAGACGCCGGGCGCCAACTGCACGAGTTGATATACGTCGCGTCCGAACGAAGGCATGTGCTGAATTTGATTGTCAGTGACGACGCCGTTAATAGATGCGGTCTCGGATTGCAGCAGGGGCTCCGTCTCCGCATTCACGGTCACAGTCTGCGAGGCGGTTCCAACCTCGAGCTGGACGTTGACGGCGTTCGCCTGTTCGGGAATCAGGTGAAGATTGTCGATCACCTTCGTCTGGAAGCCGTCTTTTGATACTTCCAACCGAAAGGGCGCCGCGGGGAGCGCATTGAAATTGTAAATGCCAGCATCGTTGCTGACCCTGACTTGCTGTTCACCGGTGGCAGGATTGGTCAGCGTAAGATTCGCGCCGGGAATCACTGCGCCCGAAGTATCGGTCACCGCGCCTTGAATGGATGTTCGATATTGGGCGTGTGCCGCGGCGGCAGAAAGGAGAAAGCAGGCGAATAGCGAAAAGGTGCGGAGAGCAGAAGAAGTGGAACGGCGCATTGCGGCCTCCGAAACTTAGAACATCAATTCGGTGGAACAACTTTACTAAAACGCTAGAAAAGCGATTTAGTAGCAAACTGCGGCTTGTATAGCACAGGCGATTTTCGACAGTCAAGCGCGCTATGCTGGAGGACTAGGATGCAGTTTCGGGTACACGCGGCAATAAATTTTTAAAAAGCGATGCCTTAACGATTTTGTTAAGGTGACCAGACTTTTTGAGCGAGCGAATCGCTAGATGACTTATTGGGAACGTTATGTTTGACAAAACTTTGGTCTCCAAGGCTGTTTTTGACGGAATGGTTATTTAGAAATGGATCCCGCGGGGGCGCGGCCAGTGGTCTCACGAATGATCAGTTTAGGTTCAACCGTGGTTTCGCCGCCCTGGGAATCGGATGGGGAACGCCGGATGCGGCGCAGCAGAGTTTCAGCGGCGATCCTTCCCATTTCGCGCAGCGGCTGGCGCACTGTCGTCAGCGCCGGATTCTGATAGGCGGCGCTCTGGATGTCGTCGAAACCCACCACGGAAACATCCTCAGGAACTCGCAACTTTGCTTCGCGAAGGGCGCGGATGGCACCCATCGCCGAAATATCGTTAAAGGCAAACAACGCTGTGAATGGTCTGTGGGCCGCCAGCAGCTCGCGGGCGGCCTCATAACCGAGCTCGGGCGAGGGAGAATCTCCCTGTAGTTGGGAAACGAGTGCGGGACAAATCGGGAGATTCAAGTGCCTGGCCGCCTTCTCGATCGTGGCCCAACGGATTTCGGTATCGGAGCTGAATTCCTGTCCCTTGATAAATGCGATTTCACGATGTCCGAGTTGAAAAAGATGCTTGAGCGCGACTTCGGCAGCGCGAACGTGGTCCAGAACGATATTGGTAACGCCTTTCACCTGGTTGTGCCCTGACACCGTGACCACGGGCACGGGCGGAGAAAGAGTCCAGGGAGTATCCACGGCTATGAGCCCGTCGACCGAACGCTCCAGAAATAGTCGGGGATATTCATCAATCAGGTCGGCGCGGTGACGATGACTGGCAACAAAGTAGAAGTAACCTTCCTGGAGAAGATAGTCTTCTACGCCACTCATGACTGACGCGGAGTAGCCGTCGCTGACTTCGGGGACGATAACGCCGATGGTGAAGCTGCGCTGGGCGCGCAAGGAACGGGCGAAGAAATTGGGCCGGTATTTATATTTGCGAGCGGCGTCTAGAATGCGGTCTTTGGTTTCCTGCGGAATGGAATCGGCAACGGGCGAGCGATTGATGACGAGCGATACCGTAGCGGGAGAAAGCGCGAGGCGCTCTGCCAGTTGTTTCAGGCTGACCGGTTTAGGCCCCATGCGCACGGTCCGGACAGCTCCCTTGGCCCGTTTCTTGGTGGTCACGCTGCGCAGTCTCGCACAAACCAATCGAGGGAGCAAGCGGATGTTTGCCGTACTCCGGCGCGATACTGATTGACTTTGGTAAGAAAAACGTTTTTGATACAGAGCGACAATGCCCTACTAACCCGATTTAGTAAAGAGTGGGAGCCGTGCCCTGCGGAGATTCGACCCATGCCATTCTCAACACGCGATATTGCTCATGGTTGGTTCGCCGGAAGAAATCGATCAGACCTTGTGAAAACGATTTGCAGCGCAGTTCTGTACGCCGGAGTATGCGTGGTCACGAATCTAACTCTGCCGGCGCAAGAGCCGTCGAGCCAGCCGGGTGGCATTGCGGATAAGAGTCTCGACACACGGGTGGAATCGATTCTGCAACGTATGACGCTAGAGGAAAAAGTTGGACAGTTGGTCCAGTATTCCGCAGGGCAGCCGACTGGGCCAGGGACGGGCCGTAGCGACTACGAGGACATGATTGCGCGGGGACAGGTTGGCTCGCTGTTCAACGTGAACGATCCGCATGAGATCAATCGATATCAGAAGATCGCAATGGAGAAGTCGCGGCTGCATATTCCCATTCTGTTTGGGCTCGACGTGATCCACGGATTCAAGACGGAATTTCCGATTCCGCTGGGACTAGCTTCGACCTGGGACCCTTCGATCGTGGAGAAGGCTTCACATGTGGCGGCAATGGAAGCGGCGGCCGACGGCATTCGCTGGACGTTTTCGCCGATGGTGGACATCGCGCGCGATGCCCGCTGGGGACGAATGGCGGAGGGAGCGGGAGAGGATCCGTTTCTAGGTTCAGCGATGGCGGCGGCGTATGTAAGGGGCTATCAGGGCGCAAGGCTGGATTCGCCGGACAGCATAGCAGCTTGCGTCAAACACTATGTTGGCTATGGCGCGGCCGAGGGTGGGCGCGACTACAACAGCACGGAGATCTCAGAACATACGTTGCGCCAATTTTATTTGCCGCCATTTCGCGCGGCAGTGGATGCCGGTACGGCATCGCTGATGAGCGCATTCAATTCCTTGAACGGCACGCCGTCGACAGCTAATCCTTTCACGTTGAAACAAATTTTGCGGAAAGAATGGGGCTTTCGGGGACTAGTCGTCAGCGATTGGAATTCGGTGGGAGAACTGATTCCCCATGGCATTGCGAATGATGGCGCGACCGCTGCGCGGAAAGCCTTTCTGGCAGGCGTCGACATGGACATGGTGAGCAGCCTATATCACGACAATTTGCAACAGATCGTGAAGTCGGGACAGGCTACGCAAGCGGAATTGAATGAAGCAGTGCGGCATGTGCTACGCGTCAAGCTCGCATTGGGTTTATTCGAGCATCCTTATGTAGACGAGAGCGCGGCCGCGAAGGCGGTTTACCATCCGGAAAATATTGCGCTCGCTCAAACTGCGGCGGAGCGATCCTTTGTGTTGCTCAAGAATGGAAATGGGCCCGGTGGCAAACCGCTGCTGCCGCTGGCGGCGGGGACTCAAAACATCGCGGTTATCGGCCCCCTAGGCGACGATTCCTCGTATCCTGGCGGAGCGCCGCCCGGATCAGGGCCGCGCGTTACGTTCGCGGCGGCTGTGGCACAGCGAGTGGGGGAAAGCCATGTTTCTCGCTTCAAAGGTGTGGGCATTCTGGACGGTACGGACGACGAGATTGCCGCGGCCGCGGCGGGTGCTCAAAAAGCCGACGTCGTCATTCTGACCTTGGGAGAGGCTCCGGAGATGAGTGGCGAGGCCGCGTCGCGCGCGCATCTCGGACTGCCGGGCCGACAGAAAGAATTGCTCGAAGCTGTTGTCAGAACCGGAAAGCCGGTGGTTTTGATTCTTTTCAGCGGACGACCGTTGACTCTGCCTTGGGCATTTGAACATGTTCCGGCCGTGATCGCGGCGTGGCTGCCGGGAATGGCGGGCGGACCGGCGCTGGCGCGGATGCTGTTCGGCGATGTAAATTTCAGCGGGAAATTGGTGGTCAGTTGGCCTCGCGCGGTTGGGCAGGAGCCGCTTTATTACAATCATCTCAACACCGGGCGTCCCGCCGGCAATACCGATCTGACGCGCCCGCCCAGCGATGTGGCCAGCAGATATGTGTCGCGTTATATCGATGAACAGAACACTCCACAATTTCCGTTTGGATATGGCGGTTCCTACACTAGCTTTTCATATGGAGCCACTACGATCAGCACGCAGCGGTTGAGTGCTTCCGCTTTAAACCGAGGGTTCGGTTCGGGTGGAAATGCGAAAGCGGCAATGACTGCGGAAGCTGAAGTGACGAACAGTGGATCGCTCCCTGGCGATGAAATTGTGCAGCTCTATATTCAGCTGCTCGGGACAAGTGTCGCCGAGCCGGTTCGCATGCTGAAGGGATTTCAAACGATTTCGCTAGCTCCCGGCGAGACCAAGAAGGTGAAGTTCGAATTAAAGCCGGAAGCGTTTGCGATCTGGAATGATCGAAATCAGTACGCTGTGGAGGCGGCCAAGCTCAACGTTTGGATCAGTCCGGACTCCGCGCATGGATCGCCGGCACAAGCAGAGATCGTTCCGTAAGCGGGGATTCTCCTGGCGAAAAGCAGACATCGAGGAAAATACGTTATGAAACGCGGCAAGCACATTGTGTTCGCGCGGGCGAAGTTTTTTACCTTGCTGCTGGGATTTCTTTGGTGCAGCGCGGCTGCGCGGGGCAACACAGAATATTATCGCCACGTTGTCTTCGACAATAGTCTGACGTCGGATTCTTACTTCTACAGCAACGGCAAGGCGAATGGGTCGAGCTTTCTTGAGTTGAAAGGGCAACGTCTTCCGGTCGAGACAAAAACCTATCTGACGCCGCCGAATGCGCTTCGACTACAGTGGCAATCACAGACGAGTGGAGGATGGGAAGCAGAGGTCCGGGTGCAGGGTTTTCGCAATCGCTACCCGGAACTTGAAGGGCACAATCTTTATTTCTGGTGTTACGCGCCTGAGACGATTGCCGCCGACGATCTTCCGATGATTGTGCTGTCCAATCGGGGCGAAGGACTTCAAGTCGCAGAATTTCCAGCCGCGTTTACCGAACCTCTGCCGCTGGGAAACGTTGTGGGGAGCATTCCAGCGCGGCGATGGATTCAGGTTCGAATTCCGCTTTCCAATGTTCGCAGTGCGTCGATCTATCCATTTCGGCCGCAAAGTCTGCAGAACGTGGTTTTTCATCAGGGACGCTCCGACGGAGTGCGCCACACGTTGATTATCGATGAGATTCGAGTGGGCGACGATGATGAAAACAAGGCGCCGTTAACTGCTCCAGCCAATGTTCAGGCCGTCGGTTACGACCGGCACGTAGAGGTGCGGTGGGATGCGGTGAGCCCTGCGCTGTTTGGCCGATACGTGATCTATCGCTCAATCGATGGTAAACAGTTTGAACCGGTCGGCATTCAACTTCCGGGAACAAACCGGTACTCGGATTTTCTGGGAAAAGCAGGCGTGACGGCGCAATACAGAGTAGCCACGGCCGATTGGCAATATCGGATTTCTCCTTTTTCAAACACGGCCACCGCCTCGACTCGGGAATTCAGCGACGAGGAACTGTTAACGATGCTGCAGGAAGCCTGCTTCCACTACTACTGGGAAGGGGCGGATCTGCACTCAGGAATGACTCACGAAAATATTCCAGGCGACGACCGCATCATTGCGACGGGCGCGAGCGGGATGGGCATTGCCGCGCTGATCGTGGGCGTGGAGCGCGGTTTTATCACGCGGGCGCAGGGCATCGAACGGCTCACGCGGATCGTGAATTTTCTCGAACACGCGCAACGCTATCACGGTGCATGGTCGCATTTCATGGACGGAAACACCGGCAAGACGATGCCGGTCTTTGGCATGTTCGAAAACGGCGGAGATCTGGTTGAGACTTCGTTTTTGATGGAAGGGCTGCTGGCCGCGCGTCAGTATTTTCGCGGAAACAGCGACGCGGAACGTGATCTCTGCCGGCGGATTTCGCAACTCTGGGAGACAGTGGAGTGGGATTGGTATCGCGGGCCTGAACATGCAGATTATCTCTTCTGGCATTGGTCTGCGGAGTGGGGCTGGCAGATTCAGCATCGGCTAACGGGTTTCAACGAGGTCATGATTACTTATTTGCTGGCGATGTCATCACCGACTCATGGCGTGCCAGCAGATTTGTACTACTCCGGATGGGCGAGCCAGGCGGACTGGGCGATTCGTTACCGTGCCGGATGGTCTGGGAGTGTGGATGGAGACCATTACTACAACGGACATACCTATTATGGAACCAAGCTGGATGTGGGCGTGGGTACGGGTGGGCCGTTATTCTTTACGGATTACTCGTACTTCGGATTTGATCCGCACAGTCTGCATGACCGGTACACGTCCTCTTATTTCAAGAACAACCAAAACCTCGCGCGCATCAATCGAGCGTATTGCATCGACAATCCGAAACACTTCCCAGGATATGGACCGGATGCGTGGGGACTGACTGCGAGCGATGGCCCGCAGGGTTATGTGCCGCATGCGCCGGACGCAATCAACGACCGCGGGACGTTAACGCTGACGGGCGCGCTCGCATCGTTTCCTTACACTCCGGAAGCTTCAATGGCCGCATTCAAGCACTATTACCGTGATCTGGGTGCTCAGTTGTGGGACATTTATGGGCCGCGGGATGCATACAATCCTGAGCAGGATTGGGTTTCACTGATTTATATGGGACTGAACCAGGCGCCGATTGTGGTAATGGTCGAGAACTACCGAACGGGCCTGGTGTGGAAACACTTTATGGCCAACCCGGAGATCGGTGAGATGCTGCGTAGGCTTGAGGCGGCGACTGGAAGATAACTCTGAGATCTAAAGCTTTCAAAGCTCCTAACCGCCGAGCGCGCAGAGGTTGCGCTGAGAACGCCGAGAACTACTTCGCTTCTGCGTGTAGCAATGCAACTGGAAAGTCTCGAAACAGGTCGTTCACTAAAATATGCTGCTCGCCCGCTTGGTTCTGTAAGGCCAATTGAGTTGGCGTGAGAATGCTGTTCCACTTTGCGGGAGGGGCAGACGGCAATGTCAGCCTGGTATCGCCCCAGTTGAATTCCCTGCTTGCTTTTGTAGGCACTTGCGAAAGCCATCTCGGAATGGCGGCCAAGACCCACGACGTTCCTTGTCTGCGGAGAAAAGCGATGACGTTGCGTGCGTTTGCGCCCGCGGATCGGAGCAGAATAAATTCTCCGTCGCGGAACAGTTCATCGTGATCTCGGCGAAAGCGGATAGCCTTCCAGACCAGATACAGCTTGATGCATCCGTCGCGCCAGTTGTCGACGAAATGGCGTGGCCCTTGCGCAGACTCCGCATTGACGATGCTTTCGAGAGCCGCTGCTCTCTTAGTAAAGTCGATGGAACCACGATTATCGGGATCGACGAGCCGCAGATCCCACAACTCCGACCCTTGATAAAAATCGGGCACGCCGGGCAAAGCAATCTTCAAAAGTGTTTGCGACAGAGCGTTAACCATGCCGAAATAGGCCAGCTTTTTCTGAAATTGGCGGAAATCCTGAAGGAAATCGCGACTCTGGTCCTGTGAAAGAATTCTGGCGACGAATTTCAAAAGCGCGTCTTCATGCGGCTGATTGGGTCGAGTCCAGCGGGTATGCACCATGGCTTCACGTGTGGCTTTGAGAACATGGTCCTGAACTCTTTTTAATAGTGTGGCACAGCCGTCCGGTTCGAGCGGCCAAACGCCCAACAGAGTCTGGTAGATAAAATATTCTTCATTGCGATCGGGTACCGCGTGCCCATTGATCTGCTCCTTGTGTTGAGCGTTCTGCTTCGCCCATAACGCAAGATGTTCGTTCCATTCGACAGGCATTTCCGAGAGCGCATTGAGGCGGGCGCGGACGTCTTCACTCCTCTTGGTGTCGTGGGTGGAACTGGCGTTCAGACTCCCAGGCCATTTGCCGCGGCTTTCGAGGAAGGCATAGAAGTCCTCCAGCGAGGGCACATCGGACGGATCGGGATCTCCGCCAACCTCGTTCAATGACAACAGAGGATGGTAGACATAGAGAGAGGTATCCTCCAAACCCTTCGCGACGATCGGACCGGTGAATTGCTGCCACCTCATCACGAAGGTCAGGCGCGCTTCCCGCTGGTCGACCAGCACGTGAGGTGGGCTGAGGATCAACAACACTTCGCGAACAAAATCAAAACAGGCGGGGCTGACATTTGGAGCCCGGCGGCGCGCGCACGTCAGCGCTTCTTCAATATAGTTGGCGGCGTGCGCGGGCACGTCCATGTTGCGAATATAAGTTCGGTAGACGGGGAGGCAGGCGGTGACTTCGATGAGAGCGTCGATCAGTTGCTCGCGGTTCAACTCACGCGCGTAACGATCCTGGGCAGCGAGTTCGGCCAGGTGCCGTCCCAGGGTTCGCATTTCAACCCCGAGAAGCGTATTCATAACGAGCTTTTTCTTCTGGTAAACGACGTCGGCAAACTCCTGCTTGCGGCCAATGAAGGTCGAATAAATTTCTTCGATGCGGCGCGCGCCCTCCGGTTCTACGAAGAGCCCGTTTGCTTCATTCAGGTAGTCGTAACCGGTGGTCCCTGACACAGGCCAGTCATCCGGCACATTCTCGTGTCTGGCAAGAATCTTCTCGACGAGCACATATGCTGTTGTTTCTTTCCGGGCCTCATCAGAAGACAGGCGCTCCTGCAGCTTGTTCAGGTATGCGAGAGGATCCCGCAGGCCATCGATGTGATCGACGCGCAATCCAGCGAAAGGATTCTTCGAGACCAGGCGAAGAACGAGACCATGGGTCGCCTCAAAGACTATTGGATCTTCAACTCGGACTCCAACCAGGTCAGCGATGGTGAAGAAGCGGCGATAATTGATGCTCTCATTCAGATTTTGCCAGAACGCGAGCTTGTAATTCTGTTCCGCGAGTAGACGCTGCAGGAATCGGAAACTGCCCGGATCACCCTGTTTACCGTTGATCTCGCGCACATTTTCTTCCACGAAGGTCGCCACTTCTCGACTGCTCGCCATCAGTGATTTCAGGCGGTCGCGAGCCGATTCAAAGCGCAATCGCCGTTCCGCCGGCGTCTCTGCTGACCGCCGGTCCCCGGCAAAGAACTCGCGGACTGACGCGAGGATTCCAGAATATTCGTGGTAGGCGGGAGCTTCCTCTCCCAACATTTCTTTCAGGCGATCGGAGCGATGGTCAAGAATTGCGTGATAGGAGCGAGGCGTCAACGGAAACAGAGAGTCGAAATACTGAAAAAAGAAGCGGCCATCCTGAAATGTAAGTGTAATTTCGCCGGAGTCAAGAGCCTCGCCGAAGGGACGCCCGAGGACAGGAAGCAGAATCTTGCCGTCGAGACTGCGGGAGTGGGGATGCCACTCGATATCGAAGAAGGCGGCGAACGCGGACTGCGTACCGTTTTCCAGTACGTCCATCCACCAGGGATTTTCCGCGCTGGCGGCCATGTGGTTGGGCACGGTGTCGAGCAGTAGGCCCATGCCGCGGTTCTGCAGTTCCGTCTGCAGTGCCGCGAATTCTTCTTCAGTTCCTAGCTCCGGATTGATGCGCGTGGGATCGGTGACGTCGTATCCGTGGCCGCTTCCCTTCCGGCTCGCGAGAACCGGCGATAAATATAGATCTGAAATACCCAACTCGTGCAGGTAATCGAGAATCTTGAGAGCATCCGCGAAGCGGAAGTCCTGGTTCAATTGCACCCGATAGGTCGCGGATGGCAAGCGTTTAGGCGACATTTTCTACCGCGCGCTCAGGCAACAGAATGTGAAGCTGGGAAGCCAGACGGTTCAGATCGTCGTGGCGTCGTACCGCATCCGGATCTGCGCCGGGAGAATGCCATCCATTGTGCTGGAAGGCCGAGACCAAAGGGCGATAGCAAACGTTTTGCGCTTCCCACAGCACGACGGAAAACGGAAGCGTGGGGATCAGGTCGAGCAACTTGATCATGCGCTCGGCGGCAATTGGATCCTCGGGATGCGCTGCGAAGTCAGCCGCGCCTTTCTCAAGCCGCTTGCGGACCTTATATTCGAGAGTGGTCGAGTCTAATGCGATCTTGGTAGCCGCCGCTTCGCGCAAAAGACCGTGAATACTGTCCAAGTCCAGATCTGGACGCTCGAGATACTGTTCCAATTGGTTGTTTAATGCGATTTCGGCTGCGGACTTCAGGGCATTCGGAACCGGTATGTCGAGGCCATTCAAGAAGCGAATGAGGGGCGCCTGGCTCTCGAAGAATGTGCGGTAGACTGCAGCGGCCGAATTCAGAGACTCATTCAAAATAAGGTTGGTGATCTTTCTCTGTTCGTCGCGGAAGAGTTGGCGCAGGGAGAACGTGTTCTTACCGTAGACCTGATCGAGCAATCGGATTACTTCTGCGGTATCAGCCTGGGCAAAAGCCGCGATCAGTTTCTTTTGGTCCTCTTCGCTTGAGGCGTCGGCAGCGCGGATACCTGCGGTTACGTTATGGTCGCCCAGATGAAGGACTGTGAAGTCCAGGGCGGCAGATTCCTCAGTAATTGCGGAACGGAATCGCGCGCAGCCGGTGGCCAAACGTATCTTCCCTTCTGCTTCCACGGAATACTTTTCGCGCTCGACTTCATAACAGTAGATCCGCGTTTTGTCGGAATAGCTTTCGAACAAGGAACTGATGGCGTAGTGGCCGCCCACCCGCTCAATGTCAACGACCGCAGGCTTGACCCACTTTTCATAGATCTTCGCGCCGTCGCCATGCTCTGGGATATTGCTCTTTGCCAATGCGAGTTGCTGCAAGAATTCGGTCTCCAGTTTTTCATCGCAGCACCCTTCTGCGAGTTGCAAGGCGCGTCCAGCGTAATGGATGACCTGGACAGTCTCGATGCCGGAGAGTTCGTCGAAGAACCATCCGCAACTGGTGTACATGAGCAACGCGTGACGTTGCATCTCTAAAAGTCTGAGAGCAGTCACCTGTTCGTGAGGCTCGAGCGGTCGAATGGCATGGTCGGAAAAGAATGCTTTGCGCGTTTCTTCAGAGCGATCGAGAATCACGCGAATATAGTCGTCGCGAGTAGCCCATGGATCTCGAACATATTCTTTCAGTCGTGATTCGAAGATGGGAGCGAGCTGGTCGCGCAGCCAGTCGAGGGCTGCACGCAGCGGAGCACGCCACTGCTGGTTCCAGGGATGGCCGCCGGAATTGCATCCGCAATCGCTACGCCAGCGTTCGACGCCATGGACGCAACTCCACGAGCTGTTTTCGACGATCTCGACGAAATGTTTAGGAGGATACTTTTCCAGGAATTCGCCATAGTTGGTGAGCTGTGCAATCTTTTGTCTCTCGATTTCATCCAGGGCGAAGCTGAGCGCCATTTCGCCATAGTGATGATGATGGCCGTAGCTTTCGCCGTCGGTCGCGATGTGAACCAACTGAGGCCCTTGGCGGGAGTCGGAGAAGCCACTCATCAGGCGATCAGCAAATCGTTTGCCGTCGTTTAATAGTCCCTCGAATGCTACTCCCTGTGAGATGGGGCCATCATAGAAGAACAAGTTGATGCGCTTTTTGGAGGGCAGTTCCGCAACGTAGGCGCGAGCCGGGTCGATGCGGCCTCCGCTTACATCTTCGAACTTGGAGCTGTTCTTTGCTCGGATGCGCTGGGCTTGCCGGGGCGCAAGAATTGTGAACTTGATTCCATTTTCCGCGAGGACCTCGAGAGTCTCGGTATCTACAGCGGTTTCCGGCAACCACATTCCCTCCGGCTTTCTTCCGAAGCGGCTTTCAAAATCTCGTATTGCCCACTTGACCTGCGTCACTTTATCGCGGCGATTGGCGAGCGGGAGGATCATGTGGTTGTAACCCTGCGCCAGAGCGGAGCCGTGTCCGGAGAAGCGTTGGCCACTCTCCTTGTCGGCTTCGAGAATTGCCTCGTAGACCCGGGGAGCCTGGTCTTTCATCCAGGACAACAACGTGGGTCCAAAGTTGAAGCTGATCTTTGCGTAGTTATTGAACAGCTTGACGATGCGATTTTCAGAATCAACAATTCGCGAAGAGGCGTTAGGAGCATAGCTCTCAGCCGTGATGCGCTCGTTCCAATCGTGATAGGGATAGGCTGAGTCCTGCAACTCAATCGCTTCAAGATAAGGATTTTCGCGCGGGGGCTGATAGAAATGCCCGTGGATGCAAACGTATTTCACATCGCCTCCGTGTTGCGTTGGCGTTCGATGACCAGGAACGAGTGTGGCGACAGCAGCAGTTTACCCGCCGCCAACAAGGTAATTTCGGGTGCCAGATTCGGTTCCGGACCGTTCCATGATGCGTCGGCCGAGTGAATTACAGTTGCCCACTTCCCTGCCAGGTCGGGCAAGTTCAAGGCCACGGGAAACTCCGCGAAGTTGCACGCTATCGCCAACTGACTGGAATCTCTTTCTCGCATGATCAAAAGCGCGCAGTTTCCCAGTTCGCGAACGGTGCGCGGGCCGGGTGTGCCCAATTGTTGCTCTTCGCGGATCTGGATGAGCCGTTGGTAGAAACGAAGGAGTGTGTGATGCGGTTCTTTTTCCTTGAGTGAGTGGTCGAGGTGGGAGCGCGAGAAAGTTTTCTCGTCCTGCGGGTCGGGCACTCGGCCTTCCCAGCCAAACGCTGCGAACTCTTCTCGCCGGCCATGACGCACTGCCTCGACCAGAGCGGGATCTCCGTGGCTGGTGAAGTATTGAAAAGGAGCTGTCTCACCATATTCTTCGCCCATGAACAACAGGGGCACAAAAGGCGAGAGCAGGGTTATTCCGGCCGCAAGTTTCAAGGCTTCGAAGTTCACCAAACCGATGAGCCGTTCGCCCGCGGCGCGGTTTCCGACCTGATCGTGATTCTGATTGCAGACCACAAATTTCGAAGGCGCAAGCCCGCGGGGGGAATTGCCGTGACGACGCTTGCGGTATTTCGAGTATTGTCCGCGATAATGCCAACCCTCCTCCAGTGTTGAAACCAGCGGCTCGACGCCCTGGAAATCGGAGTAGTAGCCAACCGTTTCCCTAGTTAATAACGAGTGGACCGAGTGATGAAAATCATCGCTCCATTGGGCATCGAGGTCGTATCCGCCGCTTTCGGGCTGATGCAGGAGGCGAGCATCGTTCAAATCGCTTTCGGCGATCAAATACAATTGCCGGCCAAGTCGCTGCGACAAGGCGGCCACTGAAGACTTGAGCTCGGCCAGGAAGTGGCGGGCACCGAAATCGAAGATCCCGTGAACCGCGTCCAGGCGAAGCGCGTCGAAGTGATAGTCTTCGAGCCAGTACAACGCGTTTTCGATGAAGAATCTCCTCACATCGTCGCTTTCTTCGCCGTCAAAGTTGATGGCCTGACCCCAGGGAGTGTGATAGCGATCGGTGAAATATGGGCCGTAAGCATTAAGGTAGTTGCCTTCCGGGCCGAGATGGTTGTAAACCACGTCCAGCGCGACGGAAAGGCCATGCTGGTGAGCGGCGTTTACCAGCCGCTGTAGCGATTCCGGGCCGCCGTAGGAATTCTGGGGAGCGAAGAGATAGACGCCGTCATAGCCCCAATTGCGCGAACCGGGAAATTGGGCGACGGGCATGAGTTCAATCGTAGTAATTCCGAGGGCGGCGAGTTCCGGAAGATGCGGGATCACCGCATCAAACGTTCCTTGGGGCGTGTAGGTTCCTACGTGGAGTTCGTAGAAGACGCTCCGCTCCAGACTGGTTCCTTTCCATTGTTGATCAGTCCACCGGAAGGCGTCCAAGTCGATAGTTTGAGAAGGCCCATGCACCCCCTGCGGTTGAAACCGGGAAGCGGGATCGGGTAAGTCGCGCTCGCCGTCGAGTTGATAGAAATATTCAGAGGCGGGCTCGATGGTATTAAGGGTCGCGCGATGGTATCCGCTGGGAAGTGACTCCATGGATATCCGTTCTCCGCTGCGGGGCAGATGCAAACTCACGGCGCGGACAAGCGGCGCCCATACGAGGAATTCCCAGTTGCCCTCTGGCAGCCGGTTAGCGCCTACTCGCGTCGTGGTAGAAGCTTCGATTATCGACATTGCTCGATATAGGCTGGATCAAAGCCGACCGATCCGGCGTTTATCCGTTCTGCACAATACCAAGTCTGCTGAAAAGACCTTCAGCTGGTAGTCGGCTTATGCAATAGATGCCGCCTGAAATATTTCGGTTAAGGAATCTGGCTTAAAAGGTTAGGGCCACGGCTAAACCTCAAAGATTCGATACGCGCTAGATGCTTTTTGCGCCTGTAGCAAGGTAATGGCAACGTTATACACGGGGCTCCCGCCAATGGTTTTTCCCTCCAGTTGTCCGTGATGCGCGTGGCCGTGCAGGACCAAGTCTGCGCCGTGGCGATCGACCACCTCGGCCAGACGCGTGGTACCCATAAACGGATAGATCTCGGGAGCTTCGCCCTGCACTGTGGCGCAAATGGGAGAATAATGCACCACAACCACGCGCCTAGGCGTACGGAGTTGGGCCATGGCGCGCTCCAGCTTCAGAGCCTCGTCAATGGAGGCTTGCACGAACTGTTTGATCTCGGGCTCGCCGAATGCAGTTAATAAGCCACGCCCGAAGCCTCCCACGAAACCCTTCGTGCCCGCAAAGCCTACGCCATCGCGTTCATAGGCGGTTCCATCGAGTACTTTAAGGCCAGCCGCAGTCATCATGCGCATCAATTCTGCCTGCTTCCCGCTTTCGTAATCGTGGTTTCCGAGAACCGCAACGGTGGGAACCCTGGTGCGAACCACGACGTTCAACAGCGGTTCCATCTCGTCGGGCTGGCCATAGTTCGTCAGGTCTCCGGCCAGCACCAGGACGTCCGCTTCGTCTCGCACCCGGCTGAGTTGATCGTGCAACACGCCGTGACGGGCCGCGGAGAAATGCAGGTCGGCAGTGGCTGCGATTCTCATAGCGTAGGCGGGGGCGGAATATTTTTCAGCCGGCGGTCGCGATACTCCAGCATCAAATTCTCCAGGCCCCATTCATTGACATCAATGGCGAACTGTTTGTCATCGACCAGGCTACCTCGAAATTTGGCGGCGGAGTCGGAGTGGGAAACAACCTTGTGAAATCGTGTGACGAGGTCGCACCATACCTCTTTGGGGACGTATTGGGTTTGCGCCGGATACGAATAGCGGAACAAAACAAGCGCCCACAAAATCATCTCCCAGTGCTCCCCCGCCAACTGGAATACCCGCTGCCAGTCGAGGTTGCCGCGGGTTCCGAAGATTACGTGGGCGATGTCGGCACCATCGAAGCGCTCCCGGCGGGCGATAAACAGCTTGGAGGCCAACAATTCTTCTGCTGCCAGCACCCGGGTCTGTACTCCTTGAACCGAGGCAGGTTTCGCCCGTTCGATCCACGAGTCGTCAACCACAATCGCGGCATTGCTCATCCCGGTAATGAGATCGACAAAAAAACCATTCTGATGTGCCTTGAAGAGCCAGACCGGATCACAGACTTCGCATTCGAAGCCTTTTTCCTGAAGATGCTGAAGAGCGAGGGCGGCATTTTCAGGGGTTAGAAACAGATCAAGGTCTTTGGTGTCGCGGCAAATGCCGGTGTGTTCGCGCAGGGCGAAAGCGCCCGCCACAGCAAAGGAGACGCCTTTTTTCTCCAGAAGTTCGAGGATCTCACGAAAGAGAGACTGTTGTTCCGCCGGGATCTCTATCGGTCCCGACGAAGTTTCCGGTACAGTGTGCTCCTGCGGCAGTTCAGGCATGAGACCTTGGATGTGAAACAAGTATTGGCGGTTGTCGCTTCTAGCGTCAGATTAGGTCGCTTGGCCGTTGACCGCGCCTACAGGTTGGCGTCAGACTGGCAATCCACTGGTCGATTTCGCGCGCCCAACCTTGCCACTCAGCTTCCCTGCTTGAGGGTGCTTGCATGTGCGCGGCCCATGAGTGTGTAGTCTTCCATCAGTGTGCGCACACGACTGCTGACGATGCGCATTGCAGACGCTACCTGTCTGTGAAATCCGTGGGTATCCGGTATTGTCTGTAGGTCAGCTAGACCGACGGGGCCACGGAACGGTTGGAGTTCGCCGTTGGAAGTAACTCAGCGGGAAAATAGCTTCATCCGCGAGCGGACTCCACCCGTTATCCCATCCCTTCACTTCAAAGTTGTACGATGACTCTCTTGAACGAGCATCGCGCCCCCGATTGAAGTCGGAAAGCAGGTATGGCATGCAGAAAGCGATTTTGAAGGGCAAAGTTGCGTTCGTCATTATTACGTTGTTCGCCTGGTTTGGATCAGTTCCAACAGTCTGGGCTCAGCAGAACGAAAATCTGACTGCTCTGGAGAAAGCGTTTGCGAATCCGCCCGATGACTGCCGAATCATGGTGCGGTGGTGGTGGTTTGGGCCGGCTGTCTCGAAGCCCGAGTTGCAGCGGGAACTAGAGCAGATGAAGGCGGAAGGGATTGGCGGAGTCGAAATCGCGACCCTCTATCCTCTCGCACTGGATGATCCGAATACCGGATTCCACAACCAGCAGTTTCTCTCGGAGGAACATATCGATGCGCTTCGATTTGCCGTCACCACCGCCAGGAAGCTCGGGCTGCGGGTTGACATCACATTAGGAAGCGGCTGGCCTTTTGGTGGCCCGCATATACCGGTGACAGAAGCTGCTGGTGAACTGCGGGTAGAGACTGTTTCAATTCCTCCGGGCACGGATTCGATTGCCGTTCCCGACATCGACACGGGTGAGCAACTGATCGCTACTTTTCTTGTTCCGCCCCGGGATGGCGAGTTCTCATTGCGTGACGCAAAACAAGTCTCGACAGTCACGAACGGGCGCCTGCAAATAGCTTCGCAGCTCGAGGCCTCCGACACCGCAATCTTTTTTATATCGAGTCGCACCGGGATGACGGTTAAACGTCCGGCAATCGGCGCAGAGGGTTTCGTGCTTGACCACTATGATCGAAACGCGATCGAAAACCATCTTCATGCGGTGGGAGATCGCATGATGCAGGCCTTTGGCAACTGGCCTCCATACGCCGTCTTCAGCGACAGCCTGGAGGATTACGGCTCCAACTGGACCGGCGATTTCATGGAGCAGTTCCGCACGCGCCGCGGCTACGATCTCACTCCCTATCTCCCAGCTCTGATCGGAGATATTGGCCCGTTGACTGCCTCCGTTCGACATGATTGGGGAAAGACGCTCACTGAACTTGCGAATGAGCGATTCTTAGAACCGCTGCATGATTGGGCGCAGCGGCACCACACATTATTCCGCTCGCAAACCTATGGCTTCCCTCCGGTCACTCTTTCGAGCAACCGCTATGCCGATCTTCCCGAAGGAGAAGGCAGAGCATCTTTACTAATGTGGCGGGAATTTTCCGATTTGCGATGGGCGTCGTCAGCAGGACACTTGTTTGGCGGGCCGGTGATCTCCTCGGAAACCTGGACGTGGTTGCACTCCCCCGCGTTTCGTGCCACGCCGCTGGACCTGAAGGCGGAAGCCGATCTGCACTTCTTGCAAGGCATCAATCAATTGGTCGGGCACGGTTGGCCGTATTCACCCAAAGAGACGGGCGAACCAGGATGGCGCATGTATGCTGCGGCGGCGCTTAACGCTCACAACCCATGGTCGTTTGCAATGCGTGATCTCACTGGCTATTTGCAGCGCGTTAGCTTTGCGCTTCGGCAAGGAAAGCCGGCAAACGATGTGGCACTGCTACTCCCCACTGACGATATCTGGTCAACATTCGCGGCGAAAAGCGATTCCCCGAAGCCGGTGATTAACCGCGGCGGCTTTAACACTGTGGGTTCAACCTTCAGCATGGATGAGTCGTTGGACAAACATTCATTGGTAAGCAGACTGATTCCGCAGATTCTCGATTCCGGATTCAATGTCGACTTTATCGACGCTGACGCCGTCGATACTGTAGGCATTCCTTATGCGGTGTTGATTTTGCCGGGCATTGAGCGGTTACCCCTCGCGACCTATCTGAAGATCGAAGAGTATGCACGCCGTGGTGGAATCGTGATTGCGGTGAGCGGCGTGTCGTCTACGGCACCGGGTTTGCATGAAGCGAAATCCGACGGCCCACGGATTCAGGAAATCTCGCGACGTCTGTTCGGAGCAAAGAATGCGGCAGGACATCCTGTTTCCGACGACAATCAGGTTGGAGCTGCGCTCGCAAGCTATCTCATTCCCGACGTTGTGTTCACTCCCAGGACTCCAAGAGTCGGGTTCATCCATCGCAAGCTCGAGATCGGGGATTTGTACTTCCTCGCCAACACCAGCAATCAGGCGCACCGCGTACAAGCGACATTCCGTAACGCTGCAAAACGTGCGGAATGGTGGGATCCCTTCACCGGCGGGGTATCCGCCGTGGACAATCCCTCGGACGTTGAACTCGACTTGCAGCCTTACGAGTCACGACTGATCTTGTTCACGGATTACGCGACTAGAGTTGAGAAAAGACCACCGAGAGCAGTTGCTCCGTCAAAGACAATCGACCTCACAAAAGATTGGAAGATTACGTTCAACGAGACGAATCAAACCGTTTCCATGCCCAATCTACATTCCTGGAGCGACGATCCAGGCTTTAAGTATTATTCCGGCCAAGTCAGCTACTTGAAGACTTTCGATCTCTCGGCCCACGAGCTGAGTTCCAGAATCGATGCCGTGCTTGATTTCGGACCGGCCACGACGATTGAAGAACCGGATCCGCTGCCGCAATTCAGCATGAAAGCATATCTTGAAGGACCCGTCAGAGAGGCGGCCGAGGTTTTTGTCAACGGAGAAAGTGCGGGCTTCGTGTGGCATCCGCCGTATACGATTGCCGTCACCAGATTTCTGAAAGTCGGAGAAAATAACTTGCGCATTGTTGTCGGCAACACCGCAATCAACTCGCTGGCTGGGCGTGCGGTTCCCAGTTACCGTTTGCTCAACGATAGATACGGGGAACGGTTCAAGCCTCAGGACATGGAAAATCTGCAGGCTCTGCCGTCAGGAATCCTTGGGAATCTGCAACTGAAGTTGACACCGTACGCGCAGGCTCGTTGACGGCCTCAGCTGGCACATTCAGGGAAAGTGAACCAATGGTGAATTACGACCTATTTGGCAAATTCTACGATGCGATTATGGGAGATCGCGCGAAGCCAACGAAGCGACTCCGCGCATTTATTCGCAAAGCGAATCCGACAGCAAAGAGCGTGTTGGAGCTCGGTTGCGGCACAGGCTCGGTGCTGAAACACCTGGCGGCGGACTATGACGTTAGCGGAGTGGATCGATCTAAGACCATGCTCGCTATTGCCAAGAAGAAGGCGCCGCGGGCGAGACTATCTCGCCAGGACATGGTGAGATTTCGTTTGCCGGGACAGTTCGACGCCGTCTGCTGTGTTTTTGACTCGATCAACCATGTCTTGCACTTCGACGACTGGAAAAAACTCTTTGCGAATGTTGACCGCCACCTATCCGACACCGGCGTCTTCATATTCGACATCAATACGCAGAAAGTTTTGGATCGTCACATTGCCGAGCGCCCCTGGGTTCACCGGTTTGGCAACAATCTGCTCATCATGACGGTCACGGCAACACGTAATCATGCCTCGAATTGGAACATCAAGGTTTTTGAACGAACGAAGGGGAATCGATCCAACTGCATGAAGAGAATATTAAAGAGGCATCGTTCCCGGTGCCGACTGTTGTCAAAGCGCTAAGAGAGCACTTTCGGCAAGTCGAGGTTATCGATCCTATTCGCCGGCGTCCTTCCTCGAAATCCGAGAGGCTCTAGTTCGTCTGCACAAAATGAAATCGAGGCCAAATAGCTGCTCTATGACCCAACCGCCTACAGGGCTTCGGGGAGATAGGGCCAAACTAGACGAGATACCGACCGAGTTGAATTGAAATTGGATCTTGGCTGACTGCGCGGCTTCAAGATCGGAAACCTGAAGAAGCCCTTCTCCAATTCGAACCTTAGCCTTGTTGAAGAAATAGACCGTGAACGATGCTCGGGGGAATTTGTTTGTTCGTTACGTTCTGGACTGTAACATCGGAGACATAGTAATTCTGCCCAGCATAGCTGTTTTGCTGGTGAAATTTGTCGAAACGTCAGCTTCACGACAGGGTTCTCAGGAGGCCAGAGCATCACGATCGCGGGATCGCTCTTGGCGAATACAACACACGTTGCGAGTACTGTCAGCAGAGCGGTCGTAAAGACTTTTTTCATTGGACCCTGAGTTTTCGTCATAGATCAGGCGGTTTGAGCAACACCTCGTCCTGCCCAATTTCAGTTCCTTATATCCGCCAGCGCTTGCTCGATCTCCGCCTTGAGATCCGCGGTCAGCGGCAGAAATGGCAAGCGCGAGGACCCGCCATAGTAGCCGTTGAAGTCCATGGCGTGTTTTATGCCAGGGACGCCGAGATCGCCGCCCACGCGCAGCGCCGCTTTGGCGATTCGTTCCTGTTTCAGACGTGCCAGCTCGGCGTCGCCTTCTTTCCACGCAGCATAAATCTCGTAGCAGGCGGTTGGGGCGGCGCAGGCGAAGGCTAGGATTGCACCGACCGCGCCGGCATCCAGCGATGGCTGTAATTTATGCGCCGCGCCCACGAGCACCTGGAATCCGACTTCTTTCTCACGCGTCTTCATTTTGCCGACCACGGTTACCGCTGACGATGATGGCTTAGCATCCTTAACGCCGGACAACACTCCCACGGGGACCAATTCTCCGCCCTCGCCGTTAGCCGCAGTACTTGCGGCCGCCAGCATTCGTGGCGTGACCGCTTCAAACGTTTCAGTAACAGTCGCACTGCGTTTGATGTGGCGAGTGCTTTCGACCATCTTGCGCACTTTCTCCACGTCGCCGCTCGATTCCTTGATGCCGATCAGATTAGGATGCTCCGCCAACTCGATCACCACGTCGGCGGGCATATCGTACCCGGTGGCTTGCGGGAAGTTGTAAATGATGACCGGCAGCGGCGAGCGGTCGGCCACGGTCCGGTAGAAGGCAAGCATGTTAGCGGGCTGCATTTGTTTCTTGTAGTAATGCGGCGTGCGCACCATGGCGACGTCGTAGCCAAATTCGGCGGCATACTCGGTCAGTCGTAGCGTCTCGATCGCCGATTCAATTCCTGTACCGGCGACCAGAACTTTGTTGGGCGCGGTAGCCTCGCGCGCGGCCTTGAACACGTCGCGCCGCTCCTGATCGGAGAGCATGATGGCTTCGCCGGTCGATCCCAGTACGACGATCCCGGCCACCGGCGTGCGCGAATAGCGCTCCACGTTCGATTCGAGCTTTTTGAAATAGACGTTGCCGTCGGGATAGAACGGCGTGGTGATGGGCGGAAGAATTCCGTGTAGCAGCATACGTAATTCTAACCGGAAACTGGATGGTCAGAGAAAATCATCATGCCAACGGACGCACACGTGCTCCGCGCTCGGCGTGCAAATGCTGCAGGGCTTTGACATTCACTTCCCCGCGCTGCAGCGCCGCAATTCCTTCCGCTGCAGCCTGCGCCGCGGCCAGCGTCGTGATCGTAGGGATACGTGCGGTCACGGCCGCTCTGCGGATCGCCTTCTCGTCGAACCAGGGCTCTAATCCCGTGGGCGTGTTAACGATGAGTTGAATGCGCTGGCCTTTGATGAAATCGACAACGTTGGGCCGTCCCTCTTTCACCTTGTAGACGCGCTCCACATTCATGCCGGCCGTTTCAAGTACATCGGCGGTGCCAGCCGTGGCCACGAGTTTGAATCCCATGTCGACAAACTTGCGCGCAACTTGCGCGACATGCCGTTTGTCATGGTCAGTCACGCTGATGAAAATGGCGCCCTGGGTGGGTAACTTCTGTCCCGCGGCAAGTTGTGCCTTGGCGAACGCTTCACCAAAGTTGTCGGCCACGCCCATCACTTCGCCGGTCGATTTCATCTCGGGGCTGAGCACCGTATCGACGCCAGGAAATTTATTCCACGGGAACACGGGGGACTTCACGTAGTAGTGGCTGCCGGTATCGAGGTCGGCGCGGCGCTTGATGAAATCCGGCAGAAATTCCCGCAGCTTGCGCCCGGTCATGAGCCGCGCCGCAATTTTCGCCAATGGAACGCCTGTCGCTTTCGAAACGTAAGGCACCGTGCGCGAGGCGCGCGGATTCACTTCCAGCACGTAAACCTTCCCGCCGCCCGCACCGTTTCCGCGCGGAATGGCGAACTGAATGTTCATCAGCCCCACAACTTTCAGCGCGCGCGCCAACTTGAACGTATATTCGCGCATGCGCTCCATCAGCGGCTGCGGGATATCGACCGCGGGCAGCACACAGGACGAATCGCCGGAGTGAATGCCGGCCTCTTCGATGTGCTGCATGATCCCGCCGATCACCACGTCTTCGCCATCGGACAAGGCGTCTACGTCGACTTCAATCGCATCTTCCAGAAAGTGATCGATCAACACCGGTCGATCATGCGAGTACTCCACCGCCTCTTTCATGTAGCGGATGATCGATTCTTCGTCGTAGGCAATCACCATCGCGCGGCCACCCAGCACATAGGAGGGTCGCACCAGCACGGGATATCCAATGCGCCGGGCCCCTTCAATGGCCTCGTCAATTGAAGTCGCCATCACGCCCGGCGCCTGCGGAATCTGCAACTCTTCGAGCAGCTTATTGAAATGCTTGCGGTCCTCGGCCAGGTCGATCGATTCGGGCGACGTGCCAATGATCTTCACGCCCGCGGCCTTCAAGGGCAGCGCCAGATTGAGCGGAGTCTGCCCGCCAAACTGCACGATGACGCCGACATCCGCGCCCTTCGAAGTCTCATGCTGATAGATCGCCCACACATCTTCAAAGGTTAGCGGCTCGAAGTAGAGGCGGTCGCTGGTGTCGTAGTCGGTCGAGACAGTCTCAGGATTGCAGTTGATCATGATCGTCTCGTAGCCGTCGTCGCGCAGCGCGAACGACGCGTGGCAGCAGCAGTAATCGAACTCAATTCCCTGCCCGATGCGATTGGGCCCGCTGCCAAGAATGATAATTTTTTTCTTGTCGGTCGGCGCCGCTTCGTCTTCGTCTTCGTAGGTTGAGTAAAGGTAGGGCGTGAAGCTCTCGAACTCAGCAGCGCAAGTGTCGACGCGTTTATACACGGGCATCACGCCGTGTTTTCTGCGCAGGTGACGAACTTTCTCCTGTCCTTCAAGGCGCCAGACTTGCGCCAGTCGCCCATCGGAAAATCCCATGCGCTTCGATTCGCGCAGCACCTCGGTCGGGATCGACTCCATGGGATGCTTTTCCAGTTCCAGTTGCTGGTCGTTGATTTCCTTGAGCTGATATAGGAACCACGGATCCATCGAGGTCATCTTGGCGACCTGCTTCACCGTGTGTCCCTGGCGCAACGCGTATTGCACGTAGGCAAGCCGCTCGGGATGCGGCGTCACCAGCCGCTGCGTCAGAATTTTCGGTTCAATCTTCCCGCCGCCCACGCGCTTGCCGGTATCGAGCGATCGGATGCCCTTCATCAGCGCTTCTTTGAAAGTGCGGCCGATGGCCATCACTTCGCCCACCGATTTCATCTGCGGGCCTAGCGTGTCGTCGGCGCCGGGAAATTTTTCGAACTGCCACTTCGGAATCTTCACGACGACATAGTCCAACGTCGGCTCGAAACATGCCGGAGTCTTGCGCGTGATGTCGTTGGGAATCTCGTCGAGCGTGTAGCCGACGGCAAGCTTCGCTGCAATCTTCGCGATGGGGAATCCTGTCGCCTTCGACGCCAGCGCCGACGAGCGCGAGACGCGAGGGTTCATCTCAATGACCACCATGCGCCCGGTCTCGGGATTCACGCCGAACTGAATGTTCGATCCTCCAGTATCCACGCCAATTTCGCGGATCACGGCGATCGAGGCATCGCGCATGGCTTGATACTCGCGGTCGGTGAGCGTCTGCGCCGGAGCCACCGTGATCGAGTCCCCGGTATGCACGCCCATGGGATCGAAATTCTCAATCGAGCAGATGATGATGACGTTGTCTTTGGTATCGCGCATCACCTCGAGCTCAAATTCTTTCCAGCCCAGCACCGACTCTTCAATCAACGCCTCGTGCACGGGAGAAAAATCGAGACCGCGGCTTAGCACCTCAAGCATCTCTTCGCGGTTGTATGCAATGCCGCCACCCGACCCCCCCAGCGTGAACGATGGCCGGATGATGACCGGGAACCCGATCTTCCCGGCGAACTCGATGCCGTCTTTCGTGTTGTTGACCAGCGCAGACTTGGGCACGTCGAGCCCGATGCGCTGCATGGCATCCTTGAAGAAGAGGCGATCTTCCGCTTTCTTAATGGCGGCGACGTTGGCGCCGATCAGAGTGGCATTGTATTTTTCCAGCACGCCGCCGTCAGAAAGTTCGATCGCAAGATTCAACGCGGTCTGTCCGCCGACGGTCGGCAGCACGGCAAAACCCGCGCCGGGCGACATTTCCCGCTCGATGCGGATAATCTCTTCCAGATACTCCAGAGTCAGGGGCTCGATATAAGTGCGGTCGGCCGACTCGGGGTCGGTCATGATGGTGGCCGGATTCGAGTTCGCCAGCACCACTTCGAAGCCCTCAGACTTGAGCGCCTTGCAAGCCTGCGTGCCGGAATAATCAAACTCCGCCGACTGCCCGATGATGATAGGTCCGGAGCCGAGGATCAGAATCTTTTGAATGTCAGTGCGTTTAGGCATTTACGATGTACTTTAATACCTTACTCGGTCATTCCGATTTTCCCACCTGTGTCATCCCGACCAAGCAAGTTGATTGCGAAGCAAGCAACTCGCGCGTGGAGGGACCTCGTGTTTCGAGTGCCGCCTACGCTGCGAGCCAAACACAATGTCCCTCGACTTCGCTCGGGATGACAACGTTCGCGCAGCGCCTCACCTTTTCCACTCCTCCATCATCTTCGTAAATTCCTTGAACAGATAATGCGAATCATGCGGACCGGGCGCGGCTTCCGGGTGATACTGCACGCTGAATAGCGGTAAGTTCCGGTGCCGCAGGCCTTCGAGCGTCTGATCGTTCAAATCGACGTGCGTCAACTCAACTTCGCTGTCAGCCAGCGAATCCGGATCGACAGCGAAGTTATGGTTGTGTGCTGTGATCTCGATCTTCCCGGTCTTCAACTGCTTCACCGGATGGTTGCCGCCATGATGTCCAAACTTCAGCTTGAAAGTTTTCCCGCCGAGAGCGATTCCCGTCAGTTGATGCCCCAGGCAGATTCCGAAAATCGGCTGCCGTCCCATCAGCCGGCGGATCGAATCGACCGCGTAGGAGCACGGCTCCGGATCACCGGGTCCGTTCGACAGGAAAACTCCATCCGGCTTCAAAGCCAGCACATCCTCTGCCGGGGTCTGCGCCGGAACCACGGTCACCTTGCAGCCCTCGCCGCGGAGTTTGCGCAGAATGTTTTGCTTGATGCCGAAGTCATAGGCCACTACGTGAAACCGCGCCGGCTCGTCTTTCACTCCCACCACAGCGATCGGTTCGTGCGATCGCTCGCCCACCTCCCACACGTACGGCCGTTTCGTGCTGACTTCTTTGGCCAGGTCGGTCCCATCCATCTTAGGAATCGATCGCGCCTTCGCAATCAACTTGTCCGAGTCGCCTTCGATGGTCGAAATCACGCCGCGCATCACGCCGTGATCGCGCAGATGCCGCACCAGCGCGCGCGTGTCGATGTCGGAAAGCACGGGCACCTTGAACTGCTCCAGGTATTCTTCGGCCACTTGCGACGAGCGCCAGTTCGAGCTCACACGTGAGAACTCGCGCACGATCAGCCCTTCAATCCACGGACGCGTGGCTTCGTTGTCATCCTGGTTGGTGCCGTAGTTGCCGATTTCGGGATTGGTCAGGACAACGATCTGTCCGGAATAGGAAGGATCGGTGAAAATTTCCTGGTAGCCGGTGATGGAAGTATTAAAAACGACTTCGCCGTAACATTCGCCTTTGGCGCCGTAGCCTTTGCCTCGGAAGACTCGCCCGTCTTCCAGCGCAAGGATAGCCTGCATTCTCGCTCCGGGGGAGTGGATTTTTAGAATCTTATCACGATTTACGCAGCGGCCAAGAACGGAACACGCAATTGAATAAGAAATATTTTCCTGCGCAGGATGGAAAACACGGCACCACGAAGGACACAAAGCCTCACGAAGGAAATAATTGGGAATGGGTTCCTTCGTGTGACTTCATGTCCTTCGTATTGGAGGCTGTCAAACGCTGCCAGGACCCCAGCAATTCGCTGAGGATCTGGCGGATGATGCGGCTCACCGAACTCGCCCCAGTTTATCCATCGGCCAGTAGCCAAATACGGCCTTGCCGTAGATAAAGCTCTGGTTGACCGGTCCGAAATCGCGGCTGTCGTTCGACATGGAGCGATGATCGCCGAGCACGAAAAACGAATTCTCGGGAACGGTCGTTTCCGGGTATGAACGGGAATCAGAATAGGCCGGGGGAACGTAGTCCTCGTCCAGCGCCTGTTCGTTTACATATACCTGGCCGCCGTCGATGCGGATGCGGTCGCCGGCCATCCCGATCACGCGCTTGATGTAGCTTTTGGATGGATCGCGCGGGTAGCGGAAGACCACAATGTCGCCGCGCTCAATGGGTTCCAGCCGGTACACGAACTTGTTGACGAAGATTCGTTCCTGATCCTCGAGCGAGGGCATCATGCTGGTACCCTCCACTTTCACTGGCTGGTAGAGGAAAATAATGATGAAAGCGGAGATAGCCAGCGAAATAATCAGGTCGCGCACCCAGACGCCGATCCCCGCACCAAGTCTAACGGGAGCAGGCAACACTGCCTCCGCGGGCACGCTCTCGGGAGTCGCGGGTACAACCGCCTCCCCGCTGGAAGATGATTCTGGAATCGTTCCTGGCATGCGTTCCCTATTGTATACAGAACCTGTCTTTCTAGGGTCGGGTTGCATCGTACTCGTTTCTTACTTGGAATGTTGCCCAGTCCGCGCGCTTCCAGCTCTGCTGAGCGGCAGGTTACAATAGCTTTTCGCGAGGACATTCGATGGCACGTCATTTACTTTCGAACAAGACTGTTTATCGCAGCCTGACCCTGGCTTTCCTTTTCCTGGTAACTACGATGAGCGTGTCAGCCGAGTGGGGCGCGCTGCCGGACGAAGGAGGCATTCCAGCTTATAACGCCGGACCGCCGCCGAAAGGCACGAAGCTGCCGCCCATCCTGGCCCAGTCCGACCTATGGGGCGCGGATGCCCAGAATCTTTACCAGAGGCACGCCTACGAACTGGCAGCGAAGATCCCAAACGTACTCCACCAGCAGCCTTGCTATTGCTATTGCGACCGCATGGGCCACAACAGCCTCCACAGCTGCTTTGAGAGCACCCATGGCGCGCAGTGCGCAACCTGCCTGAAGGAACTCTACTATTCCTACCAGGGGCACAAGAAGGGCAAGACCGCCGCGCAAATCCGCGCTGGAATCATCAAAGGAGAATGGAAGCAGATCGACCTGCTGCAAGCCTCCACGATGAATTGACATCGATCTGCGTGTCCCGAAACTGGAAAGGTCCGCGCGTACTACTACTGGCCAACTAGACCTCAACCCACTCTTTGAGTGATACTTTACTGCGCTGCTAGAATGCAGGATTTCAAGGAGTTCCCTATTACCAAGAGCACAGGAAGAGTTTTGCACATGGCTCAGAAACCTACCGCGAAAAAGAACGTGGCAGAGGACCCGCGTTACACGCAGGCGCTGCAGAGCTACGAGTTGGGGCTGCGCGCTATGCAGGAACACAAATTCGACAAGGCGAAGCCGCATTTTCAAAAGGTGGTTGCGGGCCCAAGCAAAGAACTCATCGACCGGGCCAATGTTCATCTCAACATCTGCAACCAACATCTGGAGCGCGCTGCGTCCACCCAGTTCAAGACGGCCGAGGAGCACTTTGACTACGCCGTGTCGCTCATGAACATTGGCGACTACGTGACCGCCCGCGAGCATCTGGAAAAACTCCTCAAGCAGAATGCCAAGGCCGACTATGTGGTTTACGGCCTGGCAGCGCTCGATTGCCTTACGGGTCACGTTGAGGATTCGTTGAAGCATCTGGATGAGGCGCTTCGCTTGAACGCGCAATTGCGCTTCCAGGCGCGCAACGATTCCGACTTCCAGAATCTGGCGGAGGATCCGCGCTTCACGGAACTTCTCTACCCGGATCCCGGGGCCGAACCGGGCTCCTCAGATGGACTCGGCGAAGAAGAGCCGGTCTAGCCCGCTGGGCATACTCGATGCAAACTAAAACGGCCGAGTCTCAGCACCCGGAGAACGTCGCGCGCGAACCCGGTCTCCGCGTCGTCGCGATCGGCGGCGGAACCGGGCTCTCCACCTTGCTGAAGGGACTCAAGCGCTTCGTGCTCTGGCCATCCGAGATCACGGCGCAATCAGATTCCCCTTCCATCCGCGACCTGAGCGCGATCGTCACCGTCAGCGACGATGGCGGCTCCAGTGGCCGCCTGCGCAAAGAACTCAATATGCTTCCCCCGGGCGATATTCGCAACTGCATCGTCGCCCTGAGTGAAGACGAGGCGCTGCTATCCAGGCTTTTCCGTCACCGTTTCGAAAAAGGCTCCGGACTGGAAGGCCACAGTTTCGGCAATCTATTTCTCGCGGCGCTCACTTCGCTGACTTCAGATTTCTCTGAAGCGGTGCGGCTTTCGTCCGAGATTCTTCTCACCCGCGGGCACATTTATCCGGCAACGACGTCGAACATAGAACTCGAAGCTCTCATGGAAGACGGCACGCGGGTTCGCGGCGAAACCAAGATCACCGCCAGCAAGGGACGCATCCGGGAACTGTTTCTCGTTCCCCCGGACGTGGGACCTATGCCCCAGACTCTAGAAGCAATCGCCAACGCCGACATGATCACGATCGGTCCCGGAAGCTTGTTCACCAGTCTGATCCCGAATCTGCTAGTGCGCGGCATTGCTAAAGCGATTGTTGAATCGCCCGCCACCAAAATCTACATCTGCAACCTGATGACGCAGGCCAATGAAAGCCTCGGGCTGACCGCTGCAGATCACATTCGCGCGCTGAACAGTCACGCGCAAAAACAGATTTTCGACTTCGCCCTGATCAACCGAACGCCCGCGTCCGAACGGCTGAAAGAAAAGTATGCGAGCGAAGGCGCCTGCCAGATCGTGAATGACCTGGAAGCCGTCGAAGCCCTTGGCGTGATTCCAATTCTCGGCGACTATCTGGAAGAGGCTGGAGTGGCCCGGCATAATACTTCCAGAGTAGCCCGCGACCTGATGCAGTTAATGGCGCAACGCCCGAAGATCGACCGCACATAGCAACTCATGTAGGGACAGCCGCCTCGGCTGTCTGGTCGAGCAAAGCTCGACAAGTTCTGTTTTGATAAGCAACTTCAATGTGTGCGCTGCCATTTGGCGGTCCTTGTCTCCATCCTGTATTGTGAAACCTCCATGTGTGGCCGCGAACTCAATCGAATGCTGAAATATTTTCTGTTCATTTCTTGCATTCTGCTTATTGCATCTTCCGTGTGTCTCGCCCAGACGGGCCCGGAGGAAGGCGGCCATGAAGTCCAGATTTGGGCGGCGGGCGGCCACTCCGTCAGCGGAGGACGAACCAGCACCGGCGTGTTCAACGCAGGCCTGCGCTACGGATGGATTCTGACCGGCCCGCACCTACCCGGCTTTCTTCGCGGACGTTTCGAATATGCGGTCGACGGAGTTCCGCTCTTTTTAGTTTTCCAGCCCGCCAACAGTGCCTACGGCGTAAGTTTTGATCCGCTCGGGCTCAAGTGGAACTTCGAACGCCACGGCCGCCTCTCCCCCTATCTCGAACTCTGCGGCGGCGCGCTCTTCACCGACCACAATGTCCCCACGGGCACCAACACGGTGAACTTCACCCCCCAAGCAGCCTTTGGTGCACACATCCTGGGCGCAAAATATAACGTGAGCCTGGAACTGCGCTACCTCCACATCTCAAACGCAGGCCTGGCAACACCGAATCCAGGAATCAATAGTGTGCAGGTAAGGCTAGGAGTTGGCAGGTTTTTCGGCAGACATTAGTAGCATTGTCTCTTGACTCATCATAATGAGTCAAATAGACTCATCCTATGGCTAAAAGGCTGCAAGTCATACTGCAGGATCCAGAATACCGCGAAATTCAACGCGCAGCACGCTCCCGGCAGATGTCCATTGCGGAGTGGGTGCGGCAAGCACTGACGCTTGCCCGCCGTCGGGAACCACTGGGTGATGTGGGCAAGAAGCTGGAGATCGTTCGAGCGGCAACAAAGCACGAGTATCCCACAGGCGACATTGACACCATGCTGGCAGAGATCGAAAAAGGATACCTGGCGGACCGGTCGTGATCCTGGTCGATTCCAATATTCCGATGTACCTGGTCGGGGCGTCACATCCGCATAAGGTCGACGCGCAACGATGGGTGGAAAAGTTGCTGAGCGAGCGCCAGCGCTTGGTCACCGATGCTGAAGTGCTGCAGGAAATCCTTCATCGGTATGTTGCCCTCAATCGCCGCGATGCAATCCAACCGGCGTTTGACTCCTTGCTTGGCGTTATCGATGAGGTGCTGGCTGTCGACCGCGCCATCGTCGAGCGCGCCAAGGAGATTGTCTTTGGTCATCGGCGTCTCTCGGCGCGCGACGCAGTGCATTTGGCCGTCATGGAACAGCACAGCATCGATCGAATCCTGAGCTTCGATTCAGGTTTTGACGGCTTTCCGGGAATCACTCGGCTCTCGTAGCGAAAATCTCTCGTAATGAATCCAGCGCGACGCGAGTTGCGACAGTTACGCGAGGCAGATATTCTTCTCCCTTATGTCCACGCTCGTCGAATGCGTTCCGAATTTTTCTGAAGGCCGCGATAAATCCAAAGTTGACGCCATTGTCGACGCTATGAAGATGCCTGGCGTCTATCTGCTCGATCGCGAAATGGACGCCGACCACAACCGCAGCGTCATCACCCTGGCCGGCGAGCGCGAAGCCATTCAGGAAGCCGCCATCCGCGGCGTGGGCAAGGCCGCTGAACTCATCGACCTCAACGTCCATACCGGCGCCCATCCGCGCATGGGTGCGACCGACGTCGTTCCCTTCATCCCCATCGACGGCGTCACCATTGAAGATTGCGTGGCGATGGCCTGCCATGTCGGCGAAGAGATCTGGAAACGTTACCGCATTCCCGTGTATCTCTACGAATCCGCCGCCAGAATTCCCGAACGCCAGGGCTTGGAAAACATCCGCCGCGGACAGTTCGAAGGCATCCGCGCCGAGATCGCCACCAACCCCGCGCGCTGTCCGGACATTGGCGAGCCTTGCGTCCATCCGACAGCAGGGGCCACCGTCGTCGGCGCGCGTAAATTTCTGATCGCCTATAATGTCTTCCTCAACACGCCCGACGTCGAGATCGCCAAAAGAGTTGCAAAGGCCGTCCGCTTTTCAAGCGGTGGAATGCGATTTGTGAAAGGCGCCGGATTCCTGGTGCGCGGTCTGGCCCAGGTATCGATGAACCTCACCGACTTCGAACAAACGCCGATCCACCGCGTCTTTGAAACAGTGAAGCGCGAGGCCGCCCGCTACGGCGTAATGCCCCTGTCCAGCGAGATCGTCGGCCTGATCCCCAAGAAAGCCTTGGAGCAAGCCGCCGAGTGGTTCTTGCAGGTCGAGAATTTCGACTCGTCGTTGATTCTGGAAAATCGCCTCATGGCCGTTATGGGCGGAAAGATGGCCGTCGGCGGCCTGCGCGCCGGAGTCGAACCTTTCATCGAGCAACTGGCTGCTCCCACCGCGACTCCCGGAGGCGGGAGCGCATCCGCTGCCGCAAGTGCAATGGCCGCCGGCCTCGCCGTCATGGTCGCATCCATGTCGCGGGGGAAAAAAGTCTATCTCCAATATGAGTCGCAACTCAGCGCGGCCATTGCCCGCCTCACGCCGATCCGCGAAGAACTCAAGGCTGCCGTCGACGCCGACGCGGAATCCTACAACTCAGTCATGAAGGCCTACAAACAAGCCAAGACCGCAGCAGATGAGAAATCGGCAGAAGCCGTGATTGAAGCTGCCCTGAAAGGAGCGACCGTAGTGCCCTTGAGCGTCGCCGAAAAAGCTCACGAAGTTGCACAGATCGTGAAGTCACTCGAACCGATCACGAATCCGAATATGAAATCGGACTTGACCACGGCTCTGGCGCTGGCGCGCGCTGCCATTACCGGCGCCTTGGCCAATGTGGAAATCAATTTGGCGTCGCTCAAAGATCAGGGCTTCGCAGCCGAAGTTCGCCGCCGCACTGCAGTTCTGATGTAGAGATGTTGCTCGCAATGTCTCTTCTGCCGAGGACAACAGGCCTGATTAAGACTGCCGCGCCCACGACTCCGCGCGGTTAATGGTCATGTACCTTTGTTCCATTCATCCCTTCTGCAAGTAAAATAGAATAAAGCGATCTATTAACGATAAGGTCCGATCGTGCATCCAACTAAGGGTGTGCGAAACCTTAATTGTTCCGCGATTTCGAGGCGTTATGAAACTCTTTAAGATTTGTTTGGCTTCCCTGCTTCTGGTGAGCATGGCCTACGCCATGCCGTTGAACTCGTCCGCCCGTTCCTGCGTTCCGGCAGATCTGCTTCAATTGATTTCGGTGGACTACCGCGCCCTCAAAGATTCGCCCACTGCGATGGCCCTGAAACAGCAATTGCTGCCCGATAACATCAAACAATTCGAGGCCGCGCTGAAGGCCATCGGTCTGGATCCGGAAAAAGATGTAGATACCCTCACCTTTGCCTCCTTCCACGCCGGCAAGCAAGGCGTCAAGACGGTTGGCGTAGCGGCCGGCCCTTTCAACATGAAGGCTGTGCTGAAGAAGATGAAGCTGCAGAAGTTTGTGCCTAAGAAATACGGAAATGCCGAAATCTATCCCATGGACGGCGGCTTCGTGATGAGCTTTCTGGATGACAGCACGTTGCTGTTCGGCGACGCAACCTCGATCCGGGTCGCGCTCGACACCAGCAATGGCCAGGTTCTGGGGCTTGATACCAACGGCACCATGGCCGACATGATGTCCAGCGTTGACTCCGAACCCGTCTGGAGCATTCTCGACCAGCAAGGCACGCAGAACGCAATGCATTCCGCCCTGGGGGACGCTTCCGGGATTGCCGACTACGACAGCGTGAAGAAACGCCTGATGGGTTCGCGTTACACGCTAAGCTTCAACAACGGCGTTAACTTCGATATGACCGTCGTCACATCTGACTCGACGACCGCCGCCACCGTTTCCTCGTTGCTCAAGGGTTACATGCTTTACAAGAAGATGAGCGCCACGCCGGCGGAGAAGATCGCGGTCGAAAACACTACGGTTGATTCTGATGGCTCAAACGTAGCGGTGCACTTCAAAGCCAACGACCAGCAGTTCCAGTCGCTGATGCATTCGGAACTGTTCGCCGCGGTCACGCACTAACAAAACTGTTTTGCCCCGAAGGCACCGGGACACGGAGAATATCCCGTCCGGTGCCTTCATCTTTTTTGGCGACACGACGCCAAGAGATGCCACGGGACGAAATTATTTCCTCTGTGCCGCGCGCTTCTCGCTCGCCCAACCTTCTTTCACAATTTGCCGGGCCCGCCCAACTGCCAGCGCATCCTCCGGGACATCTTCGGTGATGCACGACGCCGCACCCACATACGCTCCCTTCCCCACGCGGACCGGCGCCACCAGCGTGCTGTCACTGCCAATGAACACTCCATCTCCGATTATAGTTTTGTGCTTGTGCACTCCGTCGTAGTTGCAAGTGATGGTTCCAGCGCCGATATTTACGCCCGCACCGATCTCCGCGTCGCCCAGATACGTCAGATGATTTGCCTTCGACCCCTTGCCCAGCTTGATTTTCTTGGTCTCGACAAAGTTCCCGACATGCGCACCTTCGCCAATCTCGGTTCCCGGCCGCACGCGCGAGTAGGGCCCGACCACCGCACCCGCGCCAATCCGCGCTCCTTCCATCACGCATCCCTGCAGAATGTTGACTCCATCTTCGATCTCCACATCGCGAATCACGCTGTACGACCGAATACGGCAGAGGCTGCCAATCCGCGTCTTCCCCAATAACTGGACATAGGGCTCGATCACGGTGTCGGGCGCAATCTCCACATCTGCATCGATCACGCAAGTTGCTGGATAGAAAATGGTCACGCCGTCGGCCATCAATTGGCGGCACTTTGCCAGCCTCATCTTTTCGTCGATGTCGGCCAACGCTGCTCGCGTGTTTCCCCCCAGAACTTCGCCCGCATCCTCTGACTTAAAAGCCACCACGCGTTTCCGCGCTTTGCGCAGCACTTCGGCCATGTCGGTCAAGTAATACTCGCGGTGCGCATTCGCCGTCGAAAGTCTTTCGATGTTGCCGTAGAGTTCCTTCACCGCAAAAACATAAAATCCAGAATTGATCTCGCGAATCTTCTTCTGTGCCGAATTTGCCGACTTCTCTTCGACAATTGCCTGCACTTCTGCGCTGCCCCCATTCTTCCGAAGCACTCGGCCATATCCCGTCGGATTCTCCAGATCGGCGCTCAGCAGCGTCATGGCTGCTTGCTCTTCCAGATGAAAATTGCGCAGATGTCCAATGGTTTCCGGCGTAATCAGCGGAGCGTCTCCCGAGAGCACGATGACATGGTCGTAGCCCGCCAGGGCGTCGCGCGCCACCATGAGCGCATGCCCGGTTCCCCTCTGCTCTGCCTGCAGCACAAAGTTGACGCCCGTGTGCTCCATTGCTGCACGCACCCGTTCGGCCTCGTGCCCAATGATCGCGTGGATATCCTTCGCGGGTACAATGTGCGCGGCCGCCCGGATTACATGCTCCAAAAGAGGCTTCCCACCGACTTCATGTAATACTTTAGGTATTTGTGATTTGAGTCTCGTGCCCTTGCCCGCCGCCATGATGGCGACAGCGATGTGCGGATTTGTGCCTTGTCCATATGGCGAAAGAGAAGAGGCCCGCTTCTTTGATAATCCTGCCGAAGCTGCCGAACCAGAAGAACTACCCTTCGATTTCTTCATTGGCCCCAATATACCGCGAGCCTGCAGCCATGGCTATTTCCCCGCGGATGCCTTAGAATTTCTGGCCGAATCAAGCGGCAGGGTAGATTGCCCGCCATCGGAGAAGAACCATGCCCAAGTACGTCATCGAGCGCGACATTCCCAACATTGGAGATGTCACCCCGGACCAGGTCATCGCCATCTCGCAAAAATCCTGCAGCGTGCTGAATAATCTGGGTCCAAAAATCCAGTGGCAGCACAGTTACGTGACCCAGGACAAGATTTACTGTGTCTATATCGCTCCCAATGAGGAAATGGTGCGCGAGCATGCCAGGCAAGGTGGGTTCCCCGCAAACCGCATCTCCGAAGTCAAGCAGGTGATCGATCCCACTTCAGCCGAGGCCCAGCGTTAGAGCCCAAGGCCACCATCCACGGCCAGAATCTGTCCAGTAATGAATTGGGGCGCGGTGGCGAAGAACAAGACCGCTTCGGCAATCTCCTCCCCGCGCCCATTTCGTTTCATCGGCGTCTGCTTGGCCATATGCCGCATGAACGCGGCCGCCGACTTCTCGCCCAGATCGATCATCCCCGGAGCAACTGCATTCACAGCGATCTCGGGTGCCAGCGCTTTCGCCATCACCTTGGTCAGCATGTGCAGCGCCGCCTTCGACGAGCAATAATGGGCATTCGTCGCCCACGGCCTCAAGCCGCCCAGCGACCCCATATTGATGATCTTGGCCTCGACCGCGCCTTGCCCCTTGCCGCGCTTCCGCCGCATCCACTTCAGAGCCTCACGCGTCACCAGAAAAGGGCCGCGCGTGTTGGAGGCGAAGATTGCATCCCACTGTTTCACCGTCAACTTTTCGAACTCGACTGCCTCATAGTTCGCGGCGTTGTTGACGAGAATGTCGATGCGCCCGAGTTCGCGCCCCACCTCTTTCATCATTGCCCGGACGCTGGCCTCCTCGGTCACGTCGCAGCGCAGCGCAAATGCCCGAACTCCGAAGCCCGACAGATCAACCACTGTCTCCCGTGCTTCCCGCGCCGAGTTCCGGAAGGTAATGGCCACGTCGGCCCCGGCCCGGGCCAGAGCTAAAGCCGAGGCCCTTCCCAACCGCCGTGCAGCGCCGGTGACAAGCGCAGTCTTTCCCTGAAGAGGTTTTGTAGGATGATCTTGCATGCAGGGATTTTAACGCCTGGCGCTCGTCGGACGCTGCGGCGTTGCCTATCCATCCTGAGAATATGTGAGGAGGCGAAGTCAGGACTTCGATTTTGTGCGAGCCGGCAAAACGGCTTTTAGAGCATCAATCAGTTCAACGGACTCTTTCGACTTCAGCACGACCGCGCTCGCCTGCTGCGTTGCCCCTTGCACGAACTCCTTCTCATCTTTCATCAAAATGACGGGCACTTCCGGCCGTAACCGCTTGAGCTGGCTAATGATCAGTGCAGCCTCCGACCCATCGTCGTTAAGATCGACGACCACCGCGTTCACCGCTTCCTGCCCAAACCGCAGGATTCCTTCATGCCCGTTGCCCGAACTCAGTACTCTCCAGCCGTGTTGCCTCAGCAACGCACAGCGCAGATTCAGATTCACAGGATCGTTTCCGATGCAAAGAACGGAATTACCATGTCGCATGGTCACCGGCACCTTTCTGTCGCCCCAGGCTGTAAAGACCCCCGAGCGCCGGCAAACGATTTTCTCTGGTTTTGATATCAGACGCTGTCGCATTGCGCAGTGACTCCAATCACCATCAATCAACAAGCTTCCTTCCAAAGCAGAGCCTCTATTGGTCCAGCCACTAGACCTCCCGAATTGGACGCCGGGCCGCACTTCCGATTCATTTTGCTGTTGGAAAACGCCTTTTCTCCGCGCTAGAATCTGCACGCATGCAAGAGGCCCGCAACGTCGTGGTTTATTCCCGCAAAGGCTGCCACTTGTGTGAAGTCGTCAAAGAGAGTCTGTCCAAGCTCTCGCGGCGCGGTGGATTTACCTGGCAAGAAGTCGACGTCGATTCCGACTTCGATCTTCGCCGCCAGTTCAACGACGAAGTCCCTGTGGTCTTCATCGATGGCCGGAAAGCCTTCAAATACCGCATGGACGAGCAAGAATTCCTGAGGAAACTGGCCAGCTAAACTCGTTCGATCGAAGCTTCCTGTCTGCATTACAATCTCTCCCGGCATGCTGCGCACCCAACTCTACGCCGACCCGCACAACCTCTTCCTGCACGACGTGGTGCTCGACTCCTGCCGCCGCAACGCCGAGAAGACCGCGATTGTTGACACCTCCTGTGGACGCCGTTTGACCTACGCCGAATACGGAGAAACCGTGGAGTGCGTCGCCCGCGGATTGATGGCGGCCGGCACCAAGCCCGGCGACGTGATCGCCATCTTCCTCGCGAACTCGTGGGAATTCTGCACCGCATACCACGCCGCTACGCTGGTGGGAGCGATTCCCACTCTGCTCAATCCTACCTACCGCGAGCGCGAAGTCCGCTATCAGCTGGAAAATTCCGGCTCCGCCCTCTTGATTACCGATGGCGCAAACATCGAAGGCATCGACCTCGGCGGATTACCGAATCTTCGCCGCGTCTACACGACGCGGCAGGCAGCACCCGGAGCTGAGCCCTTCGCCAACCTGTTTAGCCCGGGAAAAGCGGTGAGTCTCCAACCGGATCAATCCTCCGAGCAAACCCTCGCTGCACTTCCCTACTCCAGCGGCACGACCGGCCTGCCCAAGGGAGTCATGCTCTCGCACTACAATCTAGTGGCGAATGTGTACCAATTTCTCGGTCCGAATGCGACGCAATTTAATTCCACCGACAGCATCCTCTGCTGCCTTCCGCTTTACCATATCTACGGCCTGAATGTGATTCTGAATCCAGCGTTGATTCTGGGTGCAAAGCTTGTGCTCATGCCGCGCTTCAACGTGCCGATGCTGCTAAAGCTTCTCATCGACGAAAGCGTGACCTCGATGCCCCTGGTACCGCCCGCGATCAATGCACTGTCGCAGGCGGCCGAAGCCGGCCAGTTCCCTACCGGTCATCAACTCCGCTGGGTAAAATCGGGAGCCGCGCCACTGGCGCCAGAACTAGCCCGCCGCTTCACCGCGCTGACCAACATTCTGGTGTGCCAAGGATACGGGATGACCGAGGCTTCGCCGGTCACGCATGTCGGCTTCCTCGAGCCTGAACTGTATCGCCCCGACTCCATTGGCCATCCTCTTGCCAAGACCGATTGTCGCGTGCTCGCGCAGTCCGATATCGATCCCGGCGACACTCCCGACGATATGACGGAAGCGCCCTCCGGCCTGCCCGGCGAACTGGTCATGCGCGGTCCGCAATTCATGCTCGGCTATTGGAAAGAACCTCAAGCCACCGCCGCGGTGCTGCGCGATGGTTGGTACTGGTCGGGCGACATTGTCACGCGTGACCGTGAAGGCTTCTATCGCGTCATCGACCGCCGCAAGGAAATGATCAAATACAAAGGTTTCCCCGTGGCCCCCGCCGAAGTCGAAGCGGTCTTGCTGGAACACCCGGCGGTGAAAGAATGCGGCGTCGTCGGCCGCCGCTGCCCAGAAGCCGGAGAAATTCCGGTTGCTTTCGTCGCCCTGCGAGACGGATTTGTCGAGAGCAGCAAACTCGGAGAAGAGCTTTGCGCTTTCGTCGCCGACCGCCTCACGCACTACAAGCAACCTCGTGAAGTGCGTTTCGTGGACGCGGTCCCCAAAACTGCCTCCGGCAAAATCCTGCGCCGCGAATTGCGAAAGTCCATTGCCTGATTCATAACAAACTCCTCTCGGAAATACTTTCCACGGGAAGACGTGACACGCTTTTGACAATCTCTTGACAATCTCTTCGCCCTCTCGGCAACAAACTGACTGTCGGCGTACCCCCGCGTGGCCATCGCCAATCAAGCGTGCGCAGGCAAATGTCCAGCCCAGCAAGTCGTTTCGCGGGATGGCGGCGCGGAAATCGTCGGGTCCAACACTCTTGGCATCGCCACAGGAGGATCGTCATGACACTGTCTCAACTGAAAATCTGGGTTTGTGTAGCCTCGCTGGCCGCCGCTAGCACCCTCTGTGCCCAAGCCCAGAAAAGTCATTCCAGCAGCCAAGGCCAAATCTCCGTCGTCGCCTCGACTGTTCCCGCCAATGGCGATGTAAACCCATATGGCATCGCCCGCATTCCACGAAGCTCCGGGTCTCTGGTCGAAGGAAACATCCTGGTTAGCAATTTCAACAACAGCGCGAACCTGCAGGGAACAGGCACAACCATCGTGCAAATTGCCCCCGACGGCACCGCCAGCCTGTTCACTCAAATCGACGCTACGACTCTGCCTGGACCTTGCCCCGGCGGCGTTGGCTTGACCACCGCTTTGGTCGTGCTGCGCTCTGGATGGGTCGTTGTGGGCAGCCTGCCGACCACCGACGGGACGGCGGCCACGGCGCAGGCTGGATGCTTGCTCGTAATCGACAATCACGGCAAGGTCGTGGAGACCTTCAACGGTTCGCTCATTAACGGTCCTTGGGATATGACTGCATGGGACGCGGGAAGCTTCGCGGAATTGTTTGTGACGAATGTCTTGAATGGAACCGTAGCCGCGGGCGGTAGCGTTGTGCAGCAAGGAACCGTGATCCGCCTTGCGCTTAATATCACATCCGGCTCTCCGCCCAGTTTGGAGTCGATCACGGTGATTGGATCCGGCTTCTCCGAGCGAACCGATCCTGCGGCACTGGTCATCGGACCAACCGGCCTGGGCCTCGACGCCGATGCCGACACCCTCTACGTCGCCGATAGTCTCAACAATCGCATTGCGGCCATCCGACATCCGGTGTTCCGCGATACGTCTGCCGGAACCGGGACAACTGTCTCACAAGGCGGAAGCCTTAACGATCCTCTCGGCCTGACGATTGCTCCCAGCGGCAACATTCTGACGGTCAACGGAGACGACGGTTTTCTCGTGGAAACTACACCCCAGGGTCACCAGATCAACCGCGCCTTGCTGGACAATACCGGGAGCCCGCCGGGTGCCGGAGCGCTGTTCGGAGTGACTGACGTTCGCGGCGCTGGCATCTTCTACGTCGACGACGCCAGCAACACCCTGAATCTTTTCCGCTGAACTTGTGAAGGAAATGGGTGTGTAAGCTATGGGTGCCCCACCCTTCTCGCGTTCTTCGCGAGAGGGTGGGGATTTTGACTTTGGAGTAGAAAACGACCTTGAATGGTAGGTTTACTTTTTCTCGTCACTTCCCGCCAGCTTCCGCGTCACCAGGAAACTCCAGATGACCTCATTCGCATTCGGCTCCGGGTTCGTCTTCCCAACCGTGTTCTCCACTTCATACTGCTCTCCGCCTGGCCAAGTATTCCCCGCGCCCTTCACGCTATAAAGCACCACCTGCGCATTCTGCTGGCAACCACTGTAAGTATCCACCTTGGTTTCCGACCCGCCTTGGGAGGGCAACTTGCTCTTCTCCGGCTTTTCTTCGCAGCGATCGATCTTCGCCCAAGCCTTGGCGCTGTCCTCCACGGAGACGGTCCGCAGACTCAGGTTGTGCTCGGTGCCACCGCCATACGGAACCACGGGGTCTGAAGTGCCATTGATCATCACCAGCGGCACCGGACGCGGCGGCAGACAAATCATCGTCTTCGGCATGGCCGCACCCACCGCGGCCACCGCGGCAATTCGATCACCCAATGCACATCCCAGGCGCAGGCTCATGAAACCGCCTTCCGATAATCCCACCGCGTAAATTCGTGAAGTGTCCACAGAAAATTTTGTCGGCAACTGATCCAGCATCTGGGTAAAGAAAGCAACATCGTCCGCCGGGGACGCCCGTCTTTCGCTGGGCTCACCACCTTGAGGGCGCTGTTGTCCTCCGCCGCCTCGAGGATACCCACCTCCGCCGCCGGGATAGCCTCCACCTCCGCCCGGATATCCGCCACCGGGATAACCTCCACCCGGATACCCTCCGCCGCCGCGACGCCCACCCCTGCCTGGGCCCATCGTCATCGGTCGCGTTTCTTCAGCGTGAACCCCCACATTCCACCGCCCGTGCAATGCGGCCGGATAAATCGCAATGATGCCATCTTTGTCCGCCAGCTCGTTGAAGCGCGTCAGCCGTTCGATGTCCTCCGGATCTTGATTCATGCCATGCAGCAGGATCACCACCGGATAATGCCGCGCAGCGTCGTAGCCCTTCGGCAACCGGACTAAGAAATTGCGGTCCACATCGTCGACCGTCACTTTTTCCTTCGTTTCTTGCGCCCAGAGCCCATGCGCAGACAAAAGCAGCGTCAAGCAGCCAGCCGCTACCGAACGCAAGAAGTAGCTGTTTCTAAATCTCATTGTGTCTCCAGAAGGACGACCCGGAAGATGCAGGGGCGCTTTAATGCTTGGAAGCATCCGTTCCTGACGGAGTTGGCCGCGAAGGGAACTTTCCCGGCCGGTCTTTCGTATCTTCATTTGAAAGCAGCTTTGAACACAATCTCTAATAGCGATTTCGGCGTGGGCAACGCGCACCGCGCGCAACAGGAAGGAGAACTACAATGAACGAACTCACCGGCCTTGCAGCAGTCATCATGATTTTCGGCATGCCAGTAGCTTTATTGGGAATGTACACCTTCTACCGCGTGCGGAAGTTGCGCACTGAAGAGCGATTGGCGGCCATGCAACGGGGCGTTCCGGTTCCCATGGAGCCGGATCTCAGTGAGGCGGCCCACTCCCGCCGCGCCGGAATTTTGCTAATCGCCGGCGCCGTCGGCTACATGCTAGCCTTCACCATCATTGCGAGAGTCGAGCCCGACGCCTTGGTAGCAGGCGCATTCGGCGCCATCCCATTCACGCTGGGACTCGGGTATCTATTGGACTCGACGTTGATCCGCCGCGACGCCCGCGCGTCCTAAGCTTTACAAATGTTGAAAAAACAGTGGCGCGGACCGAAAGGGTGCCCCACCCTTGTCCCGCCGCTTTTTGGCGGGACAGGGTGGGGTCTTTGATTTTGGTTTCGACTTACTCGCCGCTAAGAAACTTAAACTGAGCCTCCGTCAGCGGCACCACGCTCAATCTTCCCTGCCGCACCAGCGGCGACTCTGAAAATAATTGATTCGCCTTCGTCTCGGCCAACGTCACCGGCTTGGGATTGGCCCTGCCGACTTTGATCTTGACTTGCGGATTCTTGGTGTCCGATGCATCCACCGAGACGACTGTGGCCGTTCCCATCGCGCTCTTCTCGTCTCCGGTGTGATAAATCACCAGGCGTTCGCCCGGCTTCATCCCGCGCAGATTCTTCAACGCCACCGGATTCGAGACTCCATCCCATATGGTCGTTTTTTCCCGCTGCAAGTCGGCAAAGGAATAAGTCGAAGGTTCGGTTTTTAGTAAGTAATCCATCGCGTTCCAATCGTAAAAGAATTTCTTAGTTCGGCTTTTTAGCCTGATCCGGCGGTGGCGGCGCATCCTGCTTGGGCGGCGCGCTTGGCGGCTTCGGATGATCGTCATAAACCGAATACTGCCCCTGCGGCCGCTTCAGCTTGATCGTGATCTCCGTCTTCGCCTTCTCAATGTCGAAGTCTTCCCCATACGTCTGAAACCCCGGCGCCAGCACCTGCACCCGCAACATGCCGTAGGGAATGCCGTCAAAGTTCGCCTTGCCGTCCGGGTCGGTCTTTAATTCCATATCACCGCGCTCCTGTTTCCCCTTGGCATTCACCGCGTGCAGGATGACCGCTGCATTGCGCACGGGCTTTCCGTTGTCCTCCTTGAGGACCTGGAAATACATAAATGACGTCGGTTCGTTATCCGCATCCTTCTGCCCAAACGCCGCGCCCACCGGCGCGAACATCAACATCGCCCCGATTACGACAATCTTCTTCATGCGTGCCATTTTATGCAGCTGCGCTCTCCCTGTCATCTCCCTCCCCGTCGGCACACGCTGCTCCTTCGCTCTTTTACAATGCCGGGGTGAAGACTTGGGATGTAATTATTATCGGCGGAGGCATCATTGGCCTCTCGCTCGCCCTCGCGCTGCGCCGGCGCGGTGCAACCGTTCTCGTCGTCGAGCGGGGTGAGCCGGGCCGTGAGGCCTCTTATGCTGCAGGTGGCATGCTGGTCGATTGTTCCTTCGAAACTGCCGCGCCGCTGCAACCGCTAGCGACCGCAAGCGCGCGCATGTATCCAGAGTTCGCCCAGGAACTCGAGCTTGATTCTGGAATGCACGTCGATCTGCGCGATCACGGGACCATCGTCTTTCCGACTCGCGAGCATGTTCCGCGGTGGACAAACTTCACGCGGGCGAAGTCGTTACCCGTTCCACCGGCTGACATCGAGCCTGTTCTGGCTGAAACAAACTGCCCAGCCTTCTATCTCAAAGAACGCAGCGTCGATCCCAGAGCGCTCTCCGCATCGGCCTGGAAAACAGCAAAGGGTCGCGGAGTGGACTTTTCTTCTGGCGATGAGGTCACCGCTGTCCCTGTGATCGATGGCCGCGCCACCGGCGTCACGACCAAGAGGACGACATTTCACGCTGCGAAAGTTGTCAATTGCGCTGGAGCCTGGTCGGGCCAAATCCCGCCGCACGCTTTTCCTACCCGTCCCGTGAAAGGACAAATGCTGTGTCTGGTGATGCCATCGCACCTGCGACTCAAACATGTCATCCGCTCGGCAGAGGCGTACTTGATCCCACGCAGCGACGGACGCCTGCTGGTTGGCGCGACCGTCGAAGAAGCCGGATTCGATAAACGCACCGACCTCGCCACGATCCAACGCCTTCATCGCGCAGCACTAGCAGTGATCCCGAAGCTTCGCGACGCCAGGATTCTGGAAAACTGGGCTGGCTTACGTCCCGGAACTCCGGACGCGCTCCCAATTCTTGGCGCAACCTCGATTCCGGGCTACTATGTCGCAACCGGCCACTTCCGCGACGGCATCCTGCTCGCTCCGATTACTGCCGAGGTGATGGCAGCCGTTGTCGAAGGCCGCATTCCAGAATACGATCTGGCTCCATTCTCACCAGCAAGGTTTTAGTCGAGCGCCGCATCACTTCCAAAAGTCTATGAGAATCGTCCTTGTTTCTGACACGCACGGGTTACACGACTCAATGCGAATTCCGGAGGGGGATATGCTTATCCATGCCGGAGATCTCACTCCATCTGGAAAAAGCACCGAGGTTGCCGCTGCCGCAAAGTGGCTTGCCTCTCTCCCGCACCGACACAAGATGGCCATTGCGGGTAATCACGACCTCCTGTTTGAAAATTCACCCAGCCAGGCCATGGCACTGCTAAGGAGCGCTGGGGTTACCTACTTGCAAGACACTGGTGTCAAAATCGAAGGGCTGTCGATCTATGGCAGCCCGTGGCAGCCGGAGTATATGCATTGGGCGTTCAATGTCCCGCGTGGCAGCCTCTCCAGATTCTGGGACCTGATCCCTCAGGGGCTGGACATCCTCGTCACCCACGGTCCGCCTTATGGCATTTTGGACCAGAGAATTCCTCCAGGAACGCGCAGGCTTGCCCCATGGGAAGACGAAGAAACTTTTAGCGGCTCAGAGCACGTCGGATGCGAGGAGCTGCTCGCTGCGGTCGAACGTACTCGTCCGCGAGTTCATGTGTTCGGCCACATTCACCGCGGCTACGGCGCAAGACGAAACGATCACACGGCTTTCTATAATGCATCCCTATGCGACGACGCGTACGAGCCGATCAACAAACCTTGGGTGATTGATCTGCCCGTGCTCAAATAGTCCCAGGCAGGGCAAGTTCTGGGTCTGGGTTCGCGCTATACTGATTCGTTTCCTGGACTCTCGATCCGCTATCCAGCATTGTCCGCCGAGATTGTCTGCCCAGATCACAGAAAGGATTTCTCTATGGCATCGCCCGCAGTCGATTTTGCCCGCACTAATCAGCAGCGTTTCCTGAGCGAACTGAAAGATCTTCTCCGCATTCCCAGCGTCAGCACCCTCGAAGAGCACAAGCCTGACATCCAGAAAGCCGCCGACTATGTGGCCAACGAGTTGCGCCGCATCGGAATGGAAAATGTCGAGGTCATCGCCACCAAAGGACATCCATTGATCTACGCCGACTGGCTACACGCGGCCGGAAAACCTACCGTTCTGTGCTACGCGCATTACGACGTACAGCCTCCCGATCCGCTGGACGAGTGGCACAGCCCGCCGTTCGAGCCCACCGAGCGCAACAACAACATCTACGCCCGCGGCGCAGTCGACGACAAAGGCCAGCTCTGGATGGAAGTGAAGGCGCTAGAAGCGCTCATGCAAACCGGCGGCGGGAAGCTGCCGCTCAACGTGAAAGTTATTTTCGAAGGCGAAGAGGAAGTGGGCGGCGAAGCTATTGCTGAATACATCCGTAAGCAAAAGGCCAAGCTGAAAGCGGACTTTGCACTGGTCTGCGACACTGAACTTTTCGCGCCCGATCTTCCCACACTTTGCGTCGGGCTGCGCGGACTGGTCTACACCGAAATCGAAGCTTACGGCGCCAAGACCGATCTGCATTCGGGCATGTACGGAGGCGCTGCGCCGAATCCCTTCTTCGCGCTGATCGAAATCATCAGCAAGCTGAAAGACTCGAAAGGCAAAGTTCTGATCCCCGGTTTCTACAAGGGCGTAAAAGCGCCAACTGCTGCGGAACTCAAAGCCTGGAAGCGCCTGCCTTTCAACGAAGAGCACTACCGCAAGACCGAGGTCGGATCGAAAGTCCTCACGGGTGAACCCGGCTACTCAGTGCTTTATCGCACCTGGGCGCGTCCGACGCTCGAAGTTCATGGCATGCCGGGAGGCTTCACCGCGCCTGGCGCCAAGACCGTGATTCCTGCGAAAGCCGCAGCCAAAGTTTCCATGCGCATGGTGCCTAATCAAGATCCCGACGACATCTTGAAGAAGTACACCGCTTACGTGAAGAAGCTGACACCTAAAGGCATCGAGACAAAAATCAAAATCTGGAGCAAAGGCCCCGCGTGCGTGGTTGGCACTGACAACCGCTACATCAAAGCGGCCACTGAAGCGCTGCACGATACGTTCAAGAAAGAAACGGTGTTTATCCGCAGCGGTGGCTCGATTCCAATCGTCACAGACTTTCAGGACGTGCTGAAGATTCCATCGGTGATGATGGGATTCGGCTTGCCAGATGACAACCTGCACGCTCCGAACGAGAAGTTCCACATTCCGAATTTTTATCGCGGGATCGAAACTATCTGCAGATTTTTCGAGAAGCTTGGCTAGACCGAGCGATCAGGATTTGGCGGCAATTAGCACCACAACCAACTAACGGTGCGACTCAGATGCCCGCGTACCAGGCGTATCCACCCTCTGGCGCAGCGGAGCCGAGGCCCTTGCCAAAGCGTTTGAGTGAGTCCGTGACTGTGAGGCGAGTAATAAATTTTACGCTTTTGTAGCCGAGTTGACGGGGCACACGCAATCGCAGCGGGCCACCGAAACCTACGGGAAGATCTCCGTCATTCATTGCCCAGGTCAGTAAAGTCTGCGGATGACGAGCATCGGCCATGTCGATGCTCTCCCACCAGTCGGGGTCGATGGAGAAGTAAACGACGTAGCGCGCCTGCGGGAGAACTCCGGCGGCGTTCAGCACATCGAGCAGAGGCGTCCCGATCCACTCGGCGATGTAGGACCATCCTTCCTCGCACACTACCTCGGTGATCTGGCTGCGGACGGGAAGACTTCTGAGGTCCGAGAGCGAGATGGACATGGGGCGTGCGACCATTCCGTCGACGGAAAGCCGCCAATCCGCAAACCCTCCGGCCTGGAGGCGTTTGAAGGCGTCCTTTAAGGGCGGCATTTCATTGGCCAATGGAGTCTTCGAAATCATGCTGCGAGGAAACTCGCGGGCGAGTGAATGCCTCATCAGGAGCCGCTGTGCGGCGTAGGTCAGCGTTTCACCTGGACCGTATATCCCGCCGCTGTCGGGCGGGACCAATCCATAGCGCTGCGCGAACTTGGTGGCGATGGCCAGCCCAGAAATTCCCGCGGTCGCAGCGATACCGGCGGTGAAGAACTGGCGGCGTGAGACTTTGCTCATGGGCGCTCCTGGGGCACGGCAACGACACCGGTGATCATGGAGCGCATGCGGTTCCTGAATCCGGCCACGATAACCATCGAGACGTGGACGATGAGGAAGAGCAGGAGAAATGCGGAGACAAAAAAATGAAGAGTACGCGCGGATTGCCGTCCGCCTAACACGTTTACAGCGGCCGGAAACACGGAGTTAAAGCCGGGCGACAATGCGAGGCCCGTCCAGATGACCAGAGGGAAGAAAACGAAGATTACCGCCAGATATGTGGCCCGCTGTAGTACGTTGTACGAAAAAGCCTCGGCTTGGTCCGGGCGCTTGAGGCGTATATGCTTTGCGATCACCGCCCGGAACGACTGCCAAGTCCTGTCCGACGGGGCAGGAAACAGATTGCTTCGAAAGTGGCCGGTCCACAAACCCCAGATGGCATAGACGAGGCCGGTCAGCACCACGGCCCACGCGGCCTGAAAGTGAAGATAGCGGCTCCAACCATTCTGATCGGGCAGCACGTAGCTATAACCCGTCGGAACGAGTGAGCGGGAAGATGGGATGGGTATTTGGAAAAGCGGGCGCATGCGCACGTTGCCGGTTTCGCCCCAGTAAAAACGTGGGTGAGAGATCAGGATCTCGGTTCCACTGACTAACAGAGCAAAGAAGCAGATCGCCGTGACCCAGTGTGTCACACGAACGAACGCAGAGTGTCGAGGAAGGTCCGAATTTTGCGGCGAAGTAAGGTCGGACACGCTGGGAAGGATAGCATAAGCACCGAGTCAAACATCCCACGTAAGCAAATTTATTCAACTCCCTTTGCTAACCGAGAGGAGCTAAGCAGAGTCTAACTCGGTAACCGAGAGGAGACTGGGTTGAGCAAGCCTTCTGATCTGGTCCAGGGCACACTGGACATGCTGATCCTAAAAATAGTGGCACTAGAACCAATGAACGGGTGGGCGATCAGCCAGCGCCTGAAACTGATCTCGAGTGATGTACTTGGGGTCAGTGACGGATCTCTGTATCCTGCGCTGCACAAGCTGGAACGGCGCGGTTGGATCACCGCTCAGTGGAAGTCGAGTGGAAACAATCGTCGCGCAAAGTTCTATTCCTTGACGCGGCTTGGGCGCAGGCAACTGGAAAAAGAGACGGCAGACTGGAACCGGATCTCAACCGCGATCTCCAGCATTGTAAAGCTCAAGGAGGCGTGAACATGAGCTTCGAACAATGGCTTTATACGCTGCCTTTGCGTTGGCGCGACCGCTTTCGCGGAAGACAGGTGGATCGGGACCTAAGCGACGAATTGCGCGACCACCTGGAGCAGCAAATTCAGGCCAATCTTGAGAAAGGCATGTCGATGGAGGATGCGCAGCAGGCGGCATTACATGCGCTGGGTGGGTTTACGCAGATCGAACAGCAGTGCCGGGACGCGCGCGGCCAAAACTTTATCGAAAATGCCATCCAGGATCTGCGCTTTGGCTTTCGTCAACTCGGCCGCAGTCCGGGATTTTCTGTTCTCACCATCCTGTGTCTGACCCTGGGCATCGGCGCGAATGCCGCAGTGTTCAGTTGGGCGGAGGGAATTTTATTTCGCCCGTATCCGGCAGTAGCTCACCAGGAGCGCCTGCTCGCTGTGGCTGGAACGGCGCGGGGGGAGAGTGGAGGGACGCCAACTTCGTGGCCAGATTTCCTTGATCTGCAAAGAAACTGCACTCTGTGCGACACATTTTTCGTAAGTAAGATTACGGGGACCACCTTAAGTATCGGGGACCATGCCGACGTCGCGACCGGCAGCATCGTCTCGGCGAATTATTTTGACGCGATTGGCGTCCACCCCATTCTTGGACGCGGTTTCGAACCAGGCGAAGATATTGGCAACAATTCCCATCCCGTCGTTGTGATCAGCTATGACCTCTGGCAGAAGCGGTTCAAAGGTGATGCGAAAATCGTTGGCAAGATGCAGCGGCTCAATAATGTCCCGCACACGATCATTGGGGTGACGCCGCAGGGGTTTTATGGAACGTTTGTGGGCTGGGCGATGAATTTCTGGGTCCCGGCCTCGATGGAAGAAACTTTCGAAAGCGGAGGATACAAACTCGAAGACCGCGGCGCGCGCTGGATCGAGGCTTATGTGCGAGTCAAGCCTGCGGTCACTCGCGCGCAGGTACAAGCTGAAATCACCGCGATCGCAACCCGACTCGAGGCTAATTACCCAGCCACGAACCGGGGACGCAGTATCAAGTTATGGCCGCTGTGGCAAACCCCATTCAATAACGCGGCTACTCTGCTGCCCACACTCCAGATTATGATGGCGGTCGTCGCGTTTGTTTTGCTCATCGCGTGCGCCAATGTCGGCAACCTGCTGCTGGTGAGATCATTCGCGCGGCGTCATGAAATGACCGTTCGCATGGCCATCGGGGCCACTGGCCGCCGGTTGTTAAAGCAGCTTCTCACCGAAGGCCTGATCCTTGCTGGGTTCGGGGCTGCCGGCGGACTCATCGTAGCTTACTGGAGCCGGCATGCCCTCGCGCTCCTGTTGCCTGCGCGCAATGGAACGATGATGTATCTTCCCGGCGAAATCGACTGGCATGTGCTGCTGCTGAGCGCCGCTATTTGCCTTGCGGCCACGCTGGTTCTAGGACTGGTTCCTGCGTTTCAGTCGCGCAACATCGATCTTGCCGGCGCACTGAAATCGGAGTCTGCGGGTGTAACGGCCGCTCGCAGAAAAACATGGATGCGCTCGGGCCTGGTCGTGTTCCAGGTTTGCCTGAGTTTTATTTTGTTGGCGGGAGCCATGCTGTTGCTCGAGAGTCTGGAAAAGATTCGAAACACCAGCCCGGGCTTTTCCACGCGAAGAGTAGTACAGACACGTGCGTCTCTGGTGGCCGCGGGATATGACGATCAGCGGGCCAAGACTTTTCAGGATGAACTGATTGATCGCGTCAGGGCCCTGCCGGGAGTGGAGTCTGCCGCGTACGCCCGATTGACCCCGCTCGGCTATGGCTCATACTCTTCGACGCCGATTGCAGTGGACGGCTACGAAGCTCCACCGGAGGAGCAGCCGACCGTTGAGTTCAACGAGGTCGGGCCTGCCTACTTCGCCACGTTGGGTATCCCTCTACTCTCCGGTCGCGAATTCACGCGTGCGGATGACGAAAATGCCGCCTTGGTCGCGATCGTGAATCGGACCATGAAGGCGCGGTATTGGCGCAATCAGGATCCCATCGGTCGGCGTTTGCAAGTGAAAGGTAAGTGGGTGCGAGTGATTGGTGTGGCTGCGGACTCCAAGTACGAGAACATGCGCGAGGATCCGAAGCCATTCTTTTATGTGCCGCTGCTGCAGGATTTCGTACGCGGGCCGGTTTTGAATATTCGGACAACTGAACCTCTGCAGAATATTTCGTCCGCACTGCTGCGCGAAGTGCACGCGTTGGACGCGAACCTTGCGCTCTACGAGATGATCACGCTTCAAGAACAAGTTGACCGCTCAACTTCACCGCAACTTGTGGCCGTCACTTTGGTTTCGATTCTGGCGGGATTGGCGCTTCTGCTGGCTGCGGTCGGACTCTATGGGGTGATGTCGTACGCGGTGGCGCAGAGTATGCGCGAACTGGGGCTGCGCATGGCGCTGGGAGCGAACTCAGCCGATCTGCTGCGTTTGGTCATTTCGCGTGGTCTGAGATTAACCGCAGCAGGCGTCTTCTTTGGAGCCTTCGCAGGACTCGGACTCACGCGATTACTCGGAAAGCTTCTGTACAACGTGAGCCCGAGCGACCCGCGAGCCTTCGGGGCCGCGTTGGCCGTGATGACGATTACCACCGTCGCAGCTTGTTTGTTTCCTGGATGGCGCGCTGCGCGTACCGATCCAGCGCGTGTGCTGCGAGATTGATGCTTCCCTCTCAATTTTTAAAAGCTCTCTGGCTAGAACGGCCTTTCGTTGACGCGCGTATGCCCTCTTCGTAAGATGAAGCGACCCGAAAGCCGGGCATATTCCGAATGATCGGCCAGACCGTCTCGCACTACCGAATTGTCGAAAAGCTGGGAGGCGGCGGAATGGGCGTTGTCTACAAGGCAGAAGACGTCTCCCTGGGACGCTTTGTGGCGCTGAAATTCCTTCCCGACAATGTTTCCCACGATCCTCAAGCTCTTGAGCGCTTTCGCCGTGAGGCGCGCGCGGCTTCGGCGCTGAACCATCCAAATATCTGCACCATCCACGAGATCGGCGAGCACGAAGGCAAACGCTTCATCGCCATGGAATTCTTGGATGGACAGACGCTGAAGCACACGATCGGGGGTCGGCCGCTGGAACTTGCGACCCTGCTGTCGCACGGCATTGAGATCGCTGAGGCGTTGGATGTCGCCCACGCTGAGGGCATCGTTCACCGAGACATCAAGCCTGCGAACATCTTCGTGAACAATCGTGGCCACGCCAAAGTGCTTGATTTCGGGCTCGCGATGGTCACATCGAGTGCTGGCGCCCCAGGGCAAAATGAAGCGACACGAACCGAGGTGGTCGAAGCGCACCTGACCAGCCCCGGGTCGACGCTCGGCACAGTTGCATATATGTCCCCTGAGCAGGCACGGGCAAAACCGTTGGACGCGCGTACCGATCTGTTCTCATTTGGAGCGGTCTTGTACGAGATGGCTACTGGCCAGTTACCGTTCCGTGGCGAGAGTTCTGCAGTTATTTTCCGGGAGATTCTGGATCACGACCCGGTGCCCGCAGTACGGCTGAATCCAGATTTGCCCGTTGAACTGGAGCGGATCATCAACAAGGCGCTGGAAAAAGATCGCGAACTGCGATACCAGCATGCCGCCGACATGCTGACCGACCTGAAGCGGCTGAGGCGGGAAATTGAATCGAAGCAGGGCACGCGAGGTCGTTCGGGGACGGCAGCGGAGTCACGCGAAAGCGGCTCCCAGGTTACGCACCGGGTGCCGTCGGCATCTGGGGTCCGGGTCCCGGCATCGCCATCGAGCGTGGATAAAGCTGAGCCGCAGCGCAGCTTCTACCCAAAGATTGCCGGCGTGGTTGCTGCGGTAGTCCTAGTGCTCGCTGCTCTGTTTTGGTTTTTCAGGCCGCACTCCATGCCGACTGCGGTTTCTGGCAGCCAGAAAACTGTCGCCGTTCTTCCTTTACAGAACCTCGGCTCTGAAAAGGACGTGGACTTTTTGCGCCTTGCCCTGGCCGACGAAATCGCTACTGCTCTTAGCTACGTTCGATCCTTAACCATCCGCCCATTCGCTACCACCAGCAAATACGACTCTGCCAATCTGGACTTACAGGAAGCCGGCAAGGCCATGCGCGTGACCAACGTGATCACTGGCCACTACATGAAACAGGGCGACCAGCTTCAAATCACTCTCGAAGCTGTGGACGTGGGGGATAACCGCACAATTTGGCGTGACACCATGACCGTCTCTTCGCAAGACATGATCGCCATGCGGAATCAGATCACGGCAAAGGTGCGGCAAGGATTGGTACCTGCGCTGGGCGCTGGAATGGATTCAGCAGAAGGTAGCACCCATCCCAACAGCGAGGAGGCTTACGATCTTTACCTTCGCAGCATCGCGGTGCCGCATGATCCTTTTCCTAACAAAGATGCTATCGTCATGTTGGAGCGAGCCGTGGGTCTGGATCCTAACTACGCACCCGCGTGGAGCTACCTGGGCGTTCGCTATCACTATGACGGGGAGTATTCGAATGGTGGCCCGGAAATGCTCAAGCGCTCCGATGCCGCTCTGGAACGGGCTATCGCCCTTGATCCCAACTACGTTTTTGCCATTGCCTGGCTGATCACGAACCGCGTCGAACAAGGCCAATCGGCCAAGGCGTATCGGGAAGCGAAAGCACTGGTGGCGCGGCATCCAGAAAGTGCACAAGCCCATTTTGCTCTAGCATATGTCCTCCGCTATGGAGGCGCGATAGAGGAATCGGCGAAGGAATGTAACGCCGCCTTGATTCTGGATCCGGGAAACTTTGGGCTACGGTCATGTGCCCTTACGTTCGACCAATTTGGCGACTACCAGCGGGCGATGGATTTTCTTCAACTCGATGCGGGGTCAGAATGGTCATCAAACAACACCATGCGGCACTACCTTCGCGATGGAAAGTTCGCTCAAGCGAAGGAATTCGCCCAGAAAGTCAAAGATCGGACTCAATACTCCCTCTACATGGTATTGAAGTGCCTCGACAACCCATCGTCTCCAGACATCCCTCCTCTCGCTCGGCAAGTGGTGGCGACGAGACTCGCCGATCCAGACCCTGAACCCCGTTACGTGATTGCCGGCGACGTTCTCTTTTGCGGGCAGGAAGATGCTGCGGTGCAGCTTCTTAAGAGTGCGATTGCCGGTCGCTACTGCGCATATACGGGCTTGCTGAATGATTCGATGTGGACAAAGCTGCGAGGCTCTCCCGAGTTCGCCGAGTTACTTTCCGCGGCGAAAAAGTGCCGGGACGATTTTCTTTCCGAGAGGTCGCAAACTGGACCTAATTAGCAGCTGCAACCGAGTGCCGTGAAGCGTCGCTGGCTATATTCGCTCATTGTTGTGTTCGGCGCCTGCTGCTGCAGCGCGTTGGCGGCCGAGGCGAGCCTGATCCTCGTCAACGGAAAGGTATGGACAGAAAATCCAGCGCAGCCGACCGCCCAGGCGGTAGCGCTCGATGGTTCCAGGATCCTTGCGGTCGGCGATAACGCTGCGATTCGAAAGCTCGCCGGCCCCAACACGCGAATCATCGATCTCCATAGCCGCCTTCTGCTGCCCGGCTTCAACGACTCCCATGTACATTTCCTAGGCGGCGGGGGTTCGCTGATCAGCGTGCATCTGGGCACCGCCAACAGCCAGGCCGAGCTTAAGGAACGTGTCGCTCAATTCGCCACAACCCTGCCCAAAGGCGCGTGGCTGCGCAACGGGCTTTGGGATCATCAACGCTGGAATCCGCCCGTCCTGCCCAACCACCAGTTGATCGACGATGTCTCAGGTGATCATCCCGCATTCCTGTGGCGTCTCGATGGACACATGGCCCTGGTGAATGCGCAGGCCATGAAGCTCGCCGGCATCGACCGCAACACCAAGGACGTGCCGGGCGGCGAAATCGAGCGCGACAAAGACGGCAATCCGACCGGCATTCTCAAAGACGCTGCTACTGCTCTCGTGGAGCGCGTCATGCCTCCGCTGTCTCCGGAAGAGCAGGACCAGGCCATGGAAGCGGCCATGCGCGAGGCAGCAGTTCACGGCGTAACCAGCGTTCAGAACATGGCCGACACTTCTGTGGACGAAGGCCAGGCTCACGTCTTTCGCGAGTTTCAAAAGATCGAGCGCGCGGGTAAGTTGACCGTCCGCATCTACGAGGCTTTTCCCGTCCGCGATTGGAAGACCCTGGCCGACGCCGGCATCGTCGCGCCGTTTGGCAGTTCTTACCTTCGCCTCGGAAACCTGAAAGCCTTCGCCGATGGCGCGCTGGGCTCTGAAACCGCGTGGATGGATGAGCCCTTCACGAACAATCCGGCGAAAAGCGGCCTCTCAAGCCCTGACCTTTTCGACGTCGAGCATTTCTACGAATCGATGCGATTGGCCGACAAGGCCGGGCTCCAGCTTACGATTCACGCCATTGGCGATCGCGCCAACCGCACCATCCTCGACCTCTACAGTCGCCTGGAAAAAGATAATGGCCCTGCGGATCGCCGCCCCCGCATTGAGCACGCGCAGCACCTTCATCCCGAGGACTACGCCCGCTTCGCAAAGTTTGGCGTCATCGCTTCCATGCAGCCCTACCACGCAATCGACGACGGCCGGTGGGCTGTAACTGTCATCGGTCCGGAACGCATCAAGTCGAGCTATGCATGGAAGTCACTGTTGGATGCGGGCGCTATACTCGCCTTCAGTTCTGACTGGCCGGTCGCACCATTGGATCCAGTAATGGGCATTTACGCGGCCACTACGCGGCGCACCCTCGACGGCAAAAATCCGAACGGCTGGATCCCCGAGCAGCGCATCAGCGTCGCGCAGGCCGTCCACGCCTACACCGTGGGATCCGCCTTCGCCGAACATCAAGAAGCGGTCAAAGGATCGATTGAACCCGGCAAGCTGGCAGACTTAGTCGTGCTCTCCGACGACATCTTCACCATTCCGCCCGAGGCGATCGAGAAGGCTAAGGTCGACATGACCATCTTCGACGGCAAGGTGATCTACCAGCGTTGAGAGAAACCCGGCCGCTCCATGACCTCATACGAATTCGTCACGCCCCGAGCGTCTCCCGGTCTACTGTTTCGCTGTTGCGGTCGTTACGACCGCAGTCGTAGTGGTGGAACTGTAGCGCGTCAACCGGGGGAAGAAAGGCGTGACCTCAAACGGCATCTTGTCACGTACCGAAGTGATGGCCACTGGAGCCGCTTTCAACAATTCTGCCGTGTCATCCCAGGGGTTGACCTTTACGCGGCCGCCCAACGGCAAGGCCGCAATCTGATCCAGTTTGGCATTGTCCAGTGCCGGGCCTTGGTTGGCTAAAGCAGAGAGGCGATTCAGCGTTCCGCCTTCCGCCAGAGGATTGCCCAGGTGCGTGGTTAGCAGCGCAGGCAGTTGCGGAGCCCGCAGCTGCAATGTCCTCAGGAACAAGCCGAGGTTGTCAAGCTTCTGAGCGTACGGCGAGTTCTTCAGCAACTCAATCGCCTCCTTGTCGGCTGCCTGTTCTTCTTCGGGGCTATGTCTGAATACGATGTCCTGATAAGTCGGGTCATCGGTGAACTCATAATCGCTCCCGAGTTTGTGACGGGACACGATGTGTTCTAACCCGCGCGTAAGCACCGAAGCCAGGTTCGCCTCGTCTTTGAAGGCAAAATTGCCACCAACGTTGTGACCCAGAACGATATGTGCTAATTCGTGCGACAGCATCGCGGCCAGGCTGGCCTCATCCGGTAAAACGTCGACCAACCCACGGCTGATCACGATGGTGTTGCCCACGCTGAAAGTTTCCAGCGGTGCTGTGAGCAACACGCGGGCGCGCACGGTCACGTCAATGTTATTGGTGACCTCAAGGTTATTCACCACCGTCTGAAGAATCCGATCCACATCGCCAGGGGGAGCGAGCAAACCACTCTTGGTCAAGCCCTCCACCGCGTCATCTTCCGCCTGCTGCCGCCATAAACGCTCGGCTTGAAGCGGAGACGCATCTTGCGCACTCGTGCTCTGGTCGGTAACGCTATCGACGCGGATTTGCGTCAATTCATCGCCCTTGCTGCTCTTTTTGACGTCATAGGCCCAGATACGAGTCTGCGCCTTGAAAGATTCCTTCATATGAAGGCCCAAGCCGCTTCCCTCGCTGTAAATGTAGGAGGGCACCCAATAATTGGGAATCAGGTTCAAGCGCCAGCTATCCATATGGAAGTGAGGCGAGTTCCGCTGCACCGGTGAGTAGGTTCCATTCAGGCGCACGATATTGAAAGCCTGATCCTCCACCCAGATGTGACCGATGAAGCGGCCTTTGCCTGCGTCCTTCTTCGGGGCGACCTCAAACACCAGGCAGCGCACGTCGCCGAGAAATTCGCGCCGCACGTAGCGAAAATCATAATGCTGCCGGTCGAAGTCAGCGCGGTCGGCATAAACCATCGACGAGAAGCCCAAGGGCTGATACTGCACCTTGTAGAGTTTCTGCAGGCCGCCCATCAAGCGGTTCGGTGTGCGCGAGTTTTCCTCCATCAGATAATCTTTCCACTCGGCGGTCGCGCCCATGTCCATCCGGCCGAGGAAATAGTGATCCGCGCTGGGTGCCACACCCACTTGTGGATCGGAGGTTAGATTCTGCACGTACGTCTCAATCATGGGAGTGCGCTTGGATAGCATCTTGACCAGAGCTTGCTCCCGCTGCAGGAACAGGTTCACCACGTCGTCCATTGTCGTCGGAGCGGACGCAGCAATGGGTTGCTGTAGCGAGGCCGCTTGTACCGCTACCGGCATGCTGGTATCGGGAAGTTGCTGGGAAGGTTGCGCGGTCTGCGCCTCGCTGGTCTTACTCGGCTCTGCGGAGGGTTGTGAATCCGCTGCTTGCTGACCGGCTGCGCTTATCGAAGCCAATAGTGTTGCCGTGAATATCGCTTTCCAGGGGGACATTGTTCTCTCCGTTTCAGGCCGAGAATTGGAGACTCAAAAATACGGGAGGTAGTGAACGCAGGTAAACGTGTCAAGGGGCCCTGATCTTATTGTCCAATGGCCCCGGGCCTTAAGTAATCGTGAATTGGCGGGCGGGGTTTGCCCAAGCCGACCAGCCCTCGAACGTCCTTCCCACTCTTCTCGACAATTGCATTTGGCGCGGGAAGGGTATTGGCATCGCAAAGCAGCTTCTTGTCTGCTCTTCAGAACTGGAACGTCGCGGATTTCAGTACCGAGCAGTCGCCTGCAGAACGCAATGCCACGAAATGAAGGGCAAATGCAATTCATCGTTCCTCTGTCGGAGGAGTACGGACAAACGCTTGTTCGCGGAGAGCATCCCGAAACGAGGGTTGCGATTCCCGTTGCACTTGCCAAGCGGAATGCGCTAGCCTTATTTCGCTCTCGCGGCGCTCCCACCTCCTTTCCGACTCCCACTGAAAAACCATTCATCTGCTGCAATGTGTGTGCAACCCAGCGCGGTCTCTCGTAACGCCACACCATATATGGTGTTATATTGCTTGACCCCGCCCCAATTTCACCGTTACAGTAGCTTAACTTTGTGCCCGCCCGGTCCAGCTGGAGGTGAGAATGTTGCACAAAATTGGCGCGAGACGGATCGAGGCAGGCATCGAATTGAGCAGAGGAATCCCGTTAGTAAACATGCTTGTCCGGGCCGTCGCGGCGCCGCTGCGACACCCAACGACTGTCAACTCGTCACCGCTTACTGGCCACGGTTTCTAAGGAGTTCACGTTGCTCAAACTGAAGAGACTTCAGATTCTCGGGTTCAAATCGTTCTGCGACCGCACCGAACTCAAGTTCCACGGGGACGGAGTGGCCGCAATCATCGGCCCCAACGGATGCGGCAAGTCGAATATCTCTGACGCGATCTCGTGGGTGCTGGGCGAGCAGTCGGCCAAGACGCTGCGCGGTTCGCGCATGGAAGACGTCATCTTCGCCGGCACGCGCGACCGTAAGCCTACTGGCATGGCGGAAGTGTCCCTGACGCTGATCGATCCGGAAGCTTATAGCGGTCCTGACGCGAACGCTCCGACCGAAATTGATATCCAGGATGATCTTCCTGAGTCTCACATCACTGACGATTGGGATGAAGCGACGATTCGTGCTCGCGCTGCGGAAGCTACGGAACAGGCCGTCGAAGAAGCGCAACCCGGAAGAACGGAAGAAGTGGAAATTCCACGCTCGAAGATCAACACGATTGCCCTCGCGTTCCCCGAGGACGAGCCGATTTTCGCCTTGCCTGCGCATAACGTTATTGCCCCCGCGAATGCTGCCTCGGTCGGAGTTGCCGCGCCGCACGTGGTTCTCAAAATCCGCCGCCGCAAATTTAACCAGCAGCAATTTCACCGCGGAGAGATTCACGTCACGCGCCGCCTGTTCCGCTCCGGCGACAGCGAGTATTTGTTGAATGGAAAACTGTGCCGCCTGCGCGATATTCAGGAACTCTTCATGGGCACTGGCCTAGGACCCGAATCCTACGCGCTCATCGAGCAGGGCCGCATTGGTCAAATCCTGAGCAGCCGGCCTACTGATCGCCGCGCGATTCTGGAGGAGGCTGCGGGCATTACGAAATTCAAAACGAAAAAGCGCCTGGCCGAAGCTCGCCTGGAAGACGCGAAGCTGAACCTGTCGCGCATCAACGACATCTTCGACGAAGTCACGCGCCAGATGAACTCGCTGAAGCGCCAGGCTTCCAAAGCTGAGCGCTACGCGCGTTTGCGCGAAGAAATGCGCGCCAAGTTACGCGTAGTCTTGGCTAGCAAGTTCGCGGCGATCGAGCGGGAGAGCGCCGAACTCGATTCGCAACTCAATGCTCTCGCCGAAGAAATGCAGCATCGTAGCGAGGCTGTGCAGCAACTCGAAGCGGAGCATGCCGATCGCACGCAGCGCGGCTACACCATCGAGGCAGAATTGCGCGAGAACCGCGATCGCATCAGCCAGATCGCGCTCGAAATCGACCGTGCTCATGCACGCCGCCGTCACAACGATGAGCGTTGCGCCGAGTTGCTGGTGCGGGTCGCTTCCTCCGAAGCCGAGTTGGCCCAGGCCCGGAACCGCCTGTTGACGCTGGAATCCGAGCGCGAATCCAACCGCCAGATTCTTGAGTCCGCCGCCGCCGATCTGGCCTCCGCACAGAGCGATCTCCTCCTTTGTCAGCAGGAAGCAGCGGCCGTCGCTGCGAACTTGGCGGAAATTGAGCGCCAGCAGGAAGAGTCGCGCGTTGCCATCTTCGACACGGTTTCCTCAGCGTCGCGCCTGCGCAACCAATTGGCGCAGGCTGAAGAACGTCTTGCAGGAGCCGACCGCGAAGCCCGCCGCCTCGAAGTCGAGATCAACAACGCCAACACGCAGGTCGAAGCATTCGGCGGACAACGCGGCCAACTCGCGCTCGAATTCGAAACCGTCACCCAACGTGTCAGCGGGATCACCGAAGAGATCAGCCAACTGCGCCGCTTGATCGAACAGAAAAAGCTGGAAGAAACTCGGTGCAAGACCAACCTCGACGTTCTGCGCGCAGAATATGCGACCGCGCTCGGCAGGAAGGGATCACTCGAAGGCGTCATCGCCGAGCATGGATATTCCACCGAGTCCGTCCGCCGCCTTTTTCAATCCGGCGTCATGCAGGGCGGCCTTGCGCCAGTGGGTGTGCTGGCCGACTTCCTCGAAGTGGAACCGCGCTACGAGCGCGTGGTCGAAGACTTCCTGCGCGATGAATTGAACTACGTTGTCGTTAAGTCCTGGGACGCGGCTGACGAAGGACTGCGCATGTTGCGTACCGGCGTCGATGGCCGCGCTACGTTCCTGGTTCATCCCGAAGACTCGCAAGCCAAGTTCTCTTTCGTGCTTGATGAAGCCGCGCATTGTGCGCCGCCAGCGGCACAGATCGTTCCGCTAAAGAACACGATTCGCGTGCTCGATGGCTTCGGCAAATCACTCGAGGTAATCCTGCCAAAGCTGCGCGACGGCTACATCGTTCCTGAGGCGGACGTGGCTCGCGGATTAGCTCTCGAGAATCCCGACGCGTTCTTTCTTTCGCAAGCCGGCGAATGCTTCCACAATGTCACCGTGACCGGAGGCAAACAGCGTTCTGAGGGCCCGCTTTCAATGAAGCGTGAACTGCGTGACGTCCTGCGCCAAGTCGAAGACCTGGAGCGCGCTCTACGCGACGAAGAAATGCGTGTGCTCACTCTGGGGCGGGAAATCAAGGAACTCAGTTCCCTGCTCGATCGTCTGGACGGCGAAAAGCGTGAAGCCGAACATCAGGCCATGACTTCCGGCCACATGCTGCAGCAGCTCGATTCGGAAATGACGCGCGTGGGCGAACGCCTCAGCGTCGCGCAAGGCGAATTGCAGCGGCTTGCTGCTGGACGGGCGGAACAGGAAGGCATTCTTTGCGCCCGACAGTCCGAAATCGAGACTCTGGAACTGCAACGTATCGAACTTGAGCAACAGATTGCAGCGGCACAGGAATCGCTCACCGCTCTGCGCCAACGCCGCGAAGAATCGGCGCAGACCACGTCGCAGCACGCCGCTCGTGTGGCGACGCTGGAAGAGCGGCACCGCTCCGCCGCGGCGGTTCTGCAAAGAATCGAGTCGCTGTTTTCCGAGATGGGTGAGCGCGTGCATGCGCTGGGGTCACAGATCGAAGCGGCCGGCGCGGAGAAGCTCCAACGGGAAACGGAGAACCAGCAACTGGCCGAGAATGCCGCCGACTTGGACGCCGAGCGCAACGCGGCGCAGGCTCGCGAAGGCCTTCTGCAATTTGAAACCGAGCAACTGCGCGCACGCCTGACCGAAATCGACGAACTCCTGCGACACAGCCGCATGCTTCTCGATCAGGCTCGCGATCGCCGGGGCGAATTGTCGGCCGCAGCCGCGAAGCTTGAATCCGACGCGCAATACATGGCCGAAACTTGCATCAACGAGCTCAGCGTTGAGCGCGCCGAACTGATGGCCGACGCGACTCTGACGACGGTCAGCGGCGACGAACTCGCCGCCGAGGACCATCTCTATCGCGAGATGCGCGCCAAGCTTGAGGCCATGGGCCCCGTCAACATGATGGCTCTCGAAGAGTACAAAGAAACCGCCGAGCGCCACTCTTTCCTGGAAACGCAGCGCAAGGATTTAATTTCCTCCATCGAGAACACCACCGCCACGATCCGTGAGATCGATCAAATTTCGCGCCAGAAGTTTGAAGAGGCGTTTACCAAAATCAACGAAAACTTCCAAGCCACATTCAAGAAGCTTTTCGGTGGCGGCCACGCGTTCATGAAGTTGACCGATGAAGAGAACAGCGCGGAGAGCGGCATCGACGTGGTCGCCTCGCCTCCGGGCAAGCGCCTGCAAAGCGTGCTGCTGCTCTCGGGCGGCGAAAAAGCGCTCACCGCCCTTGCTCTGCTGGTCGGAATCTTCCAGTACGCGCCCAGCCCGTTCTGCATCCTCGACGAAGTCGACGCCCCGCTCGATGAAGCCAACATCGGCCGCTTCACAGAGTTGGTACGGGAAATGAGCGTGCAGACGCAGTTTGTGCTCATCACTCACAGCAAGAAAACCATGAGCATCGCCCCGGTGCTCTACGGCGTGACCATGCAGGAACCGGGAGTTTCGAAGCTGGTCTCGGTGCGGTTCGGTGCCCCGGCGTAAGCACAGCCTGAGATATATTCGAATACAGATGATGTACGATGTATACAGGAGGGATTTCAGTGGCCGGCTCTTCTGTACTTACTCTGCGTTTAGATCCTAAACTTAAGAACCAGCTAGACCGTCTTTCAAAGGCAACCAGTCGGAGCCGCTCTTTTGTCGCAGCAGAGGCAATCCGCGAGTATGTCGCCTTGAACAACTGGCAAATCGAGGAAACGAGACGAGCCCTCACAGAAGCCGACCGCGGGGAATTTGCCACCGAGAAAGACGTGCGGCGAAGACTGAAGAAATCGACGCGCAGTGCGCGTTAGGTGGCTGCGCAAAGCCCTCGGCAATCTCAATGCCGAAGCCGACTATATCGCTCGGGACAGTCCGGCAGCAGCCGCTCGACTCGTAGAGAAAATTACCCAGTCGATCGATGGACTCCGGCACCATCCTGCCATGGGTCGGCCTGGCAGAGTACCGGGTACACGCGAATTGGTAATTCCGGACACCCCGTATATCGTCCCTTATCGGGTGCGCCGTGATGTGGTTGAAATACTCCGCGTGTTCCATACGTCCCGGAAATGGCCAGACAGACTCTAAACGCTCCTTAAAGCGAAAGCCCACTTCAATCCGCGTTATCCACTCCCATCCTCAGCTTTTCCACAAGGCAGTCGACTGAACGCCCTTCCCCATCGGCGTTCTCGGCCACTCGGAACCCGTCAACGTCTTTCCCGCGAACAGATTACACGAAGCAATTCCCACGAGTGATCACAATCGTTGACAATTTTTTCTGACCAGCTAGAATACGCCTCGCTCCTTCCTTGTAAAATTCTGACATGAGCCCTGATCTTCTCGATTCCGTCCTCTTACACACTGACTTTCCCGATCTTCCCCTCCACGCCAGTGGCAAGGTGCGTGACGTTTACAGCGTTGGCGACCAGCAACTGCTTTTTGTGGCCACCGACCGCATTTCCGCCTTCGACTACATTTTGACGACCGGAATACCCCACAAGGGGCACGTCCTCAGCCAAATTTCACTTTTCTGGTTCGATTACCTCGCGGATATTGTCCCCAACCACTTGATCACGGCCGACGTTGACCAGTATCCTCCCGCGGTTCGCAAATATGCTGACCAGTTGCGGGGACGGTCCATGCTGGTGCAGCGCGCCGAGATGTTCCCGGTCGAGTGCGTGGTGCGCGGGTATATCTCCGGCTCGGCGTGGAAAGAATACAAGGCCACCGGCTCGGTTTCGGGCATCACGCTTCCCGCTGGCCTGAAAGAGTCTGACGCGTTCCCCGAGCCCATCTTCACGCCCTCGACCAAAGCCACGACCGGGCACGACGAGAACATTTCCTTCGATCAGATGTGCCAAACGGTTGGAGTCGAAACCGCCAGTCATCTGCGCGATCTGACATTGCGCGTATACAAGAAGGCCGCGGGCTATGCGCGGCAGCGCGGCATCATCATCGCCGACACCAAGTTCGAGTTTGGACGGACCGCCAAGGGAATCACCTTGGCCGACGAAGTTCTTACTCCAGACTCTTCCCGCTTCTGGCCCGCCGACAAGTACGCTCCGGGACGGCCGCAGGATTCTTACGACAAGCAGTACGTTCGCGATTACCTCGAGCAAATTCACTGGAACAAGCAACCCCCCGCGCCTGCTCTCCCCCCAGACGTGGCACGGCGCACCAGCGAAAAATATCTTGAGGCGTATTTCCAGCTGACCGGGCACAAACTGGATGTGTGACCGGGCATCGGGAACCATTTCCGCCCGCAGGAGCACGGCATGAGCCTCGCGGACTGGATCATCTGTGCGCTGGTGCTTTTGAACGTGATTACGGCCGCCATGCAGGGTTTTTTTTCTGAAGCTTTGACCATGGCCGGCTTGATCGTCGGTTATATCGTGGCTGCATGGAAGTACCGTGGCTTGGCAGCGTGGTTTGAAGGGTTTTTGAAGAACGCGTGGTTGGCTGAGGTTCTCGGCTTCCTACTCATCTTTTTTGCCATCGTGCTCCTGTTCGGTGTGGCTGCCAGGATTGCCCGATGGTTGATGAAAGAATCCGGACTCAGCGGTTTCGACCGTTTCCTCGGCGCGATATTGGGACTGCTGAAAGGTGGTTTGATGGTAGCGGTGATCCTGATGGGCATGACGGCATTCGAGCCGACTTCGAAGCTGCTGCAGAGTTCGCAACTGGCGCCCTACTTCCTCGTTCTGGGCCGAGCTGCGATCTGGGTGGCGCCTGCGGAATTGCGTGCTCGTTTCTATCAGGGTCTGGACTTGCTCCATCAGGCTCCCCAGAAGCTAACCGGCTCCCATGCTTCCCCGCCGAAATAGGCCGCGGTGCAGTGAAAAATTCATAGTAAAGAGAGAGATGCATCGTGAAAGATCAACTGGAAGCACTTATTCTGCAGATGTACCGAAGCAATATTCTTTATTCCGAGGGAGTACGAGAGTTCAAGAAGCGGTTCATCCTGACAGTGTTGCAGGAAAACAAAGGCAACCAGTGCCGCGCCGCCCGGGAACTAGGCATGCACCGCAACACCCTCAGCCGCACCATCAGTGAGTTGAAGATTGACGTCCGTCAGCTGCGCGATGGCGTCAAGCGTCCGCCTCGCAGCGCCCGTCCCGTCACCATGGAAAAAAAGATCGTCCGCTAATTCTGACCAGTCCAGCAAGGAATGGTGGCCCGGTGAAACGGGCTGCGTTTCTTCGTCGCCTTGAGTCCAAAAACTAAAGGCAGCCCTTGCGGGCTGCCTTTCAATGACCATACTGTTCTGTTACTGGGAGGCTGGCCTATGGTGCACCGGTGGCTTCTTGGTTGTGGGCGCGGCCTTGGCTCTCAGTAGTTGCCCCTTCTCCATGACCATCATGAAGGGACTTGGAGTGTACGAAGCGGGCTCGCCCTGGAAATCGAATGACGCTCCATCTTTTGGAATCAGCTTCACCGGAACTTTCTCTTCGAACCGTAGAGTGATGTCCGCTTTCTTCGCATCGATATCATCGGAGCTGCCCGCAATCATGAACTCGGTCGGGGTCGTGCTGATCACTGTGCCATTCATTTGCACGGCTTTGCCCTTGATGGCGTTCCAAACCGTAGCTTGATCGTCGGTGCTGCCATTGCTGAGCACGAACTCCCAGGTGGCGAAGTCCATTTTGTCAGGCGGCGTCGCCGTAATCATGTTGTGCGCCTGCTCGGCTGGAGACGGAGCGGGCTTGATGGCAACCTGGGCACCGTTGGCCTTGGCCGCTGCCAGCAATTCCGGCCAGCCATCTTCTCCCGCGTGAAACTTTACGTACTGCGAGTGCGCGTACTTCTCAATCTGCGGCTGGGCCGCCGGAGGAGCCACTGCCGCCGCGCGCGCCGCAAACCAGATTCCGTTCTGATAATCGGGAGGATTCTGCCCCAGATAGGCCAATGCCAGCGGATACACAACGCTGAAATCCGCAGGATTCGCGTCCACAGTCTTCCGCAGTGCCGGAACCGCACATGAGTAATCCTTGTCCTGCAGGCAAGAGATTCCGATGGCCGCGTTGAAAATTCCCTCCATCTGAGATTTGTTCTTTGTCAGGTCGGGGTCGGTCACCTTAGGCAGACAATCGAGTCCCTGCTGGCCATATTTCTTGCCGTCCGCCAGGAGTTGCTTCGAATTCGGGTCTCCCCCCTGCGCCATCACACGGTCAAAGTAGGACAGCAAGGCCAGCGCACGCACGTTGCAGGAGTCGCCCGTCACCAGCTTCTGAGCTGTCTCCATGGTCTTCTTCGCGTTGCCCGCCTGCTGGTAGGTCTGCATCAGAATTTCGAGCGCCTGGTTCTTCATGACGCTGTTGGGATACTGGTTGAGAAACGCTTCGAGCCCGCTGATTTTTGCATTGGGATCTGTCGCCTGCACGGCAGCCACGTAGGCGTTGTATTCAGCCGGATCCTTGATCACCGGCGCCTGTGCGGGGGCTGCGGGCGGCGCGGCCGGTTGTGTCTGGCCGGCGGGCGGAGTGGCCGGTTGCGTCTGCGAGGGCTGCGAAGTCGTCTGTGCCACTGTACTCGCCGCAATCCCAAGCACAACCGTAAGCAGAATCTTTTTCATCAGTATGGCTCCTTGGATCTTTTGGGGAATAAGTTTCCGGGAAACGTGTTCTCGAACTAGCAGCAACTGCATTCCATCTGGACCACTTTGCGTCCCGATCCTGCTCTGGAATGCCCAGCTTCTGGCAGGGCGCCGGGAAAACTAACCTGCTTCAACTCAACACTTCTAAACCTTTTCCCGGTTGGCCGGATTATAAGTACCTCTTCCGCCGAAGGCAAGCGACTTCCCAATCCTCCTCCTATTTATTGTTAAGATGCGCATAGCAGATGCGGCGGATGTTCTCGAATCTGCTACCCGCGTTCCCATCCGACTCGCAGGAGAGCCTTTTATTATGGACACCGAGCAACCTTTGGCTGGGCAAGTGGCAGTGGTGACTGGAGCAGGCCGCGGAATCGGCGCTGCCATCGCGCGGAAACTCGCTAAACTCGGCGCCACCGCAGTGCTCTGCGGACGCACGCAGTCCACGCTCGACGCCGCCGCGCGCACCATTCTCGACGCCGGAGGCAAGACCGAAGTGATTCCTTGCGACGTGACTCTTCCGCATCAACTCGAATACGCCGCGGCACGCGTCGACAGCACCTTCGGCCGCCTCGATATCCTCGTGAATAACGCGGGCGTGGGAGGTTTTACCAAAGTGTTGCACGAACTTCCGCTGGAGGATTGGGATCGCATCCTCAACACGAACTTGCGCGGCGTCTATTATGCCGTCCGCGCCTTCGTTCCCTTGATGATTCGCGCTCGTTTCGGACACATCATCAACATCTCGTCACTGGCCGGAAAAAATGCTCTTCCCAAAGGGGCGGCCTATGCGGCTTCCAAGTGGGGACTGAACGGTCTGACCTACTCCATGGCGGAAGAACTGCGCCCTCTGAATATTCGCGCGTCCGTCATCTGCCCCGGCTCGACCGAAACCGAACTCGGTCCGCACGAGGGCAAAAACCCGAAGAAGATGCTGCAGCCCGACGACATCGCCCACGCCGTAGGCATGCTGGTGACGCAAGCGCCGCAATCCTTTGTGAGTGAACTTCTGATCAGGCCAACGCAAAAGCCGTAGCCGGCGGGGAGTTCATGTAGGGACAACCGCCTCGGCTGATTTTCGCTAGAGCCTAAAACGAGCTCAGCAATTCTCTGTGCCCTCAGTGCCCTCTGTGGTTATTGCTTTTACCTTTCCCTACTTCTTGAACAAATTCTCAAAGGCCTGTCGAGCATCGTTCGGCCGCAAGCTGGCGGGAGTGGATGTTTCTTTTTCTCTGGTCACGCGAATCTGAAACAACTCGCACTGGTTGCGCGCGTCCTTTTTCGCGATCCGCTCTTTCACCGGTTGCATGCATTCAAACCGGCTCCCCGGATCGAAATAAGTGCACTGCTTGCACGAATGCAATTCGAATCCACACTTCGGACACTGTCCGCTACTTGGCATTCCCTGCAAGACCGTGCCGCATTGCGTGCATCGCGAGACCGTGTGCGTACCCGGCAGATTCACGGGCCTGGGGCCAAAGCTATTGTCCTTCTTCGGCGGCGGCGTGCCCGACTTTTCTGGGGCTCCCTTGCGCGACTCGCGGTCGCGGTCCTGATAACCATGTTGCCGGTATTTAGCTGACACAGTTCCTCCCAAGCTTGCGGCCCGTATTGTCTCCCCAGCGCGCCCCCTGCAGCAAGGGCACGAACGTGACGGTTTCCTCAGCCTTGGCTCAGGTCAGGCTCTGTGGGCGTCTCGAAGGCATTCTGCGCCGAGGACGAGGGTGCCCTCGGGATAGCCGCCGGGACGGCGGCGCTACCACTACAATATTCTCATGATCCACGAAATTCTTCCCGTCGGCCCGCTGCAGTGCAATTGCTCCGTTATCGGCGACGAGACTACCCGCGAAGCCATGGTCATTGATCCGGGCGACGATATCGACGACGTTCTAGCTCTCATCCGCAAGCACAACCTGCAGGTCAAGCAGATCGTCATCACCCACGCTCACATCGATCACGTGGGCGGAGCCATGAAACTCCGAGCCGCCACCGGCGCTTCCATTCTGCTCAATCAGAATGATTACGCTCTTCTGAAAATGCTCGACGCGCAAGCTGCGTGGATCGGCATGCGGTCTCCCGGCAAAGTCGAAATCGATCGAAGTGTCACCAGCGGAGAAACTGTGACTGCCGGATCACTCAGCGCCAGCATTCTGCACACCCCCGGTCACACCGAAGGCAGCATCTGCCTCTATTTCCCTGCCGAGAACAAGCTCATCGCCGGCGACACTCTCTTTGCCGGTTCGATCGGACGGACTGACCTGCCGGGCGGTTCCATGCAGAAGATCCTGCATTCCCTGCACGACACCGTTCTGGTCTTGCCCGACGAGACGGTGGTCGTACCCGGCCATGGCCCGCTAACCACGATTGGCGAAGAGCGCGAGACCAATCCCTTCCTCATTAAGAGTTAAGACTCACCGCGAAAGACGCGAAGACCATAACCGCGAAGGACACGAAGGTTCACGAACGAAATCTTCGTGCTACTTCCAGATTTCGGCGACAAAACAGCGGAGGATCAATCCTCCGCTGTTCGTACGTCTTGTGCAGTGAGCGACTTATTGCCGAGCCTACTGGTGGTCCATATGCTCGTGTTCTTCGTGTTCCTCGTGGCTGTGGCGCCAGTTCCAGTACTCGCGCTGTTCTTTGCGCCTTAGGTGGTCATAATCGACGTATGCACGGTGCCGCGTTTCCAGCCAGTGACGGTAAACGTCATCCTCGCCCCTGTTCCAGCTGTGGTAATCCTTGTGGTAAGGGTCATAGACGCGCCGCTCTCGTTCTTCTTGCTCGTGACGCTCGTGTTCATCCTGTGGCGCAGCCATGGCAAAGGCGCCCAAGGGAGCCAGCAGTGCAGCCGTGAGAATCAGGGACCCGACATATCTTTTTCCACGATGCATAGTTTTCCTCCTGCCCTAGGATGTCGATCTGCCCGGCAGGGTTGGGGCTTAAATACCTCTACTAGCGGAACTTGCATTCAGTCGCCTTCACCCTTGAGGCTGGCCTCGCGCCTGAAGTCCGAGTGCTGAGCTGATTATTTCGCTGCCTTCCAGAATTCATATCCCATACGCGATTTATTCCATTCATAGTACGTTCACACTAGCCAAGTCGCTGTAAACAACGCCAAATTCGACATCGGCGGTTTGGTGGGCCGATTGCACAAAGAAGAGGCACAAGCGCTACCCAGGAACCTTATGCCACAAGAGATTTCAGTTTCATACCAAGCGATCAAGAGCAAAGTCTACCGTTTGATCGATTCCCTGGTGGTCGGTGAGAAGAGCGAATCGGAAGTGCAGGACTCGATTCGCCGCTGGTGGGCTCTGATTCATCCAGCCGACCGGCCGATCGCTCAGAAATACCTGTTAATGGTGCTTGGACGCTCCGCTTCTGCGCTGGACAGCATGGGCGATGCGTTTCTTTCCGTGAGCAGTTGTGAAGTAGCCGGGCCACAAATGGTCGACTCCCAGCTAGCCGGCAGGCGCCTGCGGGTCTTGGAACGCATGGTTAAGGAAAATTCTGTCCGAACCGCAGTATAAGCTGACTCCCGTCGACCGAAATATAGAATTTACAGTTGTCCCGTTGCGCGCCGAACTACCTTCCGTTGGAATCGTCGGTCTCATCCTTGCATAATTTCACGTGATCAAGTGGCGTTTCAATAACACACGTTTGACCTGTTCATCAGTGCGGCGCCGATGGTGTTTGCCGACCGGTCTGGCTCCCGATCGGCGTGATTGTCTTGGACCCGAGACTCCACAGCGGTACGCCACCACCGCGGCCAAAGTGCCCTGGAGAGCGCGGGGCGTACCGATCCCGAAAAGCGTCCGCATGCGCGAGCAACCGCTTGAGCTCGTTTTGGTGGCCGCGCACGTGCACGCGCCGGAATCATCCGGCTCGTAGAGCCGACATGGTCGCTCCAGCGGTGCGCCGCGTTTCCGCAGGAGGCGTGCCCAGGTCGCAGCCATCAACAACAACTTAATGTACATCGCAGCAGGCCCGGCAGGCCCATGATTTCCGCATACAAGAGTTGACACTAATCTTCGACGAAATCATCGAAGCAGAGCTCGGCCAGCCGCTGATTCAATCGCGTGTAGAATGGGTGCTTGGCAGCCGTCGGAAATTCGTCGCCACCACCTGCATTTCCGGCTGCCGCTCGCGGAGACCTTTTCCCATGGACATGTGCAAAGTGTAGTACACGAGATCGAGATCAATCCTGTCGATCCGTAAACGCGAACGGGAGGGTGTCATGGCAATCACACTCACGCAGCAGACCGCTTTGATCACAGGGGCATCACGCGGTATTGGCCGCGGTATCGCGCTAAAGCTCGCTGAGCAGGGGGTAAAAAGAATTGCAATCAACTACAAGGAGAACGATGCGGCCGCCAGAGACGCCGCTCGCCTCCTCAAGGAGCGCGGTGCGGCGCCGCTGATGATCAAGGCGGATATCGGCAAGGTCGCCGACATCCAGCGCATGTTCGAGACCATCAAGTCCGAATTCGGTGGCCTGGACATCTTCGTTTCGAACGCCAGAGCTACGCTCGCCACAGGCTTCTATGCGGAACCAATGGAGATCCCGCTGGAGGCGTGGCAGGCGACGTTTGACACCCAAGCGACGGAGTTCCTGGTTGCGGTCCGCGCAGCGGTGCCGATGATGGGCAAGAACGGCCGGATCATCGCCATCACTTATGCGCCCGGCGGGCAGACCGGCAGTTGGCAGCCTTGGGTCGCCATGGGCTCGGCGAAAGCCGCGAAGGAGGCGCTGGCACGTTATTTCGCGGTCGCTCTCGCCCAGAAGGGCATCACCGTGAACATCATCAGTCCGGGCGCCTGCGACGACAGCGTCCTCAGCGGGCTACCGCCCCAGGTATTCCAGATAATCAAGGACTGGCACGAGAGCGGCTGGACGCCCATGAGGCGCCTCGGCCTGCCAGCCGACGTCGGCAACGCCGTAGTTCTCCTTTGCACTGACCAGGCGAGCTTCATCACCGGCCAGCTGCTGTACGTGGATGGCGGCGCTTCCGCGATGGAGCCGGTCTTCCCGTTGGCCATCCAAGGCATCAAGTAGTGATCGAGGCGTTGTGCTGATCATGCTGGGCGCGGACGACCAGGCGTTCGTCCGCCGTGATACGCCTGACCACTAGCCACTTTGTGGGCTGCACGTCGGCCGTACAAGGGACGCAACTTCGTGTATTCAGTTAAAGACCTCTCGTGCCCTATTTGTGGAACAAAGATTAAGCTCTTCTCGTGCCGCCCCGCCCGCTTTGCGCAATCTCGACGTCTAGTAACGAAAGCGCTGTCCACGGGCGGCATTCGTAACCGCGGTATGAGAGCCTTTTCATAATTTCTGCGTTCGGTTGCGGCGATCATAGGGACTGGAGGATTCCTATGAAGTTCTGCAAAGCTGGTTTTCTTCTTGCGCTGCTTGCGGCGGTTTGTCTTCCGGCCGTCGCTCAGGATCAGATTCAGTTGAATGTTCCGTTCAATTTCTTCGCCGCCGGCAAGTCGCTACCTGCTGGGCATTATCAAGTGGAACGGCTTTTCGACGGAAACATGGCAGCATGGCGCCTGGTCAGCGACAACGGCCCGGCAACCGTAGTCCTCACGAACTCCGTCCAATCGCCGGAAACGGAACATCCGCCGAGTCTGGTATTCCGCAACACTGGCACAACGTATTCTTTGATCCAAATTTGGACTACTGAACATTTCGGCCGGGACTTGCCTCTGCGGGAGAAGGTGAAAACCACTCTTATCGCAGAAACGGAAAAGTACGTCGTGATCGAGGCTAAGTAGCCGATCCGCCAGCAGTCTTTTCTGCCAAGGACCAGCTCAGAAATGGGCCGGTCCTTGACTGCCACTGGACCACTAATCTCACTCCAGTACCAACTCGTGTCACGAAAGGATTGATTTTTACTTTCCTTCGCGCGGCTTCGTGCCCTTCGTGGTAATGGCTGTAGCCAGCCACGGGAAGAGCAGTGACGTCAAGCTAGAGTCACGGCGTCTGGGCGCCCTGGGTCTCGACATAGACGGCATAGAGCGACTGGCTCGCCGCCATGAACAGCCGGTTCCGCTTGGCGCCGCCGAAACAGAGGTTCGCGCACGTTTCCGGAAGATGAATTTTCCCGATCAGCGTGCCATCGGGCGCGAATACGTGCACCCCGTTGTAGCCTTCCGCGCCCCATCCCGCAGCGGACCAGACATTGCCATCCACGTCGCAGCGAATGCCGTCGGAGGAGCCTGGGGCCATATTCACAAACAGCCGACCGTTCTTCAATCGCACGCCATCTTCGACGTCATAGACGCGGATGGGACGCGGGTCGCCGGGTCGTTTGGGAATTCCGGTATCCACGATGTAGAGCTTCTTTTCGTCAGGAGAGAAACAGATGCCGTTGGGCTTATCCATGTCGCTGGCAACGACGGTCGCCTCGCGCGTTTTCGGATCAAGACGGTACACCACAGCGGGCAACTCGAACGCAGCCTTGTGCCCTTCGTAGTTCGACATGATCCCGTAACCGGGATCGGTGAACCAGATGGCGCCATCGGAATGCACCGCCAGATCATTGGGCGCGTTGAGCTTTTTGCCCTGAAAACTGTCCATTAGCACTGTGATCGTGCCGTCATGCTCGGTGCGCGTCAGCCGGCGGGAATCGTGCTCGCAAGTCAGCAGCCTTCCTTCCCGGTCTCGACAATTGCCGTTGCTGTAGTTCGAGGGGCTGCGAAAAACGCTGACCTCTCCGGTATCTTCCAGCCATCGCAGCATGCGGTTGTTGGGGATATCGCTGAATAGGAGATACCGTCCGTCCGCCACCCATACGGGCCCTTCCGCCCAGCGCGTGCCCACGTACAGTCGCTCGACTGCAGCATTGTTGACCTTGTATTTCGTGAAGCGCGGATCAACCACTTCCACTGCAGGGTCGGGATAGGCCACCGGATTTTTCCGTTCATGCTCGTCAGCAACGGCCCACGGTTTGAGCGCGAGCGCGGAAGCGGCGCCAGCTGTCATATTCATGAAAGTGCGTCTGTGCATTGGTCTCTCCTGGAGCAGCGGGAGTTTATCATGCCGCATCCCGCAGCGAGAAAGTTGCACGACGAGCCCCTGCACCTGCTCAAGTTCAGTTAGATATCGTAGTAGAGCGCGAACTCGTAGGGATGCGGGCGCTGGCGGATGGCGTCTACTTCCTTCGAGCGCTTGTAGTCGACATAGGTGCGCAGTAATTCCTCGGTAAACACTTCCCCCTTCAGCAGGAACGCGTGGTCGCGCTGCAGCGCGTCGAGCGCTTCTTCGAGCGAGCCAGGCATCGACGGAATATTCGACAATGCCTCGGGATCGAGGTCGTAGATATCTTTGTCGAGCGGCTGCCCGGGATCCATTTTGTTCTCGATGCCGTCGAGCCCGGCCATCAACATCGCAGCAAAGGCGAGATATGGATTCGAGCTTGGGTCGGGAGGGCGAAACTCCACGCGCTTCTCTTTGGGAGCGATGGAATACATGGGAATGCGACAAGCCGCCGAGCGGTTGCGCCGCGAGTACGCCAGATTTACCGGCGCCTCGAATCCCGGCACCAGCCGCTTGTAGGAATTTGTCGTGGGCGCGATGATCGCCGAAAGCGCCGGCCCATGCTTGATCAGGCCGCCGACGTACCACAGTGCAAGCTGCGACATGCCGGCATAGCCGTCGCCGGCAAACAACGGCTCGCCACCTTTCCACAGCGATTGGTGCGTGTGCATGCCGTTTCCGTTGTCGCCGAAGATCGGCTTGGGCATGAACGTAACCGTCTTCCCGTAGCGGTTGGCCACGTTCTTCACAATGTATTTGAAGAGCAGCATCTTGTCGGCGGAACGCAGCAGCGAATCGAACTTCAGATCAATCTCCGTCTGCCCACCCGAAGCCACTTCGTGATGGTGGCATTCCACGTCGATGCCGCAGTTCTGCATGGTCAGCAGCATTTCCGAACGCAGGTCCTGGTAGTGGTCGGTGGGCGGCACGGGAAAGTAGCCTTCGCGGTAGCGCGGACGATACCCAAGATTGTTTTCTTCCCGGCCCGAGTTCCAGCGGCCCTCTTCGGCGTCGATGTAGTAAAAGCCATACTGCTCGCGCTGATCGAAGCGCACGTTGTCGAAGATGAAGAATTCCGCCTCGGCGCCAAAGTATGCGGTGTCGGCGATGCCGGTCGAGGCCAGATACAACTCGGCTTTTCTGGCAATGTAGCGGGGGTCGCGGTCGTAACGCTGCTTGGTCACAGGGTCGACCACATCGCACACCAGCACCAGCGTCGGGACTTCAGTAAAGGGATCGAGCAGATGAAAATTGGCGTCCGGCTTCAGCAGCATGTCGCTCTCATGAATGCCGGCCCAGCCCCGGATCGACGAGCCGTCGATGCCGAACCCGTCTTCGAACGAACTCTCCCGCAACTGCTCAATGGGATAAGAAACGTGGTGCCACAGCCCGGGAATATCGGTGAAACGCAGGTCAAGAATCTTTGCTTCGTGTTTCTTTGCGAACCCTAGAACGGTCTTGGCCTCAGCCATGAAAACTCCTTGCCGGTAAGCACTTCCCTGCTGAAAACAGGCGCGCCATCGCGTGCAGTCCGGCAGACGGACAGGCTGTTACAATCGGTCGCGATGGTGCAAGACCGAAGAGTCTAAAGCCAGTCGCCAGCGCTGGCAATTCGATTGTTCTTATAGCTGGGATAACCGGACTTTATACTTGAGCTGTCAGCTATCAGCTCTCAGCTTTCAGCCCAATCCCGATTGATTTCCGGGATCTCCGCGCTGAATCGCCTTGGCTGACAGCTAAGAGCTGACGCCTGAGAGCTTCGTTTATGGACTTCGACCAGCTCGAAACGTTTCTCGAAGTGGCGCGGCACGCGTCGTTCTCGCGCGCGGCGGAGAAGCGTTTTCGCACTCAGCCTGCGATTTCGTCGCAAATTCGCGGGCTGGAGGAAGAAGTCGGCGCCAAGCTTTTCGACCGCTCCGGCGGCAAAGTATCGCTCACCGCCGCGGGCAAGGCCTTTCAGAAATACGTCGAGGACACTCTCGACGCCCGCAAAGCGATGCTCGTCGCCATCGCCGAGATGGAGCGCGTGCCCCGCGGAGAAATCATTGTCGGCGCGAACGAGGGCACCTGCCTGCACATCCTGCCCTATGTTTTTGCCGATTTCAAAAAACAGTATCCAGACGTCTCAGTCAACATCAAGCGCGCCGACTACGGCAAGATTTTGGAATCGATCATCGACAACTCCGTCGACTTCGGCGTGATTTCTCTTCCCGTAACCGATCCGCGCCTGACCGTGGTCCTCATCCATCGCGACGAGTTGATCGTCATTGCACCCCCTCAGCATCCTCTGGGAAAAATGAAATCGGCCACGATTGCCGATGTTGCCAAGTTTCCATTGGTCGTGCCCAAGGCTGGACACACCCGGGACGCGATCGAGCAACTTTTTCACGAGCGCCGGCTGAAGCCCAACTTCACCATGGAACTCGACTCCAGCGAATTGCTCAAGCGCTTCGTGGCCGCCGATGTAGGCATCGGCTTCATCGCCCGCTCCAACGTCGAGGAAGACGTTCGCGCCAAAGTTCTGGCCGCCGTTCCCATAGCCGACGCCCAGGTCCGCCGCGATCTGGCGCTGGTCTTCCGCAAAGATAAAGCCCTTAGCCGCGCCGCTCTCGCCTTCATCGACATTGCGGTGAAACGCAAATCTACGGAAGAATTGGTGCAGACCCCAACTCGATGACCAACCGGTGGATGATCAACGTGTCAACGACCCGGGCGACCTTCAAATTACTGCTACTGATATTCCTTGCAGGCATTCCCGTTTGGGGCCAGGGCACGTCTTCGCAAAAATCGCTGGCGCAAATGCCGGCCTCGGCTCGTCAGTTGATTGCCATCAAAGTTGTCGGCAGCAAGCGATATTCGGAGCAGGCGGTCGCGGCTGCAACCGGCTTGCAAATGGGCGCTGCCGTTAACGACGACGACTTCAAAAAGGCTGCGCGCCGCCTCGGCGATATGGGAGTTTTCACCGACATCGCGTACAGCTACTCATATTCCCCCGCGGGAACCAAACTCGAACTGCACGTCACCGATGCGGAAAAGTTTGTTCCGGCACGCTTTGAGGATTTCGTGTGGTTCTCCGATGCCGAACTCCGCCAGCGCATTCAGCAGCACGCCCCGCTGTTTGACGGAGAGCTGCCCTTAAATGGCCGTCTGGTGGACGAAGTTTCCGACGTGCTGCAGGCCATGCTGGTCGAGAAATCAATTCCCGGACACGTTGAATATTTGCGGGTGGGCAAACATGACGGCCCCGTCGAGGCGATCAGTTATCACGTCAACGACGTTCTCATTCGCGTCCGCAATATCGAGTTCACCGGAGCCGACCCTGCCGATTTACCCGCACTCGAAGCTGCCGGCCGCAGGCTTCCTGACCGCGAGTACTCCCGCACGCGCCTGAATCAACTGGTTCAACATCAGCTTCTGCCGGTGTTTTACGAGCGCGGTTACCTGAAAGCGCAGTTCGGCGAGCCCCAACCAAAAGTCGTGAAGGAGCCCGGCGCCGAAACCGAGGAGGGCCCACGGAACCAGACCGTCGTCGATGTCACGTTCTCTGTAACTCCAGGCCAGCAGTACAAGCTCAAGGGCCTGGAGTGGTCCGCCAATCGTGTGTTTCCGATCGAGAGGCTTGAAAAGATGGTCCGCGCCGAGATCGGCCAACCCGCCAACACAATCCGACTGGCGGATAACCTGAAGGACGTGCAAAAGCTCTATGGGTCGCGCGGTTATGTTGCATGCTCCATCAAGACCGAGGCCGCATTTGACGATGCCGCAGGCACGGTCGCATTCCGCATCGATATTGCGGAAGGGGACGTCTACCACATGGGAGAGCTGGAATTCCGCGGCTTGGACAATAGCCTGACGGCGAAACTTCGTAATGCCTGGAAGATCCGCTTTGCGGATGTTTATGACTCGACCTACCTCAGCGAATATCTCCCCGCCGCCCGCAAGCTGCTCCCCGCCAACCTGGACTGGGAAGTGGACCCGCACGTCACCGCCAATGTGCGCGACAAGACGGTCGATGTCGATCTCATCTACTCGGTCAAGGCCCCGAAATAGGGTTACGCACGCCTCAGGACTTGGCCGAGGCGCTTGTTCGTTTTTCGTAACAGTTTCGCCACGGTTCTGAGAAGCCGCATCCCGTCGGTTACTCTAAAACTCCCTTTTTTCAGTAACAGCGGTTTCGGCCCGGGCCCTCCCCTACACACTCCGGGCTCCTAGGCGGGGAGCGCGCCTGCGCTTCCCGCGCTTTTTTGCCCAGTGAGCGGGATAACTTGTAACCTCACGCCGCTTGGTTCATCCTTTAGGAAGAAGCTGCGCTCCCCCACCACTAGGGTGCCAGCCTCCAAGGAGAATCTGTGATGAATGCACGAGTTGGGAAAGTTGGATCTCTTCTATTGAGCCTGATCGTGATTGCAGGCCTGTCCGTTTCCTCCGCATTCGCGGCCAAGGCAAAAACCTTCACCGGAAAAGTCAGCGACTCAATGTGCGGCGCCAAGCACATGGAGTCCAATGACGAGGCGGGCTGCACTCGCGCCTGCGTCAGCAAGGGAGCGAAATACGCTCTCGTCTCGGGCGACAAGGTTTACACTCTCGACACCACCGACAAGGCAGCCTTGGCCACTCTCGACAAACAGGCTGGCGCCAATGTCACGGTTACCGGAACCGAGAACGGCAACACTATCACCGTGACCAAGGTGACCGCCGCTCCTTAAACGCGCTCTGCTCGACATTCAGCGGGGACGCGCCGCGTTCCCCGCATTTTTTTTGCCTTTCGCCTGCAAATTCATATTCCCTTTACAAAGCATTGTGTTAGATTGTGCATTCTCAACACTCAGTTTTTCTTTTCGGAGGACTATCGAATTGGGCAAAGACATGGTTCCGAAGCGGATTTTCTTTACCAAGGGAGTGGGGAAACACCGCGAGCGGTTAACTTCGTTCGAATTGGCGTTGCGCGACGCCGGGATCGCTGCCCAGAATCTGGTTCGAGTCTCTTCGATTTTTCCGCCCAACTGCAAGTTGCTGGCCCGCAAAGAAGGCGTGAAGTACCTTCATCCCGGCGAAGTGGTTTTCGCCGTGGTCGCCGAAAATTCCACTCGCGAACCGCACCGCCTGCTGGCCTCATCGATCGGCGTCGCCATTCCCGCCGACCGTAACACCTACGGCTACCTCAGCGAGCATCACTCCTTCGGCGAGACAGAAGACGCCGCCGGAGAATACGCCGAAGAACTCGCCGCCGAAATGCTAGCCACCACGTTGAACGTAGAATTCGACCCTGATCGCTCCTGGGATGAGAAGAAGCAGATTTACCGCCTCTCCAACAAAATCGTCCGCACCGCCAACGTGACGCAGTCCGCCGTCGGCGACAAGCGCGGCCTCTGGACCACGGTGATCGCCTCCGCGGTATTGATCTTCGACTAGGGGACGACCTCGCAGCCACCAGCAAGACGGCGGCTGCCCCATCTTTCGCGCTTTTCGAAAGGTGGGAACCACGGACGCTCGACGCCACGCTTTTCGCCCATCGCGGCACAATCTCTTTGCACCCACGCCTGGGAACCTTGCGACCATCGTTCGAGTACCCACCCTTCGAAATCGCGTTGATGCTAATCGCACAAGAACCAGAGGGCAGCGCCATTTTCTTTGGATCGATTTATAAGTACTTGAATCTAATATGCTTGATAGAAGACAAAGTCCAAGAGGGAGTAAAACTTTGGTAATCTCCCGTGCTCCCGGATGTAACACTCTGTTAACGGATATCGGCTATCATAGTTGTGGTAGGAAAGACACAGATCGAGGAATTTCAGTGGATATCGAGACACGTAGAAAGAAGCAGCAGGCCCTGATGGTCCAGCTCGTCGAGCGCAAGGTGCGGTCGCGCGCCAAGCAGCTCTACGAAACCCGCGGCCAACAGGAGGGGCAGGAGCTGCAGGATTGGTTTCAGGCAGAGTCGGAAATCCTTGGAAACAGTATCCTTGCGCCCCTTTATCGGCGCATGCGAACGGGCAGCGAGGAAGTCAAAGAGAACGACGCGGAGGACTTTTCCGCTGAGGACTCAAACGCCTACGAAACCCGCGCCTGATTGCGCGACACAATCTCAGAATCGAAAAGGGGACGGACAATGATCCGTCCCCAATCTATTTCCGGGCAGAGACCTTCGCGCCCTTTCGAGCACTACCACTTTTCTTAGCCTTGTCCAAGCGCTCGAGCACCGCAGCCACGATGATAGGCAGCCCTACGGTCGCGTCCACAAAGACCTCGCCGAACTTTCCGCCTTCCGCTGGCGGCACGAACTTGCCCCACGAAATCGCCTCGCTATACGGACTGCCAGATAGTCCGCCCCAATGCACCGGCTCGGGGCAAATCCTGAGTCCGTAGTGATAGCGCTTCAGAGGCACATTCTCTCCCAGTCGCCGGTGCCGCAGCTCGATAAACGGGCCAAACTGTTGCGACCAGTTGCGCGGCACGCCGCCGCCGATAGTAAAAATTCCCAGCTTTTTCTGGCGCAGCAGCGTCGCCGCAAAATGCTCCAGGTCTTCGAACGGATCGAAGCGGATCTTATGTCGTCCGGTCGACTCGCGCAGCCGGTTGTTCAACGCCGTGTCGAGGCCCAACTCCGAGTCGCTGAACGCCGGCACAAACACCGGCACTCCCTGTTCATACGCTGACTTCAGAATTCCGCGCTGCCCCTGGTTGCGCTTCGCCAGATAAGCTCCAATGGCGTGGTTCAGCTTGTAGGAGCACATGATCTCGTTGTGATCCCAAGCTTCGAGCACGGCCGCCATGACTTCCTCAACGTCGTCCAGGTTTTGTTCGGGCTCGAGCGTGTCGTAGACGCGGTTGTAGCCTTGCTCGTAAAGCTCCTCGTCAGAGACCTCCGGATTGGCGCGAAAGTGCGCGCGCCCCGTGGCCTCCACCAGTCCGTGCGCCATGAGCGCGCCCGTGGAGACGATCGCATTCACGATGCCCCGATCGATCAACTCGGTGATGATCAGCCCCTGCTTGGCCACCGTCATCGCCCCGGCAAGAGTCATCACGATAAACGCATCTTCGTCAAGGGCCATTGCTTCAAGCACGTCCGCCGCCTCACCCAACTGTCGCCCGGTAAACGCAGTCTTGGCCATGGCGCGGACCAGATCGTCGATCGACCTCACTTTGGCCAGGTCCAGAGGCTCCAGCGGAATCAGACGGTCTTCAATGGGGTTATGCAGATGACGGTCTTTCCCTTCCCCACCGGGCGCGTGCCCGTGTCCCTGATTTGAATCTTTCGAATTGCTATGATTGCCTTGTTTCAACGCGAACCTCCCAAGCCGCCTGCTATTACGATCCCCGATCCACTACTCTACAGGAACCACAGGACAGGATGCCACGCGCGAGACACATGTAGGGACAGCCGCCTCAGCCTGCCTGAGCGCGGTCGAAGGGGCTGCCCAGTCGAGCGAAGCTCGACCGCACACGCCAGTCCTCGGCTACACTGCCAGTGATGCCCGGCAAGCGCAGTTTCGAAGATCAAGTCTCCGCTCTGGACGCGCTTCGCCAGCAGCCGGAAGCCGCTCGCCTGGAGCCGTTGCGCAAAGCGCTGGCGCATCGCAACAATTTCCTCGTGGCAAAAGCCGCCGACCTGGTACGCGAATTCCAGATCGCACAGCTGACGCCGGAACTGCTCAAGGCCTTCGACCGTTTCTTCGACAATGCGGTAAAGACCGATCCACAATGCTGGGCCAAGAATTCGCTAAGCCGTGCGCTGGTCGCGCTGGAGCATCAGGAGCCAGACGTTTTTCTGCGCGGGATGCGGCACATCCAGATGGAACCGATATGGGGAGGCCAGTCCGACACGGCCGGAACGTTGCGCGCCACCTGCGCGCTCGCACTCGTGCAGTGCCGCAATCTTACCGATGCGGATCTGCTGGGTCATCTCCTCGAACTGGCGGGCGACAAGGACAAGGCAGTCCGAACCGAGACCATGCGCGCGATCGAACAAGTCGGCTCGCCGCCTGCGTCGCTTCTTCTTCGACTGCGAGCCGTTCTCGGCAATGAGGAACCCGAGGTGTTAGGCGCGTGCTACAGCGGGATCCTGCGCCTGGAAGGCGCGAAGGCGATATCCTGGGTTGCGCGTTTCCTAGCGAGTGCCGATGACAACGCCGCCGAAGCCGCACTCGCGATTGCCGGAACACATTCTCCCGAGGGCTTCGAGGCCCTGCGGGAATGCTTCGTGAACGCTGACGATCCGTGGTGGCGTTCCGTTGTGCTTTCTGCCATCGCTCTCACTCGGCAAGACGCCGCGCTGGAATTCCTGCTTGATCTTGTCCGGACCGAATCACTGAACGCAGAAACGGCGATCGAAGCAATCCTCCGCTCCATGCCTTCGCAGGACGTGACCAATCGCCTGGAGAAACTGGTCGCCGGCAATCCACGACTGGCGCGAGTCTTCACGGCCAATCAGATGTCGTCACAATAATCGCATCGCGAGGTTGGCTGAAAGCTGAGAGCTGATAGCTGACAGCTACCCTGCTATATTGATTTCCGGAGGTCCGATCGCTTGCCCCCTGAAAAATTCCGCGTGGCGCTGGTGCAGATGTCGTGCGGTCCGGAGCCGGAAAAGAATCTGGAGAAGGCCTTAGGCCGCGTCGCCGACGCCGCCGGACGCGGGGCCAAGGTCGTGTGCCTGCCCGAACTTTTTCAAACCCAATATTTCTGCCAGCGCGAAGATCATTCGCTGTTCGACCTGGCCGAAACGATTCCGGGACCGTCCAGCGAAAAACTGGCTGCGGCCGCGCGCAGCAATGGAGTCGTCCTCATCGCTTCGCTCTTCGAAAAACGCGCCGCCGGCGTGTATCACAACACTGCGGCCATCTTCGATAGCGACGGTTCCCTGCGCGGGCTCTACCGCAAAATGCACATCCCGGATGATCCGCTCTACTATGAAAAGTTCTATTTCACTCCCGGCGACCTCGGATTCCGCGCGCTCGACACCAGCGCCGGACGGCTGGGAACGCTTGTATGCTGGGACCAGTGGTATCCCGAGGGCGCGCGCCTGACCGCATTGCAGGGCGCAACCGTGCTGTTTTATCCCACCGCGATCGGTTGGCATCCCGCAGAGAAAGGGGAGTTCGGAGAGGCCCAGCATGATGCCTGGCGCACCATACAACGGGGTCATGCCATTGCCAACGGTGTTTATGTTGCGGTGGTGAATCGTGTCGGCTTTGAGACCGGCAACATTCGCGGCAAATCGGCGCCCGGCCAAGGCCTCGAATTCTGGGGCGGATCATTTTTCTGCGATCCCTTCGGCCGCGTGTTGGCCGAGGCTTCTCACGACCGCGAGGAGATCCTGGTCGGAGACGTGGATCTGAAGGCACTGGAGGATATTCGCCGCAACTGGCCTTTTCTGCGGGACCGTCGCATCGATAGCTACGCACCCATCACCAGCCGGCTACTGGATTAGGAAACCTCCCCCTGTGTCCCCTAAATCGCGAAAATCTTCAAGTAAAACTTCAACTGCGGGGGATGCGCAGGGTGCAGCCGGCCACGGCTACCGCATGCCGGCGGAATGGGAACCTCATGCCGCTACTTGGCTGGCGTGGCCGCACCATCAAGATGACTGGCCAGAGAAGTTCGAGCCGATCCCGTGGGTCTATGCCGAGATCATCCGCAATTTGGCGAAACACGAGCGCGTCGACCTGATCGTGAAGAACCCGGCTGCGGCAAGACAAGCGCGTAACGTTCTGGAACGCGCCGACGCCCTGACCACCAACGTCCATTTTCACCGCTGGCCCACGGACCGCGTCTGGCTGCGTGATTCCGGCTGCATTTTCCTGACGCCACAGAAGAGCTCTAGCCATCCGGACAGCCGGGGGCGGCTGTCCCCATATAAAGAGCAAAGTCTTGCCCTCAAGTTTCGCTTTAACGCCTGGGCGAAATACTCCAACTGGCGGAAGGACGAAAAAATCGGCAGCCTGATGGCCAAGGCCGCCCACGCCAAGGAACTTCGGCCTCACGCCATGGGTGAGCGCATGGTGCTGGAAGGCGGATCGATCGACGTGAACGGAATGGGAACCGTTCTCGCCACCGAAGAATGTCTTCTCAGCAAAATTCAGGAGCGCAATCCACAAATGGCGCGCATCCATTACGAAAAAGCCTTCGCCGACTATCTGGGCGCGCCGCACACTATCTGGCTGGGACGCGGCATCGTCGGCGACGATACTCACGGTCACGTTGACGACCTCACCCGCTTTGTATCGCGGGACACAGTCGTCACGATGGTTGAGCCCGATTCCAAGGACGAGAATCATGCTCCGCTTCAGGCCAACCTGCGCCGCCTGCAAGTCGCACGCGATCAGAACGGAAGGCAGTTGACTGTCGTCGAGCTACCCATGCCGCAGCCGGTAATCTTCGAAGGCCGCCGGCTTCCTGCAAGCTATGCCAATTTTTACATTGCGAATGGCGTGGTGCTCGTTCCCGTGTTCAATCGCCGGAACGACCGCATCGCGCTTAACACGCTGACTCACCTGTTCCCTGCCCGAGAGATCGTGCCCATTTATTCTGGAGATTTCATCTGGGGCCTGGGAGCGATGCACTGTATGACGCAACAGCAGCCGGCGGAAAAACAGCCGTGAGCTATCCGCTTTCAGCCGTCAGCCAAATCGTAAACACTGGTGGTGTAAATTATTTTCTGATTTCAAGAATGAAAGACTCGTGCTTTGACTGACAGCTGACGGCTGACAGCTGAAAGCTCACATGCCAGAGATGACCACAGGTCGGCTGGAAGCCTTCAGTGATGGCGTGATTGCCATCATCGTTACCATCATGGTGCTGGAACTGCGCGCGCCATCGCAGCCCACACTGGCGGCGCTGTGGAAAGTTGCACCCATCTTCGTGAGCTACGCGCTGAGCTTCCTTGTCGTGGCCATCATGTGGGTAAACCACCATCACCTGATCCACGCTGTTCATCAAGTCACGGCTCGGCTTCTGTGGAGCAATTTGTATCTTCTGTTCTGGATGTCACTGGTCCCGTTCGTTACCGACTATCTGGGAAAGAATTATCGCCAACCGATGGCGGTAGCCCTTTATGGCCTGGACCTCACCCTGTGTGCCTCGGCGTTCTACTTGTTGCGGATCATCCTGGTCGAGCAGGACCGCCTCAATTCGGGGTTAGCGGAGTATCACATGTCCGTCCAGCGCAAGAATGCTTTTTCGGGGGCACTCTATTTGCTGTCGGTCCCACTCGCATATGTCTCGATCTTTCTTTCGTTTTTTATCTTTGTCCTGATTCCAGCGATGTACTTCTTGCCAGAAAAAAAGTTAACGGGACAACATGGTGAGTAAAGAGTGGCGCCGGCACCTTGCCGGCTGGCGCGGGAGCCTGCCCTGAGCGTGTCGAAGGGGCATCCTCGCCCTCGCTTCGTCAGACAATCAGCTGTTGTGGGATTCTACTTCTGATATAGCGTCGGCTGCGGGCCTTTTTCCAGCGTCTCGCGGTCCCAGATCAATCCGTCGCGCGTGTAGCTGGCTATTTCGAAGTCTTGCGTCAGTTCCAGCGCGTCGGTCGGACAGGCATCTTCGCACAGCCCGCAGAACATGCAGCGGCTTAGATCGTAAGTGAAGTTGGTGAGTTCTTTGCGGCGGGTTTTTTCGTTGCGCTCGCTTGATACCACAATCAAATGCTCAGGACATGCCAGAGCGCACAGATCACAGGCAATACACATTGTCTCGTCTGTGTCGGGGTTGACGTTCAGCCGCGGCGCCCCTCGAAATCGCTCCGCCACTTGCGGCCGCTCCAGTGGATACTGCTCCGTATAGATTTCCTTGGGATCTTGATAGCGGAAGGTAACCTTCAGCCCTTGAAACAGGTCGACGAGGAACACTTTGCGGAGCAAACTCGGCATGCCCATGATGAGGCTAGATTACCACTATCCGGCGAATCGCCAAAGCCGGTCACATGGGCCATTCCCCTTGAACATTGCCCCTGACAGTTTTTATTTCCAAACGTCTAATTGGATAAGACGGTCTTAAGGCTAGAGACCGGCATGGGGGAACTTTTCAGGCGGTCCATCCGTACCTTTGAAAAGAGGATGTCATGAAGGCCTACTTTACAAACCTGCCAACGCGCGTCTGGATACTGCTGGTGGTTCCGGCGGTCATGATTGCCTATCCGGTAGTGCGCTGCGTGATCCCAGCTCTAGTGCATGCGGTGGTGCCGGAAGCCGTGCGGACTGTACTGAGCATGATCTAAACTACGCTGTGAAGTTTGAGCGCCCTGCCCAAGAGTTTCCCGCAATGCCGTCGATTCCTGCATGCAGGTGAACCCGCTAAAATGCCAGTGGAGCGTCTCCCGGTGTCCCCACAAAAAGCAGCCACAGGCGGCCAGCCGAAGACCCAAGACCTAACACCCAAGACAGACGAGTTCTGGATGGAGGAAGCCCTGCGCTGCGCTCAACGCGGCCTCGAAGCTGGAGAAGTCCCCGTCGGGGCGGTCGTAGTGTGCGACGGCCGAATCGTTGGCCGCGGATGGAATCGCAACCTCACGGACTCCGATCCCACCGCTCATGCCGAGATTGTAGCCCTGCGCGAAGCCGGTGCCGCGGTTGGTAACCACCGTCTGGAAGACTGCGAACTGTTTGCTACAATTGAACCATGCGCCATGTGCGCTGGCGCCATGGTTCATGCACGTATTCGCCGCCTGGTGTATGGCGCGGATGATCCTAAAGCGGGCGCGGTGCATTCGGTCATGGCCGTCCTGAACCATCCGCAATTGAACCATAGGATCGAGGTTCGCAGCGGAGTGCTGGCCGGCCGCAGCGCGGAAGTGCTGCAATCGTTCTTTAGAAACCGTCGTTAGTCGTCAGTCGCTGGCGAAAAGGGTTGGATTGACGCGTAAGCTCAAATCCTCACCTGAGCGCTGTCATTGCGAGCGCAGCGAGGAATCTGCTGGGGATGACGGCCGATAGCTGATAGCCGACAGCTGTTTTCCGGAGAGGTGCGTGAGTGGTTGAAACGATCCGCCTCGAAAGCGGATCGTACTGCCCTACGCCATTGCAAACAAACCACTTAATTTGCCGATTATACCCGAAAGTGCCGTTTATCCGGCGAATTTTGAACAATTTTGAACATAATTTTCCTGCCGATTATTTGATTCCCTCTTGACGTAGCACAGAGGCCTGTCGTTCGGGCAACAATCCGAGCAGCCACTCGTCGAAATGCCGCGGCGGTGCTGCCGAGCAGTTGCCGCCATAATCGCTTCTGGGTGCAACATTCGCTGACTAATCCTGTCGGTTAACGCAGGACTCGACATAGGCCGTTGCTCCTGCTAAATCTGGGCTTGGGCGCAGTCGTGTACGAGCCTGATGGCAACACGCCTCCCGATTTCTTGGTCAATGGAACAATTGCTGTCGAAGTGCGCCGTCTGAACCAGAATGAAATAATCGAGTCAGGGCATCGCGGGCTCGAAGTAACTCAGATTCCTCTCGATGCTGGAGTGCGGAAGTTGGGTAGTGTCCTAATACTTAGGACACTACCCGGAAGTTGCTAGCATCGCTCGGTCCCTCACAACCAGGTGTCAGCTGGTTCGTTTGCTACGATTTTCGGTCGGCCACTACCCGAGTGGAAGGAACTGCGTTCCGCGTTGCGTGAGTATCTGCTGACCTTCGGTGCCAACCCAGTACCGAAAGGGAGTTCTCTGCTACGATCCTCTGCTTCGCGATCGACTCGTAAAACGCAACTCGCTGAGTACGCGTCAGATGACGATGGTCTTTGCAAAGTTCTCGATGATGGTTCGTGCCACTCGCTCGCAGGTATTGACCTCGACGTCGGTCGCTACCCAAAAGGACCGGGACGAATTCGTGCAATCCATAGCCAAAGCTGGCACATTGGATATCCATTCGTGGGGGCCGCGTGAGTTTACTGATGGTCCCTATTTACTCGAAGCGCCTTGGCGTCCGACATGGGATTTAGACACATGGGAAAGCGATGAATGGAATGGGTGCACAGTGCCAAGGAGATTCCCAGTAAGCGAGTACCACTGGGAGTCTCATTTGGATCTGACCTTACCTGACGGGCACATTGAACTGCTGCCGTCACCATGGATCATGCGCACGCTGGGTTTACGGAAAAACCTTCAGTGCGGGGGTACGTATCACGATTCGTTTGGAGACGTGCAGTTCCTTTACGGCCGAAGTGCGAGGGATGGACGGTTTGCTTTCTTTAAACATGGCTCATTCACCGCTTATCTCAAGGGTGAATCGCTCGAACCAGTATGGTTATATCTCAACGAACGCAATTCAATAATCGGGGGAACGGCCGCTGCATGGCGGCGAACAGAGGGTGTGGCGTGGCTACAGGGGAATACCGTTCGCACCGCGACTTGGCGGCACGATCAAACAAGAAAGCAGAAATAACGATTGAATGGATGTGCACAGTTCCGACAAGAGTCTACGTAGATACTCGAGGCGACTCTATGAAACGGCAGCCGTCATCGCCTTGAGCATTTCGGGTATTTCCTCTTCTCTTATCTTTACTTGGGCGCCATGGCGAATCGGATACGCGAGACAATTACTTGCGACCTGCGAGAGCACTGAGTCTTGCTCGATGCGCCGGGACAACCAGCGGTGTATCCAATAGGAGCCGATCATCCTTGTCTTTGTGCGGGGATCGCTCTGCGGAATAATGTACTGCGGTCTCGTTTCAAGCCCCAAGAGCAATCCTCGAAAATTCTCAGCCAAGGGAATGCCGTACACGATACGTCGATTGCCGTGTTTTAAGAGCAGGTCGCTAGGCAAACCGACAAGAGTCAAGGCCTCTCTCATTTTTCGCATCAACGGATTGACGCCCTCGCCAAAAATGCTGTTGACCTTTCTTCCTTGTTTGGATCGACCTAGCAGCGCGTCTGCCAACCGGACGGATTCCTTACTGAAATGGAAAGATCCAAACCCCTGGCTCGTTCCAAGTTCTTCGTACCGCAGATATAAGCCTGTCTTTCCACCAACCACCTCGGCGGGCAACTTGACGCGGTTGTATTGACTAGATCCATTTCCGTAGAGGCTCGTCGTACATAGCAGCACGAGTCGAGGAATTCTCTGTACTTTCTTTCCCTTCATGCCGGAGGCAATTACGCTAACCTGATCTGCATACCTTTTTGCGTAAGCTCGAACCACTTCGGGGCTACCCATGAGCAGACAGGTCAGTTTACCTCCTAAAATTGCGTTGTATGGCGCAACAGCGCCGCAGACCATGACGTCCATCATGCCAATGCCAACACGCTCTGCCTTACCGAATCGCACAACCCGTTTCAACGCATCCCGAACATTCGGCTGTTGAAGAACTCGGCGTAATTCTTTCTTTGAGAGAGACTCAAGATTTGCCTTCTCCAGAACCCGCTGGACGTCCAGGAGGGCGGCCAGCCGATTGCACCGTTTGCTCCGATATAAGTATGTTTCAGCCAGAGCAGTCCAATCTTTACTGGTACGTGCTTTGCCACTCTTATGGGCGGCGCTTTCCGGACTCTTGCGATGCCGCTTTATCGCCCTTACTGCCTCCGTACGAAGCTTCGTGGTTACCATCGGAGACGTTGCTCTGAGGTCTCTAGAGGTGAGCAAACCATCCTTTATAAGGTCGGCGGTGTGAATTCCTTTTAGAAAATCTCGCATATGTCCAAGTAGGCAACGAATCGTTTTCCTGTCGGGATTGGCGGTCAAAGCGGCAACCGCAGTGTCGGAATCCCATCCGATCCACTTGTCACGAATCGACTGCTGAATGACTGAACTTGCCAGAGCCGCAATCCCAATTACCGGGTGACCAGGAACCGCACGGTCACGAACCAGAATCATGAGGTTACGCCCCGGCACGCTGCGATAAATGTTGACCCATGTATGGCGAAAATATCGCCAAATGTCATTCAATCGCAGCCCTGTCTCGGAGCAAACCGCATCTGGAGTCACAAACTGCAGATATGGATCGATGATTCCCGCCAGACAGCGAGTTCGCTCATGCGGATCTTGATGCCTTGATGCTCGACGGAGTCTGAGAGCAAGGTCTTCGCCGTCCCGAACCACGGAATAGATGGAATGCCAGCCCTTGGGCGTGAGCCGTCTCCGCTCCATCCCTTTGATGAACTCCTGTACGGACGGTTCACTGAGTTGTGCGTCACGTTCAATCAGGTGCTTCTGGCGAATCCGGTCCTTCTGAAGAACAACGGATTCATCGTGCTTTTCGGGGGGAAGCAGAACGATTTTCGAGTGCCGGTTCTCGACGGACCATCCGTGCAATGCAAGGTCGATCAGCAGATTGCATACCAACATTAGTCTGAGTTCGTCGATCGTCGGCAGTTCAAGGTATCCGCAGGCTTCCGCCCGGAGTTGCCTGACCTTTTCGGCAAGGTTCTCAGTGGAATGAAATGCACGTCTAAGCCGTCGGCAAAACAGAACTAGTTTGGCCTGAAGACGGCCGACATCGGGAGCAATCGGAATGGCTTGATTCACACATTTCAACATGAGGCTTTAGGATAAGAAAGCTGCCACAGCATCACTCCAGATTTGGCGAAACCGCCTCATTATCTCACGGACTCTTGGCCCATTTACGAGGCATTCCGCTCTAGCACACGAAATGAGCAGCAGCAGCACGTACTGGAGTGCTTCCTGTCGGCCTCCGGCAGTGTTGGCCGAAGCCAGTTGCCGATATGCGCTGGAATAGAAGGGATGGCATTCGTTTATATTCAGCGATAGCAGCCCGTCGCGCAGTTGGGCTGAAAAGAACAGGTTGTGCTCTTCGGGGTTGTGGGTGACTGCGAACCGTAATCCATGGACTCCGTCGTTGCGCTTCCTCAGCAGCTTCAGTCCAGGCAGTTTGTCGTTGGGGGTTGAACTCTCTCGCAGCGACCGCGGGGGTTCAAGCAGGTGGTCCCTTGTCTGCAGACGGTTTAACGTGCGGCTGCGTATGCCTTCTCCCTTAATGCTCATGAATTTGTTGCGGACACGACTGTTAAGTTCACGAGCAATCCGCTCAATTTCCGGTGTGAGAATCGACGAGAGCAGTTGAGTGGGATTGATCTTTTGCTTGCTGTGCGTCACCCCAAAGAGTTCATCCAACTCCGGAGTAAAGGCCACTTCGCATCGCCACCAGTCATCGTAGTTCTCTTTGCGCTTTGTGCCCATAAAATACCAGCCATAGTCGATTTCTCTGCCAGCCCGAACAATCGACACGCCTGCATTTTTCGCGATGCCGAGATCGTTTTTCTTCTCATTCGAAAAATGGTGCCACTTTTTAATAGGTAGTTCGGAGAACCGAACCAGAACGACGGAGACCGACGCGCGGGACTTAACAAATGCTGGCACCCGAAGTTTGTATTCGAGTGGGGGACCATAAAGCTTCGCGCCCGAAAGGTTACCATCTGGTGCGAGGAAGAGCGGATCAAACGGCCGGACTTGGATTCCATTGACCTTGATCAACCGACCGTCGTGGATGGCCTGGCGGAAGATGCGCCCGAAGTCAGCCAGGAGCTTGAGTTGGAGAGTCTGGATATTATCGCAATCAAGCCGATCGCACTTGCTGAGGACTACGACGGTACCGCTCCGAGTGCGCGGGCGGATCGAGACCTGAGCGATTCGTGGCGTCGGCACTGTGCGCATTGAATTCGTCGCTATTTCGTCCACATCCAAGTAACTGCTCCAGACTCGCGATGAATCGGTCCAGGTGTACACCTCCAGCCGCCGCGCCTGGCTCAGCCCCCCGTTTGGCAGCCCCATGCCATAGCGCCCCGTCGCCACTCGCGAACCGAACCGCGTGGTACCGCCGAACTGAAGGGCAAGCCGCAGCACTGCCGGCGTCATGCCGGTCCCATCATCCGTAACTCGGATAATCGATTTATTGGTTGCGGTGGTACTTACCGAATGCTCAATGGTGACGTTGACGTGTTTCGCGGATGCCTCCAGGGCATTGTCAACGAGTTCGGCAATGGCCGAACCGGTGTTTTTATAGCCGGTGTCTCTAGTAGCTTCGATGAATGACTGTAGGGCAACTATGGGAAAAGCGTTCATTGGGCCTCCAAGCGGCAGGGCAAACCAGCTTCGTATGAGACGTAATTGGATGTTACGAAAAGCACCAAATATTAGACGTAACTCTTGACATCAGAAGGGTTTGGCACCAGAATTCCTATTCCCCCTTGGCGAATTTTTGGCTGAACGGAAGTAGAATCTGGATGTCTAGCTACGTGTCTGCCTTGGGGGCGTACAGTCCCCAATTAAAATTCACGGTCATCAAGTGTCTTGGACACATCGCCGAATATTGCGGGGTGCGATGACCCTTAATGATTGGCAGCGAAAGCTGGGGTCGCATTTTTCCGAACTGCAGCAGCTTCGCCTCAATCACCCGAGCGCGAACCCAATCCTCTATGCTCTGGAACACGACCTAACCGAAGTCGAGGTCGCCGAACTCCGCCAACAAATCCATGAATGGTTGAAGTATTCGGGCCCTGAGCATCGCCATTTTTTGGCGTGGGCTGTCTATTCGGCTGAGATTGGGTACCAATACTCCGGCGAAGAATATTGGACGACATTTTGTCGGCTTACGCCAGCCTGGCAGGACTCTCAAAACAACCGAGATCACATTAGAAGTGCCTTCGAGGAATTTCACCGGAAGTTCGGCGCCACGAAACCACAAGGGCCATGGGCGGAACAGTTCACAATTATTTGTTGGCCGATTACACACGCGATCCTGCCCAAGGACCTTCAACGGGAACTCGCCTACGTACTCTACGAACTACGCGGTTCCTTTACGCCGCAGCTCTTGCATAGTCCCGAGTTGCTCGGCCAGCGAATTGAGGGCGCCGCACTGAACTCAGGATCGCGATTTCGCAAATTCGCCGAAAACCGTGTTTTGGCAGGTCAAATTGCCACCGCTCTGCTTCTGAGCGAAGAAGACAAAGAAGAAGCTCTCATCCTGCCCTCAACTTTGGATCGGATTGCAGCCGATCTGGACAAAAACCAACGTTCCAAAGACTGGCTCGGAGATGCCCGGCGAAGGGCCAATCAGATTCGATTCCGCGGGTTCTCGCGCTCGACCGACGATGATCCGACGGAACTCGTTTCAGCAACTGGCAGCATTCTGACCCCGCTGCAGAAAGAGATCCTTGAACTTGGCCTGGAACCCAAACTTTTCCTCAGAAGAACGGGACCGGACACCTGGGCCGTCCAGCTTGAACTGCCAGACCTAACTTCGCTAATTCAACGATTTCCTGGCCTGCGGGCAGTCGTTGCCGGCCAAAGATGCACGATCGCCGGAACCGAACGAACCCCTCTTCATCCAGGGACTCTTCTCTATGGTCGGCAAGTCGTCGCACTTGGCCGGTGGCCATCATCCGGAGAACTGCTTCTCAATTTTGAAGGTTTTGACCCAAACCTAAAGTATTTGCTGACGATGGAATGTCTTCTCCGGCCCGGCCCCCGGTGGCTTTTCAAGGTAAGCTCCGATGGTGCAACCGCGGCACACGTCAAGACAGGGATTGTTCAACCTGGTTGTTCCTACGTATTGATCAGCCGCAACTCATCGGATTTGAGATCGCCGACTCTCCATTGCGCAATCGCTGCCGTGAGTTGCGAAGGGATTTCTGCCACACGCCTTGATGTTCCCGACGTCCTATCAAAAATTTATGTCGACGAACTGCGGGATCTGTCTCTTGCAACGGCGAGCGAGGTACAGGTTGCGCCGGTGGGCCTACCCGCAGCAAAGTGGGACGACCTTGGGACAGCAGAATGGCTTTCGACATATCAGCCCATCATTAAAATCTCGGCCGATTTTGAGGCGCAGGGAGTGCTGTTGAACCTGGTTGGACCCTCGCCAGCCAAACTTGAACTTAATGGCATAACAACCTGGCCTCTCCTGATTGATTTAGGAGAGTTGAATTCAGGCGTTTACAACCTTCACGTCGTGGTGCAACGCCCTGGACATTCAAATCACATTTTCGGCCGCTTGCAGTTCACGGTTCGCGAGCCTATGGCCTGGACCGGCTCGATCCCCTCTGCGACGCCATTTTCGGTGAGGGTCTCACCCGCGGCGCCAAGCCTGGAGGAGATATGGGAGAAACAGGCTACGGTGGAACTGCTCGGTCCTTCCGACCGACGAGTTGAGGCAGAAATCAAGTTTTACTCAAGTTCGTCGGCTGAGGCAATTCTTGCGCGGACCATTGGATCCATAGTGCTCCCTTGTCCACAATCCCACTGGTCGGACCTCTGGAGCGCGATGACCAGCGACAGAAAGATTCAGAATACCTACGATGCGAGCACCGAATGCGAACTGATCTTCCATTGCGAGGAACTGGGCAGATTTGCTTTGCGAGCCTGTCGCGAATCAAGCCCGGTCCGGTGGATCGTAAAACAGGAGAACAATGGATATTTCCTGAAGCTGGCACTGCTGGATGATCAGACGGAAACATCTCTGGAGCACTACTCATTTCGATCACCTGCCGAATCTAGTCCCATGTCCGCGGATCTGATAACCGGCTTCCGTGTTGCGGAGGGCGGCGGCCTCTTTGCCGCGATCACGGAAAAATACAGAACGGCGATCATCGTTCCCCCGGCTATCCACTCACTCAAATGGCTGTCGGCGGTTGTTTTGATTCCTCAGGCCACACCATCGGAAGCAGCCCTCGATCAACATCTTCGCGCGCTTGAGCTTTGGGCTACTGCGCGGGCAGCCGGCAGCCCTTTCGCTGCGGAGCGTAAGGCCGCGGCAGTGTCCGCACTTTTGCACGAAATCGTAAGAGTGCTTTGCGGGAAGGAGTGGTCACACTTTGAGCAGGAGTACTCGCGTGGCGCAATCGCGATCACAGACCTAAAGAACTTTATCTCGCCTGCAACGCACAATCCCATAGGGCGCGAAATTGTTCTCCAGCAACAACAGCTGAAAGCGGCGGCTCCGAATGAAATTGTCGAATCCGTTTATCAACTGGTCTGTTCCTTCCTGAACCTGCCAGCTTTCTCAGGCGGACCGAACCATGGAGCGAATCGGCAACAATGGGCAACAGAATTTGTTTATCGGCTGTTCAGCGCTCCTGCCTCGGCACGGGGTTGGGCAAATCAGGACCTCACGGTCGTATTCGGCTACCTTCTGAAAAATCCGATCCTGTGCCGGATTGGAAGATTTGCAGCACTGCTTTCGAGGGCAGAGCATGTCGGCAGTGTTCAGGCAAAGGCGGTGACGTTGTGAAAGTGGTATCCATAAAGGATGTCGAAGCCGTGACTGTTTCTTGTCTCGGGTTCAATGTCGACTCCGCCGATCTTCTCACTCCCGAGGTGCTCGCCGCACTCGTCAGAAAAACCGCTTCCTTCGAATGTCCCTGCGCGCCAGCGATGCTCGCAAAATCCGTCTCCCGACTCCTTGAACCGATTTGTCCTGGTGACAATCTCAAGGACACTGTGCGCGGGACCATCAATTCGGTCACGTCCTATGGGGATTTGGTTGAGACGCACGAATTAAGCGATACCGCGTCGAACTTCCTTCTATATCTGGCTGCGCCCAGCTTTCTCCAGGTCTCGGATACGCTCTTCCTTCTTTTTGGAGTGACGGCTGACGGTGAAGACATGACTCCTCCTGATCTGCGTCAAAAGGTTGAACCAGTCATGTACAGCCGCAGATTGGCAGTCCCGGACCCGAAGGAGTGCCGCGATACATTGCTGCAAGCGGGATTCGAATCCCTGAATCTGGACTCCTGGCTGCGGTGCCCGCCTCGTCGGCTACCTTCCGAGTTGATCGCACTCTATGACGACGCTTTGTCGAAGTCGGGTCCTCCGGGCGTTCCGGAAGATGTCATTCTGATAGACCCGAATCAGCCAGTGAACTATTACAGGGGGCGATGGACGAAGCTGAAGAAGCAGACCGGAAGGTTCATAGCCCGGCGGTCGCAGACATATGGCGCGCAGTTGTGGTGTTACCTCGAAGTCAGCAATGGACTTGTCACCCGGCTGTTGGATTTTCCGCTATTCGAAACCCACTGGCGCGCCTTCGACGAGGCATGGCACCTTTTGCAAGCGATGGACGCCGCCTCGGGCCATCCACAAGGTTTTCGCGTTAGGAAAACAAGTCAGAAAGGCATGGCAGCGATGGATTTATTTTCTCCAGTCCCAACTTGGGCGACGCGCCGGTGGGATGCTGTCGGTCTCAGGACAATGCCCAATTCTTCATTGATGTCATACATATTTCCTGAAGCACAGATCGATACTGAGTGCGGGTTTGCCGCCGAAAGGGTGTGGCTTAAACGCCTATGACCTATGATGTCCAGACGAAATTCGCCACGATAGATCAGACCGTGATGCAACTTCATGCCGCGCTTCAGGAATACATCGAAGCTGCTTACCACATCTCTGATCCGCAAATGGTAAAGGAGAGAGCGGCACTTCTCTCAGAGCCAGGCGTGATCCACCAGCGCCCGTACCTCGAAAGCACTCCCCGATATGTAGCAGGCCCAAAATATTCCGACATTCAAGGTCTTGATGCCGCTGTCTCATCCTTATTCACTGCGCTTTCGAAACCGGGCGGGGCAAAACCAATTCTCTACAACCCTCCCTATCTTCATCAGGCGGAGGCCATCGAGGGGATACTCGTCCAGAACAAAAGCCTGATGATCATGACTGGCACTGGGTCAGGAAAAACAGAAAGTTTTCTCCTGCCCATCCTGGGAAAACTGGCGCTTGAAGCCGCGCACCAACCGAGTTCATTTGCTAATCACTCCGCTGTGCGGGCGATGATCCTGTATCCAATGAATGCGCTCGTAAATGATCAACTCGGGCGTCTGAGGCTGTTGTTCGGAAACGGCCAGCTGAGCAAGCAATTTGAGTCGTGGACTGGGCGTCCAATTCGCTTTGCTCGCTATACGAGCCGAACGCTCTATCCGGGAGTTCGAGATCCCAAAAAGGACGCCGACCGTCTCTCTCCTATCGGCAAATACTACGTCAAACATCTTCAGGACTCCCTTGATCCATCATCACCCAATCACGCTTCTTCCAAGGTGCTGGTAGAAGAACTGAAGAGTCGTGGCAAATGGCCGGCTAAGCCCGACTTCCTGACCTGGTATGGAAAACCAAGCAGCAGATGGCAAGACAGCAAAACGAAAGCGTTCAAGCGTTGCGTGACTCTTCCTCACGACCAGGAGTTGTTCACCCGGCATGAGGTACAGTCTGCCCCTCCCGATGTTCTCGTCACAAATTACTCCATGCTGGAGTACATGCTCATGCGACCGCTCGAACGGCCGATCTTTGACCACACACGCGAGTGGCTGAGCGCAAATCCAAAGGAATCATTTTTACTTGTTATCGATGAGGCCCACTTGTACCGCGGCGCCCAGGGTTCCGAAGTCGCATTGCTTATCCGGAGACTGCGGCAACGGCTAGGGATTGAAGCTCATCGGCTTCAGGTCATTTGCACTACAGCAAGTTTTCACAAACATGAATATGCCCCGTTTTTCGGCGCTCAACTCACGGGCAAACATGCCGACGAGTTTCGCCCGATCAAGGGAGATCTGGATTTACGAAAACCCGCGCACGTGGCGACCCAGGCAGATGCGGAGCTTCTGGCTGGCTTGGATCTGACAAAGCTCGATTCAGAATTTGCCTGCGACCGCGACGATGTGCTCTCAGCGTTCTGTCATGCCCACGGAAAAGCCTTCGATTCCGCTCAATGGCAGCTCTCACTTTTCGAAGCTTTGTCTGGCTATCCGCCGTTGAACCTGCTTGTGAATCAGACGATGAAACAGGCTCTGCCTGTGAAAGGCTTAGGTGGGGAAATATTTAAGGACTCCACTTCTCATGTCGCTGCAAGAGCGTTGACCGCGCTCACCCGGCTGGGCAGCTTGGCTCGGCGTGCTTTGCATGAGCCTGGGTTGCTCCCCTGCCGTGTCCACTCCTTTTACCGCGGTCTGCCCGGCCTTTGGGTGTGCATGGACCAGAATTGCTCGGCCGCTGAAAAAGTGGCGACTCGGCCTGTGGGTCGTATGTTCGCGCAACCAAGAGATCTATGCGATTGTGGCTCGCGAGTTCTCGAACTGTACACATGCCGCAATTGCGGTACAGCGTATGCACGTGCCTATACCGACGACGTTCAGGTCCCGACCTTTCTGTGGGGGGAGGCCGGAACCATTATCAGATCTGCTAGCGGAGAAAAGAAGGAGCTTGAGCCTATTGATCTGCTCCTGGAAGAGCCGGTTTTTGGCCTTGTCGAGCCGGCGGGCTACGATTTGGTCACGGGCAGACTCAACCCCAAGAACCCGAGCGCTCGCGTGCGAACCGTATTTCTCCGAAAAGACCGCTCGATACCCTACAAGGACGACGCTGACCAGGGCGCAAAAGTCGATTCCAAGCCTGGCGAGTTCAAACCTTGCGCCGTCTGTGGCCAGACGGCCTCATTTGGAAGAAGTTCGGTACAGGACCATCAAACAAAAGGTGACCAGCCGTTCCAGGCCCTGATTACAAAGCAACTGCAAATTCAGCCTCCCAGCAATGTACCTGCAACTCGTCTCGCCCCGCTTCGCGGTCGCAAGGTGTTGATTTTTTCCGACTCCCGTCAAACCGCAGCGCGGCTGGCGCCGAATCTTCAGAAATACTCGACTCAAGATGCACTCAGGCCGCTTATTTGCGTTGGATATCGAGTACTGCAGGAACAAGCATCGATTCGAAAACTACTCTCCCTGCAAGATCTTTACCTCGCAGTGCTCATCAGTTCCAAGCAGTTGGAGGTACGGCTGAGACCGGAACTCCGCGCGGGTGAGGACTTTACTGAAGACGTGACGGTTGAGCAAGCGCTCAAGCAGGGCGCTCTCGCGGATTCGGAAAAGATGCTGGAATTGTTTACGGAGGTTGGCCGGTCCACTCCTCCGGAGTCGTTGCTTGCCTCCATTATTGACACGCTTTTTCATCGCTACTACGGAATGGAAGCGCTTGCCCTTGCTTCAATCGTCGAACGCGAGAAGTTTTCCGAAAAAATAGTGGGCCTTCCGGCACTTCCTGAAGTTGCCGAATCCGCAGAACAGAAAATGGCCATCGCACGCATTTGGCTGCGACAGTGGCAAAAAAATGGTTTCCTGCTGAATGGGATGCCGCAGGCCTGGCGCCAGATACGGATCAAGCCCCACACTGGTACCTTCTCTGGGATGCGATCGGTGTTGCCGACGAAACCGGCCCGGACCGAGTTCGATAAGAATTGGCTGCCCAAGCTACGCGAATGGTTCTGCAATCCGATTCCCGGAGGCAGATTCTGGTTGAATGGCGGTAACTTAACCCTTGCCATAGGAGGGGAATGGGCATACTGCGTGACATGCCAAACCGCGCAACGGCCCTTCCCGCAACGGACCTTTTGCATAAACTGCAGTCGCGATACCGTGCATATTATCGACCCAAATAGCGACCCTGTGTTTCTCGCTCGCAAAGGGTACTACCGGTCAACGACGGTGGCAGCAATGTCTAGCCCACCCACGGCACCGATGTCGTTGATTGCCGCCGAGCACACGGCGCAGCTGAATGCTGCACAAGCCAAGGATGTGTTCTCCAAAGCCGAGGAATTTGAACTGTTATTTCAGGATGTTGATCTCGGCCCGGACGAAAAAGGGCACGAGCGCCCGTCAATCGATGTTCTGTCCTGCACCACAACAATGGAAGTCGGGATCGACATCGGAACACTTTCAGGAGTGTCGCTGCGGAATATGCCCCCCGCGCGGGCCAATTACCAACAACGGGCAGGTCGAGCTGGGCGCCGTGGCAATGCAGTGGCAACGGTCACAGCATTTGGAAGCGCCGACAGCCACGACGAACACTACTTCACGAGTCCAGACCTAATGATTCGTGGCGCAGTAAATGACCCGAAACTGAATCTTGATAATTATGAAATCACTCGTCGCCATGTGACGGCGTTCCTATTACAGCGTTACCACCAAGTGCGATTACCTCACATTGCGCCGGCGGATCAGCCTCACCTTTTCGCCGTGCTGGGTAGCGTTGCCGCTTTCAAGAGCTCAGAATCTCTGTTGAATAGAGAAGATCTCAATCAGTGGCTAACGGAAAATGAGAGCGAATTGCGAGATGAGGTCGCCCAGTGGATACCAAAAGAGATTTCAGCGAAGGATCGTAACCGCCTTTTGGATTCCCTCGTTTCCGAAACCATGAAACAGCTTGACGCGGCAATTGAATGGGGCACTGCGGAAGAGCCGCAAACGAATGCAACAGACGAGGCAACGGAAATACCCGCGGAGCCGGATGAGGAAGTCCCCCAGGCGGATCCCATCCAGGCGAATCTTCTGGACAGGCTTTTGTATAAAGGTGTTCTCCCTCGATACGCCTTTCCCACCGACGTTGCAACATTCTATGTCTTTGACAAGGAGAAATCTTCCAGTTTTAGGCCGGAATTCTTGTTCTCTCCTTCGCAGGGTCTACCGATCGCCCTATCGCAATATGCACCAGGAAAAGAGATATGGATCGCGGGAAAGCAATACACTTCCGGCGCGATCTATTCGCCCATAAGGAAAGATCGATATGAGGCATGGGAAAACAGGCGCCTCTATTATGAGTGCTCAGTGTGCAAGTACGCTAAGAGCGTTGAAAGGAAAGATGGCGAGCGAGGTGAACGCCTGGACTGCCCAGCCTGTGGTGAAGCCCAAACCTTTGGCGATGCGAGATACTGGCTTCGGCCACCTGGGTTTGCCCATCCGGTCTTTTTGGATGAGGAAACCTCGCCCGACGATATGCCTGCCCGGAGCTACGCGACCAGAGCGAAGCTGGTTGCTCCAACCCCGCCTGAAGACGCACCCTGGATCGTGGTCAACGACAGGCTGAAAGTGCATCATTTGAAACAGCATCTCTTGGTTACCAATCGAGGTCCCGCGAATGATGGCTACGACTATTGCACGAAATGTGGCCGTATTGAGCCTTCGGTATTACCGACATCGCAACTCGGAGCTGCGCATAAGAAGCCGTATCCAGACGAACGTCATCCCAACTGCGAAGGTGCGACCACTCGCGGAATAGTTCTTGGAACAGATTTCATCACTGACATCCTCCTAATCTCCCTCACGGTCGAAGAGCCAATTTTGTTGTCCCCCTCCTTTCTTGCTACGGACATAGCTCTTCGCACGGTCAGTGAGGCTATTTCAAAGGCTGCTTGCCTGCTTCTGGAGTTGGAACCGAGCGAATTGCAAGCGGAATATCGTCCTGCCCTCACGGCGCTGGGAAAGGCCGGCAAACAGATTGAGATCTACGTTTATGACACTCTTCCCGGCGGTGCTGGTTTTGCCCGGCAAATTGGCGCAAGAGCGCTGGAAGTCCTCCAAAAAGCGCTTGCCATTCTTGAAATCTGCCCCGACAAATGTGATCGCTCCTGTTATCGGTGTTTGCGAAGCTACAAAAACAAGTTCGAACACGACCTGCTCGATCGAAAGGTCGGCGCCGTCTTGCTGAACTATCTTTTAAGTGGCGCGCCGCCCCGGTGGGAACCTGGACGGATAGAGGCTTCCCGCGACCTTTTATTTAACGATTTGAAGAGACAGTCGGTCGAGGGTCTCACGATACTCAGGCGAGCACAGGTAGAAATACCAGGCATTGGCGCAGTTGAGGCGCCCTTGCTCATCGAGAACACGGACGGTTTGAGATTGATCGTTGACGTCAGTGGACCTCTCACACCAAGAGAACCTGCAGATGACGTTTTGCGAGAGATGGTCGACTATTCGCCAGTCGCGATCAGACCAATTGAAGAACTCGTGGTTCGCCGAAATCTTCCGCGTGCCACAAGCGAGTTGCTCGAATTGGCCGGCATAACAAATTAGGAAGGGAGAGCAGGTGGAGATTTCGGCGGTTTTTACGACTGTGACCCCAACTCACTGGCAGGCGCCGCCAGAGTGGATGAATTTTCATTACCTGGTTCGTGCGGAACAATGCCCTCGTTCCGCGGCCCTTCGGCATGCGACATACTCACAACTCTGGAACCGAAGGGGCTATCCAGACAAACCTAGTCTCGCCGCGCTTTCTGGCATGGTGATACATAAGGCGATCGCCCGAATAGTCCGTGCACTGGCCGACAGCGGAATTGGTTCGTTTGATGATCCCCGATCCGTCGCAATCCTAAAGAGCCTCGGTGGCTATTCGAAGGTGATTGCGGAGTCCGTCACAGATGTGTTTCAGTCTCTTGCGGGCAATCCGCGATTTGAACTCGTGCGGTCGTCGTCGTTGTTAAGACTCAACAATCGCCTTCCCGCTATCCGCGAGCAGGTACAGCTACAACTGTCGCGATTGAAATGGAAGTTGCAGCCTCCGCCCGTCGAACTGACTGAGAATTTGGATACCGATGCACTTGAAAGCGACCGTCTGCCTTTGGAGCAAGGAACACATTTTGAGGTCGAATTGCGGCATCCTGGGATCAAATGGCGCGGATTTGCCGATTTGATCGAGCTTCATGATGACTTCTGCACCATCGAAGATTTCAAGTCCGGAGAACCGTCGGACGATCATTTATTGCAGTTGCAGATATACGCACTCCTTTGGAGCCATGACGACGAACTCAATCCGGCGAAAACTGCCATCGACAAATTGGTCATTTGTTACCCCAATGGCGATCGGATCGTCCCTCACGACAAGAAGAGCGGCAGCAAGCTTGCTCAGGAGTTGCAGGCGAGAACGAATGCTGTCCGCAAAGCAGTATCGGGTCCTGAATCTCAGGCAAATCTCGACGCCGAGCGATGCCCGCAATGCGACGTTCGCCATCTGTGTTCTGACTATTGGACGGGAACCCGGCTTGCCAGTGTTGGTGGCCCTGGTACAAAGAGAGTTGACATCGATGACATACAACTTGCCCTGCGATCCCGCAAAGGGCAGAACGCGTGGTCAGCAGAATGCCAATTGTCGAACCACGTGCCCGTAGGAAGCCCAGTATTGTTGCGTTGGACGCCCAAAGATTTTGTGGTGCTTGACCAGTTGTTACCGGGGTCGGAAGTACGTTTGAGCGGGGCGCTGCTGTCGTACAGCGAAGACGCCAAGCTGCAAATTGTTACCTGCGCCGCTGCTACAGATTTGATTCTCCCTGGCGCAAACTGACTGTCTTGTCCACAGATGATTGGGCGAATTGACTCTGAATCAGCTGCATTGCAGGCCAAATTTCGCTCTGAAGCCCAATCAAATCACTGAGATCTCCAATAATCAGGAAGGTATGAAAGGACTCACTGCGGCGCGTATCGGCCCGACAGATACGGCACACTCTATGACACACCGCCCCTCAAGATCATCAAGGCTAGATTTCGACGAGCTGGCTCGTGTTCGTCGGCAACAGCGTCAAAAGGACGACAGCAAGGCTGCTGGCAAAATCTGCGTCCATTTGCTTACCGATTCAGATCCACCACGGCGACCTTGTTCACTCCACTACAGGCCAGATAAAGCCGCCGATCGGGAGTTGCGACCATATTGCGAACCACGCCGCCGCCGGATGGGATCGGCTCCGTACTGAAGCTCTCCGACTTAGGATCAAACTTCACCAGGGTATTGGGTTTCACGCCCGATTCGCTGTACCAGACTTCGCCATCTTTGGTGACCGCGATCCCGTACGGTTCTGACCCCGTACCTCCCGGCGATGCCCACTCCTTCAGCGGCTTTCCGCTTGCCGGATCAAAGTGTCCCAGATACCCGCGAGCATAATCGGTGTAATAGATCGTGCCATCAGGCGCCAGAGCGATCCGCCGCGGGCGCGCGTTCGCCGCTGGCAGCGTGTACTCGCGGATTTTCATTGTGTTCGGGTCAATGCTGGCCAGCTTGTTCGTACCGAATTCACAGAAGAAAGGCACGTTGTCTTGTGTAACCACGATGCCATAGGGGACAGCGTGTGCGGTAGGTGATTTGGCCAGGGTCATCTTGCCGGTTTTCGGATCGAGGCGCCCGATATAGTTGGTCTGTTCATTGGTGAACCACAGAATGCCATTGTGGTCGAATACGGGCGTGTGCGGGTCGATCTGGGTTCCCTCCGGAGGGTGATACTCGGCAATCGCACCTGTCTTGGGATCGAGCCTGCCGATGTAACCGCCGGAGATGGCGGTGAACCAGATGTTGCCTTCTTTGTCCGCGACTAGGCCGTGCGGCCCGGAATTGGGTGTTTTCAGCGGAAATTCCTTGAACTCTCCCGTCTTCGGATCAAGCCGGCCCAGCTTATTTGCTCCCTGGCCGGTGTACCAGAGTGAGCCGTCGGGCGCCAGTGCCGGGTCGTGTGGTCGCGACCGCGGAGTCGGCACCTCGTATTCCTTGATCTGCACGCTCAGAGTTCCCGCCATTGCGAGTCCCGCAACCGTGGCAGCCAATATAAACGGGTATAGTTTGCGCAGAGACATAGGCGCTCTCCTTACATGAAAATTGTAGCCCTTCGTTCGAGATCTTTCCCAGATCGGGTCGGATCGGCCAAGCGGTAAGCCTGAGGTCTCCATCAGCGGCTTTTGTCAACCGTCCAGGCACTCAAAAAGATCCGGCTGCGCCGCGGCATCTCCGGCCAAAATTACTCAAGCCAACACCGACCAGCCGAAAACGTTGTTTCGGGCCGAGATCTACTCGCTCGCGCAGCGCTAGAGCTATGCCGGTTAATTCCTCGCAAGAAGAAGGAGGATAGCTGGATGTGTGGCTGCGTGTGAGAATTTTAAACTCGCTCGTTTTCAGTTTGAGGACCACGGTGCGTGCTATCCGCGATTCCTTGCGCGAGGCGGACCACAGCTTTTCCGCAAGGCGGCGGATCATCACCTCTGTTTCTGCCAACGGTACGTCGTGCTCAAAAGTATCCTCCACGGAGATCGATTTGGTTGGCCTGTGCGGGACGACTTCACTCTGGTCCACGCCCCGGGAGAAGTCGTATAAGCGGACACCATAGCTACCGAAATCGGCTTCGAGTGCCGGTAACTCTAGCCCTCGCATATCTCCCACCGTCTGAATTCCACGTTTGGCGAGTTTCTCACCCGTCACTTTGCCAACCCCGGTCAGACGTCCAACAGGCAGCGGGAGAAGATTACGATCTGTGGTTGGAGCCCGGGATGACGAATCCGATGCATGTAGCCGAGTGCCTCAAACCGTTCCATTCCGGACTGATGAAAACATGTCCGGTGAGCACGCGATTAAACCGCCCAGAGAACGATGATCCGGAATGTGCGCGGGAAGTGCCCATTACAATAACCACTCAGACACTATTCTGAACGTTGCGGGTCCGGAGGCACATGAAGGCTGGTGGTGACTCTACGATGCCCGTTTCTGCTTCTTGAATTTAGCCCAACGCGCTTTCTGCGCGTCCGAGATTCGCTTTCGCGCTGCGGGAGAGAGCCGTCGTCGTCCTCCACGACGAGCAGATCGCCCCTTACTTCCATCCGACAAACCCTGCAACGCATTCACGGACGCATCCAGGCCGCGTAATTCCTTTTCAACTTCAGCACGCCTTGTTTGTATGTCCGCAAGAATCTGGGGCAACGTTCACGTTTGTGTCCCCTCTTGGGTTCGAAATCGACTGCGCAAGTGCTCAATTGTAGCAAGCGGCACCAAATCTAAGAGACACGCATGTTCGCTGGCATCTAAGCCTTGATATGACCGCACTCCGGCGAGAATCCGTGGCGCGATTTATTTCTCCCATGCGTCCGCGCATGGTGTCCGCGCTGCCAGCGGACAGTTCCAAATGGCTTTATGAGCCGAAGCTCGACGGCTATCGAGCCATTGCGGTGAAGAATGCCAGTACTGCGAGTCTCTTCTCAATGGAAGGTCGAACATTTGATGAACGGTTTCCTCGCGTTCATGCAGCGCTCGACAGACTCCCGCTGAAAGACGTCGTACTCGACGGCGAAGTGGTAGCCGTGGAGCCAAGTGGCCGGCCGAACTTCAACGAACTGCAAAACGCCGCCAAAACCAAGCTCCCAATCTACTACGTTGTCTTCGATGTGCTGCATCACAGAGGCAAAGATCTGCTCGATCTGCCGCTGGAAGAACGCAAAGCGATCCTAGACAAAGTCGCCAGCAAATTCGTGGCACCGATCCAACAAGTGCTCGTCTTCCCTGCCGATGTCGATCGCGATACGGTTATTGCTGCCGTGAAGCGGCTGAAAATTGAAGGTGTGGTAGCAAAACTCAAAGGATCGAGGTACGAGCCGGGGAGAGAGGTCGATTTCTGGCAAAAGCAGCGCTTTAATAAGGAGGACAAGTTTTTCTTGGGCGGGTTCATCCCTGGTCCCCGCGGGATCGGTCAGCTGCTGATTGGCGAATATCGTGAGGACGGAAAGCTCTACTTCGTTAAAAGGCTTATTCCTGGCCTTAACGAATTCAATCGGCGCACAATATTCGATGCGATTCAGGACCTCAGGACATCGGAGATGCCGTTCGCCAACCTACCCGAAAGCAAAAGTGACTATCAGCACGCAATGACGGAAGACGTAATGGCTAAGTCTGTGTGGCTCAGGCCGGAACAACAAGTGGAAGTTGAATTTGTGGAACGCACGCCACATCGCAGGCTTAGGCATGCCTCATTCCGCCGGCTGCTACCACGCTTAAGGGGAGAAATGAAGCGGGATTGACATAAAACACACAGCGGAGGGACGCCGTTCTGAGAGCATATTTGCGTTTGGAGCATAAATCGGAGATGTGCCACCCCAGCTCACGAGTTCATTTGCCGCGTCGTACGTTGCCGAGGTGACGGGCTGAGGCAGGTTCGTTCTTGCAAAACTCCCGCTGACCTGCGTTCGATGCCCGGCCTGGTCATAAGTATATGTCAGGTTGCCCAACGTATTTACTCATAAGTTATACATGAGGCTCGTTAATCTTGAGGCCGGATCGTAGCCGTATAGGACTTCCACGCCGTTCGGTACGCCAGGGACGACCGGAGGTTAGCATCATCACAATTGAGGGTGACATTGGAGGCCGCCTGAGTAATCTGGGTCAAACGATAGGCATTGTCCCACGTGTGATTGACTGGCGCGCAGGCGGGAGCACCTGAGGCACACGGCACAGTCATGCTACTGCGCCAGTCAGCGGCGCAGGGCCATCCCCACGGGAGGCGTGGGGCGGGCTGTGGCTAGTGCGATCCTGGAAAGTGAAAGACAAAGATCATCACTGAATAAAAGACGATAAGATATGCGAGTACGAAGCTGAACCTGCGCCATTCTCGAGCAGATTTCGGCCACCAGACCCAACATGAAATGCCCAGGAGCAGGGCATTCGGCGCGACAACCAATACCTGTAACCATCGTGGCCAACTTGAATAGGGTACGATCATATTTTTACTCAAGGTGCTTCGCTGGTCGGCGAGTTCCTCCGAGAATGCCGGCCACTTCGGAGACCAAGAAGCTCATATGCTTGATTTCATAGAGAATTTCCTCGTTTTATCGAGGTCGTAATTCCCTCCCCATAAAACAAGTTCCGACCAATTTGCGTCTGCATTATTTCACGCTGATCTGTCCTGGTGACTTAGCCACAATATTGGGCAGATCATAATAACGGTTAATAACTCCAGTAACGCAGATTTGCTTGCCTTTCCAGGTCCGCGGGCTTGGAACAAATTTTCCCCAATCCTCTCCCCAAATGGAGATTGTGAAGACCCCGTGCGGCCAATCCTTGTCCAGATAGATGAGGGTGAGGGTACCGCCTCCGTAGTGCGTAGATACGACATTGCCGCAAACCGTGGCATTTTCACCAATGTGACTCTTTGCCTGAATAGCACTTAATGTGCCCTGAGCGGGAGCTTGAGCAGGCATATTGATCGCAGTACCGTTTGTGGCTAGTACCTTGATCACGGCGATCAGCAGCACAAAAGCGGCTGCTAGCCATAATGTCCAATTCGATGAGAAGTAGCGACTCATGATGCAACGGAATAGTATCGTCTCCTCCGAACCCTTGCCACGCAGAACCAATAACCGCCTAACGGTGTGATGTCCGAACCGGCTCTGCCAGGTAAGAGGTTTGCCGATTCCCGGGATCAGGCCCTGGTCGACTGCGGTATTTGCTCCAGCAGCCAAGCTCTCGACTGCATTTTCACATTCTCCTCCACTGTTTGACAGCCATCCACATTAAGGCAACGAGCGAGATGGCCGAAAGCATGAAAAGTACACCTCGGGGAAAAGTCAGTCCTCCCCGTGGAGCTTGGATGACAAAGTAAGAAGCGCCGATCACGCCCAGAATCCAAGACCGCCACTTAGCTGGCGACCACTTAGCCGCAGGGGATGGCGGTGTTCGCAAGAAACCGAAAGCAGTCTTCCGTTTAGAAAAGAGCACAGGCCGCTCCTGCACCCATCAGCGTTGCGACGTCATGCACCGTTTTCCAATATGTGACGCCCTCAATTAAGCCTGACAGAGCCGACTCTTCGATAGTTACAACTGGTAAAGTAGTTGAGACCGAATATGAGACCCTAGCGTCCTCTGTCGCGACCGTTACGCCGGATCCGAGGTTCGCATAACCAACAACACGCTCGCTGTCCGAAACAAGGCCACGAGCGAGATGTTCGACCCCGTGATGGGTCAATTGATCCGTTCCCACGTCCACCCCATTATCTCTGATGGACAGCCCATGACTGGGTCCACCGCAACCCGGTCTGCGCCGGCAACGAATCGCACCGTTTTGGTCATCGGCGAGATTGCCGTGAACGGTCATTCCGCTGGAGTCGGGGCTGGCGGCGAAAACAATACAGAAACGGATTGGAAATGAATACCAATAGCGAGCTAGGAAACAGGTTCTCTGGGCGGAAAGCCCAATGCACGGCGATGTAAATCGTGTTAAGAAGGGCAAGACTGGTCAGGGCCATCGTCAGTTCCTTTGCAGAGGATGCACGGTTGTGCAATGCGACTATCACGGCACACATCAGAAAGTTGATCATCGCGATCAGCAGAAGCAGCTTTCCAATTCGAATTCGGTTTGGTGTAACTGTCAGGACAGGGGCCCAAAGGCTTGCGCCCGGACGTCTGTGGAACGTCATAAGCATCACGATCGCATGGACAACGAAAAAGGCTTCCACTATCCACACGCTAGCGGGAAGTTGCGTCCGACCGAGGAATGCGTTCACGTACCAAATGAAAACACCCATCGATGATAAGCACCCATAGGTAAAACACATTTGTGCGGTTCGATTCATTGCCAACACTCATAAATCTCGTATGCCGCCTTCCAGGCACGCGGCGCCGGCGAAAAGCTGGCCCAGTCCTCTGATCGGATGCTAATAGTGAAGACGTCGTGCGGCAAATCGTTATCAAGATGAACGAGGGTGCGACCGCCACCTCCATAATGACTGGTTACCGCGATGCCGCACACGGTCGGATTTTCTCCAATGTGATTCTTTGCCTCGCTGGTTGCCAATGCACCCGATGGAAGATGCACAGGCACATCAGTCGCAATCTTTGTGCGATGGAGTGAGGTGTAGATCACCAGCAACATAATAAGTATTATTCCGACGATTAGCACCCAGTTATACGAAGGATCGCGGCTCATGAAACCGTCAAATATCTTTTGGGATGTACGACTAACAACGATGCTGGGGTCTGAACTCGTACCCGATTCATCAAAAGAGCTGTAACTTTTCCCTATCCAGTAGAGATAGAGCTTTTGAGCGGTGATAGCGACAAAGGTCGTGGAGAGAATTTCCCAGAACAACAGAACCGCTAAGATGGCGGAACGATGCTCCGGTATCTTTTCCCGGGGAATGGAGAAGCTGATGACTACACCAATGACAGAGATCACCAAAGAAAAAGATAGGCTGGTCCAGCCAAGCCGTTCTGCGGCTAGGATAAGCCGTGGGCTGTGCCGGAAAAGAGCAGAACCCAGGCATCCGAAACACAGGGCAGCCCAAAGAAATAAGAAGCCAGCGAACGCCATATCGGCACCATTTGCCAAGGTCAGCCCAAGCCAGCCGAACCAAAGGGTCGGCACGAAAAGACGCCATTTCCAGTCATACGAACTCCATTGTCGGTGCCTTTTGTAGAGAGGTGTGTGAACTGCCTCCCACAGCATCCATGCTGATACGAGCACGATGACAGCTATGGTTGTGCGATTTGCCGAGAAGTGGGACGGTTTCACCGCCACTATTGAGGCAAATACGTTTTGTGAAAGATAGAGTCGGGCCATTTGAGTTGTTTCCACAGTGGTCGCCGAGACCATTTTCCATCGTCTACGATCCGGGCTGTCCAACTGGGCCACACGCGAATAATAAAAATGATCATCGCTGCAAGCAGCCTCAAATACATCAGAACGCCTTTGCCCAGTTCTCGGCCTACCACCTGAAAAGGCGAAGCTAAGAAGCCGCAATCGCAGCCTTCGCTAAGGGCGTTTCGAGCCTGCATCGCCCACATTAGCAAGACTATCTCCGAGCAGCGCTTGATCGCGTACTGTCCAGCTAAAGCGCTGCGAGCTGTTGCTGTTGTGACGCGCAGTGGTTAATTCGTGTGTGGCATCGATCGGGTTTCTAATCAAAGCGCTTCTCTGGCCTAGACGATTTGCCCGCGATCGCGATTCATGCTCTCACAAACATCAATAAGACTCCTTCAAGAATGCCGACCGTATCGAGAAACATCGGCGTCCCCAATCAGTTGCGGTAGTCGAGAGCATACTCGCCTAACGTTGCAGAACTGGTTGTCGGAGGGCCCATGGTCATCGAGGCAACAGCACCGAAATAGACCGAGTCCACTTGCTCTCGCTTCTTAAGTGCCGGTAACTCACCATGGCCGCACTGAGAAGGCAGAACAGTGATACGCGGGAAGGATTGTACTCTGAATCGATGGACACACACTTAAAGAGTTTCTTAGACGCCAGGTGTGACGTCGGTCACGCGCCTCTGCCTTCCATGATACAGCTTGTCCATAATTGACTCACTTGTATCTCATGTAAGTCCCAGCACACTTTGCAAAAAGAGGACCTATGATGCAAACCATTGCACACACAACGATGAGCTGAGCACATTTCGTGGATTTGCGACTGCTGCGCCGGCAACGACTCGCACCGTTTTGGTCATCGGCGAGTTTGCCGTGAACGGTCATTCCGCGGGCGTCAACCAAGAACATTAGCCACTAACAGCCACTTGACGTTAATCTTAACTACCATCGAATATGCCGAGCAATAACTTTTCTGGCGATCCTATCGTGGCGTAGTAGAATTGCTACCAATCTCAGCCCGGATTTAACCTGTTTTATTCGGCTTCTCATGTTTGCGGTTGCCTCTGCCATACTTATTCCACGTTGTCGCAGACAATATCATTGCAGCGAGCAATTGAGGAGTAGCGTCGCAGCCCCCAGGACCCGCGATACAAACCCTAGAAAGAACCGCCAGCCTGTGCTTGATCTCATAAAGGAACTTACCTTCTACTAGAAAGATCGCCGCCCCCCGCCAACAGTGGAACCGGCAATTGGTTGCCTCCGCGTGGCCTTCTCGGTCCATGCGTTGCCCTATTTAACACTGATCTGCTGGGGCGAGTAAGCCTCGATCGTTGGCGAACCGAGATATAAACGAATTATTCCAGTGACGCACACACGATTGTGAACCCAGGAGCGCGGCTCTGGCGAAAACTTGTCCTCCGCCCATATCGAAATAGCGAATGGTTGGTGCGGGGAGTCCTTGTCCAGATCCACGAATGTCCGACCCCCACCCACATAGCCGACGCTCACTACGACGCCGCAAACAGTCGCATTCTCACCAATGTGGTTCTTGGCTTGGTCAGTTGTCAACGTGATTGCCGGTAACGTCGTTTTAGTTTCATTACTAGCTTCCCGGCGAGATGACCGCGTTTTGATGACGACGGCCAGTAGGACCACACAGAGAAGCGATACCCACATGCTTGGCGACCATCGTCTCATAACAACACCGGGCACATATTACTCAAAAGCACATACACCTCCTGCTGCCAGCAACCCGGAGACATCCCAAATGTCTTTAGCGAGATTAAACTCACCAAGCAGTGCTGGGATAATAGATTCTGTGCTTCTTATTGCGATCGACGTGCTCGTGAAAACAACATCGTCGGACACGATTATTGTCGCGTCGACTGCGACATTCGTAGTTCCCGGGAATTCAGTATGCTCTAGAACGTGATGTACCCCTTTATCGAAGCCGTAATTGGCCCCACTGTCGACCGAGTCGCCTACGTCGCCCTTGAGTAGACTATTAACGACTCCGCCCAAATCAGCTAGACTGTTTCCCAGCAGCGCCTTTCCGAAGGGGTTCTTAATGCCTAATATCTCGGCGATGCTAGCCTTCTGCGCTTGTTCGAGAGTGCAATCCGCCCACTTCTGTTTATCAGTGCCGCGAGGATCTACGAATTCGGTGGGGGCATCGACAGCATAAGCATAGAGATTGGGTCCGGCTCGGACGCCAATTGGATCTTGGCTAATAAATCTTCCAAGGCTGGGGTTATAGTAGCGCGCCCTGTAGTAATAAAGGACATTTGCGTCATTTTCCCGACCGGTGTATTGGAACGCATTTGAATTGGCTGTCCCATTACTCGACGTTACACCGTAAGGCTCATAAGCGTACGCATTAGCGAGAGTTCCGTTGGCATCGGTAAGTGCGATTGTGCTGCCTAGCCCGTCTCGTAACTGGGAAAAGACACCGGAATCGTCCGAACGAGTAAATATTTCATCGAGGCCACCGCTCAACAGAGTGGCTGTGACCGTCGAGCCGGAAATCTCTTCAACGGAATTCAGTCCGTCATATAACAAGGACGTCCCCGCCAGATTTTGTATTCGCCTTCCAAAGGCATCGTATTGCACTCCCACACCATTGAGAGCGGCAAGCTGATTTCTCGCGTTCCAGCTGAACGTATTGATCCCGTCCGACAGCATATTTCCGTTCAGATCATACATGGGCGAAGTGCTCCCCCAGTTCACGAGTTCGTTTGCCGCGTCGTAGCCGGCTGAGGCGACCGGCTGAGGTAGATTTGTCCTTGCAAAGCTCCCGCTCATTTGTGTTCTGTGTCCTACTTGGTCGTAAGCATACGTCACATTGCCTAACATTGTAACGCCTAAGTTATAGCTCATTCCGGTCAGCCGTGAACTGGGATCGTAACTGTATTGCACTTCAATGCCATTTGGTAATGTGAGCGACGACCGACGGTTGGCATCATCATAATTGAGGATTACATTCGAGCTCGCCTGGGTGATTTGCGTGAGTCGATTCGCGTTGTCCCATGTGTACGTCACCGGCGCACAGAATGGAGCGCCACTTGCGCACGGCACGGTCATGCTGGCCCGGCGACCGGCACTATCGTACGTGTAACCGATCGAGCCCTGTGGAGTAGCCTCAGATGTCATACGGTCAAGATCGTCATATCCACGGGTGATCGTTCCTGCAGAGCTGTCTGCGGCCTGCCTCAATCGATTTCCTGCATCATAAGTCAAGGAAATGGTGCTGGCGTAAGTTGCGCTACTCCCGCTTCCCTGCGTTCCAAACCCAACGAACGTGCGCCGATTCATCGCGTCGTATTGCAAGGTTGTCACCTGCCCCTTCCGATCGAATGCGGAAATCAAATTCCCGCCTTGGTCATAGGCGAAGGCTTCCTGGCGTTGCAGAGGATCGGTACGCGTGACCACACGATCCATGTTGTCGTAGGTCCAGGCTGTTGTGTGGCTGAAGGCATCCGTAAGGCTGAGCAAGTTCCCGTTTGGATCGTAGACGAACGTTGTCATACCTTGCAGCGGATCGGTGATGTTCAAGACGTGATTTGAAGAATCGTAGCCAATGCGAGTGGCACGGTTGAGGGCATCAGTTATTGCTATGACGCGGCCCGCGGCGTCCACAGATCGCGTTGTCTTATTTTGTAGAGGGTCGGTGATGCCTACCAGATCACTACCCGCATATGAAAGCTGAGTACTGTTGTTTAGCGCATCGGTAATCGATGTGGGCAGCCCCTGGTTGTTGTAGGTCAAGGTGGTCTGATGGTTCAGCGCGTCGGTGATCGCGCTTAGGTTACCCGCGCCATCACGGGACAATGTCGTGATGTTGTTCAAAGGATCGGTAATGCTCGTCAACTGGTTAAACGCGGATTCGTAGGTGAACGTGGTGGTAACAGCATTTGCGGTTCCGTCTAAACGCGTGAGGCTTGTCAGGTTGCCCAACGAATCGTAATGAAGAGAGGTCTGCCGGCCCAGAGAATCAGTCATGCTCGTGATCAGATTCGTGCCGGGATCGCGCGTGTAAGTGATGGTTTGTTGTTCGGGTTTACCGAAGGCGCGCGTGTCGCTCTGCATGTAGCCATTGGCGTCGAAGGTCACACGCCGAAGAGTTCCGCGTGGATCAGTCACATCCGTCTGCGTAATCACGTTGGTTGCGATCGGAACATTGTTACCGCCGGGAATGGTGTAATTGAAGGTGAAGATACTGTTATCAGCCTGTGTTTGGCGAATGACTCTGCCGTTCCGGTCGTATTGATTAGTTAGATAAAAGATCCCGCGAGGGTCTTGGATTGATAACATCTGGCTGAAAGCATCGTAGGTGTAATTCCAAACTCCTCCATTTGCGTCCACTACTCGGCTTAAGCGGCCACCACCATCGTAGGAATAGGTCACGACTCTGCCCGCATTGTCCTGAGCTTGGGAGACGTTGCCACCAGCATAGCTGAGCTGGATCCAGCGGCCGTTAGGGCTGGTAATCTTCGTGAGATTCGAATTCCTGTCCCGGGTGAGGAGCAGCACATTTCCATGTCTGTCCTGAATGCCAAGAAGGGCTGCACCGAGAAACGTTTGACTACTGTCTGAGGTGGGGAAACAATAAATCGTTCCGTCTTTCTTTTCGAGCGTCCATCCGCCCGAGGGAGAGCACGGCTGGCGCCGGATGATCGCTCCCAAAAACTCAGTCATGCCAGCCGTATTCTGGTAAACAGCATCGGCGAAACCGCAAGAACCGTTCGTACCGGTACACGGTGAGGTTCGCTGGAAATGGATCCGGGTTCCATCGGCCAAAATGAGATCCTGAAATGTGTAACCTTCAGGATCGGAAGAATTATCACCAACCAGGAACATGTCGTACGGAAGACCTGTGCTAATCCCGAAAGCGCGCTGAACTCCGTCGTTCGGGCGGTAGGTTCGGCTAAGCACTATAGGAATCACGTCAGGCAATGCCAAGTCTGTCTTCTTGTAAATAAAAAGACCGGTACCCAAATCGACTGGATCACCCGCGTTGGACCCAACATTCCCAGGTGGCCCTCCCAGACCACCACCGAAACCAGAGCCGGAATCCGCTACCATTGCCCCTGTAAATTCGTAGATCTCTACGCCTGCGTTCGGAATGATCTGCGATCTGTCAGCCGACACCTGGCCCTGTCCGTAGACATACCAACCCTTTTTGTCGGCGTCATAGTTCCAAAACTCGTAAGGTGTTCCCGGCGGGGCGCCGTAAGCGTTCGGGTAGATAAGCCGTGCTCCCTTTGATCCACTCGTGTTTATTACCTTGATATACGCGGAGCCCGGCTGAATGGTGAAGTAAATGGGCACTCGCACATTGGGCAGCGGGAATGGAGGCCGGTCGAGAGGGACAGGAGTAATACTGATCTCGGTCACGACCTTCCCGTGATAATCAGTTATCACGGTTCCGGAAGGAAGGCGCAACTCCAATCCGGGAAGCAGCGGGGATGTTATTACGGTTTCATTTGTGGTCGGAGAAGAGATCTTCACCGAATGCGCCATATCGAGCGGCGTCATCCAGATGATATAGCTCAGCGCGGTGGTAACGTTTGGTTTAATTTCCACTCCAACCTCGTAAATGCCATAGGTTCGAGTGGACGTATTGGCGGTGCTGCCTACTATCATCATGCGGCTGCGGCCAGAAGGAATATTCGTTAGCAGGAAGCGTCCCGTGCTGTCGCTCATGGTCTTTCGATCGCCAATCATTAATGTGACGTGCTGGAGTGGGTTGCCGTCTAATTTGAGAACTTGTCCAGTGAGGGCAGTAACTCCCAGTGCCGCCTCCAGTGGTGGCAGCGATTGCCATTTGGAAGCCGGGCGATTGGTCACCCAGCCGAAGTCAGGAATCCAAGTGTCGCTGGATGGAGCTTCACCGGCGGTGGTGAAACTGAACTGCGAGAATGCCGCGGTTGCATTGTCGGTATCCGCAGCGCCGGAGAACTTTACCGAATAGCTAGTTCCCGGAAGCAATGCGGCCTTTGGCGAAATGAAGGCTAGCATGCCGCCCTCTGCCCCGACAATTTGCGCTTCTACGATGCCCGTTGGCCCCTCGAGCAGCACTGTCTGATTGTTAATGGTTCCTATTTGCAAGCTGCGAGAGAAGCGCATGGAAATGAGGGCGTCCACAGCGACGTCGATAGCGCCGTCTTCCGGCGAGGTTGCTCTCGTCTCCGCTATTCCTGTGATTGGTGCCAGCAATGAGTGCACATCTGTGACGCTCGAGAAACTCTGTAGGCTCGGGTCATAAACTTCACCAAAGGCGAGAGGCCTTCCTTGTCCATCGTCGCCGCCGCTGATCACCACGCGGCCATCCGCCAACAGCGTGGCAGAATGCTTAGTCCTCGCGGAGCCCAGTTGGCCAACCCTCCTGGGGCCGGAATTCTGACGTGGGTCCCACAACTCGGCACTAATCAGTGGTTTCCCATTTAGCCCAACACCACCTGCAATCAAAAGGCGCCCCTCTGTGAGCAGGGTAGCCGAGTGGAATGCGCGCGGAGCAGGACCTCTGAAGCTGGAGATTTGCATAGTTTGGGATTCGGGATCAAAAACCTCGGGCTGCTCCACAATTTTTCCGTCTTCACCAACCCCACCTAGAATAAGCACGGTTCCGTTGGGCAGAACCGTAGCTGTGTGCCCAACCCTGGCAAACTGAAGTTCGAGTGACAAGCGTTCAGTGCCTTGCTGGTTGCGCAGAGCGATAGTTCCTGCAACATGACCGTCTGGGTTCTGCCCTCCAACCAGCAACCAACTTCCATCCGAAAGAAGCGTGGCTGTTTGCCCCGTAAGCAGCGTTGTCGGGTTGCTGTTTTGGGGCTTCGCAGAAGATGCGAGCAGACTGCAACAAAAAGTGAGAACCGCGATAATAGTGCTAATTTCGCTTCGGATCTTCATCGTCATGACTCTCCATTCCAAATTCATATCCTCGTCCTGTATTTCACAGCCGTGACTTAGGCGGGCGGCTCTAGATCACGGACTTGTAAGCGACGTAGTTGCGGAGCCCGTAACGCCGTTGTTTGGCGCGATAAGGATCTGGTATGTGCCGGTTGAACCGGCGACCTTTCCACTGAATGTCACCGAAGTTGAAGAGAAGGCGGAAGCGAGTGTGCTTCCGTCGGGGTTCAGAAGAAAAACCCAGAAACCACCAGCAGAGAAGCTCGGAGTCACTTGGACACTGACTGTCTGCCCGGCGGTACCGCTGAAGCTTAACCCGATGAGCGAAGTCGAACTGATTGCGCTCCTAACTGGCGTGCCGAAGTTGATCGTGACGTTAGTGGTCTGACTGATGAGCGAAATCGTCACCGAGCCATTCACACCGTTATTGGGAATAAGCACGATCTGATACGTGCCGGTCGTGGCCAGCGCTTTGCCTGTTCGATTCAGCATGCCACTGCCAAAGGCGGATGCGAGCTGGCTTCCGTCCGGATTGAGGAGAATTAGCCAGAAATTGCCGTTCAGGCCGGCCGCCTCTGCGCTAACCACCTGTCCAGCAGTGCCGCTGAAGCTAAGCCCAATCAGTGAACTGCTACTGACCGTATTCATGACGGGTGTGTTAAATGCTATGGCTGCATTGGTGGTTTGGCTAACGAGTGAAACCGTCACTGCCCCAGTCACAGCGTTATTGGGGATGAGTACGATTTGGTAGGTGCCGCTCGTGGCCAGTGTCTTGCCCGTAAGATTCAGTGTGCCGCTGCCAAAAGACGACCCTAGTTGAGTTCCGTCCGGCTTCAGCAGGACGAGCCAGAAATTGCCACTGAGACCGGCAGCCTCGGCACTGACTACCTGCCCCGCCGTACCGCTAAAACTCAGCCCGACCAATGCAGGTACGCTAATTGTGTTTGTGACCGGCGTGCCAAAGTTGATGGCGGCATTCGTGGTTTGAGTGACGAGGGAGACCGTCGCCGAACTTGTTACGCTGGGCGCAATTACAATCTGATAGTTGCCGGTTGTGGCGAGTGTCTTTCCAGTAATTGAGCCTTGATTACTGTTGCAGCAAGACGATGCCAATGTACTGCCATCCGGGTTCAGCAGAGTTATCGTGAAATTGCCGCCTGTGAAACCTGCAACTTCCGTGCTGACCACTTGTCCGACCGCGCCGCTGAATGTGTAGCGGGCATTCTGGCCCGGAGAGCTAGTGCTGAAGCTTATTGGCGTTCCTGGAGTAATTGATCCAGTAATATCGTTAAAAATGCTGAGTAGAAGAGTGGCACTACCAGTGCCTGTCGCTTGCGGATTAAGCACAACTGTATAGGTGCCAGTGACAGGAAACGTTAATGCGCTCAGCAATCCCGAAGTACCACAATAGCCCCCGGATCCGAGCGTGCTGCCATCAGGCTTCAGAACGCTCACAGTTACTGCGGTGCAACCGGGATATGTCGAATTTGTGGTGCTGACACTGCCCTGTTGGCCCGCGTTCGCGCTGAAGGTAAAGAGAGCATTCTGCCCCGGAGCGGTAGTACTGACATTCAGGGGCGTCCCCGGCGTAATCGAACCAGTAATGTCGTTGAAAAGGCTCAGCAGAACAGTAGCGCTTCCCGTGCTCGTTCCCTGCGGATCGATCAATACGGTGTAGGTACCGTCAACTGGGAGGGTTGTGGAATCCAGAAAGCCGGTGTTGCAGATGGAACTAAGGGTGCCTCCATCCGGCTTCAGAATACTGGTTCCTACGCAGCCTCCAGTATAGGTGGAATGGGAGAGACTTACGCTGGCCTGCTGGCCTGCTGTGGCACTGAATGTGTACCGCGCGTTTTGCCCGGGGCTGCCGGTAGTAAGGTTGATCGGCGTCCCTGGAGTAATTGGACCAGTGACATCGTTGAAAACGCTGAGCGAAGCGGTGACGCTTCCCGTATTCGTTCCCTGCGGATCGATTAGCAGGGTGTAGGTGCCTGTGACTGGCAGTGTCATCGAGTCGATAAACATGCCGCTCGTACAAATGCGGTTAGAAGTGAGCGTGTTGAACCCGTCCGGCTTCAGGATACTTATCGGCAGGCATGCGCCCGTAAATGTGGAATTTGTAATGTTTAGGCTGACTTGCTGATTCGCGGTTCCAGTGAACTGATGACGCGCGTTCTGGCCAGGAACGCTTATTGTCGTATTGAGCGGTACTCCCGGGGTTATGGATGCGGTAACATCCGTGGCGTTGTTTAAGGTCAGATTAAAGCTTCCGGTGCCGTTACCGAAAGTGTCGATGCCGAGTGTGTAGGTTCCGGTCCAAGGCAAAAGTTGACCGTCCATGAAAGCACTGGCAACATTGCAGGCGACACTGGCACGCTGGTTCCCCTGCGGATCAAAGAGATCCAACGCACATGAGACGAAGTTTCCTCCGCTTGTCTGGATGCTGACTTTCTGGCCTTGGTTCCCATCAAACAAAATCAACCCGATCTTGCCTGAGGTAGTGATAGCAATGTTCTGCGTACTCCCGAAAGTCATCCGTCCGGTAAACCCGATGTCACCTACTCCATAGCTTCCAAACGGAATGTAAACGTCTTGCGTCGAAGTCACCGTGCCCGCCGGCGTCCCTATCGTGATCCGGCCAGAGGTGGTGTTAATCGGAACCACTGTACTGACCTGCGTGCTCGTGGCACTTGTCAGTCCTGCAGTGGTTGTATTGAACTTGAGGTTATCGTTATTTGCCACATCAAAGTTTGTGCCGTTGACTGTTACTGCTGTTCCTGTTACTCCCATATTGGGGGTGAAGCCACTAATAGTCGGCACGCCCGGACTCGTCAGAACGGTGAAATTTGTGCTGCTGGACGCTGACGCTGATGGGATTGTTACCGTAATGGGGCCGCTGCTTGCATTTGCCGGAACTAGAACGGTGATCTGAGTGGCTGTCGCGGCCGTAACAGTCGCGGCAACTCCGTTGAAATTGACCGAATCCTGGGTCGTCGTGGTGCTGAATCCAGTTCCGTTGATCGTGACTGAAGCGCCCGAAGGCCCACTCTGCGGCGTGAAAGAAATAATTGAAAGCTGATTCGAGTTCTGCCGGGAAATAGAAAGAATATTTCCGACTGCATCATACTTGTATGTCGCTGTATCTCCCGAAGAATCAATTACACTCACCAGTCTTCCGAGTTCGTCGTAGACGTAATTTATAGGATTGACGCCCACCGCCTGGAGAATGAAATTACTCGTGCTGGTGTTTCCACCCGTCACCGTCACGTTCTGAGTCTGACTTACATAATTGCCAGCCCCTGCTTGGAGAGCATAAGAGCCGGCATTCAGGCTGCTGATCGAATAGCTGCCTGTAGCATCGGTGACGGCAGTGCTCGCTTCGGCGCTACCCACAAAGAGTTGAAGGCTCGCGCCAGGAATGGGAGTTACTCCATCCGCCTGCGTCACTTTGCCTGATATCGTTCCAGGAGAGGAAAAGCTAAAGTTCGCGGCAGAATTCTGACCCGCTGTTATGGCCACTGAATTCAGCAATGCAGTGCCAAAACCTGTAGCCGAAGCTTGGACGTCATAGCTGCCAAAAGCCAGGCTCGGGATTGAATAGCTTCCGTCGCTCGAACTAGTAGCGGAACCTTTGACCGTCCCATTCTGTAACGCCTGAACCGTTGCTCCGCTGAGGGGACCACTAGTGCCGCTCGAGATCGTCCCTAACAAAGTCCCGGTTGTGATGACGGTGAAGGTAAGCCCATTGCTGATTTGTCCAGTCACAGTTACCGTGACTGGCCCTGCAGTAGCTCCGCTAGGAACGGTTACCCCGATAGCATTAGAACCCCAAGTGGTGACAGAGGCCGGCAGACCATTGAAGCGCACCACGCTGGTCCCTTGCGTCGACCCGAAATTTTGTCCATTGATTGTGACAGCCGTTCCGGGAGCGCCTGAAGAAGTTGAAAGCCCACTGATGTTGGGGCCCGGCACGACAGTGAAGGTCACACCGTTACTGTTGAAACCTCCCGAGCTAACCACCACTGGCCCGGTTGTTGCGCCCACAGGAACAGGAACAATAATGCTGCCGTCGCTCCAACTGAATGGTGTGGCCGCTGCCCCATTGAACTGGATACTGCTTGTGCCTTGGGGAATTCCAAAGCCTGAGCCAGTGACGGTTACACTCGAATTTGCCGGTCCACTGGCCGGGGAAATACTCGTGATGCTGGGTGGACCTTCAACCGTGAAGCTGATTGCATTAGAGGTGCCGGCCTGCGTTACCACCACAGGTCCTGTCGTCGTACCATTTGGAACCGTCGTCACGATCTGAGTATTGTTCCAACTGGTGGGAATGGCCGCTGAGCCATTGAAGGTGAGTGATCCCGCCTGTGATCCAAAATTGTTTCCGGTAACCGTTACGGATGTTCCGACCCTGGCGAAATCGGGATTGATATTGGTGATAATGGGCGCAGGAATGGTAAACGACAGGCCAGTGCTGGCCTCTCCATTGGCTGCGGTCACTACTACAATTCCGGTGGTCGCAAGAACTGGTACTGCCGTGCTGATGCTGACATCACTCCAGTTTGAAACAGTAGCCGTGGTTCCGTTGAATGTCACCGTCCCAGTGCCTTGCGAGGCGCCGAAGTGAGTTCCAGCGATCGTGACGGGAGTGCCGGCAGCACCTGATGAAGTCGACAGACTTGAAATCGCCGGTGGGGGAATCGTAAAGGGGATGCCGTTGCTGACTCCATTGACGTTCGTAACCAAAACGTTGCCGTTGCTGGCGAGTGCCGGGACTAGCGTCCCGATGGTTCCATCGGTCCAGCTTGAAACAGTGGCGTTTGCTCCGTTGAACGTTACCGTCCCCGTAGTGGAACCAAAATGAGCGCCAGAAATAGTTACTGGAGTCCCGGCATTTCCCGAAGTCACAGAAAGGCTGGTGATGCTGGGCGGCGGTGGGACGGGAGCCACAGCAGTCGAGTCGGATATCCCTCCCTGCGGTCCATTGAACTGTAGGTTGGCGGTGAGACTACTGCCAGTCGGCACCTTCGTCATGTTTACTCCGACCCACAGGAAGAAACGATCCGTGCTGGCAATAGCGATAGGCGCTGTCGTGGAGCACGAGAAGCTAAAACGCGTGGCCGTGCTCGTGATTGCCGTTGTTCCCGTCCCAACGCAAAGAAGTGTCCCGGATGGGCTATTCAGGTACAGCTTGGCACGTGGAAAGATGGTTCCACCGTTTTTGGATTCGTTCATTGAAAGCGTGAAGGTAACTGCAGATCCGGATGGAATGGTTCCAACCCTTCCGGGATCTCCAGAGGCGCCAGGAAACGAGGCAATGGGGTACTCACCGGGGGCTGCTCCGCTGAGCGACTGCGAACTGACGGTTCGTACCGTTCCAGTGGGACTGTTTGTACTGAGCAACCATTGGCCTGCCACGCCACTCGGGTTGTCAAGGTGATAGGTCAGAGTCTGCGCGAAGGCCGAGTTCAAACCCGCTACGAGGACGAACAGCAAGCAAAAGACTTCGCAACGAGCGCGTATGAGTCGCTTGTGGCCGGTGCCGAATATTCTTGTCATCGTGGCGCAGATGGAAAGAACGACGGACGCTGAATCTGCCCTTAAGGGTGGAGTGCTGTAGTGTCGCTCCCCGTCCAGAGAGTCAGAATGGGTTGGAATGCAACATGCCTGTGAAACAGAGTCATTGACCACGTGACTGTCACCTCCGGTCGGAATTGAACCCGCACTGCTGAAAGCCTTTTAATGCTGGGAACCCGGGGCCGAACCACGTGGAACAACCTGACAGCGGCGCACTGGACAATGTGCCGCTCAACACTTTTCATGGAGCCTGGTATTACGGCACCCCACGGAACGGGAGTGGACGGAGGATAGAGCGGTAGGCCGCCAGAGGCGGGTTAGAATTTATGTTTGAAAGCCTTGTTCTTGCGTATTCGTTGTTGTCGTTGATGCTCGCAGGCACGCACAAGCCGGTTAGCCCTTTCTAGTACCCTATGCGCCAATCGCGGGCGCCAGGTGTTGGCAATCCGAACTGCGAGCGGTAACAAAGTCTAGTGGCCCTGAAACAGACCTCGTTTCATAGAATCTGACACATTTATTCCGTAAGCATCCGATGAAGCACTGGAATCGGAAACAGGCGGAATTGTATTCTTAAATTCAACTACATGCACATAATATTTTTCTTAATACGTATATATAAACGAGGACCGGGTACAGGTCGATGGTGAGTGCAGCATTGATTGCTGGGCTGATGGTGACTGATTCAATCTGGTGAGCCCACTTCTGGATCGAGGCATCGAGTTGTGGTTTCATCGGAAAAATACAACTGAAAATGACCGATCCACGGTGATCCGTAGACGACGAGTTCGAATCCGGCAGGCACGTGCGGATCTTGCTGAAGCTTGCAGAGTGCTATGTGCACGTCAAGCTCTTCGAGAGCCTCATCATCATTCCACACTGCAATGATTGCGTGCGGCGCAATCGCCTGCCGAAACTTGTCTCTGACTTTCCTAATGCTGTTGGCGACGTCCCGCCGAGGGTTACCGTATGGTTCCTCGAGCCACTGATCTGTGAGGTACTCCTCCTTACTCAAGGTCGCAGGACCTGAGTTGATTGCTCTGAAGGGAGTGACCTCAACTGTTGCTGAAGTCCCCTCGCGGGCCTATCAGCAGATCGGGCCCCTGCGATCCGGTCGGCTCGAATGAGGGAAGAAACCCAAGCCTCCTAAGGATGAGGCCATAGCGCAGTGTTGCCAGATGGTCCAGCAGGGTATCCTTGTCGACTGCCACAGCAACCGAATGGAGGAAGGCGGCGGAATTCCCCCAGATCTGCGCCTTTGAAAGCCAATTCTTGAGTTCTGACGCGGTATTCCCATCGCAAAATGCTTCGATCCGATGCATTGCTTTTCGTCATCTGGTCCCCATCTGGCCCGCCTCCCATCACTCCCATCCGCGAAAATCAACAACATGAGTTCATCAGCGCGAGTATAGCCGACCTGAAAACCAGCAGACGAAGGTATTCGGACGAGGAACGGCTGATTCGGCTGGCACTTTGCTTAAAAAACTGATTTTTAATGTGTGGTCGTTATCGACTTACCGCCAAAGAGCGTTACATCCGGGACCATTTCGGACTTGAAAGACGACGTGGACTGGGCGCCGCGTTGGAACATCGCGCCCACTCAACAGATCCCCATTGTCCGCCAAGACAACAAGCAACCGAACCGTACCTTCAGCTTGGTTAGCTGGGGGCTAATTCCATATTGGGCCAAGGACAGGTTGATCGCGGGTAAGACAATTAACGCGATGTCGGAGACAGCCGCGGAGAAGCCCGCTTTCCGTGACGCAATGAGTCGGCGACGCTGTTTGATTCCTGCCGACGCCTTTTACGATTGGAAAAAAATCGCGGCGAAAGAGAAGCAGCCCTACAGTCTTGGCATGATTCACTAACAATCGGGAGCAAAACATTGTTTAGCAAAACCTGGAAAACCGAGGCCACACTCCTTTTTTGTGGCCTCGGCCAGGCAGCCAGCGATTTTCCTTGGTGCTTGTAGGGGTCGCAAGATGCCTGAATGTGCATCTCAATTCCATTCCTCGAGAATGGGTATATCCGGAAACTGCTTCCGAAATTCGTCAATAACGAATGCGCGTCGTTCCGGTTCATCCACGAAGTTGTTCAAACGCAGGAAGTCCACCACAGAAAACAGCAGAACGCCTGCACCATTTAGACGAAAACAACTGTCGCTTTCTTTCGGAAGAGTTGGCGCTACTGTCTGCTGTTGCATTGGACTTCTCCTTTGTTCCCTGTGCACGGATGAGGTTCGATTAAAAAGTCACCTAACGTGAAGTCAGCTTCGCGTGCTCCCAATTGATGCTGCAATTGGGAACAGGCGGAATTCTATCCCGAATCCTCCTAGATGTACATACTGTTGCTATTATTGCCTATATGTGGAAGGAAAAGCGAACACGAGAGAAATGATATGCACTAGTCGAATCGACTAAAGGCCGCCCTCTTTGAATTCTCCCGCCGCCAGCGATACGCACGCTATGCTCTCTGGATCTTTGCCACAGAACGGCCGGCCCAATCCCACAAGCCGTAAGCAGCCTTGCTATCAAGCCGCTGGCCACCAAGGCGAAGCGTCAGGACCACTTGCCCTCGATGATGCGCGTCGTGAGTCATCAGATAACATACGAAGGCCGACAGGTCTGCCTTAAAGCCTGGTACTTTGGCTTCCGAATTACCCAACTTTTTGATGAACGCTTCGATAGCTGCTGCCGTTGTTTGCAGCTCAACTTGAATTTTCTCCATGGCATTTGTCGCATTTGTCGGAGCGGAGGTCTTGAGCAGTTCCGGAGCAATTGGGGCCAGCCACTTTCTTCTGACGTCGGCCATGTGTAGAAGAATTTGCTCCACAGTACGGCCGCGATCTACAGCGGCTAGTCCCGATCCCTCGGGAGTGATCTGATCAACCAGATAACGGTTGATGTTGTTATTAGTTTGCCAATTGCGTAGCACACTGTCGATCATTGTGATTAAATCGCTCTCTTTCGAACATAAGTCGCCACTGTCCCCTCTCGCGGATAGTACGCCTAACGATTGTTAGAAAAAGCAAATACTCCGGCACCGCCGTAGAAGCCGCTTAAAAGCCACCATTTCGTTAAAATGCCCAGTCTGCCCCCATTTGAACTCCAAATGCGCCTGCGCCCATCTGTAGGGAGTTCATGGAGAAGACGCATAAGCACGATAATGATCACTCCGACATATTTGTTTGAATTCCTGTTCATTGGTTCTGAAGGTTCGCCTCCGCAAACTCAAGAAGTATCCCACCGGTTAGCGCGTCAAAGGTCATCGGAGTCAAGTTGTCCTGCGAAAGATACCCCTTCGTCGCCACCAGCTGTATAGAACGATCAGGACCATGGCGCTTATAACAAGCGCTGTATAGCCCATCACACCGTGAACGCGTGGAACGCTCAAAACCGTGGCGATGATGATCAAACCGTAGAACACCCTCCAACGATCCATTGTCTCCCAGAAACTTTTCACTCCTGCTGTCCTCACCGTGAGTTCTATTTGTCCGTCCGCCCTCGAAACTGATGCGCAGGACTCACCTCTCCCTATCGGCGTAGCTTCGTCGGTGGCGTTCGCTGCCCAGCGAGCCGCCTTTTCACTTAGCATCCAGGATCCCGGATGTAAATCGCCGAGTCCTACGCATGTTTTCATTGTTCTTTTAAAATCTCCCCGGGAGATATTCTTTTCGCTGCAGCAACTGGCAACAGTGAAACAGCCATTGCCAGGGTAAGACAGAGCAGAGGAACGGTCATGGCGGATTGCCAGGAGAGTTCCACTTTACCCAACCATGAAGCGGATGTAAGTATGGCAATCGGCTTCCACACCAAGAGTGCGATCACCGCTGCAGTTGCCGAACATTGAAGAGCCTGTCTTACAATGATCTTTCCCAGATCCCAGGCGGACGCTCCAAAACATGCCCGTATAGCCATTTCTTTTCTTTTTGAATTCACGGAGTGTGTGAGCACGCCGTAAAGACCAAGATAAGCAATAATGGCGATAAGCCCTGCTCCAACCGTGCAGAACCACACCCGTGCCTTTTGTTCCGCGAAGCTTTGCTTAAGCTCTTCATCAACGCTGTAGGCATTGCTGACGCCTAGAGAGGGCATCGAAATTAGCGCTTGCCTCTGCGCGGCGACCTTTAGAGTCTCTGACTCTCCTTTTGCCAAAAAGTATAGGGGAAAGGACAATGTAAACGCGTTCCCTCTTAGAGGAAGAAACACGGTAGCGTCTGGGGTGCTTGTTAGGCCGGACAACCGCATGTCCTCAGCGACGCCAACGACCTCGGCAACGAATTGCAAAGCCCAAGCAGGTTGCTCAATTCGAACCACGTGATTGAGAGGGTCCTCCCCAGGCCACAGTTCATTGGCCAGGCTGCGATTGATTACCACCTCTGAAACATCCCCGGTGAAGCTGTTGCTTTCAAATGTCCTTCCCTCCACAATCGGATTTCCCAGCGACCGAAAGAAATCCTGAGATACGCTGCAAAAGTGTATAGATCGAGGCGCTGATTCCCGGTCCAATCGCTGAAAGTTGATGCTTCTCATTCTTTGGCCGAGAGGTGCGCAGGACGCTGCGCTTACATATCTCATTTTAGAGACTTTATCTTGCGAATCCTCGACAACTTGCCGCGTAAACATGGCAAGGGGAAACTCGCCCTTTCCTCCGGTAGAGAACTGGATAGGCGCACCTTTTGACGATGGGCCAATCTCGACGATCTTTAAGCGGTTGCTGTCGAAACCAAGTGCGACTCTGGAAGCCGAGTATACGGCTTTCACGATAACCCCGGCGATCAGGCAAATGAGTATGCACGAAGCCATCTGGCCGGCCACAATTCCATATAGCGCGAGCTTGGTTTTTCTGCTGGCTGTGCTCGTATACCCCATGCGGGGCGCACTGCTATCCCGAAGGAGACGAAGCGAAGGTAAAATCGCCACAAACGTTCCCAACAAGGAAGCGATCGCGAGTTCCGCGCCAAATACAACAAAAGGAGTGCGCCAGGGAATACCGCCAGCGGGCATCAAATGCAGTTCACTTCCATCCAGCCACGACATTCCAGCAATAGCGATGCATGATGCAGTCAGAAATCCCACAAGCACTGTAATGACGGGGCCACACATGCTCTCGATTACGATCCGTATCACACTCGCTCCCAGCACTCTCTTGAGACGAACTTCCTCGATACGGCGCGGTACCTGGGCCAGGAGCAAGCCACAATAATTCAAACCCGATGCGAAAGTCAGCGCAAGGGACAGCAGGAAAGCCAATCGTGCCCAAAATCGAATCTTCATGTCTAAGATAGGATCCTTGCTCAGACCGTCAGTTACATGCAGGTGCTTAGGCAGATTGTCAGGCGATCGAATTAAGCTCCCGAGTTCATTTCTTAAATTTTCCAACGAGATCTTTTTCGATCCAGCTAGCACATAAAAAATAGGAACACCCTGCCATACTTCCGGATCATCCAGGAGGGAGGAGTGTTCTTCTCCCTTTTGTTGCCGTGCTGTCTGCAAGGCACCGAAATCAAGCGCAATTATTTGATTTGGCGGCACCCAAGCGTCCGTCGAGGACCACAAGCCAGAGAAACTTCCTGCCGCGACCCCGATTACCCGGAAGCTTCGACCGTTCAGAGTTACGATACGGTCAAGAGCATTGCTCGGCACAGAAAACAATGATTCCGCAAGACGCCTGCTGAGAATCACTTCTCTTGCGCCGTTTTGGCTCTGCCATGAAGAAGAAAAGTCTTGGCCAGCATCGAGGCCTTGCGCAAATTCCGAAAAGAAGCCATTGGGCGTGCCTGCAACCAAAATCTCTCGCTGGATTTCGTTTTGTCCTAATACGATCCGGACTGGTTCGGCGTAAGGAATGAGTGAAAATCCCGTTCCACCGTTAGATTCTCGTAGATGTTCATACGTTTTCCAGGCAACGGGCCCGGAGCCGCCCCCGCCGGTTTCTTCTGCAATTGTCGAGTATTGCATCTGTCGCAAGCCCGACGGCCGCGGGGATGACATCACCAGCATAATCGTGTAGGCCAGTGTCGATCCCGCAAAGCCGAGAGCCAGAACAATGCTGGCCAGCGACGTTACAAGGGGGCTCGCCCGAAAAAAGCGGCGATATTCTTTTAAAATCATGCTCATTGATATTTCAGACCTGGTGGCCCACAGCGATCAGGGACGAAGTACATGAATTTCAAAGATTTCAACTGACTCTTGCTCCAGCAAACGTCGTTTTATTCCTCGCAACGCATCCTCCTGGACTTCGCAGCCCTCGCAGCCTTCGAGGTCAACAGAAAGAAGCACCCACTCTGTATTCCTTCCATTCTTCTGTTCCACTGCCTTGAAATCGGGAATCTGCGCAATGACGTTCTCCAGTCGGGGAGCTCGCTCTTTCGGTTGATAATTGTTAAGAACCCCGGGAAATTCCTGCAGAATCTTAGCGTTGGCCGTTGCGTCACGACCCTGAAATACGAGGGCTCCTGAGCTGTTGTAAATCTCCAGCAGGGGGAAAGAGTACTGCAATTCGGATCCTCCGCTGGCGCGAATACGGGCTTGGGTATAAGCGGATATTGATAGCGTTGTGGCAACCGCTTGCTTTGTTAGGACCCCGCGATTTTTGCTTGAATTGCAGCTATCGCAAGCGAGGACGGCCAAAACAACACACAGTCGGGCGGCTATACTAAGCTGCGCACGACATATTCGGCCTTCTTGCCCGGACTGTCTCATTTGTGGAGCCTTACCTCAATGATACGAAGTTCGCTCTGAGTTATCCGCCCTCGCAATTGTTCAATAGCTTCGTTCTGCTCTTTACAGCGATCCCAATTGGGATAAGTAACTGCGAAAATTGTAAATCGTTTGCCAGACAGGAGAGTCTCTTCGCGCTCCTTCAACGCCGGAAACATTTCGATTGCCTCTTTCAGAGACGGGCGCGGCACACTGGTCGTTAGAGCAGTTGGTTTAACATTCTTTATATTTCGCGGCAGGGTCCGCAAAAGAGCGGCGTTCTCTGAAGCGTCTCCCCCATAGTAGAGAAGTGCTCCCTCCGGGGAATAGATATCAATGGTCGGCATTGCAAGTTTCAGAGGGGTTCCTTTCGGCACCACACCGGGATGCTGTCGCATCCACGCCAGATATGCGTCAGACATTTCACCTACCGAAGTCTCAATAGAATTTGCGGGTAAAGCTGTCTTTTTCTCTGCGAAAGGCTGAACCGCGATCCAAACGACCAGAATCCATAGGCACTTCATTGCAGTCTCCGTTGATAATCATTAATGCGAAATGAGAAGTTGGCCCACAGGAAATTGCTTCCCGTGGGCCGCCGGCCTAATTGCACGGAACCGGGTTACAGAGCATGTTCCCGCTTGCATCTACAACGCAAAAATAACAGCCAGGAGGCAAAGGTTTGATGATCAGTGCGCTGGCAGGGAGCGCAGGAAGTACGGCAAAAGCGCCGATGGCGAAGAAGCCAACCATTCTCAACAGTCGAGTCCGACAAATATTTCGCATTTCGTTCCTTTCATTTCAATCGATTTCTTGGCCCCAACAGAAAGAGCAATGCTCTTTCTGTAGATACATACGGTATTACCGTTAGACCGTATATGTCAATTAACAACAGCTTGATAATTCTGGGAGCGGTTCTGCCCCGTCTTGACCTGATCGGAGGTCGAACCGAGCGCGTATTGCCTTGCGCGGTGACCGTCGCGATGTCGCGCTAAAAAAGGTGTTTCTGGCGGGGATCCGGTCTTCTCTCCGCTTGGTGGCCGGAATGGGAGAAAACAAGTTGTTTTGATCGGGAGCGGTTACGACAGGCAGCTTCTGCTTGCCATCTGGCTCCACGGCGAGCCATGCCGAGGGGGCAAGCATAGCGCCTCCGGTCAGTAAACCAGGCGACGTCGACGGGGACTGCTCTCCCGCCTGTGACTGACTGATTGTGCAGGTGAGCAAAACCAGGAAAAAGACGAAAGCAGCTTTCACATAGTAATAATCGGTCAAAGCCGCATTGAAGTCTGCACGCAGTGGCTTTCGTTACGAAAACACAAATAAGTATTTTCTAATGTCTCTGGGATCGGTTTCGCGCTTCCGAGCATTCCTCACCCTAAACTAGGGCCCTTACGTATTCGTAGGCGTCTGGCCAGCCTGTGCAGCGCGCCGTACACCGTACCGCTCAACGCCGGTTAAAACCCAGGCCATTGCGGTCACGAGTTGCGTGGCCACGCCGCGGTAGGTCAATAATCACCGAAACAGGCGCCGGGGGCCCTTACTCGCCCCGTTGGATTAGCGAATAGATCCCTGTCTCATGATTTTCTTGATTTTTCGGTATCGGAGACGCCCGAGAAGCACCGCGAAAGGCAAGCTCACTGCAAGTGTTATGTAAAACGGATATCGTCCCACAATCAGTATTACCGCCGTAACAAATATAATTAGGGCGATGCGGTCCCATTTATCGCGGCGCGGCCGGTGTGCCGCATACCACCTTGTAAGCTGCGAGTTCATACCTTACTCCACTCCTCAAGTTCAGGGCTGTTTCACCCGCCGGGTCTCCGTGGCGCAGCCTGCTCATGATCCTCACTTGTATTTATGTAGATCCCAGCCAATTTGCAAGAGGGGGACTATGATGAAAAAGATTCCGCACACGACGATGAGCTCAAGCCTATCGCCCTTCTGACAGGCTCGAGCAGAATTCACCAGGCCAACGAGAACCAAAGGCGAAGTTAAGAGTACTAAACGTTTTTTGCGTGGTAGGTCGCGAATCATTTTCCGCCCAGAATAAACAAAGGTCAACACTTGATCTCCTTTCCAGTTTCACGCTGAGACGGCTCCACGCACCGACCTAAAATGACTATAGTTGTCGCAACACACACAAAGGGCATGAGGTGTTCCTATTCCCATTTGTCGAGCTGCACACCTTTTCCACATGCCACGTTGTAAGTTGCCAACTCATGCTCCACCCCCAGCAACTTAAGGTCCTTTCCGTGGATGAAGCGCCCCTACTTACAAGGTCCGCTGTTTTCTGTTTCTGAGTCGACGGAAGAGCCACCCGACAAGCAAAGCGACAGGCAGGCCTACTGCGAGTTATATGTAAAGAGGATATCGCCCTAAAACGAGTATTAGCGCCGCAACAACTACGATCAGCATGATGCGGTCCCATTTGTCGCGTCGCCTATGCTATGCCGTGTACCATTCAATAAATTGCCAGCTCACGCTATTACTCCACCGCCAAGGGCTCCGAGTTAACCGCCGGCAACAGGCTCGGCACCGACACTTACCCAGAAGCGAGTATCCAACTTCGCGGTATTGTCATTAGCCGTGCGGTTATAGTTCTGCTGAATGGAATCACACCGCTGTTGATTATCCTTCTTTTTCTCTTTGTCAGTACCGCCACTCACGATGCCTGCGGCCGCCTCCGCTAGTCCAAAACGACCTCGGCGGCGACCGAGGATGCGTAAGCTGTGCTGGACGGCTCTGCCGGTGAGTTCCTTTGCTGCCTGCGAAACTGACTTTTAGCCCCTTGGCGCCGGACCACTAACCTCCCGTGTGGCACTTGACGGCCCTGCGCGAACAGCCATTTGGAAAAGATAAGCGGTATCATACCCGCCACTCCAATCCAGGAGCAAACACGACCTAATTCGCCCTGATTAATCACCGCAAGAGTGGCTAGAGCACATAGTAGGAATGCACAAACAATCACTGAGCGAGGCTGGGAACGTGATTCCGACTTAACTAGCAGTATAGTGATTGAGGTCACCGCAATCTCCTTACCGGTCCTGTTGGATGAAGTAAAGACAAACATCATCAAAACCAGAACTCCGGCTAAACAGAGAAGCATGGTGTTCTCTCTTAAGTTTATTAAAGAGGATTTAAAAGATCGTGGTGTCTCATGCTCGATCATGATTTTTTTCCTTGGTTCACTCTCAACGTGGCATAATCACTGCAGCTTGCCCGTTGAAGCATCATAAATGCCCTTTAAAGCCCATCCAATCGCCCACGCGGCGCCGAGCGGACCACCTTCAATGCCCATGATCGCTGCATCTCCAGCATTACGATAAGTTCGTACATCATGTAGCGCGAAACCAATCGCACTTGGGATAAGGCTGGGCCCGACTCGATCATTCATCTTCATTGTGGCAGTATTCGGTACCAGTTTCATCGCATCCGAAGCGCTCAGATTTTTTTTCGTCCAATCTGTGCCCTTCTGGAATTACGTTAAATGAGGAATACCCACCTCCCGCCGCGTTTCCTGGCAATTTGCTCAGGTCGCTGTACAAAACGCGGGGTTCGGCCAAGGGCAGCTGTGTGAACAATTAACTTTAACATTCTTTCGGGCAAGTCTCCTTGGGTGATCATGTATGTCCTTTCCGACCTCCCCGGCGAAGAAAGCTTTATTTTGTGAGGCAGCAACAGCGCCCGCCGTCCGGTCAGCGATTGCTGTGAGTTAACGGAATGGAATTAGACTTCCACCGGTACAGGCCGATGATCATGGATACGACGGCACAGATGAATGCCACCTTGGCACCGACCTCCTTGTGCATCAGCAAGGATGCAGTTATGGCAGATAAGACACATACGGCCAGCAACAGTGTGAGCCTGTTAGGACGCAAAACGGGAGATGCAGTGATAGCAATGATCACCGGGAGCGCCCAATATTCACTCCGACCGGAGAATACCGCGTTTGCTATAGCCACTATAAAGGCAATGACAATAGTAACTTTTGAGTTCATATTATGATCTGTGACCTGTTCTCAAATATTTGCCGACTCGAATGACCAGTATTCCTAGCGCCCCGGCCAAGGCCACAGTCTCATAGAAGGACAACCGTCCTTCTGTCACAGTCTGCGCGACAAAAGCAATAGCCATTATCGCGAAAAACACCAGTGATAATAGGACTTGCGCCTGTCGTGAGAGATGTATGGACTCTCTGATCTTTGGTACACTCAAGAACAACAAGACTCCCAATGGCAAAAGAAATAGTCCTACTTCAAGCGTTATTTGTGTGCGTGACATATCATATCCCCTTAGTGGTCCAGAATTTCCTTGCCTGCAGCAGCTCCCCCAACGAGTAAGGAAAGACCTGCCTCGACGGCGCCACAAGGCTCGCCTACCAAGCACAATGCCATCAGAGCGCCGGCCGCCCCCCGCTCAAGGGTTTCCAAAGGATGGCGGACAGCAGCCCCAACCGCTCCTGTCCAGACTTGCGGCGTGGAATTCTGAACTACCATATCCATGACCTTGCCAGCCAGTCCGCCCATTGCTTTCTGGAATTCCGTAGCACCTATGTTACTCTTTTTCCAGTCTGCAGCATTGTAGGAATCTGGAGCGTTGAACTTTCCGTTGACCGATGTGACGGTTGAGTTTCGTTCACTCGCACCTTGAAAGGCGGCATTTTTGTCATAGACTGCCTGTATTTCTCTCGTTTGGGTGACTTCAACCTTATTGCCGTTGACGTCGGTATATGTTGTGGTCGTAGTTTGCTTCACATCGACCACTGAGCCGCCTCCAAACAAGGTTCCGCCGACAGTGATAGTTGTAGACGTGGACACTTTACAGCTGTCGCCATTGTCGTTCGGACAGGTCGAGTTTCCGGGTGCGCTCTGGAAGTGTCCGTCCAAATCTGTGTGGCTCAGCGGATCGTCAGTCACATAACTGTAGAGGTTCAATGACTGAGGATTCGTCAGTTTGGCATACGGAATCGCGCTCGGTTCCTCACTCCAGTCCGGCGTCGTCCATCGCCCTAAGGTGCTGGAATAGGAGCGGGCGCCGAAGTAGTCGAGTCCTCCTTCCGCTGCTTCTCCCCTTTCTTTGCCGTTGAATTTGTAGTGATTTGACGTAATTTGGGGCGAGACTTCCTGGCCAAAAGGAGTGAATGTTCCCTGCCACACTGGATATCCATAGCCTTCGCTTAGCATCCGAGCAGAGCCAATCTGGTCGTTGTGATAATAAGCGGTGGTATTGATCGCCGCGCAACCAGATCCGCTGCAGTCGTGAATACTCGCCGCAGTCTGTGTCATGCCGCTACTGCCGATTCCAGACATGCCGGGCGCAACAGGGTTCTGGCTGAACAAGGGCCGAATGGTGCCATCGCCGCCGATGAACACCATATCTTGAAAATAAATGTCCCACTGCCCCGGTTGCGTTGTGCCGTCGGCGTCGACCCGGATATCGCTAATCGTCTTACCAGCGACTGACGACAAACTGACAATCCGGTAGTTCCATTTGCCGACAATCGCGCTCCGCAAGATCTGTTCGCCGTTTTGATCGGCGAGGGCCATCCCGTTCATCCAGGATTGCGTGCCATCACTGAAGGTGATGATTACCCCGCCGGCGCTTCCAGCGTTCTGCCATTGTAGCCAGCGTAGGGAATCTCCGGCCTGGATGGTGTACCCAGACAGCGAACCAATATTGCTAAAAATGTATTGGTAATACTGCCAGCCGCAGCCCGAGCATTCCTGGCCGCTGATGTGAAGCTGATGTTCGAAATTATTTGCGCGGGCGATACGTTGTCCGTTGAAGAAAATGTAATCCGACCAGTAACCGGATGACACGTCTTTTTCCGCAATCGCTAATCCTTGGAAGTAGATATACTCGGTACCCTTCCCTCCGGTGTCCTTACGCACGCGCTCGCCCATAGGACCGTAGATATATGTCGCGCCAGTGTTATCAACTGAAGCCATCCGGTTCTCGTTGTCGTAAGCGTATTGGTGGAAGGCATCATTGAGCATGTTTCCGGTCGCATCGTAGCAATACGTGTTCGACGCTGTGCAATTTGCGGGAGCGCCGGAGACGCGATTGTTCCCATCGTAAAGGGGACTGAAACTGTTGGTCCCTGACGTCGTCATGTTTCCCCATGGATCATAATTAAACGTCTGGTTGAAAGCGTTATCTTGCTGATAACCGGAAGTGACACGGCCCTCAGCGTCGTACTGATAAAACTGATTCCGGCTCGGACTTATTCCGTCGATGATACTGGAGATGATTCCATTATTGTTGTTATTGCCGTCGTACAAGCCATACAACTTGCTGAGCCACGTCTGGCCAGAGTTGGACACTGTAATCGCGTTGAGTTGCTGACGGTTGTTGAAGCCATATATTTCGGCAAGTCCATTCCCAAATGTACCTGATCGCAGAGATCCATCAGGATTGTATCCCCATGTTGAGGGAGCTCCAGCCTGGGATGCTGTGTAGTACGGGTAATTGAAAATCACCCCTCCCAAAGTGCTAAAGACTGAATTCAGAGCCCTTCCAGCGCTGTTATAACCGCTTGTAACCGTTCTTCCGCTGGGATATGTGAGCGACGTTAGATGCCCGACCAGGTCGTAAGTCGCTGATAGAACAGTGTCGTACTTGCAGTCACTCGGAATGCAATAACTCTGCCCAGTGATACGCCCCATCGGGTCGTATGTCGGATTGAAGGCGGCGTTCACATCGTTCGAAGCGTGCGTGAGGCGGCCGATGCCGTTGATGCCGCCAGCTGCATCGTAGCTGTACTCCCTGGGTGACGAACTGTCAGAATACTGCTTGATAGTCAAACGGTGAAGCTGGTCGTAACCATAGGTAATGGTGATGCCACGCGCATCCTTCCTGGTGATTGCGCTTCCGTCCGCATCATAGGTGTAATTGATTTGGCCAGCTTCGGGATTGTTACTCTGCGTAAGCCGCGACAAAGAATCGTATTGGAAAGTTCGGACCCGCCATTGCGTCGAATCTGTTGTATTTCCATGCTGTTCGACCCGGAGTAGGTTCCCCAGAAGATCATAGCTGTAGAGAGTGGGCCACGCAGGTGGTGAATCCAATGAGTACGGGTCGGTGCCGCCACCGAAATTTGCACTGCAATTCTGCGGGTTGGATGTGATTTGACAGGCGGCAAACGATGGTACCGAGAAGTTGCTGGTCTGAGTCGTCGCAGAGCTGGTTGAAATGATATTGAGGTTTCCGGCTGAGCCTACACTCCCCCAGGTCACGCTAATCCCCGCTCCGGCGGCAGAAATCGCAAAAGGAGGATTTGTAGACGGAAGTTGGGCGTTTATTTGTGAGACCAAGTCGGAGGCAACGGCTGCCGCCGTGCCATCAAGACCTGTGCCATTTCCGTAGCTGGCTGTGGCGCTGTATCCGTTCAAGCCAAACGTGACAGTCCCTGCATCGTACACCGTGGTTCCGGCAACAGCATTCTGTCCGCCGCTGAGTGATCCGCTAACCGGACTAAAAGTATACGGCGGTGCAAACTGCCCCGGATAAAATGAACTGTAGCTTAGGCTAAACGCGATGCCGTTCCCGCCGGTTCCTGCGGTGATCGCTTTTAAGACAATTTCCCAGTGCAACGAATCAGATACTTGAAATGCGGACGCAGCAACTTGAGAAGAACTCAGACTATTAGCAAGAGCTTGGGCCATCTGCTGTGCGGTTGTAACACAGCCATAGCTAATGGTGTCCGCCGGGGCACTACCCGCGCTGAGTGTGACCGTGCCCGTATCGCAATTGGCAGGCTGACCAGTAATAAGAATCGTGGCCGAAGCTGGCGTAGCCGCCTGACCACCAACAACTTTACTTTGAGGAGTCGTCCCGTTAATGGTGAATGATGACGTGGCTTTGCTTCCGACCGTACCGCCGGCAGGCTCTTCCACCTTGGTTAATCTCCCAAGTGCATCCCGAGTTTCCCGGCGCAGCCTGCCGGTTTCATCGATGAGGGTGATCACGCCCGGATCGCTGTACTTCTTCTGCATTGCATTCCCATCGGGTCGAATAATGTTGATGACACGGCCAAGAACGTCGTAATGGGTCGTAGTAGTCCCGTCAGTGGGGGCCGCAGCGCTGCGATGGGCATTAGTCACTGAATGAACATGACCCTGTTCATCATAATTCGTCTCGGAATACACATCGCCTTCAGGATCCACCAAGCGAGTTTGCGCAGGACGAAGGAGGCCGTCAAAGTAAGTGTACTGGTCGATCCAGACATTCGCTGCTGAATCTTGTAATCTTTTTATTTCAACCGTGGTCGCGTTGGGATAGTAAGCATTGGTCTGACCGCCATCAGGGTAAGCGATATTCGAAAGCCGTCCGATGGAGTCGTATGTGTAGCTCGTTTTCTTCCCGCTGACCTGCCCATTGGGGTCAGTACTGCCGGTGATCGCCCCTGTATTGAAGTCGTAATCCATTGTCGTGCAGTGGTTCAACGCATCACAGGAACTCGTGGCATATGCGCCGGCGTAAAGTGCCGAAAACTGAAAATTCGTTGGTTGAAGGCAGGCGTCCCTTACCTGACTCACCATGCCCGTGTCCAGGTAAGCCTTGGTGGTCGTGAGAGGACCATTTGTGACTGCAACCGGGCAGTTTGTTGTTGACAATGTGCTGCCGCTCAGCCATTGACTAATTGAAGTCGCATTACCGCGGATATTTGCATTGACGGGGTTCGCTTCGTGAGACGTAGTAATACCGGAAGCCGCCGGAGCTGCGCCGTCATAGGCAATTGTGGTCTGAGAAGCAGTATGCCCAAGGCCATCTTGAACAGTGATCGTGATGGGAACATCCAGAAGATTATTGTCTTTGTAAGAACTTCCGCCAGGGCTTTGCCACCAATAATTGGTCGTTATGGATTTGAGCAGTGCTCCAGGAGCTCCTGGTCCGTAATCAAATTCGTTAACGGCTGTTTGCTTTCCGTAACTTCCAATCGTCGAACCACCGTAAGTAAACCCTGCATCATAGGAATATTCCGTCTTTTTTGTTTGACCGTTGGGCCACACCGTAGTTTTACGCAGTGGCACAACGTTGACGGGCGGTTGACCCGTGGCCACCGACGTCCATGAATAGTCCGTAATCACTGTTTCCTGCAGCACTCCGCCCGTTTGCTCTCCGCTGTAGAATTCCGTCTTTGTCTCGTAAAACGCGCAAGTTTTATTTAAGTCAGTGAAGGTGTGGACCGTATCATTGAGTAACGGATCTCGGACGATTGTTTGGCCGGCAGCCGTTCCCGCCTTATAAACCCAATCGTGAGAAGGGCTGCCGTCGTGAGCGTCCACGGTGCGCTTCCCCAGTGCTGCGCTCCATGAACCCGGCGCCCCTACGAGGATGTGACATCCTTGAACGTGGCTCCACAAATATGCGATCGAGCCGCCGCTCGGATAGGTGACCTTAACCAAATCGCCCCAGTTCACGCCGCTGCTGTCAGGTTGGCTGTAATCGAACGTCCAGGAAGTCTGATCCGGCAGGACAATGCTTTGCAACATGCTGTAGAGCCCATTCGGCTCCAGATAGGTATTAGTTGAGGTATTGTTTTGGGTCCAGTGGTGCGTGTAGATCTTCACTTGAACGTAGCAAAATTTGAAGTTGTTGGTGCCACCATTTGCTCCCGGTAAAACCCAGAGTAATACCGAGGAAATCGGCAATGAGCCAGTGCAGCCTGTGGTATCGGAGGTGGAAGAGGGTGACGGAATAGTTCTTCCCATCGTGTCGGTAATTAGGCCCCCGTTGAACACAATCTGGTTCCCGTTCGAATCTTCTAGGACGGGAGTGCCCCCGAATATTGCGGCGTAGCGACTTCCGTCCGCCATAGTGACGGTTTGGGTCGAAGAATCCCATTTGATCCCCGTAGCGTTGACTGTCTCATAAATAGTTCCAGCCAGATTCCCCAATTGATGCTCTGATTCGTCAGCCATGCGAACGGAATACAAGTAGACTGGACTGCCTGTGTTCCCTCCGCTTATTAATTGCTGGTCGATAGAGGGCACGCCATTTTCGTTTGCGATTTGGACGTTGGGCTGCGAATCGAATTGCCACTGGTGTATGCAGATATTTGTTGTCGCTGCGCAATCGGTATGCTCATTCCATACCGCATTGTGGAAACGAGCCACAAAGCCTAGTTTCAGGCGCCCGCCTCTTTGTGGGTAACTGAAGAGCGGAATACGAAGCTCCAAATGGTGGTTGGAGAGATTGACGGAATCGATCTCTCCTCCATGAAAAGATCCGTATGGCTTAATGCCTTGTTCGTTGGCAGCCTGAGGGAAAACAGGAACAACGCCTGCACACATAATCGCCAGTACAAGCCAGAGCTTCAATGCGTTCAATTGGATATCCTCCTAGTGCGCACAAGCTGGGGTCGCCGTCTGATTCCAGAAGGCCCCGCGTAGTCTTGCGCTTTCACGCGAGTTCTCAACGTAGAATTTTTGGGGCCCGGTACGGCGGCACTCCGGAACGGAGTGAATGGAGGTTAGGAGGAAGATTAGCCGCCAAGGGCGGGTTAAAGGTTCATGTTCACAAATCTGGCGCGTTGCTCATTGCATTCACGCCGCTTTTGCTTGGGTGCCCCTCAAAGCACTGAATCCGAAACAGGCCAGAGTGTACATGAAATTATCTTACATGTAGATAATATTTTTCTTACTACATATATGTTATACAGCAATCATTACTCTAATTAGCGGACGCGGCGGGTAGTTTACGTTTTCCAAAAATCGGAAGTGCTGCCAATCTGGCGATGATAGTCTGGGAATGGATAGAGCAGACGCAGAGTAATTGATGAGATCGCTGAGACGACCAAAGCGTTTCTGGAAAGCTTGTGCATCCCAGCTACGGATCAAGGTTAGTGCTTTTTAAGCAAAGTAACCAGTCAGTCTTTGGGTGGGTTCCCCCGTGAGTTGGTTCCTGTCGCTTCAGTGTGCTGCTGTTCGGAGGAGGTCGCTACTTCAACAACGAGTCGCACGTTACGGTTCATCTGCCCTGTTCATTTGTGCTTCTTTCGCTCGGATCCTTTTAGATACTTCTCCCATCGCTGCCGAACCTTACCATGCCGGCTCCAGTTGGCCATTTCATCTGAGTGCAGCGGGCCAAGAAACTCGGAATTGATTTCACTCTGTAGTTCCTTGATGAAACTCGGAAATAATTTGCTGGCCTTCGAGTTGGTCACTCCAAGTTGGTTGAGTTTGCGGCACTGGAGCGCAGCGTGCACAAAAGCTGCGTTCAACTTGAAAAGTGCGCGATAAATCTCCGCTTCGTTGGCTTTGCGTGATTTTGCCATCTCACCTTTCGCAACAATTTATGCATGCCTGTTTTCGCGGTCCGCGGGCCGACAAGCAGCAACTCCGGATCTAGGGCTCTTGGGGAGAGCTGGCCATTTTTACCTGGCAGTTCCGCTTTGTGCCTCCGGAAATGTCGGGAGAGCCGCCAGTAGCGGGCTGGCGGCCCCTTTCAACTGCACCGGCCACTTCAAGGATGCAGCGCCCGAGTTCGTGAGTTCCACCGGAAAGTTCGAAACAATGGAAACTCACGAATGCTGACAATACGCACTCGCGGTTAGGGCCCCGTCACATCGAGTCGTATAGGGTCTCTTTTCAAGCACGGCCCCAATCTACCTTGCGTTCTGGCCGAGAGACGGCTGCGAGACGGGATCGTTGTCGATCGCCAGTAGTGCCCATGGCCCGTGTCTCTCGCGCCATTCTGGTCGCGTCTCGTGCACACATATCCAAGTGCAATTGAACTCTGGTCGAGAATCCGTCGTTGTATTGAAGACGGTCCCTGCTTCTACAGAAAAAGCCTGCCGCGCAGTAGGACACCGGGACGGAAGACGTTCAGCTGTCTTTTTGCACGCGTCAATAACGCATGGCAAAGTAAAATGGCTGGCACTTCCGGTCGAAACTTTCTCAGATACACAATAATCGCTCGAATCACAACATTCTTGACCGTGAGCTTTTAGCCAGCGACAGCTTTCATTGTCCAACAGTTTCGGTTGTACGGTCGGCTTTAGGCTGAACACGGTGTTCGCAGCATTGGCAGCACAAACACGCGCTTTGATGAATGGAGCTATGGTCATTCCGGTAGCGTAATCCAACGGCCAAACTTCCTCGGTCCGGCCGTTTCCGGCAAAGAGAAATGTTGCCCGATACGACACAGCATGTTCTCCCAATGTCGCCCTGATTTGGTAAGTGGCATATCGGATCCATCCTTCGCCAGTAGTGGGTTGTTGCAAAGCGTTCACGTACTCAGCGACGGTGACGCCCTGGTTCAATTTGGCGAGGTCGGAGACATCTTCATGAGTTCGGGAGTTCCATGTCACGTCGGCGAATCCAGAGGCAAACAGCTCCTTGGATTGTGGATCAGGTCTACTTCCAGGGAGTTCATGGTATTCCGCGTGCAGGATGTTAATCGGTCCCGAGACTAACGAGGTCCATGGCAGGCTGCTGATTGACGCCAACTGCCCCACCTGTAAATGGGGCTCAAACCGCAATTCCTGGTCTGCATCCACTACGGACCGAGGGTTCGCGCGAGTGAATGGGTCGGATTCGTTGTCGATTCCATGCCAGTAATAACCGATTTTTGCGGCACAACTTAACTTCGCGTACGCGGCCCGGACCACCGCCTCTTCATGGCTCATGACTTCATTACTGATGGGTGTCTGTCCAGACGAGGCTCCTCCCAATATCAGCAGCACAATAAACAGTTTTGTCGAGATCACGTTGGACGTTTTGCGTAGAACGGTTGAGACCACGCTGTTCCCCGTGGATCTTTCGTATGGCGACCCGAGGACGCGACGGACGCCGCACCGGACCTTAAGCAACACGTACTGCATCAGGATTGAAGGTGCTCTGAGAAGGAGCTCAAGGAGTGACTGTCCGGCCGTCCCAAAGCCAGCAAGTTTTAACGATCTGTGCGACCGCAGTGAGCTTGTGGGCGTGTTTCCCGTGTACCGCATTGTTTCCTCACACGTGCATTTTGCGCAGCAACAGCTTCAACGAACGGGATTGTAGCTTCCTTTTCTGACGTGCATACACTATTTTATATTACGCATATACCATCGGTAACGCGAATATTCGGCAAACCAGCTCAGACATATCGGTCGTATCCGCTTACCGGACAACCGCGGAATGTTTGGTTGCGGTCCGGAATACCATTGAAATGACGCATTCAGAAGCGCGTATTATTTCCGGTGAGGTGTGCTTCGCGGTGTCGTCGGAATGCCTGTCGTCGAAAGGCCGTGCATCCCTGACCAGAAGATGCGACGAAGGCCATTGCGAACCTTACGAAGCAGATATTGCGCCAGCATTACAGGTACATCAAGAAGCAAATCGATCATTGCCCAACCCCACCACCCCTCTGACTCAATGACATCGGGCTGGGGGTGTGATGGGATTTGCCACGAATGAGAGTTTACGGGCAGGTTTTGTTTGTACGACATTGGTCCCTCGCAAGCGCAGCCGCCTGCGCCGTGATTTGACAACGATTAGATTGTAGTTATTTTTGGGTACTTGTACATGTTATTTATTCTTATGCGTACGTTTTCGGAAAACGCGAAGATCCGGCAAAGCGGTTCCACGAGACGAGCAGGGATCGTTCTTGAAAGCCGACGTAGTCTCTTATAAGCCAGTAGACGGTCACCAAGATTTATTCGGGCTTGGTTGTTTGCGTGTTATTCTTACCGAACAGCTCTCATATTCTTCCGGAAATCGTGACGGCGCTCGTCGCCGCGTATCTAGGACATGTAACCGTGAGCATTGCTGACAAACCCGTGACTCGGCCAAACGCTGGTAACCGATTACGCCTACGCGCCAAAACTGCTCGCCAGCGCTTTCTCGAGACTGACGTTACGACCGAACAGCACGAGCAGATCATGGAATATTGTCTCAAGAATAAGATCAGTGTGAGTCAATTCCTGGCAGATTTGATTCTGGAGGACGCAGCAACCGCCAAGACTCGCAAGGCTGCAGTACGCGTTAGCCTTGACCTTGACTTTTCTGCGGAGGAGTACGAGAAGCTGGAATTACTTGTCCATCTTCACAGAAAGAACAGCATAAGTCTGTTGATTCGGGATCTTCTCCAGCCGCACCTTGACCTGCAAAGATTGCATATTCCCGGTGAGACAAAATCGCTCCGGCTTTATCTTTCTGATCGAGAGCACGAGATTGTTACCAAACATTTTGCAAGTCGCGGGATTACGGCGCGTAAATACGTTTCTTTTCTCGCGCTGAAAGCAATCGCGAAATCGCCGAAGAGCCGCAAGGAAAGCCAGAACAATGCGGTTTCACGGGATTAAGTAATACGCGATTGAACTTTTAGACCGGAAAAGTTGCCTCACACCAAGGCGGCACAGCAGGATTGGTGAGGACCTGCCGCGAACGGCTAAGCGCACTTACGTCGAAATTTCGCTATTGCGATTTCCACACGGCTCGTTGGGCAGACATGTGGGTCCCCCGCAGCAATAAAGTCCTTCAGCTGAGATATTGGCCTTCGAGATGTCGGCCCAAAATGCGCTCCCGGCGACCGTTACGCCACTTCCGTTCAATTGCCTCGATTGCAATGGCGCTCCCAGCATGAAACCGCCGTCGCACGGATCGCTCGGTAAGCAGATCGGACTACCACAACAAGAATATAGCTGCACATTGTTGTAGATTCCGGCTCCCTGTTGGGAGAGCGAAGCGCTACTAGGCAGCGAAGAGCGCTCCCATGCTTGTTGGCCGATGATCGTCCTCAAAAATAACACGAGGAAAACTGCGGTTGTTCTCATTTTGTTGACTCCCTGCAGCCGTCTGTGTCGCGGCTGAATGCTACCAATGAGGCCCAGCTCATCCCGACTTGGTGTCCCGACTTGAAGCATTGAGCGTGTGTCGAAACAAATTGAAGACGCAGAAGCCCTGCATGCAAATACGCCTGACCCTCACGATGCGGAGGATCCGCCTTCGAACAATCTCCAACCGCTCAGGCCCAGTCTCTCGACCAGCATAGAGTAATAACAGTCATCACCCGCTATTCGCACTAGGGCGACCGCGTCCTCCTCCAGGTGCTTGTACTCAGTCATGAGCTCTCGCAGCTTATCGATGGCGTGGGTTCTTACCTTCAGGCCCGGGATCGCTCGGAACGCAAGCGCAACTTGTCCTTTGACAAGCAACCAACGCACCTTGGCCGCTTCCTCTGCCAAGCTCACAGTGAGACTCTCACTGGTAGCGTATTGCATAGAGGACTTCGCAGGATCAATTTTCAGCATCTCAAATCTAGCAACTTGCTGGAATAATCTCGTGTTCCACGTCATTTGATCGATGTATCGCCTGCTTACCGCGAGCTGGTTCCACGCCGCCTCTCGCCGTAGGTGGGGCACGATTTCCTCCTCAGGCGTACTGGTGTCACAGTATGCGAATATTTCATCGGCGCTTACGACACATACTTTTGCGAGCACACTGCCGAGCGCTACCGGCACCGGCCGTTTAATGTTATAATATGCCAGCAGAAAGCCGATAAGTGTCGCAATCACAATTGGTGCGAATACTGTAATGAACACGTTTATCCCACTCCTCACGCTACCTATATGCCAGAATTAGGCCAGTAAGTGTCGCAACCACGATCGACACCTCCCGTAACGAACACGTGCATCCCGCTCCTGATGCCGATTTATATCTGGCAACCGCGCGGAGCAGTATCGCATGTCCTTTCGTAATGCAAGACCCATTTCCTGTTTTGTTCTAAATCCGCAAATTGGGGTGCATGATATGCTCCCTTTATAAGAATTTCTTTAAGATTGTTACTCTAGGGGTCAGAGGGTTGAGCGGTCGTAACATGAACTGCCCAGATTCAACGCACTACGGCTTTTCAGTTGTGCCGGCACGAAATGATGCACTTTTTATTATCCGAGCAGGCGTTCGGCGGCTCTCCGATAGCGCTTCAGCTCCGTTTCCATCTGCTCCGGTGTGAGTCCCAGATCTTTGAAGCCAGCGTCAGACCGAGAAGCGGATATAAACTTGATCCATATGTATGCGGCCAGCAAGTACCCGACCTCAGGGATGTATTGCATGACCGCTGAAAACCGCGTACCGAAAAGAGATCGACTTCCAATCACGACAAGAAACGCAGTGGAGGCTATCGTGCAACCGTCGATCACAGCCATTTCCCTTGTTCCCTTGGGCAACTTAAACAACCAGGCCAGCGCCAGGGAAAGAAGGCCCACGGCGATGATGCCCCACCGAAATGTGAATTCACCAGCGACGATTAGCGAAATTATGCGATTGTTGTGAACGGGGGGCGCAAATATGGCCTTCCACACAGAGTATGCCAGCACACCACCAATTACGCTCCGAAGCAGCCAAGGGAACCACTGGAGCGAGCCAAAACCTACAAAGGTCCTTACAAAACTTTCGCGGACAGCGCCGACCACCAATCCAATTTGCGCTGCGGCGAGACACCAAAACACGACGACATACAACTTGCGATCGAAGAAAAATAGGCTTGATCCTACGCATGCTCCCAGAAGTTCCGAAGCGATGTAACACGAAAACCATGGCAGTTGTCGCACGGTCCCTTGACGCCACAGGATCAGCAGCAGCCAACCGTTGACTGCGACATGGGCACAAAACGAAATTATCGGGACTATCGACATTGATTGAAAGCAGCCCGCGGTTCGCGCCGTTGGGATTCACCCCTCCAGGCCGCACCGCGGGCCAAATCAGAGCACGCCCTCTAACCCAATTGCTTGCGAACGCCGCACGGCTCGCCCGGGAAACAGACCGGGCCTCCGCAGCAAAACATCATCCCAACATGGTTGGTTCCAGCCCGATCGACGATCACCGGACCACTAGTTAAGGAAAAGCGCTTCACAGCTGGCTTGTCCGCGGCCACTGTCCCAAACAACACGACCAATAAAACTATGTGCTTCATTTCCATCCTCCTCAGTTTGTTCGTACGCACGTGTATTTACACGCCCGTAACCCCAGGAGGACTGGATTGGTGCATGTTGACGTCTATCTGCTCTATAACATACACTGCATATATGTAGTTAAAAGCCTATCAACTTAGGCTCTGGTTTTCCATCATTTCCTCTAGACATAGAAGAAAGGGATGGGCGGACCAAGCCTCCTCTTCCCTTGCGGCCCGAAGGAGCACTGCAGGCTCCGGGTGGGCCGCAAGGCCCATAAAGGCCAATCCACCTGAGATCAATGGGAGTATAGCCCAATGGCCTTTGTCGCCCAAATAATAAGAAAGCTGTTCTGAAAGACAAACGCGTGTTAGTCGTCGAGGTCGCCAGACTGACGGACGGTGCTCCATCGACTTATATCTGGTTTATAATCTGGTGTTTTTCCAAGTTACTAGCACGCCAACTATGTTAGGTCCCGATCTGCTCTTTACTTGCCGCCTTCTTCGAAAACGCCCGTGGACGAGCCTTGCCATAATTGTGGCGTTGCTCCTTGGAGTGGGCGCCAGCACCGCAGTCTTCAGCGTAGTGAATGCGGTTCTTCTGCGGCCGGTCCCGGTGCTCGATCCGGACCGGATCGTAAGGATTTACGCCAAGGTCAATAGAACCGGCGCCTCCATGGGAATCTCATACCCTGAGTTCTTGGATTGGAAAGCCCAGTGTCACTCCTTTGAAGCGCTTTCCGTGATGCGGGCGTTTTCCTTCTATTCTGCAGATCGAGACCGACCCGAACATCTCAAAGGAACCAGTATCTCGGCCGCAGGGTTCAAGGTCTTCGGTGTATCGACCTCATTGGGGCGCGGCTTTGATGAGGACGATGATAAGCCAGGTGCTCCCAGGGTCGTCATACTCAACCATCGGTTTTGGGAGCAACGGTTTGGATCAGACCCAAGTGTGCTTGGGCACGTTCTCCCCCTTAACGGCGAAGGTTTTACAGTAATCGGGGTGTTGCAACCAACCCAGGTCAATATCCTCCAATATCCGGATGTCTGGGTTCCAAATGGGCCATTCCTGAACGCGCGGGCAATGAGCCGAGATATACGTCTTTACTTCCCCGCGGCACGCCTGAAATCTGCGTCGAGCCCAAGTGCAGCGCGAACAGAGCTGGAAACCATTGCTAGTCGTCTCGCTGCACAATACCCGGCCAGCAACAAGGACATCGGAATCAGATTTGTTGAATTGACAGAGCTCCTTACGGCGAATGACCGTAGGCCCGTAATTCTCTTATTCATTGCTGCTCTTTTGATCTTCGTGCTGACTTGCTTGAATGTGGTTATTGTGCTGATGAGTTGGACTGCTGGCCGGCGCAGAGAGCTAGCCATCCGAATGTCCCTGGGGGCCTCACGATTCCAGGTGTTGCGGCAACTCCTTCTGCAGGCTCTTGTTCTTGTAAGTGTTGGAAGTGTGCTGGGTGTGGTAGGCGCGAAGCTCACACTGACTCTGTTTCTTTACCGATTTCCAAACGCTCTGATCCGATTCCAGGAAACCACATTTGATTACCGGGTAATCTGTTTCTTACTCATGATGGCTGGGATTGCAGCCGTCGTTGCAACTGTGCTCCCCGGTTGGTACGCAACACGATTGAATATCGGAATGCAATTAAAAGAGGCCGGCGACTACTCTTCGGCCACGCGCCGCCTTCGGCATGGGGCGTTGATCACGTTCGAAATCGCCACTGCTGCGTCTCTCCTACTTATCTCCGGACTTCTAATCGTAAGTCTTTACCAGGTTACGAATGTCGATTTAGGTTTCGATCCACATCACAAATATTCATTCCAAATCAATCTGCCGGGTCACTATACAACTTCCGACCAGGCTTCATTCTATATGGAGGCTCTTGAGAAACTGTCGGCTTTACCGGCGCTGTCCCGGTCGAGTGCGATCTCTAGCTTGCCCTTAACCAATCAAGCGAATGCGATCAGTTTGCAGACTGACACAAACATGCATGCTACGGGAGATCAGCTCTTGGTCGAAGACGAAGCTGTTCTCCCCAGATTCTTTGCAACCCTACGGGCGCCCATTCTTCAAGGACGCGAATTCACAAATGCTGATCGAGAGGGTACGCCTCCCGTGGCCATTGTCGATGAGCTGTTAGCCGCAACACTATGGCCAGGGCAGACCCCGATTGGAAAGCGGATACGTTTGGTTGAGATAGCCGGCTCACAGCCTCCTTGGCGCGAGGTGGTCGGCGTGGTTCGGCAAATCCGGCATTTCGGCCCGGAGGCCAAGGTGCGCTGGATGCAGGTGTATGTGCCTGAGTACCAAGATCCCTCTCCAGTCATGTCTTTTGTTATCGATACAGCGCTGCCGGAGGTAACGGTAAGAACAGAGGCGGAAAAGGCAATTCGGGAACTCGATCGGTCGCTGCCTCTCGACAGCTTCCAGGCAATGGATGATCTTCTGGGCGGGTATCTGGCAGGCCGTAAGATTGCAGTATTGGCGTTAAGCTCGTTTGCGGGCATTGCCGTATTGTTGGCGATTATTGGAATCTACGGCGTGGTCGCAAATGCTGCGATTAGCAGGCGTCGAGAGCTTGCAATTCGATTTGCTTTGGGTGCGAACCGCGGGAAAACTGTACGCCTTCTCATTCGAAGCGGGCTCATCGCAGCCTTTGCGGGTTTGGCCATTGGATTCGCGATCGTCATAAGTCTAGCTCGCGTACTTGCCTCCTTCCTTTTCAACCTCAATCCGCTGGACGCCAGGGTGTATTTAGCGACCGCTGTGAGCATCATTCTTCTAACGCTTGTGGCTGCCGTGCTTCCAACCAAAAGCGTGTTTTATGTAGACCCACGCGAAATCCTTAAAGAATAGCCCTCGAGCAAGCCATTACGGCTAGTAGCGGAATCTCATTTTCGCAGCCTGATGCGTGCATCTGCCCGCCCACACGTCTTCTGATTGACCGTCCTACCGGAAGTAACCCTGCTATACGCTCTAGTGGCCACTGCATGTATATACGTGCTACCATCTACTCTGCATATATATCGCCGATTCGGGTGCCCACTCGTGTGCTGTATCAGCCCATCCGACCAGACTTTTCCAAGACGGTAGGGTCGGCCACTTGGCGCTTCGATTGCCTGAGAGTTCTGCATTGCAGCGTGTCATCGGTGCGGATATGAAGCCATGATGCCAATCGTATTGATTTAGGAAGAACAACAGTAATGTATGGCAACGTTCATTCGAGCAGATGGAACTAAAACTGAAATAAAGCCAGAGAACCGAAGGGGTTTTACCGCCGAGACAATCCGCGATTTGCTTTGTGGCAGTTTCCAGTTACTTCCGCTAGATTCAGAAAGAACGATCCTAATGAACGCATATGCTTCAAAGACTCGGTCACCCAGGAATGACACCGCAACAGAGCTCTTTTCGCGTGCTTTGATCTATCGCAGAGATCCCGCTACGGAGATTCGGGTCCTTCACGGGGACATACTGGTTGCAGCTTATTCCGAGCTTCGACTGCTAGAGGTTTTCGCATCGGCGCTGCTTGTGATCTAGATGCTCGGGGGGTCAGATCCCCGGGACGGGATGTGCAGCTAACTGCTGATTGCGTCTCGTACGGCATTTAGCCTTAACCGGGCATTAGGGACGTATCCATCCTAAGATACATATTATATACATGTCTAGCCGTTTCCAAGGTACAATTCTGCCTCGGATTGCGGTGCAAAGACAACGAGGATTACGAGTGTCGACCAAACAGAAGCCGACTATTCCTGTCGGCCCTTCTTCCGCCGCTGGCGGAGGTGGTCTCTGCTTGACCTGATGTCTGACTTTCCTGAGATTCTGGTCGATTATTTGGTCATGAAAATCCGCCAACGATTGTTCGCGTTCCGTCGGCCCTGATTGGATCGAATGCATGTCTCCAATGAAAGGATATGAGAACTAAATGGGAAACGCTGACACGTCGCGAGACAAATTAAGTCTTAAGCTTGGCGACGGATCAAGCCGCTGCTTTCGCCAGGAGGGCGACACAACATTTTTCTCTGTAGCTGAGTTTATCCGTATAAATAAGTTGCGAGATGATCCTCAACTCCGGAGAGCTATCATCGAGGAAGTGCGTGACATATTTCCAGAAGCGCGCATTGTTGAGGAAGACAATTGAGTGTCGAGGAAACAAATACCTTAAGAGGATGAGATAAGCGGATTTGTCATCGAACGAGCAACATCGTTCTCCCTTATCATTAGAGTTTTCGAGCGGCTTCCGACCCGAATTCCACCAAGGAACGGCTCGGGCGCTCGGCCTGGGGCCACCCCGCTTTGTGGCCCCAGTTTTCAAACTGGGGTGCAATTTAGTCGGAGATCAACACTTGCTTGTAGCCCGACGATCTGCGACTGCTTGCCTTCTCACACTGATTGAAGGCGACATCACGACGTCGAACCTGTTTTACAGGTTGCGCAAACACCCACCCACGGTTTTGAACCATAAGAAATTGCGTGGAGCAGGAAGAATGAACACGCTCTTAATGTTTTTACTGCAAGCCGGCCGTGCTCCCGATCCGCCAGATCCTCTGATTGGGTGAGAATTCGGCTGGCGATTGGGAATGAGGTTGAGCGCAACATTTGTGCCCGAGAAGCAAAAAAAGCCGCTTCATGCCGACGCGGCCGTAACGACGGGGAAAAGGTCATAAAGCCCGACGCAGAGATCATACCTGACGTACTTCGCTTTGTTTCCCGATGGCGCTCATCATTTGTCACGGCTGTTAGTAGGACGGTGTCACTGATGGAGGGTCGTACGGCAAGTCATATTTATTTTGGTGGATACTTTCCGCTGTGGAAATCTTCAGGTCAAATGCCCCCAGACTGAATGAGCTCTGGCTCACGTCCACTACCCTCCTCAGACTTCTGAGCAGATCCGCCGACGCGCCTTCTGCCCACATATTCAGTATGTACTCGCCCGCGGGTACATCTGGAATAAAGAATTCACCTTTTCTGTCGGAGAGGGCGAAATAAGGGGTCTCCAGGGTGATCACCGTGGCGCTCATCTGAGCATGAATGTTACAGAAAATGTATGAGATCCCGGGCTTGCTAAAGACAACGGTCTTATTCGTACCCGCTTCGTACAGACCGAGGTCGAATCGTTGGTTATTAAACATGGAAAACACGCTATGAAAAAGAACATCCTTGTTCGGAAAACTGACCTCCGTTCCAACAGGTACGACCAAGATGTGAGGTTCAAATTGTTTATTTCTTTGCACTAATTGATAGTGGCTCTTCCGTCCTGTTTCGGAAAGCTCTGCTCGCACAAGTTTTGTCGGAATACGCGGTTCAAGCCAAATGGCTACATTCGAGCTGTCTTTCCGATGACCGGAACTCATCTCGTCGGATATCGTTATTTGACCAGACACCCGGATTTGCTGCGCCTGGACCAGCGACAATCCGGCACATGCGGTGACGAAATAGACAACTCCTATGCGATAGGCTGCGCCTATAACGAGAGGTCTGTACCACGCTGAAGTCAAAATTGTACTCCCATGGACATGTTGATGTGATTTGCAGATCCTGCCTCCGCATTAAGTTCCTGGCTGTGGATTCGGCGGTATTCGATCGCGAATAGCAGATTCGAACGCGGGTGGTAGATCAGGTTGGTGAAGGCAGCCCAACTTCGCGCCAGAGATACTTCCAAATAACTAGGAGCCTCGAGGGCCGCATTAAGTTCTGCGCCCATCGGATTATCTTCTCCGAAGGCCGTGTTTATTTCGTACCTTGGACCCAGCGTCCACTTTAGTTGAGTCCAACCGCCGACCGTATTTAGCCCGTGAAAGGTCCCGGCAAGAGTTGAGCCGCCGTCCAGTTTCGATGTCACACTCCGGCCAAGGCCCCCGCCCAACCCACCGATTGCGCTGCCGCGGTACACCGAACCACTGAATGCCATCCATGTGGACACGGGCAACTGCCAATCAATCGTTGCCAGCCACGATTTGATTTTGGTGTTCGGAGTGTACAGCTGTTTACCGTTATAACCACCCACGCCTATGCTTAGCGTTCGACCAAATAGCGGTCGGGACCAAGAGACATGCGTTGCGAATGCAGGCCTATCCGACTGCTCTCCTGAATCCGACTTTCGGTTTCCCGTTTCGACAAGAGTTTCCCCCGAGATTGGATCCAGAATACCCGCTTGGATAGCAATCTCGGAGCCGTTGGGTGCTGAAAATCTGTGTTCAACTCGTACTTGCGGCAGCCATGCCCAGAGATTCCCGGCGTATGCCAACGGTGGTGTCGCGAGGGATGCCAACGACGTCGGCGATTGCGGAACGAAGAATAGGGAATCCTGGCCGGCGACCAAAGACGTCTTCGCCCACTCGAGCCGCCCGGTGGCTGTCCGAAGTCGCAAGATCCCGACCGTGGCGCCGTTCAACTGATCGTTGTTGCCCGCCAAGTCTAACCTTAGGCTCCCGCTAGATCTGGCTCCAAGTACGGAGGGCCCAAACACCTCAAATCCGATCTGCGTTTGACGAACCGTCCCTCCGAAGTTTCTTGACGACGCTGTGCTGAATTCCTCACCCAGCGACTTCGCCGCAAGCGCCGGATTTTCGATGTTGTCAACGCTGCCGGTATTAGCAAACATGTTGAGCAGGATGAGCCCCGACAGTCGAACTCGATATCGCGATGCACTCTCCACTTTGGTTTGATATTGCTCCTGGACCTTTTGCTCAACAAAGCCGAGATGCTCTTCGACATCCTGTTGCTTCGGTTCACTCATGATGGGAGTTGGGGCCTGCGCGACCGAGGTCGCCCACTCCCCGCCTGATTGGTCGGAAACGGTCGCGAGCTGTGCCTTCGTTTCGTCTAGTTCTCGCCGCAATGCCGCATTTGCCGATTGAAGACGCACAGCATCGTCATTTAGCTTCTGTAGAGCGCCATTCATCTGCTCTATTTGCAATTGAAGCTTTTCTAGAACGCTCTGGGCAGTGCTTTCTGCATGAGAAGAACTCGCCTTAATCTCATCCTGGCTGAGCGCGCGGCCAGAAACTTCTAATAGCAGCAGAAGCAGCATGGCACTTGCCCGTAATCGACGGTTAATGATCCAAACCATGAGAATTCCTCAGGACATAAGTCGATGTGTTATAAATTCGTTGGGTTCAGCGGGAAACAGAAGCCGGCTGTCGTTCCGTTATCCTTGTTTCTCTTGGCAACACGACTTTGAAAGTCGTTTGGCCCGGATTTGCGTTCTCCACACAGACATCCCCGCCGTGGTCTTGACAGGTTTTCTGTACGATTGCCAGGCCGAGTCCCGATCCCCGCTGTTTGCCAAAGCTAACAAATGGCTGAAAAAGGTTCTCTCGTATTTCAGCGGGGATACCGGGTCCCGTATCGCGGATTCGTATTTCGATCTCATCCTCTGAAGCACGAACGACGGCACGGATCAATCCTCCGTCCCGAGGAAGCATTTCGCACGCATTCAGGAGCAAGTTGTAGAACACACGTTCCAGTTTTCTCGCATCAAAATGTCCCTCTGTTTGCTGTGGCGCATCAATTGCTATTGGCACATGGCAGAAGTTTGGATCGGTCTGGATGGCCCGTACTGCCTGCTTCAAGACATCCCTCAAGTCCACCATTTCAAGCTTTAGGGCGCCCCGAGTTCGAGACAAGTCGAGCAATGATTCGAGCAGGTCGGTCATATGCGAAGCCGCGGCGCTCACCTCCGCGTACATTTCTCTTCGCTGTTGCGGAGCCATGACTTCACTGGCCAGGAACTCCGCGTAGGCCACAATTGCCGTTAACCTGTGCCTCAAGTCATGCGAGATTGAACTCGCCATTGTGCCGATGGTGGCCATGCGTTCGGCTTGGAGGGCCACAATCTGTGCCGTTTTCAGGCGAGCCCGCATTCCAATGAATGCATTCGTAAGATTCGCGATCTCGTCCGCACCGGATTCTTCCAAGGGATAGGTAAAATTGTGTTCTCCGAGAGCCAGGACGCAGGCGACTAGTTCCTCCAGCGGACGAGTGAATCTAAGTGAGATCAGATAAATGAGGGCGCAGCCAACAACAATCGCCAGCAGTCCCAATAATGAGAGCAGTTCGTTTACGCCGCGAAGGAACACAAGAACAGGCTCGAACGACTTCAGCACGACCAGGCGTACCGGGACAGGACCAGCATTCAAATCAACGGCTGCCGATAAGAATTGCTGGCCCGCGATCCGCAGTTGCGTTGCCCCGCCTCGCGATCCCACCCCTTTCATTGCTTGGGCAAGAACCCGGCCGTTCTCCTGAATCGTGCTTGCGGCCACTGAATCTCCATATGTAACAATCAACTGGCTGCCGGCAATTCCCATGAGTTCATTCATTACTCTCTCGTTGACTTCCCATCCAACGAAGAGCATGCCGAGAAAGCGCGAATCCTCCCGGGAACCGGAATAAATCGGACGAGAAAATACCTCAAACAGATGACCGGCGACAAACCACCAGTTCTGCGTGTGGCGTTGGTGGTCTTCATCAACCCACCTCTGTGCCAGCAGACTGGTTACGTCGTGAGGAGTGCTATGGAGTCCAACCACCCTCCCGCTCTGCGTTAGGATCATCAGGTCACTGCCCACAAGCGGCCAGAGTTCGCCGGATCCGTCCTGAATCGTGGCGGGATCATTGCTTGTCATTAGAGCTTTGAGGCTCGGCTGGTTGGCTATGAGTTCGGCCGAACGACTCAAGTTCTGCTGACGATCACGCTCGAAGTTCTGGAATGCCATGATCGAGTTGTGAAGATCATGGTGCATGGTGCACTTAATCTCACGCTGAAACTCTCGCCGCACCACAAGCAGAGTTGCACACGTCAGAGCTGAGCTCACCAGTAGAAACGAGAACAGAAGTTTGGTCCGAAGCTTCAATGCTGTGCCTTTGTGATTCGTCTGGTTAGTCCGGTTGGTGAGAGACCTTACGGAATGAATCTGTACCCCAATGCGTGCACCGTACGAAAATGAACGGGGGCGCTGGGATTCTTCTCCAACTTGTGGCGGAGCCGCAGAATGTGATTGTCTACGGTCCGGGTGGAGGGATAGTGATCGTAACCCCAGACCTCGTTAAGCAATTCATCGCGGGAGATCGCACGTTCCGGATTCGATATCAGGAATTTCAATAACTTGAACTCCTGGGACGTCAAGTCGATCTCAATGCCACTCCTCGATACCGTCATTCGCGTCAGGTCCACTGCGATATCGCCGAATCCAAACGCTTCAGCTGATATTGATCGACCGGCGCGCCGAACCGCAGCCTCCACTCGGGCCAGTAGCTCACGTGGACTGAAAGGCTTTGTAACGTAATCATCAGCGCCCAATTCGAAGAGGACCACTTTTTCGGTAACGTCCGATGTTGCGCTCAGAACGACAACCGGCAACGATGGCGTTTCGCTCTTGATGGCTCGACAGACATCCTGCCCCTTTTGCCCGGGAAGATTCAGATCGAGAACAACTGCCGATGGAGGAAATGAACGATAGGCATCCAAGCCGGCAGTGCCCTCACCCTGAAGAGTGACAGAGTACCCAGCGGTCGCGAACAAATGTTGGAGAGCTTTCTGAACAATAGAATCATCTTCAATGACGAGGATTGTCTCCATGCGCCTACTCCGAATCGACTCCGAAAAAGCGCGAGTCGTAAATGCACCTACCAAAGAGTGAGAAGTTCGTTGAGTTGAGTATTCCCTGCACTGGAGTTGAACTTCAATGGAGAATCAATCGTGAGAGTTACTTCGGAGTGAAGACAGCAGCGTGCGAGGGCAGCAATTAACTTGCCGCTTGGCGAGATTTGCTTTGGTGGGACCGAACTCTTTTACAATTTGTTGACAAGCTGTACATACACGCTGCACATAACAGTGAGAGTTCGTTTCTATCTATACGGCTCTCACTTCATTTTCCCACTCCTTAACTGCTTAAGATCTTGAACGCAAGGCCAACATTTTCCGACATGGTCGGCAATCTCGGCGTTGATCGTCGCCTTTGCCTCCGCGATCTGTTTCAGCTGGGCCGGCGAGGGACATCCAACGCGATTCGGATTAGGGTGGTCACGAGCGGTGACGCGCTCGAATGCAGAAATCAATTCCTTTTCAAGATGAGCATTATCATGGTTCTGCTCGGAACGTTTCCGTTTTGTCATCGATTTGTGCCCGCGCACATTTATGCTGACTATGTATGCAGGTGAAAGCCCAAGAACTCCCCACACCATTTTCGGTCGGCCTCCTGAACGAAGGCTCCCTGCACAACATGTAGCTAAGAATTATTTAATTCCAAAATGGAATGCAAGTTCATGACTAAGGGTCTTTTCGCATTGACATTGAATACCTACGCATCCTAAGTTGACTTCGCGCGGGAGCCCTCGCTGATCTACCGGGTATGATCTCTCATCTGAGTAGGGTGCAGACCCAATTTTCAATGAACCAGGGCACTCGTTCAAGCACAAGATGCACTCGTCTTCCAAAGCTCGGCCGGCGTGGTGGGATCGCGAACACGACCGATCAGGCAGGGAAATCCGTCAGGACGTGCGGCTTGCTGCCGAACTCCTCTGGCCTCGTTTGTTTCGACTAGCCGGGCAAATAGTGGCGGATGCGCAATTTGAGGCGCAGGAGATTCTTGAAAGTGTAGTCGATACGGTATCCCGCTACCTGACCTCCAGAAATGCTCCACCGCACGATCCGAGTGGACTGCTTGTGGTTAAGTTTCGGCAGGAACTCTACCGCGCTGCACGGAAGCATCGCCGCTTGGAGACCATTGGCAGTGCGGACGAGCTTGCTGAATTACTGCATTTTGATGGGTGGATTAACCAAGCAGAGAGGAATGTATTTTTCCAAGAACTTGTTCAGGCGCTAAGCGAAAGGAGCCGTGGAATATTGCGCTTGCGAATGGCGGGCTGTGAATGGAAGGAGATCGCCCGCTCTATGCAAATCAATGAATCAAGCCTGCGCAACAGCTTTTGGCGAGACGTGCGCAAAGTGTATCAGCAGTTTATGGAGAGACCTGTTGAGGAAGTGCCTCGGTCGGAGTGAAAGGTGCGAACCAACTCGCACGTGCGGTAAGATGCGAGGTCCAGAAATTGATTCTGTGTCCGCAAGGCGAACGTAAACCATCAGGATGATATGGCACAGCAGGAACAATACAACACCCTTGAGAAGGACTTAATCCATGCCCTCTTGGATAGTCCAGCTGATGGGTGTAATCGAGGCTTTGTCGGTAATTGTCCTAGCCCGAGCGACCTGCGCCGGTTCGAGGGCGGCAAATACGGTCAAAATCAGGAGGAGCGCGAAGCCCTACTGTCACACCTAGCAGTATGTGATCCTTGTATCAATTTTATGATGCGCCTGAAGCGGCGCCGCGTTTGGACAACAAGAGCAGCTCTCGTCCTGGCCAGCGCTGCGGCACTATTAGTGGCAGTCTGGACGAACTCACGGCATCCCGCGACAATTTCCACCGTTGGCGTAATCGATCTGCGCCTCAGTTCGCCGACGCGGGGCGCTGAGAACGCGGCTGGCGCCGTTGCAGCGACGGTTCATCGCGATGCCAATCGACTGCGGATCATTTTGCCGCCAGGCAGCGAAGGAAGCTATGAATTTGAGCTTCTTGGTTACGATCGATCGGTCGCAGTTGTACGTGGTGCAGCTCAGACAACCGTGGAGAAAGATCAAGTCATTCTCAATCTGAGCGCCCGCCTCGCACATCTCAATCCAGGAAAATATTCATTGGCGCTCCGGCACGATGATTCTCCCTGGGAATACTACCCGGTGGCCATCGAGTGACCGGGATCCCTGGCCCTTCGCGCCTAAATTGCTCGTAAAGTTCCTGACAAAACGAGTCATCGGTTATCAGAGATTGCTTCGGAGCCTTCCCCTACCAACACAAAAGACGCCCAATAGAAAGGTGGAAGATCTTTATACCGGTCCAACATGTCCCGCTTCGCGTGGGCAAGTGCCAAAGTTTTATCGTCATGCTGCGCGAGATGCGTGTAAAAAGCCTTCATGAGTGCAGTGGTCGAGTGGTCCTCAACATTCCACAAGCTGGCCACTACCGCACGCGCACCGCTAATGAGGAATGCCTGCTCGAGGCTGACCACCCCAGATTCGCCTGCTGACGCCCCCACTCCGGTTTCGCAGGCGGACAACGTGACCAGGTCCGCCTTCAGAGGCAGACCCATAATCTCGCGAACTTGCAGCAAACCATCATCTGTCGTCTTGGGTGCAATGCCAAGGACGAGGGCGGCACGATCCGGATATTGCGGATCGGCGGCCGCATGGACCGCCAAATGTATCATTCGAAAATCAGAAAGTCGCGCCGACTTAAACGAGCTTTCGGTAGCGTCTTGCCCGAGCAACACCTTCGGATCTCCGCCGACTATATGGGCAATTGAAAGAACTTCGTCACGACTGCCTGGCAAGTCTTCCAGATGAGCACCCGAAAGGTCCGCCAGACCCCTTACGATTGCGGCTGTCATGACTCCGCGTTGGCCTTCTGCAGGCAACGCGCGCGCAAATCTGTAGTCAACGGCCCCAACCGCAAGCAACGACTGGTTGCCCTTTGTCGTTGCTGAAGTACGAAGATTGCACAAGACAGTCGCAGAAGGCGTATACGAAACCACCATAGAGCGCACAACCGCCCCGCCAGGATTCCGCAAGGCCTCAAACGGAAGCGAATGGAGGATCCCATCGGGTGAAACAATCAGACGAGATTTGTGAAACCCTTGCAAACTAGGGTCCAGCAAGAGCGAATAAAGTTTGGCGGCCAAAGTCTCCCCGGAGTTTCGTGATTTAACCTCTGTCAGAAAAGACTCGGCCAGACTTTGGATTTGCTTGCTGCCGGCCGGCAGTATCAGAACTCGGGCAGACTCCCGGGTAATCACGATGCAGAATGAGTGTGGTTCATCGAGGACGTACTCGGCGAGCAGTTCGTCCTTTCTCAGCGCGGCCTGGATCATCTTCAAGGACGCGGGCTTCGCGAGACTCTCGTGCCGTTGCAGTCCAGCTTCGTTCCGTTCAAAAGCCAGGGTGCGCTCGTCTTGGAGCAATTGCTCCAAAAGGGCCGCCCTTTGTTTTCCGTCTTCCGTTCGGAGCAACGCGTGTTGAGTTGCCGCAATATTCGCTTCCAACGGAGCGAGCCGGGGAGACGTGCTCTCAAACTTTTTACGGGCAAAAAGGTGGCTGGCGACGATTCGACCTCGAACACGTTCCAGCACGTGGAGCACACGCGCTACGTCGCCGCTCTTTTGCACCAGCCTGAAATGTTCCAAGTATGTGGTGCTCATCGAGCCTGCGCGCGCCGTGCTCTCTTCAAAACTGTGCTGGTTGACCAGGATTCCGTCCAGCACGTCCTCGGCTTCTGCGAATAGGCGGTCTGCTTCCTTTATATGGTTGGTCGCAGCCTTAAGTTCCGCTAATGCGGTCAGATCACGAGGCACATAGTAGCGATCGCCAAGGCGACGGCTTGCCTTCAGCCCGATTCTCAATGCTCGGATCGCGCCTTGCAGATCCCCGAGCTGCCGGTCCACCTTTGCCAGATCGAACATGGAATCGGCCAGCGTTCTACAGAGGTCCAATCGGGATGCGATTCGGCCGGCTTCGGTCAGCCGCATCTTCGCCTGACCGGGGTCGTTTGCGGCTAACGTCTCCCCGAAGGCGACCAGGATTTCGGCGACGGCCGGGAAGCTATTTTGAGACTGAGCCGTGGTTAGGGCCCTCGCCAGCAACTGTTGAGCTTGCTCGGTTTGATGCAGTCCGATTAGCGCGGCCGCTTTACCGCGGTAGGCCAGAAAAGGGAAACCGGCATCAGGTGTTTTCTCGGCGATGGCAATCGCCCGGTTGAGCATCGTAAGCGCTTCCGAGAACCGACGCTCTTCGTTGAACCCAATTCCTAGCAGCGAGAGTAGGCGAATCTGTTCACCGATATCGCCTGTTTGATAGGCCGACAAGATTGCCTTTCCCACAAGGCTGACCGCAGACGCTGTGTTCCCCTCCAAAAATGCGATGATTCCCAGTTCCCCATTGGCTCGTGTGGCCCATTGCTTTTCACCTAAAGAGTTCGCAATTGGGAGGGCTTCGGTCCATGCGCGCTTGGAGGCTGCGGTGTCGAGGTCCAACTCAATATAGCCCATCGTCGCCAGGCACCAGAGGCGCAACTTCGCATCGGATTTAGTCACCGGCTCTCTAAGCGCCGCTTCGAGAGCCTGGGACACTGGTTGGCCGGAGGTGGTTACACCATACGCTCGAGCCCGTCCGATGCGCGCATAAAGCTCATTTCGCGTATCTCCGTCTGCCCTAAAAAGGACCTCCGCTCGCGCGTAGAGCGGGCCAGCAGCATTCCAGTTATTCAGCCAAGAGAGATAATTGGCACGGTCTAGCAATAAGTTGGGATCATTCGCAGTGGCTGTTGATGATGATGGGTGTCGCGGGGTCAGAAGCCAGGCTAGACTGATCGAGCTGAGAAGCGCCAGGCCACTCACGCTCAGTAGAAGCACCTTGCGACTAAAGGAAGATTTTCGAAACCACTTGCACGGACCTGCACCGATGCGCACAACAAAAAGCACTTTCTTTTCTGAATTGCCGAAGAGCTCGTACCACGAGTCACACCGCATCTTAGCGCGATACTCGCCAAATCTTCCTAGAAAAATGCCCTATGCATCCGATGTCCATCAGTACAGTACTTTGAAGTTGGCAAACCAATGAGATTTGTTAGAACTCTCTCATGTCGCGCTTCCGAATCGATGCACATGGGATCTGTTTGCCTCGTCAGTTATTGCACGGTCATTACGTTCGACTCGTAAAGTCGTTGGTAAAGCGTCGAATGTTGACACAAGAAGCTGTGGTCCCCCGCTGCGGCGATCTGACCGTGGTTGAGCACGACAATGCGGTTCATCCAGGCGATGGAGGCGAGCCGGTGCGTAATGATGATCAGGATGGAACCGGAACAGTAAGCTGCGATGGATTCCAGAATCTGTCGCTCGGTAGGAATGTCAAGTGCTGAAGTGCTCTCGTCTAATACCAGAACGGGAGCCTTGCGCAGGAGTGCGCGGGCAAGAGCCAGCCGCTGAAGTTCCCCTCCCGACAGACTGTGGGCCAGGGGACCGAGCTGTGTATCCAGGCCGGCGGGAAGTTTATCCAACACAGACCGAAGCCTGGCGATATCTGCCACGCGGAGTAAGTCCTCGGTTGTCGCATTGGGGTTTGCGTACAACAGGTTTTCGCGGACCGATCCATCGAACAAAATGGGCCGTTGTGGCACGTAACAGATCGCCTGTCTCAGAGCTGCGAGGGAATACTCTCGCAAGGGATAGCCATCAAGCGTGAGGGTTCCAAGCTGTGGATCAGAAAGTCTAACGAGCAAGCGGGCGAGAGTACTCTTGCCGCTTCCGCTTGGCCCGACGATCGCGAGAGATTCCCCGGCGCCGATGTGAAGAGAGAGATCGCAAAGCGCAATGCGTCCTGTCCCATAGGAGTACTGAACCTTGTAGAGCGAAATGCCCTGCGAGATCTTTGCGGGTGGGGTAACAATGTTTCCGTAATCCGGCACCATCGATTCAGCCTCCAAAACCGCCCTCACGCGACGAATACTGGCTCCTACCCGTTGGAGACGCGAATAAAGATCTGTTGCTACACTCACAGGCTGGAACACCCGAGTCTGGTACGTATAGAAAGCGACCAATGCCCCGATCGTCAGGGCTCCGCGCAAGAATTGATAGCTTCCCAGACCAAGCACCAGGAACGTCGCCAATATGAAGGCTCCATTCACAGTTCCTGCATAAACCAGCTCTGCGCTCTTCTGGCTCCTGCGTGCTCGAAGCATCCGCGACCACACCGAAACAGCATTGGTCAGGGCTACTTTCTCGGCGCAGAGCAGTTGAATTTGTGGGAGAGCGGACACGTACTCATAGAGGACACTGCTCGCTCGCCCAGTCTCCTGCTGAGCGATGTCAGCACGCTTCCTCATCGAGGAAGAAAAACGAACCTGAGTCCAGCAGAACAACAGAAGCGTAGGCGCGATCGCCAAGGTCATGGTCGCATTGAGGTACAGCATAACTGCTATATTGGAAAGCAAGAACACACCAGCCCGGACACTTGAGCTCACAATCTCTGAGGCGAACTGGGAAATTTGATCCACGTCTGCGCCGAGCCGGGTCATGTTGTCACCGGCGGGCGTGTTCTCGTGAAAGTCGGCAGACAGTCGATTCAGCTGTTCCAGAATGGCTATGCGAAGCTTTTGAGCTGTTTCTTGTTCGACGTCGAAGTTCACGCTGAGACTCCACAACAAGGCCACAACGCTGCCGAGCAGACACCCAGCTATGGCAAGCACCACCAACAGAGCGCCTGCGAGCTGACGATGGGGCAGTTGGTAGTCGATCAAGCGACGCATGAGCAGCGGATCGAGCGTCGAAAGCATGCCGCCTGAGACAGCGAGGACCACGCTGCATGATACTGGCATCCATACCGGGCGAAGTTGTCGCCCGAGCCAAACCAGGTTATTGTCATTTGCCATAAGCCGCTGACGTTCGTTCAACGCCAAATCATAGGGCGAGATTGGCAGAAATTCCTCTTCGACACGTGTGAGTGTCTACATTCTGTAGACACGTGGCTGCCTCTCTTTCTCTTTCTACCGGCCAACGATGCGGTTTTCCCACTAACGTACCTGTCGTTGATCATGCCCTACACTCTCAGCATCATGTCGCCACGCAACATGCTGTGTGGGCGGTCTGTGGAGAAGTCTGAACAAAAAATACAAATGACATTGGGGAAAAGCACAGAAACGGGGGGCATTAACGAATAGTACGGGTTGAATCTGGCAGCTTGGATTTTTGCCGTTAACGGAGGGCGCCTCGATGGCTGGATCGTCGAATAGGACGGGTAGTGGCAGACTCCAACTTCTCACATCTGACGACGGATGCGTTCTCTTGGACATTGAAAATGATCGCGTGCTAAAGCTGAATTCTGTGGCTGCTGAGATGTGGACAATGCTCAGCACTGGCCAGACACAGTCGCAGATTGCAGTAGCCCTCTCCCAAAAATATCGGGTAAGCGAGGAACGCGTTGCTGCGGATGTCGCCTCGCTTGCTCGACGTATTGACGAACTCGGGGTTGCGCGAGATTCGATCTTCAATCCCGCTCCAGAAACAGATGATCCAAGCGGTAGCCCTCATCCCTCATTCCCGTGGTATGGGCAAGCCTCAAGCTATAGCGGGCCAACCCCAACGATCACAATGCGTGTTGCAGCTTTTTTAGGCCTGGCCGTCTTCGATCTCATCCTCTCGCTGCTATCCCTGAAAACCTTGTGTTCGTGCGTGCGGCTGTGGCCAGTTAAGCGGTCAAGATTCACTGGTTCGTGGGTCACTGGCCAGGTCTGTGAGGCCGTCCAACGGGCCTGCATTTGGTATCCCAAAAGAGCCTTGTGCCTGCAGCGTTCAGCCGTAACGACTTGCCTTCTGCGCACCTTCGGTATTTCCGCCCGCATGATGATCGGCGTCCGTTCCATGCCTTTTCTCGCCCATGCATGGGTAGAGGCGGACGGTTCGGTAATAAACGACTGGCCCCGCGTTAAAAAGTTCTATAGCCCACTACTGTCGCACTAGCCTTACCATGAAACTCCAACTTGGCTTGCTTCATTTAGATCAACGCGTGGCGACGCCAGATGACTTCGAAAGGCTCTTGGGAGAATTCGGCAAGAGGCCCGCAGAAACCGCTGGTGAAGTCTTTGATCGTTCTTTACTCATGATGTATCGCGGAGACCATGTCTCTCCGGAGGACAACTTTGAAGTCCAACCGCTGCGGTTGGGGCCATACGTCCTGACCTGGGACGGTCGCCTCGACAACCGAGACGAATTGGCCGAGCGCGTCGGAATAAACAACCCCGAGAGCGTTTCCGATCCAACGATTGTGTTGAAGGCGTACGACGTGCTCGGGGATCGCGTATTCGCTGATTTGGTCGGGGAATTTGCCCTGGTGCTTTGGTGCAGCAAAACACAATCGCTCCACTTTGCCCGCTCTGCCTGTGGTGCACGAACTCTCTACTATGTCATCGGCAGAAATATCCTCGTTTGGTCGAGCGATTTCGCCCATCTGGTCAGAAATACCGGAGTCGATCTCGCGGTAAATGACAATTATGTCGCCGAGTACCTGTTTTCTCAGCCAGATGCGAAAACCACTCCTCTCGCGAAAGTCCACGTGGTCCATCCAAACCGTCTTGTCGAATTTAAGGACGGTTGCGTCAAGCACGCACGCGAATTGTGGAACCCGACTTGCGTTCCTGCGCTTCGGTATCGCACGGATGGAGAGTATGAGGAGCACTTCCGGCAAATGCTAGAGGAAGCGGTTCGAGTGCGACTCCGGACGAAACGTCCTGTTTTTGCTGAACTCAGTGGTGGACTCGATTCGTCCTCGATCGTGTTAATGGCCGACAGAATTCTACGAAGCCAGGATCGGTCCCCTGATTACCTGCAAACCACGTCATGTGTCTACGAGCAGTCTCAGACCTGTGATGAGCGTCCTTTCATTCGTGCCGTTGAGGAAAAGCGCGGCGCCAGCACACGGCTCGTGCGCGAGCAGGACCAGAGAATCACGCTGGGTTTGGACGATCCACAATTCACGGGGCTCCCCAACGCGCTTCACTGCTTTCCTGGTAGGTATCAAACGGTTGCTGCTCTTATGCAACAGTACAATGCGCGCGTGCTGCTGACCGGCCGCGGGGGAGATCACCTCTTTTGGAGTGAGCCGGATGGCACGGGCATTGTGGCCGACGAACTTCGCAGAGCCAATGTCTTCAGAGCGCACACGGAGTGCCGCAAGTGGAGTCGCGCTACAAACTCTCCTTATTATGAGTTGCTCTTAAGCAGAGCACTTCCACTGGCCTTCGACAGCCTTTTTCCAGGAAGGTCTCGGTACAAGCGACCCAAGCCGCCGACATGGTTGCACCCAAGACATCAGCCGCGGTTTCGATCGACTCACTCAGATTTCGACTCCTACACCACCTGGCGCGGCGCTCCAAGCAAACGAGCGCAGGTGTTCTTTCTGGAGCATATGTTTCGATATCTCAGCTCCGGCTTTTTGCAGGAATATGATGCCATTTATTTTTCCCATCCCTATTCCCACAGGCCTCTTGTCGAGTTTTGTCTTGCCACACCGCTCTCCCAGTTTCTCCGCAATGGCCAGACCAGATGCTTGATGCGTCGCGCTTTGCACGAGTTATTGCCTGGCAAGATAGCTAGACGTGCAAGCAAGGGTCTTCTCGATGAGGGAATCACCAGAGCATTGAAAAGAGAGTGGCACCGTGTCTTGGGCGTCATGCATTGGCAAGTCTGCGAACGGGAGTATGTGACGCACCCGCGTCTTATGGCGGCCCTTAATCAAGCGCGCCTCGGAATTCTTGATTTGACCGGACCTTTGCTACGCCTCTTTTCGATGGAGCGTTGGTTGCGCTCGTTGAGCTATGTGCGATCGGACAAGACGCTCGAGCGACCGTCTTCCGCACCTTGGACTGGCTTCGTTCTGCGGCTTGAACAAGGTTAGTCCGGAGCTTCCACCAACCCCGGACATTTGTTGTTTCGGTGGAGAAAGGAAAAACCATGGAGTACACAACGCCAGTAATCGAAGTCGCGGGTCCTGCAAGGGAGCTCATCCAAGCTTCCATGGGCCCACGAACTGACGGTGACGGCTACATTTACAGTCAGGGCCTAGTCTGCAACCCCGAAGAATAGTGATTCAAGGAGCGGAATCGTGATCAGCGATTCCGCCTTTCCTTTTGTGAACGGTGGCTTTAACCAGATGAGGTTCTAGAACCCGAGCTTCAATGCGAGTTGCAAAGATCGAGCGCCTCCGATCTGATAAAGCGGACTGAAGCCGCTCCCAAACGTCCCCGTTCCCCCGCCTGATAGTCCCTTCGCGAGCGTATTTTGCGAAAGTCCAAAGCCGCTTTGAGGAAGCAACCTGCCACTTGAATCGAGTGTGCCCATTTCTCCTGACTCTGGTGAGAAATTGGGGTGATTGAACAAGTTGAACGCCTCCACGCGTGCCTTGATGCTGATTCGCTCTGTAATTCGGAACGTTCGTTGGACCGCAAGATCCACTTGAACAAGCGGAAATCCTCGAAAGACGTTTCGTCCAAGCGAGCCTTGCCGGTACGCACTCGGCACAGACAGTGCCAATGGATTAAAGCGACGTCCTCCAGGTGCCATCGGATCATCGCCATACATCGCAATTCCTGTAACTAAATCCGGCCGAAAATCGTAAATGCCAAATCCAATATCCCTAGAAACGGTGACGTTAACCGGAGGAGAGGAATGCGTGACTGCAATCGAGTCGATCGCCCAGTTGCCAAGCAGGGCGGTTAATGCGCGCGAGTTACCTTCGAACTTCGGGGCGTAGTCTATACCCACCGTTGCGGTATGCCGGATGTCGAAGTCTGATGCGCCATAATCAACACTCGGATTGAGAAACTGCCCCGGAATGCCATTAAAGATCGAATCAGTAGAGACATTATCGAATGAATGCGAGAAGGCATAAGAAGCAATTATGTGAGAACCCGCGCGAGCGCGATGTACGAATCGAACCTGGAGGGCATTGTAATTGGAATAACCTGCGTTATTTGTAAACAGGACTTGCGTGAACGCGCTTGGCACACCTGCCACGCCTCCTATGTATTCTTCGGTACGGAGTAAGCTGTGCCCGACAGAACCGACGTACTCCACACTAAGCGTCTGGTCCGCTCCGAGAGATTGCTGAAGGGCAAGATTCCATTGCCATGAATGTGGGACCTTAAGAACTGAAGGGAACGCCGCGACTGTGCGAAAAGGAGCAATCGGGGGAAGTGAGGGTGGCGATGCGTCCTCTCGACTCAGCGGGAAGCGTACCCCGAAAAAGAGCTTCTGCGCTAAAAAGGGAAAATTAGTTCCGTCGAAAGCGTTGCCTCCTGGCCCGTTGCCCAGATCGTAAAACATCCCTGCGCCAGCCTTGATAATTGACTCCATTTTTGAAGAACGCGTCAGTTCATACGCCAAGCCCAAACGCGGGGCAAAGTTGTTTAACGTCGAATGGTAGATCGGGGCGCCCTGCGGAGCCAACGAGAGGGCGGGCAGATTGTTTACATTCTCAATCGCAAATGGTTGTTGTCCATTAGCTCCTCGGCCGGCCGGCACGGGGCTGTAGTCCCATCGCACTCCATAGGTAACACTCAAGCGATCCATAGGCTTCCAAGCATCTTGTGAGTATGCTGAATAATTCCTGAAGGTCGAATGCACCGGCACGGTGGCCGCTACAGCAATGAACGCGCTGCTCAGACTGAGTGCAGCTTGAATGTCAGTGAAAGCAGCCTGTTGCACGTAAACCGGGGGCGCCGTCTCTGGCGACAAGCTTCTAAAATCCAGGCCTGCTTTCATTACGTGTTTTTTTATTTGATATGACGCATTGTTGACGATGTTGATCTGCGTCTGCACATTGGCGGCCTCTCTGCCGAGCGTCAGCTGCCGATTGCGCGCGTTTCCGTCAGGTGCGAACTGAAAAATGCTGTTCTCCTCGTTGAACGGAGAAGGAAACACCATCTCTGGTCGCAGCGACACAGCACCGCCGAAGCTGTCGAGCTGATCGCTCCCCGATGCAGACGATTCGCTCCAATTGAACCGTAAATCGTTTATGAATGCTGAAGAGGTCCGATAAGTCACGCCAGCCGTAAGAGTCTGCAGCCCGAAACGAGTCTCGGTTACTGCGCTGAGGCTATTGATCCCTGCGCCTCGCTGACTTCGGTCAGAAGTCGAATAATCATACCTTCCAAGCATGGAAAGAGACTCGCCTACGTGGTGGTCAATCCGGAGGCTCACCGCATCCAGACCGGATGGATCCGAAAAGGCGTACGTGGCACGCGCCAGGCCGTTTCCCTCGTCGGGACCGTTCGGAAAGGGATAGGCTTCGAAAAATGGCTTCATGGATGGCGGAGCGGAGTTTCTCGCGGCCAATGAAGGAACGTCACTCTCTGTTGAGGCTGGCTGGCGAAGCCGGAGACCTTCGTACGATCCGAAGAAGAACGTCCTGCTCTTGAGGATGGGTCCCCCGAGTACACCTCCATAGTCATTCTGCCGCAGGGCAGCACGTTTCAAATTGTCCCTGTTTGCAAACCAGTCATTCGCATCAAACGCGTCGTTCCTGATGTAGTCGAAGATCTCCCCACGGAATTCATTGCTGCCCGAGCGGGTCACAATCGATATTTGCGCCCCAGGCATGCGACCGAATTCCGGAGAGTAGCTTGAGGTCAGTACCGCAAATTCTTGAACATCGTCAGTGGAGACTAGGCTGTTAGTCCCCCCGAAGGCAGTCACCGCGGGGAGGGATCCTCCCGCCGATTGCCCGGGGTTTACGCCGGCGGCAATTGCCACGTTTGCGCTTGTCCCATCGATAATGAAGTAGTTGGTATTTGTTCTTTGGCCGTTCACACTGAATTGCCCTTGATTGGCGAAGCTCGCCGGGGTAATTACGACGCCAGGCGTCAATTGAAACAACGTTTGGAATGACCGGCCGTTTAACGGGAGCTCTTTGACAAGTGTCTGATCCACTACAGTGCCCACGGCGCCGGTTGTCTGAACTGGAGTGCTGTTCGTCTGAATTGCTGCCGACGCCAGTGGAGATCCCGTGGCCAGCCTGAAGTTTTGCTGGATATCATCTTGGACAAATACGGTCAGGGTGGCCGATGCGGATTTGTATCCAGGAGCAGAGACTTCTATGCGGTAATGGCTTGCTCGGATGGCTTGAAAAACGTAGAGGCCGGACTCGTTGGTTTCAACCTTGGCTTTTGTATTTCGATCGACATCTACCAACTCCACGCGAGCCCTTACGATGACTGTCCCGGAAGAATCAGCGACACGCCCCACTAGTAAGGCAGTATCCATTTGAGCGACAGCGGAGGAACAGAAGAGGCCCAGAACAGCGCCCGCTGAGAGGATGCAAGCACAGGGAGAGATCCGTCGAAGGCAACAAATCGGAACCACGGGTCCAGTACAGCCTCAATGGTTAACATCGCATTTATGAAATGGCCATCCCATCAAGGACGGGCTGGAGGTTTACTGCTCGCTCGCACCCTTATCCAAAACCCTAAAGAGCATTCTTCTTCCGGAAGGTTGTAGAACAGCCTTCTTGTACGGCTCTTCGGTGACAAAAACCGAGTTGATGTGTGCGAGTAGAGCTGGGTCGGTGACCGTCAGAACCCAACGGCCCTCCTGTTCGCTGTCAACCTGGAACTTACCCAAGCTGACAATTTTTTGAACTGTGCCCGGAGTTTGTCCCCATAGATAAAAAGAAGGATTGGCGTTGATGTTGGCGGCGTCAGTCAAGTCGTACGCATAAAACACCAGCTTCTTGCCTTCGGAATAGAAAATGCGACCGCGGGCCTGTGATGAACGGCTGCCTTCGCCAACCTCCGGGAAAACATTCAGCACGTGTACATGGCGATCAACAATGAGATCGTGTGCCTCACGCAACGTAGCGTCCAGCTGCTGGGCCAAACGCAATTGCAAGCTAAGCTTCGTGACCCTGTCGCGCAAATTATTTAGCTCAGTCTCAGTTACCAAGGCTGCGGCGTGGTCGGCATTTTCTTTGGTGCGCGTTTTCTCTAATTCCGCCTCAAGCTCGTCGATTTTGGTGTTTCGCTTGGCTTCGTTCTCTCGTAGCACCGCACTCGATGCCTTTAGTTCTGCAATCTGTAAGACAAGCGAAGCCTTTTCCTGCTTACCTGATTCCAACGCCTCCCGTTGTTGCTCCAATTTGGTAGAGGCGGTTGCCAATTGGCTTTGCGCCTGGCGTAGCTGCTCTTTTAATCGAAGGTCTTCGTTGATGCGCTGGCTCGTTTCGGATGCGGGCCCTTGCGAAGTTGACAGCCGGCTCGGACCTGAGACATGGCGGGCTCTTTGATATCGCATTCCCAGGAAGAAGGAAGCAACGGTCAGAACAAGCACCACTATCGGCGCCCAAAAAGCGATGCTCTTAGATCGAGTCCCGATCGAAACTCTTTCGAGCATTCCGGGCTCGCTGAGGCTACTCGGCTGCGGCGGCAACGAAATACCGGCGGATCGCGCCCTGGCAATGAACCTCTGAGTCATCCCCTCTGGGATGGGCCGTGTATCTTCATATTCCGCCGCCGACAATTTGAAATAGGTCTCTTCGAAGGCTGCCCACAATACCTTACATTCGGGGCAGCCTTGGAGATGCTCGTTCAGGTCGGCCAATTCCTCTTCACGAAGCTCTCCGCTCACGGCGAGAGCACATAGTTCCTCGAACTTTTCATGAGTGGGCATCAACGTTGTCCTCTACTCACGCGGCCGTCAGCAGCGAGATGCTGACCTTTGGCCGAAAGCCCGCTGCGCAATTTGTTCAGGCCTCTATAATATAGGTGTCGAACGACGGAAAGTGATTCCTTCATTTCTTGATGAACTTCATCGAGAGTAAGACCACGGGCAAAATGAAGCGTGATCACTTTTCGCTCTCTGGCGGGGAGCGTCTTGAGCAATTCCTGCACCAGACGGTCTAACTCCTGCTGTGACAATGGCGCCATCGGTCCGCTCGAATTCGCGTTTGCAATTACGTCTTCGTCAATGTGCAATAAGTCATAAATGCCACGAGATCGCAGATGTCGTTTTCGATCTATTGAGCGATGTTTGGCAGCTCGTATCAGCCATGATTTGAAAGTGCCCTTCTGGGCATCAAACTGCGAGATCCGCTGATACACCTCCAAAAACACTTCCTGAACAATTTCTTCCGCCTCGCCATCGTCGCCCAGCATCCGTCTCGCAATGTGGAAGAGCGACCCGCAGTGCCTCTCATATAGCGCTGTAAAAGCCTCCTGGCGACCGTGGCATACAAGTTCTACTAAGCTCTCATCGCTGAGGCGGCCAAGACCATTGTCGCTCGCCTTAGGGAGTCGTGGAATCATGATCGAGTGCCAAGGAATGACATTCCCCAACCCCGAGGCGGGAACGACATTCCAGATGATATCCGCATTGGCAGTCCTGATTGAGCACGATTTGGGACGTGTCCTTTTGCCTTAAGCGTGTGAACTTGCATTAGGATTTTCACATCTTTTTGCTTTCCCTACGACGACACTGCGATTTCGTGCGGATGTAAGTTCTGAAATGGGTCCCACTGTCAATATTTTTGTTAGTTCGCGGGGAAGTTTTGCGTCTTGTTTCCGTACTTATGTATAGAAGCTAAAAGCGTTTTTTGAAGCGCGACGTAGTCGTCGCTTGTCAAGGCGTTGAGGCAATGCGGAAGTAAGAATGACAGGTTGTGGCATCAATTCGGGATCCGAACCTCGACGGAGACTTTCCCAGGCTCGATATTTAAGCGACCTGATGATCCATGAGGACTTATCCGCCAGAGAAATTTCCCGCCGAAGCAAAGTGATTGCAGAACAGAATGGCAAGCCAGAATTAGCCGTTGGACATCAGGCTGTGTCCGCCTGGGCCAACGGCACACGTCATCTCAACACGAAGCACAAGGGACTTCTCGCGGCAATTCTCGGAGTTTCACTAGCCAACCTCACTCGTGCGTGCGATGCCGACGATGAGCACCTGAATGTACGATCCATATTCAGACCGACGACGGCAGTCGTCCGTGGCACTCTTCACAATTATGGACACTCGGTCGTCGTCAGGACAGATATCAACTTCAGTGAGCCGGCCATCTATTCCGATTGGAGCGAAATGTTTTCCTTTCGGCCATTGCACTTGATGCGCCACTTCCGAAATGTCCCGGCTAACTGGTTCGGATGGATCCCCGATGATTCCGCCAGTCCGATGGTTCGTTCTCCGCAATGCCTGGTGCCGCTCGAAAGAGTATCTCAACGCACGGCGTTGCGAATCCTGGACATGGCCGATTCGGCCCATAGGCGAGTCTGGTTTGTGTATTTGCCGGGAGGAAAGCTACACGTAGGAGTCGGATATCGGGATGGACGTTTCTTCTCATTCGCCAGAACCAATGGAGGCAAAGTCGTATTCACGAATTTTCTTTTGCCACAAGTTGATTTCGTAGGCTATTTCACGGGAAAGGTCCTTTTTCATCTGCTTCTTGCCTCCAAGAACCAACAAACACGTAAACATCGAGAGAACTCGAATCATCCACCAACAATAGACAACTTGGGCAGTGCTGCCAACATAAAGGGTTTTTCTCTAGCCGCAGTTTCTCACTGAACCCAAGCAGTGGGTATTGCCGCTGATCAACCATTTGGGTTGAGTAAATTCATTTTGCTACGCCACAGAAGCTACAGCCGACCCGTGGCCGGGAGTGATCCGATGAAACCGCCGACCATTGAAGACAAAGACTACCTGGATCGCAATGTACGTTGCGTGTATCTCATCACCTCAAGAGATGGCGGCGTTCTCTTTGATCTCGACAATGATGAATTCCTAAAGCTTGATTCGATCGGATCAACCATGTGGACTCTCCTGAGCGCCCACAAATCTAAAACGGAGGTCGTTGAAACGCTGTCAACCCAGTGTAACGTTGATCCGAAACGTGTAGCCAACGACCTGGAACGCTTCCTGGAGAGCGCGGCAGAGCGAGGGATCACACCCGAGTGCGTAAAAATCTCACAAGGGCCGCAGTCGTCCGTTCAGGAACACACGAACTACCCTTATTATGGGCAAAATCCCGATCAGCCACGTCCGCGTCCCGGTCGACTGCGAGTCTGTCAAGCCTTCTTAGCCCTGGCAGCCTTTGATCTTCTTCTATCGGTCGCTTCATTGAAGATACTCTGCCGGTGGGTGAAGCGGTGGGCAGTAGGGCAGCGGCAGAACGGCGATGCTGATCTGATCGGGAAAGTCTGCACTGCAGTGGAAAGGGCGTGCGTTTGGTATCCGAAGAAAGCTGTGTGCCTTCAGCGTTCCGCGGTAACCGTGTGTCTTCTGAAATCGCACGGGGTGGCTGCTCAAATGATTGTAGGCGCCCGGGTGATGCCCATGGTGTCGCACGCCTGGGTTGAAGTAAATGGCTCGGTTATAAACGACCATGTGAAAGTTCGAGCGGTTTACCAACGTTTGGCTGCTTTTTAGTCAGTTCACGAGTATTCATTATGAGTGTACAAACAGGGATTTGGTCCTTCGGGGGGAAAGCCGTTACGAGAAGGGATGTTGAATTCCTTCTTCACGGTCTGGACGCTCGAGGATCAGACGGTTGTGGAGTGTATCTCAGTGGGTTTCTAGGAATGGGATTCCGTGGCCTCCTGATCACACCACAGGACAAAAACAACCAGCCAGTTCATTCGAACTGTGCCGCAATTACATTTGACGGTCGCCTCGATCAGCGCACCGCCTTAGCAACAGAAATAGCCGGATCGCAGCACACAATGGCGAGCGACGCCGAGCTAGTGTTGGCAGCATACGAGAGGAACGGGGCGAAATGTTTCTCGGAGCTGAGCGGAGAGTTTGCATTCGTTTTGTGGGATGCGCGCGAACAAAGTCTATATCTGGTCCGGTCGCTCTGCGGGACGCGACCACTGGTGTATACCAGTCGCGAGGACCAACTGATGTGGTCCTCGGAGTTGGATGATCTGGTATTGAAGTCAGGGGTCGATCCCGTTGTGAATGATGGATACATTGGCAGATATTTGTATTTTCATCCTGAGACTGATGAGACGCCATTTGCTCACATCTCGATCGTTCCTCCGGGTAGCTACATTGAAGTGCGCCACCCAGGGCGCGTCATTGGCCCAATACGGACCTGGTTCGCTGAGAACATTTGCGCGCTTCAGTTGCCATCTGATTCCGACTATGAGGAGGCCTGGCGAAGCGCCGTCGAGCTAGCCATCGCAGACCGGCTTCGTTCGAGCAGAGGAGTCTTTAGCGAGTTAAGCGGAGGCCTTGATTCTTCGACCATGGTGTTCATGGCGGATAGAGTTCTCGAGTCTACGAAGCGCGACTCATCTTTTCTAACGACCGTGTCCTCCACCTTCGAAGTTTCTGAGGATTCCGATGAGAGCTTTTTCATTGATTTGGCTGAAAAAGCTCGTGGAAGAGTAGGCATCCATATTACGGAATCATCCCAGCAAATCACTCTCGGACTGTCTAACATTACATTTTCCGGCATCCCTACAACCAAGCACCTTTTCCCAGGTTATTTTCGGCAAGTTAGTGAACTAATGAGAGCATCTGGCTCCAGAGTTCTTCTGAATGGCGTGGGTGGTGACGAGCTCTTTTGGTCAGAGGCAAGCGGTAGTCCGGAACTTGCGGACCTGCTCGTCGAGGGCCACTTTCGAATAGCCTTTTCCCGAGCTCGGCAGTGGAGCCAGTTGTCAGGTACGCCTGCCTGGAAGCTCCTTTTAACTTGGGCTGTCGCGCCTATCAATCGGTCCGGTAGGCTGTTCACCTGGATTTCGAAGACGGAAAACCGATTGGGGTATCTTCTGACCGCCTACCAGAGGAAGCGCCTTGCAGAAGGAGGGCGCAGTCTGGGACTGCGAGTCGAACCGGATGTCAATCCGCCTAGCCGACGTTCGAGGCTTTTCTCCATTCGGACCGCCATCGCATCGTTTGCGTCTGGAGTTTTTCACAATGTGAACGGAATCTACTATAGTCATCCATTTTCACACCAGCAGCTCATTAACTTCATGCTCTCGTTGCCCATAGATCAGGTCTCACGGCCAGGACAAAATCGCTCGATCATGCGGAGGGCGATGCGCGGAATACTGCCAGAAAAGATATGTCTCCGCAAAAGCAAGTCCGGACCAGATGAGGCCTTCTGCCGTGCGGTAATACGCGAGCAAGAGACAATTGGCAGCATTCCGCGGATGATGGTTTGTGAACGCGAATACATAGATTCAACAAAACTCAGCGAAGCTATTCATTTAGCTACCTTGGGACGTGTTGAGGAAATTGGATCGCTTTTGAATGTTTTCAGTGCGGAGCGTTGGCTGAGATCCGTCTCTATGATCGAACAGTCCCGAGCTCAGTTGCAGCTGTCTTTCCAAGATGCAGTTCTCAGCGGTCTAACGATCCGGCCGGCCGGCTCAGTCGCGAATACAACTTCTGCCTCGAGCTTTCTGCCCTCGGCTCGGGCGAACAATCAATAGAGGACAGAGAAAGGAACAAACATGAGATACCAAACGCCGCAATTGCAACCAGCAGGGGTAGCAAGTGTGTTGATCCAGACCAAGATCGAGCCGAAGGTTGACAGTAACGACAACTATCATACCCAGGCGCTCAACACGCTGTTGGAGATTGAGTAGAACGCCAGCCCCACATGCACGGAGGAGGACCCGGCGCGTTTTCCGTGCATGGGTACACACACATTACACAAACTCTTTTTTAGCTGCCCGCACTTAAAATCACGAGGGCAGAGAAAGGAATCGCCATGAACTATCACTCACCTCAGCTGCAGGCCGCCGGCGCGGCCAGTCAGCTAATCCAACAAAGTTCTAAGTTGGTCCACAAGTCAGACGGTACGGAGAGCTTTCGCGTCGAACCGCTGATTTGCACGTTGTTGGAGAAATAACAATATCGGTCGCAGGCGAGAGGACGGCAGCCGGGGGCTCGTCCTGCGTCTGCCTGAATAAGTACCGGCAACACCCGAAGGGAGCATTCCATGAAATATCAAACTCCGCAACTGAAGACGATTGGCATAGCCAGCCATCTGATCGGTGCGAAGCCAATACCTCGGCCGGAAGCCACCCAGGCTTTCCGACTTGAGCCGCCAATCAGCACCGTCCTGGAAATCAGTTGAAACAGTACGGGGGAGAATTCACTTTGGGTTAGCTTACCCGCCTCTTCAAATCGGATGTACCAGGGATCGATCCTGTGTGCGAAGCTTTTGCCATCGTTCGTATTGGGCTTTTTTGGACGGGGTGGGATCTTTTTGATCCTTAAGCCAAAACTTAAGCCAGTCAACATTCCGCTCGTAAATCTCATAGCGATGTCTGGGCTGGTTTTTTACGTGTGATTCATTCGGATATATAAACATCTCAAAGGGCTTCCCGAGCTCTTGCATTACCGTGACCTGATCCAGGCCGCCCAGGTACTCGGAATCGGCGACATTAATTAAAAGCGGAGCACGAATACGATCCGCATTGAGAGTTGTTGATAAACGAAGCCATCTGCTCCATGAGGGCCCCCTCAACCAACCGTCTAAGCCCCAGTTTCTAAACCAATCATTTCTGAAAGTCTCTCCGGCGAGATAAAACGTAAAGGGATCCCGCGAGGATGCACCAGAGGCAATCGCAACTTGGACGAAGTCCGAATGACTAATTGCGTAATTCACAAATTCTGATCCATGACTCAGACCAGTAATGGCCACTTTGTTTTCGTCCACAATTCCCATTTCTGTGAGCTTTTCGACTGCGGCCCTCATTCCATCAACGGGAGAATCCCACTGGAGTAGCGCGGTATCGAAATCGCCAGGTTTGAAATTGCGGTCGTGCCCACTGTTGAAGTTTAGGACTACAAACCCGTTTGCAGCAAAGACCTGAATCGGATACTCATCCCCCACAGCACCGCGCAAGAAGTAGTCGGCGTCTCCGTAGGTTGTAATCACAAGCGGATACCGATTGCCCTTGACATAGTCAGGTGGGAGTACAACGTGTCCGTAGAAACTAACGCCATACTTATTTGTCGCTTCCACACGAAACGATTGTCCGAGACGAACATTCCTGAATTCTGGATTGAGGTCGACCAGTATGCGGACCTCTCCCGTGCCTAGATTCACAAGTGCAAGCTGTGGTGGGGTGTTGTTGTTTTCTCTTGAGCACGCAACAAACCTGCCTGCCGCATCTCCAGAAAATCCGTCAAGCCAGTCTCCATTGGATGCCGTTATTAACGTACGAGGCTGACCACCATTTGCGTCAATCGCCAATAATTTGTGAGAATGGCCGTTGCCTTCAGAAACTGCGTAGAAGATCTCCTTACTGTTGGCACTCCACCAATACGGTTGAAATACATTGCCGCCTGCGGGTGTCAGCGCTATCGGATTACCTCCACGTACGGGTTTCGAGAACAATTCATAGCTGTCATGCTCTCCATGTGCAGGGTCGTCAAAATACTGAAGGAAAGCAACTTTCTTGCCATCGGGCGAGATTTTTGAGCTTAGGATGTGATGTCCGCTAAGGGATCTGCTGGCGTCTAGTTGCTGTTCTGGAAGATCGCTCTTCCACGGTCCCACCTTGGACAGTTCGTCCTGAGTGGCTCTATGCTCGCTGCGCTCGTCAATATTGTGTATCGAAGTTTCGGGTGGGCGACGTCGGACCTCCTCCAGTTCGTCCAAGAAAGGTTGCGATTCCCACGCTCTAATGTTTGGGTCGTAGAGAATGCCTGCCTTCTTTATGTTTCGAAGTTCATCGGGCGAGAAAGCCGGCACAGTCACCGTCAGTACAAGTTGATGGCCATCTGGGCTTAGCTCGAAATTTGTAACGTCCCTGGGCGCGTGCGTGACCTGCAGAGGTTCTCCACCACTCGCTTCCCACCTCCAAACTTGCCAGCTGCCAGAATGATCCATGCGGTAATAGAGATACCGGCTGTCTTGAGACCAAATCGGAGCATCGTCAACCCACTCGTTTATTTCGCTCCAATGAGGTGGACCAGCTGTTCCTAAACAGCGAGGTCTCGCATCCTCTTTCGTTTCGATTACATAGAGACCGCTTCGATACGAATCATCAGCATATTGTGCCTGGCCGACCACGAATGCGACGTATTTTCCATCTGGCGACATTCGCGAGCCATGAAGATCTCGTAAGGTTAAAAGGTCCATGCTCGTAATAGGACGAGGACTGGTCGCCCGAAACTCGGGAATTTCGACCGGCCGTGGGTCAAATGCCACCGGTGGAGTTTTCTGCGCCAACGTACTTCCCTGAATGGCAGTTATTAGCAGACAAGAGCAAGCAATGGTAAATTGCCTCATGTGATTTCCCTTTGATTCAGAGACTCCCGCGATCAAAATTCGATCTTTAACGCTAGCTGTAGTGAGCGGGGGCCCCCGACCTGGTACAAGGGATTGAATCCACCGCCTGTAGAATCGCTGGCTCCCGTAGCGAACATTGACTGAGACCGACCAAAATTGGTTTGAGGAAAGAATGCGCCGCTGAAAGCAAACCCTAAGAAGCTTGAGGGAGATGCAAAATTGGGATGGTTGAAAACATTGAATGCTTCGATCCGAGCCTGCAGAAGCATCTTCTCGGTAACCACGAAATTGCGGCGAACGCTTAGGTCCTGCTGGAAGAGCGCGAAACCGCGAATCGAATTTCTGCGAAGATTGCCTTCACCGATGGGCGGGATAGAAAATGCAGCCAGGTTCAGTCGAGTTCCGCCTGCTGCCGAATTGTCAGGTATCCGTTGGGGCACCCCCGGAACTATGTTTGGCCGGTAGGCTGTGAACCCAAACCCCGTGTCCTGCAGGACGGTGACATCCACCGGTAGGGCAGTCCTGGCAATGAGAAGAGTATTGATTCCCCACCCGCCGAGCACTTTTCTCATCCAACCCGCGGTTCCGAACACGGGTACCTGATAATCCAAAGCAAACGAACCTGTGTGTCGGATGTCGAAACCCGAGTTCCCGTAATTGCGAGATGGAACGAGCTCAAGGGTCGAGAGATTGAATGCTGAATCCTTTGACAACGTATCGAGTGAGTGAGCCCATGTGTATCCGCCAAGCAATTCAAGAGACCTCATTTGTCGGCGCCGCACTTGAATCTGCAAACTGTTGTAGTTTGAGTAGCCTGCATTACTTGTGTACGTCACACTGTCAAAGTTAGGATTTAGCGGCGACAACTGCCCACCTTGAATAAGATCCTGCTCAATAAGGCCATGACCTGCAGCACCGGCATAGCCAACTGTAATCGTTTGTTTAGAACCAAATGATTGATCAGCAAAGATGTTCCAGTGATACGTATATGGTTGTCTGAGAGTTCGGGGGTAGGCGCTCATCGCTGCAAATGGGGGTCCCAATGTTGCGGGGGGAATTGCAGCTTGCGTCGAAGTAAGCGGAAATGTAGTGGCATCAGGTATAAGGGTGAAAGTCAAAAATGGGAAACTGGTGAGCGCACCGCCAGTTGTTTGATTCCCGCTGTCGAAGAACTCCCCGATGCCGGCTCTTAAGGTCGCTCGATAGTAGCCCGAGTCTTTAATATTGAACGCAAGTCCGAATCTCGGAGCGACGTTATCTTTGGTGGCATGATAAAGCGGAGTTCCGACCGGAGCGGGCGTCAACTGTGGTAAGTTCTGGATACCAACTATCGTTAGCAGGGGTAACCCGTTCCCGCCGTGCGCAGATGGCGCTGGATTGTAGTCCCAACGCAACCCATAGGTAAGGGTAAGTCGATGCGTTGCAGACCAAGTATCCTGCATGAACACGGAGTAACTATTGTAGATAGCTCTGACCGGTCCGAAGAATGCACTGATAGCATTGGGAAAGTTCGGATCCAGAGTGGCACTCGTCGCGAAGCTGAGAGGATCATCTGCCGTCACAAATTGTTGATAGTGCACGAGTTGTATCTCCGGAGTTAGACGTCGATAATCCGCTCCCACTTTGATTGCGTGTGACTTGAACTGCCACGCCAGAGAGTCGATGAGATTTATCTGCTGCTGGACATTATGCGAAAGAGGGCCCGACTGAATTGCTGTCCCTGTTCCGACCGCAAACTGAAGCTCGAAGCTACCAGTTGCAGCAGTTTGCCCCGATGGCAGCAATTTCTGAAGAGGAAGTGGAACCGCGCCTCCTAGAGCATCGTTAAAGATAAGATTAGCTCCGAGAGACCAACTCCAATTGAATCTCAAGTTGTTTGTCAGAGACGGCCGGAGGGTCCATGCCAATCCGGCAGTTGCGGTGTGCAATTTAGTTTCGTTGCGCAAGATTGTACTCAGTGAGTCAAAGCCGCGGGAGTCCGCACTCGAGGTTGACCTGTTGTAGCGAGCGAACCCTGCAACGCGAGAATCGAAGATGTGATCGATCCGAAGGCTCTCATCGTCGAGCCGCGAAGGTGACGTGAATGTGTAGTCACCAGGTGCAATCCCGCTTCCCTCGTCCGCTCCCGTCGGAAGGGGGAAAGCGTCGAGAATGACCTTGGTGGCGGGAAGAGCCGCTTGACGGGCTGCGAGCGTTGGTACATCACTTATTCCTGTTTTGGGCTGCCGCAGTCGGAGTCCTTCATATGACGCAAAGAAGAACGTTCTGTCACGAATGATTGGCCCGCCCACGTCCCCACCAAAATCATTTTGTCGGAGCGCCGCCTTCTTGAGTCCAAGGTGGTTTGCAAACCAGTCGTTCGCATCCAAAAGGTCATTACGAAAATAGTCAAATATGCTTCCGTGAAATTGATTAGTGCCAGATCTCGTGAGAATAGAAATCTGTCCACCGGGAGTACGGCCGTATTCGGGAGCATACCCGGACGTTTGTATGGAAAATTCCTGCACGGCATCCGTCGAGACGAGCGCGTTAGTTCCTCCTCCTACAGTCAGGGCGGGAAGCGAACCACTCACTGACTGTCCAGGACTAAAGCCAGGCGCCATGCCGACATTTGCGCTCACGCCATCCACCATAAAGTAGTTGGCATCTGCTCTTTGGCCATTTATGTTGAATTGTCCCTGCTCGCTATAGCTGGCGTTCGCGATAACCGTACCGGGAGTGAGCTGAAACAGCGTCTGAAACGAGCGGCCATTAAGAGGAAGTTCCTTCACAAACTGTTGATCGACATTTGTGGCCACTGCCGCGGAGACATCTACAAGAGCTCCTGCCGATTCGACAGTAATAGATTCTGATACCGCACCGATAGCCATTTTGATATTTTGTTCGCGATTGTCCTGCACGTTAAGTGTCAGGCCCGTGATGTTGACGGTTTTAAAGCCGCGCGAGGCCACTTCCAAGCGATAGTGCCCCGGTTTCAAATCGGGGAAGACATAGAGGCCGACCGTGTTCGTGGAAGTCACTTTCGTTGTGCCACGGTCGACGTCAACCAACTCAACTGCCGCGGCCCCGATGATGAGCCCTGTCGGATCAGTGACGCGACCAGAAAGGACCGCGGTATCGGACTGGGCTACGGCGCAAATCCCGCATGCAACGGCACATGCTAGACAAATGAAAAATCGAAAAGAAAGCACGGAAGCTCTCGCCATCAAACTACCTCCAATATGTGGTGCAGGCAGCAGACCAACGTTTGTCACGCACTAGCACAACCGTCTCTAAGTGGCGCGACCTGATTGTTCGGGAAGCACGTTCCCTAAAGGGTATGCCGACTGAACGGCCAGAATTGTCCCCTACGTCCGATTGACGCAATCGCTGGCGCGATGTCAGGGATGATTCGGTTTGTTTCCGAGGTAGGCATACAGGATTTGTTTGCCGGTAGGTTCCGTTGCCACGCGCTTGACTGATTCAACAGTGACAAACACTGAGTCGATTTGCGACAACACCCTCGGATCCTCAAAGGTGAGGACCCAGCGGCCGTCGACTTTGTCATCGCTAAGAAAAATGCCCAGACTCTTCACCGTCCGTGCGTTGCCTGACTTCTCACCCCATACATAAAAAGACCGTTTCGCATCGAGAGTTCTCGAACCTGCCAAGTCGTAAGCGTAGAAGACCAGCGACTTGCCCTCGCTGTAAAAGATTCGGCCGAACGGGCGCTGTGTCTTGCCGTTTTCGTCCGCGTCATTGACATCCACGATGTGCAAATTACGCGCCACAATGAGATCCTTGGCCTGATTGGCAGCCGAATTAAGCTGTTGAACTTCGGCTAATTCAGATCTTAGCGCCTCCACGTTGTTGCGTAGGCCGGTTAGCTGATTTTGCAGCACGAGAGTGGCAGCACGGTAACTGTCCCTTTGTGAGTTCACCATTTCGAGCTGTTCTCGAAGCTGCGAGATTTCGTTAATCCTGTCCTTTTCCTTACGCCGCAGTTCCGCATTGTCGCTCTGGAGTTCATCCAGGCGGGCGCTGATCTCGAGGCTCTTGCGCTCCGCTGATTCAACTGCATGCTGCATGTCCTTGAAGCGCGCGAGCAATAGTTGCTTTTCCGTTAACGAGTCTCTGAGCTGCCCTTCCAGTTGCGAATTCTGCTGACGCGGAATCGAGGCTTCGGAGGAACCCGCTGCGGGAGAATTCTTTGTGGGAGAATCAAGCTCAGCGAGCGGATGCAACTCCGGAAGGCGATTTCGTTTTACGACGACGAACATCGAAAACAAGGATGCTAAAAGAGCGATTATTGCGGCCGCGATGGCCATGCTAAGGGCAATTCGTCGAAAGCTCCCAACCGGGGGCTGCTTCTCGGCTTCATTTCTACTGAGAGGTATTCCTGCAGTACGTGCGTGCGCGACAAATCTTTCTGTCATTCCCGCTGGGACTTTATAGCGCGGCGCTTGCTTGTTCTCACTGACCAAGATTGCCCGCGCAGTCTGTTCAAAATCGCTGCGTAGGCTGCGGCACTCGACACACTCCTGTGCGTGCTCCTGCCACTCCAACAAGTGGTCTTCAGACGCTTGGCCGGTCACGATCAGGGCACAAAGCTCTTCAAAGTGTTGGTGGTCGGTAAGCAAAGACAATGCTCTCCTCTCCAGCCTTGGTGTCAACTTTGGATTCCTTGCAACCCTGAGCGCGCTTCAATAGAGCGGCACGCAATTTATTCAACCCCCTATATAGGCTATGCCGGACGACCGAAGGAGTTTCACCTGTCACATGCCCGATCTCCTCCGCCGTCAAACCATAAAAGAATGTCAGCTCAATCACCTTGCGCTGCAGCGGCTTGATCGTGCTTAGCAGTTGCTCGATCAGATAACCGAGTTCCTGGGATGGCTGCTGGAGTGGACCTCTTGTGCCCTCCTGAAGTTCCGGCAGGATATCATCCAAATCCTGCCATCCATAAAACTGCTGAGCAACCAGATGCTCTCGTCGGTTAATTGCGCGGTGGTAGGCAAATTGGAGCAACCACGTCTTGAAAGTCCCTTTGGCGCTGTCAAACTGACTGATGGCTCGGTAGACATCCAAAAACACTTGCTGGACCGTTTCCTCCGCTTCACCATCGTTTCGCAGCATGCGACGCGCGATCCGAAAGCAAAGGGCGCTGTGTCGCTCGAACAGCACGGTTAAAGCATCATGATTGCCCGCGGATAACTCGGCCGCGAGTTCCACATCTTCCAACCTGCGGAGGTCTGATAAGAACGTGCTGTGCTGGACTTCAACAGGTCTAGGAGAAGTGGAGTTCGATTTCATCTGGATGGATCAAGTCGTCGTGTGAGAGGTGCGAGTGCGACGATTCTTGTGGATGCGCCTTTCATCAAGCAAAGAATGCAGACTGTCCACACACGCAGCCAGTCACTAGCGTTGCAGCATTGCGCCAAGACAGGTCATTCGTCAAGTATTTTCAGATGGCACCTCGACAATTTACAAAGAGGTGGGGAAAACTAATGCTTCTATCGGCAAACATGAATAGCGACGAAATCACAGGCTGAAGCTCGCCCCGTGCAACGACGGAATACCTGCTCGTGTTGTCTTGTCATCGCACTACTTCGTTGATCTCACGATTGTTCAGCTGTGCTTCTTGCCAGGGAGAACCTCACCATTCATACCTTACGAAGATTGAGCCCTCTTTTTTTGATGGTCGCAAGTTCGGCTCTATGCCAGACGCAACCGGCCGGCGCAAACCAAACTGTCGCTGCAGACCCGATCACGATTATTGTCACAGGAACATTTGAGCCAATACCACTGTCAGAAGCAAATAGATCGGTCCTATCGCTTGACGCTCAGACAACGCCTCTTCTGTATGGATCTGTTGAGGACTATCTGCATCTGGACCCTTCGGTTGACCTCCAAGAGCGCGCGAGCGACGGAGTTCAGGCAGACTTGTCGATTCGTGGTGCAGGCTTCGAACAATCCTTGGTCTTATTGAACGGGCTGCGCATCAATGATGCTCAAAGCGGGCACCACGACATGGACATTCCCGTGCCGCTTGAGGCCGTGTCTCGCATCGAGGTCCTGCACGGAGCCGGATCGACGCTCTATGGGGCAGATGCACTCGGCGGAGCAGTCAACTTCATCACGACTTCGCCAGAAGCCGCTGAACTGCGCGTCCGTTTCGGTGCGGGGAACTTTGGCTTCAATCAGCAGCGAGTGCTGGGTTCATATCTCGGCAAGAATTGGTCTGAGCAACTCGCCGGTGGTCGCGATTACTCGGCCGGATTTATGCCCGACCGCGACTACAGCAGCAACGCTGTATCTTCCGAAACCCGCTTCACGACGGCCGTTGGAAGTACAGATTTGCTTCTTGCGGGAAGTGATCGCCCATTCGGAGCCAATCAGTTCTACGGCAGCTTCCCTTCTTGGGAGCGCACGAAAGGCTGGTTCGGCTCTATCGATCAGCAACTGGGAAGGAATACGGACATTGCGTTTGGGTACAGGCGCCACTCCGACGTCTTTGTTCTGGTGCGCGATAATCCGGCACTTTACGAAAACAACCACATCAGCCAGAGCTGGCAAGCGGCAGTCCGGCGCAGATCGATTTTCGGATCTAAATCCACGGTCGCCTATGGTGTCGATGCGGATGGAGACAGCATCGACAGCAACAATCTCGGGCACCGTGCCCGCAATCGCGGCGCTGGTTATCTGGCCGTCGATTTGCAAGCTCTGAATCGTCTGATTGTTTCGCTGGGCGCGCGTGAAGAGATCTTTAGCGGGGGTCCCGCTGAATTTGCTCCGACGGTAGCTGCAGGATTCTGGCTCAGGTCAGGATTGCGGCTGCGAGCGAGTGTCAGTCGTGGGTTTCGCCTGCCGACGTATACGGACTTGTACTATAGCGATCCCGCGAATCGCGGTAACCCCTCGCTCAAGCCAGAATCCGGTTGGGATTTTGAGTTTGGGCCACAATGGAATTCCGGGGGACACGTCTCCGCGGAACTGACGTTCTTTCGCCGCCTCGAGCACAACGATATCGATTACATCAAATCTTCACTGGCTGACCCCTGGCAGGCCACGAATATTCAGAACCTTTCCTTTACTGGCGTTGAGACCATCCTCCGCTTCAAATTGCCAAAGTCCCAGGAACTCGCTCTCGGATACACCGCACTGAGCGGCAGCCAACAACCTCAGCCTGGCGTGATCTCCAAATATGCCTTCAATTATCCCAGTCACAACGCGATATTCAGCTGGCTCGGCCAATTTCATAAGAGTCTCGCCGTACGGACTCGAGTCGGAGCGATCCAGAGAGTGGGCCACGACGCTTATCCCGTCTGGGACCTTGCCGCATCCCGCACACACGGTCGAATACGTCCGTATCTTCAACTTTCGAATCTGACCAACACGGGCTATGAGGAGATACCCGGCGTGGCCATGCCAGGACGCGGCATCGTGGGAGGCTTTGAACTTGTATTCCTGCCGGAAGCGAGTCGGCCTTAAGCTCTTACTCTCCCGAAGTGTCCATGTCGCACGTGCCGACTACGGTACAATTTGAGCCTCCTAGAGCGAGCCGGCTATCCGCTGAGAGGATACTTCCAGCTCCGAGAATTGCTTGCTCGCTAGTCCGTACAACCCTCCGACGAAAATTACGGCGATTCCGGCCAGCGCAAACATGCCGTTCGGAAGAATTCTTGAAGCGGCAACCAGTACCATGCCAGCCATGGATTCTCCGTGGTGTAGTTTGTCGTCAAATGAGAATGATGGTTGTGCCACCCCGAACAACACGGAACAGGCAAGAGCGAACCCGCAAATTGACGACACGGTTGTCCGGAGGGTGCGTCCAATACGATGCCACCAGGCGAAGTTCACGAGAAGTACTGCCAGCAGGCTGCTGGCGGCCATGGCGATAATAGTGATTAGCACCATCCTGGCGGTCTCAACCCCATCGAGTTGCGGATCCTCCACAAGCGAGAAGCGAAAGTAGCCTCTTAGGGCACAGCCAGCAATGAGCACTCCCAGCAGTGGCAATGACAAAGTAGCGAACAGCTTATGGCGGGAAATTGGAAGGGTGAATAACCAGTGTGAACGAAAGTGGATTTGTAAGAATACGCCTGCGAACATTAACGTCAAGATAGGCCACGCCCAAGGCCCAATGAAAAACAGCATTGGTACCACAGCGAATAAGAATGTGTAAGAACTGAGAGAGAGAGTCCGTAAAAGCGGTGCCCAAACTAGGATGCCTGCCGTCCTTGAAGTTTGTGGAATTACTGTTGTTGGTTCTTGCTGAAATCCGTCTTCCCGTTCCGCAGAGGCGATCTGGAAGGATTCTGGCATGCGCGCCGAGGCATAGCCCAACAGCGAGGCGGTCGCCGTAAAAAACACCCCCAGGACAACTACGACAGATATGTGCGGCAGCACAAGTGCACTGGACATCAGCGCGGTGAAGGAGATGACATAATTGAGGTCAATGAGGCCTCTGTGTTTGCTGGAGACGGTAAAGGTTCCAGCGCGAATACAAAGCCGCGACAACGCAAGGACAGTAAACACAGCTCCAATGCCCACCTCGACCTCAGCGGCGGTCCAAGCTGAAGGGCCACCAAGCATCACGTTAACCGATACCGCAGCGAGAACCGGAAGCCAGACAAATGCCAGAAGCGCTATCACACGCGCGCAAAAGATTTGCCGTGCGTGAATCGGCAGCGACGCCTCGAAGACTGTGCATGGCTCTTCCAGGCGTAGTCGATGACCTGCTATGAGATACAGAATCAACAGGGGGAACACAACCGCGACCGGATCGCCGGGACGACGGTCTAGAAGGGTAACAGATGCGACTATGACTGCCATCGGGACAGCGAGTTTCCAGGTGAGGGTGAACTTCATCAATTGATAAGTCATCATCCCTCCCTGTCCTGTTCCCTGCCGACGAGTTCCACGAACAGCTCCTCGAGAGGAACTCGGACGCAGCGAATCCCATTCGCGCCCAGCAATTTCTTCAATTGGGCCTCGACCGCTTCTGGCGCGTCGTGAAACACGCCGTGCCAGTTCTCAAACACGAGGCGTGCCCCCACGCAACCAGGTATCCGCCGAATGGCCTCGACGCTCTGCGCAGACGCTCTCGGCACCATAGCGACACAGAAACTTTCGCGCAGACGGTCCAAGTCGGAATCGAGACGCACGCGGCCGTCAGCGAGTAATATCACGCGTCCTCCAATGCGCTCCACGTCATTCATGTAATGCGAGGAGAACAGAATTGTTGTCCCTTCCCGGTTGAGCAGTTGGATTGAGACCTCAAGGAATTCACGGCGGGCCGCGGGATCAAGCCCCGCTGCGGGTTCGTCCAAAATGAGCAGTTCAGGCCGATGGCAGACAGCGCACAGCAACGCCACCTGCCGCGCTTGCCCCTTGCTCAGCATCCGTATCCTGGTTCTGCAATCAAGGCTAAACCGGTGAAGAATTTGGCGCTGCAGTTGTTCATCCCATGAAGGAAAGAGGTGGCGGTGAAAGGCGATCAACTCACCGATTGAAGAGGCGCCGGGAAGGACCTGGTCCTCGGCCACAAAACCGATACGCTGCTTCACTTCGACAGCCCTTGCGGTTGGCGACACGCCAAAAACCTGTACGGAGCCGGCATCTGGATGGAGCATGCCCATCGCGATCCGAATCAGAGTGGTTTTGCCAGCGCCGTTTCTGCCAAGCAAGCCCACCACCTCCCCTCCGTTCACGGAAAAGGTGACTCCGTTCAAGACCGGAACGTTCCTCTTGTATGCCCTCACAATGTTGTTGAACTCTAAGACAGCATTCACAACTTCTCCTTCGTTGAAGCACTGCTTGTCGCGCTCAGCCCTTGGGTCAATTCCCTCTCGGCATCCCTTAGGATCTTGATTACGCCATCAAAGTCGAGGCCTGCGAGATAGGCTTGCGATAACAACTTCCTCGCGGACACATCTATTTGTTCGCGACGATCTGCCAGCCTGACCCTCGGAAGCTTGCCGCAAACAAATGTGCCGCGTCCGCGCTGGGTTTCAAGGAAGCCAAGCATTTCTAATTCGTCGTAAGCTTTCTTCACTGTGAGCGGAGCAACAACGAGCTGTTCCGCCAAGTCGCGATGGGAGGGGAGCTTATCCCCGGGCTTCAGTCTGCGGACGGCGAGAGCTTCGGAGACCTGCCGCATGATTTGGCGGTAGATGGGAAGCTCGTCAGCGGGATTGACGATCAGCTGCATTGGACATGTGATATATATCACCATATCACTGGTTTTGTAAAGGAAGGTGGGTTTTCGCCTCTTAGATTGAGTTCACCTGAATCCAGCCACGAAAACATTGCCGAACGCAAACAACTACCGCATGATTACCTTGTAATTCTCGCTCAAGATGTAGATATATGCAGTACCGTATTTGGCATGTACATGTCGAAACACTCGCAGTACAATTCATCTGTTCAACCGGCTTTCCTGAGAGCCGGAATTAACGCGACCGATTGCCTTCCTTCACAACTCCCAGGATCGGAGGTCAGCGACAAGTGGGGATTGCATTGTATGGTGCGATCTCGAATGGATCGTACATAAAAACTTGAAAGAGTAAACACCATGAAAGCCACTCATCTGCTCGCAGTTCTAATTCTTGCGCTTTGCGCTTGCAAGCCAATGACACCAGCAAAGAACCAGCAATCCGAGAAAGTGTGGGGTTGATCCTATGGTCAAAGTGAAACTCGGCGATGCTGCAATGGTGAATCTGGAGGCGGAACTGCGGTCATGCGCCTCAACCAAGGCCGATTTACCAACATCCTGCAAAGCGCCCTGCGAGTTCATCACCATAACCAAAGCTCCTTCAAGTGCAAACTGCCACTGGCAGTGCGGCTCGCCGTGCTCAGATACTAAGTGCCTTTGGGAGGTAAAGGCAGGGCGCCTGGAACTTGAAATATCGGCGACTCGCAGTGACTGAACGAGTCAAGCGAAAGGCATGTGATAAGAATTGGCAAGAGACATTGGACGATCCGAAGCTGTACGAAGAGACATCCTGTGAGGCCGAATGTTCAGATTTCCGCCGTCAAGTCACTCTCCAAGGTTGATCCTGCACGTGCTATGGAAGTATTTGGGGCCATAGCTATGCGACCCGTGTGTCGTGGCAATATTCCAAGCTGGTGCAGAAGTGGTGTGCATGAGGGCCTAGACTGATGGATGAGAAAACCCGGCAGGCCAAGATCGATGGCGACAGCGCCATAAGTACTGGAAAAACTTCGTGTCCAACAGAGTGGGACGTATAGCACACTTACCCAGCGAGAGGCGCAGAAGTTCTGATTCTTCACGAAAGCGTAGAAGAGGGCCACTGGCTGTCTCCGGCCATTTTTAAAAGGCTGACCTCACTACGCCAATTTAAGGAGTAGCTGACCGATTGCGCGAGGTTCGTGCTCACCTTCCGCGCCGACCAGAGTATAGGAACGCTGGTATCCTTTCGGACCGTCGATTTTCATCTCCCAATTGTCGTTTTCCCGCGATCCGACGATCGAAACTTGCCATTCGCCCGGCCTGTCGCTAAGGACATGTTCAATCGTTGCAATGATTTCCGCGCGTGCTTCGGGATCGCCCGTGTTCTGCAATTCGACTGTTACCGCCATATCCTTATTATCTCCGCTTCGGAGCCTCGGCAGGGCAACTGCAACTCCGCCGCCGATTGTGACTCAAATAGTGTCGCCGTGATCAGGTCCGGTGGGGGCTGGGCCGATCACGGCGACGCGATACGATCATCGGACAATCAGCTCTATCTGCTTTGAATGGACCAAAGAGCCGTGTTGCGATTGCACAGTCAGTGTGTACCTGCCCGGAGGTGTACTCGCCGGTGGCTGGAATCCATGACCAGAACCGCCACAACCGGTCAGTACACCTGCCAACAGCGCCAGTGTCAACAGACTCACGCGCTGCTTCTTGAATCCACCCAGGAAGAGGCAGCCGAACGCGAACAGTGATGACAACGCCACCGCCGCATCCTTTCGGACCGGTCTCCCTGGACGCGGGCCACCCGTCCAACCACCAGTGCGATACCCAGTTCCCGTTGTTGAGATCCTGACATTCGCAATGATCGTGGTCTTGCCGTTAAAGGTTGCCCTCTCGGGGGTAATCGTGCAAGTGGAACCGCGTGGAACGCCCAGACAGATGCTCGTTTCAAGGCCAGTCAAGCCATTGACAGGAGTTAAGGCCAGCCTCGTCGTGAAGGTCTGCCCCGCACGAATTTCGGCAACCGGCTGCTGAATGGACATTGTGAAGTCCTTGTTGCCCACGCTCGCAGGATTGATGACTTGCGTAAGAACAGCGGAGGTTCCGTCAAACGGGCCTGGCGTTGACGCCGCCTGATAGTTTGCCGTAATCGAGTGGTTCCCTGCCGTCAACGTCGTTGTGGTGAAACTGGCAATCGAGTTTACAACTGGGATCGCTGCCAGATGTTGTGCCCCGTCTTTAAAGATGACGATTCCGATGTTGACCGGCCCACTCAACGCAGGCGATACCGTCGCCACGAACGTTACAGCTTGAGCCACGACTTGCGGATTTGCAGAGCTCGTGAGCGCAACTTTGCTGTGCGAATCCACAATGGTTTCGCTTAAAGCAGTGGAAAGCGAAGCTGCGAAGTCAGAGCTTCCACTGTAAGCTGCCGTGAAGCTGTGGCTGCCAATTGATAGAGTGGAAATCGGGAGAACCGACTTCCCGCTACTATCGAGCTGGCCCGATCCGATCTGCTGAGTACCGTCAAAGAACGCGACCGTTCCAGACGGAACCGCTGCCCCCGCCGTAACCGTGGCGCTCAAGGTGACGGCCGTCGCAACAGTCGCTGGATTGGCAGAACTGGCAAGCAAGGTTCCGGTCACAGCCTTATTGACTACTTGTGAATAAGGATTCGACGAACCACCGCTAAAGTTCGCGTCGCCTCCGTAGCTCGCCGTAATGACGTGCGTGCCTGCGGTCAAGCTGGCTGCGGTCAGAATCGCAGCGCCATTATTGTCGAGTTTAACGGTTCCCAAACTGATGGTTCCGTCGTTCAAGCTGACGGTGCCGCTTGGGGCTGCGCCAACTGGTCCACCAGCAGACTGCACGTGGACTGTAAATGCCACGTCTTGACCGAACGTGGAGGGGTTCGGAGCAGAGGTTAGAGCAATGCTCGCTGGGCTTTTGCTTACGGTTTGTACCAACGGAGCGGAGGTCGAGCCAACAAAGTTCGTCGTGCCCTGATACGCAGCGGTGATGCTGTGTGCACTGGCGCCGAGCGAACTAACGCTGATAGAGGCTTTTCCTGCGCTGTCCAGCGTACCGCTGCCCAAACTGGTGGATCCATCGGTGAAAGTAACTGTGCCTGAGGGAATGCCGTTTCCCGAGGAAGCAGCTACCGTTGCGCTCAGTACGACCGTCTGCCCAAAGACGCTTGGATTGACGGAACTCACAAGACTGGTAAGTGTCGAGCTTTGGTTTACGACCTGGCTGACACTGCCCCCTCCGGCGGTTGACGAAGGATCAAAATTGTTATCGCCGGCGTAGCTCGCTGTGATGGTATGCGCTCCCGCAGAGAGGCCCGCGCTGGTGAGCACTGCTTTGCCACTGGCGTCGACAGCAGCTGTACCGATGATCGATGTGCCGTCCGTGAAGGTGACGCTGCCAGTTGGCGTTCCTGTGCCGCCGCCGGCAGCTGTAACTGTGGCGGTCAACGCGATCGGCTGGCCGAATGTACTCGGATTGGGCGAGCTCACTAGCGCAATCGAGCTGGCAGTTTTGTTTACCGTCTGTTTCACGGTAGCGGTAGACAATTGGAAGTTGTTGTCTCCAACATAAGATGCAGTGATCGTGTGCAATCCAACCGATAGCGAGCCAAGGTTCAGCGACGCTTTACCACTCACGTCCAACCCGACTGAACCGAGTGATGCAGCGCCTTCCGTGAAGAGCACATTGCCTGTTGGTATTACGGTGCCTCCTGTTGATGCGGCAACGCTGACGGCGAACGAAACTGACTGACCAAACAAGCTCGGGTTAGGGCTTGCGACGATGGATGTTGTCGTACTGTTCTTATTCACTGTCTGAGAAAATGCGGCTGACGTCGACGGCAAGAAATTGCCATCACCGCCGTACGCGACGGTAATACTGTGTGATCCTGGAGCAAGCGAGGTAACACTCAGCGAGGCAGCCCCTGCTGCGATAGGAGCAGTCCCCAGCGACACAGTACCATCGCTAAAAGTCACCACACCTGTCGGAGATCCCCCGCCTCCGCCCGAAGCCGCAACCGTGGCATTCAGTATCACGGCCTGCCCAAAGACACTCGGATTGGGAGATCCCGTGATAGTGATGCTGGTGCCACTCTTAGCCACAGCCTGCGTAACTCCGTTCGCACCGGACGCGCTTGAGGAATTGAAATTGCCATCTCCGGAATAAGTCGCGCTGATAGCGTGAGAACCTACCCCCATAGCGGACGTAGAGAAAGTCGCTTTTCCAGCGTTGAGAACGGCAGTTCCCAATGAGGTGGCTCCGTCGCTGAATACCACGGATCCAGTGGGTACGCCTGCTCCTCCTCCACTCGCCTGCACGGTTGCCGTAATCTGGACCGCCTGGCCGAAAACACTCGAACTGGGCGAGGTAGCGAGCGACATGGTCGTATCGCTTTTGTTGATGATTTGACTGACAGCGTTTGAACTTGAAGGGCCAAAAGAAGTATCGCCGGAGTAATTTACGGTGAGGCTATGCGTTCCGACGTTGAGCGTGGCCAGGCTGAACGAGGCTGCTCCGCTTGCGTCCAAAGGGAGGGACGCTTGCGAAGAGGTTCCATCCAAAAAAGTGACCGTGCCCGTGGGGATGGCCAGCCCGCCGCCGGAAGACGCGACGTGAACAACCAGCGAGGCCGCCTGTCCAAACACACTCGGGTTAGTGGAGCTCGATGCCGTCACCGTCACGGTTCCTTTCGTGATGGTTTCCGTCAAGGGCGAAGAATTCGACGGCATGTAGTTCTGGTCGCCTGAATATTGTGCGGTCAGATTTGTGGTTCCGATGGGCAGTGTGGACGTGCTGAGGCTCAAGCGGCCCGCACTGTCTAGGCTTCCGCTGAAAAGGATCGATGTTCCGTTCGAGAAATTGATGGTGCCGGTGGGAACTGGCCCGGTAGCTCCGGCAGACACAGAGACATCGAAAATGATCGTCTGTCCAAAGGCAGCGGGATTGGCGGAACTGGTCAAAGTAACCGTCGCTGCCCCTCGATCGACAGTCTGGTTGATGCGAGCAGAGGACCCGCCGACCAGGGTCGCGCTTCCACTGAACACGGCAAGAATTGCATGAGTTCCGGCGCTGCTGAATGAAGTTGTCAGGCTGCTCGTTCCGCTTGCATTAACTGGCGCAGTACCGAGCGTCTGACTTCCATCGGCAAAAATCACCGAACCTGAGATATTCGCCGTGCCGGAAAATTTCGGGTGCACCGTGGCTGTGAGGGCTACGGATTGGGAGACACCAGAAGGGTTGGGTGAAGATGAGAGAGTGAGGCTATTTGCACCTTGATTGACGAAAACAGCGAGGACGTTGTCGCCAGGCTCGGTGACAGCAAGATCGAGGGCATTTGTCTTTGTGAGTGGGCCTGCGGCAATTTGTGATGCAGCGAAGGGAAGCTGAAGGTTGATTCCCGCGGCGAAGGCGCCGTTGCCTTGCCCCAAAAACAGTATCAGCGCCGGACTTGAGGCGGAGGCGTCAGCTATGTCGAGGTTACCGTCGCCATTGAAATCACCCACTAGGAGATCACTGGGACTGGGGTCGCTACCCAGATTATTTCCCAGTGAGAATGATCCATCGCTCTGCTGAAGCAGGACCAAAATCGATCCCGGGACCGTTATTGGTTGTGGTGGCGGGGGATCATTAACTGGGGGACAGATCCGGATTTCACCACATCCGCCGCCAAAACCACCGCCACCGCCGCCGTCCAGGGTGGCTCCGGCATTCGCGGCCACAATGTCTAACAGCCCATCATTGTTAAAATCGCCAACTGCGAGTCCCGCCGGCGAACCAATGAATTGTCTGACGGGAACCATGGCAGCGAAACTTCCATCGCCGTTTCCTTCGCTCAAGAAAACGTTTCCAACCGGGTTCCCGAGCGAGTCAGATCCAGCTTCAACTCCAATCAGGTCGGGCCGGCCATCGTGATTCACATCCGCGATGGCGATGCTGCTGATCTGCTGGCCTGGATCGACATTGCCGCTCTCGCCAAAATTGCCAGCTCCGTTGTTCATGAATACTGCAGCACCACGGCTGGTCGCAATCACGAGGTCCGCTCGGTGATCGCCATTCAGGTCAGCGGCAACGATCTGGCCGACCGTGTCCACGCTCGTGAGGCCTGGGATCGCAATTGTGACCGGGGGCTGGAAAGTCCCGTTCCCATTTCCCAATAGCACCTCGAAGCTTTGCGCGTTGGCCAGCGATACGGCAACATCCAGGACGCCATCGCCATTAAAATCCCCGGCCGCTACGAAATTGGGATGGGCGCCGACAGCGACCAGAGCAGGAATTCCGAGAGTCCCGTCTCCGTTCCCCGGATAGAAACTGAGAGACGCCGAACCGAAATTAGTGACGATCACGTCGGGGTTTCCGTCGCGGTTGAAATCGCCGGTGACAATCCCGAGGGGTTGCACCTGAGTTCCGTAATTCACTGCTGCCGCGTAGTTCTGAGCACTGCTTTCCGCACAGAAGACGCACATAACCGCAAAAAGCAACACCGCCAATCGCTTCATAGTCTCCGTCCTGTTTGGTATCGGAAGCTGCGGGGACCAATGCGGTCTCTTGACGTAACCGACTGGAGTCACCGAACATCCGTTTGGCTCTGAATCGTTACGCCAGGGGCGGGCTGGCAGTTGTACTGCGAATTACAACGGCGATTACTGGGCGGACACGCACGAGATTCATACGTTGCTATGGGCGGATAGGTCTATCGGGTTTGGAAGTCCGGGAGCGATCCGCCCGACCGCTCCCGGGATGCCGGCCGGCGCACCGTTCATCCGATCCCCGCGGATTGGATTGAGGATGCCCACGGGCCTGTCGCCAGCAAAGCGCGGAGTACTTCACGCACAATTCAACAACTCGAGCGCGACGCCTCCGGAATGTGAGAGGGCTGAGATTTGGGAGAGGGAGGCGGAGGAGAGGAATGAAGACGGGCCGAACTAAGCCAAGTCGAATAGGCCTGCTGAAGACCCCATCGGCTCAAGACGCCGCGCATGATCATTTCCATGCGCACCAGCGCATCGGACACCATGCGAGTGGTGTAGATGTTTTTCGTTTGGGTACCGTAGAACGCAACTACCCCCAATACGTTGCGGATGTGGAGATTCATCTCGGACACAGTCTCAAGCCGCTCTTCCAGGATCTGGCGCTGCTGGTCTCTCAGTTTCCGCCTTTCTATGACAACGCAGTACCCTAGTGCGCCAATGACGAGGCTTGACATTACCAACACAGCCAACGTCGGCGCTCCCGACTGCAAGAAGAACAGTTCTACAAGTAAAGTCGACGAACAAATGAATGCGGCGCCGACGACGGGTGAAACGACTTTTTTGAGTGAGTTGTATCGATTCATATGTATTGAGGCAATTTGATTGCCTCTCTCCTTTGTTGTGTCCTATTGACGTAACCTCGAAACCGCCTGCCCTCTACGCGGTAACACTGCAGTTGCTTTCTGACTCCTCACATTCCTCGGTTGTTGTCGACTTTTGTGTCTCAGTGGTGAGTGCCGCGCCATTTTGGTGAGTATTGTTCACCTCGCTCGATTCAGAGCGGTCCCGCCAAAACACAAAGCTTTGCAGAAAATCGAGACGTTCAGCGTTGAACCGCCGGCCCATCGCGGCATCCCGGTATTGCCTGCAGAAGTGAGCAAAGTCGTCGGGATCGATGATCGCTTTTTTCAACTTGCCTGTGTCGATCACCCGTGCCTTGAGCCATCCTTGATCGATCCATCTCTGGACCTCGTCGGCCCGCGTGTGTAGCGCACTGGCGAGGCTGAATTTTGTGAACCAGTTGCGGGACGTCTGCGCGCTCGCTCCAAGTTTGTGGAGCATGGAGCGAACAGCGCGAGTTGACCGGCGCATGATCTTCGCAACTTCCGAAGGCGGATACAGCACGATAAGATTTAGCAATTGTCCTTCGTCCGCCTCAGTCCATTCTTGATAGTTGGGTCGTGCAGCGATCCCGAAGCGCCGAACGAATCGGAAACACGCATCACGAGGATTCCCGGTGATTTCCACGAGTTTTGATACGAGTGCCTTCGTCACCGCGTATTCAGCCGTGGGATCATCAGCACCGTTGCCTTTGCTTGCCAAATGAGCCGCAACGAGATCTTTGGCTTCCATGGACCAGTGAACCATGCGCCTCTTCCTGGACATCGCTGCTTCTCCCATGTGATTGACTCGACCCTCCGCTCAAACTCCGGCTTGCGCCGATGTTGTTTCGCGAGGGCTGTGCCCTTCTACTCAGATAACGCAGCGAAATCGAACCGTGTCGCAGTTTGCATGGAAACTTTTGTCACGAAGATGAGATCTGTTGCCTGTTACTAAAGATCGCGGAGCTGAATGCCTCGGAAGGTGAGAGATCAAAAGCAGATGTGGCCGCGTATCGAAGAATGTGGTTGTTGGTTACGCAGCGTTGACAACCGATCCGTGGGTATTGCCGATACTCGCAAAGGTTCCTCCCCCACCTCCCCCCAAAGGCATACTCTTATGAGCGGTTCACGGAACATTTGTCGCTGGTGGGATAGGGAGTTCGATAAGTCGGGCCAACTAATCAGGGCCGATGTTCGCGCCTCTGCTATTGAGATCTGGGACAAAGTATGTTCGAAGACTCGATCAGCGCTCGGTGACGCGACAGATGCGGCCGATTTAATGGAGCGCTGTGTTTCGCGTATCTCGCGATCTCTCGATCGTCGGCAGGCTCTTCCCTTCTCTCAGAAGACGAGCGCGATGCTGATGGTGGCTTTCACTCGCGAGCTAAGCCGGCATGCAGGAAGGCTCAGGCGCACTCAGCCCAGTGGGGATGCCACCGCAATGGAGGAATATTTGTGTGCATCGAATTGGGCAAACGAGATTGACTCCCGTCTGGATTGGGAGAGGGTGGTCGTTCGTTTGAGCCAAAGAAGCCAAGTGATCCTGGCCCTCAAGACCGCAGGGTATGATTGGAAGGAAATAGCATCCTCGCTCGCCATAAGTGTGTCGGTCGCTAAGAATAGCTTTTGGCGGGAAATCGATGGGATCGCGGCCGAGCTGCGCAGACCTGATAAATGTAGTAGGCCGCGGACGTTTCGGAAGGCCGCAGGAAACTAGCGGCACAAGTGAATGTAGTTTGAAAGGAATTGAATGGCAATTCCTGAATGAGCCTGGAGCCGGCCCTGTGAGCCCCGGAAACAATGAAAGACTGCTTTCATTCATTGTTCCTTGCTTCTTGGCATGCTCGAACCGAGCACGAGCGCGCCAATGACAAGCGTAGTTAGAGTACCAACCCAACCAATTGCCAATGCAACGAGCAAGTAGCCAAGCCACATGGGACTCTCCCGTTTATTCACCGCGTAGTCGGACACCGGGCAGACGCGAACCCGCAGAGGCGGCGGTCACGGGGCTACACCGTTGCCTCTCGATCGCCTACCTGGGCCCGATACGCCGCCCTTTCCTTCTTGCTTTCTCGTACAGGCAACAACTCAACATGACTTGGGGGAAAGACGAAGTTTCGAACAAAGTCCAGGCGCTCGGCGTTCAGACGACGACCGATCACTGCGGTGCGGTGCTGTTTGCAGAACTCTGCAAAATCATCGGCGTCGATGATCTTCTTTTTCAAACGCCCAGTTTCCACGCTTCGACATTTCAGCCACCCGCGGTCTACCCATCTCTGTACCTCATCCACGCGAATGTGCAGTGCTTCAGCCAATGTGAACGTGGTGAACCAGTCCCGGCCCATCTGCGCATTTGCGCCAAGCCGAATCAGCATGGCTCGAATCGATCCGGGCGATCGGCGCAGGAGTTTGGCCACTTCGTGCGGAGGATTCAGCGCAATGAGATCCAGCAGTCGCTGCTGCTCGGCTATCGTCCATCCCCGATACTGCTGTTTCCTGGTTACGCCAAGCTGGCGCGCGAAGCGCCGACATGCATCGCGTGAATTGCCGGTCATTGTGGCCAGGGTTGTGACGAGATCTCTCAAACTCCCATGCCGTGCAGCCTTATCGTCAATCACTGCCCGGGGACTCTCGCTTTCCCTGAACTCGATGACCAGCCGCCGCGCTTCCGTGGGCCATCGGAGACGGCGCAGTTTGTGGTGTTTTGGCTCGTCCATGCGGAACAAAGCAGCTGGGAGTAACCTTGGCTCAAACCTGCGACGCTACGATTCCTTGGGCCGGCTGATACTCACGCGGTGCCCCTCTACATATAGAAAGTCTTTACGGACGAGGACTGTCTCACGTCGCACAACTTTTTTTGATTGTTGAGTTTTGTTCTCTCTCATTGGCACGTGCGCGGAACGCTGAGAATCTTTCAATGAGGAATAGGCGGGATGTTGGAGTCACGTGCCGCCCACGGGTTTACATGGCTCAAGCAACGGTCCCGGCGAGCTGTGACGAAGAGTCTGTCGACGAGTTCGGCACGCTTCTTGCGCAGCCAATCTTCACGAGGGACCAACGGCAGCTTCCGAAGGCACTCTTGCAAGCGATAAACCTCGACTGTAATCCCCAGAGCGTCGGCACTTCGTTGTTCTTCAGGCCTTGATCTGAGGCCGCGATTGTCCGGGCGGCGACTGGTGGGATGAGTTGTAACTGTGAACATGGGGACCTTGATGAGGACGACGGGAGTTCATTAGGGATGCTTCAACGAAGCGGCGGAACGGTGACAGTTCCCGGATCGGAAGAGTTGACAACAACGCATGCCGAGCTATATTCAGGGTCAGCATGGAGTGATGCTCTTCTGGTCACGAAAAGCGATCCCTGAGTCGGAGAATTTCCATTAGCGCAGCTCGTCTTCGCGGAGCTTGCGGCGCGGCGGTTCCTGCGCCACTTAGCGGCAGGCGGGCAAGCTTGAATTATGGCAAGCTAGTTAGGTATGCGCGCAATACTGGGTTGCGGAATTGTGTTCCTCACGTTCTCGCGACGCGGTCAATTATCGGCTTTTGTGTCCGCCCCGGATGCCGTCCCGCAGAGCGGCAAGGACTTTTCCGACGAAACGCCCCACATAAAACGCCAATAAAGTGCCGGGACTGGCAGGACGGAAGTTCGTTCCCTTGGGCTCATAAAACCAGGACGGTTTAGACATGGTACTGCACTCCTCGCGCTAATGACCTCAGCAATGTATATCTCATAGCAATATTGTCGCTGACTTGACACCGAATGCAAAACGACCGCGAGGCACTTTTAGACCATCACGTTGAGGTGCCGCGGCGTTCCAGTTGCCCAATTACTACCGCTATCGTTACGGACCATGATCTTGCGCGCACAGTAGATCTATGGACTTCTGCGGGATACATTGTTTATTTTGCCACTACCGTCGTTCTTCTGAGAAGACACTCACGACCGTTTTTGTCCTGAATTGTAAGGATCTCTTCCCTTATCTCTATCACGGGCTCGGTTTTCCCTTGTAGGTCATACGTAACCACCTCGAGACTGTTCATTCCACGCTTTGGCTTAGGATCGGGTGTTGTGATAGCCGGTGCAACCTCAACCGTTATTTGCAGTCGCGCCTGAGGTTTGTTGGAGGTGAGAACCGCACTTTGTGCCAGAACGGGCCTGATTCCAAAGCCGATAAGTGCAATAACAAGCAACAACACTTTTACATATCCGATCATTTCGTGGTCCCTTTTGTCCGCATTAGCGAAGTTTTTTCTCTTGGGATTCTCTTTACATTTTGCTGGTCAGACACCAACCGGACGAACGTCTCGGGACTATCGCTGGTATTCGCAATCGCACGATGTGGCACACCATCAGGGTCTACCACTATCGCCGCTGAGCTCAGAATCGTTGCAGTAACAACCAGACTTCCATCAACTCCCGCCGACTGCCTCCGGGGATCCGGCGATGTCGGCCCGAACAGAGCAGTCATCAGCGCAATTGCTAGCAGTGCGCCCACTTCTTTCATACGTCGAACGATAAGCTAATTTGAGACTCAGCGGACGTGGAGGTGACCGCTGTTGCAGTTTTAGAAAATTGCATTAGAAAATGTTGAGAATAGCAATCTAAGAATGCATTAAGGTAACGAACTTGTTGTAGTGATAATGAATTGCTTAACCTGCTGGATTGCACGTTAGCGAAGGTGAACGCGGTAATACGTAGTATACGTGTATCTTTATTCCGGTTTTCGGAACGTCGCAACACTGGACCAGCCCACTACGTGAATTATCTTCAGTGTCCCACATGCGACACTGTTCAGAAGGAGTAGCTGGGCAGGTGAACACACAAACGGAGCGCCGGACATTGCCCCGTCTTCTCACTTTCACGTTTCAAGCAGTAGCTCGTTTACACCAGGCATCACAGCCAGCTGTGTAAAAACGATGCTGCCAGTTGCTCAATTACAGGCAGGTTGCAGAACCCGAGGTTCGACCCAACAATTACCATATGGAAAGTCCCTGGGGTCGTAATTGGTGATTGGTTCCCCAATAAGCTTGACGAGGACAGTCGAGGCTCCGATATAGAGAACACGAACCTGCTTGGGGCCTGCCGACGACAGCCAGATAACCTCGCGATCCGGCCTTAGCCACCCGATATTTAGACGGTTCACGTCGGGTGGCTGTGGAACGTAGACGTCTGGCGTGCCCGTTTCCTTGATTTGGCGAAGTTGCTTCTCCCAGAAGTAGAGTCCATACATCGCCGCGCGGGGAAAACGGGAGCGTACAGCTTTCAAGACCGCAAACTGGTCTGAGTTGATTAGGCACTCAACCTGAGCTCGTAGTTCGGTCGACCGCCTTGCCTGTTCATGGTCCCGTTCCAGCTTTTCGCGTCTGTCTGCTGCCACTCGCGCGATCATACCGGCTACATCTGGCCTCTCCACCTGGATCTGGCTTGCGAAGAGCGGGGCTTGTTTCGCGCTGCGCTTTCGAGCATTGCGTACGGACCGTTCGGCTTTCGATTCGGCCACTTCGGGGAGGAGGTAGGGCGGCACCACGACCCAAGCATCGCCTCGTTCGACCTCAAAGATGTAAAGGTTTTCTGGCAGACAAATTGTTCCGTCACGCAGCCAATTTGTTCCCTCTCGTTCGCAGACGAATTCCCTGCGGCCGATGTGGTCGCCAAGGACTTGCAACACACGTCCATGGATCGCCTCGCCTCTGGTTGACCTAGGCACTGCAATGATCCTGTCGGCACATACAATGTAGTTGTCGGCATCACACATGCGGAACTCTTTCTTGCGTTTCTCGCTGTCGGGGTATCATGAGATCAGAAGATGGCTTGGTTAAACTCTACGAGCCGCGCTCAACGCGCTACAACTCCGCCACTTCGTTAAACGCATGCTCGAACCAGTACGATCTTAGTTTCAATACCGGTTCCACTACTTTTGAATGATCCCGCTGGAACATCTTGTACCAGTGCTTTGGCGTTCTGGAGAAACTCACGAAATGACTTTGCCTTTTTGTCTTTTCGCGAGAACACCCCTGCTGACACAATGGCTGCGAGAATTCCTCTCGGTGCTAGCAGGAAACACCAGGCGCGCAATACGTGATCGATATCCTGACCACTCTCGAAGGGCGGATTCATGATGATTCGATCAAAGCGGTTTTCTACCCGATTCGAGTCAAGGTCAAAGTAGTCGCGGCCGAGAAAGCTCACGCCGTTCACCCCTTCGTACTTGCTGCGAAGAATATCGAGAAGAAAGCAATTCAGTTCGCAATAAGAGACCTGGACACCCTGATGGTGTTTCAGGATTACATCAATCAAGTTGCCGGTCCCTGCTGACGGCTCTAGTACTTTGTTGCCAGGCTCAATACAGGCCATCTCTACCACTCTCTCCGCTAAGGGTTCGGGGGTGGGAAAGTACCCTGGTATGGCCATAGTCGCCGCTTCGCTGATGAGACGCAGAACTCTTTCGGAGCTCCGCTCGTTTCTGCTTACCGAGTTGTAGAGGCGATAGATCGCGCTGTCGCCGGCAGAGGTAAACAAAGCGCTCTCAAGAGCACCCTTTGTAGTTAGGCTGGCCAACTCTGGAACGATGCTCCCATTCTCGTGCATCTCCGCGAGCTGACGGAGAGTGGACTGAATCCGCTCTAGGCGAATGGCTTGTTTTCGGAACCCGTCCGCGTCGCGAAGCCTCTTTCTGGTGGGTGGCTGCGCAAGCATGTTGTTGGCGCTTTGGTGTTTAGCATCGATGTGCTTTTGCATAGCATCGGCGGACGACCGGCATCGGACCACGGCTTTGCTTTCTTTAGCGGCAGCTGGGCCCTGAGCGTTCGCTTTATTCTGTTTTTCGTGAATGGCTGTGGAAGGCGGGGAGTGGTTATCCCAAAACGCAAGTTGGCTCATGCCAGGCTCCGCGTGGAACAAATGAGTGGTTTTCTTCAGCGGAAGGTGTAGTCGCCGCAGTTAGAACACTGGGTCACTCTTGAAGTGAGCGTGGTGCGGGGTGAGTCGGTGTGCGGAATATTTCATCTGACTTTTTCAATCGCTCAGATTGGCAGCCTCGGAGCCGGCACATTCTCCGCCGCGGCGGGGTTCAGCCATATGCTTTCTAAGCGCTTGTTACCGCCGTCGATCACATGCTCCCTTTTGTAATGGGCCCAGCTGCCGAAGAGCTGATCGTATAGTGGGCACTCATAACCGGAGATAATGACCATTCCTTGGACGTGATGAAGTAGAGATGCCAGGTCCGCATGATCTTGGTCATTCATCTCGCACGCGTACATTGCGTTGCCGCGACGCATGTTCCGTGTACAGTGAGGGTACGGTGGATCAAGATAGAAAAGAGTGCTTGGGCTGTCGTGTTGCTCGATTACGTCCAGCGCACTTCTATTCTCGATGAGAACGCCTCTTAAACGTTCAACGAATCTCGGGATGTGCGTGGGATAATTCGCCCAGTCAATTGCTGGTGTTGTCGACGATTCACCGCTCGATGCTCGGAAGCCTGTTGAATGTGCTCCGTTCGTAGAAGCGGATCCGAATCCAGCCAGAGAACGCAGAATCGTGCACCTCGCCTGCTCGATCATTGACAGTTGGGCGAGGGTAACGCCCTGGATGGCTTCAAACTCCTCCCTGGAAAATGGTGTGAGGTAAAGCAAACGAGTCAGTTCAGCAGCCTGGATAGGATCTCGTAAGATCCGGAAAACGTTCACAACCGTCCCCCACAGATCGTTGTAAACTTCGACCGGAGAACGCTTCTTACGCATTAAAACCGAGGCTGCACCACCGAACGGTTCAACGTAGGCTCTGTGGCTGCCAAAGTGTGAAATGATCCAGGGCGCCAGAAGCCATTTTCCGCCGTGATACCTCAAAACGGGTCGAGGCCTCATCACAACTCCGATTCGGACCAAATCCGCGGCCACTGGCTAAAATTGGTGCGCGCGATTTTGGATTTGTTAAGTGTTTCGCTCACTGCCAGGGTCCTCCCTGAACGACGAGTCTCACTGCTCACGTATTCGAAATACGCCTGCATGAGACTTTCGGAGAGCCAATCGCTCAGGTTCCCCTCCGAATTGACGAACTTGTCCGGATCGGTGAGAAACTCCGTCCGCCGGCAAACCGGCAACCAAGTGAGGGAGTCGACAAATTGGGTAAGCTTCGTTCCTGTAAGCCAGCGCGATGGTTGGAATAACAATTCCGTCAAATCATGTAACTCTCCCCCCGATTCCCTGAGGTCAATTTCGCCGGTCCAGCCCGGGATCGCCTCATCAAAGAGCTTCTTCTCTCTCCGAGTGATACAACGGTTCTTTCCCACCGCGACACGGATACGGTTGGCATCCATTGAAATCGTGATTCTCGAGGAAAGATGCCGGATGAATCGAATCAGAGAATCTGCCTTGTGGCCGTCAGCCCCGAGGCCCAGAAAGTGAATTCGCTTCGGGCGGACATGTTCAATCAGGTGCCTTGATGCGTCGCCTCGCTCTGCCCTACAAAACCTTCCGCCGATCGCTTCCATGCAGCTTTCGCATGAATGGCATGCGAGAATAAACGGCGCATGCCGTGTATTTTTTGCCGAGCGACTGAGAACCTGACGGAAGAGCACGTCTTTCCTGCTTTTAGTGGAGCCAACCTCGTTGTTCCGAACGGGAGCTGCAAGCCCTGCAATAACATTTGCAGCAAGTTCGAGCAAAAGATCGCTGGGGACCTGGAGACCACAAAGCACATCTTCGAGATTCAGGATCGATACGGGGCGATTCCTGAGTTGCCGGTTGCTGTCGAGGTGCGAGGAGAGGGGGCTCAACCACTCCAGGTGCGTGGGCGCAGAACACCGGAAGGAGACATCACACTCTACGATTTTGTGAGCGAAAAGAAAGTGGAGGACGGAAAGAAAGTTCGCCACGGTTTCTTCGTGTCTTCCGAAGCTGCCGAGAGATTCATCGAGCGTTCTCGTAAAAGAGGAGAGAAAACAACGGAATTGGCCGTTCCCACGGAACTCACACTGCAATCTATCGCACAGCAGACCACCATCTTCGCGTTCTCGTATGAAGCTCGGCAACTAGGCGCGAAGATAGCTCTGGTTTCCGTTGCATTTCAATACGGAACGGACTATGCATGCCATCCACAATTCGACATGTTGCGGAACATTGTGGTGGGCCAGCCTGAGGACCCGGCCGCACTGGGATTACGCATTTTCGCTAACAAGGACTTCGCGTCTGATCACAAGAGGACACCAAGGCAACACACCGTTCGCGCATATTTGAGTGCTGGCATGCACAAAGGATGGGCCTTGGTCACCTTGTTCGGTGGTCTCTCATATATCGTGGAACTCACGCGAGCTTTTGATGAGAGAGACAGCCGACACTTCAGTTTGTTCTACGACGTCGAATGTCGCAGCCGGTTCAATCCAGTAGTTCTTTTCAGTGAACAAGAGTTGTTAGGCAAAGTTCTGTCACCTGCCACGAACTTCGAGAAGCCTGCGGCAGTTGATGAACAATGGTGGCCGATCGTCGCGGAATACTGCAAGGCAAAAGGCATTGAGATCACCAGAACTAAAGTTGGCGAAGCCGAACCTCAGCCTCCATCATGAAAACCTACGGGGACGACGGACAGGTTCTATGGTGAGAACTACTTCGGAACTCTTCCTCGAGCGGTCCTTCACTGCATCAGACCACGCAAGACCATCGTGGATCAAATCCCAGAACAACTAAAGGATTGAAGGACTGAGAAGGTTCGGTATCGGGAATTGCGTGCGTCAAAAGTCAACGAAAAGCACAGACCTTTAGCGAATGGCATACTCGAGCGGAGCGTTTGCGTACCGACGCGGATTTTGCTGATAAATTTGGCTCGCTCTGGAGTGACGTCTAAAGGTTGGAAAGACGTATTGGGGCGATCGCTCTTTGCCGATTATCGGCTGGTATTCTTCCTGCTTGTCCGCGACGGGCGAGGCAGAGATGATTCGAAATAAACCCTAATGGCAGCTGCCCATTCGGGAATCCCGCTGTCGGGTACTTGCTTCAACTCATCGGGCAGATCTAAAACCATCACCAGTTGCCGAAGCTCTGACTTTCTGCTCCATAAAGGTTCTTCCGTACGAGCTAGATCCAGGAGTAGGTTGTGGGCGGCCCCGAAATGATTTGCAACATCCACATTGCCGTTCTTTAGTTGAGCAAACGTTTCTTCACTGAACGCCTGTGCGCTAATGCCTTGATCCACCATCGGGTCGGGGAAATAGTAGTCCACCGGATGATGTAACATGACACCCAGTTCCCGCACCTGTCGTTTAATTGCCAGAAACAAGCGCTCTCGCTCTTTCGGCGTTTTCTGTACCAGTATCATCTTAGAGTTCCAACCGAGTACAAACGCCATTGCCTTACGCTGCCGTTGCGTGAGAGGCGCTTTCGGCGCCTCTTGAAAAGAGGTGGAGGCCAGCATGTTTTGGCTTGGCAAGAGCAAAACAATGAAAAGTCCCAGCGAAGTTAACATGTGCAGACCATCCTCCAGCGGCACCACCGCCCCGCCCGGTAGCTCAACCGCCTTCCAACATATACGGTCAGTACATCATATCACGTATACGTTGCCGAACTGATTGAGCTGTTGGCATACTCGGGGCGGGGACAGCGGTCGTTAGGTCGAAAGTAAAGTGTTCGCGACATCCTGGGATATAGAGACGCCTTTCCGCTGTTTAACCGTCCTAACGTTGACAGACTTCACTGCCAATCGGGCAGGAATGGTAGTGCTGCGCGCGGAGATTTGTCACACAAGCTCGAAGTTTACCGGCAGAATGATCCAACTGGTGCATTCCTGCGGTAGCTGCGTCAGGCTCCACAATGAGTCTTTCGTCGGGACGATCTCAAAACCGTTCGGCGTGACAACAGCGCCAGGTTGGCTACGCATCTCGGCAACTGTCTGCCTCTTATATTTGTCGTCTAGCGTCACTCTGCAATCAACGACTACCTTGGCTTTCTCCAAGCGTACTTGAGGGGCATTGTTAACGGCTTCCCTATATGCCTTGATCCGCTTCGAATAGCTTCCGGGCTCGCGCATTTCAGCTTGCCAGAGAGCGCTCACAAACGAACCGACGATCGAAAACGCCCATCCTGCGACGTACCAGGTACCGTCAGGTCGTTTCAGTAGGCGTTCGTCGTTCCCGATGGCCAGGACCTCTGTCACCTCAACAGCGAATGTTTCCGCTGGCACTGGCGCGTAGCCCAAGTCTGATCTTCGGGCCGTCGAACTTGGCACATCCCGCAAGACGCGCCATGGGGCGAGAGCACCTTTGGAACCGTAGAGCGCCAGCATGACATCGGTGTCATCGGTGCTGATCTCGATAGTCTCGCCTGCTGCCAGCTGGCCTCGGAGATCGGTGCGGCCGATTATTCCCAGGCGTTCGCTGACTTCCGCCCAAGTGGTTTCAGGAATAGCGTCGTACAGACCACCTTTACCGATCTTCAGCACAACCGTTTCTCTTGGAAACAGTACGGGTGTGGCCAGTTGTGTCAGCCAGCCACGGATATATCCTTCCGGTGTAATGCTTCCGCCGCGTCCCTGCAACATACCGCCTTCGCAAGCGGATGCATGGCGGAAGATGCGTTCCATTGCTGCGCTGAGATCACCGAAGAGGATGCAACTCCACTCCGGAGTGTGAGGAGTGCAGTTCTTCTCATAAGTTTGCTCAAATAGAACGTAAATATTCTGTCCAGACGGGGCTTTGAACGCCGCCGCGAGTTTTCCGGTTGTTACAGTAGCTCCCATTTGTGAATCTCCTTAGGCCGCGCGAGGAGGGACATCTGGCCCGGCTTCCGTCCATCGGATCGAGATTGGAATCAGATCGGTTGAGAATTTAGTCAGGCAGAGTGTCTGTTAACGCATGAAGGGTGGAATGTCGCTGCCGCGGAAATGCCGTATTATCGGTCGGTAGTTGCCCGGCTGCTGATGCTCAGTTGGATAGGTGGTTAGGTTCAACGTTGATGGCGTATGCGGCCGCCAGAAATTTGTCCGATAGTAGGGCGCGACACTCGATCGGCAATTCAGCCACGACATCACGAACCGTGATTGATTTGCCAGGCTCGCTTGCCCAAAGACGATCTCTCGCCTGGAGAAAGGCGCACGCCAGTTTCGCGGGCGCTTCATAGACAAGCTCCCATCCAAGCACGCTGGCTGCTGTTTTCGTGCTCCGTTTGTACTCCCTCCAGGGTATCGTCCGGTACAGCCCTCGTATCACCCACCTCTGAAAGCACAGGAGGTCATTCCGGGCTCGGTCGTACACCATTGGATAAGGCTCAATGCCGTAATCAACCATTCGCCGAAAACGGTACCAGATCCGTGGCCAGGTCTCTTTGCTATCGAATCCGATCAGCATGTATGCGCGCAGATGGGATGGGGGAATGCCAGCTGCTTCGAGGCGTGCCACGCCGGCATAAAATTTCTTCTCGTCTCCTATGTTGTCCCACGCTGTGTACAACCGGCGTTCTTTGAATTTCGTGTCACGGTATTGGATCGAAGCGAGGGCTGCCGCTGCTTCTTCCGTGATCATCCGAACGTTGATGCCCTGCGAGAGACAAACGCGAAACTTGCCATCTTGCATTTCTCGAATGCGATCCCGCCATTCAGGAACACCGAAGAAATCGTTATCGAGGATGTGTAGTTTTCGTGGCCATGGTTCGCCACGCCATTTGTCGTAGATGCTATTGACCGATTGAGGGCCGCCCTCTTTTTGCCGGACCAGGCAGAACCTGCAACCGAGCCTACATCCTCTCTGTGTGAAACCGATGGATGGGGTGAAGTCCGGATATCCGGAGTAATCGTACGATTCGTACGGTCGACCGATCAGTTGCTCCACCGTGGTCGAAAGCCCGGTTCCCGTTCCTCCCAAGATGCCGTCCGGCCATTGTTGACGGAATAGTGGTATCTTATTCTCTGAAAACTTGAATATCGCGGATCCGTAAACTCGATCATAATGCGGCTCGAACAGGTCGGGCAAAATTCGTCTTGTGACGTGGACAGTATCGCCGTTGTCGAGGTGCCATCTGGCAAGTTTCATGATTGCCAGGTTTGGAAGCTTGCCATCGAGTTGAATCAATCTAACTCTCACGGCTTCCCCCTTTTCGCGCCCGCGGCTCGCTGGTTAATCAGAGAGACGCGGGTCTTTGAAGGGCGCCGGCTAGGGCGTGAGGTTATTGTTTGCGCCGTGCGTGAAGCTTGACGCCCCGCCGTTCCCATTTAACGAACCCAGACGGCCTACCACGTAGGCACCCCAGGATGCAGAAAGACCGAACCCTCCATTGGGTGCGCTGGTTGTGTTGGGCTGGTCTTCGTTCTTGTTGCCGGTAGGATTCCCGAGGTGCAGCGTAGAGTTTTCGCTGACAGCAACGCCATTCTTGCCATTGCCATTGATGACGTTGGTTGCAATCTCGGCGTAAGAGGCGCTTTCGATGTTTACGCCGTTGTTTACGTTATTTCTGATTGTGTTTCTATAAATCCTGGCGGAAGAGGCACGCTGAATGCGAATCCCGTAGCCTCCATTGCCCTGAATCACGCACGGCCCAATAGCGCCTTCAGACGCGCCGATGCCGTCCGTGAATCCTACGCGCACATAGGAGTTTTCGTTGATCACGATTCCGTTCTGCGGGTTGTTCTGGATCGTTGAATTCACGACGAACGCCACCGAGGTTCCCCGCTGGAAGTGGATTCCATGGCGTCCTGTGTTCTCGACGACCACCGTGTCGATGGCGATGTCACTTCCAGTATTGATCGAGAGCCCATCATGCCCGCCCGTGATGGTCAGGCCGCGTACGGTGAACCGCGACACACCAGTCAGTTCAATGACGTTGAGCGTGGAGTCCGGGCCCGAAATGGTTGCCACTCCCCGGCCGTCGAGCGTTAATCCGTTGTAGCGTCCGGTCGGACTGCTGAACAACAGGTTTTCGTTGCAGGTGCCCTTGATGATGACCGTGTCGCCAGGATCAACGAAACCGAGTACTCGGGTAATGGTTTCCCCGCGATCGCAATCGACATGTTTTGTTCTTGCGTGCTCATACTCTTGAGCAGATACCTTTGGGATGTTTGTTGCAACGGCAAATGCCAGAACAGCTAGGACCCGGATTGCCAAGCCCCGAACCGAGCTGTGCTTCTCGCTGATGGAACGCATTTGAATTCTCCTTTTTTTCTGGGGCGGTCAGAGAGCGAAACGCTACGTCGGAACGAAATTTCGGTCAAATCAGCTCTGTTTTGGCCCATTTTCGACTGAAATCTAACTGCGTTGACGCATCGAAATTCGACGACCAGAGCGGGACTTCAGAAGGACCCACCAGACGGCAAACGGCTGGGTAAAGCGCTGGCCTCGGAGGTTTTATCAACGTCTTTGGGCCAAACCCAATAGGGTGGAGGCGTTAAAAGAGGTCATTTTGGAGTTACGACTGCCCAGCGAAGGCGAGTGCCCGAAAAGCACACATCCTTCGCACCGCGTGTTTTGCCCACGCAAACCAGCCGTATCTTTAGTCTGAAGCAGATTGCTCCTCCATCGTCCGTTCTCCCCGCGCCCAATTGATGCCTCCCGATTCCAAGTCTTAGGGGGAAAAGAGGTGGAAACGTCCAGGCGCGTGACGGTTCGCGGCCTCGGTTAACCAGGACTGAAATGGGCTTTCTATGAAATCGAAGACCTGAGCGGAGTGGAGGATTCTGTCTCAATCCATGTCTTTCATTTAGAAAGGCGGAGGGGCAAAATCCGTCGAGATAAATCGTCAGATCCTTACTGGCATGACGACGTATCGGTAGGTGTACTCCCCAAGAGCGGGATCCTGCGGTCTCAACTCGCTCGCCGTATGGGGGTCCTTAAACGCCAGCCTCACTTTCTCTGCGTCGACCACTTTCAAGAAATCGAGCAGATAGTGTGAGTTAAAGCCCATAACGACCGGCTCTCCCGTATAGTTGATCGGGATCAAATCTTCAGATTCACCGGCCTCTGCCCTGGAGCAATACAACTTGAGTTCGTTCTTTTCGAATCGCAAACGAATTGCGTTTGACCGCTCATCGGAAAATTGTGCAACGCGCAGAATCGCGGAACAGAGTTCATCACGTCCTATGACCACGGCATTATTGTGATCGCGCGGCAGTACGGCTTCGTAGTTGGGAAATGTGCCAACTAAACGACGCGTCGTCAGCAGGCGTTTGCCGATCACGAAGAACAACGTGGAATCGTTCTCGGCAAATTGAATGTACTCGCCGGAAAACGTGGCAAGTAAAGAATTCATCTCCAACAGCGCTTTCCTCGGAATCAGAATCTTGGATTCTTGTGTCACGGTTTGAGCTTTGGTGTGTTCCAGTAAGGCCAGGCGGTGTCCGTCGGTTGTAACCATCGCGATGCTTTGTGCCTTCAAAGTCAGTAACGCGCCATTCAGCGTATATCGGGACTCCTCTTTTGAAATCGCGAACACAGTCTGTGAAATTAAATTACGCAGCACGTCGCTTTCGAGCTTCAGTGACCCATCTGTCGGAAACAAAGGAAGGCTGGGAAAGTTTGTACGTGGCAGGCCGACCATTTTGGTATGTGACCGGCCACTACGGAGTTGAAGCCAGCTGTTCGCGAGAACCTTGACATTAATCTCGGCGTTGGGAAGCAGCCGCAGATAGTCGTAGAGTTTCCGGGCCGGGATGGTGAACGCGCCCGGTTTTCCCACTTTTGCGAGACAGGAAGTACGAATGCTGATATCGAGATCGGTTGCCGTCAGCTGCAGGACCTGGCCGGCTGCATGCACCAGAATGTTGTTCAGGATCGGGATGGTGCTCTTGCGGTCAATCGCTCCTTGGAGCTGGGTTATCTCGTCCAATAAGTCCTGCTTGTTGACGACGAATTCCGCAGATTCATCGGCCTTGGCTGCCGTAGGTCCAGCGTTGGCGGTTGGGTCTACACTGGCGGGTGGTGGTGTAGCGGTTTCTGGCATAACGCTCAATCGGCCATTTGACGTGGCCGTTCCTTTCGAGGGAGATTGACGATTGGGAAGAACCTAAAACATAGAGTTAGAGAACGGCGACTTTCAGGACAGCGGCATGGGATAGTACGCCATAGGCGAGCTCATAGTGTTTCTCCGGGAACACGATATGGGACACTACCCTCCATACCCCGCGACATCGAACAGTGGAAGATCCGCATGACCGCAGTAGAGGTCAGCCATGTCGGCCCATTTCGAATCGAATTTGCCCACTCCGTAGCGCGCTTTGGTCTCCACCTTCGCGGGAGCAGCGACAAAGAACTCTTCACTGGTGGGATAGGTGGCCTCACACTCGCCCACTTTGGCGTACCAGAGCCCATGCGCCTGGGACAGTTTCACTGAATTATCCAATGCAAGTTCGCTCAGTCTCCGAATCGCATCCTCAGCATTTGCGTGGCTTGAGAGTTGTTCGACGCATCTTTCCGCAGTTCCCTTCTTCGCCGAATCACGCCCAATCACGCGTTTTCTACCGCTATTTTGCTCGTAAATGGCTTTGGCATTGTAGATTCTCCGGACACGGTAGACGGCCCACGCGCTTTCGCGTAATAGCAGATTGAACTGCCCTAACGCTTCGTCGTTGCCACTATTTTCGACAATCTGGTAAAGAGGCTCATTCTTATAGAGCTGGCCCCTCTGATTCATTGCCAGCGATAGGCGCTCGGTGAACATTGCCTGCGCGGTCTGCTGCGGAAATTGCTTCTGGCGTGCAATGAGGTCGGGATTGATTCGAGCAAATGGGCAAAACCGGCACGCCGACTTGCGCCACACGACACCCAGCCTATCCTTTATATATGCGAGGCACTTCTCGCGGTCCCAACCCCACAAAACCAAAGGATAGTGGCTGATTCGGGATGGCGTATCGTATGTCCGCCCCAGGTCAACGCGGTCCAATTCCAGAGCATTGAACCCAAAAGTTACCCTGGCAGCGATCGCAGCATCGCTCTTTTGAACGCGAACTAACTCATCTGCATTGAATCCGAATGTGTGCCGGATGGTCCCGGACAGAAACTCTTCGAGCCAACTCTCGATGACAAATGCTTTGAATTTTAGACTGCAGCGGTGTTCAGAACCATACTGAGGAACCGTGCCGGCCGTTTCCAGTTCTTCGGTAAGTGTGTAGGCGCCGCCGATATGGAGAGCCTCGGGCTGACGGCTGTCATCCAGAACCACAATTCCATCTTCTTCCAGATGTCCGCCCCTTGCGACCTGAACAAAACGAACGCCGTGTTGCCTGAATAGTGGAAGAATATGCCGCTCAAAATCCTCGCCGGTATCCGGCCATTCGGCGCCGACCATTGCGGTAATGATGACCAGTTCATCGAGCGGAAAATCTCGGGTTTCGGGTTCGAGGAGCCATCGCAATAGGATAGCGACTGATTCGACCCCTAACCCGTTTGACATCACGGGCGCGAAGCTTGAGTTTTGCATGAGAGTGTCGTGACATGACCGTCGTGGTCTCGAAGAACGCCTTCGTTGTCGGAGTATGATCTGTGTAATGAAGAAACCGCCTGTCCGAACCACCAGAAGCCGTTCACGCGGAAACCCGAATTGGGGGAAAACAATGCCAGCTACACCACCCGGCATTACTGAGTTTGAAAAACAATTGCAAAAGCTGCGATTGACGCACGATGAATGCGCGAGCTCGGATAAACTACGCCAGTGGTGCGACGAAAACAAAGACCGATGCTACATTCCGGAATGGCTGCTTAAAATTTGGCGCATCTCATCCGACTCAACCATTTGAACGTAACCGGTAATGTAAAGAGTTGCATTTGTTTGAGCGTCACGAAATCGGGTGCAGAGTGGCCTTAGCCACGAGCGTCCAGTCTTCCGCTCTCTTGGGGACAACGACACGAACCGCGGTTAGGCCCCCATCCGTCTTCTGGACGATGTATGCTGCTCCGGACATCCGTGATCGGATTACATCACCATCTTTCAGCTCACGAAACTCCTGTTCCTTCATGTATTTCCTCGCTTGTAGGCATACATCCGGAGATAGCGGCTGCTAGCCAAACCCGATCCAGAGAACGGGCTACTCGCCTAACCGATTGGATTACGCGCATCAAAGCTGGAATGATCTAGCTAGTTGGTTGGCTTGAGGAGGCGTCCTAGATCAGGGGTAATTCTAGGTCGAGCAATTCCTGCCGACGAGCTGGCTCCAGCGCGAATGTCTGATTCTTGCGGGTCCAGGTGTGCGTGCGTGACAGAGTCACATTAAGGCGCTTGGCGGCCTCAGTTTCAGATCGGCAGCCAAAAAGAAATCCGTGGTTGCGATGGGCTATCCAGTATGATTCGCCGTGATTCTTCAAGATGAGTAACTCGCGATCTTCACTCTCCCAAAATTCGTGAACACCATTATCGCCCCAATAGAGCAATTTTCCGGGAAGCATGTTTCTCGATCTCTCCTTGAAGAAAACGCGCAAGTATTCTTCAATACTGAGCCTCTCGTCGCCATGTACCCGCGACAGCACAGCTCGGGAGATACGTGCACGTTTTCTTCCTCGATTACTTCCGAGTGCGGCGCTGCTTGGCGGCCGGCGCTCTCCCAGCCTTTCGCGTCTGGCCGCGGCGTCGTTGTCCGGACGACAGCTGACAATGTTTGTTGCCCTCGATCATTCGTGTCCATGCTGCTGGGTTGGCTGCAATCGGGGCCGTTAAGCCCACCGCCAGGTTCACAAAGCCACCGTGGTATGACAAGCGACCGTGGCGGAATAAACGCGCCAACATGGCCAGCGCAAGATTGGCAAGGCTCTGGTTGATGAATGGTTCCTGCCTGGTCAGCGCTTCAACGGCGCTGCAAGACGGCAAGTTGTCACGCTTGTCAAACTCGGCATCCACAATTTCGGGAAACAGTTCTGCAACTGTGGGTAAGCGACAAGGACCTTTTGAATTCTTATGATTCTCCGGCTGTCCCAGCACGAATTGTCCTGTGGAGGCGTTGTTGCCAATGTCGAGCCAGTAATGGCACTCTCGATAGACTGAGGTGGACATTAGTGTCTTTCGCGCCTTGCGAGAATCTACACAACTGACGAGAATGTCCGTTTCGCTGCGCCAGTTTTCATCCAGGAACTCAGTGTGCGCCTTCCAACCCAGTCCATAAAAAAGATTGATCCGCGTGGCCAACACAGTCGACTTGAAAAGGCCGATCTCGTTTTCGCAGAACGGCTGTCTTACGCAGTTGGTGGTGGAAATCCGGTCGCCGTCGATGATTGAAACGGTCAGCCCTTCCGGGTGGCCCAAAGCGAGCATCGCCTGATGGAGCAGAGGCAAGCCGCTCACGAATGCACTGCCTGTACCTCCGCAACCGACTACGGTCATTCGGACCTGCTTTTCCAGCAACAGCCCTGGTAATGCGTGGTATTCCATCTCATTCATGCCGTTCATCGGGATTCACAAACTCGGATAAGGTTTCTTTTACCGGCAGCAAATAGCGGGTCGGAAACTTTGATTTCCCTCGCAGGCCTTTCCACAACGCCACCAGTCCCCTCGGATGCTGCGAGCCCGCTCCGTTCGCGTGCGAGAATTCGCTGCCGAAGAAGGCGTCTTCCCACGCGTCAATGGCCATAACCGATTTTTGTTGTGGAATCTTCATACTGCCGAGACATACGCTACCATCCGCACTGCAGTTCCAATAGGGAGCAACGTACATCGCCGTTTTGGCGGTCGGTCGCTTGTTCTCGTGGAGCGCTCTTACAGACAATGCAGAACCGGATGCTTTGAAGACGAGGGCGGGATGAGGGTATCGCTTTCCGTTCAACGCACGAAGGGCTGCGTCTCCACCTCGATCACTGAAAAACAGGATGCGCTTGCTTGGGGGCATCCACCAAACCAGAGTATCCGCCGTTCGTACAAGAAGCCGCTCGGGCAATATCTCGGGCTCGATCGACTCACCTATATTCCGGATGATGTCATGTAAGGCATTTCGCGTGACCAGTTGCCCTTCGCCTAAACGGGCCGAATCCCCTTCGTGAATCACATCGTGCATGACAACAAAGGGATGACGGTAAGGGTAGCCGTTGTAATCACTCCTGCCGTAGACCAACAGCGCCTGTGCCAGCCTGAAGTCCTGAGTTCTGCCGATGTTCACGGAGGTATTCATCGTAAACGCCCCTGATTTGTTCCACGATCCCGCCCGCGATACGTAGGGAACGCAGCATCGCACCCACAAAATTAAAGGTGCGCTGGACATTCTTGTCCAGTTCATCTGGATCCGAATCCAGCTTAATGCGCAGCAAAATGGAAGGTTCTATGGGCCCGTTTTGGCCGATGAACTGCATCTCATCATCGAATGCTGCGCTGATGCAATCATCCTCATACCAGGTAATCGCACATCCAGGACCGCAACCGTCAGTGTCGGACAGGAAATCTTCGAGCCCCGGTACTTCACTCGCGAGGTCCGCGGCCCAAGGATGCCGATACCCGCGGCATTCCTGCTGCAGGGTCAGTACCTCGTCCACGAGTTGTCGCGCGATGGCTCCCTTGACCTTCTCGCGGGTAGCCTTCAGAAATGAAACAGAGCGTGAAAACGTACGCAGTTTGACGAGCTGTTCGCAGGAAGGCAAACACCTTGGAACGCTCTTCGCGATCTCTGAGAGATACGAATCCTTGATCTCTTCCTCAGTCATGCCGTCCGTCATCATCTCGGCGTGAACGATGGCATCGGTGTAATCGTAAACACGCATCCACCTGTAAAGACTGTGGACAAGAACTGTGTAAAACGCGCTCGCAAGCTGCGGGTGCTCGCGTTCCAGGAACGGTAGTGTCGCTCCGATCGGAATGGAGGCAGCTTGCTCATAGTCTCCGACTAGAAAAAGCGAGTCGGACGGGCCATTCGCTTCCGCTCTCGAATTTTGATATTCGAGTTCGGTCATTTCGAATAGCGTGTCCATGATCCGAAGGTTACCCTTCCAGATGCTTTTCGCCTCCCTGGCGCCGTTTTGGTTACAGAATCGCGTGTAACCGCGCTCCACGAAATCAACGGCATTGCCAGTCCAGTCCTCTGGCCGGCAGATTCCCAGCCGTAGAAAGCTTTTTCCCAATATTCCGGCAGGCTGCTCGTCCCATCGTGTGCAGAAGCGCCAGGGGATGTTGCTGAGCATTGGAATTGTGACCGGTGTACGATGACCGATCAGACGAGCGGAGGCAAGATCACTCCTGGTGGCGGCAGCACCCGGTCGCCGCCGTGATGTTCGTGCTTCAGCTGTTGGCATAACTGTTCCACGACTTTTCCGACCTCGAAGGCTTCGGGGCATCGATTTAGCTGCTCCTCGATCGGGTTGACCGCGCGTTCACCACCCGCAATTACCTGATCGAGCTCCTGAAGAACTTTCGCCCGTTGTGCCATCGATCTTCGGCTTCGAGGGCATCGCCGATTCATCCCTTCACGCCTACCGCGCGTACGAAGGTGTATTGCATGCTGCCATCGACGGGGGCTGGTCCTTCAATCGTTGCCGTCGCCAGCTCCGGATAGGTGTTGACGTACATGGAACGCACCTCCTCGACACTCAGTTGTGATCCGGGATCGGGAAGTTTGACTCCGTTAAAAATGAAGATTCGCTCGAGATGGGTGACCTTTAGCATGGCTGCTCCTCGCTTCCACCTTGTTCGCCGCTGTTCTGGTCGGAAGTGGAAGGGGTGCTGACTGGAGGCGCACACCACTCCAAGGGCAGCGATCCAGAGTTCTTTGATCCGTCATCATCAGCCTTTGCTGGGGCATCTTTGCTTGTTCCGGTTTTGGGCGTAGATTTCTTGTCCTTGGATTTCTGCTTGTCGCGTTGTTCGATGGCCTGCACCGCTTCCGTGATTTCTTTTTGAGCGGCATTGATAGCGCCACGAAGATTGCCGTGCGCTTTGCTGAATTGAATGAGCTTTTCGGGCATCTCCGCATCCAATTCCGCGGCGGTGCCCTCCAGGCACAATGGGGTCGTAAGTGCCTTGATGGCGACTTCGGGCACCTTTGCGACTTCCTTGTGATGCCCTACTTTGTCGTTCACTTTGTTGTCAGACTCGAGGGTTTGTGGGATAACACAGACCCGCAGTCGGTCTTCGCCCAATCCAACTACCGTCAACGTCAGTGGGCGGGCCTTGATTAGCTCTGCTAGTTCTCTGAACATTACATTCCTTTCTTCGGCTCAATGCCGTTTGCTTTTATCCTTTTTGCTGATTGGATTGAAAGTTTCCCAAATCTTAAGGAGAGGCAGTCTGAACGCCTCTGAACCTTGAAAGGCGTATCGCGACACCTTGATAACGACTAGTCCGTCGTATTGAATATGCTCAGCTGTTCAGGTGTTGCTTCGTGACTGCACAGGTGGGTAGCTGAGTCCCGCTGTCGCGATGAGCCTGGCACATCGGAATCGAATAGCTGCTTACCGTATTTCGCGGCGATTAGAGTCGCGAGTGACAGATCGGCTTGTTTTTTCATTTCATTGAAATGTTGGCGCAGCTTATCGACGTGTGGCCCTGCTACGTCTCGCATTGCATGATTCAGATCAGCAGAAGTGTTGTGGTCCGACAACCAATATGTCGCGCCCATCTCTGCCGAGGTGCCACGCTGTGTTGGATCGAATTGGTCAACAAATCGTATGGTTTGTTCACCCGGAGATCCGAAGTAAAACTCATAAAAACCGCGCCGATTGAAGTGCGCAATGAACGAGCAGTGAAGCGATATGTGCTGGTACAACCGTTCCGTGAAGTGCTCCGAACGGCAACCGTGCCTGAGAAATGCGATCCACGCTTTCAATACGAGCTGCTTTTCGGCGGCCGACATAAATTCTTCGTCTTGGAATTCGTACTGTTTCACGATGATTTCCGATGGTGATAGGATTTGGGCACTTGTCTCTGGCCAATAACATTCCGAGTTCCTTTCGTGCGTAACTGGAGGAAATCCCCGTTCCCGCATTCTTATTCGATCGGGCTGAACACCGCGTTGTCGGCGCTAACCGTGAGTTTTGTCGATTGTGCGGATACAGTGAGGATGAACTCTTGGACTTGTCGCCCGACCTCTTGAAGCCTGAATATGTACAGCCTGCTGAACAGGCGATGCAGGCTGACATACCTTCGGAAGGCATGACGGATTGGTTTTTCAAGAAGAAGGACGGCAGCGCCCTCTTTCTCCGTTGCAAATACCGGGTTAACCAAATCGTCGATCTCAAGTCCCAACTACGCGAAATTCATTTCACAATTGTCCTACAGACCTCGGTAGAGGAATTCGTTAGCCCCTAGAAGTCGACGCTATTGGAACAGGAACAACACTCCCTGTTCTTCAACTCGCGGGCGCGACCGCTTGGCCTGACGCACATTCGATGCCTGCGAATACTGCTCGATCAAGGCTGCCATCGAAGGCCCAGGCTGCATCTCGGGCCCTTCCATAATCAACGCGGGGTCGATGAGAGTAGGCGCATCCGGTTCGGGTGACGACGCGGAAAAAGAGTCCGGATCGGGTGGCAAGACCCATTCTTCGACGCATACAACCTTGACTTCAGTTGCCGATGCGGCATCAATCATGGTTGCGGCTTCGTCAGCATCGGAGTCCGGTCCCATCGCCGGATAAAGATCCAGCAGCTTCGTAAGAATCGGCAAGCCGACTCTTGTATCAGTCGGAATGAAGAATCGTTGCTTGTATTTGATTTGTTCGTTAATGAGACCCAACCGTCGGAGTTCACCGAAGCGGTCTGAATCCGTGCAGACGAGCTCGATGGCCGGCTCACGCTGCAGCATCGTTCGCTTCAAGTGCATCTGGCAGGCCAGCTCGATTTGGTCACCTTGTTCGAGCACAGAAGCAAATACCTGTTCGGGGTTATTGCATGGGTTTCCGAGTCCGAGCGACCTCAGCACTTTGCCGATGCCGACGCGCGGTATTTCGGCGCCGACAATCCGCTGTCCATCTTTGGTGCTTACTCTTACCACCGATAAGTGCGCGCTCTGTTCAGTCTTCAGTTTGTGCCACAGCGGAATGATGGCTCCGGCAATGATATGAACGGTCGAAGTATCGACCGTCGGAGCCAAAGCAAATCTCTTTATCCACCATGTTCGTGCAGCGGCTGCCGTGACAACGCGATATCTTTCGGCCAGATCTTGCTGGTTGATATAGGTGTGTCGGGCTGCTTCCGGCTTCCAGACGGAAAACGTTTGATAGGTCGAGCCATCTGTACTGGTGTGCCTACCGGACGGTAGTGCCAGAATGTACTCACCTTTCTTTCGATGAAAGGCAAAAGCACCGTGATTGTTGAATCGGAGCCGATCTGCCTGCTCAAATGAAACTGTGTCGCTGGGCCGGTCTACTTCCAGCGTGTATAAAACGGTTTCTGCTCCGGTGACTCGGTCAGTGTGGACCAGGACAGGGGGTTTGGCTATGCGGATCGCCAACGCACGGATATCGGTAACGCCTTCGTCAAAGGTGCCGCTGGCTTTCGCGTACCTTACGGTTTGGTCAAAGAGATCTGCGAAATAGTCGAATAGTGCATTTTGTTCTTCTACTTCGAGGGCCAGCACGCGATTCAGGAAGCGTGGAACATTGAACAGATCTTCCTTTCGGATTTCCTCAGTGCCATCCGCACGTGTGACCAGCAATCCGATATCGCGCAGAGTTTGTTTTGAATCCTTCAGGCCTTTTACGCTTTCGCCGGCAACAATCCTCTTGTACATCAGGCACAGTGCCGAGCGGCCCTCATGGGTCTCAAAGTTGTACCTCTGCCAATCAGCATTGTCGGCTGCTCCTCGGTCCCCCTTCGTGAGTGCGCCGAGGCTTTGCAGTCGGCGCGCAATGGTGGAACTGAATCGCTTTTCACCTCCAAGCTCCGTGCTGAGCAGAACATATTCTGGCGGCATGGCCTGGTCGCTTCGATGGGTTCGACCGAAGCATTGCATCTGCTTGTCCGCGCTCCACCCCAATTCAAGGGTGATATGAACCCTCCGTTCGCGATTCTTAGCACGATTAGACGAATGCAGCGAAATACCAATCGATCCTGCGTCGCTGATGATTGAGACCCGACACACTCCCGCCTGGAAACGTTCCATGGAATCAACGTTGACACGGTTCATCGGCACGCCTTCTGGCGCCCGTTTCTTGTACTCGACCCTGCCGGTGATCTGATCCCGAATGAGCCGGCGAGCCCGCCCTGTGATCTCGGCTACATGCCTTTCGCCGAAATGATTAACGATCTGATCCAATGGGTTTTCCGGTAGGTTCAGCGACGAAAGTCCGTCAAGTAGAGCCTGCTTCATCCTTAACGCTTCCTGGCTCTGGACTGGATCTCCGTTTTCGTTCCGGGCGAGAACCTTGATTTTCTGGCCGGTGGCCGTGTCCGTCTCATCCATATAGACGTTGGTCGGAAATCCACGCTCAATCATGGCCGCGATGATCTCGCGGGGTGAGAAATCCAGGTCTTCGAGTGCACCGCCGTCGGCGGTAACACGCGAGATTTGTTCCCGAGTTTTGGCCTCACCCGTTCCCACCAGCGAAATCACAGCTGACTTACCCTGCGCTAAAGCGGCTTCCGCTTCTTCAATGACGCTCGGTACTTTGAACGCGCAGATGACCTGCCGGAAGAAGCGCTGATGATCGCCCCAGAACTTCTGCAAAGCGATACCTTTGGCGCGCCCTCCGGCATTGGTGATGTCGAGCGCCTCCCAGATGTTCTGCAAGACGGCTTGCCACGCTCGTGCAGCATGGTTGTACATCTTGCGCTGCTCGGGGGTGAGAGGATGAACACGTTCGCGGTATTCGACGGCTTTGCCACTGGCAGGATCCACCCCAAATGAGATAGAGCCTGACAGATACATACCGAGACTCTTCATGTCGCGGCTTACCATTTCCATCGCACCTACGCCGCCACCGTCGATCTCGCTCAGAAATTGCGTAAAACCTTGCGGGAAGTTTGTGCCAGGTCCCCAGAGTCCCAATCGCGTCATGTAAGCCATGTTGCGAACATCGGTTGCACCTGTCGCCGACGAATACACCACCCGATAGTCGAAGTTCTCTTTCGGGTCTTGCAAATCAATGACAGCTTGCCCTGTTTGGGTAGGCTCACCTCCGCCACTTGCAAGGGCGTTCTTAGCTTTATGCGCTTCATCGAAGATGACCACAGCCTCTGGACCTAGCCATGTGCGGATTTGATCGAATCTTCTGGCACCCGTTCTCGAAGTTGCGATTAGTGAGGAATACGAACTGAAGATGACTCCTCGCGGCAGCGTGATATCGCCGGATGCGTCGTAATCGTTGATCTGCGCCAACGGAATGGCCACACCGAGGTCAGTCAGGTCGCGGCGCGTCGACTCGATCAGGTCATTGTTTACAGAGAACCAGATGGCACGTTGGCGGCCTTGAAACCAGTTGTCCACGATAATCCCGGCCAAAACTCGTCCCTTTCCAACTCCAGTGCCGTCCCCGACAAAGAAGCCGCCGCGTGCACCGTCCGGCAACCTTTGTTCATGTCGCTGGCCCGCGTAGATAACGCGTTCCAACTGAATCACGGAGAGCTTTCCTTCCGTGATGATCTCGAGCGGCAGCCTCGGACGATACGTGATGTTTGGAGGTGTTACCGATGCCATGGAAGCCGATTCGACAATCATGGAGGGATGTTGAATTGCACCCTTCAGCTTTGCGGACACATACGGCACGAAAACAGCTGGTGCCGACTCCGGTCCCGGGTCGTCTGGTTCTGACAAGGACAGTGATCGCTTGGGTATGCTGCGAAGAGCAGTCCACGCTTCCTCGACGCTTTCGGCGCTTCCCCAGATGATGTGGCCGAGTTGCCGCTGCCAACTCCCTCCCGGGGTTGGCCCCATCTTGTCGATAACCAGAATCTGCAGACCCCAGCTGGTTCCGTACTTGCGATACACCTTGCCGGAAAGGCCGAAATTCGCTCGCACGTTGTAAATCGACGCAATCTTTTGCCACCAGCCAATCGCGCCTGATCTTTCGAAACCCAGACTCTCGCCGGCAATCGCGACCAATCGACCATTCTGCGACAACCTGCGGAGTGCGCTCTCGATGTGGTTGACCCCGTACCTGGAATGATGCTGTGCCACTCTTCCGCCAGTTGCCGTGAACGGCGGATTCATCAGCACACAGCTGGGAACAATTTCCAGCGGCAGAACATCGTCAGCAATTTCGGCATTCAGAGCATGTGTGGAAAACCCCAGACTCTGGAGCAGACCGCGACGGCGCTCATTGATTTCGTTGCAGACGACATTTGCACCCGCCAAACGGGGCCAGATTGCCAGGCTTCCGGTGCCGGCGGAAGGTTCAAGGACGGTCTCTCCCGGTTGAAGGTCGAGCAAGCGGGCAGCAAGAAAAGCAAGGGATGGGGGTGTAGAAAATTGCTGAAGCTCCGTCTGCTCAAGCGTACGATCCGTCTGCGTTGCCAGCCGCGCGGTCAACTGGTCGAGCGTGGAAAACGCCTCCGCGTCCTTACTCAGCAGGGGTGCTCCCGCCTCGAGCAGATAAGTATTGACTGCCGCTTCCTGTGCGTCGTAGGCATCGCGGGATGTGTAAGCTCCCTGCGCCTGGGTTCCGCCAAAGGCGATATCGGCAAGCTGTCTCAACCTTGGGTTGTCGAACGATTCACCACCCGCGAGGCGCGTGGCAATTTCATGGACGAGTGCTTGCATACGGCGGGTGAAGTCTTCGGTCATTGAATCCTCGGCGCATTAGGGCTTGGTGGGAATCGGCGAATGGTGCTTGTCGAGCTTTGGGAGGAAGGTATTTCCGGGGTGGAAGGAGTAACGGAAAAACGCAGGGTGCTGCCTATACCGATTGACCTGGCAACTCAGACATGCTTTGAATCGGCTTCAGTCCCATTCAATTCGACTGTCCAGCCATCGCTACCCGACCGAATGAATTTGATTTCGGTGACTCCGAGTTGTTCGGCCTGGTGAGTGATGTAGGAGTCAAGAGATCGACGGACTTGCGACATCAGGGATGCACGCTGTCCGTGCAAGTAGCGGGAGATTATTTCGGTGACCAGATCGTCGTGGCGGTCGCATTGCGTTTGCCATGAGTCGTTTTCCACGTCGTCGGACGACCAGAATGTCGCCCACATGAGGAACTCGTGCAGCGAAAACGGCTCCCCGTTCCCCTTGTCCCAAGGGCTGTCTTGTATCAAAACAAAGATCGGATCGACTCCGTATTCATCCTCAGTATCAACGTGAACCAAGGCCGGTATGGAAACGATCTTGGAGTCATGTTCAGGCTCCTCAATGGTGATCTTTAGCTCTATTGCTTTGGGCCGCGCCGCAATACGTTCTTTCGTGCACTCCGCGTACTGCACTCCATCAACCAAAACCTCGACAGCCGTCAGTCTGGGGAGGCGGTCGTACCACGAGTAACCCTGGTATTCAGGCTTCTCCTCGTAGAGAACAAAGTCGAGATCTGCGCCGGAGTTTAGCGCAGCTTGCAAAGTATATTGGTCCGTTAGCTCGGACCTCACCAAGAGGGCTTCGTCGAGCGTCGAGACAATGTTTGTTTCTCCCTCTCCGAACAGAGGTTCCATGTCATTGTCACGGGCAGACACGCTCCAGGTCGTGAGCAGGCAGGCGGCTTCTTTGAGTTGAATGCCAAGCTGGAGAGCCTCTTTCCAGTTCCTGTACGGTAGAGCGTGTTGTGCCTGCCGCTCGAAACAACCATATGCGGCGGCAGTAGCTCTCCTCTTGAACGCCACTAGAAATTCGCTTTCGATTACGCTGCGTCTGTCAGGCAGTTGGAGTTTGATGCGGCCGGTTTCGCGAACATTGAATCGAACCTGGAGCGCCAGCGTCAGTCCTTTGTGATCGTTCGTGAGAATGCCCCAAAAACTCGGAAAGTTCTCATGAATTAATGCACCGTAGAAATTCCAGTTGTCGTCTCTGTACCCAGTGAAATTGTGTTCGAACCTGATTGCGAATCCGACCTCGATACCATCGATTTCTTCGCGGTATATCGAACCCGCCAGAAAGTCATGTTGAGGAAGTATTTCTCCGTTTAGGCAAACATCAAGCGGGCAGAATTTAGCAACCGACGCAAGAACTGCGGATAGAGTCAGCCTCGTGGATGGTCGCGTAAAACGCAGGCGGGTCCCTGGTATGTAGGCATGATCTTTCACTTCCGCGTCGGCGTTACCTAGGAACACGTCTCGGGAGAGGGTGACCGTTTTGCTGAGACTGGTTACCTCGACACCGCACTGGCAGAGCGAGAAGAAGCCCATTCCGGCTGGATCTTCCGTATCCTGAGTTTCCTGATCCCATCCAGACCGTCCTAACGTGACCAGGTTCTGAAAACTTTCAATGCCAATTCCATTGTCTTCAACGGTGACAACACAGTGAATTGGCTCCGCTGGAATCTCCTCCAGACTGACATTGACCGTTGTCGCGCCAGCACGTCGCGCGTTTTGGAGAATCTCAATGAAAATCCCTCTGTCGTCATTGCAGAACAGACGGTCTGCTTTTTGCAAGATTCCAACGTCAACTCTGCCCCGGATGAGCGCAGGCGTTCCCATAGTGAACTCCTTTGTGAGAGTGGAAATGTCGACTTACGATTCAGAGTGCGATGAGGTCTGGACCCTGCGAGCGCACTGTGCTTTCCCGGATCCACACCATCAATACAAAAGTTGAGGCGAGGCCTCGGGTTTCCATGCGCAAATGCTGAGAGAGTACGCCGCAGGTCATCACGTCCTTACGATGACAAAGGTCGTTTGTAAAGGAATGGCCATCGCGAGTCCACTCGGCTACCAAAGGAGGGTGTTGCAGGTCATACATTTCTGTATTCCCCGCTTGCCACTCCTGCAAGGCCAGATCGTTTCGTATGAGTCGGAATTCGAGTGGAGATGTAATGAAGTGGAAGCTCTGCAATTCAACCGTCTGTCCAAACTGTGATCTCAAGTCCAGACTAAGCGTTGTCCCAAACGCAGCAGTAAAAGTCACGATCACGACGATGGCCGTTCGAAAATCCGGTCCATCCGCATCCGGACAGCGCGGGCGGCCTTTGCCGACAGCTTCCCGCGATCCGGACCTGAGACTCTTCTACCTTTCAGAACGTAATTCAAGTATGTACGCGCGTACTGCTTCTTTGCGGCGCTACGAATGCTTCCGATGTATTTGCCGGCATTGAATCCAGCGATCGTATGCGGGTCACCGTTAATCTGAGTCATTACATCGCTCCTTGCTGAATGTAGAAGCCAATGCATTCGCCATCGAAACCACGCGCAACCGTAATTGATGACGCCAGAGTGATGATTTCCCCAGAGTGCACGAAGGCGAATTAGGAAATAGTTGTATCTGGGGCATTGCGGATGAAGTTAAAAAGCGAGGCTGCCTTGCGGCTTGGGAAGCGAACTCGCGTTCGGTTAAATCTTGAGGTCGGTAAGGTATTCCGCTTGGCCCAATTGCGGATCGACCTTCAGAGTGCTTCGCTCCGGCCGCTTCGGTTTGTGTTGCACTACAACGGCTGATTTGGGCGCCATGAATTTGTCGACGAACTCCCTAACCTGCTGTTCCGACGGAAACTGGGGGGTATTCCACTCCCCCTAATAGTAGTCGCCATCGACCACGTAGCTATAGGAGAGGGTTCCATAAAGCGGAGCCGAAGCATCGCCGCCTAACGAACGTATTCGGACAAGAGCCTCGACCGTTCCATTCACCGTTGGCCACGTTTCGCAGCCACGATACCGGAAAAAATAAACTATGCAGGAGGTGACCCCGACGACCAGGGCGATTATAGAAAACCAGAAGACCAGAGTAGACATAGATTAGGCGAGGTTGTCTGCTCGTACGACTGGGACAGATTGTACTCCAACTTCGGTCTCAGTCCTCGCTAGGCAACATGAATGTAAGACACGGTTCGCCTCGATCTCCAGGACTGGCTACAACCTTCAGTTGAACTTCACGATATATTCCGCCCGCAGCTGGTTTTTCGTTACCGTCGTTCTCTGCGCCATTGGGTAGGCATAAAAACTCAAACAACAATTCGTTACCATTCAGTTTTTGCCTGCTTGCCGCAGATCGAAACATCCAGATAATGTCCCAATAACGGCCCTTGATGTCCTGCGACCCTCTGAACTGTTCCGGCACCTCCACGTAGCGGTGGAAAACTGCATGTGTCATCGCCACGTCAAAGATGAGACCAGCATTTCTATTGAGTTCGTCGAAAGGATCATCAGTGCAGTCGACCAAAACGCCATCTTCAATCGCTTGCGCTCGTGAGTAAAGGCTGATCAGCTCCGTGGGTCCGAATGTCGGGTGATCGATTGTGTCGCCCTGCTTCGGTGGCGCGGATGTTTGCACCTTTTCGCACCATGGTCGATGCCGGCCAACCGGCTTCCGGCAGTTGACACAATATGTCTCGGCACAATCCATCGAACCTCTCTTTCAGGGACCTGCGCTTTGTAAGCACCGGTAGAATTCGCTGCGAATCGAGAGAGTGACAGCACGTCTAACTGCGCAAAAAGTTAACGTCCTTCTTGATCTTGAGCGCGCGCGCTTCGGGAATCGTTAGGCCTACGAACTCTTGCGGATCGAAGCTGATTTCGTCTGGATAGTACTCAAACAGCCTCTCGTCGTGTTCATCCTCAAGCGTGACCCACACCACCGGTAATGGATCGCCAAAGGACTTGGGAAGAGGCGTAATTCTGGCGCTGATAATTTTCATCTGCCGTCTCCTCCGATCCTTGTGGGTTCACACCGAAAGTGAAATTGAGTGGGTTATGCAAATCAAAGATTGCACGAGCTCTGCACGCAAAAAGCGGACGAGCGCAATCCCATGCGGTTTAACGCCAACTGGTAGCCGTTACCTTAGGCACCTTTCTGCGTCGCGCTCAGCGGTAATAACATTCGACGAAGATGAAATCCCTGTGTGTTACTCGGTAGCTTGGCGTTGGTTCTTTGCGGCTTCGCACAGCAAAACTCTTCTGTTTCTCCGGCGGCGAACCAAGTCAGGGCACAACTGCAGGCTGAACTCCGCTCGTTGGCGGCGCTTGCTCAAACAATCGCCACCGCACCCAGCCACAAAGAAAAAGCGCGGGGCTGGCTTGAACTGAATCGCCATGTGAAGAAGTTCGCGGAGGAAATGAACGCCGCGTTTCCCGACACCAGCATCGAGGGCGACAAGATCTCGCCAGCCGAGGCTCAGCAACTCGCCCAGACCGCAACGTCATACGGCGTCCGCGTTGATTTCTGTGAGCCAAGCGGGCGTTGGGCGTCTGACAATCAGGGCTACTTCAAATATCTCGAGCTATGGCCGAACGGCCCTGAAGCTGATGAGGCCACGTGGATGGGACCAATTGGGAATGCATCGTTCTGCGGCGATTCCGAAGGCTCAGCAGAGGAGCTCAAAGAGTTCATCGCCCAGCGCAAGAAATTCCTGCAAAACTTTCCCAACAGTCGTTTCGCTGCGCAAGCAAAACAGGACGTAACCGACGCGCAAGTGCAGCTTCAAGAGGCGCTTAGGACGGGCCGGTAATCGGGTTCCAAGCGCACGACATGAAGAAACTGGAAGCACAACCTCGGCGAGCCCCCATTGGGCATCGCGGTCGTACTGTTTCTGTTCATCTCCAACCACAATCCTAGATATCTCTGGTGTTTTGGTCTAGCTGCACCCACTCGACGAGCCGCAATTTGTGCAGATGTAGCACGATCCGTTTCTCGTCGTGATGCTGCCGCAGTGCTTGCAGGAAGGAGCATCGCTGAATGTAGGATCAGATACTGCAATTCTGGGCTCCGTATCACTCGACGCCGGGTGGGGGCTTGTCGCGTCACGACTCACGGGCTGTATTGGACTGCCCGGTTCGAGTCTCTTCTCAGGGCTTCCAAATCTCAATTCCAACCAGCGAAAGATATAGTCCATGACAGAACTGGCATGACGAATCTCGGGATTGCCGCTCCATCCTGAGGGATCAAAACGCGTGTGTGCGAATTTCTCGCAGAACAGTTTGAGCGGAACGCCATGCTGCAGGCCAATTGAGATAGCCTGGGCAAAGCTACTGATAAGCCCGGACACCGTGGAGCCTTCTTTCGCCATCGTGATAAAGAGCTCTCCCGGTTTCCGGTCTGGATATAGACCAACGGTGATGTATCCCTCGTGGCCGCCAATTTCAAATTTATGGGTCACGGACATACGCTCGTCCGGTAGGCGATTTCGTACAGCTTGCGGTGGTGAGTAAGAGAAACGCTGGCCGGCATTGGATCCTGTCGAGTGGTGCGTCGTCGTTTCTTGGATTGCTGGCGCAGACATCCTTACCTCCTTTCAAAACAAAGCTGTGGAATCAGATCGCCTGCCGCGCGGCGAGGAGAATATCTTTGACGAGAGGACCGGCAGCCGCCTGCCAGTTCTTTTCTTCGGGTTGGCGCACCCTGAGAGCACCGTCCTCTCCCATCGCAATGCCGGCTTCTTCCATGGCGCGCATAATTTGGCCTCGCCATTGCAGGCCTTCAGTCGGAATTTTGTGCCCGGCTGCTTCGAGAATGCGACCCAGTCGCCAAAGGGCATCCATCGCGGATTCCCTCGTTCCCGCGTGTCCTAGCCAGTTCTCAATTGTTCTGAGGGTTTGCGCAGTAATGCCCGCAATCTCTCGCAAAATGTGGAGTTCCCGGTAGGCCTGATTCTCTTCCTGCTTGCCTCGATAAACAGCCAGCAGACCAAACCAGTTATCCTCTGGAATCGCTACAGCCGTCCAGTTAGCATCACCGATGCTCCTGGAGTGCGCGGCGGCTTCTTCCAACAACACTCCGAATTTGGTGAGACGCTCGAGTAACGATTCGAAATTGCCAACTGCATTGTGGAGCCGGGCATGCAGATCCTCCAGGTGGTCGGCTGCAGTATCAGAATCCGCATCCCTGCGCTTTTTAAGTTTCTCGACAAGATCGCGAATATCGGACCACTTGGGATAGGTCATTCGCGATACTTCTGGAGGTACGGCGCCGTTCAACTCACCACTAATCGCCAGCAAAGCTCCGGACAAACTGCGGCAATGACAAACTGCCCGCAAAAGCGTATTTTCCCATACGCTCACCGTGAATCTGGGCTCTTCGCTCCCGCGTCGATGTTCCATAACATGAATGTTGAATTCCCGGGTACTACCTGTTGGTCGACAAGCTGGGGTGGCTGACATGAGATGGGCTCCTCTTGGGCAGTAAAGACGAAAGGTCACTTGCAGAGCGGGATTAGTGTGCGGATGGTGCCGCATGAAGATATCGTTCTCTCACGCTGTACCAGGGAGTATCGGTTGGAGCTAAAAAGTACCTGGGTTCATTGTCGGACCACTCTTTTGAGTCATCGATAGCCGCAATCCTCCGCCGCCCGATATGAACTTCATGCTCGTTTATGTACTCAACAACATCGCGAACCTTGAATTTGGCGCTGCGAAGGGCGTCGCTGAGTGGCGGCGACAGTTCTTGCTCAAGCCATGTTTGCCATTGCAGCAGGTTATCCTTCTTGATTGTCTTGCCCCGCTGCCCAATCTTCGTTGTTGTCACCGCATCTTCTTCCATTCATTCGGCGATAATCTTTATCGTTTCGCCGAAAGGGGCTGTCCTTCGGGAATCAGTGACCCAAAGCACCGGATACGAGGGAAGTGTCGCGGGATAGTCATGACAGCAGAGGTCCGTCAAGTAAATCAGGCAGACCGGCTGGATATCGTTCTGCTCCACCCATTCAAAGACTGGGCGGAAATCCGTTCCGCCTCCGCCTTTGGGTTCCAGGACGATTGGTTCAAACGGTCCAAATTCTTGGCTGGAACTCACGGCTGCATCGCAATAAACGACATGAATCAGTTCGGGTTGAGCCTGGTCAGCGATGGCCGAAATCTCACCGGCGAATTGGCGCAGCTCTTCATCGCCGATTGATCCGGAGGTGTCCACGCCGATAACGATTGTGCCAACGCCTTCACTGTGGACCGAGGGCAGATACAGCCCGGAAGACACATAGCGACGGTTAGGAGGAAACCACTTGTAGTCGGAGGCAGCACTCGCGCTAACGAAGTCGCGAAGTGTGGCCCGCCAATCTTGTTTGCACTGCCTTGCCTCTTCGAGCGGGCGGTCCACGCCAGCCGCTTCATGCCCGCAGGACTTGGCGGTACGCGACGCCTGCTCGGCTGCAATTGCCCATTCGGTCACCTGCCTGGTGGATTCCGCTTCTGAAGCGGGATTTCCCATTTCATCGGTGGCGTCTAGAACTTCTCCAAACCCGCCCTCTCGCGGTTCGTTCGATTGGACTCCATCGCCCGGTTGCGAAATAACGCTTCCGCTACTTCCAGTACCGTTTCCGTGCGTTGCAGTCTGCGACTCTGAACCACCTTGAGAACCTCCTGCTCCGCCAGGGCCTGAATTCGGACTCGCGCCACTTCCTTCCTGCTGGAGCCTTGCGTAAATTTCCTCGGCCGACAGCCCATCGAACTCTGGCTTGATGAGTGCTCCTTCCGGAAGCGCCATGCCATTCTTCAAAACGATTGGATTGATCGCGTAGTCGGCAGCTACGTTCCATAGACGTGGCTTGCGGCTGCCACGGCGGCAATGGTGGCCAAGTGCACAATGCAAGACCTCGTGGGCCAAGACGCCTTGCAGCTCTTCAGCGGTAAGAGAATCAACGAAGGTGGGATTGTAATAGATCGCCTTCCCATTCGTTGCCATCGTGGGTACCGGTCCCGGAATCAACGTCAGTCGAAGGCAGAGAGTGGCAAAGAAAGGCTGCTGGAAAAGAAGCTGTACTCTCGCTTTCGTGAGTTTCAGCGCGATTCCATTAGCCGCCCTCATGACAAGCCCTGCGGCAAAGGCATGCCCATGTAGGCGGCCATGCGTTGAGCAATTTCTGCAGCAGCCTTTGCAGTATCGCTGCGCAACGCATCGGATTTCCGGACCTCCGCGAGATCTACCACAAGGGACCTTCGGACATCACTGGCCATGCGGTCTAGTTCCGTGTCGCTGGCGATATTCAGCTTCGGGAGAACATCGACGATCTCGACGATGTTGGTCACCATCGAGCTATAGAGTTTGGGCTTATCGTCGTCCGGCGCCTGGTTGTATTCCGCCATGCGAGTCGACATGTGCGCTACTACGTTGTACAACCTCTGCCAAAGATCTCGAGTAGCGGCGTGCAAAGACGCCTGGACTGACTCCGCCATTCGACGCTTCAGCCGCTCCCTCTCAGCATCATTGATCGCAACCCGGAAATCAGCCGGGTCAGTAATGGGCTTTACGTCCGTCGCAAACGAAAACTCGTCGCGAAGTTCGTTGGGAGAGACGAACCGCACAGTTCCATTTTCCTCACGCATCCCGGGATAATCGTAGATGTTGAAGAGCGTCCCGAGTTCCTCAGGGGCCTCCTTCTGTTTCCGGACAACATCCTCGAATCTTGCAACTAGGCGATCGACGGCACCGAAGAGTGCAGCTCGGTTCTCATTCATTTTCGCCACGTGATCCATGTACGCGGCGGCCGGCAACACGCGCCATCCGTCGTCGGTCCAGGGCAAGGTAAGGAAATAGTGGTCTCGTCTCGCGCGCCCGACAGCCTGGGTTATTTCCTCAAGCTCGGACCGCGGAACCACGCTCTTGTTCACGCGAGCCCGTTTTTTTCCGGCATTGTGCCGGCGGGTCACGGCATCCGATTCGTCTGGATCGAACTTCCATCCCGACCATTGGCTGATGTTTAGACTCGATAGCATTGCTGCGTCCCCTAAGGACGTCTGTTCCTTTGGGGGTATTGGCACGTCCAATGAGAACAACGATGATTGCGGAAAAGCAGTGGTGGTCATACTAGTATTCCTTACGACGGTTATGAAATGACGTGATGATTTTCGACCGCCCATTGCGTGTATCCAGCCGTATGACGAACATCCGGTTCGCGCCGCGAGGCATCGTGGACACAGAGCACGCTGAACTCAGTTGGCATGCGTTTGATGTACTTGCAAATACGGTCGAAGTTGGTATTGGTGGCGCGGTAGGAGAGTGCGCTCGCTACGGCGAATTGCGCGGCTGCATTGTCGGGAACGGGTTCCTGGTCAGGATTGAGCAAAATTGAGTCGATGTTCGGAAGATTGCGGAAGGTCTGTAAAAATGCGGTGAACTGCGTAGCGGCGCCATCTCCAATCGTCCCGGCGATCAAATCGTGCTCAATGGTCGATGATGGTGACTGATTGAGAATGTTGGAGACAAATGCCCAGGATCGAGGCGATGGAAAAGCATTGGCATCCCGGTCGAAATTGCTGAGCAAGTCTGGTTTGAAGCGTATGAACGCAATCACTTCCGGCCGAATCTTCGCGCCTATCGCCCACTCACACCATTCCTGCATGTCAGCTTCGAAGTTGAGGTGAGTAAACCTGTTGCGAAGGGGCGTAGGCATCCGTGAGGTTACAGCACGATCACCTTCTCGGTTTCCAGCCGCGATGATGGACCATCTCTCGGGAAGCGTGTAATCGCCCAGTTTTCGATCCAGTACAAGTTGATAGCATCCGGCCTGAACCATCGGTGGTGCCGCGTTCAACTCATCGAGAAAGAGAATTCCTTCACCGCTTCGCGGAAGGAAGTCAGGGGACGCCCATTTTGCCTGGTGATCCTGCGATAAGTAGGGCAACCCACGTAATTCAACAGCGTCAAGCAGGAGAGCTCTCACATCCTGCAATGCAACACTCTTTTCCTTGGCAACTTGCCGCACGATGTCTGACTTACCAAGTCCGGGACCACCCCAGATGAATGTCGGTTGTCGAGCAGCAATCAAGGCGTGAAGCGCAGATAGAACTGCTGAGGCTTTCATAGGTTTTCCTGTGGTTGGATTTTAGGCAGCTACTTCTGAACAAGTCGGGAGGGCAGAACGGTGCCGATACTCGCCACCAAAGAACCGATTACCGGGCCCTTCGGCTCGGTGGTTAAGATAGGAAGGAGACGTCAGAGTCAGCCGCCATGCGACTGACGACAAAGGAGCACAAGCCATTGATGGGAATCGGCTGCTCACTCTGAATGAGATACCCGGCTTGCAGGTATTCGTGTTTGCGTTTCTCAAACAATTTTGCCTTGGTGCTAATACGGGCTCCCTCGCTCATCTCTCCTCCTTCTGGCAGAAAAACACCGTTAGGCTTCGCCATCCGTTCACCGTTTTCATATCCGGAGTGATACCTTGCTGCTCCAGCGCTCGACACTGCTTGGCCAATTCTTCCGCATCAGCCTGCATGCGCTCCTGCCACCCTGCTTGTTGCCAGTGATCGTGGTCAAAGTGCTCGACCCTAACGCTCTTCCAGTACAGGTAACGCTCGTGGTCGCGAGTCATGTGTTCGATCCCGAGGAAAAATGGAGCGGTATAGCCTTCGGGCTTAGTAGCATTGCGGTGAAGCGCCAAGAACCTGGCTTCGCCGACCGCATTCAGCAATCCGTTCACTGCCATTTCAACGAGTTTTAGGTCGGGCGGGGCTAGGCTGTTACCATCATTGGTAGCGACCAGAATCTCGCACGCCAATTCACATACATTTGGAATCATCGTGAGCACCCCGTTTTGCGCGTCGGTTGAAGACCCTTAAGCATGCGATCCGGTCCCTTCCCTTGTGAAATCACGCAAACTCCGCAGCTTTGGCCGACGCTTTCAGCGGGTTGCGAGCGCCGGTTTCTGTGATCAAACACGCCCAAGCATGCACGCGCTGCTTCAGAATGGCTTATGCCTCGCGTCGATCTGCCACGTGTTCTCGCGAGTTAGAAATTAGCCAAGTTTTTCCAAGCCGGCATCCACACACGCGAGCAGGATCCAGTCGGCAACTGTCTGCACGCGCCTGCGATCTCTTAGGCTGCGGACCACGGCGAGATGTCCACCTCGAATTCGGACCGTCTTGAAACTGCGGGTCGATCCATCCCACTTCGCATAGTCACGCGGCAGCCAGGCTTCTACTATCCACGGCTCACGACAGACAAGACCTCGGGTAAGCCCTCTGAGTGGGTTCACGCCGTCCTGTATATAAATAATGGTGCCAGCAGCGATGGTGCCGATTTGTCTGTCCCGAGGATCGCTGAGATGGATAGTCTTACGTCCGACTTTCTTAATGATTGCGGGGTACATCAGCCTGAAACGATGAGCATAGTATTGTCGGAACACAATCGACCTCGAGAGAAGGGCGTTGGGAGCACGGACAGTCCACAACCGGAAGCGTCAAAAAACGATCTCTGATGTACGATCGGCGTTCACGTAATAGAGATTAAAGTCAACGTGCGCTCCGCCCCCATTGCGGAGACTGTCCTGGAAAGCTTTGTCATAGTCGGAGTAGTAAAGTCCGGTTAGAGTCGAGAAATACGGTTTGTTTTTGTGAAACTTAAGCTTAGCCATGAGGGTTGCCCAACGATGTGGTCGCTACCCGCGATGTGGTCTATGAACCCATATTCGTGAAAAGCCAGCCCTGCTCCCGGGGTACCGAGTGTTTGCGGGGTTTTCGGATCGCTATTCGCTTGGCGGTCGGAGTGTTCCACATTAGCCCTAGCCTGCGGAAATTCTCGCGAGCCTGTTGAGCGCCGACCCCATGATTGACTCCGTTGCACTGGCAGCGGCAATCGTTCCCTTTAGCGTCGTAGCACCGTGGATCACATCTACGCGCGCTCATTGGAATTTAGTTCTGCTTGCAAACTGCCGCCACGAACATGAGGTGAGATCGTGCTCCCCCGACGTGGAATTGAGGCTTGTAAAACGGCGCGTGGGCGGGCGGATTGCCAGTTTGGAAACGGGTCACGAGTGGAGTGGCGAAACGCTGTAATCTGATCCCGTACCGACGACCGGCGTTTATGGAGAGTTTCAATCAAACGGCTGAGACCGGCAGTGTCATTCTCGTACCACTGCGCAGGAACGTTCGCCGCAATGCTCCATAGAACGTCGACGCTCATTTCTTCAACACGGGTAAGTGCGGGCTCGAACGCATTCCACCCTCTAACATGTTGGTAAACGTAGTTCCTGGCGTATACGCCGCGCAGCGCGGCGTCGGGGAAATTCCATTCCCCTGCATTGAAGCAATATCCCTGGTCGATAAAGAATGCCTTGTAGTCCGCGCGACGCTTTGTGGACCAGGTGAAGACCGCTTGCCGGCCATCCGCATTTCCTGTCCATTTGTCCAGTACGAGGACTCGCGCAAAATCCCCAATGTTTCTGACTCGCTGAAAGAGGCTTTCAGGTAGATAGTCGAACAGGGCACCCTCGGCAGGATCGACAACGTATTCCGACGCGAGGTGCAATCCAGACTGGAACGCTGTCCGCACGCCTCCTAGATTGATGCGAAGCTCGGGTGTGTTCGCAATCAGCCAACTGCAAACTTCAATAGTGGTGACGCGCGGAACTGGCAAACCCAATAGCGCACCCAATCGGGTCGCCATCATCTCGTTAGCAAGGACTCGCACGTGCTGCGGATTGTTTTGTAATGTTGAGAACTCAGTAATGTGAAGCCAACTCTGTCGGCGCGCCCGCAAACTGCCCGCGGTTGTGTTCGACTCCACATTACTGAAGAGTTTTCAGAGGCGTTCCAACCATTCGAGGACAGACTGGTCTCGACGCCAGGAAGAAGTGCTGCGTTTAAGAATCGGGGCCATCTTGCTGATCGCCCGGCGCTTCATTTCGAGATTGACTGTCGCATATCGGTTCGTCGTGTTCGTGCTGGAATGTCCCAACCAGTGACTGATCGTCGTGAGGTCGACACCAGACGACAGAAGTGCAACGGCGGTACTGTGGCGCATGCTGTGCGGGTGAAGGCGTTTCCGCCTGAGAGTACTCACGTGCGCAGAAGCGCGGTCCGAATGCTTTGCCAAGATGTACCTAACCCCAAAGCGAGTCAGCGGCTGCCCCCGGTAGTTCACAAACACATGGGCATCTGAGCGAAGATCCAGACGGTTTTCCTCGCAATGATCAGAAAGTACTTTGGCTGTCTGTGCCCACACAGGGCAAAACCGTTCTTTTCTTCCTTTCCCGAAAAGCCGGATCTGGAAGGGGCGCGTTAGTTGCAAATCACGGGCTCGCAAATCCACAATCTCCTGCACACGAGCGCCGGTGTTGAACATGGTTGCCAACAAGGCGTAATCACGGCGTCCATCCCTGCTGCCACGGTTGATTCGAGATAGTATGGTCTCGATCTCATCGTGCTCGAGATAGTCTATGGCCCGCTGACGGGCACGCTTGAATGGAATACCCAAAATCCCCTGAACACGGTCGAGTTGCTCGGGGTCATGAGCCCCGACGTAGCGAAAAAAAGCGTGAATGGCCGCCAAGCGAACATTGCGCGTGGTCACACTGTTCTTGCGAGACTCCTCCAAATGGGTGAGGAAAGCGATTACGTGTTGGAGTTCCACGTCACTAAAATCGAGGTCATGAACACTGCACTTTCGCTTACTGGCTAGGAATCGAAGAAAGAGAACGAGGCTATCCCGATAACTGTGCACAGTATGGGCACTCATGCCTCGGACTCGCGGCAGGTGGTCTGAAAAATATATCCTCAGACGAAGTGCGAGTTTGTTAGGCGCTGCGACGCTCATGCGCTGATCTCCTTCCGGCGCGAAATAGGAACCACCAGTCCGCCATAAGAGCCCCGGAAGCGGTTGCTAGCAAGAGCGCGAAGGGGCTCGACGAAATGGAGATAGTGGTACGTAGACGCTACGGAGACATGTCCCATGTATGCCGACAACAGCGGCAGTTTGGCCGTAACATCTGCGCCGGCACGATACCAGCGAATCAGTGTGTTTACGGCAAACGAGTGTCTAAAGTCGTGGATTCGTGGCCGGCGCCCGGATCGCGTGCGAATATTGAAAGCATCCAGAACGACCGATACAGCGCACTGCAGGCCGAATCCTGAATACGCTCTTCCGCCCCGGCACTGGTTCCAGATCAGCGGTGTGGAGGAACAGATGGGAAATCCGTGCTGCTGACGCACTTGGAGATAGCGTTGAAGCTCGCGAACGACATCCGACCGCAATGGCAGTACTCGTGATTTATAGAACTTGGAGGTCCGCACCAGGAGTAATCCTTCCTGCGCATCGAAATCGCTGACTGTCAGACGCCGTAGTTCGCCACTGCGCAGCCCGGTCGTATAGAGAAGCACAATAGCCAAACGTATTACATCGGGGCGAAGCGGGGAGAAAGGTCGGCGCTGAAGGTCTGAGGCAGACGTTAGCAGGCACGCCACCTTAGCATCCGAAAAAATGTAAGGAGCTAACAACTGCCCCGGACGCGGGAAAAACATCGTGTCCGGCACAAAGCAATCTGGCTCGGTACGAAGCCGGTATCGGCAGAACCTCTGAATGATACCCATGCGAAGCCGTCGCACACGTGGTGTTAGCCCGGCGAGAGTGCGGCACCATTCATAAAATGTCTCTGATGTTAGGTCCTGCGATTCGCGGGGAAACCTGGAAAGATATTGGTCGAGAGACTTAAGGGTTCTAATCGGATGCTTGTACTTCTTGCCCAGCGCCAGGTTGAGTTTGAGATAGCGAGCTATGGTTGACCCCAGCTTCGATCGGAAAGCAAGTGCTTGCTTCATGCTCGCACCGCCTTGTGCAGAGGGAACTCTGCGGGTACGGGAAGACCGACGTCCCGTAAGTCTTCGAGGGCCAATCGCAGATAGGTTCCTGTGCTTTGTGGTGCACGATGGCCAAGAATATCGCCGATTGTCTTAAGCGGGATCTCGCGGCGGAGCAGTGAAACAGCATAGGAATGTCGGATGCGATGGCATGATCCCCGTCCGGAGATCGTCACTCCGGCGCGATCTGCCCATTTGCGAAACGCTGTCGACAAAGCCGTTGTCTTGAGCGGACCAATCGGGGCTTTCCCACGAAGGAAAATGTGCCGAAATGTAGCTGGCCGGGCAGACTTCCTCAGATATCGGCACAAGGCTGCGCCCACTGTGTCGGTCAGCGGAAGTTCGAGAAGTGTGCCGGTCTTGCTCTGAGAAATAGATATTTTCCGAGCGCGCCACTGAACATCATCTAGAGTCAGTGCCACGACATCGCTGGCTCGCAACCCGTAGCAAGCCATCAACAGGAACATCGTGAAATCACGCAGTCCCTGCAAACTGGATTGGTCAATGGATCTGAGGAGTTTCTGAACTGTTTTCCACGGCAGTGTGCCAGGGAGTTCCTCATCTCGATAGACCCGTGGCGTATCAATGAACCCGTCAAGTTTATGGGGTATTTTTCCGCTTTGTGCCAGGAACCGCACAAAGCAGCGAAGTCGAACTGTGATCTGACGCAGGCTCCTTCGCGTGAAGCGCCTGCTGACCTTTTTAAGAAAAACTTCGAGATCCTTGCTCTTTAGTGACTCTGCTCTTTCAGGGTGATTCTCGATGTCGAGGTGTTGAAGGAACTCCGAGGCCGTATAGGAGTTCTGACGGATCGTGCACGAAGCGGCCCCACGGACTTTCTCCAAGTAGCGTGCATACTCGGCTAGCCACGCATGGGTTGTACTTGTGATGTCTGGTTCGGATGTCAACAGGTTCTGCGCGTGCAGATATTTTTCCAGTGCACCCGTCGAGTCAGTCAAATAAGGGAAACGCTTGAGCAGGCGCTTCCGGCAGGCTTTCCAATCGGAATCGCGAATCTCGCTGAGAGAAGTAACGCCGCGTCGAATCAGAACCGCTTCGATGTGCGGTAACAGCCAAATCTGCCGCCTTATGTAGCCAGGAGCGTACTGCTGGTTCACGAGCCACGTGGAAAAGCCATCTACAACTGGCCCAAGGACCGCCAATGATGTGTACCGCCGGAATCCGGGGTAAAGAACTTTAAGCATCAGATCTCCTCATGGCGCTAGTAGCGCCGTCTGATGCTACGAAAAAATGTGCAGCGGGACGTCAAAAACCCACGATTCAGGCGCACTTTACCTGTCTGCTTCACATTACTGAGTTCTCAACATTACAGAACTTATGTTGAGCTCAACATAAGTTCTGAAATTTTGTAACGTAGTAGAGTCCGTCAGAGGCTCGGAGGAGTTGGGACTGCGATCCACCGCGCAGGCAGCGTACGTGCTGGATGGCAGCGATACCGGATGACATTAGCTGCTCCTTTATCGGAAAGTCTGAGTGACGCGGACCCGGGGCGGCGCAAGAGAGTAATCGGGGAGGAAATCCTGTGGTTCTTTGCGGGTGAGCTAGGAAATGATGCCGGCAGCCCTTTCCAGCGCGTTTAACAGTAGCTGCAAGGTGTGAAGGTCTTGGATCTCCCTATAGGAGCTAAGCTCTAACGAATGAAAAATCTCTTTCGCTGCGGATTCGTCGAGTTTGCGCAAGGCAGCTTGGACTCGAAGGAGGCCGCGCTGGGCGCCATTCATATGTGCCAGGACTTTATGTTGGAGGGCTAGGTTTCGGATGTGCGTTGGATCCCACACATGGGCCACTGTCTTTAACAGTCCGCGATAGAGCTTCGCGCCAATGACGGATTCCATGGCGCGTATTTCTCTGATGACGTTCTTGGTGGTTCCTTTCGATTCTGTAGCGGCCTCCTGACTTCCGGTACTCTGCTCCTGCACAGTCGTATCGGGCTGCGTGTCTGGCAGTATCTTGACAGGGGGGCGGAGTCCGCTTCGCCATCCAGCCGGCGTGGCCCACTCCGGCAGTACAGGATTGGAAATCGGCCTTTTTTGAGGGTCGAGTGCCAACCAGACCCCGACAAAGTGGTAGAAATAACGCCCGAGGCCAAAACCGGCGCAGGATCGTTTGAAGGCCTGAGCTTCGGCCGCGGTGGCGGCATTCTCGTTTCGAGACCATTCCTCGCCAGTTGCTGAGTGACAACCGAGATAGTCAATGTTCAGCTCACAGGTGACGAGGATCTTCGTCGTGGTCGTGTCGAGCGTGTACTTCTCACGCCATCCAATCGGACTAATCAGGGAGTTGAGCCTGTCCTTGTAAGCCCTCGGGTCGGCATATGGCAGACAGAACCCTTGCAACTTGCGATCAATGAATTTTGTTTCGCTTGCTCGCCACTTCACCAGGGCAATATCAAAAGGCACCTGCAACTCTTCCAACAGAATTGCCAAGTGTGGTTGTAAGGGGATGACGACCCCCGCTGGGATCACCCGGGCCTTGCCGTTAGCGCCGGCTGCGCCATTCAATTCAGTTCCACTCCCATTACTTGCTGCCATCGCGCGACCTCCCCTTCGAAATTATCGGCCTAAACAGCAACCACCCCCACAACATCGCCGTGAAGCCCACAGTCTTACCTGCACAATCTAGCGTCGCAGAGCGGAGTCGTAGAGTAGGCCACTGATTTGAAGTGATCTCCTCAGCGGCCCCTCGTCAAACCGTGCGTGCAGTTTTCCCGCACACGGCTTTCCGACTGCCTTCTTCCGGTGGCTTTACGGCGTTCCAAGACGGCCGTACCGTGTGTGGCTATCACCGACCGCCGACAGGCTGTACAGTTTGAAGAGCCCGTGATAGTCGTAAAACCACGACGGTGGATGGTCTCTCCATCCTTTAGACCGCTTCTTGTGTTTCTTTCGCAGCATGATGCAGAGTGTGTAAATCGTGTAATTCGCGATGCTCAAGAAATGCATTCTTGAGTTGCCGGTCTTGAAGTAGTTGCCCCATCCCCTGAGAATCGGGTTTATCCGTTCTCGTATGAGATGTGGGAGATCCCAATGCTGTCCGGTTCGAACAGCCTCGCGGATCTTACTCTTGACCGCCTGCATCGCCTTGGGCCTTGGATAGTAGTACGTCTTCACCGACCCTGTGCGCTTCGAAGGCCGCACAGTGAATCGGTGACCAAGGAAATCAAATGTCTCCTCCTTGACGTTTACTACCCGCGTTTTCTTTGCGTTCAGCGTGAGGCCGAGCCGATCAAGAATCTTCTTAGCCTCAGCCAGATAAAAATCCGGCTGCCGATTGCAGAGAATCACAAAGTCATCGGCATAGCGGACGATGTGAGCATCGTGCTTTCGCTCGCCGTACCCTCTGCGCTCCCAATAATTGTCCAACCAATGGAGGTACAGATTGGCCAGCAAGGGAGAGATGACCCCACCCTGTGGCGTCCCGGTCGTTTCCTTCCGTACCTGCATATCCTCCATGACTCCAGCTTTCAGCCACAACTCGATCAGTTTGACCACCGACCGATCAATGACCTTGGACCGTACTGACAGCAGAAGGCGGTCATGCGGAATTGTGTCAAAGTACGACTTCAAATCCGCATCAACAACCCAGTGACAGCCGAAGTTTAGCCACTTATAGACCTCCCGCAGCGCCTTGTGGGCGCTCTTCCGTGGCCGGAAGCCATACGAGAAATCCTTGAAGCTCGCTTCGAACAGGGGTACGATCACGATCTTCACTGCTGCCTGCACGACACGATCTGTAGTAACTGGAATGCCCAGCGGTCGTTGCGTCCCATCAGCCTTCGGGATGTAAACCCGTCGCACCGGCAGGGGCTTGTACCGCTTCTTTAGCAAACGCTCCTTGATGCTGCGCAGAAATTCATCAAGGCCAATTTCCTTCTCGATGACCTCGAAGGTTTGCTGGTCGATGCCAGGGGCACCGCCGTTGGCTTTGACTTGTCGGTACGCAGTTCTCAGAACGTCGTCTCGGCACACCTTGTCATACAACACTCCGAACTTCCGCGTCGGATTCGCCTTGGCTGCCCGGTATAGCGTCCGTTGCAATACTCGCACCTTGTCTAACGGCATGTTTTGAGCTTTCGCAATCATGCAGTGCCTCTCACATCGTTTCGCTTGGCAGAAGCAGAGGCCCTTCCCTCCGGTGAGGTTTTGTTGTCTTCACCATCGTCGGTACTATGACCTCCTCCGACTCCTCTATCCCGCTTTTCTCTGGATTTTGGCGAACAACCTTATTCCATCGATTACGCGGCAGGTTAAGCCGCGACAGGCAGAGGTCTCAACTGTTCCGCTCAGTTCTTTCCACACATCCCATCCTCTATACCCCGAGTCCCATCCCCGGCTTCAAATGGTTAGTTCATCCACCAAGGATCACTGGCCTTCGTCCCCATTCTAAGGACTCAGCGGGACCACTTTAGGCCATGCTCTCCCAGCATTCCTGCATGGCTGACATTAACGAGGCTTATTAAGGTTCACTTGCGTTACGGGCTGTGCAGTTGCGCGCGCCCACGGTCTGGGTCTGGGGCCACGTTTATCCGGCGTTGCTCCTGTGCTTCGGTCACCCTCCACACATACGCCATAGCTACGCAGTCAACTAACCTCCTTCTGCGGCAGGACTTTCACCTGCAAGAAACTGAGTGATTTAACAGTTCGCTCAAAAAGGGATGTCTTCGTCAGTAATCGAACTTGGGTATTGATCGTCAACATCGGATCGGCGCGAGTCTTCAGTGTTACGAGCGCTGCTGCTGCCGCCGAGGAGCACGAGGTCGGTTGCGACGATCTCTGTTCTAAATTTCTTCTCGCCACTCTGGCGGTCGTCCCAACTCGAAGTGTGCAGGCGTCCCTCGATGTATAACTTGTTTCCTTTCGATACGTACTCTCCGACGATCTCAGCAAGCCGCTGCCAAGCAACGATGTTGTGCCATTCGGTTCGCTCCTGCCATTCCCCGCTCTTGTCTTTGAATCGTTCGTTTGTGGCCATACTGAATTTGGCAACGGGCGTGCCGCTAGGCGTGTATTTCACGTCCGGGTCCTTACCGAGATGCCCAACTAGAATCACTTTGTTTACACTTTTCGGCATTGTGATTGCCTCCGATTGTGAATGAGCTTTGCTGCAGTTGGCGAGGGTTTCTGCGCAACAACATGCCTGTGGGGACTTGAAAAGCAGGCCCGCTCGCAAAGTGGGCACGGAGTCTCTACCTTGAAATCATCGCAGCATGCATCGATCATTAGCTCCGCCAAGTTGGATTCGTGAAAAGACAGGCAACAACCCTGTTGCGTCTCGACAGCGTGTAACAACGATCAGGCCGCTACCGGTGGCGGGGTAATGCCCTTGGCATAGCGCTGGAGCCGCTCCCTGCATAACGCTTTTGCCGTCCGCGCAGGTACGGCGTTACCGATTTGTTTGGCGACCTTTGATTGTTTGCCGACGAATACGTAGTTCTTCGGGAAGCTCATCGCACCCGCCAACTCGTGGTTCTTCAGCATCCGAAATCGGATGTCCAGGAATAGCCCATTCCCAAGTGGTACTAGGTTGGAGGGCCGCGGAATCTCCGTTGCAGGGCCTTCCCGCACGACTGGTTCAACTAATCCAAAACGAGGTCTCGTTGTTACAGTGTCAAGCGGCTTGGTAACCGGCTGCGCTGTTGCGGTCCCGTAGTACTTGGTGAGATAGGAACTGACGATTCCATACCCATTGTGCGTAGTAACGGTGGGGAGCGGCTTCTCGATTGAATGGCATCGGCCGCCCGTGGGTGAATTGTCCTCATGGTTTACGGCGACTATGTAAGGTTGTACGAGACCGTCATGATTCTCGGTGAGTATCGTTTCCAGTGGTCTACTGAGACTCTTGGCTGTTCTACCCTTCCCCTCCGGTCCGCCAGCAGCCACGATGAAACTTTCTCCGGGGACAATTTGCGGTTCAACAAGCGCCATCGACTGTCTTGGGAGCACCGTATTCAATGGCTTCTCGATCGATCGCGGTTCTCCGGCGCGCGCAGGTCCTCCAGCTCCAACGATGAATGCGTTAACGAGCCCATGTCGTGGTTTTGTCGTAATGGTAGTAAGCGGTTTGTCAACAGCATTGACGCAAGATCCATTGCCTCCCTGGTGGTCAATGCCGATAAGGAACGGATTAGCGGCTTCGACGAGAGTGTCAGCGGCTGGGTCGCGGGCCGTCATTGACACCATAACCGGCTGCGCCAGGCCAAGGTGTGGTTGAGTCGTCAAAGTCGGCGCGGGAAGACCCAGACTGCACACGCTACTCCGGCCCTTCAGATTAACTACATATGCATCGGTCGTCGTGTTCTGAGAAGTCCTAGGTCGGCGGGCGGACTTGTTCTTCATCTCCAACCCTAGGCACGGCCGAATGTCTATTCCGTTAAACCGTTGCATGCCGTCGGCAATTCGCCGGAGTGTGTTCGTTGCTAACGGCTTCTTCCTGTCGAATATGGATTTCCCGATCAGCGTCCAGTCAATAATTTCGCGCGCCTCGGCCCACCTGTTCGTCATTGAAAACAGCTCTGCCTCGCCGGTTTCCGAGTGGGTCGCCGCGGGCCAGGAAATACTTCCCGTTCGCGTTGCCATGATGAAAAGGCGCTTTCTGGTAGTGGGGTCACCATAATTCGCACAGCAAAGGATCCGCTCTTCGACCTTGTAGCCGCATGCTCGGATGGCGTCGAGAAAGGATCTGTATATTTCCCCTTTGCGGGATTTGAGGGGCCGTCCGTCGGCGCCGAGCGGCGCCCAATTGCGAAACTCCGGGACGTTCTCGATGATGAGATTGTCCACATAGAGTTCCTGTAGCCAGGTAATAACGTTGAACGCCGGTATCCGGCGTTGGTCTTCGACTGGCCGTCCACCTGCCGCGACAGAGAAATGAGTACATTCAGGAGACGCGACAAGCAGATGGACCCGACCGCCGGGGACCACTTCGCGAGGGCGGACCTCCTCGATGCGAGCACAGATATGTCGCGCTCGAGGGTGATTGGCCGAGTGCGTAGCGATCGCAGTTTCCCAATGGTTAATCGCGATCAGCTCGATCTCGAGCCTTAGCTCTTCGGCGGCAGCAATGAGGCCTTGTGATGTTCCACCCGCGCCACAGAACAAATCGACACAGATGAGCTTCAGAGAGAGACTCCTGTAGGTGATTTTCGTGAGTGCGACGCTCGGCACGGAGAGAACGCGAGACTTCCAATTCATTCACGGATAGCGTCGGCAGTAGCTTCAGTCGGGCGCAATCGAGCAATGAGATCGCCGCGTTTAACAGGGGAGGTCAGTCGTATCCAGCCTGTGAAATCACAAACGTAGCTGCGGGATTCTGCGATCGTTACAACGTCGCCCACTGACAGACTCCGTTCCGTGTAATCTCTCGGGTGGTCTATGTTCAGAATTCTGAAGACTTCTTCAAGAAGTGCCGTGTCAGTCGCGTCCGTGGGCGCGTCGAGCTCGATGCGGTAGACGTATCGGACACGCCGTCGGTCAAATGGCGGGAGCGGGAAAGATGTATGCAGAGGATCAGCAAGAAAAACGTGAAAGAACATTGTTGCGACTGCTATGTCATTTTTTGTTTCAAGGCTCACCGTCCATTCTGCATCTGCTGCGGAAGGTTATCTCGCAGTTCGTCCTCCACCGTCCGCCGGACGATAATAGCTATCGGATACGGCTCATATGCCCGACGAGTAAGGTGGAGCAGGGTGCGGCACAGCCATAAGCGGAAGCTATGCCTTAACCCGGTGTACATCTGGTTTCTGCATCCGTTGTGCCGCGCGGTCCGTTCGTGCCCACCATGACCTGAGACATGCATTGTTGAAGTGCTCAAGCGTTCAATCTTGTTCGCTGCCACGTGCCATTGGCGGCCACGGATCGAATCGGGCACCCTAAGGCGGCTCGGATTTCTTCTTTCCTGCATCCCGCCCAGCACTTGTATTTGCGAGGATCGGATACGCTAACTGCGAGGTTGTCATTGTTCTTATCTCGACCGAGTAAGCTGCAGGATGGACACTTCGTTCGGTAGTCCTTTCCTGATCGCCTCCCTTTAGGAACATGGTCCAAGATGTGGAACTCCCGACGCGTGGCGTCGTACGGAGGAAGCAATACCGCCGGCCGCGGTTTGAATGCCTCTGGCATCTCCAGACCGGCAACCAATTGGTGCAACTGTTCTTCAGATAGTTTCTTGAGTCGCTCCAGAAAGCTAAGCTGCGCTTCAAAGTTTGGTGGAGCACCGTAAAACCAGAAACGCTTTCCTCCGGCACCGCGATGGACCCCGAGTGGCCCCCTGATTGCATTTCCGAACTCGTTCGTCCCCACATGATCTTGTCGGGGAAACACTTCAAGCCCGTCGCTATCACCCGTCGTTTTGATTGGTAGGTTCAAGCGCATCGCGAGGTTATATACGTAAAGACGGCATTCACTCGCAAGCAGAGGCTGCGACCCGAATATCCAGAGATGTGCTCCGCGACGCGACCTTTCAAGGGCCGACTGTATAGCATCGTTCCGCAATGCAATTTGGATCCTGAGCAGGTGCTCAAAGGCCGCCCCATAATCTGCGTCAATCGCCACCCATTTTGAACGTTGCGTTCTCGGGTTGATGGCATAGAGTCCCGCAGTTATTTCTCCCCTAAGGTGTCTCAGAATTGTCTCGGAGCTCAACCGTCGTTGCCCTTTCGGTCGATAGTAGTAGTGCTTGCCGTTGGCGCCGGGTTTATTCGATTGCACCGTATATGCGGCCCTGTTGACGAAAAGATTGAAGTACCTTTCAGCCATGCCTGGGACGATATTGCCCTCTTCTCTCATGAAGAGCACCTCCCTGTTTCGGCTGTAGTACAACGGAGCGCACTTTCGGTCAAATCGCGTCTGTAAATCGGCTTAAAACGTGAAGATGATGGTTACGCTCCAACCAGAAATTGTGGGCGCTTACCTCGCATCAGAAGACATCAGGCGTGTACCGGTAGAGGGGGCGTAAGGGTGTTCGTCCGAGGGGTGGGTGACAGGATCGATTTCATCTGAATCCCGCACGACGTCCGCCGTACCATTAAGGACAACTACATGCTCTGTTTCGGCAACATGATCGAGGGCGTACTGCGCAACTGCTACCGATTGGTCTTCTTCGCAGATGCTTCCGCATGTAGTGCAGAATGCATTCAGGATTAGCCTGGGCATGCCTTCTTTAGCCATCCTTTCTCCTCTTTATGCCTTTATTCCTCGCGAGTATTCGTCCTAACAAGCGGCCGCAGAAAAAGCCGATGAGCGTCCCAATGCTGTAGGGCCGGAATCGCGTGTTCTCCGGTTCCCAAATTGGTGTTCGAATCCACATAGAGCCTCCATAATCGCGTCAGCTTTCCTGCTTCAATATCAGCCGACACTGGCGATCGAGGACACGCGCCAATACCTCCGCGTCATTGGCAGCGTCAACTGGGTCTCGCGAAAGCGCTGAGGTCAGCGCATTGCGCAACCAAAAAGATGTGGACGGATCTTTAAGTAGATCCTCCACGGTGGGTACGTCGGGTTGTTCGCCGCGCGCAGTCATCACTACTTTCGGGGTTCAATGCATGTCGGCTGCGGATGAGCCGGAGTCAAACTCTCGAGCATTCGCCGGGAGCAGAGAAACATCACTCGGCGGCGGTTCGAGCAGATGAACGTGGTGGCACCCGCAGCAATTCGCCCCAGCTACAGCCCGGCGAATCGCGGCTTCAAAAGCACCGGGAATCTTCATGGCTTCGCCTCCACGGTCATAAAATACTGGAGAAACGGCACCTGCTAGAGCTTTGTCTTTATCCCACAGATCCAGTTCGAGCGTACCTTGGCGGCCAAGAAAGATGACCGTGTTCTGGAGTGTCGGCCGTGTGCTGGTTTCCGGGAAGTGGAGACCATGACGGGAGATCAGTAGGTCATAAGTATGGCGCACACGAACAACCTGGATACGCGCCAAGCTCGCGGACACGGCGCGAGCGTGTACCCCGTTCACACCAAGACTGTCCAATCGTTGCAGCCATCCCAGGGGACTTCCCGTTTCACTAACAAAGCCGCAGTACACTCCAAGTTCAGCTATTGCTCCACCGGACTCTTGCGACCGGATGACATATTGCCTGGAGGTCCGCTGATATTCGACGGATAATTCGGGGATGCAACGGATACCGCTTTGTTTGAGACGATCCAACGTTACCCTTGGCAGCCTTAATCCTCTGAGGGCAATCAGCTCACTAGGTCTTGTTGGTGTGTTTCCTTTGTTTGCCATATTCGATTAACCACCTTTGTCGGGCATGGGAATATCAAGAGGTGAGTTCGTGACTGTGGTCTGAGTGGCCTCAGATACGATCACCTCCGTTCGCAAGCCAGTTGTTACACGAGTCTGTTTTTCGGTCAAATCGCCCCACAAAATGGGCCAAGCTGTCGCTCAGGCCTGGGAGACCGTAGCGGCTAGCGCTTGGATAAGTTGGGGGTGGGCGGCATATTCGAGCAGTCCATACTCTCGTACCAGAGACTCGAACTCCGGAATGGTCAGGTTCTCCGACGCCCCCTCAAATGTCACAGCATAGAACTCGCCAGAGTCGCGGATAAGGATGTAGATCGCGCCCGAGGCAGGTTCATCTGCGACCATTTGGAACAAGAGAACTCCCTTTGGCATTTGGGTTAAGCGCGGGGCGATTGCGCGGTAGTCGGTATCCGATGCAATATCGAGGAATATGCCGATCGCGCGCATCGAGTGTGGTTCCGGTACCGAGACTCCAATCTCACTTGACGTGAAGAGGAGGTCGATTCGCATTTTTCCTCTGCTCTTCTCTTTCGCTGCGTTTCCGTTCATATTAGCTCCTTGTATAGGGTTGTAATTGTTAAGGTTGTTGACTGTGGAGCGTCTGGGCCGTCGAATGTATTCCGCGCCCGCTAGTTCACTTGTAGCGCACAATCACGGTCAAGCAGATTGGCAAAAGGTTGGGTCGATCTGACACGCCACCTCGTGTAGTTGATCTCTTACCGCGAGTGGTCTTGAGATGCCGTATGCCAGCCTTAAACCAATGAGGCAGCAATTCAGAGCGCTTACGTTGTCACCGCATTGGCGGTACGACTGCGCCCGCGCCAGGTGGATCTCGCCACGAGCTTTTACAAAGAGTTCGTCGTCGTTGAAAGGCTTAATGGGTCCAGGTGACTTTCGAAATTTGGGTGGAGTCGGGAACTTCGATTTCGGCATTTGAGCGTCCTTCACGTTGTCTGTAGGTGTTGATTGTGGCCAGTCTTTGGTGCCATAAGGTGCATTTGGCGCTTGGAGTGTGACGAAGCACGAGGTTGTTCGCAACCAAGCCAGCCATTCGCCTACTCGGCGGAACATCGGACAGCGGCGTTAACCATTGGCCATCGGCCGCTGGTCACATGCCCAGCGGGTCACACACGTGGATAACCGACAAGGGCTGGGTTTGTGCACAAGGCACAGAACCCAAAGAACCACGGCGTGAGTCACGCCGAGCGCAGACGACCTCAACAGAGCGGGAGAGTGGTGACCAGGATAGGGGAGATCGGGGACACGCACAGCTGGACCACGCAGCGCAGCGATAATCTGAGCTGGACTAGGTGTTGAGGGGTAATTCCACAACGATAAAAAGTGGCAAATCTAGAGGGGAGTCGGAAGCTAAGTGGGAACCTGTACCCCACTTAGAAGCATGGCAGAAACGGCGAAACTACCGCAGAGTAAAGGCAAAGAAGTGCCATAATCACGCCGGAAACACTGGGAAGTCGGCAACGAGAAGGTCGAATAGAATCAAAACTGAATCTCCTGCGATCGCTGGGAGCCACGAAATCAACGAAACGCCGAAGGATTGTTGAACCATTTATACGTTGGGATAGCCGTCATCTATTCAGTAAATCGCTAAACTTTACCATCGCAGCCCCGTGGGAGCTGAAAACAATTGTGTCAAGAAGGTCTCTTTCGAAATCACGAAGAGCGGCGAATCCTACTCTCTTGTTTGTGTCGCCAAGTTCCTGGACCAGGGGCGCCACTAATTCCAATCCCGAAGTTAGGTACAAAATGCAGTGCAATTCGCGCTCAGCTCGAAGCGCTGCCCGCACTTGGTCGTAACGGGTAGCATTTTTCAGAGTTCGCTCGTACTCCAACGCAAATCGTTCCGTCCTGTCTCCCAACCAGACTTCCACAATGGCATCGTAATCTTTCTGAAATGGTGAGTTGGAGGTCATGTTAAGTGCCGCGACTTCGATCTCTGACTGCCAACTGGCCACCAGGTTGGCTCGTGTAAGGGCCAACTGAATCGCGTTCAGTCCTAAAGCGTGAAAAGCGTGTGTCGGATGGGGAAGGTGAAGGGTTTCCGAACTTAGGACTATAGAAGCGTGCCCGAAATGTTCGAGCAGCGAGAGGCCAGACTTGGTTATCCGGTACACTGCGGTCCCGAAATCTTGGATGTCAGGGCATACGGCAATTCCGCCGAATTTGACGAGCCTCCGGATGCGCCAATCAAAAGATGCCCGGCTATGCTCCTGGCCGCAGAGCTTCATGAATTCAAATAGTTGTTGATGAGCGATGAACTTAGAGTTGCGCACCTGGCGAAGCAAAGGAATATCCCGTTCAGGGCTGATAACCAAACTGTTCTTTGCGTGGCGCGTATTCCCTCCTCAGTACCCTTCTTCTTCGTCCAGCTGGAGAACGGCTCCGGCATCGACCTCTTTTGTTAGTACCAGACGCCAGCGGCCCAGGTTGCTGCGAACCCAATCGCCTGATTTCATTAATAGCAATGCCTCTTGCATTTCCCGCAGGTCGCTCGTGGCGATAGCAATGCAACGTTCCGCCTTCCAATCTGCGTTGAGGTCAATCCGCCCATACCGCTCACTCGACACTCCCACCAGGAAGTAATCCGGAACCTCTGCCGTCTTTACTTGTCTTTCAAAGAGAACTCGATTCCCCCCGTAAGCGAAGATTGGTTCCGTACAGCTGAACACCTGGCCGACTGATCGGTGCGGACAATGGGGATTGAAATCGCCCGTTCCGTTGAAGCGGATTAGCCCGGGAACGATCCAGTGACGGCGGATTTTTCTACCACATCGCACACCGGTCGAGTTGTAGTAAGCGGCATGACGGCTGTAGCGAAACCGGCTTTCCGGATCGTTCCCGAACCGACTCCACCAATTACATCCGAAGCTCAGAATCTTCACTAACACTGTGCAAATACTCCATCAATTCTTCATTGATTTCCCGCATTCTCTCCGTGCGTTGGGAAACATCAAGCTTCCGCGAGGCAACGATATCCCGGCAAATATGCGGAGGCACTTGCATCTCATTTTCTGAAAAATAGCGACTCAAGTCGGCCAGCCTTGTGACCTCGATAGCCAGGTCACGTTCGCCGGCGGGAAGATCGTTCATCTGCTGCTCATACTCGAAACGGTCGCCCACAGGCGTCACCGGTACTGACTGCGGCGAGAGGGAGCTTTCTGTTTCCGTCGTGGCACGTTGGGTCTCGGCGGTGTGTTTCTTCTTTTCAGTCATTTAAGTAATCTCTAACGCTTGTCACTCGCCTTTTAGGCTACGATTCTTCTGTTGCTCCTTCTGGAGGCGGAGCTCGGCAAAGTTCACCTGCCGAAGCAATTCTTTTTCGCGTTCCCTGCAAAGACTCAGTTGTTGCTGGAGCGCATTTACCTTCGCAACCAAATCTCCGTCCTGGCCAAAGAGTCCTATCTGGCCGGGTGGTGAGGGATCATTTGGAGTCGAACGTTTCGACGTCTTTGCCACCGACGACGCGGAAACGGCTAATCTGGGAGGTTCTACTCGGGCTGGGGGTACGGGTGCAAGCGGAGCTGCTTTTCCGTTCTCATCGGAGTTTCCAACACGCTTCCGCTCTTTGCCTAGGGTGTCTTTTGGGACCGTACTTGCTGCGGCTTCGCCCGTGACTCTGGCCTCTGAAGATTCCGTCAATGCCTCCATGAGTGCATGATTCCGCTTCGTCGCCGCTATAACCTGCGCTTCGGCGCGCGCCAGAGCGTTGTGATATTGAGTTAGGCATTCAGAAGCAATCAGTTCACGCCTGTCACGCAGTCTTTGCTGGTGAACGATTACAATAAGAAACACTCCCAACGAACCTAAAGCGGCGACGTTCGACCAGAAATAGCCGCGAGAGAGCGTCTGTTCAAGGATTAACTTGCGTCCTTCATCCACGCACTGGCCGTAATCAAGGTCGGATGGATTGACTCGTTTGAGCGCGAAATCAAGCAACCCCTCCCGCTGTTTTGTCACTCTTCCAGACGTATGGTTGCGCGTGGGATGAGAGTCCTGGGCGACCAAGTGCGGCACTGCGAAAACCAGCAAGAGGCAGAGGTGCAACACGCGTAATGGGAGATTGGCTACCATGTCAATCGACCGCTCCGTCCGCGCAGCCGGCTATTTCTCCTGCTGATTTCCGGGTCTTTGAAGCGGAGATTAGCCCCGGCTTGACGCGACTGCGGAGAGTAAAGACGCGGATAGATTGTAGGCAGCAACTGCGGCAACCGATATTCTGTCGGGATGCGAACATGCAGGTGCGAATGCAATGTGCCTTGCTTCTGGTCGGTCATCAGGATTTCCATTTGACCGAGCGGCAGATTCTTAATGCGGTCATCTTTGGAACGAGTTGCCTTGACATCTGTCTCGCTGCCGGACCCTACGTCTTCGTATGTTTCCCGGACAATCCCTCGACGCGCGATGTTGACAGTGCGCTTCTTCTCCGAGACTTCAGCTGACGCTTTGCGGAAGTACTGCGCCGTGGCCTCGTCTCTGGTGCGCAACAAGATGTTGGTATTGGGCGCGGAAGAAATGTCGTCCTGGAAACCGCGGCCGACTCTCAGTAATTGCGGAAGAGACTGAAGCGCAAACAGAAATGCGGTATTTGTGCCGCGCGCGGTTTGCAGGATCTGTGCGAAATTGGAGTAGGCAAAGGGCGCGAATTCGTCGAGGATCACGCTCACCATCGGTCTGTCATCGCGCCGCCGTTCCTGCTCATCTTCATAACGTTTCCCGATGACCAATTGCATATTCTGCAGCAACATGCGTCCCAGAGCTGTGACTGCTTTAGAGTTCTTATTCACGTTCAGGGAAACAAACAGGATCAACTCTTGATCAATTACTTCATCAAGAGACAGGAGGTCATCGTAGGCGCCAGTGATAAGCGAAAGGTCATCCTCCAGGAACGTCATGAGCTCATTCAGCAGCCCCTGGATCTTGGGAACACGGTCCCTGTCCTCGAATGATTGCTGAAGATTTCGGACCGACATCTCGAAATTGAGACGACGCTGAGTATCCACTTCGTTGAGGGATTCCAGGTACGTGCGTGCGGCGGCAATTTGCTCCCGCATGACTTGCGGGTCGAGCGCCGTCACCAAGACGTCGTGAATGTTGAAGCGCTTTCCGGTATGCGCTAGGACACGCACCAGATCGTTGAGATAAGTGGCCTGGTGGCCGTGGAAGAAGTCTTGTTTCAGATCGAAGGATTCAAAAACAAAGTTCGCATGTTCCTGGTACAAACCGGCTGGGGAAAACAAAGGATTGTAGCGTACGGAAATGTCGGGTCGCGCCGGATTTAGAACACGCAGCTGATGCATGCGGCCTGCGGCTTCAATCGTAGGGAGCAGGTCGGCCAGAAACTCCTGATCACCTTTGCCGTCGAAGATCAGCATCGGAATACGGTGAGGAGTGTCCTTGCCTCCGACAGTTCTGCGCAGATCCTGAGTGATAATGTTTCTGAGCAAGGTCGTTTTGCCTGAGCCAGTTGCGCCAAAGACGACAGCCTGCATTACTCTGATTGCATCCGGCCAAAGCCACGGCTTTCCGTGTACGTCGTAACCCAGAACGATCGCATTCTGGTTGAATGCAGACCTCAGGGCAGCAGTATCTTTTTTATGGCTGATAAAGATGGGAGGATGAGGCCATGCCTCCTCCCGCCTTCTGCGTAGAGTCAGAGCGTGCCACATGATCGATCCCACCCCGCCCGCTGCCGCAACGAAATATAACGCGGCTTCGATTACTTGAGACGTGCGCAAATGGAGCCGGGAAACAAGAACGTAAGAAATCCCGAGCAAAAGAAGAATGGCCAAGGCGATAATGGCGAATGCGGGGTCAGGTTCTCGATCTTGCCATGGAGAACGTGGGGTTGTGGAATATTGGCTATGGCGGATCATGGTTGGAAATAGGTGAAATACAGAGCGACAATTGCTGAGAAGGCACCGAGAATGCTCAACACAACGAGGAGTGGGTGCGGGCGAAACCGACCGTTCGCCTCTTCAGGCTTCACCGGATCGGCAAGGCTCCTCCAAACAATTTGCACAAGCCTTGCCTCCGGGTCCTGCGCATAAAGTTGCTGCAGTTCCTTGCGCATGTCGCTTTGATCCATGGCCTGCATCTGATTAAAAAACGACTGTCGCCGACACATTCGCGTCAAATGCAATCCTCAAAACGAATGGAGTGCTTGGATCCTGTGACCTGCGAATAGCCACAATGCCTTGCTTTCGTTCCCGGGGCGCGATGTCTCCAGCCGGGCTATCGGCATGTGCGATGGCCAACGGAATCTGTACGGTTTTCCCAAACTCAGCGATGATTTGCTGATCAAGTTGTCGGCCTTTGAGGGGGAGGAGACTTATACTCGACTGTTCCGCCTGAATCTCATACAGACTAGGCGTTGTGATCCGGTAGGGTCGGCCGCTCAGGTTCTCGATTGAGTATTGGATATAGAGGCTGTTCTTACTTCGGAAGAGCTGTTGAATGCGCAGGCCCACGCGATTTCTGGGAGTTTTGATGCCGGCACCATCAACCGGCTCGGCACCCAACAGCGCACGAGTTATTACCATGTCTGCGACCTGCTCCATCTGGGCGCTGGTGTCGCCAGATGCGGCGGTGGCAGCGGATTTCGGAACTGCAATGCGAATTTCGGCGTTCATATTAATGACGTCTCCAACGGTCAATTCATAGCTAAAGCTCTTCTTCGAGGCGGTCCAAATGAACAGATTCGTTGTAACCCCCGCTTTCAACGGTTTGATAAAGACCTTGTTATCTTGCCGCTCTATCTGAAATGCCGGACTTCCCACGGCCGCCTGCGCTACCGGCTCGTCATATTCAAGGACCGTCAGATGATCCAACGCGGTCACGACGCGTTGGGAGAGCGAAACAGCGGGATCAGGGACGGGGCGTTCGGAAGCTCCAGCCAGAGCAACGGAACAAGACATATAAACAAGGAGAGAGATTACGGCGCGCTTCATGGTTTCCTCAGGTCGTCCAGGGGAGGAACCCCGCCGGGGGATCCACCCTGGACTTTGTTGTGGGCCGTGTTAGAAAGGCACGGGCTCCTGGGTTTCGTCAAACTCAGGCGACGCCTCAATTCCGGCCTCGACGGTTTCTAGTTCGTGGCCGAGTCCATCGTCTTCTCCAACCTGAGCTGCTTGAGCAGTCCTTGCGGCCTGCCGGGGTTCTGTCTGCTGAACACTTGCATCAGGCGCGAGGTTGCGTTGCTGAAGCTCCGTGTTTTGGTTGACACCTGTCACAGACTGATCGGTTAGCTGGGATTCTTGCTTCTCGTCAACTGTGACGCTTCCGTCGAGCGAAACCTTCCCGTCCTTGCACTTGAACAGGAATGTCTCTGCTAATCCACCATTGATCGCTTCCACCAGATAGGTTCGGCCGTGTTCGTCGATACGAACATAGCCTTCTACAAGTCGCGGTTTGTAAAGGAGGACCTTCCTTCCGCCCGTCAAGTCCGCGAGGCGCAAAACCAACTCTTGTGCAAATGTTAGCCAGATCAGCGATCCCGTGCCCTTGCCTCTGCATACAATAGAGTTCAGAGCCTGGGCCCACGCCATTCGGTCAACAATTTTGTTCTGTGCCCAGATTTTGACGAAACTGATGAGTGCCTTCATCTCATCCTTCGTCCGTTCCTGGTTGAAGTGATAGGCAGCCTGCGCCTGGTTCTTCGCCGACATTTTCCGCTTTTGTAGTTGCTTGTCGGGATCCCTGCGTACTGCGTCCCACTCTCGACGAGCCTCATCGAGCTTCTTTTTCAGATCCGCTTCTCGCTGCGCGATGCTGGCAACAATGCATCCGTAGGTCATCTGGAGATAGTGGCATTCTGCGATCATCTTCTCGGTGACCTGCTCACCGTCAATCAGACCGATAAATGCCTCCAGCGGAGCCTTTTGTGTCAGCAGTTCGTCAAAGTGAGGGCGGACGTGGTTGTACAAAATGCCGATCTTGTCGGTTTCCGGTACGTCAACATGCATGGGCAAATTCGAAACCCTTCGTTCGTTTTTTAGACGAAGCCAGGGCGCCTGGTTCACCTGCCGACGTATGGCGGAGATTTTCTTTTGGTCGGGTTCGACACCGTGCTTGAGGCTGTCCAGAGCATTCTGAAGTTCCAGAACCAGATCCTGGGCAAAGTCAGGCCTTCCTTGCGCAAGACAGGATGTAATCAGATCCGTAATGGAGCCGATCTGATTTCCAACCGCCTTCCGAGCAACATGCACAATGTTCCACCAGGGATGTTTTTGCTTGCTTGCCTTAGTCTTGGTTAGTGGTGTCTCATGGTTGAGGTTGAATCGTTCCGATACCCATACAGGAAAACGATCTTCTCCGACCACTCCCACCAAGTCGAAGTCGAAATCGCCACCGTTCCGTTTTGCGGTCTCGCTGTGCAAGATGTAGGTCCCCTCTAGCTGTAGTTGGCTAACCACGATTTGCTCGGCGAGGGTGTCAGCATTCGCACAACCTCTTTTTTGGAGTTCCTTTTGGAGCCGGTCTTTGAGCTCTGTTGGGGATACATGGTCGAGTGGCAGCAGGTCTTCGAACATGCGAATGGGATAACGCACGCAGAGGCCACGCCGCGACGGCAGTAGCGTGACCGCTTGATGCTGCGGAATCCAATCGGATCCGTGATAGATCCTCCCATCAGCGGCAATCAGGTAGCCATCATCGGCCAAAGCAAACGCCGGCAGGTGAAATGCCCCTCCGGTGCATGCCTTAAAGGTCCAGCGCGCGAGCAATTTGTCTAGCTGACCGTTCACCCAGGGGTGTTTGACGATGTGCCCACTCGTGTCGGCCAGCAGCAAGGCCTCCACGGTGCCCATCTCTTCCTCTGGACGTAGGTCAGTTAAGTTTTCCGAATTGTGGCCAATGAGTTCAAGCAGTTCCTCGTAACGCCCATTGGCAACCGCACTGCTTACCTGGTCAATTCGCTCTTTCGTCTGCGGCAATATTTCTGTCAGGATTGAATCACCCGGCGCGTGCTGGGTGAGGGTGTAGCTGGACTCAAATTCAAGCTGTCTTGAGACCTCACGGATGCCGAGCACGATCTTGCCTCGAAACATCCTTCCGTTACCAAAGAACTGGAAAACCTTGGCTGGAATTTTCAACCCCGGCTTCATGCAACTCTCGGGCAATACGACGTCGACATCAAGAAGGTCGGCGACGTCATCTTTCATCAGTTTGAGTGAGCCTTTTCCTTGTGTCTTCTCGAAAGCAATCCGAAACTGGTAGAACGCTCCAGGCGGAAGGCCTAGTTGCGAGAACGCAATCGATTCCCTGATCCAACCGCGGGAGTCATTCGTCCCGAGGTTATGGTCTGAGACCACTAACACTCTCGCATCCGGCATTTCGATCACGGTGCTGCAATTGGAGACCAGAATGCCGAAATACGTGATGGCAGCCTGGGGCCAGTTATGAAAACGGTCCGCGATCGCCGCATGGTGCTGCTCGTCAACGAAGTAAAACTTTCCCTTCTTGGCCGAGCCACTTGCGCCTACTAATTTGTATCGGACACCTTTGTAGACGACATTTCCCATGGTGTTCCGCACACGTGTCTCTTCGATTTCTTCCAGCGGCTCAACGGGCACGTTGACGGACGCTACTTTGATACCCGGATAGAGAACCTTGAGCAGACTACCCTTGAGGGTACTGTCTTGATCCAGGTCTCTGAGCCTGGGCATGATGTTTCCGTTGCGGCCGATCTCAAGTTGTTGTATCTGGTCGACCGAGAATGTGTTCTTCTTTGCAGTCATCGTTGTATGCTCCTTAACTTTGTTTTTGGGGCACAGTGAGTTAAGAAGTCTGCTGATTCCAGCACGCTCCCTCTCTGTCCGGCCCGTGTTTTTGTTCTTCCACTGGCCGAGCTTCGAGTGAGCGAGCCGGGTCAGCCACATATCCCCACGAAAGGCCTGTGGGGTGCCCAAAGGATCAACGACTTGCGTTGACCGCCTCGGAACTCGGTGTCTGATCCGTGCATTGCTATGATTGCGGGAGTAAGGGCGCGACGCCTGTGCGGACCGCCGAGACCCGCTCGACAGTCCACTCAGGGTGACTACTTCTTTGTGGTCGATACTCATGAGAGCTCGATCCGTTGTGGGTTTAAGCTGCGTGCCTGCATTGCAAATGCATGCGCACTCTTCACCTTCAGCTGTTGCTCGACCAAGGTGTACAGCGCGTTATGGATTGGCACGTCACAGCCGGATGAGCAGACGTGCTCCGCCATCCGTGCGAACAACATTTCGCATCCAGTGGTTAGTTCTGACGTTGGAATGTCAGTCAATCCCAACACGGCTGGGCCTTGAAGCGTACCGATCAACGAACTGACTACGGGGCTTGGAAGAGGTTTGGCCGCCTTTGTTGGCAATGCTATGTCAGCGCCAAAGAAATCCTTCTCGAAAAGATGATCCTCTACGACCACGAGTTCGCCTTTAACCTGGGTACCGGCAAAGGCCATAACAAACTGTTCGAAAGTGCCGGGATGAAGACCAAGTTTGTCCGCAACCGACTTTTTGATACAGCCTCTCCAGTCGAAGTAACCGGGCATCACGTGAAGTACAAACGTCACGCGCAGATCGGGTTCTTGGACCACGGCGGTGCAGGGAGTCACCAAAATATCGAAGTTGGAGATCAGCGCTTCGCCGCACTGTCCAAACCGTTCGGCAATTGCGCTAACCGTCTGTTCGTCAACCAGGTAGAGCTCACCCTTGGCAGCGGATTTGCGACTGCCGATGGGTAAGTAACGAATTCCCTGGTAGCTGGATCCGGAGGAAACCGCTTGAAATACGTCCATTCTCGAAGAAGAGACACTCAAGCAGGCAACGCGACCCTGAGGATAGAGAACGCTGAAAAGGGTATTGCTAAGCGTTCTCTCTTCAGTCACGTTGCACGAACGCAACATTCCGCCGTCAAGCTGAAGCTCCCGGATTATCGAAGCTCCCGAATTTGAATTCTGGTTGGTTTGCATATTCTCTTTCTCCTCAACTTTGTTTGCTGGCTAGCCAGGTGAGTTAAGGAGTTCGCATGACCGCCGACTTCCTTCCCTCTCGCATGGCCCAGTGTTTTCGTTTCACTGGCCCAAGCTTGAGTTCGAAAGCTGGGTCAGCACATTTCCCTACGCATGTGGCCGTAGGGTGCTCAAATGACCAAACTGTGGTTTGGTCTTCTTGAGAACTTGTGCTGGTGCCGTCTACTCTGCCTTTGAGTCAACAACGGATTGCTTGGTAATAACCGGATATCCTCCGTTCTGCTGTGCTACTGCTCGAAAAACTGTCAAAACATAAAAAAACTGTCCTGACTTCAGGGCTTCTATCAGGGCGTCCCCTTCGCAGTTCATTTCTTGCCCCAACTCTGGAGCTTTTAGTGATGAACCCGGCTTGGGGAGGAAAAACCTGGCTCCCACTTCTTCGGTATTTTTCTTTCTGCGACGAATCGAAGGTTCCTTCGCCGCAGGAGCCTGGCCGTTGTTTCCGCTTGCTGTTCGTGTTTCCATCTGAGCCCTCGATACCACTGCGTGGTTAAAGGTTGTGGTTTAGACGCCGGCCACCTGGGACAGCCTACTTTTGCTCTGCTTCCTGCAGCGCCAAATTCCGCTTCTCTCCTTCAATTGGTTGTTCCCAAAACTCGCCGACCAGCAAGCCAGTCGGGTTTTCCCTGGATCTCTTTTCAACCGCCAAACGAAGGTGGAACTCGCTAACGATCTTCTCTGTGCTCTCGCTATGGTCTTCATGTACGTGGTGGATCTCCTTGACCCCAAAGGCTGTGTAGGACAAAGGGCTCTCTTTCGCAGCTTCAAGCCGTCGCAGATGAAATTCTGAGCGTGTCTGGTCGTCCTGAATCTTGCCGATTAGGTTTTCGGTCTGCATCTTGCTGTAAGCCGTGTGCCGCAGGTTAGCCGTCATCATGTTCAGAGCGGAAGCCCAATTGGCGCTGACGTTGCTGCTGGAAAACGTCAGATAGTGGTCAAGGAAGGATTTTGCGAATGCCCACTTTTCGAGTTCCGTGGGCTCGCTTTCAGCAGCGCCTTGCGAAACGGTGACACTTGGCTTCGATGTGCTGACAATCGCGGCATCGCCGTTTGAATCTACTCGGATTACAGTCGGCGGTTGAATTCGCACGTACACTGCGAAGGCCACAGCCAGTAAAGCGATCGCTGTTGATGAAAATGCAAGGACCATGGCCCGGTTTGCGTATGCTCTTAACGCGCCATCGTGCTCGTAATATCGGCTGTACCGGAGTTTCTCCGGAACATCAGTGCTGGGTTTTGACATCGACCACATTGTTTGCCTTCTCCTTGTGGTTGGACTAAGCCACCCCTAGTTGCCTTCGCCTTGATTTCCGCGGAGCTTGCTGCCAATTGTTTTGCCCGCCTGATGAGCAATTCTCTGGGCCACTCCTCGCGGGCGATAATTTGGCCCGCCAGTTCCGCCACCGGAAGATCCAGGACTGGAAGAGCCAGAACCGGAAGAAACGGGAGAGGAGCTACTTTGGCTGTCGGTGCCTCCGCTGCCGCCTTCGCCCTCTTCACCGGAGCCTTGCGTCGAGGCTCTCGGACTCGACACACCGCTGACGGCACTAGCAATCCCTTCCCGAATCGATTGACCCACCCCCGGGACAGGTGGGGCTGTCGAAGAGCTTGCGCCGCCGCCACTCGCACCGCCCCCGCCCCCGCCAGCCCCTCCAGCCGATGCAGCACCAACAGTTGAACCTGCGCCGCCGCCTCCACTTGCCGACCCTGCGCTGATGCCACCGGCAAGCCCAGCGGCTCCGGCGAGTGCCACGCCGGCGGCGCTCGTGGCCGCGTTTAGGACCGTCATCGCTGTGGCTCCAACGTCGCCCGAAATGAGGCGCTTTGCGATAAACGGGATCAAAGCGATGGCAAGTGCGTAACATATGCTGACCAGGCCGAGAATCAGAGTGTCGAAAGGCCCGCGTAGGAATCCAAGAAAGCCGCCGCCGCCAACTTGTGAAACCTGATTCACCTGAATGGCCGTGATGAGCGCGCCCAAAATCGCATAGATGACTCCCCAGGCATTCCAAAGCATCAAGTTCGTGGCAAAAGAGCGGCCTAACTGTCCGACATTCGGCATTGGGAGTAAGGCCAATACCAGTGGACCGAGCGCGTAAAGCACGCCTCCATAGAGGGAGTAAAAGAAGCAAAAAACAATAATGGCAATTCCGTAGACGATGTAGGCAACAACGATGAGAAGAGTGCCGATAGCTGCGGCAATGTCTCCGGTAACAATGTCCCAAATGGACGCGTTGTTGTTTTTGAATTGTTGGCCAAGCTGATCCATCCAGCTGAGGAACATGTCTCCCGCGCCAGAGCTATTGCCGATAAATTGGGCGACACTGTTGAATGAGTTATTCACCTCTCGGAACAGCGTCGCCCAATTTGCGATGATGATCGCAACCACCAAGTACTTGATTGCTGTCACTCCGAGCGCTTGCACGTCTCCACCATGCATCACCGCGCGATAAAGACCGATCAGGAACCCGATGAGCAATATCCCGTACGCAATATTGGTCACCGTGGGGATAATCCCGGTCTTATCGATCCCGGATAGCGCGATATTCAGGAGTTGCTGAAAATAGAACATGGTTATCTGGCCCGGTCGAGGATCTGATTGGTTTTGTCGTGGAGCGTAACGGTGTGAGCAGTACTGAACTTCAGCTGTGCCCCATGATTGGCCAGCTCAATGGAACGAACTCTGACCAACTCCGCCATCGCCGATTGCGTGTAAGCGTTAGCTCGCACGAGCCATGCCGCAGTCTGGGCTTCGAGAATAGCTGCGCTGCCAGGGGCGGCGCTCTGCAACTGCTGATTCAACTGCTCTGAGGCCTGGAGTTCGAGGTCAGCGAGTGCATCAATTTCGACGGCCTTTTTCATTGCCGCTTGGGCTTCTGCATCGGTTGCGTCCACTAGGTCGCGAACTTCGGGCGGCACATCCGTGCTAGGCATCACCTTCCCGTAAACAGCGCCGTAATTGACGGAAATCTGCGGAATCGCCGTAACGCTACGCGACAACAATTTCTGCTCTAGCAGTTGCGGGGTGGGCAGGGTTGCGCTTTGCACGTTTAGCTGCGAAACCTGCCGCATCTGCACAAATTCATTTTGAAATTGAACTGCAACCGCCCTCGCCTGATTGATAGCGGCAAGGGGATAAATCACCTTTTGTTCGTAGGTTGCCGTCTGCTGCTGAATTTGCTGAATTGAGCCTAACGGAGCCGCAACGGCATCCTGTAGCAGACCGGATATCGCTTTTAATCCGGCCGTGATGATCGCGCAGCAGGGATCCAGTCCTAATTGGCTGTACGCCCGACTTGGTATCAGGGCTGCAACAATCAGGGCCACCACGCTCGCTCTTGCTAGTTTGCTCGCGTAAAACTTCTTCGCGAATGTCGATAAGCGTTTTTTCATAGGGCACTTCCTTACGGGTGAGTTAGGACCTGTTGCATCTGCAATCGCAGGCCTCGCGTGCTCGCCGCGCTCTTCTTGCGGATCGCATTGTCGTGGGCCAGCTTTGTCGCTTCGAGCCGCAAATCGGCGGCCAGCATCTTGGCCAGGTACGCCTGATTCGCAAGGTTCGCCACCTGGGCCTCTGCGGTAAGCAATGGAGCCGATCCGGGTGCCGCGGCCACAGCTTGCGCCTCGAGCGCGTCGGCACGGGCGACCATTTGCACGCTATTTTGGTCAGAGATGACGGTTGTCTTTAGCGACGCAGCGGCCGCTGCGTCGTCCATGTCCATCATGTTCCGGTCCATAGCTGGCGCGTTAGTGGCGGGTGGTACCTGGCCATAGACCTGCGCGTACGCGGCCTGTACTTGAATGAGATTGCCGGAGTTCCCGCTGCGAAACGCTGCCTCAAGTCGCGAAGGGTTCACCAGCGTTGCGCTCGTCAAAGGGATACTTGCGGCTTGCGCAAACAGGTTTTGGTAGTAGCTCCTTATTGCGTTTCCTGAAGCTTTGGCTTGGGTGATCGCGCTAAGGGGCCAAATCACCTGCTGCTGGAGGTTCATCACATTGTTATTCACCGCTTTGATTCCGCTCAGTGCGGGGCCAATCCCCTTCTGCAGCGTGCTCGTAATGTTCTGCAGAAGCAAAATGATGTCGGCCACGGACGCTCGTGCCGAGCCCGCAAAAAGAACCAGCAGAATGGCCAGCAGCGTCAGCATGTGAAGATGACGCAGTGCCTTGCGGCGCAGAAAGGCAAGCGGTTGGCATATTCGTTTCATAACTTCTTTGCTCCTCTCATTACTTCTCCCGATATTTCCTCGGACAAAGGGTCAATGTCCGCCAGACCGTGGGGAAAAGTGCCGGCCAGTTCTTTGTAGGCTTCCAGTAACGGAACATCCGTGAACTGACTTAGCCACCACGCGCGGTAAGCCCGCTCTCTGGGATAGGTTGTCATCACCCAGTAATCGATTGGCGTCGGGGATATGCGAACCGCATGCGTCGTATCCGCTTTTTCGCCGATGACGATCAAAGCATCTGCGCTCTTGCCCTTAACGGGTGCGCTGAAGTGCTTGATCTGATTTACGGCCGTCTCGTTGAGGTGGAGGTGATCTCGCAGAGCGGCGGTGTCGCCGGGCTGCTGGCCAATGATTTTGGTACTGCAGTTCTTGAGGATGCCGGCGCCGTGTGCTATTGGGTCCGAGGCAGAGCCGACGAAATCCTCAACCGTCTGGCTGATGCCCCAGATACCTCCGTTGCGCTTTCGTGCCGTGCGATAGAGCTGGACCACAACCGGAGCAAGCACGGGAGAACGAAGTAGCGCCCAGCATTCGTCAAGCACGGTTATGCTGCGTCGTCCTAATTTCCCGGAGGCGCGCTGCACGGTGGCATGGGCGATGAGCAGGCTCATCGCCGTCTCCAGGCGTGGATCATCACTCAACTGTTCAATGTTGAAAAACAGCCAGGGACTCTCCAACGAGATGGTGGTAGGACGATCAAACAGCTTTGAATAAACGCCTTTCTCCCCGGTCCAGCTTCGCAGCTTGATCGATGCGAGCTGCGCCTCGTCCATAACGCGTTGGTTTTTTTCTTCATCCCGCCATTGGGCTAGTTCGTCGCGCAGATCGGAGAAAGTCGGGATCGGGTTGGACGGCCGGACCGCCGCTCGCTTGTAGGTTCGCTGGATGGCCTCGGTGATGAGATTGTCCAGGAGTTCGGTGTCTTCAGCACTCCCATCTCCCAACATGTGCCGGGTCAGATTCTTGAGAAATGCCACTTGATCCTTGCTCGGCTCCCGCTCTCCCTCAGGGAGATCCCAGGGATTGATCGTTTGCTCGCTGTCGAGCGCCATCGTGATCATCTGCCCGTCCATCAACTCGATCAAAGGGCGGTACGAATCGCCACGCTCAATAATCGAGACCAGGGGGTTGGCTCGGCTGGCCATTAGCAGGAGTTGTTGAACCATCAAGGTCTTGCCGCCGCCGCTTTTGGCCATGACCAGCAGGTTCGCGTCACTCAGCGAAGGATCAAACAATGAAAAAGGAATGAGTTGCCGATAGGGAGTCTCGAGCAGAAAAAGTGGCGAGCGGGGAGTTCCCTGCCACGGTGTCTCGACCGGCAACAGGTCTGCGGCATTCGTGGTGAGTACATCCTGATCGCGCTGATCGGGTGAGGCCATCGCAGGAAGGCAGTTGAACAAGATGCGGCGCTTGGCGTAGGTCTCGGCGACTGCCTTTGCGCCATTCATCCGGGACACGGCGTACAGAAGCTGTTGGCGGCGGTTGCTGATTGTCCGTTCTGCCGCCTCAAGTTCGGATGTTGTAACGGCTGGCTGTGACGTGCGAGTCGCGATGATGATGCTGAACTTCGCGGTCTTTAGGGAACTCGCGATAATGTCCTGCTGCACCCGGAACAGCTGCGACTCAGCAACCTGAGCTTCGACGTTCGACCGGAAGCCGCCGTGTGAGTCGCGCTGAGCGGCTTGCATCTTGCGCAGGCGGGTCTTGTAACCTTTCAGGACTTTGGTCTGGTCCGGAATGGTGATTTGGACAGTGGCGACGATTGGAAAGTCGAGCCCGACCAGTTCTCGAAGGATCCCGGGGAAAGTCGCATCCGGCAGCTCTTTCAGACTTACAATCGAATAGAGCACCCCATCCAGATTGAGATATGTGTCGCTCTCATCGACGATGCTGACGTCCGCTATTTGGTCGCGAGCACTTCGGTATTCGAGCTGTTTTTCGTCGCGCCGGTAAGGCCTCCTGTCCGGCTGCAGCGGATTCAATGCCCGCTTGGCTTCGAAAAAGAGTTCATCGTCACTCAGTCTTCGTGCGCCTAAGTCGGCGGCCTGCATGGTGCCCTCGATCCCGCATAGCAGGCTTTCAAATTCGGCCAGAAGTTCGGAGTGCTCTTGCCGCGATCGGACGATACATTTGTCGGCAGACAGACTGAAGCCACCTGGTTTCGACGGGGCCTTTTTCCCGGTGACGCGTCGGTGGACCGTCGGATCCCAGATGAAATAAGCGTGAAGTATCGAGCGCGCGTAGAAACCTGCAGCTTCCTTGGTTTTCCACTTGTCAATCCGGACCGCATCGAGGGCCATTAATTTCGAGTTTTCTGAGTCCTGCCCGGCCGCGTAGCGCTCCAGCAGGTCTCCCAGATTTTCCACAACTTCATATCGGATTTGCAGCCTCATGCTCTGTTCGGGGATAGAGCGCAAGAGCGACTCCAACATCAATTTGCCGCGATTGCGGCCTTCGTCGCTGGCGAAGTACGTGGTCAAGCCTTTTAGCTCATATCCCGCCACAACCGAACCATCCGTGCGCACCACGACGTTGTCCAGGTAATCGCGCACGGGCAGCTGTTCGCAAAGCGCGGGACTGGTAAGACTTCTCTCGTGTTCGTTCATGGTCAGCGGCATTTCACGTCTTCCTTGATGTATGGAGTAATCAGGATGTGATCGCGTTCAATCGCACAGTATGTGTGCGGTTTCGTGTGCCAGAACAACAGGTCCCGCACGTAGCCGCGAGGCTTGCCGTACTTGAACGCCATCAGGATCGGCACGATCGACAGCGGCACTCCGTATTGCAATAGGACGCCGGCGGGAAGGCCCGCTATCTGGCCACTCACGAAGCGGCCGACCACGTTCATCAAAGCTCCGACTCCCAGCACAATGAGCAAATCCTCGAATTCGAGAAGCATGAACGTCACGCGCGTCTGCAGGTTCCGATTTACTGGTGTTACGTCGAGTCCCATTTGGCACCTCCCGTCAGCGGACTCCGGCCGTTCCGTTTTGCACCCAAAATTCTGCCAACCGAAGAATTCCTGACAATCCGAAACAGCACATGGCAGTCACCAGATTTCGAATCCAGGCTTCACCTACCGTCAACCGCTCCAGCAAGCCCGCGAAGTGCAGCACCATCAAAACCACTTGGCTTATCCCGTACAGCGGCAGAATTACGTTCCCGATCCAATTCACCAACGCCAGGATCGAAAGCCAGAATCGGTTCGGATCGTTCCAAGCTCCCTGTTGAGCAAACGACTCCAGCAATCGCAAAAGTCCCGAACACATCAGCGACGCGACTGCCGCATACGATAACTGCTGGTAGTGCATTCCCTTGCTGAACCGCCAGATCGCTCCGGCAAAAAACAGACCCGCTAGTGTCGGCATCAGAAGATTGCCTAACCAGTTCGTAAGATTGATGAGTCCGTTTTCCATTAGTCAGCTCCAATCTCAGGCCACCATCGTCTGTACAAGCTTCCAAATCGCGGAAACGCTCAGGAACGCCAGCGCCGATCCAACCAGCGGTGCAACCGGTTTGTGTCTCACATAATTCAAGATGGCTCCCACCACGGCGAGACCCGCTGCTTCCGGCAAGATATTGCCGGCCAGAAAATTCCACGCCGACACCAGCATGTCCGTTGTTGCGAACTCGGACCCACTGTTCCAGCTCTGCATCAACTGAGAGGTGCTGCTCACCGACAGCATGAAAATGGCAGCGATGATCGAAGACAAGGGGCTGTGCCCTTGCGCTCCGTCCACAGCCGCTTTCAGGATGAAGAAGGCCGCGATCACTGGAACCAGCCTCGTAAGCAAAACGTCCGAGACGAACGTCTTGAAGGTCGTTTCCATACTCACTACCCAAGAACTGCTCGTGGCCGCCGACTGCGGCGGTAGAACGATGCCTTGCGCAGCAAACCAGGAAAGGAACTGGGGAAGTGTGAGCAAAATCACCGACCACAGAATCCACTTCTGGAAACGACCTTGGAAACTGAGGCCTTCCTGACGCAAGGCCAGGCCGGCCAGCACCAACGTGCAGATTGCGGACGGAATCGCCAGGGCGAACAGCAACTGCAGCAACTCGCTAATGATTTGAGGCAGCGTCATGTCTTCCCATTCCTAAAGAGACTGAAAACCCTTGTTACACACCGCCGGTTCCAGAATTTATCCAAGACTCGATTAAGCGAGTCAGGCCCGAGATCATGAGTAGTCCTATGGCTGTGACCACCCAACGCATGACCCCGCGCCCGTTTGTGTAGGAAATCAAAGCCATAACAACGCATCCCACTGCCAATAGTGGAGAGATAACGTTGCCCACCCAGTTGACGACGTTCAACACGGTGCCTTCTGGTTGGGTCGCTTGCTGACCTTGGACCGCCTTGTTAAATACAGGGGCACTGCCCGGATTCTGAGCAAATGCTGCTAATGGATAGAGCTGAAGAAGAACAATGACCAGCAGACTCAACAGCACCGCCTTTTGATTTACGGTAAGAAAGGTATCGACCTTCATTCGACCTCCACGCTGGAAGGGCTGAGTTGCCCCGCATCGAGACCGGAATATAGGGCCAATCGGAATTTCAGTAAAACCATCGCAGCAACTGAGATCGCGTTGTCTTTCTCCACGCAGAAGCAAATTGTTCTTCAGTGAGGGATTCCAAGAAGTTTTTAGGCAGGAAATGTGACTGGATGGCTTCCTAGATAACCACAGTCTGGGAAGTTGAAAATAAACAGCTTAAGGAAGACTAGTGAGACTTCTGCATCGCATTCTGGAGTCCGGTCGCCCAGTCCGCTGAGCCCTGTTTTGGCGCTCTCTACTCTAAAACAAACCGTTGCTCAGCTAACGGTTTTTTATACAAGTGACACGAACGTCAGAACGAACATTGATCTGGGCCTCAAGAACGAATTCGCACTCAGTCAAGCATTGTCAGCAGCAAAGAAAACGCTGTTGCTCAGTTGTTAGATTTTTGTACAAACACGCAATCAAGAGAGCTTCAGATCGATTAAATCGTCGCCTGCTGGCGGATGTGACTGGGAAGGTGGGGACGCATCATCGTTCTCTGGCAGAGTCCCCAAATATCGGAGCCGCCGCTGCGTGACGATGAGAAATGTCAAGAAAAAGATCATCCAACCCGACATCCCAACGATTTCCTTCCACGGGTACACCAGGTAAGCCGGCTCACCGACAATTTTGACGCCCGGCCCATTCGGATCGTGCAAGACTTGGACCGCTTCATTGAAACGATGGCGCTCGAACCAACGGTTCGCGAGATTTTCGGAATCTGTCGTGCGGGTGCGCGCGATGCCTTCACACAATGGTGGCTTCCCATCAATGACGAAAGTCGTTCCGGTGAGACATTGTTCCGCGGGCACGGCGAAGCGTACCTCATATTCTACGAAATAGTGGGAGACATGGTCCCGTGAGGAAGGACCCGTGTAGGACTTAACATGCACATCAGTCACATAACCTTGAGCAACGGGCCAGCTATGCCGGGCATGAAATTCCGAGAATACCCTCGCAATTATGACAATCCACGCGAGCGTGCCCACAGACAAAAACAACAGAATGGCAGCGCGCACGAACCTAGCCCTATTCCGGTTCGGCAGTAGAGCTTGCAGAAAGGTGCTGTCATTTGCGGGGAAAGAAGACGGGATATTCCCGATAGACATAGATAACGTGTATTAACACTATATTCGACGCGTTTCAGCTGCGCCAGCATTGTCCCGCTACATTTCAATCTCCTCAAAGGCCTCGCTTCGCCGGGAAGCCATTGACGATGTCATTAGAGTCTGGACAGTGAGCCGTCGTGAGAGGGCGGGTATTCCAAGCCTCTGGACGATCCGAAAAAGGAAATCAAGGCTGAGTCAGAGCGGGCATGCGTCGAAACAAATTATTCATGTTTTGGGACAAATTGCCTCTGCCAAAGGCATACTACAAGTATGCAGAAAAACCAGCGCATGCTAATTCAACAATTCGTCGATCGACTCGACCAAGTCATTAGCCACTACGATCTTCTTCGCCATCCGTTTTATCAAGCCTGGAGCTTCGGTGAACTGACGGCCCAAGACATCGCTGAATATAGTCGCGACTACTACCACCACGTAGAAGCTTTTCCTCGGGCGCTGGTGCAGTTTGCACGCCGCCTGCCCAATACAGAGCTACGAGCGGTGGTCTTGGCTAATCTGGCGGAAGAAATGGGGCCTCGTCCCCTTGATTCCCATGCCAGCTTGTGGCTTGATTTTGCCGAAGGCTTTGGCGTTACTAGGCCGATTCAAACAAGGCCCTCAGCAGCTGTCAAAGAACTGATCATATTTTTCGAAGCGATGGCCCGGGAAGGCACACCTGAGGAAGTGCTCGCAGCCCTTTACGCTTACGAATCACAAGTCCCGCGGATTTCTACAGAGAAGCTGCGCTCTCTGCGAGAATTCTACGGTGCGGATGATCGGGCTTGCCAGTACTTTCTGGTCCACATCACAGCCGATGTGGCGCACGCGCAGTCCTGGCGAACACAACTGAAGAAATGCATTGAATCGGATTCGAGACACGCTTCACGATCTCTATCCGCTGCAACTATGGCGGCGTCTGCGCTTTGGGAGGCGCTGGACGGAATCGAAAATGCCCGCTTGACTCGCAAGATGGCCTCGCCTGGTTGCCCCCAACTGTCTACAGCATAAATTTTAAGCCGACAAACTTCTATTCGAAAATAGTCAGACTTGGCTCCAAAGTCGTCTTTTTGCAACAGGGCTTAAACTCGTAGCTGAGCCGTAAAACTGAGTTACGAACCTGCTTCGCGGGGATGAACAATGATGCCGACGCGGCTCAAATTACCCACTGAGAAGCGTAATGACATAAAGTGAATCAGGTGATCAGGCTGGCACATGGTCTCGAAGTGTCATTTTATCTTTTTCTTAGTGTGGAACACTTTCCGCGTTCTGATTCAGTTCCCGCTGAAGCTGAAGGATCTGACGCAGTGAATCCAGGCTCTGCGTAGTCGACACAGGACTGCGGTCAGCGTGAGTCAATATCTGTTTGGTGCCGCGATCCAGTATCACGTAGATCGGGGTATTCGCATCCACCGAAACAACGATCCGTTCTGTGAGGTTTAGTCTAGCGATCTCTTGATCGGCGGACTCTCCGATGTTGGTGCCGAGCCGCTCTCGGACCAGGTCGCCTTCGCTCAAAGGCCCATTGAGGCCACCGCTGCGGCCAGCGAATACCGCGCCCACCTGCCCAATTCCTGACAAAGATCTGATAAGGACGTTCTTGCCCGTATTTTTCCCCTCAACCTTCCCTTTCAATGGTCGGAGGCGCAAATCGGTGGCAACCGCGTCGATGGATGTGGATGATCCATCCGGCATCAACAGTGAATCAAACCTGATCGAAAGATACCCGGAACGATCGGCTTGTTCAATATGGCCCAATGCTTTGGAGCCAGCCGGTACGACAATTTCGCCGTCCTTCTGGTAGTTGTATTGGACGACGGCGATTACTGGAGTCTTAACCGCAGTGCTGGCAGCTGCCTCAAGCGTTGCACGAAGGCGCGTGCCGGTCGGCAGGCCTAGCCCGGGGGCATCTGCCTCGGCCGGGTTATTCGACGGTGTGGAGATCTCCTTGTGCACGAAAACGAGCGACGGTTGGTCATGCTCTTTCTTAGGCACCTCCTCAACGGATTCGGCTGAGTCCGCCCATTGATTGTGAGAGGGGTGCTCGGCGCTCGCCTCGCTATCAAATGGGGGGATAGAACCCAGAGTGCCACCTGGGGGGATTCTCGTTTCGGAGGATTTGGCAGTCTGGCTGATTGCCGTTCGCTGAACATCCTGCTCTCCGATAAGTCCATCTTGCGAGTCTTTAACCGCCGTCCGGCCAGACTCTGTAATCGGGAACAGGCTCTTGTCCGACTCTGGATTTTCGCTGGGTTGGTTGAGTGCGACCTGACGACCAACCGTCTTGGTCAGCTTTGCTTTATGAGCTGGAAAGGAGATCAGGATGAAAAGGAGCAAAACAACGATTGCCGCGCCTCCACTTAAGAGAACGACTTTATTTTGCTTCAACGGCTGAGCATTTCCCTGCTTGGCACGCACGGCAAACGCACCGGTCTGGCCTGGTAAGGGAGGCGCTGCGCCCTCTTCGATGATCGGTATTTTTTCTGCTACTACGGAAGCTGCATTGTCGGAGTTCGTGGCGCGTGGGGTTGTCATTGTGCGGTCCTCCCGATAGGGGCTGTGAACGAGACTGGAACAAGAACAGGATGGTCGACCTGTTCGACTTGCGCGATCTGAAGCAACAGCTGCTCGCTTGATTCTTTGAAAGACGGGCGCTCAAACAGCACAACGCCATCCGCTCGCTCGCCAGGTTCCAGGCGGAGATTGGTCATGCTGTACTCGTCAATTCCGACCGGTTCAGCTTTGATCTTGCTGTCATTCTTCTGTTTTAGCGGCCCGGCAAGCCTTAACTGGGGTGGAAGGAGTTCAAGCGTTGAATCTGAGTTATTCATGACCGAGAAGGCGACGATCATCCGATCGCCGTTTTCACTCACCTGGCCGACGGAGACCCGTAGCTGCTTACCAATCCATCGGGAAATCGAGGTTTTTGTTTGCTTGAGTAGTTGTTGTTCGATCCATGCAGCTGCTTGATCCGGCTTCACAACCGGTGGAGCCGTCTCGGAGTTCAAGGTTCGCGTTTCTCCGACTGCGAAGCTAGACGCCGTCGATGGAATCATGAAACTGTGCGGGCGCTCGTAGTCCAGGAAAAAATCGACGGCACCTCCGCTGGGCTTTCCGTTGCTCACGAGATGCAAAGGAATTTCGTGTCCGGATTTGGTGGTGATCAATGCATTGGTCTCACTCGATTTGGCCGTCAGCGGTTTCAGGAAAACCAGTCGCGGCTCCGCTTCGGAGTGCTCGGCCTTAAACGTCTGGGGATCTCCAAGAACAACGGAACTAACTTCTTCCGGCAGTCGCACAGAGCTGACGAAACCGGGACGCAAATGTAGAACGGTCACGCTCTGTGTGTCGATCGTGAGCTGACTTACATGAGGCTGAGGCGGGCTGGCAACGGCCTTGTCCGTTTGGCCGACCACGTGCCCGGTTATCACCGTGGCAAGTAAGGGCACAGTTATAAGAATCGAGCGCACTTTCATCATTTTTCTCCTGATAAAACTCGCATGGCGCAGTTAACACCCTCCTGCATCCGCGTGGTCGGAAATGCCGTTGCACAAAAATCTTTCAAGTGGGCATCGACATTTTCATTTTGTTCCGCCAAGAATTGCCTAAAAGACTCTCGGCCCCTTTGCATATCCTCCACGGCGATTGCACGATGTTTAAAAAAAGCCCAAGGGTTCATCGACTTTTTCTGCTTTCGGCTTCTGAGAGTTGCCGCCGATGCGCACCGATCGGTTGGCGTACATATTTCGCGCGTACCTGCGCCACGTATGCAACCACGTCCGGATTCTTGTAGTTGAGACCCTTCGTACCGACAACGTATTCACCCGCATAATAGGCCGCCGCTACCAGCCGCAAGTCCCCTTGGAACCTGTGAATTAGCCACGCCAGGTAACGCACCCCTCCCCAGATGTTCTGCTTGACATTGCACCGATCGGTCACGCCTAGCCAGAGGGCTGTTTGCGGCATCAGTTGCATCATCCCCACGGCTCCCTTCGGGGACACGGTGCAAGGATTCCAACCGGATTCTTGTTGCACGATTGAGCGCACCAACGCGACAGGGACGTGGTACTCGAGCGCGTACGCAGCTACGTAATACTCGCCTTCAGCACGGCTTCTATCGGTTTGAGCAAGAGCGCAGGCACTTGATGTGCCCAAGGTGAACAGGAAAAGCAGTAGCCGGATCATGCGACTCTTCCTCCCAAAGTGGCAGCTGTGTAGTGCTGAGCGTCGTAGATCAAACTGGCAAAGCCATCTCTCAAGAGCAGCTTTCGCCGATCCGCTTCGGTTTTGGCCAACAGCGGCAGCAGGGTATCTCTCATTTGCGGCGTGACTTCCTCCACTCCTAACAATCGCAGGGCCTGTGCCAAATCCAGAATTTCCGAAACTGAGGGCGCCTTTTCGAGGCTCCAGCCGCGAAGTGCCTGGGCCAGGCCCGCCATGCCAGCGTGGAATTCCTGACTTGCTTCGGGGGTTCGGCGCGCCACAATTTCAGCTTCTCGCTCAGCCGTTGGGTGTTCGATTCGCAGATAAAGACTGCGTCGGCGCAAGGGGTCTCCAATCCGTCTTTCCTCGTTCGAGGTGAGTGCAACGAAAGGAATGCTTCTACCCTTGACGGTACCGAGTTTAGGGATACTCAGCTGCCACACGCTGAGCAATTCAAGGAGCATGGCCTCAAATGCCTGGTCTACCTTGTCGACTTCATCAATCAAGAGCACACATGGCTTCTCGTATTGCAGGGCCCGCAGCAGTGGGCCTGCGCAGAAGAATTGCTGCCCATGCAATTCTCTCCGCAGCAGCTCCCAATCGACCTCCGCTGCCTTGCTTTTGAGTTCAACGCACAGCCTTTGTAGCGGCTCATCGAACTTGCCGATAGCTTTTTCTTCGTTGATCCCTTGGTAGCATTGCAGGCGTTCGACGGTGGTACAGGCCGCATTTGCAACCGCATAAGCAAGCTCAGTCTTTCCGCTGCCGGGAGGCCCTTCTAAGAGAAGCGGCTTTTGAAGCCGCGCGGCGAGAAATACCGTAGAAGTTGCCACCGGATCCGCGATATACCCGCTTGTACGCAGCCCGTTCTCAACCTCGCAAACAGAAGAAAACAACTCACTCCTCCGTCCAGGGCCGCTTAAAATTCCAGGCCCGAGCGTGGAGAAGGTAATGCCAAACAAAATTTCGGTCAAATCGTCCAGATTCAAGCACTCAATTTGACGACAGCGGAGACCCAGGTTAAAAACGGCAAGGCAACTAAGGACGGCGCGTTATGAGCACACCCGAATCCGCAGCAAATCTTGTCGAAATGCCTGCACCTAGCCATTCGGCTATTGGATCTCACCAGAGACCGAAACGTTTGCTTAACGTAAGCGACGTAGCCCAATGGCTGGATGTCAGTGAAGGATGGGTTCGGGATCACGCCTCAGGGCGCCGGCATCCCCATTTGCGCGCAATTAAGTTAGGTTCTTCAAGAAGCAAGGGATTATGGAAATTTCGCGAAGAAGACGTTCAAGAATTCATCGAAGAGCGAGCCAGAGACAACCGAGTGAAGTAACTTCTGTTTACCTCAATCACCAACGCAAGAACCTCGCAGTACTGCCATCTTTCTACCGCATTCTTCAGCCCTCAGACACTCGTCATCGAGAAGGGTGCTTTCTGTCACAGTCTTCAACAGTGACCGGCCGCAGAGCACCCCACTCAGTTGTGACGCTCTTTGGGGCATCTGAGGGCGCTTCCGGCGCATGGCGCGGTCATCCGAGGGAAAAACGGGCATGTTCTGGAGCGAAGGTAGCGGTCAGAAATCCACCTCGTCCAATGCCATTTTAGGCGCTGCCAATTTTGGCATGGTGCAAACGAAACAAATCGTTCGTTGTTTGGTTACAAATCCGTTCACCGCGAGGGGCATTAACGATCACTGAGGCCGAGAGGGATTTTGTGGTGTCTGGAATTGGCTGCGGAAATTGGCGTAAAGTTCATCCACGTCGTTTAAAAACGTCTGTAGTGCGCCCTGCGAACGAATAGTGCTAAGTACCTCATCGTTCTGTACTAAGCGCAATGTGAATGCACCGGGAGCCTTCTCGACCAGCACAAACATTAATGCCATCACCTCTTTTGCGGCATTTGGGTCGTCGGGATGGCCACTCATATTCCGGATGTCCCTTCCGCGTTTCATCTCTGGAATTCTCCTTTCGAGTGCATGAGTGCTGGTGGTCACTTAGACAAGAGCGCACACTAGTTTTCGTTTAGTGCTATTTTTCAGCATCCAGTTCCATTGAATGACACGCTTACCCGGATATATGGCCTCAGCCTTTTCCCTGGGCCATGCTATGCCCCACACGTGACTGACCAGTTGAGTATTGTTGTCAATTGCCTCTAGCGGGCAATCCTGTATGACAGATGTGTAGTGTTGGATAAAGGGCTGCCAGAATGCGTTCGATGATAGTCGGCTCACCTCTACCCGATGTGGAGATAGTGCCTCTATGAATTCCGCACGAAATCTTGTGTACGTCATGAAATCATGCAGCGGCTCGAGTTGAAATTCGGCGACGGTGACACCGGAATTTTGATGCTCAGTTTCGTAAGCGTCAAAGTGCCTCAGAATCATTTGCGAATCTGGACCCCGCAGTTTGGGATGCACCGCCCAATCGCAGGACAACTTGAATGCTCGGAATTGGCCCAAGGTTTTCTGTTGCTCTAAGAGTTTGCGCGCTTCTACCAGAATATAGACCACTTGCCTCTCGCTTACGATTTCCTGGTCCAATTCGAAATGCAATTTGCTGGTGATGTCGTGTTTCATGCGATGACAAAATGATAAACCTCGCTCCGCGAGGTGATACGAAAACATTCTCACTAAAGGATTAGTCCGAAGCAGGTTGATTGGGTGATAACGGGCGGTTGCACAATGCATGGAGAAACACCGTTCTAATGGTTTTCGCCAGAAGCACGGTCCGAAGCGGAAGGTTTCTTCTTAGCCTTCCGTTTTTTCGTTTCCTTCTCCTCGTCCAGCGCGGCTTTTATCTCATCATGGGAAACACTAATCAGGTTTTGCATGGTGCGATCAAAGTTCCCCTATTTGTTGCGCCTAGGGACCTTAAGTAAATCCGAAATGGTATTGTCCAGTTTCATCTGCTCCTCTGGTATTCCCTTTTCTCGCCATATCGACACTCGATGAAAATCCGCTGCCGCGGCTTCGAAATGTTCGGATTCCAATGTCGACTCGGCTTTTAGGAATTCAAACAAAAGGCTATCAATTGTTTTCATCGCTGGTCTGTTACCGGTTGGCATACTCTTCTGCGTTGAAACCAGGCAACCATATCCGCTGCCTGCAACGGCAACATTTGCTCGTCATCTTTGAAGTCGGGCGTGCTCCCAAAAAATGGACGAGCGTATGGTGGGAAAGCGGCTCTAATGTCGTTGTACCACCCCACAGCTTCCCTCCCTACGTCTCCCTGTTCATCGAAAACGAAGTCCACACCCTGAGGATTGTCGATTCTTTCTCCCCACGCATACATGATTTTTATAATTTCATAGAACAGCGCCTTGTATGGGTTAGGAATGAATTTTGCAAGTTCGCTGTTTCTTGCAAACTTTGTGTACTCAGACCATTTTGCATGCGCCGCAAGCGCGATGGGCTGGTAAGCGTGTATCACCTCCGCCAATGAGATCAATTTGGTATCAATTTCGTCGGTAGTCCAACCCTCGAATTGTCCGCCCTCGAAATGGTTCCCAGTTTCCTTCATATGCAAATAGGAAATTGGTTTTCCCTTTGCCAATTCTGCTGCCCAAGCCTCAGAAAACTTAGCCCACAATTCGGCGGGCAAAACGTAACCCGCGAGTACGAACACCGGAGCAGCGGGCTCACTTCCGCTATCGTCTACAAAACCTTTTAACATCAGGAGGCGCTTCCTTTGTCTGTGCGGAGTAGCATAGCCACAGACGAGCGCGCGCATATTTGAGGGCTCACCTACACCCCCCCGCTAGAGGCATCTTTTGCACTTGCCGCGTGATTCCGTAAGTATATTAATGCCTTCATTTGTTCCTCCCTTGTTTCTGTGGAATACCGCAGAAGAGGGAAGATTATGTCTTGTAGGGACAAAGGGTGGACAAATGTTTTCTGCCAGGAATGTAGTCGCTGTCAGAGACAGTGAACTGGCGGAGAGAGAGGGATTCGAACCCCCGGTGCCCGTTAAGGCACGGACGCTTTCGAGGCGTCTGGTTTCAACCACTCACCCATCTCTCCGCGTGGTCGGCGCTCCAGCTAGTTTTCTTATTTTATCAGTTCGCCGGATTTTTACTTATCGCCCGGCCTCCTCATTGAATGCTGCCGGCATCCTTGCGCCCTAAGCCAAGTATTTGATTGGCGATTTGATTCACCATGGCAAGCACTTCCGGACCCAGGGTGCGGGTGTAAAAGTCGAGCGTGGTTCGAGGATCGGTATGGCCAAGCTGGGCCTGCATATCGGTAGGATGTCCGTTGCTTTTCCCATGCGTCGAAAAGCTGCGGCGCAGGACCTGGAAACTGGGACGGAACTTCATTCCAAGCTGCTTGGCGATGGGATAGAGCCGCAGACGGGCCCAGTTGTCGGCCAGCATGGGCTTCGGACCGAGGAACTGGGCACGCTTCTCGGCCGGGAACATGAGAGCGTCGGGAGCAGTATTCTTGGCCTGCCGGCGCCATTGTTCGATCGCCTCCTGGACGATGTCAGGAATCGCCACCCAGCGGAAGTTGCTGCCGCCATAGCGGTTTTTGCGTTTGATCTTCTTGGGCTGAAACTGCCCCCGCCAGGCCGTGTTCATGACCTTGAAGACCGAGCCCTGGCACGATTCCCAGGTGAGGGCAAAAAGTTCGCTAGGGCGCAAAGCACAGAAGCAGCCAATCAGGAAGATGGCGCGGTCGCGAACGTCCTCGATGCGAGCCAGCAGCTGCCCGTACATCTCGATGGGAAGTACATTTTTGTCGCGCTCTTCGATTTCCGGAACCACGGTTTTGCGGGCGACATTTTTCTCCAGCACGTCCTGATCGACCGCTTCGGCCAGCCCAGCCTTGATCAGGTCGCGTACGTGATAGACCACCCAGTAGGAATAGCCCTCGTTGGCCATTTTGTTCAGCAGCATCTGCACGCTGAACTTGGTGATGTCGTTCAGAGCCACACAACCGAAGACGGGGTAGATGTAACGGTCCAGATAATCGTGGTTCGACCGCACGGTGGCATCGCGCCAGTTCGCGCCGCGCATGGGAATGTAGACGGTGCGCATCCATTCCCCGAAAGTCATGGTGCCATCGGCGGGACGCGAAGTGGGGCTCGAACCGATGATTCTCAATTCCTGGCGGAGGATCTCTTCCGCATCCACCTTGCGCATCGACGGCTTGCGGCCCACGATGCGGGCGCGGTGGTGGCGCTTGGGCTTGTTGGTGGCCGCATCGGTCAGATAAACGTAATAGGAAATCTGCCAGCTGCCGCGGGAGGTGAGAGTGACCCTTCCCTGCTGATTGCGAGCGCGTCCGCGAGCCATGGTGCTCCTTCAGTGGATCGGATTATTGCCAGCTTCGGAATTCGCGCAAATGCGCGTGATTTCCGAGGGCATAACGATCACCGGAGGAGCTGGCGGCGGCTGTGGCCGTCGCCGTCTTTCATCAAATCCGGTTTTGCTTTCGAGGGGCGTGCTCAATCGCGGTTGAGAATTATGAACATAATTGAACACGAGCTATGTCTAAGTCTCTGATTCCACGATGGTACGTCGATTTCTCGAAAGCGGACATACCTTAACGGGTATCGTGGGTTCAAATCCCACCCTCTCCGCCATTAATCTTCAACGCTGTTAGTCACTGCCCTTCTTCTGCCCTGCCGTAAACACTGTCCACGGCCCCGCTTTCAAATCCCGCAGCAAAGGCTTTTGCCACGAAAACTCCGGATGATGCTCCAGAAAATCAGCCGCCGGAAAATCTGCTCCGCAGGGATGCCCCGCCCTCGCCACAAAGCTCATCTTCGCGGCCATGGCACTATCCATTGCTTTCCCCTGCACCGCGCCGCCCGGATTGTACGCATCCCAACCCCACTCCTTCACACCCCGCGAAGAGGCATCGACATGGCCGCATAATGCTCGCTCGTTTGCCTGCTCCTTCTTCTCGAAGCTGTCGAAATGGTCCGATAGAAATTGCTCCGCCATGCTGACATCGATCTTTCCCTTGGCCTGCTTCATGACTTCTTCCCAACGCGCATGGCGCGCGTTGGGCGACGACGAAGTATCGTTGGGATCAAAGGTGGTCTCCTCGCGAATCACCTTCGGATCGCGCGCGAAATTCGAGCTCACGAAATATCCATCTTTCGTGCGCCATAGCGGCGTCTTCTTCAGACCCAGTTCCAGATATGCGATCTCTCCCGTCTTCCGGTCGCCAATCAGCCAATCATTGGCGTAGCCGCCGTTGTTGCCCTCCTTAATGATCCGAACGTAATCATCAATGCTGTTGGCATATTGCAGCGCCTTGCGCGAACGCATGAATTCCGGTTTCCCATTCGGATCCCATCCCTCAAATTGCGTAATAGTGGTCTCGGTGATCATCACTCCGGCGGAGTTGACGCCAAAATCGTCGTCGCTGGTAATCACTCCCGGAAATCCGTCCATCAGAATCCGATTCCCGTGCTCCGTTTGGATGTCGAAGATCACCACCCAACGCTCGCCGACCAGATAGCTCGTCCAATTATTGTGCGCGATCACGATCTGATGATCTTTGGTCATGCTGCCGGTGGCGATAAAGGCGCTGCAGTTTCCGGGAGCCGCCAGCTTCGGCGCCTTGGCTGAGTTCTGCTGCTTGTTCGTCGTTTGCTTGTTCGTCGTTTGCTTGTTCAACCAGGGCACGTAGTAGTCGGGGACTTCCTCGAATGCGTTGAGCGCCACGATGTCATAGACGTCGAGATCGACGCCATGCGCTTTCGCTCCGTCCGCAATGCCCTGCAGCTCTTGCTGATATTCCAGATCAATGTGCGGCCATAGCATTTGCCGTGCTGTGGTGCGGAAAAATTCCCAATCCCGTTGCGTCGAATGCGTGTCGAACATTTTGATCGCGGCTAATGCATCTGCAATTTCCGGCGCCAGCAGATAGCCGTGCTGAAAGCCGATCTCCGATGGCGAGCCTTCCAGGTGCACGTAAGTCCAGCCGCCTTGCTGGAAGCGATAAGCCTTCTGCAGCCTCGGGTCCGACGAGCCGTGGGTTGCGAGTGCCGCGCTACAAAGAGCTAACGTCAAGCCGAGCACATATCCGCTGTGCAAAAATCTCCTTAACATGAGTTCCTTTCAGTATTCGTCTTCTACGAACGCCCTTCGCATCGACGCAACATTCTAGCCTGTCGCTGGTCTTATTGCAGTCGGCTGTGAATGGGATTGGTAAATATGCTGCTGGAAACAGGGGAAGCAGTCGGCGAAGAGTCTACCGTTTTCAGGGCCGCGACATGACTGGCTTCAGATCCATTGGCTTGATGGCGAGGTCGCTGGGCCTGATCCCGCTGTTCAATTCGATCCGTTCCAACGTAATTTCCGCCACCTTGCGGCCGTTCTGAAACTTCGTAATGTGATGAGGAAATTTCACTCCATCAACGGCCTGCCACTGCTCGAGTCTTGTCTCACTCGGCACTGGGTGATTGGGATCGGAAAGCGAAATGCCGGTCTGTTTCACGGGCAGGAATGTGGTCGGGTCCAGCATGATCTCCGTTCTCTGCGTAGCGTCGCCTTTGGTCGCCACAACAATCACGTTAGGACCTGAAGTCGTAATCAGCCGATTGGGTCGCGGTCAGCCAGCCAAGAATTTAAATCGAATCCGCGGAGATAGTTTTGAGCGAACTTCAATTCCCCATCTGGGAGGTTCGCTACGGTTTTGTCGGGCAATATTTCCCAGCCCGACTTGCCGTCGAAAAAGAACATACGTATCCCCTGGTGCCACCTGATCGAGTCGAAGATAGTTCGGTCGAATCCAGCGTGTGCGCTTGTGCACCTCACCCAGCGTCCGGCCATCGCCGTACCAGGCGTCGGCGCGCACGCTTTCCTCAAAGTCGCGGATTGCGCCGATCTTTTCTGCCCCTCCCAAGGCCGTTTGCATTTTGTGGAACAGTTGCAATGCATCCTGGCCCGACACGGCGGAGCTAAACAAAAACACGACGAGACAAAGAAAGACAAAAACACGCGCGGGAGATCGAGAGATCATGGGAATTAGAGACACCGCTCACTACGGTTCAGTTCCCACAGTGAGATCAAGACATCTGAATGCCGCGTACTAGATATCCGTGCGCTGGTCCGGATGCCGGCTCAGATACCAGCATGGCATCCATCCTCCATGCGGAAACAGGGCGTGAACGCAGGTCTGCGCCTGCGGTGGATCGAAGATGAATTGCGTCTTCCCGTTTTTTTGCAAGACAGCGTAATAGTGGTTCACGGTCACCGACCCGTATGCATTCCCGCCAACTGCCGCCCGGATGCGAAAAGCCGCATAATCCAGCGCGTACGCGAGAGCGGCGGCCCCGATCACCACAAGAACTGCGCCAACGAAAATTCGGCGCAGCCGCACTCTCAGGTTCGGGACGGAGGTCTGAGTCACGAGGCCAGATTATAAAGCCTTCGCTCGACGGCTATCCGCGTTCCAACGCCGCTCACGTTGACAATTCCCCATTCGGCAGGCAAACTACCGCATTCGCTGGGAATTGCTTCTGGCGAGCGCCTGCTGCGGCCCCGCATGCACAATGGCTCTTCAGGCCTTATAATCGCTCTTCGTCCATGGCCATGACCGAGCAACGGGTCTCGTATACGCTCGACTCCTCATTGGAGACGATCGACAATGCGGAGCAGAAGGCCACCATCATTGCGACAGAACTTGGCTTTGGCGAAGACGAAGTCATGCAGATTTCCATGGCTGTGCGCGAGGGCACGGTCAACGCCGTGTTGCACGGCAATGCCTATTCCCCCGACAAGAAAGTGACCCTCGCCTTTGAGCGCACCGGCAATGATTTTGTTATTACGATTCGCGACCAGGGTCCGGGGATGGATCTGAGTAAGATTCCCAACCCCCTGGCGCCCGAGAATCTGCTCAAAACTTCCGGGCGTGGAATTTTTCTTATGCGCTCGTTTATGGACGTGGTCGAAATTCGCCCCTCCAAAACGGGCACCGAACTCAAACTGATCAAGCACGTCCACGGCACATCCGCGGGCGGCAAGGAGGCTTCCCAGTGACCATGAAGGTAAGCAGTCGGCAGGTGGATGGAGTTACGATTGTGGATTGCAGCGGCCGCATCACCCTCGGCGAAGGCAGCGTCATTCTTCGCGATACGGTGCGCGACATTTTGTCGAAGGGCAACAAGAAAATTGTTCTGAACCTTCAGAACGTGAACTATATCGATAGCTCGGGCATCGGCGAGCTGGTCAGCGCATTCACCACCACGAAGAATCAAGGCGGCGAACTCAAACTGCTGAACCTCACCAAGAAGGTCAATGATCTGCTTCAGATTACGAAGCTTTACACCGTCTTTGACGTAAAAGATGACGAGGCCGCCGCAGTGAAGTCGTTTAAATAGCTCGCCGCTTGCGGATCGGCCGCGTGAGTTGGGTGCCGGCCGAGCCTGAATCAGGGTGCCCCATTTCTCGCGTATTTTGCGAGAAGTGGGGACTATCCAAGTTTCATTCCGGAACGTGTCACGTCTTTTTTTCTTCCCGTCACAGACTTCCTCCCGTGCCATTCCTAGAATCAAGGAATGTCACGAACCTATTCCGTTCATGTGGGGACGGCCGCTCTCGGCTGTCCGGCCGGGCAAAGCCCGGCACCGATCCCCAAGCCGAATTCCTGGCTGCTGAAAGCGCCGGCGCTCGCACTCATCCTGCTGTGGGCGCCACTCCTCTCAGCATCCGACTGCATCCCCATTAACGAGGCGAACCAGCACGTGGGCGAAACCAAATGCGTCGCCGGCAAAGTCCTGAAAATAAGAATTGGAAATAAGGGCGTCCATTTCCTCGACTTCTGCGAAGACCAGATGGCCTGCCCCTTCACGGTCGTAGTCTTCCCATCCGGACTGAAAGATGTCGGCGATGTCCGCCGCCTAGAGGGTCGCAGCATTGAAATTCACGGAGCCGTGAAACTCTATGACGGCCGCCCTGAGATCATCCTGAACCGCATCAGCCAGATCACCGGGGGCGCTGCCATGATTCCCCCGCTTCCCAAAAATTACGACGTCGAAAACCACGGCCACTTCAGCGCCGGACGCCTCCGGCCGACAAAGAAACCAGCGAAGGTCAAGGCTAAGCCGAACACGACGGCCACTTACGGCAACGATGTTGAGGGCGCCGAACCGCCAGAGTAAGCCAGGCGCGGAGTGGAGGGCATAGCAGAGAAGCAACTTTGGTTTTCACCCAGACATCCATTACGCGCATGGTCTGTGACATTCGCATCGGCACCTCCGGCTTCCACTACAAACATTGGAAGGGACCCTTCTACCCCACGAAGATGCCTGATGCCGCGATGCTCGATTTCTATACGCGGCACTTCGATACGGTCGAGCTAAACAATAGCTTCTATCGCCTGCCGACTGTCGACGCTTTCAAATGCTGGCGCGATGCCACCCCCGAGAACTTTGTCTTCGCGGTGAAAGCCAGCCGCTTCATTACCCACAACAAGAAGTTGAAGGACCCGGAAAACGCCGTGGATAATCTGCTGCCTCGTGCCGCGCACTTGGGCAAGAAGCTCGGCCCGGTCCTGTTTCAGCTTCCGCCCAAATGGCGAGTCAATCCCGAGCGTCTGAGAAATCTCCTGCAGATTCTGCCTCGCGATCTACGCTATGCCTTCGAATTCCGCGAGCTTTCCTGGATGACTTCGGAAATCTGCGCTATTCTGCGGGATTACAATGCCGCCTTCTGCATCTACGAACTCGCCGGATATCGCTCGCCTGTCTCACTTACCGCGGACTTTACCTATGTGCGCCTGCACGGCCCCGCTAGCGGTAAGTATCAGGGGAGCTATAACGAGCAGCAATTGTCGCAATGGGCGCGCCAGATCGAATCCTGGGCGAAAGAACTCAAGGCTGTGTATTTTTATTTCGATAACGACCAGGCAGGATACGCTGCCACAAATGCGTTGCGCCTAAGAGAAATGGTCTTAGGACAGGCACAGAGACGCGCCAGCTGAAAATATTTGGAACGCGGCGGCGAATACCCCACCGAGCACTGATCACTAGCCACTGGCCACTTTTTTCCTACACCATTCCCTTGCGCAATTCTTCGAGCGGGTACTTCGTACCGCGCCACTCAATCCCATCATTCCACAATGTAAGGAACATCGACCGCACTAGCGTATAGATAAACATCGCGGTGCTCAGCGGATGCAGCAGGAAGTAATATGGAGGCACAGCCGACCGCCATGACATTCCGATGTAAATTGCAAAAATCGCCGTCAGCGCCACCGCATACGGCAAACGCGCCCATCCATGAGCCAGAAAAATGCCGAGAAACGGTCCAAAGTTCAGGAACGCCAATCCGAAGGCAGAAATGACTGTGCGCCACCATTGAAAGGACAGCACGGCGAAAAAGTTCTTGGTCAGGTTGTTGACGATGCCCATCGCGCCTTTGGCCCAACGGATCGAAATCAAATTTCCGCCAAAAACATTGCGCTGCGCGTAGCCGGCCTTCTTCACGACCTTCCCCAACTTCATGTCGTCGAGCACTTCCATGCGCAAGGCCGCATACGTCCCCACTGCTTCGTAAACCGGGCGGCGCACCAGGTTAAACGCACCCACGCCCATGTGGTCGTCGGTGCTCGGATCCGCGACTTTCCACGGGCGATGCCCGAACATGAACATGGTTTGAAAAAAAGCGATCATCATGTACTCGCCGGGTCGCTTCATGATCATCCTGGGAAACAGAACCACGTGGTCGGCAGGCACGGACTCTGCATAGGCTAGCGCTCGCCGCAACGCATCGGGTTTGAACAGCACATCGGCGTCGGTGAAAAGCAGCCAGTCACCAGTCGCCTGTTTCGCCGCCGTCCACATCGCATGCGTCTTTCCCAGCCAACCAGCGGGCAGTTCCGTGTGATGGATTACCCGCAAAACCGGGTGCCCCACCCTTGTCGCGGTTTTTGCGACAGGGTGGGGATTTTGACTATGACTCTCCGCGATCCTTTCCATAATCTCGCCCGTGGAGTCGGTCGAACGGTCATTGACTGCGATCACTTCATAGTTGTCATAGTCGAGCGCAAGCAAGGTATTGAGCGCCTGCTCGATGACCTCTTCTTCATTGCGAGCCGGAACAATAATGGACACGCGAGGATTACCCGCGGACGACACCGGGTTCCGATCCCACTCCGGACGGGAAACATCGGTCACGCTGGGCATGCCGATAGCGGCATCCACAATGCGGGAAACCCAGGCCAGCGCCAGAATCATTCCCGCAATCCAATAAAGGTAGGTCACTCCTAAGTCTTCCCTACTGTGGCGGACGCGCGGTCGAGGGCAACCGGCGGCGCAAACTTCATCCCATAAAACAGTATGGCAGAGGAAACAGCAATAGCGGCGACTGGCGCCAGAAATGCCACTTGCAGAGAATATCGGTCGGACGTGTAGCCAATCAGTGACGCAGAGGGGACATCACCCAACAAATGAAAAATGAAAATATTGACCGCGAGCGCCATTGGCCGAATATGGGCGCCCACTGAATTAATGATCGCAGCGTTCAATGGCCCCGTGTTCAGCAAGAGCAAGAATTCTGCCGCGCAAATTCCCACAACCATTAGGTTTCCTTGCGTATAGAGAGCCACCCACATTGCCGGAATTCCCAATCCAAGGCTCATCGCCGAGACAAGATAGTGAGCGGCGCGCGTGCGGCGCAAAAGATAGTCCGACAACCATCCCCCCGCCAGAGACGCAACCAGCCCGTTCACTGCAATGCTGATGCCGAAAAATATATTGGCTTGTCCCAGACTGTAGCCGCGAGCTCGATGCAGAAACGTCGGCATCCAGACCTGCAGTCCGCCTAAAGCGAAGGTCATCATGGCCATACCGAACGTAGCCGTCAGAAATGCCGGATTCCTAGCCAGTCCCTTGAGGGTCTCCCGATCTGGCGTTTTTTCTTGCGGGTCAAATTGACCCACGGGCGGTTCCGGAATAAATAACAACAACAGAGCGAGAACCGCGCCGGGAACGGCTCCTACATAGAATGGTGTTCGCCACCCGAAGGCCGGGCCCATCAACCCTCCCACGACATATCCGAGTGCAGTTCCCACTGGAATGGCCAAATAAAAAATACCCATGACCCGTCCCCGTTGATTTTCGGGGAACATATCGGCAACGAAAACAGGAGACAGGATGACAAAACTGGCTTCGCCGATTCCGACCAGTGTGTGCCGAATGAGGAGGCCAGTAAAGTCATGGGTAACTGCGGTTAGCAATGTAGCGCCGCTCCAAACTAGCGCGCCCGCTATGATCACCGACCTTCGCGAAAAGCGTTCCGCCAGCGGCCCCATGAACGGCGCTGCGAACATGTAGAACAGAAAAAATACACTAGTGAGCATTCCAAAAGCAGCGTCGCTGCGATGGAATTCAGCCTTGATCAGATCCTGCACCGCGAACAGCACTGAACGGTCGATATAGTTGAACAAATTCAGCGCGGTTAACAGCGCTAACGCAGTCTTGGGGTAAAGCTTAGTTATGGCCACGGTCGTGCGAATATACCATGGCGCCGAGATCGAGTATCGCTGGTATCCTTGTCATTACTGTGAGACGGGAACTCGGAGAATGTTCATGCCAACCAACAGACGATTCCATTGGCGCGTTCATCCCGGCGAAATCCTGCGGGAAGAGTTTCTTAAGCCGCTCGGCATCTCCGCTTACGAGGTGGCAAAGCGCCTTCACGTTCCCGCGCCTCGGGTCAACGACATCGTGCTGGAGCGCCGCGACATCAGCACCGATACCGCTGTCCGCCTGTCCCGTTTCTTCGGGACGACGGAGCAGTTCTGGCTGAACCTGCAGAGTGCTTACGAAGTTAGCCGTGTGATGGCCGAGCAAGCCTCAGAGATTGATGGAATCCAGCCGCGAGCCGCTTCCGCATCTCGCTAGGCGGTCCGTTCCTCACTCCGCATCTTCTCGCCTCGTGGGCCTCGGCCACTTCGCTACAATCGTCGTTGAGATTCCGCCCCGCGGTCGAAACTCGCCTCGCACTTCCGCCCACACCGGCTTGGCCCACTTCACCACATCTTCCAAAACCTGGTTCACCACGTTCTCCTGGAAAATTCCCAAGTTCCGGTAACACTGCAAATACTCCTTCAACGACTTCAACTCCAGGCAGCTTTTATCCGGCATGTAACGAATCGCAAGCACGCCGAAATCGGGCAGCCCGGTCTTCGGACACACCGAGGTAAACTCCGGATCATCCACCACAATCTCATACCCGGGAAACTGATTGGGCCAGGTCTCAATTTCGGGAAACTTCGCATCCAGACCGGCAGAAGCGTGTTCAGGCGTATAACGAGGCGATTTAGCCATGTCGATATTGTAACGTTCGACGATTCCCAGCGACGGTGCACCGGAAGCCACACTGCCCGCATCCAACCAGATACGGTGCTGGAGGCGTCGCCGTATGTGTGTCGCGGCGTCCACAATGGTAAATTACTACTTACGGTTATTCCTGCCGCACTTTGAAAGCATACCGGTTGGCATCGACCAACAATTCGAGAACGCCGTCCCGCGGGCGTTGGATTTGGTCCGCTCTCGCACTGCTTGCCGTCCTGGCTGTGCTGTACTCCTATTTTCACCAAACTCCGCTGAAAGTCCGCGCCGCCAGAGTGGAGCGCGGCCCCATTCGCAGCTTGGTTTCCACCAACGGCAAGGTTGAACCGATTCAAAACTTCGAAGCCCACGCTCCCATCGCGACCACGGTGAAGCGTCTACTGGTGAAGGAAGGCGACCACGTACGCAAGGGCCAGCTCCTGCTGCAACTCGACGACGCCGACATCCGCACTCAAGCTGCGCGTGCTTTGGCGCAGGTCAAAACTGCCCAGGCGGATCAATCCGCGCTTACGACCGGCGGCACCCAGGAAGAGGTGCTGACTTTGAATTCGCAGCTCGTCAAAGCACGCAGTGCGCGCGACTTGGCTCAACGCAATCTCGATGCGTACCGCCGCCTGCAGCAGGAAGGCGCCGCGTCCCCGGGCGAGGTTCGCCAGGCGGAAGACGCTCTGCAACGCGCCCAGGCCGATGTCACGCTGCTTGAGCAGAAGCAGAAAGACCGCTACTCCCAGCCGGAAACTGCGCGCATCCAGGCCCAAGGCGCTGAAGCCCAAGCCGCTTATGACGCCGCTGAAAATGCTCTGCTCAAATCCAGCGTGCGCGCACCCTTTGACGGCATCGTCTATTCCCTTCCGGTGAAGCAGGGAGCATTCGTCCAGGACGGCGAGTTGCTGCTGCAGCAGGCGGATCTCTCCCGAATGTTGATTCGCGCATTCGTCGACGAGCCCGACGTAGGCCGTCTCCAAGTTGGCCAAAGAGTCGAAATCATTTGGGACGCACTTCCCGGCCGCACATGGATTGGCGCAGTCAACACGGTCCCCTCGACGGTTAAGCTGCGGGTCTCACGAAACGTGGGCGAGACCACATGCATCGTCGACAATCCCGATTTGCGCCTCTTGCCCAACATCAACGTTGGTGTCACGATCGTGATCGCCGAGCACAACAATGTTCTCACGCTGCAACGCGACGCTCTGCGCATCGACGAGAGCAAGCCTTACGTTTTCAAGATCGTCGACCGTCACGTGAAGAAAGAGCCGATTGAGTTTTCCTTGCAGAATTTGACCCGCGTCGAGATCACCTCGGGTCTTTCTGCAGACGACGTCGTCGCCTTGCCCGCCGAGGAGTCCAAACCGCTCTTCGATGGCGCCGCCGTCAAAGTGGTCCCTTAAAGCATGAGAATGACGATGCAGTGTGATTCTCATGTTCGGCGGGCGCTACTGTTGTTGGCGCCATTGCTTGTCGTTGCCCTGCTACAACCGGCTCTCGCTGCTACTTCTCCTCAGGAACTTGTCGCAACCGGCCAGGTGGACGAAGCCATCCAGTCGCTGGAACAAAAAGTCAGCCGATCCGTCACCGATGCCGAATCCTTCAACCTGCTCTGTCGCGCCTATTTCATGATCGACGAGTGGGACCGCGGCATTCATGCCTGCGAACGCGCAACCAACCTCGATCCGCAAAATAGTCTCTATCATCTCTGGCTGGGACGAATCTACGGAGAGAAAGCAGACCATGTAGGATTTTTGTCTGCCGCGGGACTGGCGAAAAAAGTTCGGAACTCATTTGAACGTGCTGTCGAACTGGACCCAGGCAGTTGGGAAGCGCGTGTCGACCTGGCGGAGTTCTATCTCGAAGCTCCGTCCATTGTCGGCGGCGGCCAGGACAAGGCCCGCTCGCAAGCCGACGCGCTCTTCCCGTTCAATCCCGCGATGGGGCACTGGATTCAGGCCCGCATTCTCGCGAAAAACAAAGATGCCGCCGGCGCCGAGCGCGAGTACCGGGCCGCCGTTCAAGCCAGTCATGGAAGCTCCCAGGCTTGGCTGCACTTGGCCCAATTCCTGGCACACTCCAAACGGCTGGACGAGATGGAAGAAGCGCTGCGTGCCATGGAGTCCAGCACTGTCGACCGCCCTGATTCGCTTATGGATGGCGCCAGTCTGCTTCTGCACGTCGGCCGCGATTATCCGCTCGCTGTGCGCTTGCTTCGCCGCTATCTTTTATCTCCCGCGGAGGAAGGCCCAGCCTTCAAAGCCCACGAATTCCTCGGCCAGTTACTGGAAAGACAAGGAGACCGCGCCGCCGCCGCCGAACAATACCGCGCCGCGCTGGCTCTCTTTCACGGCTATGCTCGCGCCCAGCAAGATTTGAAGCGCGTCGAAGAGTGAAACGACAAGCCGTTACAACTGCGGCATTTTCGTCCTTGGTAGTTCCGCCCGTCTGACATTTAAAATCTCGCTGGCATCCAATTGTTCATGAAATCATTCCCTGATCGTTCGGAAAGGCATGCAATGAAAACCGTGCGCTGCAGTGCGCTGACCGCCCAATGGATTGTGGCATTCCTGCTATTTCCCGCCTCGCTCTTGGCCGAACCGGTCCCGCTCAAGCGCGTCGTCGAACTCGCACTTACTCATGCGACCGGGGCCGCCATCACCGCTGCCGACGAGCAACGCGCCTATGCCAGTTATCAGGAACTTCACAACAACTACGTGCCGCAACTCTCGACCGGCGCGGGCCTCGGGTATTCGTACGGCTTTCCTCTCGCGCTTGAGGGATCCGCCCCTTCCCTGTTCAACATCAACGCACAATCGGCCTTGCTCAATCCTGCCTTACGGGATTTCGTGCGCGCCGCGAAAGTCGATTCCGCAGTCGCTTCGCTGAAAAACAAAGATGAACGCATTCAGATTATTCAAGACGCTGCCCTGAGCTATGCCGAACTCGCCAAGTGGGAACAGCGCCTCACACGGCTCCAGCAGATCGAGCAAGATGCCAACAAAATGCAGGCTGCAGTCGCCGAGCGCGTGAAAGAGGGGGTCGACAGTGAAATCGAAGGAACTAAGGCTCGCCTGTCGGTAGCCCGCATCCGCCTTCGCGTCGCCGAGGCTCAAGGCGCAGCCGATGTCCTTCGCGAACATCTCTCCAAACTCACTGGCCTTCCCGCCGCAAACATCCAGACCGACCCTGATTCGATCCCCGCGCCTCCCGCTGCTCCTGAAAACCAGGAAACCGCCAAAGACGCGGCCGCTTCCAATCCCTCGGTGGAAGCCGCGGTCGAACATGCCCGCGCCCAGTACTTGCGCGCCCAAGGGGAACACAAGTCTCTGTGGCCCAGCGTCGATTTCGCTGCGCAATACGCCTTGCTCTCCCGGTTCAACAACTATCAGAACTACTACATTCCTTCCCGCCCGTGCGTGACACCGCTTGGCGAATTTCTGTGCGTGACCAACAGCTTCCAGCAGAACAATGCCACGGTCGGTGTCAGTATTCGATTTCCTCTTTTCAACTCGTCGCAGCGTTCGCGTGCCCGCGCCGCCGATGCGGATGCCCTGAAAGCCACGAAGCAGGCCGAAGCCGCGCGCAACCAGGTATCGGAAGAAACCTTGCGGCTGCAGCGCTCGGTGACTCAAATGCAGGCAGCGCGCGACGTCGCCCAACTGGAATATGAAATTGCCGAGAAGAGTCTGACGGCCGTTCAAACCCGCATCGACGCCGGTACGGCGACCCTACACGATCTCGACGACGCCCGTTCCCTGGCCAGCGAACGCTTCATTGTTCTACAGGATGTGACCTTCGAACTCGAACGCAGCGAAGTCGGTGTCCTGCGCTCCACGGGAGACCTGGAGAAATGGGCATTGGGAACACCATAAGGCTATCGCTTGATATAAGCGATCCGGCAGGATTGATGAGCACCATTCACCGCGAAGCGGCAAGAGAATGCAGCCCACAGCGCGCCCTGAGCTTGTCGAAGACGCAAGCTGTGGGAAGCGGCGCCAGATGATGGAGCCCTGAAGGGGCGAAAGAAGCAATAACACAGACTTCGGAAGGAACGCCCGAATCCGCCCGCTACAATTCCGCGCGCAGCTTCTTCAGTACCCCGCGAATCGCCTTCTCGTTGCGCCGGTACCATCGCCATTGTCCCAACTTGTTGGCGTCTACCAATCCCGCCTTCGTCAAAATTCCCATGTGATGAGAAATCGTTGGCTGCGAAAGTCGCACGCGTTCCTCAATGTCCCCCGCGCACAATCGTTCTGCTTCGCCCTGCTTGAGCGCCTGCAAAATCCGACGCCGTGTCGGATCGGCTATGGCGTGCAGGGCGCGATCGAGAGATGCATCGGAAGCCATGGATGCATTAGGAATAGCGCCGAAATCGATGAGTGTCAATATAAGAAAACGGATCTGAGCTTAGACGCTCAACAAATCGTCGAGAGAGTGATTGAATCGCCGCGCCACAGGGCCGAAGCGCGGCTTGTGCTGGAAGAACCAAATAAAATTCAGAGACTCTATTTCTTCAGAATCGGACTGTACCCGTCGGCAATCAACCGGGTCCGCATCGCTTCAGCATCTTTAATATCGACGAATGGCCCCACCTGCACATGAAACAGCTTATCTGCCGGCACCGGACTCGCTACAAAAGCCGGATAGTCTTTTTTCTTGAGCGCCTCTACCAGGGCTTCCCCATCTTCCTGTTTGCTGACCGCAGCCACCTGCACAAAATATCCCGACGCCGGCAGAATTGTCGCCGGGTCCGGCGGGTCAGCCGGCGTAGCGGGTGTGGTAGCCGTATTCGACGCGGCCGTTTCTGATTTAGCGTCAGCTGCAGGGGTCAACTCCGGACTGGCATCCTTCTGCTCCACCGACTTATAGAACGTCATGGGCGCGGTCGGCGACCCGCTGCTCGCTTTGGTCGTGCCTGGAACGATCTGCGGCGAACCCGCCGCGCTTGCGGTGGTGATGGCCGGCTCCGACTTGCGTCCCAGCGAATATCCCAGCGCGAAGAACACCGCGCAGATCCCCACCAGCCCGAAAAACAGAAACAACAATTTACCTGTCCCCAGTGTGATTTCCGTGTCTTGTGAAGAAGCCATAGCTCAACTCCATTTACAAAATCGTAGCGCCGGCGCCCCGTCGGCTGTCGCGAGGGCATCTTGCCCGCGCAGCCATTGAGGCATAGACGCTACGCCGTCTTCGCGGGCGCCGCCACCCCGTCTCCGCCACCCAGCAACTTCTGCAGCCCCGAAAAAAAGTCCACCGGCACGGGAAAGATCACGGTCGTATTCTTCTCCACGCCGATCTCGGTTAGAGTTTGCAAATAGCGCAGCTGCACACTGACGGGCTCAGTCGCCAGCAAATGCGCTGCGTCCACCAGCCTTTGCGCCGCCGAAAACTCGCCCTCGGCGTGAATAATCTTCGAACGCTTCTCGCGTTCCGCCTCGGCCTGTTTGGCCATGGCGCGCAACATCGACTCGGGCATGTCCACCTGTTTGACCTCGACGTTGGTCACCTTCACGCCCCAGGGGGATGTGTGCGTATCGAGAATGCTCTGCAGCCGCAGATTGATTTTTTCGCGGTGCGAGAGCAATTCGTCCAACTCCTGCTCGCCCAGCACCGACCGCAGCGTGGTCTGCGCAAACTGCGAAGTCTGATACACGTAGTTCGAAACCTCAACCACCGCCTTGTTTGGGTCGATCACGCGAAGGAAGATAACGGCGTTCACCTTCAGCGTCACGTTGTCGCGCGTAATGATGTCCTGGGGCGGAACCTCCAGCGCCTCCTGCCGCAGCGACACGCGAACGATCCGGTCAATCGGCGCGAACACCAGAGTCACGCCCGGACCCTTCGCCGTGGCTAGCAATCGTCCAAGCCGAAAGATCACACCGCGCTCGTACTCCGCCAGAATCTTGATGGAACTCAGAAGGTAGATGACCACTACTACGATGGCAATCGTGCCGAATCCAAAGCCAAAAGCTTCCACAGACGCCTCCGCCCTTCGGAGTGCCAAACACTCCTACCGCGGATTGTATAGCAGCCGGCACAAGGCGGCGCGCAAATCACGGGTACTAAAGTTACCTGCCTTGATGCGTCATGCGACTAAGCGCTTAAAGGGAACGCCAGAGATGGGAGGAGCGGCTTTTGCGGAATACAACAAAAGCGGGACATTCTTATCGATCAGCTCCGGTCCGGGTCAATTGCCTGATCCATATAAATCCACAGCACCCGCGCCATCCACGTCAGCACCGGAGCCAACGGTAGAAACAAAACAATTCCCGCGACGACGCTCTTCGTCAAAGGCCACTTCAGCAAGGCCCACACCAGCGCCGCAAGAGCTGCGATCACGCCAATACCCAGGCCGTAGCTGATGTACATTGCGCCCAGAAAGTATCCGGCCTCGCGTTCAAATTTCAACCCGCACGCAGGGCACCGCTCATACATTCCCGGAAACAGCCATACCGATCTGCGAAAGATTTTCCCACCGCGGCATCGAGGACAGAGCTGCTGCAGAATTCCCCGCATCGCAGACACGTCGGCTCGCTGCATGGACGAAGTCTAGCAGCCAAAACCCGCTGAGATGTGCATGATGCTGCCGACCTACCGAATCACCTTCGCCACCTGGATGCGACTCGCGTCTACCGAGATTGGCCGCTGAATCTCCATTTCAATCGATGTTCCCACCGGCAGTTTCACGTCTGGACCATGTTTGAGCAGCGCCCACGCCACTCCGCCCGCGATTCCGGCTAGGCCGCCGTAGCGTGCCCCATTCAAGCCCCCGGCGGCCAGTCCACCAATGCTGCCAACCGTGCCGCCAACTGCCGCTCCCTTGGCGGCATCTTCCACCCGCTTCCCCGTGTCTTTGTCTGCCTGGATCGTCCCCTCTTTATCCTTCACGCTCTTGTCGTCTTCCCCTGGCGTGTTTTGCACCGACGCTGGCAGCATCACCGTATAGCCGCTGGGATAAATCATCGACGTGAAGTGCAGCAGAAGCTCCGCGCGCTTGATCGACCGCCCAGCCTTCTGCACCCGCGAAATCTTGCCCTGAATGTAAGTCCCCGCCGGCACCAGGATGCGATCGTTCACCACAAAGGGAAATGTGGTCGTGGCGTACACCGGATCGCCTTCGCGTGCGTTCTTGGTCGAGATGGCCTGCGCCAGCGCTAGAGGAATCCTGGTCCCCGCGGGAATTACCGCCTGGCTCGGATCGGGCGCCTCCGCAGACGGAGCAGCAGTCGAGTCTTTTGTCGGAGGCGCAGCTTTTGATCGTGAAGCATTTGCAGCCTGGGCGGAAGCATCCGGCTTCGCCATATCTGCCGCCTGCCCCCAAGCGATCCCCGAGACCAAAAGTAGGGTTAACAGTCCGCGCATCACGTACCTCCCTAAGCACCCCGAACAGTGCAAGCTTACTACCACTTAGCCGCTAAGATGCGGTGTTTCTGGGGCGAGTTATCTCGTGCCGCATCAACTCTTCGCCTGCCAGGTCTGACCGCTATGAAAGGCCAGGTTGCCGATGTGCCCTGCGCGCGCGGCCGCGACCCCGGTCTCTACCGGCGCGTTCGGCTCTTTGCGGGTCTTGATGCACTCGAAGAAATTCTCCATGTGTGAAATCGTGCCGTCGCGGAAGCTGTGTTCGGTGAGGACCGGATTCTGCTCCTTGGGAACGCCCTCGCGATAAACCGCGAAGCCGCCGCGATCGATCTTCAATGTTGCTTCCGTCCCGCGAAACTCAATTCCGCCATCGTCGATGGAAGAACTCATCATGCCTTCGTACACCACATCAAAGCCGGGATAGCGGAATGCCGCCTGCAGAGTGTCCGGACAATCCCACTGCTCGAAAATATATTTATCGGCGAGTACGTGCGCCTGGCGTGGCTGATCGGCTTTCATGGCCCAGTGCACCACATCGATCCAGTGTGTGAATAAGTCGGTCATGGCGCCGCCGCCAAAATTCCAGTACCAGCGCCAGTAATTAAATTTCTCTTCGCTGAACGGCTGATCCGGCGCGGAACCGAGCCACAGCTTCCAATCGAGCGCCTGCGGGTCAACCGGCTTGGCCGGCCAGTGCCGCTGATAGTTCTGCCACCAATAGGTGCGCACCTGCACGACCCGCCCCAGGCTGCCGGCCTGAACCAGATCGACAGCATCGCGAAAATGGGTCCAGCTGCGCTGCTGCATGCCGCACTGCAAAATCTGCTTGCTCGAACGCACGGCGCGCGTAAGCGTGGCGCCTTCTTCCATGGTGTGGGTGACTGGCTTTTCCAGATAAACGTCCTTGCCCGCGGCCAGCGCATCGACGGCCATGCGGACGTGCCAATGGTCAGGCGACGCGATAAACACCGCATCCACGTCCTTCGCTAAGACTTCACGATAATCGAGGTGAGCCGTGGCCGAGCCGTTGGAGCGTTGCACAACCACGTCGCGATTGGGTCCATACACGTCGCTGACGGCCACTATCTGGTACGGCGCGACCTTGTCCGCCGCATCCAGAAGTTGTTTCATGCGCCGGCCGGCTCCGATGACTCCGATGCGCAAGGTGTCGTTGGCGCCAAAGACGCGCGTTGAAGCGAGCGCGGTAAGTCCACTGGCGATGATGAAGCTGCGGCGATTGAGCATGTAGCGGGGCCTCCAGTCGGTTGGTTCCGACTGATCCTATCAAGTTTCGGCTTGGCCGCAATCTCTCAATGCGTGGACCGTTACAATTTCGCCATCTGAGCAGGAGCGACGTACTATAGACGAATTCAGCAAAGCTGACTAAGTAACAGGGAGGAAGGAACGACTGGCTATGCTTGGTGCAAAAGAGAGAGTTGGTCTAACTCTATGCCTAATTTTGTCCTTTTGCACGTCGCTCGCGTGGGCGAAGTGTCCGACGCTAACAGCAGAAGTATATGGTCAGATTCAATGTACCTTCAAACCTGATTACAAAGTATTGGTCACTCTGATCTTTAAGAAAAATCAGCTTGAGGCGTCCGCAGAAGAAACAGCGCTAGACCTTCACGACGACTCTTTTCGGGGTCGAATAGGGTTCGATACTTTTACTTCCTACAACCCGCTAACGGGAGGACATCAATGTAACAGGCAACCGACCTCGGTGCTTGTAAGATTGGTCTCGGCGGAAGGGGCAGAGTGGGATCGAAAAGTATTAAAGTTCCCAAGTGATTTCGCGTACGACGAAAAAATAGGTGAATACAAACTCAAGTCTTCTCTCATTCTGAAGGGTTGGTGCGAATTCAAATGTTGCGGAGGGAGTTCGGCGCCCCGTTAATCTCAAGCTACCCTCGTCCCTACTTATAGATCAAATACTTCTCCCGCATCTTCTGAAACTTCTGCAGTCCCTCCTGCCAATCCTGCGCGATCCGGCGCGGATCCTGGCCCGCCACCAGCGCGTCATAGACGCTCTGATTCATCAGCAATTCGGTCATGCGCTCCATCTTGAAATCCGCCGGATACAGCTTATGCAGCGCCGCCGCCAGCTCCATGCCCAACTCCGGCGCGTCAAATCCGTTCCGGTCCGTAACCACGATATTCACGCCCTGACACACCTGGCCCGAGTAGTTGCTCGAGGTCGGCGTAAAGGTCACCGGCACGAACCGCACTCCCGCGATCCCACGTCCATTCAAATACGCCGCCAGTTCCTTGCTCTTCATCCATGGCGCGCCTAACAACTCAAATGGAGTGTCCGTCCCACGTCCAACCGAAACATTCGTGTATTCAATGATCGCCACTCCCGGATACAGCGCCACCTCCGTCACGCTCCGCAAATTCGGCGAAGGATTCACCCAGACCAGCCCCGTCGAATCGAACCAGTCTCCGCGCTGCCATCCCTCCATCGGCACCACCGTGAGCTTGGCGTTGATATTCCGTTCGACGTTAAACATCTTCGCCAGTTCGCCCATCGTCATTCCCGGCCGCACCGGAACCGTCCAGTAATCCGTAAAATTCTCTTTCCCCGCATCCGACACCGGACCTTGCACAAACGCTCCCGTCGCCGGATCCGGCCGATCCAGCACAATCAGCTCGATCCCGGCCGCTGCTGCTCCTTCCAGAAAATATCCCAGCGTAGTCTCGTACGTGTAATAGCGCGCTCCCGCATCCTGAACATCGAACACCACCGCATCCAGATTCTTCAGCACATCCGCCGGAGGACGCCGCGCCGCATCCGTCCCCCCATAGACGCTGTACACCGGAACACTGGTCGCAGAGTCCACGGAACTGCCGACGTTGGTCGTGTCGAGTTCGCCCGTCACTCCGTGCTCCGGACTGAAAATCGCATCCAGCGAAACTCCCGGTGCCTTGGCCAGCACATCAATCGTCCTCTGCCCCTGGCTATCGATTCCCGTCTGGTTCGTCACCACCCCGATGCGCTTTTTCCCGGCCGGAACTTGCGTGGGCGCCTGGGTGACCGGCTGCAGCACATCAAACCCATGCTCTTCGAGCACGTCGATTCCAGTCTTCACCTCCCCGTTCCGCGTGCTCATGTGCCGTGCCGCGCTGAGCGCCTCGTTATAGCCGGTAATGCTCTTCCAGCGCCGCGCCTCTTTTTCCTCCGGGTTCAAGGCCAGCGCCGCTGCCACTTCCGTCGCTACTTTTGTTCGCAGCCCAATCGCATTTCCCTTCCCGCGCGGATGCACTGCATTGGTCAGCAAAACAATGTAGGTCTTCGTCGTGGGATCAATCCAGATGGATGTCCCTGTGAAGCCCGTGTGACCAAACGATCCCACGGGCAGCAGGTCGCCACGATTCGACGAGAACGGGGAATCTATGTCCCAACCAAACCCGCGCAGCACGGGCGCTTGCGGAGGCTGCTCCGGCGTGGTCATCTTCTCCACCGTCACCGCCGACAGAATTCCTCCGCCACCATTCAGCAGGGCCTGGGCAAACTTGGCCAAATCATCCGCTGTCGAAAACAGCCCCGCATGCCCCGCCACCCCGCCCATACGCCGCGCCGTCGGATCATGCACCACTCCCCGCAGCATGTGTTCGTTCTCGTCGTACTGCGTGGGCGCGATCTTCGGACGCCACGACGCCGGAGGCACAAACCGCGTCCGCGTCATCTTCAGCGGCGCAAAAACATGTTCGGTCGTGTACACATCAAGCGTCTCACCCGACACCTTCTCTAGCAAGGCGCCGAGCATGATGAAATTAATGTCGCTGTAAACGAACCCCGACCCCGGAGTCGTCTCTGGCGGCTCAACGAAGGCCAGTTGATAGGCGGTGTTCTTGCCTTCCCAGGGCGTCGTCAAATCCAGGTCGGGCGCCATCCCCGAATAGTGCGTCATCAACTGCCGCAGGGTGATGTCCTCTTTGCCATTCTGCGCAAACTCCGGCAGGTACTTCGCCACCGGATCATTCATCCGCACCTTGCCCTCTTCGAACAGTTGCATCATCGCCGTAGTGGTCGCAATCACTTTGGTCAGCGACGCCAGGTCAAACACTGTATCCAGCGTCATCGGCTCGCGCCTGGGTTCGAGCGCCCGGTATCCATAGGCCTTGCGATAAACCACCGCCCCGTCATGTCCCACGATTAGCACGGCTCCGGGAATGTTTCCATCGGCCACTGCCTGCTCGATGATGGAATCCACTCCGCCCAGGTGGACAAGCGTCGCCGGACGTTTCGCCGCCGGATGCTTCACCTCAGCCGCAGTCTGCGCGCACACGATTGCGAACACGCCGATAAGAGCGCACCCAACCCGTAACCAGCAAAAATTGGAAGTCATTTTTAGGATGATGCCTTTGACTCTACACAACTCGCCCACTCGCCTCAAGGTTACCCGAGGACAAAGTGCCACCAAAGCTACTCAGGTTACCGAACGCCAAATTCGTGCATCCCACCACCTTGGGCGGAATTACGAGGCGATGGAGTCGTGTGAAAGTCATTCTCGCGAGGGGCATCATCCCGAAGCCTGCATTTTCTCGAGCGAGGCGAGGAGCCTGCCCTAAGCGCAGTCGAAGGCATCTGGCGTGTGCCGTTCGCAGAAGACTTCCGAACCGCGCGGTTGTTGACGCCGACCTAAAAAGCAGTCAAATTAGTCGCGGAACGATAGCCCTCGGTAGCCGCCAAGCAAGAGTCACCTTTTAGGAGTAAGCCTTGCCACCAGCCGACAGAACCTCGGTCCAACACGCCTCCGGGCAGCTCTGCGTGGCCTTGGCAATGTTTTTCGTTTTCTTTCTAGTGACACTGAACCTGGCATCCGCTCAAGGTTTCCAACAGCTACAAGCCGACGAGCAGCCGACCAGCATAAAAGGCACTGTACTCAACTCGATCACCCACGCTCCAATCGCTCGCGCCCTGGTCTTTTCCCCCGACAATCGTTTAGCTGCGCTGACCGATGGCGAGGGCAACTTTTCCTTCTCCCTGCCGAAGCCCGACAGCAACGGTGTTCTTGTTTTCAATGGCAGTCCTTCAGGACTCATGGCCCGCAAGCCAGGCTTCCTCAACGATCCTAATGACCACCGGCAGACCGAGACTTCGGGAAGCGAACTCACCATAACGATCCCGCTCATGCCCGAAGCGCTGATCAAGGGCCGCGCCGTCTCTCCCGACTCCGATCCAACGCCGGGAATCACCGTCCAACTCTACTCGCGACAGGTGCAAGACGGCATGCCCAGATGGGTGCAGATGGGCTCAACGCGAGCCAATTACAACGGCGAGTTCCGCTTTGCCGAACTGCTACCTGGAAATTACAAACTGATGAGTAATGAGTCGATGGACAACGATCCCGCGATCACTGTTCCCGGCGGTCAGCAATTCGGCTTTCCTCCTGTCTATTACCCCGGCGTCGCGGATTTCGCCTCCGCCGGAACAATTCAACTCACAGCTGGACAAACTGTCCAAGTCGATCTTCCGCTCACTCGCCAGCCTTACTACCCCGTGAGAATTCCGGTCACGAGTCCGCAGCCAAATGCATTCAACATTACTGTTTCCGTGCAGGGACACCGCGGCCCAAGTTATTCGCTTGGCTACAACGAGCAGAATCAGCGCATCGAGGGACTACTGCCCAAGGGAAATTATCTAGTCGAGGCTGAGTTCTATGGCCAGAATTCGGTAAGCGGATCGGCTCACCTTGCAGTCGCCGGCGCGCCGGCCGAAGGCTCGATTCTGAACCCCATTCCTAACAGTTCCATCGCTGTGCACGTGACCGAAGAGTTCACTTCGACGACCTTGGAAGAAAGCTCTGCGACTTTCTCACGCGACGGAGGAAACTCTTTTTCAGTACATGGTCCGCGGGCCTATCTGCAGATCAATGCCGAACCAGCGGACGATTTCGAACGCCAGGGCGCATGGCTTCGTCCGCCAACCGGACCGTCCGATGAGGCGATAGTTCTCGACAACCTGCGACCCGGCCGTTATTGGTTGCGCCTGCATTCGTCCCGTGGTTACGTGGCAAGCGCCAGCATGGGCGGAGTCGATGTGCTGCATCAACCGTTGGTTGTCTCTCCAGGTTCGAGCACGTCCATTGAAGTCACCGTGCGCGACGATATGGCAGAGCTCGAGGGCAAAGTGGCGGGTATCACTCCGCCAACAGTAGGCAACTCGACGATGTTCCAGGGAATTCAGCAACTCGTCCGCGAAGCCCGACATACCCCGGCTTGGGTCTACTGCATTCCTCTCCCCGACAGCTCCGGGCAATTTCAGCAGCTTCCAGTATCTCCCGACGGAACGATCGACACTTCGCAAATGGTTCCGGGCGCTTACCGTGTGATGGCTTTCGCGGATCAGCAGCCGAACCTTCCCTACCGGGACGCGGTGGCCATGCGTGCGTATGAATCCAAGGGTCAAGTCGTCCATCTGCCAGCCGGACAAAAAACCAGTGTGCAATTGCAACTCATTCCCAGCATCGAGTGAACCTTGACGAGTCACTCCATCTCGAACTCTTCATTCTTTAGCGTGACCGCGCTCTTTCTGTTCGGCGTCGGAGCATGTGCTGCAGCGCAGTCACCGGCAGCGCCTCAAGCAGCAAGCTCGAGCGGTAACTACAGAATCGCTGGCGTTGTAGTCAGTAAAGTTGACGGCCACCCTCTCGCGCGCGCTCGCATCACCGTCAGGGACGCGAAGGATCCGCAGAAGTTTGAGTCCCTGCTGACTGCTGAAGACGGCAAGTTCGAGTTCACCGGAGTGCCCGCGGGCAAGTACGATCTTCATGGCGCAAAGCGTGGCTTCATCCAGGCCTCGTATGATCAGCACGAGCGCTTCTCGACCGCGATTGTGACCGGGGTCGGCCTCGACACCGAAGATCTAGTCCTACGCCTCCCACCCACAGCAATCATTTCGGGGAAGGTCATCGATGAATCGGGAGATCCGGTTCGCCGCGCCAGCGTTGCTCTCTATTTCGACGATCACAGCAGCGGCGTAAACCTAATTCGGCAGATTCGCGGCGCGCAGACCGACGATCAGGGATCGTATGAGATTGCCGGCTTAATGCCCGGCACTTATTTTCTATCGGTAAACGCAAAGCCGTGGTACGCCGTTCATCCAAACACGAACCCGTCTGATTCCCCGGCGAAGGGGAAATCTGCAGGTGCCGCCAGTGCCGACGCCTCTACCTTCGATCGATCTCTCGACGTGACTTATCCACTCACTTACTACTCCGACGTTACCGACGCTGACAGTGCAACTCCCATACCGATCGCCGGCGGCGAGCGCCTCCAAATAGAATTTCACTTGAACCCGGTACCCTCTCTACGTCTCCTTTTCCGTGTGCCAGACAATGGCGGGAAGGGACAAATTTTTCCCGGCATTCAGCAACCCGCGTTTGATGGTGAGACATTTTTGCAGCATGACGGCATGCGCATGCTATCGCCCGGCCTTATCGAACTTACCGGAATTCCCGCGGGCCGCTACAACGTCCGCCTCAACGGCCCCGATTCAGCGCTCCAAATGAAAGGAGTCGATCTCACCAAAGATGGCGAGGAGATCGACACCTCCCACGCCGAAGCCTTGAGCACCGTCAAGATCTCTGTGCAAACGCCCGCAGAAGCGACTCTGCCACCCCGCCTATTCGTTGGGCTGCGTTCAGGAAGCAGAGCTTTTTCCCGGGCGCTACCACTCAATCCAAAGGGAGAAGCGGAGATTCCGGAAATCTCTGCCGGACGCTACGAGGTGCAAGTGTGGGGCGCCGGCAAACCCTACTCCATCGCGCACATTTCCGCCGAAGGCGCCGAAGTCTCGGGCCATTCCATCGCAGTGACCGCGGGCTCGTCGCCTTCGGTTGCGCTCACGGTAGTAGGCGGCAGCATCAACGTAGAAGGCATAGCACGGCGTGCAGGCAAGCCTTTCGCGGGAGCGATGGTTGTGCTGGTCCCCAAAAATCCAGAGGGCGACCGCAGTCTGTTCCGTCGCGATCAGACCGACCTCGACGGTACATTCAATCTGCAAAATGTAGTGCCCGGTTCCTACACCGTTCTGGCCATCGAAAACGGATGGGATTGGGATTGGTCTCAACCCGGCGTGATCGCCGCCTACGCGAATCACGGGAGCAGTGTCGAGGTCGGCAATCATTTCGGCCGCGTAGTGAAACTTCCAGAAGCTGTCGAAGTTCAATCCAAATGAGCGACCGCATTTCCTGTTTCGGAGGCGCTTCGCAATCACTTTGCAGTTCACTCGGTGTGGCTTCTCGACTTTGTTTCTTGTTGGTTAAGCTTTTCCGCGGCAAGCAATCCGAGCTTCTTCAGCGATCGATAGGCTTGTTCTTTCTCTCTGTCGGACAAGACTGACATGAGCGCCTCGAGATCCTTTGCATGCTGTTCGAAGCAGGATCCCGCCAGCCGCTTCCCCTGTTGCGTCAGTTCCACCACGCGCGCGCGTCGATCACTCGGGCTCGACTTGCGGACCACCAAACCAAGTTTCTCGAGACGGTCAACCGCCGCCGTCATCGAACCGCTGGCCAGGAGCACTTTGTCCTGGATCCCCGAGATCGTGAGCGGCCCCTTGTGTAACAGGGCCTCCAGCGCTGCGAAATCAGTCAGGCAGAGCCCCGCTTTTCTAATGCTCTCCTCAGCCAACAGAGTCAGCACGCGGTGGCTTCTCATAAGGACGAGCCAGAGTCGAGGAGCGGAAATGCTGTGGCTTTTCCTCACCAGTTCCTCCCAGTCATATCTTGGTCTTGTCGCTCGTCCGGGAAGACAACGCTCGATCGACCGAAGCTGCTCCTGCACCACGAATCATCAAAAGCACCGTGATCGCCAGCGCCAGAAGGTGATACTCAAAACCTTCTCCCTTCTGGGTTCCTGTCCAGTTCGCGAAAAAACCGAACCGGTAGTGAACCGTCGTGACGGCTACGATCATGTTGCAAAAAATTCCAAAAGCCGCAATTCGAGTGAGCAGGCCGAAGATCAAACCTAGTCCTCCGAAAAATTCTGCCGAAATCGCCAGAAAAGCCAGTGGCGCCGGAATGTGCATCACTCCAGTGAAGAAACCCATCGTACCTTTGAAGCCATATCCCCCGAACCACCCCAGCATCTTCTGTGCGCCATGCGCGAAGAAAACGACGCCTAGTACGAATCGAACAATCGTGGTTGCAACGTCATTATCGGTGGCAATCAGTTTGCGAATCATGAAATCCCTCCATCGCAGGATTGTTGCCCAAGCGGGCATACCTGAATTGAGATGAATTATCCTCATATGAGGATTCTTTTTATCGAGGTATTTAGACAAACAGACAGGCAACTAGAATTAGGGCGTGATAAACCGACCTACCTGAGCGGTGGATAACCGATCACATCCGCCTCCGCGTCGGAGTGGTGGGCAGTGCAGGACTCGAACCTGCGACCTCCTGCTTGTAAGGCAGGCGCTCTAACCAGCTGAGCTAACCGCCCCTCCCAGGTTCGCGCGACCAGATTGGCGCGTCTCGGAACTTAATTTGAGGGGAAATCCCGCAAACCAACGCTCTCCCGAGTATACGCGAGCTCAGAAAAAACCTTCAAACGCAAGGCTCGCGCGACCAGCCGCGGCGCACTCATCAGAACGCGTCCCTGGCTCTGCCCTACTCCGCGCCCCTGCTAGACTTGCTCGATGCGGCGCTTGATCATCAACGCGGATGATTTCGGCTACACCGCGGGCGTGAACCGGGCCATCATGGAGGCTCATTCGCGCGGAGTCGTGACCTCTTCAACTTTGATGGCCCAGGGTCCGGCTTTCACAGAAGCGGCTGAACTGGCAAAGACGATTCCGAAACTGAGCGTCGGTTGCCACGTGGTGTTGATCGATGGCCAGCCGGTTCTTGGCGCGGAGCAACTTCCTTCCCTTACCAACGGCTCACAATTTCGCGACGGCCTCATGACGTTCGCTGCGCGTGCGATCGCAGGTCGCATCGACGCCGATGAAATCACTGCCGAGGGCACGGCGCAGATTCGCAAAATTCGGTCCGCCGGAATCGCACCCTCTCACTTCGACACTCACAAACACACTCACTTGTTCCCTACAATTCTCCGACCGCTGCTGCGCGCGGCAGCGGCATGCGGAATTCGCGCGGTGCGCAACCCCTTTGGACCTCGCTTGCCGCTGCGTTCCAGTCACCTTCTGGCGCGCCCGAGCCTTTGGACTCGCTACGCCGAGGTTCGCGTGCTCGGAAGCTTTGCCGGCAAGTTTCGGGCCGCGGTCGATCGCGAAGGTTTCATCACGCCCGACGGCACCCTGGGCATAGTGGTCACCGGAGCTCTCGATGAGACGCTATTCCATGCGATTGCTCGCAGCATCCCGCAAGGCACATGGGAATTCGTCTGTCATCCCGGTTACAACGACCCGGATTTGCAACGGGCCGAAACCCGCCTGCGCCAGTCACGAGAGACCGAACTTCGAGTTTTGACCCTGCCCGCCGCCCGCGAGGTGCTTTTGCAGGAAGGTATCGAATTGATTTCTTATCGTGATCTGCCGGCCAATCCGTTAAACGGATGATCCGCACTCACCACGCAAGGTACTGTCGTAACCTTTCCCGATAACTTTCAGTAGTATCATCTCCGATAGAACCTCTTTTCTACTTGCAGGTTCTCCGCTCATGTCAGCACAAGGGGCAGCTCCGCGCGCGACATTGGACTTGAAAGTCCGTGTCTGGGGCATGGGCGCCAATAATCAACCATTCTTCCAGAATGCGATGGCGCAGAACATCAGCGCCACGGGCGCCTGCATCTACGGCATTGAGCCCGAGTTAAAAGTGGGTGATGTCATCGGCGTGCAGTACGAAGGTAAGAAAGCGCGCTGCAGAGTAATCTGGGTGGTCGATGCAGGAGCTCTGAAAAAAACCCAGGTCGGCGTCCAGTTGGTGGCCGACCAGGATTGTCCCTGGACAGCCGCTCTTCCCACGGATTTGAAAGTCGACGAGCGGACCACACAACGCCACGACAATCGCAGGAAGTTCGTTCGGCACAAGATCTCCCATCCGTTAGAATTGCGCGACGAACGCGTAAATACCCCACTGCGGGTAAACGCCACTGACATCAGCGGCAATGGTTGTTATGTAGAGACTGTCATGCCCTTGCCGATTGCAACTGCGCTCCGCGTGGACTTGTGGATCGAGGACGAACATCTCTCCTACGGCGCCATCGTTCGCACGAAAGATCCCGGCGTTGGTATGGGCATTGAGTTCACTGGCATGCCCGAAGAAGTGAAAAAGCGCTTTCAGGCTCACCTCGACAAGCTCGATCCTGCGATGCAGCTCGGTCCCAAACAGGAAGACTGACCACCACTCTGCCCTATCGCCCGCGATTCCTCGTGTAAAATCTGCAACCACTCAGTATTCCGGCCATCGAATCACAGAGCATCGAGAAGGCGGCCTCTCGCACATGAAGATCGGAATCACCTGTTATCCAACCTATGGCGGCAGCGGCGTCGTCGCCACGGAACTGGGCTTGGAGCTGGCCCAGCGCGGGCACGAAATCCATTTCATCTCCTACGCCCAGCCTATCCGGCTGCGGGGCGAAGAACCCAACATCCACTATCACGAGGTGGAAGTGTCGCGGTACCCGCTGTTCGATTATCCCCCGTACGATCTGGCGCTGGCGACCCGCATGGCCGAGGTCGCTCAGCTGTACGATCTTGACCTGCTGCACGTGCATTACGCCATCCCGCATTCGGTGAGCGCCCTACTGGCGCGGCAGATGCTGGCCGAAGGGCCGCGGGGACGCCGCCTGCCCTTTGTTACCACTCTGCACGGCACCGACATTACGCTGGTTGGACTCGACCGTTCTTACCTGCCCATCACCCGTTATTCGATCGAGCAGAGCGATGGGGTGACGGCAATTTCAAATTATCTGCGCGACCGCACCCAGCGCGTCTTTGACGTGAAGAACAGCATTGAAGTGATTTACAACTCGGTGAATTGCGACGTCTACTCTCGCAATCAGGAAACCAATGCGGAAATACGCGCGGAGTATGCTCCTAACGGCGAGCGTGTGCTGGTGCACCTCTCGAATTTCCGTCCGGTAAAGCGCCTTACCGACGTCATTGAAATATTCGACCGGGTTCACAAGAAGATTCCTTCAAAGTTGCTGCTCATTGGAGATGGGCCGGACCGTTCCGTCGCCGAGTGGCTGGCGGTGCAAAAGGGTATTCATGATGACGTGCTCTTTCTCGGTAAGCAGGATCAGATTCAGGAGAAGCTGGCCATCGCCGACATCATGCTGCTGCCAAGCGAGCTGGAATCCTTCGGACTTGCTGCGCTCGAAGCCATGGCATGCGAAGTGGTTCCAATCTCCACCCGCGCCGGCGGCGTACCGGAGGTCATTGATCACGGTAAATCCGGTTATCTCGCCGACGTAGGTGACGTTGAAACCATGGCGCGATACGCGATCGAATTGCTGAGCAATGAGCAGCAACTACGGGAGATGGCCAAGCAGGCCCGGGCGGTTGCGATGGAGCGCTTCTGCTCCACCAAAATCGTGAAGCAGTACGAGGACTTCTACCGGCGCGTGCTCGAGCGCTCGGCGTAAAAACCTTCGGGAACCGAACTCGCGGCCTCCACCAGCGGAAGCCGAATGCGAATCAGCGTTCCCTTTCCTTCCTGACTGTCAATGGTCATGCGGGCCGTATCGCCATAGAGCACTTGCAGCCGCTCCGAGATGTTCGCCATGCCAATGCCCATCCCCGTCCAACTGCTGCTGGCTTCCAAATGCGCGCCGCCCATTCCAACCCCATCGTCCTCGACTTCAATGATCAGACGCGAATCGACCACGCGACTGCGCAAATAGACGCTGCCTCCTTCGACCTTTGGGGCCAATCCATGTTTGATCGAGTTCTCTACCAGCGGCTGCAGCAACATGCTGGGAACCACCACGTCAAGCGACGCGGGATCGAATTCCTTCACCACCCGCAGTTTGTCCCGTCCAAACCGTATGACCTCGATATCCAGATAATTGTCGATGAATTCGAATTCTTCGCGTAAAGGCGCAAAGGCCTCGCCGCTATTGAGCAACCGCCGCAAAATCGTCGCCAGCTTGAAGATCAGGTTCCGCGCCATGTCGGGATCGAAGCGCACCAGCGAAGAGATGGAGTTCAGGGTGTTGAATAAGAAGTGCGGATTGATCTGGTTCTGCAGCGCCTCCATGCGGGCGTGCAGCAGCAGCCTCTCTTGCTCCTCCAGCTTGATCTGGATGCGAACGCTGTTATAAATCTTCAGCTCGATACCGATCGCCGCAATGCTCGCCGCATAGATCGCGCTGTACACCCAATAGTTGTCGGGACTCTCGAGGCTGAAAATCGAGCGTGGAAAGTATTGCGACAATTCCGTTTGCGTGAAACGCAAGCCCACAACGGTCCAGAAAAACATCACCTGCCAATCGAACAAGCGGGGGCGCGGCAGGTTGCGCCGGATGATGCGAAAAATGCTTTGGTCGATGAATGGCGAGAACGACCAGATATCGTCCTTATCGGCAGCCATGGTGCGCAATTGGCCAGCGAGAAAACCGCAGAGAACGTCGAAGGGCATTGCGGCCCACTCCCCGTGCAACATTGCCGGAATGCCCATGAGTACGCCGCCCAAAGATCCCGCCAGGCGGCCTCCGATCACGCCTAGCAGAAGGCTGGTCTCGAAGCTCACGTCGCCAGCCGCAAAACTTTTCTGCGAAATTCGAGTCCACACGCCCACCATGATCGGCAGACCGAACCAAAGGACGAGGTAGAGTTTCTGTCGGAAAGTGCGCTCTTCTCGAAACAACAGCGACTTGAATTCCTTGGAACGCACCAGGGTGCTGGAGACGGCCGCAGCTACGCCCAGCCGAAACAGCAGATTGAGAAGAATGAGCCGCGGTTCCATGAGATTCGTTTGTCGACGCCGTTACCGGCGGAGATAAGGGGCGACCAGAAAACTGTAGCACGTCCGCGGCGCTCAATATCCTTTCTGCTTGTCGACCACAAACCGCAAGGGCTGCCGCGCCAGGTAGCGGCGAAGATTGTCGCTGAACAAGTCGTAGTGCCGGTGCCAGACTTTGTCGGTGAGGCCGGCGACATGTGGCGTAATCAGCAGATTCTCAACATCCCACAGCGGCGAATCCGGCGGCAGCGGCTCGTGCTCAAAAACGTCGAGCGCGGCCTTGGCAATTCGTCGGCTGCGAAGGGCGGCAATCAATGCGGCCTCGTTCACCTGTGCCCCGCGCCCAACATTGATCAGGCAAGCTTCGGGTTTCATCACGGCAAGCCGTTCGGCGTTGATTAGTTCACGAGTCTCAGCAACAAGCGGCGCGGCGATTACCACATAATCGGACTGCCTGAGCATCTCGTCGAGCGCCGAAGGAGCGAATATGGCCTGCACGCCTTCAGGCTTTCCCTTCTCAACATGCTCGCGGACCGCAATCACTCGCATGCCCATGGCCGATGCTATCTGCGCCACCCGGCTCCCAATGCTTCCCACGCCGATCAGACCCACGGTTGCGCCGGCAATCTCGCGCGGACGCGGCCCCTCGTGCCAGATCGTCTCCTGCCCCCAGATGTGCTTTTGCTGAAACAATGCGGCCTGCGGAATTTTCTTGGCCAGCGCACAAATCAAAGCAATCACGTGCTCGGCGACCACCGGACCGTGAACCTCGCGGGAGTTCGTCACCACCACAGCGCTCTTAACCAATTCTGGAAACAGTAGTTGATGCACCGCCGCCGAGGGCGCATGGATCCAGCGCAGGTTTCGCGCAGCTGCAAACTGCTCCGGCCGCAGCGACCCCGAAAAAATGATTTCCGCATCGCGCAGATATTCCTCGACGCCTTCGTACGTGTCGCGTTGCGTAACCTGCAGTTGGAGAAACTCCTGCGTCAGGCGTTCCCCGAACCACGCCGGGACATTCCACAGATCAAAGTTATGATGGACAACGATCAGCAGCTTCATAGTTGCGGATTAGAGAGACGAACTGCACATTCCCGAAGCGCGGTATCACTCTGCATGGAACCATTGTCGGGGTGAAGGGACCGCCTGTACTGAGCGAGGTCGAAGGGACAAGGCCAGTCCCACAGCGAGGAATTCTATCCGTACGCCAGTTCCTTCGCGCGCTGCGCTGCCTTCACCACCGCTTTAATCAGCGTGACGCGCAACTTCCCTTCTTCCAATTCCATAATCGCGTCAATGGTGCAGCCGGCCGGAGTGGTCACTGCGTCTTTGAGTAACGCCGGATGATCTCCCGTCTCCAGCACCACGCGCGCGGCTCCCAGCGTGGTCTGTGCCGCCAGCAGCGTCGCAATGTCGCGCGGCAAGCCCACTTTCACTCCTGCCTCTGCCAGCGATTCGAGAATGATGTAGATGTAAGCCGGACCGCTGGCTGAAAGAGCCGTCACCGCATCCATATGTTTCTCGTCGACCACCACTGTCCTCCCCACCACATCAAACATGTGGCAGGTCAGGGCCACGTCGTCCCCGCTGGCGTGCTTTCCTTTGCAGAGCGCAGTCATCCCTGCCCCCAGCAGGCAAGGTGTGTTGGGCATGGCGCGGATCACCGGAACATTCGGCCGCAGATTCTTTTCGATCATCGAAGTAGGCACTGAAGCCGCCACAGACACGATGATCTGCTTCGTCGTGATGTGATCTCTGATCTCGCGCACCACTTCTTCCACCACCTGCGGCTTCACACCAATCACAATGATGTCGGCACCTTCGGCGGCTTCCACGTTATTGGTTCCGACCTTCACTTTCAGTTTGGCGCTTAGCGCCTTGGCCCGGTCCGCGTGCGCGACCGTGGCACGGGTCGACTTCGCCGTGAGCAGCCCGTTTTTCAGCAGTGCCTGCAGAAGGATGCCGCCCATCTTGCCCGCACCCAAAAATGCCACTTTCTTTCCTGCCAAAACATTCGCCATATTTTCCTCGGAACTTAAACAAGGCCTAACCACAGCCGTCACAGAGTCTCACAGAGAACAGCTATCCTTGCCCTTGCATCCAATTCCATGCGGTTGTCACGACTTCGCGCAACCCGCGCGTCGCCTTCCACTGCAACAGCGCCTGCGCCTTTGCCGGATTCGCGATCAGCCGCGGAGGATCTCCTTGGCGTCGTGGAACCATGTTGCGGGGCACACGCTTTCCTGTTGCCTGCTCGACCACTGAGATCACTTCCTGAACGCTGGCGCCTTCCCCCGTCCCAAGATTGACCGCAAAACTTTCTTTCCCCGCCGCCAGGTACTCAAGCGCCTTCAGATGCGCGCTCGCCAGGTCGTTCACGTGAATATAGTCGCGAATGCAGGTTCCATCCGGCGTGGGATAGTCCGAACCAAACACGTGCAACTCCGGACCGTGCCCCGCCGCCGCGGTGAGTGCCAGCGGAATCAAATGCGTCTCCGGATCGTGCAACTCTCCAATCTCTCCACTTTCGTCGGCGCCGGCCGCGTTGAAGTAACGCAAGCTGGCGTAGCGGAAGCCGTAAGCGCGGTCATACGCCTCCAGCGCCTGCTCAAAGAAGAGCTTCGACACGCCGTAAGGATTCACCGGCTGGCGCGGAGTGTTCTCCTCGATCGGAACTTTCGCGGGCTCGCCGTAAACCGCGCACGTGGAAGAAAAAATGATTTTCTTCACTCCCGCGTCCAGAGCCGTATTCAGCAAGGAAAGCCCGCCCTCAACGTTATTGTGAAAATACTTTTTCGGATTGGTCACCGACTCGCCGACATAGGCATGCGCCGCGAAGTGCATGATGGCATCGGCCCGCGGCAGCACGCGCGCCAAGGCGGCCGAGTCCAGAATGTCACCCTTAACCAGTTCAAAACCCGCAGCCAAACTTTCATACCCGGTGCTGAGATTGTCGAAGATGATCACTTCATGGCCCGCGCGTTTCAGCGCCCGAGCCGCATGACTGCCGATATATCCGGCGCCACCAATTACCAGAACGACCACGTTATTTCCTTTCAAATCGCAGGTGTTAGATGACCAAATGATGCAACGGCCACGCGCAAGCTATGCGCGGCGCCCAAAAACAATTTCCGGTTTGACGTAGTACCGAATTATACGGGCTCCCGCATTGCGCACGAGAGATATGGCGCCTATCCCCTCCCGTCTCGGGCCTGCTAAGATGTGCGGATTCATCTCGGAGGTCTCCGTGGAAACCGAGCTGCCGGCAGATCCCGCGCCCGATTCAGGATCTGCTCCCAACCTCGCGCCCGAACCAACATCGCCTAGTCGTGCGGTTGTTCCCGCCCCGCTCCCCGAAGAACCGCCGTACCGCGACCGCGGCACAGGGTTGGTCATCTTTGGCGTGCTTCAAATCATCCTCGGACTGTTGGCCACTCTGACCATACCCCTGGTCGCACTGGGCGCCTTCATGAGCCGTCTCAGTCCTGGCGGTGCCATGCGTCCCGGCCAGTTCATCTCTTCAGTCGCCACCTACGCATCGCTGGCTGCCGCACTCATTATCCTGGGCATCGGATCGATGCAAATGAAACGTTGGGCCCGTGCTCTTACGTTGATCACTTCCTGGTATGGGCTCATTACAGGCACCCTCGTCACAATCATGATGACAGCGGCCCTTCCAGTCGCCATGCGGAGCTCTCTCGCGCAAGCCCAACAGAACGGCGCCGCCCCCTCGTCAGCGATATCCACGGGCGTCATGGCCGTGATCGTCACACTCATCATCGTTTTTGCGGCTGTCTTTCTGGTGTTGTTGCCGATCGCCTTTATCATCTTCTACAGCCGCCCCGATGTCGCCGAGACCTGCCGCCGTCGGGATCCCGTCGAGCGCTGGACCGATCGAACCCCTTTGCCCGTGCTTGGTGCCAGCGTTGTACTCGCCATCGGCGCAATATATCTGCTGCTGGTGAGTGTCACGACACCGCTATTCCCGTTCTTTGGACGATATCTCACTGGCATCCCCGGCTCGGTGTGCTTTCTGGTAATGGCCGCCCTCGATGCCTATATCGCCGTCGCACTTTTTCGCCTGCAAGCTGTCGGCTGGTGGATCGCGGTAGTCAGCTCGCTAATCCGTTTGCTATCGATGGTGCTTACTTACGCCCGGGCCGATATGGTGCAGGCCTATTCTAAGATCGGTATGTCCGATGAGCAGTTGAAGATTCTGACCTCAAATCCAATGTTTCGCGGACACATTTTCTTGTGGTGGAGTCTAACCTCGATGGTGCTGCTTTTCGGCTATCTCCTGTGGCTCAAGAAGTATTTCAAGACGCCGGCATCCGCCCCGTCGGATACGCTCGCAACGCAGGCCGGCTGAAGGCCCCGGCACCCTGAAAGCGTTCGACATCAAGATTCTCTGGAGGACTTTATGGCGGAGCAACTTGCCGACAAAAAATGCGTACCCTGCCGCGGAGGCGTTCCCCCGCTCCAAGGTGAGGAACTCGAGAAATTACACCGGAGCGTCCCCAAGTGGTCGGTCTACGATGAACATCATCTTCACCGCGAGTTCAAGTTCCCGGACTTCAAGCAGGCGCTGGATTTCGTCAATCGCGTGGGAGCCCTGGCCGAGGAGCAGGGCCATCATCCCGATATTTCGCTGACGTGGGGCAAGGCGGCGATCACATTGTGGACACACAAGATTGATGGCTTGACCGAGAGTGACTTCATCATGGCAGCGAAGATTGACCGCCTGAGCAAAGATTAAAACCGATGTTATGAATCGTCGCGGAAGGAATGAGCGGCGAGTCGCTTCTCTACGCAGGCTGACCGATTGGACCCGGCTTTGCTGTGCGCCACGCATCCAGCAAGGCCAATCCGAAGACGAACACCGGCACCATGTAGCTGGAATACAAGGGCATCGGCCAAACCCGCTGCCTCAGTTCCGGCGTCAGCCAGAGATAGAACAGACTCAATCCTATCGTGGCAATCCAGGGCCACACCACCATCAAGCAACCGACCGCCCGAGCCCGCCGCACCGCCGGCAGGATGCGCTCACCCTCGCTTTCGCTTCGTAGCATGGCTAAGATCGCCGGCGCCAGCAGAACCTGGTTGTAAAGTGCCGACATCGGGACGATGATTACCGTCAGGGCCATTACGAGTCCGACCGCCCGTCCGAATTCCGCACTGGACGCAGGTTGTCGTCGCAGCTTCCAAAGATACAAGGCGGAGGCCACAATGCATCCCGCCCATAGAATCGCTCCCGCAATCAGGCCAAACAGGTCACTCAACACCGACTGACTCTTTGTGTAATGGCGATACTGTCCCATCGCGTGCACGAACATCCGCAACCATCCTGGCAAAACCAGCTCCGCTCCCGCCAGCAGAAGCAACATGACCAATCCAAACCCAAACACAAATCGTCGCCGCGCACGCCAGTCGCTGACCGCCCAGAGCAGCAGCCACAACACCAGCGGCCACGCCAGTTGCGGTTTGATCGTCGCCAGTGCCAGCAGTCCTCCCGACAGCAGCAGCCACCCACCCGCCAGGCATGCGGCACACGCGGCGAGCAATCCCGCCACCAAAAGGCTGAGTTGCTGGAGTTTGATTCCCTGCACCATGGGCAGCCAGCCCAACACCAGAATGATGAAGATCATTCTGGTTCCGCAGGGCGGCTTCCACCGCAAAACATACAGCCACAACAAAACCGTGACTACCGCCAGGGCAAAGAGTAGCCATCGGTATCCTCTCTGCACAATGTTGAATGGCAGATCAACCGTCGGCGCCATCAGAAAAACAACGTAGGCGGGATAGGCAAATCCCTGCTGGTCCTTGGGATCCTCAGCGCGCCCAGGATCCAAAGCTCTCCCGTAGTAGCCCTGCTGAATCTCGCGCGTGACCTCCGCGCTATATGGGTTGCGCCCGTGCCGGAGCAGTTCGCGCGCTCCCAGCCAGCGCGGATATAGATCCGAAAGATTTCCCCGGGGACGCCCGTGCGCAATCGCATCGGCAATCTGTTGGGGCCTCAGAATCCAATTCATGAACAGCCATGTGCTCGCCGAGGCCGCAACGGCCAGCGCAAATCCGACAAAGAATGGCACACGCTTTTGCAAAAGTGGAGTTCTCTCCCTTCCACCATGTCAACCGCGACTTCACAGGAACCGCTTCATGTTACAACTGTGTGGACAACAATCTACCTCATGCGATGGCGCATCGCAGTTTCGGCCGCAATCGGCATTGCTACCGGTGCATTCTGCTGGTTCGTGATGAAGCGTCTGCATCAGGACGCCGCCGACTTCCGCTGGGCCCTGCATCTCGCAAACCGCCTGCTGACCCGGCAAAATCCCTACGATACGCCGCTGGAACAATATCCGCTGACGGCAGCGTTCTTTGCTTTTCCTTTCGTGCCCCTGCAACCAGAGCTGGCCGCAGGGTTATTTTGGGGAATCAGTTCCTTCGCCCTTGCCTTTGGCCTCACGCGCCACGGCTATACCCGCTTACTGATCTTTTTCGCCTATCCCTATTGGGCAGGTCTGCTGACCGTGCAGTGGTCTCCGCTCATCGCCGCCAGCGGATTCTTTCCGCTGCTGCTGCCTGCAACCATGGCCAAACCCCAAGTGGGATTGCCGGTTTTTCTTACCCGCTTCAGCCGCCGCGGACTCGTGGCCTGCGTCATCCTGGGCCTCGCCAGCCTTGCCCTGATGCCCAATTGGCCCTTGCTGTGGTTTCAACAGATCAGTCGCTACCAGCACTTCATCCCCATTCTCGTTCTTCCGGGAGAGTTGCTCGCTCTCGCGCTGCTCAGATATCGCAAGCGCGATGCGCAGCTGCTCTTTTTCTCCGCAGTCCTGCCGCAGCGCTGGTTCTTTGACAGCTTCATCCTTTGGCTGATTCCGCAATCGCGCCGCGAAATCATCTGGACCGTCTTCTTCAGTTGGGGGGCGGGAATTTGGCGCTGGTATCACATCCCGCACAGCTTCAATGAGGTTGGACGTTATACCGTGATCTTTCTATATCTGCCCATGCTGGCCGTCGTGCTTCTGCGAAAGGAACAAATCGAGCAATCGGCGCCCAATGCTGCCAACCGTCTGACCTCCACATGAGCACTTCTACCGAGCCCCTCTCCGTGGATACGGCAAGGCATACGTCGATGCAGCCGCGTTACTGGCACTACTGGATCAGTCTGCTGCTGGCTCTCGCCTTGGTTCCGGTTCTGCGTTTCGAGAATCTTCCCCTGAAATTCGACTGGATCACGCTTGGCGTCGCCTACTGGATTTTGTTGGCTGCACAGTCTATTTTCGCCGCCGTAATCCTGTGCTTGATCGGATTGCCGAGCGAGCAAGTGATCAAACCATTCCTGGCACGCTACCGGGCGAATCCGCTGCGCATCATTCCTTTGCTTCTGTTTTCCGCAATTCTCGTCTGGTCCACCGGGTGGTTGCGAGCCTTGGTCCTCACCGTAGACGCTGTCGCCGTGCTTGAACTGGTCAACCCGCGCAAGGCAATAGGGCTACGCCATGGCGCTATTGCTGTGCTCACGCCTGCCGCCTATCTGTTCTTTGGATTTCTGATGGTGCTTGCCTACAACAATGTCATCGTGTCTGTGCGCAGTAACTTCGCCACTGACCCGGTTCTAGCCGCGATCGATCATTGGCTGCTGCGCGGCCACTCCGTCTCAGAGCTCACGCACTGGGCCTTGCAGGCCTTCCCTCTCGGGTTTTTCAAAGCGTTGGAGTTTATCTACTTCGGAATGTTTCTCCAGATTGGCGCAACTCTCATTTTTCTAGCCCACAGCGACGGCAGGAGGCGCGCGCTCCAATTTGTGGGCACCATCCTCGTGTCCTACTATCTGGCTCTCATCATTTTTTATATCTGGCCCGCGCAAGGACCTTATACTCTCTGCCCCGCCCACTTTTCGCGCTTCCCCACAAGCCTCCAGTCCTACAACATTCAAGCAACCCTGATCCCGCACGCACTGGCGCTGTTTCACCACGCGCGCATCACCCGGATTTCCACCGATTACTTCATCGCCTTCCCCTGCATGCACATCGTGCAGCCGATGATCGTGCTCTGGTTCTTGCGGCATTGGCGGAGGATGGTCGTCGCCCTTGCCGTGTACGATTTATTCCTGATTGCCGCGATCCTGCTGCTCGAAATGCATTATGTGATCGACATCCTTGTCGCCCTGCCAGTAGCCATGGTTTCCATCTTGATCACAGGCCAACGATTTTCTAGCAAAACAGCCGGAATCGGCCCATCCTGCGGTGCCACCAAATTGGGAAGAAACGATGCCGCAAGACCTCACAATGCAGATTGCAAAAGCGGGCCATAAGCCTTGGTCTACGAGCTTCATCGAACGACCCTTGACGCGGTGCCATTGACGCTGACGCGCATTTCAATCCCGCTGCTGCTGTCCGCCGAGTAGTAGCAGATTGGAATTACTCCGGACATAAAGCGCCTTGCGGGGATTAATAAAAGGTAAACTTTTCAAAACGAATCGTTACTCTCCAGTGCATGCGACCGAACACGGATCACTGCCACTGATCACCGATCACTGACCGCCAGTCACTCCCTTTTGCGAAGTTCGTCACGACCCATTGTGATCCTAATCACAGCCTTTCCCCCCCTCCAAACGTAACCTGAACCTGCTTGTGGGCTTCGCCGAAGGGGGGAACATCATGGTCGTTACTGGCACTACTCCATTCATGGGCCGCGTGGCTCATGACTTTTCCAAAAATCCCATGCTGGTTTACTGGGAGATGACTCAGGCCTGCGGTCTGGCCTGCAAACACTGCCGCGCCGAGGCCATGCCGACCGCGCATCCGCTGGAACTCACCACCGAAGAGAGCCGGCGATTCATCGGCCAGTTGATCGGCTTCGGCGACCCCCTGCCACACCTGATCCTGACCGGGGGCGATCCCCTGAGCCGCAAAGATATTTACCCGCTGATCGACTACGCCAGCGGACTGGGCATTGAAGTTTCCATTACTCCGAGCGCTACGCCCGAGTTGACCAACGACGCCATTTCCCAACTGCAAGCCCACGGAATTCAGAGCCTGGGTCTCAGCCTCGACGGCTCCTGCGCCGAGAAGCACGACAACATCCGCGCCGTCCCGGGAACGTTCGAGCGCACCATGGAAGCAGCGCGCCATTGCGGACGCCTCGGCCTTCCCATCCAGGTCAACACGCTGGTCGCCGAAGAAACCGCCAACGATCTGCCCGCCATCTACGAGTTATTGCGCACCAGTTTCCCCGTCATGCGCTGGAGCCTTTTTTTCCTGATCTCGGTAGGCCGCGGCAAAGCCCTGAACGAAGTTCCGCCGGCTCAGGGCGAATCGATCATGCGCTGGGTATTCGATCTCTCGCGCCGCTCGCCCTTCGCCATCAAAACTACTGAAGCCCCCTCCTATCGCCGCATTGCGCTCGATATCATGCGCTCGTCCGGCATGGCCACGCCCGACATGAAGACGACTTCGGTCTACAAAGGCTTCCAGATTCGCGACGGCCACGGCATCGTCTTCGTCTCGAACCTGGGAGACATTTATCCCTCTGGATTTCTGCCGCTGCGCTGTGGCAAGGTCCGCATCGGTTCGCTGGTCGACGTCTACCGCAACTCTGAAATCTTCCGCGCGCTGCATTCCCCCGACCAATTCCACGGAAAGTGTGGCGCCTGCGAATACAGCCACATCTGCGGAGGATCCCGCGCCCGCGCCTTTGCCTACACCGGCGACGCCCTGGGCACCGACCCCTTCTGCCCCTACGAACCGGGAAAGACAGAATCATCTGGGGCTGCGTAACAGTAGGCGGGATTGCAAACTTCAGAAGGCAGAAGGAAAATTTCAGATTGCAGATTTTAGATTGCAGATTGTTTTGATTTTAAATCTGAAATCTGCAATCTAAAATCTGCAATCTCACTTCTGACTTCTTACTTCTGCATTCTGACCTCTGCAATCCGCATTTAGGGATACATCTTGATCGCTCCGACCACGCGCGTGATCGTTCCCGTAGGACTCGGCTGATCTGGCTTGAGTCCGCATTGGATTGACGCGAACAGGCCGAGCAACTGCCCCAGCATCACGTCCAGTACCGGACGAAAGTGATCGGGAAAGTTGTCGCCGCAATTCAACGACAAACAATGATCCACCAGCGAAGCTGTATCTTCGCATCTGCCAGCGGTAATTACAGCCCGCACTCTTCCCAACCGCTTGCGATCGATCTCACGCAGCAGATCAAGTTCGTACCCACGCCTTCGCGCGCCGCTCGACAGGAACGCCACCAGTAACGTCTGTCCGTCGAGACTCGACAATGGCCCGTGACGCAACCCCAGGGGCGTTTCCGCCAGAGTCGCAATTTTCCCGCCGCTGAGTTCAACCACCTTCAGGGCTGACTCGTCTGCGATCGCACGCAAACTTCCCGTACCCACAAAACACGCGCGCGTACAACCGAGCGAACTAATCGTAGCCGCAGCTTCGGCAGCAACAGGAAGAAACCGTCGTCCCGTCTCGCATAGTTGCGCCACGACTTCGCCGAACTGAGTCTCATCGTCAAGATGTCCCACACATTGCCCGGCGAGAACCATATTCGTGAATGAGCTGGTCATGGCCAAGCCGCGATCATTCACCGCATCATCCAACACGAGGGCGAACGCACGGTCCGCATGACGCGAACATAGTTGCGCCATGGCTCCTTGGGCGTTGCAGGTAATCACCAGATGCCGAATCTCGCGATGCCGATCGAGCGCTCGCTCCAAAAGCGCCACACCTTCGGGACTGTCCCCCGAGCGTGAGAATGAAATCCAAAAATATTCTTTTCCCGGGCGATGGAATCCTTCGAACTCAGTCAGCAGCGTGGTGCTGGGAATTGCCCACACTTCACAACTCCATCGCCGCCGCAGCAATGGAGCCAGTGCCCTACCCGCGTAATCCGAAGTCCCGGCTCCAATCAGATACACCGTGGGCGACGAAGTATTTCCACGGCCGATTCCGGCACGCCGCAATACGTCGCTTAACTCGGCGCGCCGGTCGTGGCAGCGCTGGTAGGTTTTGCTCCAGGTGATAGGTTGCTGCCAGATTTCACGTGGCGTGTGCTCCAGCCCACGATCGATTTTTTCCTGGTCCGGCAAATCCAGCAGCGTACGTAACGGATCCAAAGCGCAAGCCTCCGCAGTCGAAGACACTGTAGTCTATTACACTGCTTCGCGTGGAAACCGTCAGGCGATAAGAAGCTGGGAGGTGGGCTTCAATAAACAGTTGTCTAAAACCAGGTACGAGTTTTCAGCAACTAAACAGCCTGAGTCGTGTTTTAGTTTTCTGAGGAGAACAACATGAGCCGTGGTTCGCACCCGCTGAGTTCGCTGCTGCTGGCAGCCGCGTTGACTTCGTCCCTGGCCGGAATCGCCTGCGAGCACCATCACTACTATCGCGTCTACGATCCGTACTACACCGATTACCACACGTGGAACGACGATGAGATTGTTTACTATCGCCGCTGGGCCGATGAAACCCATCGCGATGCGCACCGCGATTTCCGCCGACTTCCTCCCGAAGAGCAAAAGGAATACTGGACGTGGCGTCACAACCACGGCGATCGCGACCGTCATTAAGCCGACGCAGATTTTAGATTGCAGATTTTAGATTGCAGACAACAAAGTCGCGGTCGATCGACAATCTGCAACCTTAAATCTAGAATTTCTCAGCCGCTAATCGCACCGATCGCTTGGTCCGTGGTCGTTACCCTCGCCCCCAAGCGCTGCAACTCTGCAATCGCGTTTTTTCCATCTTCTGGCTTCAGAGTTTCGATCGCGTCCTGCACCACGGCCACGCGCCGCCCACGTTCGAGCAAACCCTTTGCGGCGAAGCTCACGCAATACTCTGTCACCACTCCAAACACCATAAACTCTGCTTGATTTCCCAGCCTCCGCACCAGATCGTTCGCGTGCAGGCTCTCAAAAATGTTCAGCGTCTGCTTTTCTAACAAGATTTGCTGGTATTGCGATAGATCCTCCGGCAGTTTTGCCTCCGGATCATTGGGCACGCGCGCAACTTTTTCCGTCAGCGCTTCCGTAACCAGTTCGGCTCCCGCCGTTCCCTTGACGCAATGCGGCGGAAAAATTTTGAATTCCGGATCATTCGGCGTATGAAAACATCCATGCGAAACCAGAAACACGCGCCCAGCCCGCGCCGCATCGGTAAGCCGCCGGATCTTCGGAAGCAATTTCTCCGCCCCCGGCACGTAAAGTTTCCCTCCCGGCAACATGAAATCGGCCTGGACATCGACCTCCCAAAGAATAAAATCCCGCGAAACCATAGTTTTCCTTCCCAGCCGGAGCCATCCTCTTATAATTTAAGATTCCGCGGATCAAGGCAACGGTTCAACATGACCCAGCCGCCCAGAAGCAGGCACCCCAAATTTTTCAAACGCATCGCCGTGCTCGCGACTTACTTCGCGATCGCTGCACTTTCCGCCGCTCAGAACGCGATTCCCGAATGGTGCCGTCCGCAGCCGCGCTCCGAGTACAGAAATCTCGAACGCGTTTACATCAGCGACCCCTGGTTCGAAGTCTACAAGCCGGCCCCCGGTGTCTTTGCCATCTACGAACCACACCAGGCAGAAGAGGTCATCAGCTATCTTATCGTCGGCGAGCATGGAGCGCTGTTGTTCGATACCGGCATGGGTATCAGCGACATCCAAAAAGTGACGGCCGAACTTACCAAGCGACCGATCATCGTGCTGAACTCCCATACCCACAACGATCACGTCGGCGGTAACTGGGAATTCGACACGATTTATGGCATGGATACTGACTTCACCCGCAACAACGCCCGTGGTTCGCGTGAAGACGCGCAGGCCGAAATCACGCCCGACCAGATTTGTGGAGCACTGCCACAGGGCTTCGACGCGAAAGCTTACGCGACACGACCGTGGAAGATCACGGCTATTACGCACGACGGCGATCGCTTCGATCTGGGCGGCCGCACGCTTGAGGTCATCGCCACTCCCGGTCACACGCCCGACGCCATTTCGCTGCTCGATCGTGCGAATGGCCTACTCTTCACCGGAGATACCTACTATCCCGCTCCTATCTGGCTTTTCCGTCCAGAAACCGATCTCGACGCGTATGCTGCGTCTATTCGGCGGCTGGCGGCGCTCGCGCCGCAGATCAAGCTGGTTCTGGGCGCGCACAACATTCCGGTGGCGCCGCCCTCTGTTCTCTCGCGGCTGGTAGCAGCATTCGCTGACGTGCGCGCGGGAAAGGTGCACCCGGTCCCGGCCTCTCCGGGAAAAGTTTTGTACACCGTGGACGGCATTTCATTCCTGATGCGCGCCAACACTCACTGACATACCTTCGCTCTGAAGGAAAGAATTAAAGAAGCTGTCAGCCATCCGCTGTCAGCCAATAACAAACCCCTTCCAACGACTAAACCTCGTCGTTCCGACCCTCCAGCGAACGTGAGGGACGGCCGCCTTTACGCGGCTTTTTTCATTCTCACCGCTCCCTGGAACTCAAGTGGGAGATGCGCATCCATCAACGAGGCGCCCCCATCCACCTCAATGAGTTGACCGGTGATCCAATTCGCCTCGGGCGCGCAAATCAAGGCGACCGCATTCCCGATGTCCGCTGGCGTTCCCAGCCGGCCCACGGGGGTCCAGCCATGTTCCTGCCACTCGCGCAGACCGTTTTGAAAGACTTCCGGCAGGCTGTTGAGAACGCTATCCTCGATCCAGCCCGGGCTGATGGTGTTCACCGTGATGCCCTGACTAGCCAATGCGACGGCGAAATATCGCACCAACACTTCCAGTGCTGCTTTCGCCGCGCCCATCGCAACCCAGGGTTGCCAGCTTCCGAACCTGGCACCTGGCGCAAATGTGATCGCGAGAATCCTCCCTCCATTCGACATGAGAGGAACTGCTTCGCGTATGCCAACCAGAAATGCCTTCGCCTGCGAATCCATTGCGGTATCCCACTTTTCGAGTGTGATCTCCATTGGGGCTTCGTAGAATGTCGGCGCTTCCGTTCTGGCATTGCGAGCCGAACTCAGAGCGGACCTGCTTGAAGATTTTTAGAACCTCGTCGGGTTGGCAAACATCTGCCTGCACTAGAAATCCATCGCTACCAAGTTTGCGAATGCTCTCCAGTGTCGTCTGCGCCGCGTCGCGATTCTGGTAGTAGTGAATTGCGATTCGCGCTCCCTGTTCCGCCAGCATCAACGCGATGCCACGCCCGATGCCACGCGAACTTCCCGTGATCAATGCGTTCTTGCCTTTGAACGTCATGTGCACCTCCCGCGTTTCCGGCCTAGCATAATAGTGCCGTCGCCGGGAACGGTCAATCACTGATTACGGAATTCGACGCGTTACTCGTTCGGGGCATAGTCGTGGATCACATGTAAACCGATATTCTGTTGAACTCTAAGGCCATCGATGAATTCATCGGGGATGAACCAGACCTCAGGGTGATCGGGTTGATAGCGGAGAAGAAGCTTTCGGCCAATCATTCGGCCGATGATTGATTCGATAATTTCTTGGGTGGGAAAAGCTTTCGGCTCAAGGGAAAAACGCCCCGAGTAGTACTCTCCGGAAACCTGGTAGGAAAATGCAAATGTCGGGAGGACTATTCTGCCACTCTCGCGGGTCGCTTCGAGCGCGCCCGATTCAATCCTTGCTTCAACAGGAAGCCATTGTTCCGCCTGCCGGAGCAGTTTGCTCTGGCGGTACCACGAGATCGCCCACGCGGTGACGGCAACCGTAACCGCGCCGGCAACCACGAGAACGACTTCCAGCAAGCTCGTATCCATGGCTGGATTATCTCCTGTTCATGCGGTCATCCTCATCGCAGAAACACCTTTCCCGCATCCGGCACGCGGATGCCTGACTTCCGGCGCTCCCCTGTACCCAGGCTGTAAACCACCAGGGTATGATCTTCCACAATCAACAATTCCTTGTCGCTTAACCACCCTACCAGCGCCGCATGCGGCAGATAGGCCACGCGCCGTGGCACATCTTCCATGCTCTTCACTTCCACCGCCGGCAACTCGGTCAGCGCCTTGCGAATTCGTTGCGACTCCTCGGGATTTGCCTGACCCTGGTCCGCCAGCTGAATCGGCTTGTTCGCTTCCGCCGTCGACACAATCGTCATCGCCACGCGACCCAGGTCCGGCGACAACCGCGCGTTCGAAGTGTAGAAGCTCACATCGTAGTCCGGATTCTGATATTGCGCCCTCTCGTCAAACACGGTGCGTTGCTTCCCATTGCTAAGCATCAGCGTCTGATCGTCACTCTCATTCGACCAGCCGCAGCAACCGGAGTCGGGGATCGCCTCGACAATCACGTCTCCACCAGGCGACGCATCCAGGACTCGCAACAAGGGCGCCGGCAATGCGTTTGCCGTCCACTTTCCATTTTGTTCCAGATACATTGTGCTCGCCTTATAGTCCGGTTCGGTCTGGCCGGCAACAAATTGCGTCATCAGGAAGAATTTATCTACGCCGCTCTCAGGCGCCCAGAAATCGCCGTAGGGACAGGTCTCGTCACAGGTTCCGGTCTCGCAGCGGCAGTCGGGAAACTTTGCGGCGGCCAGATCCTCGCGTCCGCCTCCCTCAAGGTCCGTGCGCCACGCCTGCCAGGTCGTGACGGTCGAAAGATCCAATCCTTCGCGCTGCAACCGCCGCGCCGAATTGGCGAACCAGAACAAGTGGCCGCCGTCCGAGGAGAGAAATGGGATGGGAGCCACCTCGGTCACGGCCTCATTCGATCCCGTGCCGTGGACCTCTCGCATTACCCCTTGATCGATTGTCGCTGCGTTGTGTCCGTTCCAAAACCAAACTTTGTGTGCCGCCGCAACATCTTCATCTCCGAGCGGCAGCGATACCGGCCACGCAAACAGAATCTGCCCGGCGCGGTTGACGCGAACTCTCTCCGGCGATTGCACTAGATCGACGGGAACCTTCACCGTCTGCTTCTCCGCAAATGTGGCCGGATCATATTCCACGATATTTCCCGGCCCGCTCAGCACCCACAACCGCTTCCCCTGCCCCAGTAGCGGCGCCGTCACCAGCAGCAGGGTCAACATCATCCGCAATATATGTCGCATAAAGTTTTCAGGACCGGTGCGCTCGCCCTTGGCGACATGCATGCCGTTGTTCGGTTTCCCGTACAAGAGCAAAGCGACGCGCGATTTCACCAGTGTAAGTGATACGTTGGGCAAAACTCATCTCCGGATAGCGAGGACCGCCGGTTCCGGCCTTACCTATATAATGACCGGAGCCGAAAACGATTTTCGCAGGATTGTGGGGATTCATCGCGGCTCGTTCCACCGAGATTTGCTTACGCTCTTCAGTTATGGCAGTCGACTGCAAAACACCAAAGCCCGGAATTGAAGCCGCGAGTTTGACGGACGTAGGCCGCCAGCGGGTCAATAATGAAGATTCTTATCTCTATTGGGAGCCGGACTCCGACGAGGAATTCAAACGCAAAGGGCGCCTCGCCGTCATCGCGGATGGTATGGGCGGATACGAAGGCGGACAGGAAGCTAGCCGCCTCGCAGTCGAAACTGTGCGGCACTGCTACGAGCATGCCTTTGGCGCCGATCCGCAGGCCACTCTGCTCGAGGCCCTGGAATCAGCCCACCAGACGATTCAGCGTTACGCCGCGGAGCATCCGCATTTCCGCGGAATGGGAACCACTTGCACCGCGCTTTCCATCGTCGGCCGCCAACTTCATTTCGCCCATGTGGGCGACAGTCGCCTCTACCATATTCGCGGTGAGACCATTTCCAAGCTCACACGCGATCATTCCTACGTCGGCAGACTGGTTGAGAGCGGCATTGTGCGCTCGGAAGACGCGGAGTTCCACCCACAGCGCCACGTGCTCACCGCTGCCCTGGGTTCCGGCCGGCAGGTTGTGCCGCACGCGCCGGATCATCTCTTCTGCCTGGAAGAAGGAGACACGATTGTGCTCTGCACCGACGGCCTCTGGGGCGTAGTCGGCGAACTGGATATCGCTCGCATCGCACGATCTAACCCACCCGCGGAAGCTTGTGCCATGCTGGTGCGAATGGCTCTTGCACGCGGCGGCCCCGACAATGTTACCGTCGCAGTTCTGCGAGTTTCCGCCTGACTCCCTTCAAATATTCGCCGAATCTCTTGCATTGTCTCCAAAGTCTATTATATAAATAGACTTTCTCGTGAACACGCATGAAAGCCACCCAGAATCTATTTCTCACTGCAGCGCTGGCGCTGTTGACGGTGAGCGCGGCCGCTCAAACTGTGGCGGCGCCCTCCGCAGTTGCGGATGACAGCTCGCTTCCGGCCGTCGAACCAAATTCCACTATCCCGGAAAAGAGCGCGGTTGCGTTTCGCCGGGACGGCGCGTGGTTCTCGACCCAGGATGGCGCGACGCAGTTGCACGTTCACGGCTACGCCCAGGCAGACGACCGGATGTTCTCCCAAACCATTCACGGTGAAGAACTGGACACATTTCTCTTTCGCCGCATCCGGCCGCTGTTCGAAGGCACGCTGTTCAATGCCATCGATTTCCGGTTTATGCCGGATTTCGGACAGAGCACTTATCAGGTCCAGGAGGCTTACCTAGAACTGAAATCGGTGAAGTTTGCCAAACTGCGCGTTGGAAAATTCAAAGAGCCCATCGGACTCGAGGTTCTTCGCTCCGATCGCGAGCTCACTTTCGCTGAGCGATCGCTCGCTTCCGATCTTGTTCCGCTGCGCTATATCGGCGCGCAGGTTTCAGGTTCCGTTCTCTCGGATTCGATTTCCTACGCGGCCGGCTACTTCAACGGATCGAGCGATGGGTCGAATGGCCCGTTCAGCCAGTGGTCTCAGGGCAACGAGGCGGCGGTGCGGCTATTTCTCCGACCTTTTGCCACGAGCGGCGTAAGTGCCCTCCATCAGCTCGGGTTTGGCGCCGCCGGCTCTGCCGGCGATCAACATGGCACCATTGCCGGTTTGAAGACTATGGGGCAGACAACTTTCTTCAAGTACTCTTCGACGGCAACCGCGAACGGCCAGCATAATCGCCTGGCTCCGCAGGCCTACTACTATGCCGGACCGTTCGGGCTGATGGGCGAATATGTGCTCTCGTCGCAAGACGTGCTGGATAAGGGCCTGATTCAGCGGATGCGAAACGAAGCCTGGCAACTTGCCGGATCGGTCGTGCTGACGGGAGAAAAGAACGCCTATAGCGGAATTCGCCCGCGCAACGCCACCGAGCACGTACGCGGACTGCGCCGCCTTGGCGCCTTGGAACTTGCGCTGCGTTTCAGTCAACTCAGAATTGACGGCGACGCGTTCCCCCGCTTCGCGAATCCCGCCTTGGCCGCTCAGTCGGCGAACGAACGGGCGGTGGGCCTGAACTGGTATTTGAATCGCTACGTCAAGTTCGTAATCGACTACGAACACACTGGATTCCGCATGGCTCCCTCGACCGTGACTCCACTGCGCAGCGAGAACCTGCTCATGAACCGCATCCAGCTTGCTTTTTGATTGCGTGCAGAAACAGCAAAGCGCTACCGACCCAATGTCCTGCAAACCGGGACACTACGGTAGCGCTGCCGACTTTCGAAACCCAAACTTTAGATGCGGAATTGTAAAAAACGTCTATGCACCACTCACAGTGCATAAGTAGATACCCGTTAACAGCCGAAAAGTTACCTTTGGCTTTTTGGCTTCTCGGCTGTGTCGTCGGTCGTTGGGCTTTTCGGACCGTTCTCCTTCTGGTAGGCGGGAGAGAGAGTTCCCTTAGCCTGCGCGATTGGCAGCAATGTGGGATAGAACTGAACAAACGTCGTGTCAACCGCGGCATGCTCGGCGTGGCAGGAATAGCAACTGGCAGTTGTCGGAACCATCTTCGCAGTCTTCGCCTCATCAAAACCAAAGAAGGCCCACTTGCCCGCAAAACGGGCTTCGTCTTTCACGTGCACTTCAACCCCCATGACATCGCCATCCTGGTAATTGCCCGCCTTGTTAATCGACCCTTTGCTCTGAGCCTTTCGCGCCTCGAGCACCAGCATCGTTTTGTCGGGCCAAGTGCCCGTCTCCACAAATGTTTTGTAGGCTTCGGGATTCACGAACACGTTGTCGAACATGTGGTGGTCCATATTCATCGCGGGGTTGTAACTCATATCAAATCCCGACGTGAGATATACCCACTCGCGATAATGTTCGGGAAACTTGAGTTGATCGTCGCTGGTATATTCCGGCCCCGACCCTGCAGGCGTCCCTTTCGGATACAATGCAACCAACCCGCACAGCACCATTCCAGTGAGCAGCACGATTTTCATTTTGTTGATGAGCATGAGCGGCAGTATGCCTTGATATTTCGCGGAAGACCAGACCTTCCGCTGCACCGCGTGCCCGATTCGCTGCATAGTTGGCCACCCCGCCCAATCATCAAACATCAACGCGACGTTATGTCAAAACCAGAACGACGGTGGCGTGATGCCCTTGCAGTGGGAAACTTCCGCTTGGCCGCGATGATGCGCGACCGCCTGCTGCACCGGGCTGGTGATTCGCTGCATTGTTGACTCCTCCGGCATTGTTTACAGTACGATTCACCTGTGGAAACTCCGAGCCCCCGCACGCGGCCCTCACGATGGTTCTGGATTGCGGCGATCTGGTCCGGCATCGGACTTTTCGATGCGACTCAAACGGTCGTTGTCATGCGCTCGGAAGGCATGCACCACGCGTGGGTCAGCTTGTTCTTTGTTTTGCTGCTCGCGTGGCTGCCCTGGGCGCTGGCGACGCCGCTCGTGCTTCGTCTTGGCCGCCGCTATCCTCTCGCACAATGGAAACGTGTTTCCACCTGGAGCGTCCACCTTGGTGCCTGCGCGACGATAGGCCTAGTTTGGGCCACCTTGGACGCATCGTTGGAAGAGGTGCTGAATCCTTGGGCCAACGTCCCTGGGCCAGATCCATTTGCCGATCTTTGGTTGCAGAAGTTCGAGAACCATCTCTTAAGCTACATCGTTCTTTACGCTACCATCCTCCTGGTCAGCCACCTCCTGGAATCTCGAGAAAGATTGGCGCTGCAGCAAACCGAGACCGCCCGGCTCAACGAGCAGCTTTCAAAAGCCCAGCTCAATTCCCTGCGCAATCAAATCGAGCCGCATTTCCTGTTCAATACGCTCAACGCCATCGCCGGCCTGGTACGCGAAAAAAGAAATGATGCCGCCGTAAGCATGATCGCCGGCTTGAGCGATTTTCTGCGCCGTGTGCTCGAGGATTCCAACCGCCACGAGGTGCCTCTGGGAGAAGAACTGGATTTCGCTCTAAAGTATCTTGACATCCAGAAGGTGCGATTTGGCGATCGCCTTCATGTGAGCGCGAGCGTTCCCTCAGAACTCTTGCCCGCGCCGGTTCCAAGCCTGATCCTGCAGCCCATGGTCGAGAACGCCATCAAACACGGCATCGCGAAAAGAGTTCAGGGCGGCTCGATTCGCATTAGTGCCGCTCGCACCAATGGCCGACTGATCCTGAATGTCTACAATGACGGGCCCAAACTGCCCGAGGGTTGGGACAAGACTCGCTCCGGGATCGGAATCTCCAACGTTCAAACTCGCCTGCAAGGCCTGTACGGACAGGCCTTCGATCTGAGCATGCGCAACCAGGAACCCGGTGGCGTCGAAGTTTCATTATCCGTGCCGTTCAAGGATGTTTCGTCGAAGGAGTGATTCTTGCGCCCAGACGAACTCCCCGCCAAGATTCGGACCATCATTGTGGACGACGAACCTCTCGCGCGCAGCAATCTCTCCGTATTGTTGAGGCTTGATCCGGAAATTGAAATCGTCGCCGAGTGCGCGTCTGGGGCCGAAGCGCTGGCGGAGATCCGCGCTGCGAATCCTGATCTGGTTTTCCTCGATGTTCAGATGCCGGAGTGCGACGGCTTCGACGTGCTCGAACTGCTGGGCCAGCATCTGCCGCCCGCGATCGTTTTCGTGACTGCCTACGACCAGTACGCGCTGCGGGCATTTGACGCCGGAGCCCTCGATTATCTGCTGAAGCCGTTCGACAATGCACGATTCGCTCGCGCCCTCGATCGTGCGAAGCAAAGAATCAGCCGTAACAGAGATCTGCCGCGACCACCGGAGCGACTCGCCATCAAGGGCGTTGGTGAGATCGTGTTCGTGAAGATCCCCGAGATTGATTGGATCGAAGCCGCCGACTATTATGCCTGCCTGCACGTCGGCGCAAAAACACACTTATTGCGCCGGAGCTTGTCCGAACTCGAACAGGAGTTGAACGACAATATGTTTTGCCGCATTCACCGTTCCACCATCGTGAACCTCGATCGCGTTCGAGGCATGGAGGTCAACGAAGAAGGAGAGTATGAGGTGCTGCTTGAGCGGGGACACCGACTACGGCTGAGCCGGCGCTATCGCAAGCAGCTGGAAGCGCGCCTGGATGTTCCCAATTCGCGGCGCCTGTGACCTGCTCAGCCGTCTGATTTTCAATCCGGTTTGGCCGTCAGCGGCTCGCGAACCTTCGCAGGCGTCCGGGATAGGCGGCGCCTGCCTTCGCCAATTGATCCGCTGTCGCCGTCGAGATCGGCTGGACGTTTTCCGAACGAAACCGCAGCAGCGCGGCAATGTTGCCGACTTTGTCGAACTCCGGATCATCCTTCACATAGAACGTCTCGATATCGCGGCGTATGACCCAGGGCAAAATGGCTTCACCAACGTCGACAATTTCCTGCGTCGCCCGGCCGCAGGCCGGACAGGCGCTGACCAGGTGCGCGTCGATGTGTCCGCATGCCGAACATTCAATCGCGTGCGCCTGAAGATTTTCTCCCAGCAAGAGAGTCTGTACCTCGCCTAATTCGAGCGAACGCAATACGCGGCGCAGTCCGGTAACGCCCCGTCCATTGCTGCGCGCTTGTCCGAGCGCCTGAGCCACTAGTTCGTGGCGGCGTTCACTTTGCCAACGCTCCAAAATCTGTTGTGCGTGGCTGCGGATATCTTCGTTACTGATGTGATTCATGTCCGCGCGGAAGCGCCCAATGAGCGCGTGGCTCACGTAGGAGTGTAGTTGCGGTTCGAGGAGCGACATGTGCGCATCCTGGCAGGCAAGAATCCATTTCTCGAACACGCCTTTTTCCAGCAATACTTTCAGGGTCTCGGCAACATTCTTAAAGTGCTGGCGAGCCTCGTCCTCCACCCGGCGCTGGGCATGGCCGCCATCATATCCAGCAAACCCATCGCTGCGGCCTCTGCGGGGGAGAGGATGGAACAGGTCTTCGCGCTCAGTCAACTCGCCCAGGCGAAGATCGAAGATGCGCGCACGGTGCCGGTCGACCAGCACCACACCCAGCAGCGGAGATGCGCCCAGCAGGTGCGCGATCGGCTTTAGATGGAAATGGCGATCCACGAAAAGCTGGGTGCCCGGCAAACTTGCGGGCACATCATATTCGCGCCAGATGTTTTGGGCGGCGCAGGCAAACACGGCCTTGCCATGCGTTCCGTTGCTACGTAATTCGCCCGCCAGCCGCAAAATACGGTCCATATCGGCGCGAGCACAGTCTTTCTTGCCTTGGCTTTCCAACCCGCGCAACGCTTCGCGGGCCAGGTCTTTGATCAGAATTATGTCCTCTTTATGAGCTTTATTACGGGGCGTGGATGGCTGAAAATAAAAACTGACAGCACACGATTTCTTGTCTTGAAATTCTGCTAACTCTCGGATTTGTTCGCGAGTAATACTCATGGATAACTCCCCAGACACTGAAATTGGAAATTAAGCGGCTCCGGTCGGAGCCAAACGGCCTGAAAACTGCTTCGCAAGTCCAGGCGTCTTGCGTAAGTGGTCACGAGCGGCAGAAACAAAGGCGAGCACCTTCTCGCCAGGCAAGCCGGTGATCGCCATAATCTCCTCGACACTGAAACCTTCAATGGCGTGCAGAATGAACGCTTCGCGCGGACCCGAGCCCAAGTCGCGCAGCGACGACGCAATCAGGCGCAACAATTCATCCGAGGCCAGGATCTGCTCCGGCGTAGCGACACGCGCATCGGGAATAACTGTTGCCCCCGTGATCGATTCGTCCGGCTGATGAAATTGCAACTCCGCTTCGTCGCTTCCCTTCACGTTGCGCTGGCGCGCAGAATCTTCCAAAGGCCTTGCGTTCCCGTTGCTCTCGTCGCCGTGCGAAACTTCATCCAACGCTCGCAACGCCAGCCGGTAGAGCCAGGGCTCAAGCGCCAACCGCTCGGGCTTCTCCTGACCATCGCCCAGCGCGGACGCGATGGTTTCGTCAATCACCTCTTCCTTCGAAACGCTGTCGGGCGCAATCAACTCTTGCGCTTCGCGGAAGTAGATTTCACGCTCGACAAACCGCTCCAGCCGCGAGAGATTCACATTTACATAAGAGCGAATATCGTCCGCAGAAATTGTTGGCGGAAACACGGCAGCAATCGTCTGCTCGAACGGAACTTCCCGCACCACGGCGCCGGGCCGCGCGCTGTCTCCGCGCTTGCCGCGTTGCCACTTGTGCGACGCACGCAGGATTTCCTTGTGCTTGTTGACCTGCTGCAGCAGATCCTCAAATGCACTTTTCACTGCCGCGGCAGCCCCAGGAGCCGAAACCTGCACCGCCATCTGTCCCGAAGGCAAGCGCAGATTCAGCGAGACGCTGGTCCCCTCGCGCGCCGAAATCTCCTCCACCACTCCTTTCAGGTGAACGAGTTCGGGGCGAAACACCTGCAGGCGTTTCTGCAGTTTTTCGATTTGATGTTGAATATCTTTTTCGACGGCGGGAATTTTATGAAGACGGTAGCTGACGTGAACGTTCATAGCGCCTCGGCCTTGCTAACGAAGTGCGCAACCAAGTGCTTTCTTAAGCCGATTGTACACCCGGTGGAAAAGAGGGAAACCGATAAATCCACTGCCTAAAAATTAAGATGGTCTCATTCCGGAAATCGTTGCAGCTAAAAGTTTTGCTTGCCATCGGTTTGCAGACTCCCGGAACGGGCAGGTATGATCCGGAACCATGACCCTGCTCAAATTTGCCTTCCCTTTTTTGTTCGTCGCTGTTACCTGTGCGCAATCCTCATCTTCCAAAGAAGTTGAAACGGTTTATCCCGATGCGCACGCACTCTACGTTGATCTGCACGAGCATCCCGAACTTTCTGGACACGAAACCCAAACCGCGGCGAAGCTTGCGGAGCGCTTGCGCCGCGCTGGTTACACCGTCACCGAGCACGTCGGCGGCACCGGCGTGGTCGCTATTCTTAAGAACGGACCCGGACCGACAATCATGCTACGCACGGAACTCGACGCGCTTCCGGTAGAAGAAAAAACTGGCCTGCCATATGCCAGCAAGGTGCACACCAAAGACGACTCCGGACGCGACGTTCCGGTGGATCACGCCTGCGGACACGATCTGCACATGGCCGCAATTCTAGGGACAGCGGAAATAATGGCAACTAGCAAAAATACCTGGCATGGCACCCTCATGTTGATCGGCCAGCCGGCCGAGGAAACCATTGGGGGCGCCGAAGGAATGATCCGCGACGGATTGTTCACACGCTTCCCCAAGCCCGACGTGGCCGTGGCCTTACACGTCGGCAACGAACTACCGGCGGGAATGGTCTCGATCACTCCGGGTATCTACAACACCAATTCGGATTCTGTGCGCATCACCATCTATGGCAAGGGAGGCCACGGTTCCGCCCCGCATACCACCGTCGATCCGATTGTGATTGCTGCCCGGACCATTCTTGCTCTCCAGACCATCGTTTCTCGCGAAGTAAAACCGGGCGAAATGGCCGTAGTGACGGTCGGCTACATTCAAGCCGGCACCAAAAACAACATCATTCCCGACCAGGCAGAAATGGGGCTGACGGTGCGAACCTTCAAGCCGGACGTGCGCAAACAGATTCTTGCGGCCATCACTCGAATCACGAAGGCAGAAGCGGCAGCAGCCGGCGCTCCGAAAGAACCGTTGGTGGAGCGTTACGAAGGCACGGACCTGGTCTACAACAATCCAGCCTTGGCCGAGCGGCTCAGGGCGCCACTCGAAGCCACCCTCGGAAAAGACAAAGTCGTAACCGGCGAGCCAATCACGCCTTCCGAGGACTTTTCTTATTTCATCGAGCAGGGCGTGCCCGGTTTCTATTTCAGCCTTGGCGGAGCCGATCCCGCGAAGTTCGCCGAGGCGAAAGCGTCCGGAACACACCTGCCATCTAATCATTCCCCGCTGTTTGCCCCTGACGTCGATCCAGCTCTGCATGCAGGGATCATCGCGGAAGTAGCAGTGCTGCGGAACCTGCTGAATGCGTCTCCGGAGGAGCTACATAAGCTTGCCGCAGAGCAACCGTCTCACTGACGTGGGAGGCCCAGCGTAACGTACATACAAATGTATTGACACTAGACTGCATTCCCCTTTATTCTCAAATCAGCGGGCGCAGGAAGCCCCCATGCATTTTGAATGGAATGAACAAAAGAACCGCCAGAATTTAGTCAAGCATGGAATTCGATTCGAGACTGCAGCCTTGGCCTTCGATGATCCCTATGCCGTGACACAGCTTGATGATTCATCGGATGAGGAGGAACGCTGGATTACTCTCGGAGCCGTCGGGCCAGGAGCAATACTTGTGGTTGTCCATACGTGGACCGAAGAGGAAGGAGAGGCTGTGACTCGAATCATCTCTGCACGTGCCGCCGAGTCGCATGAAAGGAGAGCCTATGAGGAAGCTCACCAAAGAGCAAAAGCGAGATATCGCCGCCATCGCGGCCATGAAAGATGAAGATATTGATTTTTCGGACATCCCCCTTGTTCTGGATTGGAGCCGTGCCGAAATTGGCAAGTTCTACCGCCCGCCCAAGAAAACGATAACCATCCGGCTGGACGCCGACGTCCTGGAGTGGTTGAAAGGATACGGCAAGGGCTACCAGACCAAAGCCAACTTGCTATTGAGGCACGCCATGGTGAGTTCTGAGGGTAGAAATGCTCCGGAAAGGCCACGAGCACAAGGAAAAAGGACTCGCCGAGCTCACGCCACCAACTGATTCCCGGCTTACACCGCTACAGTAACCGAAGTCTCAGTCCGCGTCACCGGCCGGTAGAGCGTATCGCGCTCAATCGGTTCCCGCCCGGCCGCACGGATCAACCGCTCCAACTCTTCGCGGCGCATGCCCTGCGGAGTCGTCGCACCGGCGTCGTGGTAGATCTTTTCTTCAATCACGGTACCGTCCATGTCATCGGCGCCGAAGCGCAGTGAAATCTGCGCGATCTTCGCCGTCATCATCTGCCAGTACGATTTGATGTGCGGGAAGTTGTCGAGCACCAGCCGGCTCACCGCAATCTGCTTGATGTCGAGCATACCCGTGGTCTTCGGCAGATGCTGCAACGGCGTGTTGTCGGGATGAAACGCCAGCGGAATAAATGTCTGAAAACCGCCCGTCTCATCCTGCAGCGCGCGCAGCTTCAACAAGTGGTCGACGCGATCTTCGTCATTCTCGACGTGACCATAGAGCATAGTCGCATTCGACTTCAATCCGATCTGGTGCGCAACCTTAGCGGTTTCCAGCCATTGATCGCCATCAATCTTGTGATCGCAGATAATGTGCCGTACGCGGTCCGCAAAAATCTCCGCGCCCCCACCCGGCAGCGAGTCCACGCCGGAGGCTTTCAACTGCTCCAGCGTCTGGCGAATCGAGAGTTTCGCCCGCTTCGATAGATACGCGACCTCGACCATGGTGAAGGCCTTCAAATGCACTTGCGGAAAACGCTGCTTCAGGCCCGAACACAAATCCAGGAAATATTGAAACGGCAGGTCGGGATGCAGTCCGCCGACGATGTGAAATTCCGTCACTGCCTCGGAGTATCCGGAAGCTGCAGTCTCGAAAGCCTCTTCAAGCGCCATAGTATAGGCGCCGGGCGCGTCTTTCTTTCGCCCAAAGGCGCACAACCTGCACGCAGCAACGCAAACATTTGTGGGATTGATATGCCGGTTGACGTTGAAGTAAGTCTTGTCGCCATGCATGCGCTCGCGCACCAGGTTGGCCATCCAGCCGACGGCGAGAATGTCGCCGGTGCGGTACAGCGTCAGAGCGTCGTCGGCATCGAGCCGTTCGCCGGCGAGAACTCTCTCGTGAATCGGCTCTAGACGCCGATCGTCGGTCTGAAAAGCGTGCGCTGAACGTGAGTCAGACATCTTCTTGATCATATCGCAGGACGCCGCCCATGACCACGATTCCGGTTTGGATAGGCTGATTTCGCAAATGTCCCGAACTCGCGGGAAAGAAAAGATTTGGGCTATCAATCCCGAGTTCTGGTAAGGATTCCCTGCCTACCCCTGGCGCTAAAACCGCATCTATTCAAAGACTTCGAATTCTTGCGCGCCTTCTCGGAACTTGTAAGCGAAGGAGACTTGCCGATGAAACAGATTTTATCCGCCACCTTATTCACTGCAGCGCTGCTCTGTGCGATCGCATTGGCTCAGAGCACGCCTTCGCAGACCCCGGGCGCTCCTCCTCAGCAACCTGAGGGGCAGCCCCAGACCCAACAGCCTGCGCAAGCCACTCCGGCTCCGACGGCCGCTCAGGCCACCGCGAATCAAGAACCGTCGGCCGCTACGCCAAAAATCGCCCCCGGAAGCGTAATCCCAGTGTCGCTGACAAGAACCATCGACGCCAAGAAAGCCAAGCCCGGTGACGAAGTTGTGGCCAAGGTCACCATGGATATGAAGTCCAACAGTGGAGAAGTGATCGTGCCCAAAGACACCAAAGTGATGGGGCACGTGACTGAGGCGCAGGCCCGCAGCAAGGAGCAGAAAGAATCTCAGTTAGGCATCGCTTTTGACCGTGCCACGTTGAAAGGCAGCGAAGTTTCGCTGCCGATGTCGATCCAGGCTGTGATTGCTCCGCCCAGCAATAACACAAACAGCAGCGGCGGTTCCCCAGATCAAGGTGCGCCTCCGACGGGCGGCAATAGCGCGCCGTCCCCGATGGCCAGCGGGCGCAACGGCTCGACAGCAAGTCAAAGTACGCCTTCGGGTCCACCGCCCAGCGCAGCTCCGACCGACAACACGCAGCAAGGCAGTGCACGCCCGCCCATTACCGGAAATACCCAGGGCGTCGTAGGCATCTCGAATCTCAAGCTGGAACCCGCACCCAGCGCGGCTCAGGGTTCAGTCTTGAGTTCGGAGAAAAATAACGTGAAGGTTGAAAGCGGCACCATGCTGCTTCTGAAGGTCAACCAGTAAACGCATTGTCGGTTCTTGGTCCGGAGAGGCGACGGCGACACGCGGTTGCCTCTCCGCGATCCGCCGCTACCCAACTATTTCCGTAGCAACAAATCGCCCGCGACAAATACGAAGAACAGCACCGAGATGACGCCGTTCATCGTAAAAAACGCGGCATTCAGTTTCGACAGGTCGTCGGCCCGAACCAGCGAATGCTCGTAGAGCAGCAGCAAGAACACCGCCAGAACGCCGCAGGCCGCCAGCTTCCCCATTCCAAATACGATCAATAATGCAATGAGCAATACAATCATCGCGGCGTGAAACCCGCGCGCAATCCACAGCGCAGAGCGAATGCCCACATATCGCGGAATGGAATGCAGCCCAGTCTGCCGATCAAAATCCAAATCCTGGCAGGCGTAGAGAACGTCGAAGCCGCCAACCCAGAACGCCACGGCCGCGGTCAGCAGCAGGATCCGCGGGTCCAGCGATCCCCGCACCGCGATCCACGCCGCTGCCGGCGCAATGCCGAGTGCGAATCCCAGCACCAGGTGCGACCATCGCGTCACCCGTTTCGTGTACGAGTAAAGCAGCAACACCGCCAAAGCCACCGGCGACAGCATCAGAGAAAGCCGGTTTAACTGGCTCGCCGCGAGAATGAAAATCGCACTGGAGACCACTACGAACGTAGCCACAAACCCTGGCGTGAGATGGCCGGCGGGCAGAGCCCGTGCGCTGGTCCGCGGATTGGCGGCGTCGATGGCAGTATCAGCCCAGCGGTTGAACGCCATGGCCGCAGATCGTGCCGCGATCATCGCCACAATGATCCACACCAGTTGATGGAGCGACGGAAGACCTCCAGCCGCGAGCATCGCTCCGCACAGCGCAAAAGGCAGCGCGAAAATAGAATGCTCCCACTTGATCATCTCCAGTGTGACGCGCAGGTTGTGCAGGACGGACACGGATCAATTGTAATGCAGGGTTTTGGGTGTCAGGTGTTGGGTCTTAGAGGTTAGGTCTTGAGTATTTGTCCACTAGTGTGAATAGCCAGCCGAAAGCCGGAGGTCAAACACCTAACACCCCATACCTAACATCCCTCCCCCGCCACCAGCGGAACAAACCGACAGAGTTCGTGCAACGTGGTCCGCGGCTGGCCGCCTACCATGCGGATCAACTGCAACTGCTGAGAGTCTGCCGGGCCAACGGGAATAATCATTCGTCCGCCCTCAGCCAGTTGTTGCACCAGAGCGCGCGGCACCTCCGCCGCAGCAGCAGAAACGATGATCGCATCGTACGGCGCGCCCTCAGCATAACCCTGGCTTCCATCGCCCACGAGCACTCGTACGTTGCTGTATCCCATGCGGGTCAGCAGATCCCTCGCCTTATCCGCCAGCGCGGCATGGCGCTCCACCGAGAAAACCTGCTCAGCCAGTTCCGCCAGCAACGCCGTCAAATAGCCCGATCCCGTACCCACTTCGAGCACCCGGTCGCTTGGCGATACGGCCAACGCTTCCAGCATGCGAGCCACTATGTAGGGCTGAGAGATCGTCTGTCCTTCGCCAATGGGCAGAGGATGATCGTCATACGCCTGCTCGCGGTAACGTTCCGGGGCAAACTCATGACGCGGCACGCGCAACATGGCATCGAGCACGCGTTCGTCGCCGATGCCGCGCGCTCGCAACTGGGTCTCGACCATCCGCTGGCGCAGTTTCGAGAATGCGGCAGTTTCATCAGAAGCATTCATGTAGAGTTTCAGGAATCCGCGTCCGGAACAATTCTATTTCTTGCGCTGGCGCACCCGGACATCGAAGCTGACCACGCCGTTCTGATCGCGCGTCCCCACCACCGAGATATTGCGATTAATGTAGTATTCGCCCTGGATGATCTGTTGCGAACTCTGGGAGACGTTCGTGCTGTAGGTCAGCGAAACGTTGTTGGCGAATTGCTGCTCGATAGTAACCTGCGGGCCCCGTGCCGTCGGGTTGGTCTCAGTAGTAAGCCCCTGCGGGTCAATTTTTATCCGGCTGACTCCGAATAGCTTTTGCATACGGTTACTAACGGTCGCGTTGAGCGCTTGGCTGATGATCAGATTCGTAGCCTCGTCAGTAAACAGACTTTGGCCTGACTGCTGCTGCAGTTGCTCCGACTCCTCGCTGGTGCGGCCCAGCGCCAACAGCGCAATAATGTCGGACTTCGGCAGGGGCGGCTCCGAGCGATAGTTTACCGTCAGCCGCTCCGGCGTCCCTGTCACCGTGACGTCAAGATCGTAGTTGCGCACGTGCGTCGTCGCCTGCAGGTTTACCTGCGGCTCGATCGCCACTGGATTCGCAAATGAAATATCACCGCGCTCCAACCGGAATTTGATGCCGTTGAAAGTCGCATCTCCTTCCAGAATGTCCGCCCGTCCAAGAACGCTGGGACGCGCCAGAGAGCCTCGCAGCCGCAGGTCTGCGTCCCCCGACAATCGCGCTACCGCAGTCTTCATCTGCAGTTCGGCCGCGGTACGCACCGCTACATCCAGCTTCACGTTGTACAGCGGCGAATTGGCCGGAGTGATAGTCGCCGATTGCCGGCTTCGCTCCAGGTACGAACCAAAATCAAAGCCGGGCGTCACCGCCAGTTTCGTGACCAGCACGTCGCCCGAAACCATCGAAGCAGAGCGGCTTCCGACCCAGTGCAACTCAGCCGTCGCTGTCGAACTTACGCCGGGCGGATAGCGCAGCCGCACTTCTTTCCCCACGGCTGTGAGATTGAAATTGAACTGCCGGTTGTAGTTGGTCGCGTCGCCTTTCAATTCCAGCGTCCCGCCGCCGGTGCGAGCAGTGAGCTGATCGATGTGGATCCGATCCCGCGTAAACGACAGCGTGCCGTTCATCTCGCTCAGACCGCTCGGCAATCCTGCGTAATTGGCCGCGCCGTTCTTCACCTCGATGGTGCCTTGCGGAAGCGGTTCGTTGAGCGAGCCCCCCAAGGTCATATGCACTGTCGTCAAACCAGAAGCTGTGAGATCGGGAACCATGCCGCCCAACAGCTTGAGATCAACCTGCCCGTCGGCCGATAAGTCGAGTTCGCGCGCCCGCGCGAAATGAATCGACCCGTGTCCGACCACGTCCGTTCCCTCACCCACCAGATGCGCTGGTTCAATGTGAATGGTTTGGTCGGCGTAGGTAAACCGCACCGGTCCCTGATTGTGCAGCTTGGCAGTTTCGACTTCGACTGCAACATCAGTCACGTTTCCGTTGAGCGTCCACTGCTGCGGATACCGCAAAGGGCCCTGCATCGTGACCGTGCCGCCAAAAGCAGAATGGCCCGTCAGCTGTGTGCCCAAATAGGCGCGCCACAGTGCATCGAGATCAACCTGGTTGAACTGCGCCGTGATGTTCGCCCGATAATCTCCGTGCATCGCGACGCTTCCGCCAATGGAAAGCGTGCCGCGCGGAAACTCAGAGTGTCCCCGCAGTTGCAGTTCGCCGTTCTGCGTCGTCGCTTCGAGATCCAATCCGCCCTGCGGTTCGCGATCGAGGGTAAGATTGCTCACGTGCACGGCGGCGGTAATAACGGGCGCAGCGAGCGTGCCCGATCCTTGCAATGTAAAGTCGGCGCGGCCCTCCATCGGCAAACGATCCAGATGAATCTGCCGGATGCGCGCCACGTCGAAATTTTTCCCGACCAGGTCAAGCCGAAAGCCGCCCGTGGCTGGAGTATAAGCCGCACTGCCGGAAACCAAGGCATCGCCGTGCGTGAGTTGAATATGGTTGAGCGCGGTCTCGCTCCCCGCGATATGAAGGTCCGCATCGAACTTCTCGATCGCTTCCCCGTAAGCCGCGGCATTCGCCGCATGAATATGCCCTTGCGCGCGCGGATGCGCCCGCGTTCCGGAAACCTGAACTGACACATCCGCTGTCCCCGAAACTGGATAGTCGAATCCCGCGAGCGCTGCCGTCGACGCCACATCCACATTGTGCAGGTTCACGCGTGCGTTGTACGGACTGTATTCAGTGAACTGCCCTTGCTGCAAGAGGGCGGTAAGTTCGAAGTCAGCGCTCGTTTCTCCGCGGCGCAGGCTGCCCCCGCGCAGCGCGAGGTCGTGCGAAGAAAATTGAATGCTGGCCGCAAGCGAATCCCAATGCACGGGTTGCTCGGCGGTACGCGAGGTTGCGGGAATCGTGAATTCGAAATCTTGCGCGACCAGCGTCCCCGAAACTTTCGGCTCAGAAAACGTGCCTTCAGCTACGCCATTGAACGCCGCGCTGCCATCCACCTGAAATGGCAGATTGGCAGGCCCGCCCAATGCCGTAACCAGCGGGCGCCACTCCTCCAGATTGGAAGTCGAAACCGAAAAGTGCAACGTTGAGGTCTTCGCCAAAATTCCTGAAGCTTGAACCCGCGATGCCGGTGTCGATAAGTTGAACTGGGCAAGTTCCAGCGAATCGTTCGCGCCGTGATATTTACCTTGCGTGTGGGCTGTCACCGGTAACTCGCCCGCAGCAGGATGAGGCGTCGGACTCACGTCCACCGTAAACGCAACATCCGCGTCCTTGGAAGATCCCTTCCAGAACGCTTCCACATTTCCATTGGCCAAACCTGCCGGACGAAACCGGCGTCGGGGGTGCGTAGCTACATTCAATGCACTCGCTATCTCACCAGCGGAAAAATCTCGCACGTGAAGATGCACTACACCGGCTTGCACTCCAGGCAACTTCGCCTTCGGTTTCTCACTCTTCTTGGCGGATGGCCGTGCCGCCGTCACTACCGGAAGCTCTTGCCCGCCCTTCCTCCCCTTGCCCGCCGGTGGCGGCGGCACGCTGTGCAGCCAGTTGTCCACCTGCGCATCGCCGGTAAAATCTCCGCCAAACAGCTTTCCCTGCAACTTCCACAGCTTGATCTGATCATCTGTCACTGAGTAATCCGAGGTCGCACTCGCTTTCTTAATCGCGATCTGCCTGTTCTGCCAGCTTAGGTCGTGTAGCGCCACAGTGCCCGCACTGTTGAATTGCTCGAGCGACCAGTGGCCGGTGCCCCTAAACTCGGCGATGCCCTCGCGAAGATCATGCCGGCGCGTAATCGCGGCAGCCTCCGTGAAATCGACGTGGACTTCATAACTCCCGTCGACCTGCGGATTACGAAAATCGCTGACCCGTCCGCTCGCCGAGAAAGATGACCGGCCCGAATTCCATCGCAACGATTTGATGTCGACAAAGGTCGTCCCCAGGCTGAAGTCGACGGTCGTCATCCAGGCGAACGGCCGGAAGTCCTCGACCACACTGTCCACTTTGCCTACCGTGAGATGGCTTTCATAGCGGCGGCGCAGGAACGAGTAATCCATTTGCAAAGAGGTATCCTGAGCCGCAAAATTCAGCGGAATTTTCTTGTCCGCCCACAACATCTCGCCATTTCTTACCGACAGATGATCAATGGAAAGCGCGAACAGTTGCTCGATCGGTGTGCTCTCCGAAGTCTTCGGCGCCACCTTTAGAGCGGGAATATTCGTAGTCCCGTCCGGCGCAATCGAAACGTGAATCACCGGATGCTCCAGAACCACCGAGGAAAATCCGAATTCGGTGCGCAGAAATGAAATGACTTTCAGATGAGCTACCAGACTATCCGCATGCGCCAGCGGAATATCCATGAAACCTTCCCTCCCATGCACCGTGATGTTGCGTACTTCCACCTGCATGTGGAAAGGAACGACGTGGAAGGTGCCAACTTCAGCGCGGCCCCCGGTGATTCGCTCGATTTCCGCGACCACCCGCTTGCGCACCAAGGCCTGAAAGGAATCGGTGGTGGAGTACCAAAGCGCGGCCAGCAGCACAACTATGCCCGCTGCGATTACGAGGAGCAGAAATTTCCACCAGCGCGGAGGTCTGGTGGCAAGCTTGGTCACCGCGTCTGCACTCCATCCCCGGCCCCAGTCGAGCCGGGCACGCTCAATTTGCTTTCCGAGCGCAAGGATTGCAGCCAGGAGACCAGCAACTCATTGACCTTCTCTTGCGTGAGCAATTCACGAATCTTGGCCGCGACATCGGCCGATGGGACGTCGGCTACGACGGACTGCTTCAACTGCGGAACGAATTTCTCGCGGTAATAGGCTTCGATGCTCTTGGAATCAATCTGCACCGCGGGACGAAGGTGCGCATCCACCAACCGCATCAGGTCTATCTGCTGTTGCACATGCGCCAGCAGATCTTTTTCTGTCAGTCCATACCGGCTCAGCAGCAACCTCCATCCTTCATCGGTCGCCGCTTCCGGATATTGTTTCCGCGCCTGCGCCACCCGCGCCGCGGCTTCTGATTCGGTGGCATGCTGGAACGACGCAGACTTCATCTGCTCTGCCAGCAACTCCTGATCGATCAGGCGATCGAGAACGCTCCGCCGATCGTCCTCCGTGAACTGATCTAGCGCCCGGCCATTCAGCAGCGCCTCATAACGCTGCCCTTCATCCCAGTCGCTCTGCAAAATAATGTGTCCGTTGACTGTCGCCACGATGCGGTCGATCACCTGGCCGGCGCGAGCGGACGGCAGCACAAAAACGCCCATAGACAACGCGAGCGCGACCACCGCGACCATCTTGTTAGTGCGAAATCTACTCATCAGAATGGCTGGCCTATGCTGAAAAATACGTTGAAATGCCGCAGCCGTTGGGTCCCAAAAGTTAACGGCAGCCCCTGCTGGTCGAACGTAAGTGCCTGGAAATAATGGGTCGGGTTCAGATTGTATCCGAAGTCAAACCGTAACGGGCCAATGGGTGTCTTATAACGCAACCCCATTCCAACCGCGTGCGAAGTGTAATCATACCCGGAGTTATTAAACTGGGTATAGCACTGAAGGTTCGCTGTACCACCGGACGAAAGGCACAACGCGGGATTGGCCTGATGCCAGCGCAGCACTCCCTTTAGCATGTCGTGCGGCGCAGTAAACACATTCCCCATATCGTGAAAAATGGCAAATCCGAATCCCGGTCCAACATACGGCAGCGAAGTCTCGGGAAAGCGTAGTTCAAAGTTGTTCACGAACAGTGCCGTACCGCCGACTGGAAAGCCTGAGGACGGGTCGCGAGGTCCTGCCTGATTCAACCCAAATCCGCGATGAGAGTTGCCGCCGCCAGCAAAGTATTGTTCGGGCAACGGAATCAGCGTAATTCCCTGACACACCGTCTCCCCGGTGTGTGGATTCAACGGACACGCCCCCGGCGGCACGACTCGAGTGCCTCCGTAGGGCTGCTCCAGCCCGATGCTCGTCGAACGCGCGAACACATACTGGCGCCCGGCCCTTCCCTTTCCTCCAAATGCGTAATAAGTGGAATACTGAGTAAGAGCCCGCCCGAAATCAGCCTCGGAGCCGAAGGACTTAGAAGAGGCAAAAGCGTCTAGCGTCAGATAGGTTCCCTTCGTACTCTCCAGCGGGTTGTCCCTTTTATCGTGGATAAAAGTAAATCCCGGACCCCCGACACGCGCCGGGAGAGACAGCAGTGCGATTTCACCCGGGTTGAATCCGGCTGCGAAGTGGCTCGCCTTCACCAGCCGGAAATCCCACCGATAGGTAATCGAATCGGGCCCCTGTCGCGTCCCCGGCTCAAGCCCCGAGTTCCCGAACTGTTGCCGCACATCGATCTTCCCCTCCAGACGCTGTGAAGTGAACGTAGCCACATCCAAACTGTTGTCGTAGAAAACGGTGTAGATCAGTTTGAACTTGTCGCTGTCGAATAACTTCGGAACTGCGTAACTAATCAACCCGCGCTGTTGCAATCGCCCTACATGGGACTGGAACGTCGCAGTCTGATTTCGCCCGCCAACGTTCAACCGCGTCACGTCGAACTCGACCCTGGGACTCACTCCGGTTGACCCTTGCGGTGCGTTCGAGCCGGCAGGCTGACCGGTGCCGAACTCCAATCCAACTCCATAAGTGAAGGTGTAACGCTTGGCCTCCCGCACTTGCACCAGAACATTCTTCAGCGGATCGGTTCCCTCCGGGTTCTGCACCGCCGCGTCCACCTGGCTAAAAATTCCCAGATCGTAAAGCCGGGTCTGCGTGTTGAGTAGAGCTTGCTGGCTCAGCGCTTCCCCTTCGTGCACTTGCAACTCCCGGTTCACCACGTAATCGCGCGTGTGTTCGGTTCCGGCGATCAGTAAGTGATTGACTGTGAAACGCTCGCCTTCCTGAATCGTATAGGTCACGTCTTCGTAATTTATCTGTGTTGAAGGCTTGGTATTGATCTCCAGGCTTGCATTGGGAAATCCATGATCGAAATAAAAATTGAGAATCCTTTCGCGATCATTGGCCAGATCCTGTTCGGAATACGGCTGTCCCGGCTGCGTACTGAGTTCAGGCAGGTCTTTTGCGAGGATCTTCTCAGTGCCCAGCAGGTGCACTTCGCCGACACGGGTTCGAACTCCTTCCTCGATGTGGATGTGAACCGCCAGCCTGTTTTCCGTACCCTGGTAGTTGTCGTCCACATTGGTTTGAATCTGAACCTGGCGGAAACCGTTGGACTTGTACAGCCCCTCCAGGGTCGCGACATCGCTTTTCAGCAGCTCCTCGCTGTAGCGTCCATGGCTCAACACCCGGCTCGTGGGCTGAATTTGCAGGTACGATCGCAACTTGGCCGTGTCCAGAAACTGCTTGTTGCCGGTAATCTCCACCATCACCAGTTTGTGCAACGGCCCCGGGTCGATCTGGTAAATCACCCGCAACGTCTTAGCGTCGGTTTCTTTCTGAATCTCTACCTTGGCGTCGAAGTGGCCGCGAGTCTGCAGGTAGTTGATCAGGTTCCGCTTTCCTTCGTTCAGCAGGTCATCGTCGACAGCGTTCTCTTCGTAGACGGGGATTTCCTTCTTCAAAGTGCCACGGCTGATGCGATATCCGCGCGCAGTAATCAATACCACCGGCCCGGGATCGATCTGAAATGTGAAGTCGACGCGATTGGTCTCCGGGAGATAGAGCTGCTCGGCAATGGAAACCTGCGACAGCGCGCGATTTTGCTTCTGGAATTTCCTCCGCAGCCGCTGCAGCGATCCCCTCACGCGCTCGGCCGTCACCCGGTCTCCGCGCTCCATGTGCGCGACATCCTGCACTTCAAAAGAAGACATCCCGGATGTCCCCGTAACTTTCACTTCACCCACCCGCGCCTGTTCCCCCCGGCTGATGTGAAAAAGAAGGTTTACCTGCTGCGTGGTTGCGTTGGATACGCTCTCGGCCGTCACTCGCGCCCGGTAGTAACCATTCTCCTGCATGAGTTGCCTGACGTTTTCCAGACCCCGATCCAACTTCTCCTGCGAATAAAGTTCTCCCAACTGCAGCTTCGCCGCATTCACGATCTGGTTCGATGTCGGCCGCGTGGGAGCTCCTTCCACCTCAACCGCGCCCACAAAAAAGTTAGACGAGGTGGTGAAGGTGAGTGCCACGCCTTCGCCTGACGGTGCAACTTCCGCTTCGATGTCGGCAAAGCGGCCGGTCGCGTACAAGGCGCGAATGCTGTCGCTTACTTTTCCTCGTTCCAACGGTTCTCCGACTTTCTGCGCCAGTAACTGCAGGATGTGTTCGCGTTCGCCTTCGGTCACACCAGGAATCTGGATGGATCGCACGACTTTCCCTTCATACCTGGAAATCCCGGTGCTGGATGGCTGTTGGGACTCTTGCGGTGCGGCGGTGTCAGGCTTTGCCTGATCAGGTTGGTTCGGACTTGATGGGGAACGCGATGTGCTGACCTGCGACATTTCTGTCTCAGACGCGGACGATCCACCCACCTGCGCTGCGGTCTCCAACCCCAGCACCGCAGACCACAGCGCGATCATCGCGATCAGAAGTGTCGCGTACCGTGTCAGCAAACAGTGTCCTTGGGCCCAGGCGCTACTCGACTTCGTTGGAACGCGCCCGGCGGTCGTCGTGCCCACTGCTCAAGCTCGCTATTCCGATCCGTCGAGCTCGGCGTTGGCATTCATCCACGGGCAAGCCAGCCACTTATAATAAAGGTTTTAGACGCTGACACTGGTGACCTCTTTGGCACGCGAAACACATTCGACCGAACGAATTGAAGTCTCGCCGCGAACCTCCTCCCTTGACGAACGTTATTCCCGCCAGGTCCTCTTCGCTGGCATCGGCGCCGAAGGCCAGCGCAAACTTGCAACCGCCCGCGTCGCGATCATCGGATGCGGCGCCACCGGCTCCGCCCTGGCCACGTTGCTCGCTCGCGCCGGCGTCGGAACCTTACGCATCATCGACCGCGACTTCGTCGAACCCAGCAACCTGCAGCGCCAGTCCCTGTTCGATGAGAAGGACGCCGCCGAATCTGTTCCCAAGGCAATCGCGGCCGCGAGGAAGATTGCCGCCTTCAACTCTCAGATCATGGTTGAACCAAAAGTTGAAGATCTCGTTCCCGCTAACATTGAAGCCTCGCTTGAAGGAATGTCGCTTCTCCTTGACGGCACCGACAATTTCGAAACGCGCTACCTGATCAACGACTACGCCATCGATCGCTCGCTTCCGTGGATCTACTCCGCCGCGGTTGGCAGCTACGCCGTCACCTTAAATATCGTGCCGGGTCAAACCGCCTGTCTGGCCTGCATTTTCCCGGACTCGCCTCGCGGAATGGTTGAGACTTGCGAAACTTCCGGCATCCTCAACTCGGCAGTAAATTTCGTAGCGTCGGTCGCCGCGACCGAGGCACTCAAACTCCTGGTCGCGGGCGCCGACGCTGCTCACCTCCGTCGCTCACTTCTATCTTTCGATCTCTGGACCAACGATCACGCCGAAATCTCCACCGCCAGACCGCGCACCGGCTGCCGTGCCTGCGGCGAGCGCGATTTCATTCACCTCTCTGGCGAAGCCCGGCCGCACATCACGCTCTGCGGCAGAAATTCCGTGCAAATTCATGAGCGCCAGCGTCCCATCGACTTCGCCGAGATGGACCGCCGCCTTCAGCCTCACGGCACAGTCCGCCACAACGACTTCGTCCTGAAATTCTGGCGCGACCCCTACGAACTCACTCTCTTTCCCGACGGCCGCGCCATCATCAAAGGCACCACCGACACAGCCGTAGCCCGCAGCCTCTACGCCCGCTACGTAGGAAGCTAGCTCGTCTAAGGTTTCGAAACAGCACGGCTCAAGCAATGCGTAAGTCTTTGCGGCGGCACGGCTGCAGGCAAGACGTAAGGCTTTGAAAGGGCACGGCTTCAGCCGTGCCACCAGCGCTACAGCCGATCGCGGGCTTTAGCCCCTCAGGCTACGCTCTTCAATTCACCGTCAACGTCAGCACGCTGCTCTTTCCCCCGCTGGTGCACCCCAAATCCCCTGTATTCCCGCTCGGAGTGTTCACCGAAACTTTCACCTGCCCCGGCCCGCTGATCACTGCCGTGTTCAGGGTGACTTGCATTTCTTGCGGACTGACGACGGTCGCACCCAGAGGCGTCGAGTTAATCATCACTTCCGAGGACGAAACGAAATTGTTGCCATTGATTGTGAGCGTTTGGCCCTGCTGCAGATCCGCGAACGTCATGTTGCTCGGCGAGAGCGATCCAATCAGCGGCGCCGGACGGGAACTACTGCACAGGGGGTTTAAGGTATTGTTGCAACCAAGGGTCAAAACGGCGAGAGCAAGCAAGCAGGCACAGGACAAACCGTAAGTCCAGAAACGCATGGGAGATGCTCCTTTAGGTTGTTACCCGTCCGGCTGTTTGAGCGGAAACATCCAGGTTCGGGGCGGAAATCTTGTTTCGGCAGCGTGCAGCCTGAGTTCCAATGCACACCCGCCATGGCCGCTGTCCTTAATTGCATTGTTTCTCTCAAGTTAAGTAAAAGCCGTAGCGCTTTGCACAAGCCTCAAATGCCGCGCTGGTGGCCGAGTTCCACCAGCAGTGGTGGTTTTCAGCCAAACACGGCGGCCATGATCAGCACGCTGCCTGAACCGCGCGCTGTGGCTACACTAGTCCCGCCGGATATGTCGCTATGAACCCGCCCTGTACTTGGGTAGCGATAGATGACCGCGTTCAATTAGTGCTTAGCGTGGACAACATGAACGCCCGCGTGTCCGGGCGCGAGTCCTTGAACAGCGCGGCCGAACCTGGACGCGATCTCCTGGAAATTGACGTCTTCGATGACGCAAAATCCGTGCGAGCGAAGAATCGCTGCAATGCCAGCCGGCTCGAAACGGCTGTCCGAACGTTCACCAATTTTCTCCAGCTGTTCGGTCCGCATCTTTTCTATTTGCCTTAGCTCTTCAGAGAATGCCTCCGGAGGTTCCATGTAGTCGAACACCACCTCGGAGTTTGGGATTGAAGACACGTAGTCCAGCGTGCGGGCGATAGCGTCCTGTGTCAGATATGGCACAACCCCGAGCCAAAAGAAAAACGCTGGCGAGTTCGGCTGAAAGCCTGCGGCGGCAAGCTTCTCTCCCACATCGTCCTGCTCGAAATCAACGGGCACGAGAATAAGCCATGTCGGAAGTTCGATTTGAACTTCCGACAGGCGCTGGCGTTTCCATGTTTGCGTCGCCGGGTGGTCCACCTCATAGATACGAAGTCGCGCGCCATGGGGATTCCGGAGAGCGAAAGTGTCGAGTCCGGCGCCAAGGATGACGTTCTGCCGAACCCCTCTTTCGACAGCGCTTGCCAGAGCATCTTCCGCAATCCGGCTTCGCGCGGCGGTGAACAGACGTCCGATGCTGGCCAAGGGATGTCCCTTCGCGAATCGAAGCACTTCCTTTTCGTCTTCACACAGAATCTTTAGCGCAAATGGGTCATCGAGGATTGAGCCATGATCGAGCACCTGATGAGCAGCTCGTTGTCGGGCGATCATAAGAGCTGTGCGGCTGGGTTCATTCGGCTTCATGTCGAGGTCTCCGTTCTCATCAATAGCAATAGCTGATCGCACGGGCTGTCGTATGCGCATCTGCCGCCGTTAGGATTCTTAAGGTTTGGCTAAGAGCTAGAAGCTAGCAGCTAGCCGCCACCTTCGTGCTACTCTTCTCTGCTCGTAAATTCCGGGAGTTCAATCTGCTCAGAAACAGAAAAGAGCGCTGATGGCCGAAACTCTCCGTCCTGAGCCCAGCCGTCCCTTCCGCTGGCTGGTGCTGATCTTCGTCAGCCTCACGATGTTCGGCAATTACTACGTCTACGACTGCATCGGGCCCATCGCGGATTTACTCACCAAGCAGCTCGGCTTCTCCGATTCCAATATTGGACTCCTGCAGGCGATTTACAGCATTCCAAACGTTTTCATGGTGCTCATCGGCGGCTATATCGTCGACCGCATCGGCGTCCGCAAGGCCCTGCTCATTTTTGGCGCGCTCTGCTTCCTCGGATCAGTGGTCACAGTTTTGTCGCCGACCCTGGCTGTAATGGCGGCAGGCAGGCTAATCTTCGGCCTGGGTGCGGAATCGCTGATCGTATGCGTAACGACCGCCGTCGCGAAATGGTTTCGCGGCAAGGAACTAAGCTTCGCCTTCGGCATCAACCTGATGATCTCGCGTGCGGGAACACTGATGGCGCAGCAGTCCCCTTCCTGGGCGGGATTTGCCTACAACTACTGGCGCAATCCCCTGCTCATCTCCATTGGTTTCGGCGCTCTCTGCATCGTCGGAGCAATCATCTACTGGGCGCTCGAGGTTTACGCTGAGAAACGCTATCAGGTCGGCCCCGCCGGAGCCACCGACAAGGTCGTCTTCAAAGACATTAAAGCATTCGGGCTCTCATACTGGTACATCGTCGCGCTGTGCGTCACGTTTTATTCCGGCATCTTTCCCTTCGAAACCTTCGCCTACAAATTCTTCATGGACGCACATCACGTCACCCGCGAGGCCGGCGGCGACCTGGTAGGCATGCTTACTCTTTTCACTATGTTCGGCACACCCACCTTCGGCTTATTTGTCGACAAACTGGGTAAGCGAGCGCTGCTGATGATGTTGGGCTCGCTCCTGTTAATTCCGGTTTACCTGATGATGGCCTACTTGCGATCGGCCAATTACATCACCGTCCACTTACCTTCTTCGGCCGATGGCCACTTCTCACTGGTCGCCCATCATCTGCCGCCTATTCTGTTACTCACCATGGCTATGATGGGAGTCGCGTTCTCGCTGATTCCTGCGGTCATGTGGCCATCGGTCGCTTATCTGGTCGACCAATCCAAGCTGGGAACGGCCTACGGACTGATGACCATGATCCAGAACATTGGCCTGGCGGGATTCAACCTGGTGATAGGCTGGGCGAACGATTACCGCCAGGCTGGCCCCGAGAATCCCAGCGGCTACAACCTCGGCATGTGGATTTTTTCGATCTTGGGATTTCTCGGTCTGACGTTTGCTTTCCTGCTCCGGCAGCGCGAACTGGGCCCGCATGGCCACGGATTGGAGACCATCACCACTGCACAAAAATGACTCTTTGGCTTTGGCAAATTTCCCAATTTCCGAAGATTGCAACTCTAAATTTGGAATCGGGTTTATAACGACAATAACCCCTGCGTTCAACCCTGAGCAAGCAAAGGATTTCTGGAGGCGGACCCGTTCATCGTAAAATCCCAAGTTCGGTAGAATGGCTCTGATATTCTGAATACAGACATTACCTTAGTTCCGCAGCAGGCTGCCCGCAAGCCATACAACGCAAAGATAGTTAGCCGCATCTCACGGGGTGCGGCCGGAAAAGGCAACTTGACCGACCTAGCACAGCGACAGGGCAACGACTCGAACGAAGCCGAGCTGATCGAAAAGGCCAAGCAAGGGGATGCCGAGGCGTTCCAGGCTCTTTACGACAAGCACAAGCGACGCGTCTACTCGCTCTGCCTGCGCATGACGGCGAATACCGCTGAAGCTGAGGATCTGACTCAGGAAGCGTTCCTGCAGCTCTATCGTAAGATTGGGACGTTTCGCGGCGAATCGGCATTTTCGACTTGGCTGCATCGCCTGTCGGTAAATGTGGTGCTGATGCACCTCAGAAGAAAAAGCCTGCCGGTGGTTTCGCTCGAAGAAACCACACAGGCTGGCGAAGAAGATACGCCAAAGAAAGACTTCGGGGCTGAAGATTTGGCGTTGGCCGGATCGATTGACCGGCTGCAGTTACAACGGGCAGTCGATGACCTCCCTCCCGGCTACCGCACGATTTTTGTCCTGCATGACGTTGAAGGTTACGAGCATAATGAGATCGCGACCATCGTGGGTTGCTCCATCGGCAACAGCAAATCGCAGTTGCATAAGGCTCGGATGAAATTGCGGGATCTGCTCAAAATGAATCGAGCCGAAAAAGCATCGTGAGCAGCAGTACGCTGGACGCAAGATAGGCATCTAAGGGTTATACGTTAGACGTGAGCCGGCGCAGACTGGACACGGCAGTACTTTAGCTGCGGCGTGAGCTGCCAGCTGATTTCCATTGGCAATACCTGATGCGGACAGAGGCTTGGGGAGAGCGGAATGAATTGCGTTGAGTTGCAAGCCAGTCTGGCGGAGATCGAAGAGGGCAAGAGCCCCGAGCAGCGGGATCACCTTAAGACTTGTCCGGCGTGCGCGGCTTTAGTCACAGAATTGATTCTCATCGCCTCTACTGCAGTCGAACTGCGTGCGGTCGACGAACCTAGTCCCCGCGTGTGGAACGCTATCGAAGCTACCTTGCGGCAGGAGGGCGTGATTCGTCCCCAGCGCGCGAATCGATCCCTGTTGCCTTCGTTCAGCAGTCGCTGGGCTTGGGCGCGATGGGTAGTCCCTGCCGCCGCGGCCTTGCTCTTCACCGTGGGCCTCTATGTGCGTCAGCATTCGCTCTCCCATCAACTTGCTCGCAACACAGCCCAGGCGACAGTTGTTTCAGATATACAGATCGCGGGCCTCAACGACGAAGACTTGTTGCTGGAGATAGGAGAGCAGTCGCCCACCCTCAAGGCCCAGTACGCCGACAATCTTCGCCGTGTCAACCAGTACATTCAGGACGCGAAAAACGTAGTCGCAGACAACCCAAACGATGATGAGGCTCGCCGCTCGCTTATGGAGGCTTATCAGCAAAAGGCCATGCTTTTTGAGTTGGCAATGGATCGTTCTTTGCCATAATGTTTAGCAATTCGCGGCCCGCCAGCCCAGCGCTGTGCGGACCAGGGGCATTCGGGGGAGTTGAATGAGCGGTCGCACAATCCAACTGCTAGCAATCGGCGCCATGCTGGCGGGCACCGTGTTCGCCCAGAGTCATAAGGAATACCGCTTTAATGTAGCGGCGAAAGCCGGAGTCTCTGTCAACAATCCCTACGGCTCAATCTCCGTCAAACCCTCCACCGGCAACGTGGTTGTAGTCAATGCCGTGCTCTACTCCGATAAAGTTGAAGTCGACCATGACTTGGCCGGCAATCGCGTCGAAATCCAGTCCCACCTGCTTCCGGGCGCAGACGCGCAGTCCGGGCGCGTTGACTACGAAGTCCTCGTCCCCGCTGACGCCAGCGTCACCTTGCACTCCAGCACCGGTCCCCTGCGCGCCGAAAGGCTTCACGGGGATGTAACTCTGGAGGGCGCGGCCGCCACGGTTGAGATCCGCGACATTACCGGCGCCCACGTGCATGTAAAAACTCTGAATGGTCCCGTCACTCTCACTAATGTGCAGGAAGGCCATGTGGAAGTTGATTCCCTAAGCGGCGAAGTCACACTCAATGGTGTCACTGGACCTTTGGTCCAAGTGATCTCCACCAGCGGAAGCATCAAATACATTGGAGACTTTGGCGACCGCGGCGAATACCGCCTGACCAGCCACAGCGGCAACATCGAAGCCCTGGTCCCGGAAACAACTTCTGCCGATGTAAGCGCCCGCTCCGTGCGCGGTGAAGTCCACGACGATATCCCTCTTCAGCCCAGATCCCATACCTGGTTCGTCGTGAAAGAGGGCAGTGCCTTCTGGGGTACCATGGGCCGCGCGGCGGTCTCCTCCACCGTGGTCCTGCGCAGCTTCAGTGGTAAAATCCACCTCAGCAAACGCACCGCGAAATCACAATAATCGCTTCTGGTCGTTGAGGCGTCGCTTTCAACGTTTCTCCGTCCGTGTAAGTGTTCGTAGAAACGTTGTTCGCAACGTCCTCGCTCTGTCCAAGTGCACCCAGAGGCTTGGCAATTAACTTTGACCAACGTTTCCGGCAAAACGGCTGGCGCAACGGCAACGGGTGCGAAGGCGCGCAAGCGGGGGCGGTCCAAGGCGCCGTCGACCGCGCCGCGTGGTCTTTGCGGCAACTCGGTTTTTCTGGTCGGTTTCATGGGGGCCGGAAAAAGCACGGTAGGCCGTGCCTTGGGACGGCTGCTGAATTGGACCTTTGAAGATCTCGATGACCGCATCGCAACGCGGGAGGGCCGCTCGGTAGCCGAAATTTTTCGCGATTCAGGAGAATCCGAATTTCGCCGGGCCGAACACGCCGCCTTGCAACAGCTGCTCGCAGAGTTACGCGGCGGAATCGTCAGGATCATTGCCTTAGGCGGCGGAACCTTCGCGCAAGAGCAGAATCATAAGGCGATCCTGGCCAGCGGCGTCCGCACAATTTTTTTAGATGCGCCGCTGCCCGAACTTTGGCAGCGTTGCGCCCGGCAAACCGCCTTGGAGGTCAAGCGCCCGCTGCAGACCAGCGAAACTCAGTTTCGCGAACTGCACCAGAAGCGGTTGCCGTTTTACCGGACAGCATCGCTGCGCTTTGACACTTCCGGCAAACAGGCGGAAGCGGTAGCCGCCGAAATTGCCGAAAAGCTGGAAGAACTCGGCCTGAAGAAAATCACGATTCGCGCCGAACAAGGAGAAGACGAGTGAAGTTTGCAATCCGAATGCGCCCTGCTGCGGCGCTCCTGTTGGCTTTGTCCCTCGCGGCCTTCCTCGCCGCCGATGCGGCCGACAAGGACAAAAAAGACAAGACGAAAGCCTCGGCTCTCGAGACCGTAGACTCCGGTTCGTTCGGCGTCTTCATCAAAGGCCAGCGCGTCGCCACCGAGAGCTTCAAGATCGAGCAGCAAAGCGGCATCAGCATGATTAAGTCGCAATTCAAGGCAACTGTCGGTGCCGATTCCGCCACTCAGAAGTCGGAACTCAATATGACCCCCACCGGTGAGTTGCTTCGTTACGAATGGAGCCAGGACTCCGGCGGCTCCTTGAGCGTCTTTCCCAGCAATGATTTCCTGATGGAGAAAATGACCGCCACCGGCACCGGCAAGCCCGCCGAACAGCCCTTTCTGATGCCCAGCACCACCGCGATTCTCGACAACAATTTCTTTGTGCATCGCGAAGTGCTCGCGTGGCGATACCTGGGCGCCGCCTGCCGCCCCGAGGGTGGAAGCCTCAAATGCCAGCAGGGCGCCGCGCAGTTCGGCGCGCTCGTCCCGCAGGACCATATTTCGATCAGTGTCCAAATGGAACTGGTGGGCAAAGAAAAAATCACGGTCCGTGGCGCCGAGCGCGAATTGCTTCGCCTCAACCTGACCGGAGAAAATTTGGATTGGGCCCTGTGGGTGGACGATCGCGACCATTTCAAACTTATACAAGTGGCGATTCCTGCCGATAATACCGAAGTGATCCGGGACTAAGGGGTGCCTGCCCGGCGGCAGAATCGAGACACGCACTGGAAAACTTATTGCTGCTCACTGATTCACGTACGGCGCGGGTTCTGGTCACGGTGCTTCTGTTTGCGCTGGGGCTCGGCTTTCTTTATGTGGCCCGCGAAACTCTGATCGCCTTTCTCTTCGCCATCTTCTTTGCCTACCTGATGAGCCCGCTGGTAAATCGGCTGGAAACCTTGCTGCGCGGCCGCGTGCGCGCCATCGCCGTGATCTACAGTCTGCTCCTGGTTCTAGTCGTGGTCTTCTTTGTGTTGGTCGGCCCCAAGGTGACGCGGGAGGGCGCGAAGCTTGGTCAGTCCCTGCCCGCCCTGCTCGCTCAACTCAGCTCCGGACAACTGGCGAGCCAACTAGGCGCCGAACACGGCTGGAACCAGCGGTATACCGATCTGGCACAGGCCTTCCTGGTCAGCCACAGTGACGACATTACTCAGTTGGCGCAACGCGTCGGCTTGCGAGTTGCAGAAGTCGCCAAGCAAGCTTGGCTGTTTTTTGTTGTGCCTCTGCTTTCCATCTTCTTCCTCAAAGACGGCCGCGCCTTCAGTGACTTCCTGCTCGCCGCGATTCAGTCTCGCCCGCAGCGCGAGTTCCTGGAAAACGTGCTCAACGATCTCAACCAGATGCTCGCCCATTTCATCCGCGCCCAACTGACTTTGGCCGCCTTGACGTTGGTGATGTACTCGGCGTTTCTTGGCATCATGCGTGTTCCCTATGCATTAGTTTTGGGCACCATGGGAGGACTTCTGGAATTCATTCCCGTAGTCGGCCCGCTCGCCGCCGCCCTGGTCATCGTGAGCGTGGCGCTGCTGATGAGCTATAAGCACTGGCTCATCCTCGTCATCTTTCTCGGAATCTGGCGCTTGATTCAGGACTACGTTTCTTCCCCACGCATCATGGGCGAAAGCATGGAACTTCATCCCCTAGCCGCCATCTTCGGCGTCATGGCCGGAGGCGAAGTCGCAGGCATCCTGGGAATCTATCTCTCCATCCCGGTGATGGCCGGCCTCCGCATCATCTTCCGCCGCTGGCGCCTTTACACCGAAAAGAAAAAGTTCGGCCCTCTCACCGAATACCCCTTCCGCGCCCAAGAAACCCACCGCCCCTAAAGTATGTATGGCGCGGGCGCCCCCCGCGAAGGCGCACGATCCCTAACAGGAAGATAGAAATCACCGTTGATGTTGGTGGAAACTTAGCTTTGGGAAATAGCCGTCCAAATCCGGACCGCTCCAGCCGCGAAGCGGCGCAAGAATGCAGCCCACGGCGCAAGCCGAGGGTGCTTTGAAGAAATCGGACAAGCCCCGGAGGGGCGAAAGAAACTGAGACGCAACTTCCTCAACTTTCCCGGGAGCGTGTAGAAGTTCTCTGCCCCCGCCCTACTTCCCCGCCCCCGTCCCAGCCACTTTATCCACCGCAATCTTCCGCAAAAATTCCGCCGCCGCCTCCGGCAGCACCGTATTGATGAACATCCCCGACCCCAACTCAAACCCCGCCACCCGCGTCAACCGCGGAATCACGCTGACATACCAATGAAAGTGCCGCGCCCCGGCATACTCCGCCGGCCCGCTGCGCACCGTGAAATTCAAGTCCGGATTCTCCAGCCCCACATATATCTTCGCCAGCAAAGTCCGCAAGACGCGCGCCAGGTCGACGACCTCCATCTCCGAAATGTCCCCAAAGCTGGCCATATGCCGCAACGGAAAAATGTGCGTAGCAAATGGCGTCGCCGACGCAAATACTTCCATCGCCACAAAGCGCTCGCTCTTGATCACAATCCTCGTCTGGTCTTCCACTTCGCGCTCCACCATGTGGCAGAACATGCATTCCCCCACATCGTCATAGTGGCGCAGCGCCTCATGCAGGCGGTGCCGCACCTGGCTCGGAATCACCGGCGTCGCAATCAGCTGCGAGTGCGGATGCTGTAGGCTCGCCCCTGCATCCGCTCCATGGTTCTTGAAAATCGTGATGTGGTTCACCCGGTGGTCCATGCTCAGCGCGTTGTAGCGCTCTTTATAGACGCGCAAAATGCTGGCCACATGTTCATCCGACAATAGCCCCATGTAGCGCGAGTGGTCCGGACTATCGATGATCACTTCATGAAAGCCGAATCCTTCAATGCGCCGCCGCAAATGCTGCAAGCTGCGCGTCGGCTGCGCCTCGCTTGACAAGGCCGCGAACTTGTTAGGAATCACCCGTACCGCCCACGGCTCGCCGCTTACCGGATACCGCAGCACCTCCGGCGGCGTCTTGCTCTCGTTGCCCGGACAAAATGGACAGCTCTCCACAAACGCCGGCACCGGTTCCGCCACTCGATGCGTGGCCAAGTCCTCAGGCCGCTTAGCTCGCTCCGTCGCAATGATCACCCATTCCTTAGTAAAAAAATTCTGCCGTAGTTCGGGCATGTGAATCCCTCCATATCCCCTATCGGCAGATGAAGACAACCCCTGCAGTGAGATCATCTTGAAAAATCTGGGTGAGAGGACGACCCACCGAAAATGTGGGTGATACCCATCAAAATTGTGGGGGACACGTCGTCAAAATTGTGGGGCAACGCCTTCAAAATTGTGGGCGACACGCAGCCGCAAGCCGCGAAGCGGCGATAGAATGCAGCCCACGGCGCAAGCCGTGGGAGCGTGCCTGGACAGGCGCAAGCCCCGAAGGGGCGAAAGAGAAGCAACAGCACCGTCGAGGCTGGTCCCATTTCGGAACTCGGCCCCATCCCCCAACTGTTATAGAATTCCAATTACTCTATGAGCCGCAAAATTCCTATCGGTATCCTTGGCGCCACCGGTGTAGTCGGCCAACGTTTCATCCAGATGCTGGAGCACCACCCGTGGTTCGAAGTGACCTGGCTGGCCGCGTCCGACCGTTCCGAAGGCAAGGTCTACGCCGAGGCCGCGCGCTGGCGCCTCAAAACGCCCATTCCCCCTGCCGTCGCCGCCATGCAAGTCTCGCCGGCAACTCCTGAAGGCGCGCCCAAAATTATTTTCGCCGCACTCGACGCCTCTATCGCCGCGGAACTCGAGCCCCGCTTCGCCGACGCTGGCTGCGCCGTGGTCTCCAACTCCAGCGCCCTGCGCATGCAGCAAGATGTCCCGCTCGTAATCCCCGAAGTCAACGCCGACCACATCAAGCTCATTGACATGCAAGCCTGGCGCAAAAAATCCGGCGGCTATGTCGTCACCAATCCCAACTGCTCCGCCATCGGCCTGGTGCTTGCGCTCGCGCCCCTGCACCAGAAGTTTGGTCTCGAAACGGTGATGGCCGTAACCATGCAGGCCGTCAGCGGCGCGGGATATCCCGGCGTCGCCTCGCTCGACATCCTCGGCAATGTGATCCCCTTCATCCGCAACGAAGAAGAAAAAATGGAGGAAGAAACCAAAAAACTCCTCGGCGAACTCAACGGCTCCAAAATAACTCCCGGCGACTTCGCCATGAGCGCGCAATGCAATCGCGTCGCCGTTGAAGACGGACACACCGAATCCGTTTCCATCCGCCTGAAGTCGAAGGCCAAGCCGCACGAAATCATCGCCGCCTGGAACAACTTTCACGCCGAGCCGCAAGAACTGAAATTGCCTAGCGCTCCCCAGCGCCCCGTCGTCTACCTCGAAGCCCCCGACCGTCCCCAGCCCCGCTTCGACGTCGACATGGGCGCCGGCATGACCACCGCCGTTGGACGCCTCCGCCCCTGCGGCGTCTTAGACTGGAAATTCACCGTGCTCTCCCACAACACCATCCGCGGAGCCGCCGGAGCCGCCGTCCTCAACGCCGAACTCCTGAAAGCCAAAGGCTACCTGGGCAAAGAGCACGCAACCAAAGAGCACGCAGCCCCAGTCAAGGAATACGCAAAATGAAAAGCGGGTTTACCGTAGCGCCGCCGCCCCGGCGGCTGTCGCGGGGGCGTCCCGCCCGCGCAGGCGGAAGCTCCCATCCGCGCCCGTCCTCTTCTACGCCTAGGACCCCCCGACCATGATCGTGATGAAGTTCGGCGGCACTTCCGTCGAAGACGCCAAAGCCATCGACCGCGTCGCCTCCATCGCCGAAGGCCGCCTGGCGCAGAAGCCCGTAGTAGTAGTCAGCGCCATGGCCAAGGTCACCGACACTCTGCTGACCATGGCCAAGGCCGCCGGCGCCGGCGAGCGCAAGACCGCCCTAAAACTCTGCCGCTCGCTTCAGGAACGTCACTACAACACCGCCAGCGAACTCCTCGGCACTGCTCTCTTCACCGAATTCCATTCCGAACTAGGCGCGGACTTCGAAGCGCTCGACGAACTCCTGCGCGGCATCTCCGCCGTCGGCGAAATCACGCCCCGCACCACCGACCACGTCGCCGCCTTCGGCGAAATGCTTTCCAGCAAAATCGTCGCCGCCGCCTTCACCGCCCGCGGACTCAAAGGAGCCCACGTCGACTCCCGCGAAGTGCTGGTCACGGACAGCAACTACATGCAGGCCGTCCCGCAGTTCGAAGAAACCAACGCCCGCCTGCAGGCCATCATTGACCCGCTGCTGCAGGCAGGCCAGGTGCCGGTAATGGGCGGCTTCATCGGTGCGAATCGTGCCGGCATCACCACCACCATCGGACGCGGCGGTTCCGATTTTTCCGCCGCCATCATCGGCGCCGGCCTGGGCGCCGACCGCATAGAGATCTGGACCGATGTCGACGGCATTCTCACCACCGATCCCCGCATCTGCCCCGAAGCCCGCCGCATCAAAATCATCAGCTTCGACGAAGCCGCCGAACTAGCCTACTTCGGCGCGAAGGTCCTGCACCCCGCGACCGTCCTGCCTGCCATTCAAAAAAATATTCCCGTCTACGTGCTCAACTCGCGCAACCCTTCTTGCGAAGGCACCCGCATCACCACTCGTGCTCCGCAAGGCAAAAACATTTTCAAAGCTATCGCCGCCAAGAAGCGCATCACCATCGTCGACGTGGCCGCCCCGCGCATGCTGCTGGCTCACGGATTCCTGCGCTCCATCTTCGAAGCCTTCGACCGCCACAAAGTTTCCGTCGACGTAGTCTCCACCTCCGAAGTCAGCGTATCCCTCACCGTCGACTCCAATCAGGCAATCCCCGCGCTGGCCGCCGATCTCGCCAAGCTTGCCGACGTGAAATACGAAGGCCGCAAAGCCATCGTCTGCCTGGTCGGCGAAAACCTGCGCAACACACCCGGCATTGCCGCCCTGGTTTTCCGCGAATTAGCCGACAAAAAAATTCGCATGATCTCGCAAGGCGCCTCCGAGATCAACCTCACCTTCGTGATCGAAGAAGACGAAGTCCCCGAAGTAATCCAGCGCCTCCACAAAACCTTCTTCTCCGAACTAGATGCCGAAGTATTCGCGTAAGCCAAGAGACTTTAACCGCAAAGAACGCTAAGATGAGCGATGGCTGCAAAGAAAAGCTCCAAGGTTTTTCTCCGCGCCCTCTGCGGCTTTTCTCAGCGACCTCTGCGGTTAAAAGCTTTCCTATGCGTCTACTAATCCTAGGCCGCGGCAAAACGGGAACTCTGGTGGCGGAAGTAGCCGCCACCCGCAAGCATCACCTCGTAATCGCAGGCGCAAAAGAAAACGCCTCCAGCGCCGCCCTCACTCCAGAAAGGCTCCGCGACATCGATACGGTTATCGATTTCACCGCCCCGCACTGCGTCATCGACAACATCGAAGCCTGCGTCGCGGCCAGCAAAAACATGGTCGTCGGTACCACAGGCTGGCACAACCATCTGGATCACATCCGCAGCCTGGTCGAGCAACACGGCACCGGATTCCTCTACGCCTCCAACTTTTCCATCGGCGTAAATCTTTTCTTCGACGTTGCCCGCTCCGCCGCCGCCGCTCTCCGCCACGATTACACCGGCCAAATTTTCGAGCGCCACCACGCTCAAAAAAAAGATGCCCCCTCCGGCACCGCGATCGCCCTCCAACATCTAATCCGCGAAGCCAGCGGCCAACCCGGAGATCTCGAAATCATTTCCTTCCGCGAAGGCGAAGTAGTAGGTCTGCACGAGGTCGTCCTCGAATCTCCCGCCGACCGAATCTATCTCTGCCACGACGCCAAGTCCCGCCGTGGCTTCGCCGAAGGCGCCGTCCGCGGCGCCGAATGGCTCGCCGGCAAAAAGGGTTTCTACGACTTCAAAGACGTCTGGCGGGAACTATAGTTCTCGACCAAACCAAATTCCAAGGCAGGAGATTCGTAATGAAGAGAAATTTTCTTCTCATCTTTTTCGTTTTTGGAATACCCGCCGCCAGTCTTGCTCAAGCTACAGCATCGGACTCGCAGACGCTACAAGATCTGTTAACGGAGGTTCGCGAACTTCGTCAGGATTTACGAGTCTCGCTGGCAAGAATACAGAGTTCCCAGATTCTGCTATCTCGCTTGCAGACTCAACAAGCAGCGGTAACGCGTGCGTCTGAACGTTTAAACGACGCTCGGTCCAGGCTAATTGACGCGCAAACCCATCAAAATGATGTAAGGAACAACCTCAAGCGGATGGAGGACGCACTCACCGCCGAAGAGAACCTGGTGCGGCAGAACGAACTCCGAGACAGGATCAACCACTCGAAATCCGAACTGGAAGACTCGACGGAAGTCCAGCAACGTCAAGCGACCCAAATTGAGGACGAGCAGCAACTGCGCGCTGAACAGGACAAACTTAACGCCCTCGAAGCCCAGCTAGACGAACTCGTCAGAAAACTGGGCAATCCCGGCGAACCCGGCCGTTCTGTGCGTTAAAGCGCGCCCGTTTTCCTCAACTCCGCTTTCGCGCTATCTTATTCCTATGCAACTCCGCGGCTGCGGCACCGCCCTCGTCACCCCCTTTCGTCAGGATGGTTCCATCGACGACGCTGCCCTGCGCAACTTAATCGCATGGCAACTCGATTCCGGCATCGATTTTTTGGTTCCGTGTGGCACCACCGGCGAAACTCCCACCCTCACTCACGATGAATGGCTCTACGTAATCGACACCACCATCGAAGTCGCTGCTGGACGCGTCCCCATCGTCGCGGGCGCCACTTCCAACTCCACCCACGATGCCGTCGAGAAAGCAAAAGAACTCGCCGCCCGCCCCGGAGTCAACGCCATCCTCACGGCGTCGCCCTACTACAACAAGCCCACGCAGGAAGGCCAGTATCGTCACTTCAAAGCCATCGCCGAAGCCGTCGGTGACAAGCCCATCATCCTCTACAACGTGCCCGGCCGCACCGCCGCCAATATCGAACCCGCAACCGTCGCACGCCTCGCCGAAATTCCCAACATCGTCGGAATCAAAGAAGCCAGCGGCAACATTGCCCAGATCGCCGAGGCCATCAACGCCGTCCCCGAAACGTTCTTGGTCTTCTCTGGCGACGACGCCTACACCTTGCCAGTCATCGCCCTCGGCGGCGTCGGTGTCGTCTCGGTCGCCTCGAACGAAATCCCGCACGAAATGGCGTCGCTCACCCGTGCCGCGCTAGCCAACGACTTGCCCTCCGCCCGTGCCCTCTATCGCAAATATCTGCCGCTGATGCAGGGCAACTTCATCGAGTCGAGCCCGCTACCTGTAAAAGCAGTGCTCGCGATGATGGGAAAAATCGAAGAAGTCTACCGCCTGCCCCTGTTGCCCATGCGCCGCGACACGCGTTCGCGCCTACAAAAAATCGCCACCGAAGTCGGACTGATCACCAGGCCCGCCACCCCCACCTCCGAAGCCCCAGAATTCTTCATCTACGAGAACTGGGCCGCAGGCCCGCGCAAAATCGTCCTGCACCGCGGAACCTGCGGCCAATGCAGCCACGGCAAAGGACGCCCCGCCGGACACGACGTGAACCACGCTCGCTGGCATGGTCCCTACGCAACGCTGGCCCAAGCCCGCGACACCGCCCACGCCATGACCGGCGTCCTGATCCGCAGCGAGTGCAAATGCGTGTAAGGCAAATTGTAGGATTGTTGATTGTTGATTGTTGATTTCTGATTGTTGATTGTTGATTCCTGATTGTTGATTCCTGATTGCAGATTTCCTTCGTGAACCTTAGTGTCCTTCGTGGTCCAAGCCTTGGCTTTTGACAAATCAGCAATCATCAATCAACAATCATCCATCTCATGTCCTCCCTGAAATCCTCCATCGAGCGCCTGGCCTCTCAAGGCGAAGTCGAGCACGATCCCGAGGCGCGCAAGCTTTTCCTAGAATTCCGCGACCAACTCACGCAAGGAAAAATCCGCGCCGCCGAAAAAATCAACGCTCGCTGGACCGTAAACGCTTGGGTCAAACAAGGCATCCTCCTGGGTTTCCGCCTTGGCGTGCTCGCTGACATGACGGCCGGCCTCACCTTCGTAGATAAAGACACCTTCCCCGCCCGCCACTTCACCATCGCCGATCGCGTGCGCGTAGTCCCAGGCGGTTCCTCAGTCCGCACCGGAGCCTACGTCGCCCCCTCCGTCATCTGCATGCCGCCCATGTTCATCAACGTCGGCGCCTACGTCGACGAAGGCACCATGATCGACTCGCACGCCTTAGTCGGTTCCTGCGCCCAGATCGGCAAACGCGTGCACCTGAGCGCCGCCGCGCAAGTCGGCGGAGTCCTCGAGCCCATCAACGCAGCCCCGGTGATTATCGAAGATGACGTGCTGGTCGGCGGCAACTGCGGAATTTACGAGGGCACTCTGGTACGCGCCCGTGCAGTACTCGGCGCCGGAACCATCCTCACGCGTTCAACGCCGCTTTATGATCTAGTTCGCAACGAAGTCTACCGCGCCACCGCAGACGCCTCGCTCGAAGTTCCGGAAAATGCCGTAGTCGTTCCCGGCTCGCGCGCCGTGAGAAAAGGCGCCGCCGAATGGAATCTCTCGCTCTACACTCCGGTGATTGTGAAGTACCGCGACGAAAAAACCGACCGCGGCATCGAACTGGAAGACTGGCTCCGATAGCGTACGGTCGATTGTGTGGGGCGGACACTCCTGTCCGCCAAAGCCTGAAGCTGATTCAGATTCTGAAGGAAGCTAGTTCAGCAAAAACCAGTTTCACAGGACGTCCGGGAAAGGAGGGAAAGTGTCTGCCCACTTTTTCTACCGAATCTCCACCGCCAACTTCCCCGACCCGTTCGTTGCGACCCTGATATGCTCATGTTTTCCAATTACAAAATTGGCATCGTGCAACGCATCCATCGGATACGTGCTCGCCATTCCGATGACTTTCATCCCCGCCGTCCGCGCCGACTGAATTCCCGCCGGAGCATCTTCGATAACGAGGCACTCCGCTGGATTCACTCTCAACCCCGCCGCGCCCTTCAAATACGGCTCTGGATGCGGCTTTCCATTGGTTACATCATCGGAAGTCACTAGCACTTCGGGAACCGGAAGCCCGCAAAATCGCAATCGCTCACTGGCTAGCGGCCGCGACCCAGAGGTCACCACTCCCCAACGACCGACAGGAATGGAGCGCAGCAAGTCGGCGGCTCCGGGCATCACCAGGACTCCGTCCTGATCTCCCGCTTCCTCCTCCTCGATCAGGCGCGCCTCAGCCTCGGCGTCGAGATGCGGCGCCACACGCTGGATCACTTCCACCGTACGTACGCCGTGCGCGATGGCCATAATCGCGTCGCCGTCCAGGCCCTTACGCTGCGCCCAAAGCCGCCACTCGCGGTCCACCGCGCGTGTGGAATCCACCAGGACTCCATCCAAATCAAAAAGTATGGCTGAGCAGGAAAAGATAGGCATCTCTAACTATTTAAACACACCGATCAGAGAAGAGTGATCGAAGACGAAGAGTAGCGCCGCCGTCCCGGCGGCTGTCTCGAGCGCGCCCCGCGCTCGGCTGCCTACAGCAACGTTGTCTCATTAGCTCGTACGAGTCGGAAGACTCGCCTGACTCATCGCGGCCAGCGCCTCTTGCCGCGCACGCTCTTTCAGCAACAAATGCCGCCCTCGAAAATGCGTTTTGGCACGTTGTCCCCACGCGCGCACGAACCAGTAATTCAGTCCAGCCCCAATCGCTGAACTGGCCAGCGGTATCATGCGTCCCGCCCACTTCTCCACCGCTTCCGCGCTGGCCTTCGCCGCAATTCGTTGGATCACCCGCGGCACAAACTTGTTGATGACTTCTTTCTCCAGCAATTCGCGGCTGATGTCGACTCCCGCGGCGCTCGCCGCCGCAACCCACAGTTCCGCCACTTCTTCATCGGTGTTGAATTGGAATCCGTAGATCAGACTCAACTTTTGAATGGTCCGCATCGTGATCGCGGAAAGAATCCCCAGGTCCGGAACGATCGTGATCAATCCGCCCAGCCCGAATCCCGCTCCCTCCACGGCCGCCACCTTCATCCCCGCTCGTATCACCGAGTCGGCGACGACATCGATCTCACCAATTTCCAGCGAATATATGCCGTGATAGCCGCTGATCGGCATCCGGTACGCCGCGCGCAGCTGCAGTAAGAATTTGTCCGGATCCACGAGCACTGTGGAATAAGCGCGCGTCAGCCCGCGTACCATTCCCGCCTCAACGCGCCGCCGCAGCCACGATTTCCCCGGCTCACTCATCCCTTCAACCTTAACCCACGCAGCGCGAGAATGCCATCGGGTGAATCCGCTCTTAGTCGCTAGCCACTGAACACTGGCCACTGACCACTGTTCGCTGTGCTAGCATCATTCTTACTCAATGCCCACTGGAAAACTGCAGATCGTCCCACTCGGCGGCCTCGGCGAATTCGGTATGAACTGCATGGCCGTCCGCTGGGGCGACGACATCATCGTCATCGACGCCGGACTCATGTTCCCCGAAGCCGAATTGCTCGGCGTCGACATTGTGGTTCCCGACATTTCGTATCTGATCGAGAACCGCCAGCGCATCCGCGGCATCATTCTCACTCACGGCCACGAGGATCACATCGGCGCGCTTCCCTGGATGCTCTCCGAACTCAAAGTTCCCGTCTGGGGCACCGAGTTTACGCTGGCATACGTGGAAGACAAACTCGACGAGCACGGCCTGCTCGACGACGCCGATCTCCGCGAAATGCGCCCCAACGAGCGCTTCAAGGCTGGCATCTTCACTATCCATCCAATCCATGTAACGCACAGCCTTGTCGACTGCGTCTCGCTCGCCATCCACACGCCGCTCGGAATCGTCATCCACACCGGCGATTTCAAAGTCGATCCCACGCCGACCGATAACAAACTTTTCGATTTGCATACTTTCGCCGAATACGGCAAAAGCGGTGTGCTCGCGCTGTTTCAGGATTCCACCAACGTCGAGCGCAAGGGATACACGCCCAGCGAGCGCGCCGTTCGCCGCAAGTTCGACGAAGTCTTTGCCCACACTAAGCGCCGTCTGTTCATCTCCTGTTTCTCTTCGTCCATCCACCGCATCAATCTCGCGGTGGAACTCGCGTACCAGCATGGCCGCAAGATCGCCTTCCTCGGCCGCTCCATGAACAACTCCGCCGAGATTGCTGAAGACCTCGGCTACATCGAAATTCCCGAAGGCCTGGTCATCAATCCCGGCGAGATGAAAAACTTCCCGCCGGAAAAAGTCTGCGTGCTCATCAGCGGGACGCAGGGCGAGCCGATGTCGGCGCTGTCTCGCGCTGCGGTCGATAATCACAAGCACGCCAAAATCGAAAAGGGAGACACCGTCGTCCTCTCCTCGCGCATCATTCCTGGGAATGAAAAAACTATTTACCGGATGATCGACCATCTCTTCCGACGCGAGGCCCACGTCATCTACGAAGACGGAAGTTCGCCGCCAGTCCACGTGAGCGGACACGCCAGCCAGGAAGAACTGAAGCTCATTATCAATCTGGTTAAACCTCGATACTTTATTCCCATTCACGGCGAGTACCGGCAACTGAAGTTGCACGCTGAAATGGCCGGCGCCATGCACGGTTCCGTCGGCAAGGTCATGCTGATTGAAAGCGGAGACGTTCTCGAATTCGACGAACTCGGCGCCCGCAAAACCGGACGCGTCAACGTAGGACGCGTCTGCATCGACTCCGGCTCGCGAACCGATGTGGTGGAAGATCTGATCATCAAAGATCGCCGCCATCTCAGCGAAGATGGCATCGTCTTGCCGATCATCGCCATCAACAAGCTCACGGGACGAGTCGAGACAGCGCCCGAAATCGTGACTCGTGGCTTCAACGTTGGCGAGAACGGTTTCATGGAAGGCGCCAGGCGCATGGTCGAAGATACGCTTGCGCATTCCAGCGAGGAAGAAAAAGCCGACTACGGCGTGATCAAAGAAAAAATCCGCGCCGACCTGAAGCGCTACATTTCCAAGCAAACCCAAAAACGCCCGCTGATCATGCCGGTAATTCTCGAAATCTAATCGCCTCACGTAGGGACGGACGCATTCGTCCGTCCCGCAATGGCGAAGCCGAGCGCTCTTTCCAAGATGTGTAGTGCGAGCCTGCGTTCTAGCGTTCATTCAATCGCTGGCGTTGCCGTAGGTAGGGACGCCTTGCTGGACGTAGAAAATCAGCATCTGCGCGCGCGTGGACCAGTCGCTTTGAGGGTATTGGCCAACGATTTTTTGCGCCAGCGCCAGCGCGCGAGATTTTGCTTCTTCGGATTTTTTCTGGTTGGCCTCGGTCTTGTAAATCTCAATCAGCGCGGAATGGCGCCAAGCCGCGTCGTAGAGGGCTTCGGGCGCGGCGGGGGACTGCTCGTGTTCCTTCGCGTATTTCTCGTACATCTCAGCTTCCTTTTCCGGACACTTGGAGGCGCTTTGCCAGTCTCCGCAGAGTTTGTTTTCGATCAGGTGAAAGGCGGCGAGATCGGCCCACTTTGTGCCAGGAAATTTTTTCATGACCAGCTTCATCCACTCTTCATCGATCTGGCCGCGCATGTACGCTTCGCGCTCGCGGGCAGAAGGACGAGTGAGCACGTCGGATCGCTCCATTTGCCAGCGAATGTCGGCGGCGCGGTAGAGTCCCTCGGCAGCGAGCGGTGACGTAGGAAAAAGATCGTAGACGCGGTAGTAGAGACGCATGGCGTCCTGCGCGGCATCGCGGCGGCCGCGGCGGCGGCTGGCCTGGTCTTCAGAGTCGGCAGCTTCGCCGAAAACAATCTTGTCGCCGTTGGGCGTGGCCTGATTTACGAGGGCTTTGGTGGAAACCCATCCCGTAATGGTTTTGCCCTGAGAGTCAGGATCGTCTTCGTCGGTGTCTTTGTTGGGTTCGCGGAGAATGGCTTCAACGTGAGTCCAGTCGTGGCCAGACTCGATGATGATGAGTTCATGTCCGCGGCCAGCCGTGCCGAGTTTGGCGGCGTCGGCAGCGGGTGAGACGCGGATGGATTCTTCGTGGACGAGCGTGCCGCGTTGCGCCTGCGCGGTGGCGAAGCATGTGGTGAAGGCGAGTATGGCGAGAAAAATTGCGACTTTCCAAAAAAAGAATTGAGGATTGGAGCGGGTTACCCCCCCTCCCTCCCGATCT